>AMZC01000485.1_pt1 | contig 189044 bp, 208 predicted proteins | sample 948551 | NCBI WGS metagenome assembly AMZC01 (sample SAMN01120625, study PRJNA171369) | bioreactor sludge metagenome | biome: sludge; isolation source: anaerobic thermophilic cellulolytic sludge from lab reactor | place: China: Hong Kong, Shek Wu Hui wastewater treatment plant | collected... | reverse complement strand
TCAATTCTAAAAAAAGGCGGAGAGGGTGGGCGTGGATCACCGACCTACCACTTAATAATTCTGCCACCTACAGCCTCGAAACAAGAATGTTTGACTATTATCCAGCGAAAACTGGATGGCGAAAACTTATCCCTTGCTGAGAAGTAAGATTACTTAATAAAAACGTGTCCCCCACAGATTCTTGTGAGGGACACGTGCTTTTAATCGCCTTGGATATTTCGGGATCTTGCGCATAAAGATGCGTTCGAAATATCGGAGGTGATTTGTATTTAAATCCAACTATTCAAGAATTTCCAGTCGAAGCAGTCTACCGTCCTCCTAAAGGGTACGACTGGAAAGTCGTCGTCGATCCAACACGTTCCATGGATGAACCAGGTTTGTTTTACGGCCGGCTGTTCCGGATCTTCGATATCCATATTTACCCCGGCGAAAAGCCAACCTGGCCAAACGGAATTGTCTTCCAGAGTGTCAAAACCGGCGAAAAACTTACCTATGTTCAGGGCAAGCTGCAGAAGGCATAAGCGTGGAAATCTCAGGGATATACCACAAGGAAACTGAGAATAACGACCGGCCAATGAGTATGCGCCGGTTCCTATTGGTACGCGAACGAGATCTTACCGGAGTCTCCGGGACGGGCATTGTGGCCGAAGGGGCCGAATTTACCAGTGGGCTGGCTGTCCTACGCTGGCTGCGAGAACCTTATGCCGTAGGTGTATTTCAGAGCGTAGCAGATCTGATTGCCATTCATGGTCATGAAGGCGCAACCCACATCCACTTCCTTGATCAAGCATAAACAAAGAAAAGCAAGACCCTCAAAGGAGAAACACAATGGCGGCAAAAGTAATCACAATCAGCAATCAGAAGGGTGGTGTAGGGAAAACCACCACATCTGTGAATCTGGCACACTGCCTGGCACTGCACGGCGCCCAAGTTATGCTCATCGATCTGGATCCCCAGGGACAAAGCGCTACCAAACTGGGCATGGATGGTGAGATGGGTGCGTTTTATTTTCTGACCACAGCGCAATCCAGTCCCGCCGAAGTCGTATTCGTCAAGCAATGGGTCCGAGAAACCGGGCGAGACGGTTTGAAAATCATTCCCGGCAATTCGATGACCAACTCTGCGCAGATGATCCTTGGTGTTCAAGAACGGCCAGTCTCTTACATTCGGGATTTGCTTAAGTTGTTCGTCAGAGACGGCTTTGACTACATCCTATTCGACACCTCTCCATCTGTGGGTGGTCTTCAGGAACGGGCCTTATGGGCTTCCGACCTGGTCATTATTCCGACAGCAACCGAATTCGCCTCCCTGGATGCGCTGGCCAAGACCGCCGAGACCCTGCGCGCCTTACGGGACACAAAAGGCTGGCGAGGTGGGATGATGGGGATTCTGCCCACCTTCTTCGATGGTACGAGGGAATCCAAGAATTCAATGGATGACCTGCAGTCTGAATTTGGCGATAAGGTGCTCCAACCAATCCATAAAGCTACAGTGCTTCGAGAGTGCTGGTCCGAAGGGAAAACCATATTTGAGCACGCCCCCGAATCGCGCTCAGCCGAGGAATATTCTGCGCTGGCCAAAGTCGTACTCAAATATTAGGGGGATCCCGATGCCTAGACGAGATGCTTTTTCCTCGCTTCGCCAGTCTGAACCCTCTTCGGATGTTCCGCTTGTCCCTGTAAAAAAGATAGAGGCGGAAGCCCCGTTGATAACGACCGCAAAACAACCGCTGGATCTTATTCCAGTTGCAGCTCGCAGGACCAAACGAAATCGCGACTGGGATCGTAACCACCGCGATGAAAAGGCCACCTATCGAGGGATCCCGAAACGCTTGCAGGAAACAGTGAGCGACTTAGCAGCCAGCCTCAACGTTCCCAGGGATGAACTCGTTCGGGCTTTTCTGGAATACAGTCTATCGGATCTCCAATCCAATCGACTGGTTATCGCTGCCTATCCAAAAGCACAGCGCATGACACTATTCCCAACGGGCGAAGCATCTAATGCGTATTCAGGTAAAAAAGAGGCTTCTTCCGCGGCGGCCTGGTTAGACCAGGCTTTTCTAACATTCGGGCGAGGACAAACCTCTGCCGGAAAGAAGAAACCTGGTAGGGCTCAAAACAAGAAAGATCGCTGGGAATCGCGAGCCACATACCGGCTTCCATTGGCGTTGAAAGAACAAGTCAAAGCGATTGCGGAAGATCACGATGTTCCAGTTGGAGAACTCGTACTTTTGTTCCTCGATCATGGGCTGCGGGATTATCAGAGCGGTGTACTGCATTTGATCCCTTCACCACGCGCTTCTGGAAAGACACTTTTTCTAGATGAATAACTGGACGCTTCGTTTTCCAAGAAAATTGCTGCAAGAGGAATCTGTAAAAGTTCAACGTCTGCGACAACGTCGGCGTCACGTCAGCACAACGTCAGCGACACGTCTGCAATGTCGCAGACGTTGACGCCGACGTGCCCTTGCCAGGAAGGCCGTAGAGGCGCGTTTCTAAGCAGTAAGGTAGAAGAGAGCCCAAAACGCCAATCACCCCTTGATTTTGCCTTTTTCACGGATCCTGGTACTTCAATTGAAATTGAATTTTGGCTGATCTGGAGCCTCGAATGGATTTACTTACAACCACATCGACACAACCCGAGCGGGCATGGCAGATGGTCTTGGGCCAGCTGCAGATGGAAATGTCGAAGGCGTCCTTTGACACCTGGGTGAAGTCGATTGAATTTATCTCCCTGATAGACGATAGATTTACGCTTGGAACTTATAACGCCTATGGTCGTGACTGGTTGGACAGCCGGCTCAAAACCACTGTTCAACGCCTGCTGCAAGGAATTCTCGGTAGACCCATCGCCGTCCAATTCATCGTTCTGGATGAAGTAGATGATCAAGACAACGATGAAGAAGAGGAAGAGCAAAATGATCATGAAGGTGAGAAAGAAGAATTCCACCTCCAGGTATTGCATGAGACCGTCCGTGGCGTACTGATCGAGCCCGAGCGGGTGGTCAAGCTGCCAGTGTACTTCCTGCGTTGGCTTCCCTATGTGGATGCTGAAATCCTCTTTCTTGTACTGGCGCTCCGTCAGGAGCATTACATCCAGACGGGCGGGAAAGGCAATTCTTCCGGGAAAGTGGCCGCCCGGGCTGAGCGGGTTTGTCAATGGGCAGGGATCAGCCGGGCGCAGTTTTTCCGCCTCATGCAGCCAGATAATGGCTTCGGTTGGTTCGGGAAAAAGAGCGAAACGGATTATGAGGTAGATAAGCGCACCGGCAAGGTGAAGAAATCGCCGAACAAATATACCCTTTACGGCATACCCATTACACCAGGCGATGCCGACGATCTGAAGAATTTTTTGCTTGAGAATGGCATTCAAGAAAATCCTAAGTCGGCGCTCCTTTCAGCCCTATCTGCTCAACCATGCAATATCTTGAAATACCCGGCCCGCCTTCCTGTTGAAGGCTCAATCCCTCCTCCCAGGAAGTTAACTGTTCAAGATGTTGTTCGTGAGGCAGCCGGACAGAAACTAACGCCAGACCTGATGGACCTGGCCGACCAACTTTCAGATCACCTGCTCACCACAAATGAGTTCATTCTGGTCTCCTGGTATTTCTTGCACTACTGGTTGCCACTGCTCGGCGCCGATGCAGCAATGCTTATTTTCATTTTACGCAACGCCTGCTACTTCAACGAAACCACCGGCGAAATGCGGGATGAGGTCTGGATCGAAGGCGGATACGATGCGCTGGCCCAGCGTCTGGGTTTAGAGAATCCTCGATTGATCTCACACTGGTTTCCAGCAGCCATCGAACGCAGCCGGCAAAAGGAGACTTTAACTCAAAGCACACGAAAGGAAGTGGACCGGCGCGCGCTATATCAAGATCGGATGGGCGCATTTGCCCAGCGAATTGATCATCGCACTGGCGAAAACGGGAACTACAGCTGGAAATTCAAAGTGAAGCGCTCGGATCCTCTGATCCCTGAACATGAATTGCTTTACCGGCAAGTTGCCCGACTGATTTCCGATCTGGACCATGACGACCATTTGGATGAACTGATGGATTGGGTCGATAAAGTCACCAATGATTGTTCTGAGACTGTCAAAACCTGCTCAATGATTGTTTTGAGACGGTCAAAATTCCTCAATGATTGTTCTGAGACTCTCAGAACACGGCTCAATGATTGTTTTGAGACTCTCAAAATCGACAGCGAGGATTGTTTTGAGACTCTTTTAAAGATTCTCAAAGGCTTTAAAGATTCCTTTTTTGAGAAAGACTCCTCCCCCAACCAAGATTCTTTGCCTTCAGTTCGCGCGCGCCGGCTTTCACAGGTGGCGGTGGAGGTTACCAATTCGGAAAATCTGTGGAATCTGGATACCATCCTTTCAAAAGCCAGCGAAAAACAACGTTCGTTGCTGCAAAAGCAGGAAAGAAATGCGATTCCATTTGTATCCTGGCTCATTCATGGTGTATCCAACCCGCAGATTCAAAATCCATACAGCCTTGCCATCGCCAAGCTCGCTGAAGCACCACGAAAAGGCGCGGGGGGTGCATGTGAACGAATAGCGGCTTATCCACCGGAACGTCTGATCGGCTTGATTCAACAACGGTTCTCTCTTTCCCGTCCATCGAATAAAGATTGGGAATTAGCTCTGGGAAACACCAGTCTTGATCGAGTCCGGTTACTGGCCGATCTTCTCAACATCCCGCTCGACCTACTGGAGGTGGATCTGGATACTTGATTGACCATCGTAGCGGCACTTTCAATACAACTCACTCGATTATTTCATGACAAGATTAAGGAGAAGAGACGTATGGCTCAAGGCAACTTTACCTGGCATCGGGGCGATATTACTGGCGACATCTATTTTGATTACCTGCGCCCTCCAAGTGGGGAACGAATTCCATTTATCCGTTTGTATATGATGATCGATGGCAACCGCGACGCGAAACCGGTGCGCGGGCTGCGTATCATGGCTTACGGAAGCCTGGCCGAGATTTTGTATGGTCATGTCCAGAAAGGCAGCCGCATTGGGGTAGAAGGCCACATTCAGATGCGGGAACGACCGAACACTACGAGCCCAACCTTTGAAGTGGTCGCCGAACACGTGGAGTTTATTCGCCACATCGATTACGAACGTGGTAATCAGGTCATGGAAGAATTAAAAGCACGCGGCAAACTTCCAGGCTTCATCGGCATTGCCACCCCCACCGCAATGGAGATCAGCTTTGCTGAAGGAGCCAGCGAAAATGGCGTTCGAGTCGAATAACCCTGGAGATCATCCAGATACACTGGAAGTCAAGGTGGATTCACTCCAACGCGCCGGCATTCTTCTTCTGGTCCTGGCGGTAATCTTTTCGGTTATTGGCTACTTTGCATCTCCGCATGATGAAACTGGAAAGCCAATCTTACTGCTGCCGGAAGTCAAACAGATGGAAGCATACCGGCGATCCAGTTTTCAGTGGATCGAAGATTTCCGCATGCTGGACAGGCAGATTGTGACTATTTCAGCTAACCAGCAGGGAGACTTGTTTTCTCAGTCTCGTGAGGCGCAAAGTGCTTTACAGCTGGCTGTTCAACTGGCGCAAGATATCGACCGGACTGCCTTTCCCCCTTCGGCTGTCAGCCTGCATGAGGAACTGGTATCCACATCGCTTCAATATTTAGAAGCGGCCCGAAAAATGATGGTCTGGGTTGGCGCACCGGAAGAACCAAAGCGCGCCGAAATGGAAGAGAACCTGCACCAGGCCAGGCTTTCGTTGGAATCGTTGGAGGGAAGTAAATGGTTGGAGACCCGTTAGCAGCTCATCAAAGTGAACAGGCTAATCGAATATCGGATGAGGTGATCCGGCAAAGTGTCGAACACCAGCAGACTGTTCAAGCCAATGCAGAACAGAGATGGAAAAAGGCACACGAAGCGTTGGTTCAGATCGTACGTCACCTGGATGCAGATTATTTTGACGCCTGCCAAAAATCCGGGCACGCAATTGTGGATTTTGAAGATGAAGCCCTACACATATGGGTTGTGGCAAGGATCAAATCCTTACAGAACCGTCTCCTGCAGTCTACTCGCCCTGATAACACATTAGCGCTTCAAAACGACCTGACTGAAGCTTTAAGGAAGATCGAAGTATTACAGCAAGAGGAGAAAAACCTTCGGAGGATAAACCAGGAATTAAGGAGTGATAACCAACAGTTATCAATTCATCTAAATGCTATCCAGCAAGTGCAGCGCACGGTCACTCCAATCCCAGAAGCACAAGCGGACTCCATCCAAGATTCCAAACTTGATGCACCGAAGACAACAAGTGAACCGGATTGGATGCTGGATTGGCGATCAGGGCGAACGTTTAGTAAAGAATCCACGGCAATCATCCTGATAGGCGAGACTGGAAAATGTTTGCGCCCCAGCTTGATTGAGCTACTGGCTAAGAAGCTTAACCTGACGCTACCTAACGGCAGCTTGCCAGAAACATTCAACCGGCTCATTAACTTTGACAGCAATGGGGGACTGGTAGAGGTTCTTGAAGTATTTCAGCAAACCGGGGCCAGCACCGGAGGCAATCATCCGGATCTTTTACGTTTAACAGAACGAGGGAGAGTGGCCTATCAGTATTTGGCCGGATACCAGGCTCTTGAGAACGAATATGACCGGTTGATTAGGAAGCACAAATCTCCGGAACATACTGTGCTCAATATTCAGGCTGCTGAAGCACTTAACGAATTCGGTGACTACGAAGTGATTGAACAGGCACCTGATATACAACTACCAGATGGCAGTGTCTTTATTCCCGATTTGGTAGCCCGTCATCGAAGGACAGGGGAAACGATATTTGTTGAAGTCGAGCGTGATACCGGAAAAAATCGTGGGACTCGGGTTGTCAAATGGAAGAATGTTTTGAATGCAACCAATGGGAATATTTTCGTCATTTGTGACAACATCAGCTGCGAGAGGGCAATCCAGACAGAAATCAACCAGGCGTTAGAAGGATTTCGATTTAATTCACGTCTGACGAACATCAATTCATTGAGAAAAGGGAAACGAGCTCAAGATGGCGGAATTTGGTTGTCCGTCAAGAGAACCCAATAAACGTAACCTTCTAAGTCTCAACAACAACGCCAGAGCAAAATGCCGAGGAACGACCCGAATGTTCCCCCAGAACGTTCCCATAGAGTCTTAAGGGGGAACAAATGCAATCGGTATGTTCATTCCTCTTGCAGGACAGCGTGGAGAATATCCACGACCTCATCAAATGAGATTCCGCTCGCGAAATAATACTCCCTGCAATAACGGTCCCATCGCGTCCTCATGGTCGAATCGGCCTGGATCGTGCGGACAATTGCGTTGCTGTTCTTTAACGCATCAAGGGACATTCTTTTCTGAGCCGTCGCATTCAATGCAGTTTTCAAAACATTTTGGTCAATCGACTGTCGGTACGTTTTTGTCAGGATATAGACATCATAGAAATCTCTCGGCCGAGTATTGAGTACGCTCCTGCGCAAAATGGTTTCAATCTTCTCCGCCAGGATGGTTTCAAGGTTGTAAGCCCAGACCTCAATCCGTTTATCTTCAAATGCCGATGGAAAGGAATAACAAACCGCTTCAGGGGTGATGACATCCCCCGTAGTCACATCGATCTTCAGCGGTGTCTGGATGGTTTCAAACCTGGCCAACAGGGCCACTCGAAAACCGCCATATTCATCATCTTCACGGATCGGAGCAACATGATCCAGGGTAAAGAGAACTTCATCCGCCAGGGGAATAGCACATATCTCCAGGAATGCCGCCCGGATCGTTTCTTCCGTCAAAGGAAAATTTCTCAGAGTTGCATCCATATCCATGGTGGTCCGGCTGCTGATCCCGACCATAGAAGCGATTAGCATGCCGCCTTTGATAACAATCCGGTCCTGATATTTCGAAATCGAAATTCGTTCCAGCAAACGCTCCAGCATGAAATTCTGTAAAACTGCTTGGGCAGGAATATGGTATTTGATCGCCAGGTTCTTGATTTTCGCCTTGAACTGCATCACGTTGCTCATAGAAGAACCTCTATGGTTGCCCTGACGATTTTCTGGATGCGGAATTGTTGAGCATAAGAATAGAGCAGATCAATGTTTCTTTCTTTTTTCCTCACATACCGCTTCAACGCTTCGTTTATGAACTGGATATCCATCTGGTTCCGGCTGCGCAGGATGTCACAGATGGTTCGTTCGAGATTGTAGGTTTTGATTTCGTTTCCGTTCGGCGTCTTTGCCATGCTTTCGCCCAATAAATGCAATTCACGTTTCACAAAATAGACTTTGGCTCCGCTTGCCTTTAAAGGAGTAGCGTTATATCCGGCCGGGACGGTAACCGAGTAAAACAAGGGGGTCCGGTCGGATAATTCCAAAAAATAGAGAGCAGTTTCATGGGAGAAAATGGCACGTTTATATCTGACTTGAAGGCCGGCCATTTCATCGGCCATAGAATTGACAGCCGAATAAACCCCTCTGGAGACCTTCTGGATTTCACCTGTCGCTTCCAAAATGGAGAGGTAAGTTCGCGGAATGCCCAGTCTCGCCAGATCGGAGGTAAAAAGGATACCGTTGTGTTCTCGTAGGATCAAGCGTAATCTTTCGATCGGTTTCTGTTCGGTTTTTACATTCATGCTTATATTATAAACAAAATAAGCATGAATGTAAAGAACATCCCTGTCTTGCTTTAGCAGCTGAACATACCTGTCAAGAGGATAATCCTGGGCGCAGCAACTGCTACAAGTGAACCAGGGCATGGACACAGACAGGTTATTATTGAGAGGCCACCGGCCGAAAATGGCAGCCAGCATTCGATTTTCCAAGCATCGTCCAGCTAAGGTGTTCTACCACGCCCCACCAGATACCAGGCACATCTAGCCACGAGGCGTTTTGCACCCCAATCGGGATATCGGGATCCGGTGCAGTTACCTTTGCCCAAAAACCATCCGGGTGCAAAGCTACCTCAGTATAGATCGCCGAATAAACAGGTCCCAGAGCGGCGAGGGAAAGAAACATTCCCCAACCACAGCGAGCCGGCTTCACAACTTTGGCTGCCTCAACCCGATCCTGGATGAACTCAAAATAAGACATTCCCTTTGGAGCTTGAGGGACCGACATAGGCTGATTGCCTTTGTACCCGATATACAGGCAAGCAAGCACAATGGCCAAAATGATAACCAGTGAAATTGCCTTGCTAATAAAACCAAAAAGAAGACCAATCAGTTTCATTTTTCATCCTTGTATTCTTCAATGGTGTATGTCCCTTCAGCTTCATGAACTGAGAGGCAGCCAAAACGGATCTCCTCACGGTACATTCGGTCGATGGCGATTTCGACGACATTTGCTTCGCTGCGTTGCGTTTGCATGGAAAGGTCTCTGAGTTGTCGGAGACCTTCAGCGCTCAGCCGCAGTGAATGCACGGATTTTGTTGTTCGCTGTTTGTTCATATGCGTTTCCCAATTCGTACTACGATTGTATGTCGCGAAATCATGCTTTCCTAGCATGGGCATTTGTTTCACTAGAAAATCCCCTGAAATAAAAGCGACACAGCGACGTTGAGAAAAGATGCGAGAAATACCGATAACGCTATCCACAAGATAATGTCGGGATTCTTGTCGGGATGTCGTGATTTGTCGGGATTCTGACGCTATCTTCATGTTCTGGATCATGATGTGCAATCCAGCTTTTGCTAGGAAGCCCCATTTCGAGATGCTACAATACCAGTGATGATGTCATAAGATTACCGGTCGCCTGAAGTCCCTGGGCCGCAACTTTTTCTACCGTTGGAGCGACCGCCTGCAAACTTTTCTTCAAAAGATGTTTGCTGGTGGTCGCTCTTTTTAATCCCCATGCAAGGAGTCTCTTTGAAAGAATTTACTTTTTCCAAACGCAACGCTTCTCTCATCCTCCTGATCATCTTCCTGACAGGAGCCGGGATCCTTTTGATCCAGCAGTTCTCTCACCAACCTTTAGGGGAACCTGCCACTCCCTCACCAGAAGAAGCCGAGATAACCAACGCGGCAGTCGTTGGAACGCGCGCTTTCTTCCAAATTAGCGTGAACGAGGGAAAGGACGCCTGGTTGAACCGTTTCTGCGCCGCCAGCACGGAAAGCGGCTGTGCACTCGCCCGCATGGGTGCAGATCGCCTGTGGCAGAAATATCAAGAAACGAACGCAGAGGTTCAGGCGGACGTCGATGCGCTTGAGCGTGTTTCCTCGACAGCTAAAGAGCAAGTATGGCGTGTTGCGATCAAACTCTCCGAGCCACTGCCGGGCAGCAACAAGACAGAAGATGTGGCTTACGTTCTGGTTCTCAAAACGGAGGATGGGTGGAAGTTCGACCGCTTCCTGCTTGAACCGGAAGTGCAGGTGTTGAAAGAACGGGTAGGCAAGGAAGGCCAGCAATGAGAAATGTCCTCCGCTTAGGTCTCATCCTGGCAATCCTCTTGAGCGTGATTCCGCTCTCTCCGGTCTCCGCACAGGATCCAAGCCCATGGAGCGAAGTGTTCGATGAAAACGGCAACCTGCGCTCAGACGTAGTAGACCTCGGTGTTACTACCGAAACACCTTCCTGGATGAATGTGGATCTGCCTTTAGGGCAATCGCTTCAGTTGGATGCCAATTACCACCGTTTCCAAACGGCAGACGGGAACATGGTTGTCCTCCCATCGGCCTCGACCCTTTTCTTCATGGCAATGAATCCACAGGAAAGCGGTTTGGCCAATTCCGCCGGCATGATGAGCAACGGCTACGGCAGCATGATCACCTTTCTGGGATTGATGGCCGGCGACAGCCTGGATTGGAACCGGCTCCAACAGGAGCGCCCACAGTACCAGGATCCCAGCCAGTTCTGGAACGCAGTGCTAAGCGGCCAGGAAAGCGCCTGGACCTGGTTTTCCGGATGGGGTTTCATCACCAACTTGCTCTCCATGTCATGGAACGATGCGGCTTTGCGCAGTGCTTACCTGATGTACCTCAACGGCGTGCAGAACTGCGCCTCGATTCCGGGTGGCTGTTCCGGGGTGATCCCAACCCAGCCCCCACCACCTCCGGTTTGTCCTGGGCCAGAAGTGACCATCCAACAACCGACGTTGACCATCCAAAAACTGGCGCCGGCCAATCCGCTGGTCGTCGGGCAAGATCCGGAAAAGCGAGGAGCGGATGTGCAGGCGATGGTGACCATCCCTCCGGTAATCTTTGTCTGGCATGAACCTATTTACGAGGAAGAGGATTTCTGCCGGGCGGCAAATGCCGGCGAGATACCCAACTGTAAAACCAGCGATGCCAGCGCCGTAAACGACGGAGTTGATGATACCCGGCAGGTATTCAAAGAGTGCCTGCGCCACGTAGAGCTCTTACCCGATGCTGTGGCGACTCTGCAAGCCACCGCCACATTGGATGGAGCCAGCAAAGCCTGGATCACCAGCCACCTGGGTCAGACCCACTACGGCGCTTACATTCATAAAGAGAGTTTTGCACTTGTCCCAGGAATCACCAACTGGTCCGGCGGGTGCAGTGGCGGCACGTGCACAGCAACGGCCAATGCCCTAAAAGTGCCTTTTGCCGACCCTGGTAAATTCGGCCTGAAACTCCGCGTGACCACCACCGGCGCGCAGTTCCGCGGGGTGACGATCACCCAACCACGCAGTCTGAGCGCGGACGGCGAATTGCAGGTATACGTCACACTGCCTGCCCTGGTACCTTAACCTTGTTTTCCCGGCCTGACGCCCTATGACCGACTACTACGTTCTGTTCTCCCAATTCTTAGAAGCGCTGCCAACCTACCTGTTGAACGGTTTACTGGCGACGCTCTATTGGTTGGCCAATTCCGGCGCTGCGTTCATCAGCCTTGCCTGCGCTGTTGGAATAGCAGTCTGGATCGACGCTCATGTGCAAAGCAGGGCTGCCTTCCGGCCAACCAGAAACGGACGGCAGGGACAGGGTGCATCTGTTGAAACTCACACAGCTCAGATGATCACCGGTGTAGCCCTACTTTTCTGGATCGCCAGCCAGTGGGGGATGGGCGCACCGGTGCCATGGATCGGTGCGGCGATGTGGGTCACCGGACTCGGAGTGGCGCTTCTGGTTCGCCAGCAGGAAACAACCACTCTCTGGAATGTGAAATCTGGGATTTTTATTTATGCACTGGCGGTACTGGGCAGCCGGCTGTACCTGGCTTCTACCGCTCAACTCTCCCCAGAACAATGGGCAGCGCTGATCGGCAGCACCGAAAGCGCTGCCCAGGTTATCGCAAATACACGCAGCAACGTGACCACGATCATCCTTTGGGCGCTGTGGCTGGTGATCCCGTTGGGTTATTTCGCTATGCTACTCCAGCAAGCGCTGCTCAATCCCTGGTCGTTGGTTAACCCTCTGGCCAATGCGACCGAACTGATCCAACGCTACCGGATGAGGCGATGAGGAACGCAAATGGAACCCTTTCACATTTTTTGAACAGGCTCCGTTTGCTTTTCTCACCCCCTGGATGAGAACTGTTTTTACACCTCGGGCGTTTTTGTTGTCAACCTCGGTCTCTATTCCAACCTCGGAGGAATGTATGAATTCGATCCTTGACATACTGCGTGGTCCGGCGCTAGGCGTGGTCGTTATGATCTTTGCTCTGGCCGGCGTTATCGTCATCACTGCTTTCGCGGCGCTGATCGCACAGGTCAGCCTGCTGCTGCGTCTGCGCCCCTGGCAGGCGCAACCGGCTGTAAAGCCGCAGGCCGTCCCAGATTCACCCATTTCCTACTCGACCCCCCGTTCCCCGAAGCGTTCGGTTCGCGAACAGGAAGAGGAGGATGTGATCGACGCGGAATGGTGGTACGAGACATCGCAGTAAACCTGCAAGCGCGACATCTTCTGCGAAAAGCAGGAGGTGTCTCGTGAAAGGATCAGTAGAGTATTGATCCTTTCACGAGACATGCGGAGGAAATTTGGCAAAAATCATCGATCGACTAACCGAGAAAATTCCCTGGCTGCAAAAAGCGGCCGCCCTGCACGTACCCGACGATTTACGGGTGGGTGAGATTGATCTGTCCTTTACCCCAAACCGCGAACAGATGGAGTACCTGTGTTTCCACGTCCAGGAACGGGAGGGCGGACAAGTCTATGAGGGCTACAGGGTCGTGCGTTTACTTCAGTTGAAATACATCTCGCTCGAAGCACGCCGGGATGCGGGATTGCTGCAAAAGATGCGTACGATCCTGCGCGGCCTGTACGGATCCAATGTAGATCTGGTCTATCTGGCTGCCGGCATTTTCGAACAGCCGCGCATTGGCATCGTGCAGTGTTATGGAGTATCAGCATTTTGCCCCAACAAAGACGAAGCTATCCGCCGGTCCGCCCAGATGCTCATGGCCCTCAAAGCGGCGATGGTTGGGGCCTACCGCCAGATACGCTTGGAACCGCTCACCCCCACAATAGCGCAGTGGGTCGCAAATGCCTTTACCCAGATGCGCTTCGCATTGGTGACTGTCGGCCATCCGGATCCGCGCGAGAACGCGCGTGGCGGGGATGCATCTCTGCGCGATCCACTGACATCCGGGCAGCCAGGCGCGCAACAGTATTCCATGCAGCAAAACGAGCTGCTCTTCCGCGGCATGAGCGGTCTTGGTGAAGAATTTATGCTGCTGGTGATGGCCAGCCACGTCAACCTGGCTGACATTACCACCATGCTTTCGGGTTTGTTGGAGGATACCTCTGTTTACGCCTCCCGCCAAACCGGGGCACGCGCGGCATCCTTTGGCATCAGCCTGCCGGCCATCCTCACCGGTGGGCTGGCCGAAAATGCATCTCATTCCTACAACACCAACCAGTCCACTGGCCTGACCGAAGGACAATCGACCACGGACGGGGTTGCGAATGCGGAAGGCCAGGCACATACGGTAGGGCATGCCAGTTCGCGCGGCTGGGCGCATACCGTAGGGGTTTCGGAAACCGACACCACCGGGACCTCGGTTACTCAAGGCACGGCGGTCAGCCATGGCACGGCTCATACGGAAGGCACAGCGGTCACCGACGGCTCGTCGCACACAGAATCATCTTCCACAGCGGTTTCCCATTCGGATAGTTCCGGTTATGGCGTGAACGGAGGGGTGGGCGGCAGCATCGCACCGGCCGGAGTAGGCCTTTCGGCCAACGTGGGCGGAAACGCCAGCTGGGGATCCTCGGACGGTATAACCAATAGCAGCGGGTCGGCGGACAGCTCCATGCACTCGGTCACATCGAGCCAGGCCGATACAGTTTCAGACAGCACCACCCAAAGCCAGTCCAGCACCAACTCTCAGAGTCATTCAACGACCCAATCGGAGTCCTGGACCACCTCAGGATCAGAAACCGATTCAGTCGCCGATACAGCCAGCACCTCAACTACCAAAAGTCACGCCGATTCGCACAGCACGGCCACGTCAGATACCAGGGGCTCTGGCATCGGACAGGTGATCGGTCGGGGGTTCAGCTCAGGAATGAGCGTTGGTGTCGCGCCATCTTTCTCGCTTTCCAACAGTTACCAATGGCAGGACGATCCCAATATCCTGCTCACCGAGATCATGCGCACCCAGCGCAAGCTGCTGGATATTGCCAGCCGGGAAGGAGCTTTTTATACCGATGTCTATGGTCTGGCGCGCAGCGAACAAGGCGCGCAGGCATTAATGGGACTGATCCCCGAAGCCTTTCATGGCACGGAAGATGTGGTGGCCGGGGTCCAGACACGCAGCCTGAACGAGGAAGAGCAGGCTTATATCAGCCTGCATGCGCGCGCCTTTACCCCTTCCACTCGCGTCGAAACAATCCCGGAAGCAATGAGTGGTTACGCCGATTCGACCCTGCTGACTATGCTGCAACTGGCAGCCTACACCGCTCCCGGCACCTTTGAGCAAGGGTCCGCCTTGACCATCCAGGAGGAAACCCCCGCCTTTGCTTTTTATCCCGAGATGGCCGGCGATCTGACCCTGGCCCGCCAGTGGTCAACCGAGACCGGGCAATTGACTGATGTGTTTTTACGCCTCGATCCGCAGCGGCACTTCCATACAGCTTTTGTTGGTGACACCGGATTTGGTAAATCCATCGCCGCTGAACGCCTGGCCTACGAGACAACCCGCTTTTGGCACTACCGCACCATCGTCCTGGACTTCGGGCAGGGCTGGCGTAAAGCACTGCGCTGGCCTGGCCTGATCTACCGCGAACCAGGTCGCGATGAAGAACACATCGATATCCGCCAGTTGTATCCCGCCTCACCGCGCCCACTGCGCTGGAACATCCTGCAGGTACCGCAGCGCATCGACCCGGCGCGCTATCGCAGCATGATCGCCGAATTATTTGCCAACGCCGGACGAATGGGACCGCGCCAGCTGGGCTTTATGCGCCGCGCGCTGACCGAGATCTACACCCAGGCAGGGGTGTTGACCAGCGATCCCAAGGTGCAGCGTGGGGAGATGGGCAGCTTGCTGAACTTTGCTGAAGTCAACGTAGTCCGGCTGGCGCGCAGTGGGCGATCCCTCCCATTCGATGATGTGGCGGTTGGAACTGCTTTGGAGCGGCTTGATCCACAGGATTTGCAGGCGCTGGCTGTTTATCGCAGCGCTACCCTCAGCGTGGTGAACTGGGTGGAACGGTTACGCTCTTATCAGAAAGAGTTCGAGCGCGACCAGGCTTCTCGCACCAGCCTCGAAGGCGTGCTGCTGCGTTTGGAGCAGTTTGCTGAAGAAACCATGGCCCGCCAGTACGGGCCGGGGCGCAGCGCCGAGCCGGTCGAAGATCTGGGACTGCTTGGAAATCCGGAGGATCGCTGGGGAATCACCGTGATCGAGGGCGGGGCAGAGATGGATGAGTATCCCAAGGCAGCCTTGCTCTCACTCTTATCCAGCATCCTCTATTTCGATGCCGTTGCCCGCCGGCGGGAAGCGCTGGATGGCTACCGCGCTTTTCCAAAAATGCAGATCTTCTTTGAAGAAGCCAACAAGGTTCTGACCGGTGTGTCGGGCGGCGCAGCATCCGATCAGAATGCCGGCGAGGGTGGAAACCCGGTCAGCCACATCTTCCAAACCATGTGGCGGGATGGGCGCAAATACGGCGTGTACCTGCACCTGATGGCCCAGACCGTCAGCGAACTGCCGTCCGGGATTCTCTCCTCCTGCGCCAACCTGTTCGTCTTCCAGACCAAAGATGCCAAAGATCGCGACATGATCCTCCCCCATCTGGGCCGCTCGGAAAAAGGGTTGGTCAACACAGAGTACAAGCGCTACCTGGCACGCATCCCGCGAACCTACGCGATCGCCAAGCTGGGTTACAGCGCGGATGTACATGAACTGGAACCGGTGCTGATTCGCCCGATGATGGTCGAATGTGATGAGCCATCCGAGCAGGAAATCATTCAAGAACTGGGGCGAGTATCTCTGCGCCCTACTGTCGAAGAAATCCTCCGTTCGTAGAAACCAAATTTCAGACAAGGAAAAACATGCAAACCAAGAAACGTTCCCCCTTTACCGCCATCGTCCTGGCCGTCATCATCGGGCTGCTGGTCATCGCCCTGTTGAACGGCGTCGTGCGCCCGACCCAAGTGGTCGTCGCCCTTGTCCCAATATCCTCAGGTACGCTGCTCACCGCAGAGCTGGTCGAACTGCACACGATTCCGGCCGGTGCGAAACCGGCAGATGCATTGACAAAAGTTGAAGATGCAGCCGGGAAGATGGTTGCGGTTGGCCGCGCGCCGGGCGACATGATTGTGCAATCGGTTCTGGGCGAGATCGCCGGCGCCGGTCTGCCGGCAGAACTGCCCGAAGGACATATTGCCATGGCCATTCACGTGGATCTGGCCAGCGGCGTAGCGGGGCTGCTGCGCGCCGGGCAAACGGTGACCGTTATCGGGATGATCTCGCCCGACTTAATCAATGAAAATCCGACCACCGTGCTGCCTGCCGCGATTCCGGAGTTTTCCTTCCCTTCCCTCACCCCCTCTGCGCCGCTCCTGGCCACCGCCACGCCTACCCCGACACCTACGCCTGCGCCGCCTTCCGCTCCGCTGGCGCGTCTGGCAATCACCGGCCTCAAGGTGCTCATGGTTCCCCAACCATTCCGTTATGAAGAGGTCCCAGCCGGCGCAAGCGAGGAGCAGTTATTTGCTTCCGCCCGCACCAGCGCAGCCTCGCAGGATGGCAGCGTGATTGTGGTACAGGTGCCGACCACCGCCGTGGAAGTGACGCCGGGCTTCAAGGTGGATCCTCCGACCCTGCTGGCGGCGCTCGATCAGTATGGCATCATCCACCTGGCCCTCGAACCGGTCAGCGGGGTGAACCTGGACGTTTCAGACGTGGTCACCCTCAACCTGGGCGAGCTGTATGAGGAAATGAACGACCACCGCAAGAAGGATTAAGCGATGTCTGAAACCTCCTATCAGACCAACAAGGTTTCCGTCCTCCTGGCGGGAGCCGGCCACGAGCTGGTTTACTACCAGATGCAGCCGCCGCTGCTTTCGGACGCCCGCTTTATCGTCGCCGGGCATGCCACCCAATGGCAGGTGCTGGAAAACAACGTCAACGACCTGCACCCGGAACTGCTGATTGTCCAGACCGACATTGCCCCGGATCCGGAGGCGATGAAGCGCCTCCTGCAGCGCCTGTCCGCCTGGAACGGCGTGGCAGTCGTGGTGCTGCCACTGGGGCAAAAGGATCTACGCGGCGCGTACGAAGGCCTGAACATGGTGCGCGGGGTGTTTATCGCGCCGGTCAACTGGACCGAGATTGCCCAGGCCGGGTATGGCGCGGCCATGACGGCGCGAGCAAATATGTCTCAAACAGCGCCCATGCAGCAAAGCGTCGCCGGTCCCGTCGTCGGTGGATCCGCCGCCTTCATCACCGGCACCAAACGGATCGCGGTTCTGTCCCATGCTGGTGGGACCGGCTGCTCGACAGTAGCCGAGAACCTGGCCTACGAGCTGGCGGCACGATTGAGCATCAAGACTCTGCTGGTATCGATGGGGCTGCCGCCCAGCGCCCCGCCCCACCTGCGCCTGCGTTACCTGCCCAACCTGACCGAGTACTTCGACCGCCCTGGCAAGGCATCCTTTCAGGCTGCACTGCAGCGCCGAGAAAACCTGGAGGTGCTGGTTGCGCCGGAAGCATCGGTCGAGTACATGAAAATCCTGGAAAGCTCCAACCGTGGAACGGGAGAAGGCAGCATCAACGGGATGTTGATTGATTCGGAAGATGGGCGCTATGCGGCGATCGTGATGGACGTTCCTTCCAGTGAAGATTTGTGGATGGCCCATTCGATCATTTTTGCCAATTACGCCCTGATCGTGGCGCGACCCACGCTGGCCGACCTGGCCGCAACCCGCCACACGCTGAACCTGCTGCTCTCCGGGCTCAAGAGCGAAAAGCGCCTGGCGCGTGAGTCGATCTACCTGGTGCTCAACCAGTTCACCGATCGCAGCGGTTTCACCGCGCGCAGTTTTCAGGATGAGTTGGCTGGTACGGTCGGCTGGGCCCCGCCGATCGCGGCCGTCATTCCCTACGACCTGGCTGTCACACAGGCGCAGGACCAAGGCATTCCGCCGGTGACGCGCGTGGATGGTTTTGCACGCGGGATCCGCTCGCTGATTGGCGTGCTTTTTCCCAACGTCGGCTCATTGGAAAGTAACAACTCAGGCCAGCGTAATGTTTTGCGCCTGCCAAAGATCCGCTTTACTTAAAAGGAAACATCCATGCCAGGCATCTTAGGTTTGTACGATACCCCTTCTGAAGCAGTGCAGCTCAGCCCAGCCGAGCGCAACGCGCTGGTCAACGAGGTGATTGACCAGATCAACCAGGAGTTTGCTCCTACGGTGCTGCAAAGTCCGGGCGAAACGGAACGCAAGCAGATTCGAGAGCGCGTGGAAGCGTTAGTGTCAGCCGCTTTCCGCAAGCGTAACCTGCGCCCTGGTTTGCAGGTTGAAGCACAGATTGCGGAGGACCTGACCCGGCGGATTGTTGGCCTGGGTTTCCTCGACCTGCTGCTGCCGCCGGCGCGGACGGATCTTTCCGAGATCGGCATCTATTCGTCCGGCCTGATCCAGGTGATGAAGAAAGGTTCCGTGCGCTGGGAGACGGTGGATCTTCACCCGGAAGCGGGAGAAATTTGGCGTGTCTTGGACCGCCTGCTGGGACCACAGAATAAGACCCTCAATGAAACCAACCCGTCGATCAACGCCAAGCTGCCCGCCACCCCGCACAACCCTGGTGGTGGCCGCATCAAGGCCCTGCATCCGGTGGTGGTCCCGCCCGGGCGAAATCCCTGCATCAACATCCGCCTGTACGAGCAAAAACCAGTCAGGCCGGAATGGCTGCTCGAGCGCGAGGTGATGAGCGCGGAGATGATGGATCTGCTGCGCCAGGCGATGGAAGACGGACGGCGCATCCTGATATCCGGAGGAACGCGCACCGGGAAGACCACCTTGCTCAGCGCTCTGTGCAACTTCCTGCCGGGCGGCTGGCGCATCGTCAAGATCGAAGATCCTGAGGAAATTTGGATCGACCGGCAAACCGTGCAAACGGTTGAAGCGCGTCCACAGGCGATCGGGACGGAGGTACGGCCCTACAAGCTAGCCGATGGCGTGGATGATGCCATGCGAATGTCGCCGGATTACCTGATCATCGGCGAGGTGCGCGATGGGGCAGCGGCGATGAGCCTGTTTCGCGCGCTGATGACCGGCCACAGCGGAGCCTGTACCTTCCATGCTGACACCCCGCGTGAGGCGGCGCGGCGTCTGGCCACCGTCATGGGTGCAGACGCCGGCGTGCGGGCACACGAAGCCAACCAGATGATCGCCGATGCGGTCGATCTATTGGTGCAGATTGGCATCCGCCACGAAATTCGCCGGGTAGTGCAAGTCGCCAACGTTTCCAAGGAACTCAAAAGCGGGGACGTATGGTTCGAGCCCATTTTTCGCTACAACGAGCAATCACCGGTAGGCAATCCGGTCTGGGAAAAGCTGGGGGAGCTGCATTCCCGCAACAGCCAGGATTGAGGAGACAAGCAGATGATATTCATGATTCCCGTGATTGGATTATTGTGCACCACGCTGGTTCTGTTCTGGCTATATCCCAGCCAGGTCAAGACCGGGAAGTTATCCGACCTCTACTCCGCCGATTCGGTGCGCACACTGGCCGGCCTGGATCCGAAATCCCTGGACTATAAGCTGCTGGCCGCTGGTTTGAAGCTGCGCCCGGTCACTTTCCGGCTGCTGTGTGGTGCGGCAGGTCTGGCCGGGCTGGCCGTCATGTGGGTGTTTTTGCCTGGAGTACCCGCATTGGTTGTCGGTGGAATTGCATTCTATGTTCCCAATGCCTGGCTGGACGACAAGGTCAAAAGCCGGGGGCGCATGATCGACCAGCAGTTGCCGATTGCGATTGGGCGCATTTCGGCGGGGCTGCTGGCTGGCGGCTCGGTTCCGGATGTGCTGCAGCAGGTGGGAGAGTCGCTGGCGCTGGAGAAGAATAATCCGCTGACTCCCGAACTCATCCTGACCGCCACGGAGATGAGGGTGAAGGACCGCCTGGATGCCCTGCACAGCCTGGCTGCCCGCTCGCCTTCCGTTTCACTGGCCAATCTCGCGCAGCTGCTGGAAGGCTTTACCGAAGCCGGCGGGCGTTCCTATACCCAGGTTTTGATGGACATCTCTACTCGCGTCCAGCAAATCCTGATGGCCCGTAACCGGGCGCAGGCCAAGGCTGGCGACTCGCTGGTGTCGGCCAAGGTTTTACCGGCGGTGCTGGGATTGATCCTGGCCTACCTCAGTTCCGACCCGATGGTGCGCGAATCGCTCACCCAACTGCCGGTGCAGATCGTGATCGGCCTGGCTATGGGTGCTATGGTGGCCGGTTACCTTATCATTCGCTCGATGATCATGGAGGCAGTCTAAATGCAAGCCTTGATATTCCTCACCGGGATCGCCTGCTTTGCCTTGGTGATCTACCTGACCCTGGAATGGGCGCCCAGCATCCCCACCGGCCGGCTGGCTGAAACACTTTCACCCGACTATTCCGCTCCACAATCCGGCTGGCGTAGATCTCTTTCCGTATTGGATAAACCGGTTTCGCGCTGGACTCCCGCGGGTTTTCTGCGGAAAACGCGGGCTGATCTCTATTGGGCGCAAGTGGGTGACCAATGGGGAGACTGGAACGAAATTCAATTTACTTCACTGCGCTTTGCGTTGGCGGTAGCCGGCTTAGGTCTCGGCATGGTGGCGATCGGCGAGCCGGTATTTGCCCTGGTCGGGGCCGTTGTGGGTTTCCAGTTTCCGGCGATGCGCATGGGAGGCGTGGCCCGGCCAACACGCCGGCAGTTTATCGCCCAGCTGCCGGAATACGTGCAGCTCGTCTCAGCCCAGATGTCGGCCAACGTTTCCATGGAAGAAGCGCTGCGCCGCACCGCCCAGGCGCAAAGTATGGTTGGCAAGTGGATGCGGAAAGTACTGCAAATGGCGCAGGGAAGAAACCTGATCGAGCAAATGCAGCGGGAGGCGCAGGAAACCCAACTTCCGGAATTGATCGGCATGGCTGTGCAGTTGGAATTTATTCGTCGCGGTACAGCTCAGCAGGAATTGATGGGACAGCTGGCCACCAGCATCGCCGCAGACTACATCGGCGCAGCGGAACAGCGGGCGGAGAAGGTGGGATCGGAGCTGGTGATCCCGATGGTGATCTTCTACTTCCTGCCCTTCCTGGCGACATTGCTGGTGGTGATTGGTTGGCCGATTGTGTCTGGCCTGGGGAGCATGTGATGCTGAGAGATACCATGCGCGACCGGTTAGGATTTGCGTTTTTCGCCTTCACCGCGATCATCGCCGGGGTTGCTGCCTGGCAGAGCCCTTCCATCTTGGCCTGGTTGTACGCATTTCACAACCTGCTGCTGGCCTGGTTTTATGCCAGGCGAGAGCCGGCGAAGAAGTACGATCGGGTTGGCCTGTGGTTGGGGATGATCGCGGCGCTGTTGCCGACCGCTGTCCACAGCGGTTCTTCGCCCTGGTATTTGCTCATGCCGGGTCTCGCAGGCTATGGTCTGATTTTATGGTCCCTAACAACTCTAGGAAAGCGATTCGGGATCGCGCCGGCGGATCGGGGCCTGACCAGCCGGGGGCCTTATCGGTTCATCAGGCATCCGATGTATCTGGGAGAACTCATTTTCCGGGGGGCTCTCTTGTTTAGTTCTACAAATCTAGCGGTAGATATCATCTTGCTTGTTGCACTGACAATAATCCAAAGTGTGCGGATTCTCCGTGAAGAGAGGTGGATTTCCGGTTATGCCTGTTATGCCAGGACTGTAGCCTGGCGACTTCTCCCAGGAGTATGGTGACCACCACACCCACTTCTTAGTAATACCGTCCGAGTTCAAGATATAAAAACAGGGACAACCTGCCAGTTGTCTCCGTGATATTGTAAGGAGAAAAGGTCAATCTGCTTCCATAGCTTTATGAACATGCACCGTATAGGTAAAAATAAAAATTCTGGATTACCGACATTACCAATCATCTATTTTTTCGCGATAACCCAAATTCATTCATGCGCTCAATTCTCATCCTCAGCTAATAGCTCTTCTATCTTTTGTTCCAGTTCAGGGGTTTCGAGGGGGCCAATTTTGACGCCGCGCAACTCACCATTTTTCGCGATATAAAAGGTCTCCGGCACTCCTTTGATCCCATAAGCTTGTGAGATACGGGTGCCAAGATCTGGCCCATTGAAATAGGTGATATCGAATTCTTTTAGATAAGCCAATGCGTTCGGCTCTGTATCGAGGTAATCCACGCCAATGAACACCACGCCCTGATCTTTGTACTTCCGCCAGGTTTGTTCGAGATAGGCCGCCTCCAATCGACACGGCTGACACCAGGAAGCCCAGAAATTGAGCACAATCACCTTGCCGCGCAGTTCTTTCAGGGATACCTGCTGGTTATCAAAAGAAGTCAGCGTGAAATCTGGTGCCATGCCATTCTGGACCTGGCCTCGTTGAGCTCTCGCCAATCCCCATCCAACCAGGCCTAACAATGCTACTAACAAGGCGAAGGCAATAAGCCCTGTTATCCGGAAACGCCACTTTGTCTCAGGTTTTTCTTTACTTGGGGTATCAATAGGATTGTTCATTGGCTCCGGATCGGTATTCCTTTTCTTGATTAGCTTTCCACGACATCCACCAGAGTTCCCCCTGGCATACCAACCGTTAAATCACCCGGATCGTATGCGACTACCGGGTTTGTCCACCGGAAAATCCACTTGGCGTCTTCAGGAGCAGCATTCACACATCCATGCGACATTTCCTCCCCGAAGTTGTTATGCCAAAAAGTGGAATGGATCGCTACCCCGTTGCCCTCAAATAAACTCGTCCAACTCACACCTGGGAGATCATACCCGCCACCCGTTGAACCCCCAGACATATGGACCGAAATCAATTTACGCCAGATCGGTCTCAGACCTAATGGCGTTTCCCAGTTCTCGGTCCGGTTCCCATACATATCGAACCGGATCCCAGTAGAGACCAGAGCGAAATAGACTTCCGCGTTTCCCTCAAAGCAGGAAATTGTCTGACGAGCAATGTTGACGACAATCCGTTTGTTTTCCACCTCTGGATGAATAGGCGCAACTTCTTCGTTGGTCATTGGGCGGAACGCCTCGGCCCTGGCCCAGAAAATATCTCCATAACCATAACGCTCGTTCACCCGATACCAGATCTGACCATCATCGGCTTTCCTGATCTGGTCGATCCAAAAGACCTGGGAGTAGTATAAACGAGGGGTTTGGTCTTCCTTCAACCAGGGCGAACGAGCTGGTGGGTTTGCCAAGGATAGATCGACATACGGTTGGGTTACCTCGGCCCACATTCCGGATCCCAGACTGGTTTCGGGCAATTTGTAAATCGGCGTATTAGGTTCATTTCTAACTGGCTGGAGATAAGGTGTCCAGATATATCCCTGAGGTGTCTCTACCCAGCGCTGGTTCCTCCGATAGGGCCGGCGTCCCACCACTTCACGCAACCAGGGGACAACAGCATCCTCATAGACTTTTGCTATCGTCAGGCTGTCTGCATCAGGTTTGACTTTGACTTCTGCCATTCCAACAGTTACCCTACCCAATCTTTCTTCCTGCGGAAATGAAATCTGGGAGAGCCATTTTTGGGGAGGGGTCATGGCCATTGCAGCCAATCCCCCTGCTGCTTTCTTCAGGAATTCACGGCGGGAAATCATGAAAGATGTTGTCACGGCAATTTCCAATGGAGAAATTACTACCAATTCACCGAACGGATGCCTGAACCCAGATTTCCTGAATGGGATGATTAGGATCGTTGGTCTCGATCAGCACGCCACGACGCACCGTCGTTCCGCGCATCTCATGAAAGCCTGGATCAAATTGCAGGGTCATCAACACAACTTTTCCAGGTGGAATTTCGGTTGCCGTGAAATCTGCCATAGTGCAGCCGCATGTTGTGTAGGCGCGCTCAATGATCAAAGCAGATTGACCGGTGTTAGCTATGACAAATGTGCGCCTCAAAACAATATGAGAATTGACTTCACCGAAATCAAAGAAGGACTCAGAGACGCGGATCACCGGTTCCTCACTCAGATTCGCAGGAATGGTTTCAAGAACCTGGGGGCTGCGATCGATGTCCATTCCGTGCACGGCGTGGATCTTTTTCCCATACACTACGTCTGCGGGAGTATATTGGAGCTTCTGACCGGCGCGGCTCAATCCAAGAATCCCGAAGTATATGAAAGCCAAGACAACGATTCCAGCCATCCCCAGGATCATATAATCCCATTTCTTGTTTCCCGATAGCCGCAGAAAGCTGAGGATGGGAAAGGTCCGTTTTTTCGAGGTAGTGGCGGATGACTTGCCGTTCATTTATTTGTAGATATTTTCCTGTTCTTTTGGCAGAGCCAAAGCAGATTTATCAGGAACCTGATGGTGTTCATGCTCACCATGTTTCATTGTGCCCATCATTAAAAGGTGGGACAGCGGGCAGAGCAAGACCATCAGGATGATAAAGACGTTGTTGAATGGAACCTTGAAAAGCAAAACCGCAGCAGCTGCGCCCAGGGCAATCAAGCAGCAGGCGACCATGATGAGTGCATGTTTTTTAGACATTTGTTCCTCCTTTTATCCTGAAATTGACCAGGTAAACTCACGCGACGGGGCGTCCAAATTGGTGATGGTGATTGTGACGCTCTTCGCGCCGTCTAGCAAAGCAGATCCATCTTTAGTAGATGGGAATGAGAGCTTCCCTTCCACGTGGTGACCACCCCGCGGTGCGTCCCATAAGGTTGCCTGAACGGTTTTTCCGGTATCTGTGGAAAGAACAGCGAGTTGAGCAAGGTCCATGCTGAGATCGACCGAATGGGTATCCATTAGGACCTCAAAGATCACAGCATCGCCGGGATTTCCTAAATTGATCGGTGTAATCTCTACTGTCACAGCGCCCTGAGCGTCTGATTTTGTAAGATTCGCGGAGATATCTACTTCCTGGGTTGCGACAATTTCTTGGGTTGGAACAATCGTGGGTTCTGACTGGGCTGACCCGGATTGAATGGATGGCTCAGCCGTTGGAGCCTGTGATGGGTTTTGCCCGTTACAGGCGGTGAGTATAAACGCAGCGATCGTAACGATAACGACAATTGAACGAAATTTCATCATGATTCCTTTGCAAGGATGGCATCGAACAGTAACGGCATTACTTTTCGCCTTTCGCGAAGGATAAGATGGACCATATAGCTGATGCCTAGAAGAGTTGTGCCCAGACCCACCCCCATAAAGAGCAGGCGGTATTTTGCCAGAAAAGTGGCTGCTGCGGTCAATCCCAGGATTGGCAGCACATCCGTAACATGGTGTGCGCAACATGCCACCATCGCCACAGTTGAGGTAGTTCCGCTGGCGCCCATGCTAGTTCCTGTGGCTGGAAAGCGCGACAATACAGCTGATCCTAGCTTTGTTACTGGCAAATACAGTCTTAATTTCAAAATGATATATAAGGCAGCCTGCACCCCAAATCCGATGATGATGGGAAACACAATCCAACGATCCTGCCAGAAAAACTCAGCAGCGTGAGCCGGGCTCTCGGCCCAGGACACAATCCCAAAGTAGAGTGCTGTAAGCAGGACTGCGCCGATTAATCCAGCTCCTATGGGCAGAAGGATCTTTTTTTGTTTGAAGGTCAAGGTGTTTTCCATTTCATACTCGAATAACGATAGGAACAATTTCATAAAATGATACGAAGTCCAGATATGGTTGTCATGCGCCGAGTTGCCCGAATCTGACTAAGCAATAAAGCCTAACGGGATTTGGGCAGGATAGCGCTTTTGATGATGTTTTTATCCGGATATGATTTGATTATTCTTCTCCTCCTTCGTGAAGAGAGCGCCATCCATCTCTGGGAATTTATGGATGGCGCTCTTTGAGCGGTTATTTATGAAAGGATAGAAACTATGGATGATCCCTGTAACATCAAACCGGTCCAAAGGATAATTTCCGAAGAGGAAAACCACAAGAAGCAGCATGCGTACCTGTCTATATCCGGACTAAACTGTTCTAACTGTGCCACCCGGGTAAGGAATGCGCTGATCAATTCAATCGGTGTGACGGATGCCATCATCGATCACGGCGATGGTTTGGGGGAGGTAACTTATAACCCAGACCTGATCCGACCGGCCAACTTCGTAGAAATCATCTCAAGGGCAGGCGGCGATGGTGTTCATAGTTATTCCGCAATGTTGATCGAATAACAAGCGCTCGCCGTACTCTTTTCCTCAGGTCACTCTTCGTGGCATGGAGACGTGGTTCAACAATGTCGAAAGACTTGTTGAACCACGTTTTCAAACTGGGCTCAGATCTTTACAAAAGCTTTAGAAATGCTTCACGGTCACTTTACCCTCGACCTGTATACTGGGGATGTAAGTTAGAAACCAGCTTGATTAGGAGAAATTACTGATGAATAAATCGTTAGGTATCGCGTTAGTGGTAATTGCCGGAGTCATCCTTAGCGCTCTGATTTTTGGGGCAGGCTTGCTTGTTGGACGTTCGAATTATGGGTCGACCAATTTTGGCCCCTCCACCATGATGGGACGGAATTTCACCAACCAAGGTAATTCGATGATGGGAAATGGCCAGAACATGATGGGTAGCAATGGAATGATGGCCTATGGCTTCAATATGATGGGTGGTTATACCAACGGTAGTGCGGCCAACACGACACCGCTCACGATTGATCAGGCCAAACAGGCCGTGGAAAGTTATTTGAAAGGCCTGGACAATTCCGACCTTGAGATCAAAGAAATCATGATCTTCGATAACAACGCCTATGCTCGCATCACCGAAAAGAGCACCGGGATTGGCGCGATGGAATTACTGGTTGATCCCTCCAGCCTGTCCGTTTTCCCTGAATATGGCCCTAACATGATGTGGAATCTGAAATACGGTCAAATGAGTGGGAATGGGATGATGGGTGGTACTGGTGGAATGATGGGCGGCCGCGGCATGATGGGCGGTTATAACACCGCCCCCGGTGCTGTCTCGGCAACTATGACGGTAACCCCTGAAAAAGCGCTTCAGGCTGCACAGCAGTACCTGGATCAGCAGTACCCCGGCTATAAGCCTGCCGAAGATGCCGACCCGTTCTATGGCTACTACACTATCGATATCATAAAGGATGGTCAGCTGACCGGGATGCTCAGCGTAAACGGCTTCAGCGGGCAGGTTTTCCTCCACACCTGGCATGGAACTTTTATTGAAATGTTTGAGTAATCACATCTAGCTTGCCCAACTTCAGGGATCGGCCGTTCCGCCGGTCCCTGTTTGTATGTAAAATGGATAAGCAAACCTATTCGGAAGGAATCGAAAGTGCCGGCAGCAAAGATACTCCTGATTGACGATGAACCCTCGATCCACAATGTCGTAACTGCGTATTTAAAAGCAGAGGGCTATGAATACCAGTCGGCTATGGATGGACCATCCGGCCTCGCTTCCGCCCGTTCCTTCAAACCGGACGTGATCATCCTGGATGTGATGCTGCCCGGTATGGATGGGATCGAGATTCTGGCAAACCTGCGACGCGAGTCGAACGTCTATGTAATCATGCTCACAGCTCGTTCGGAGGAGACCGACAAAATTGTTGGCCTCTCTGTTGGCGCAGATGACTACCTGACCAAACCTTTCAGCCCGCGTGAGTTAATCGCCCGCATCAAGGCAGCCTTGCGTCGCATGCAAAGTCCCTCTGCCACAGTAAGCGAACCTGCCATACTCAATTTCGCCCACCTTCAAATTGACCTCTCTGCCCGACGAGTGTGGGTGGGGGAGCGTCTGATTGAACTGACAGCGGTAGAGTTTGATTTGTTGGTTGCGCTTGCAAAGCATCATAGCATGGTGCTGAGCCGGGAACAGTTGTTGGAAAAAGCCTGGGGATATGATTACTACGGGGACACCCGAGTAGTGGATGTCCACATCGGTCATATCCGCCAGAAATTGGGAGATGACCACTTTATCGAAACCATCCGTGGGGTTGGCTATCGCTTCGAAGACAAGTAGGTGAATTTATGATGAGACTTCTACGCACACATCTCGCCTGGAAAGTATTCTTTTCGTACGTGGTGGTCGTTCTGGTCGGCGTCGTTGTTCTCGCCACTGCCACCAGTTTATCCGTTCCAGCCGCTTTCGATCGACATATGGCAGGGATGAGCGCAATGATGTCCGGTGGGGATATGATGGGAAATGCTCAACCGATGGAGGTTGAATTATTTACTAACTATACGGCATCGGTCACTGAGGCACTTTCTATGGCTGCGATCGCAGCGCTGATTGCGGCGGTGGTTGCCAGTTTCCTCGTCAGCCGCCAGGTCGTCACCCCGGTACAACGGATGATGAAGCTTAGCCACCGCATCGCGGAAGGGGAATACGAAGAAAGGCTCACAGTCTCGAGAGGCGTGCGGTCCAATCAGTTGGATGAACTGGACCAATTGGCATTGAGTTTCAATCAGATGGCGGACAAGCTCGAAAAGACAGAAACCATGCGCCGGCAGTTGATTGGCGATGTGACCCACGAACTGCGCACTCCCCTTGCGGCAATCAAAGGCTATATGGAAGGATTGATGGACGGAGTTCTGCCGGCAGAACCGGAAACCTACCAGCAAGTCCACACAGAAATCGATCGCCTGCAGCGTCTGGTGAACGATTTGCAGGAGCTCAGCCGGGTGGAAGCTGGGGCATTCCAACTAATGCCCGTATCAATCTCACTTCCTGGCCTCATCGAAACCATCAAGGGAAATCTTGGGCATCAGTTTGAGGACAAAGGTATCCAGCTTGAAACGCAAGTGGAACCATATCTCCCGAATATCATGGTTGACAAAGATCGGATTCTTCAAGTGCTGACGAATTTGGTCGGAAACGCACTGCAATATACGCCGAGTGGTGGAAAGGTATCAATCCGAGCTGCCAGGGACAAATCCGAAATTCTCATCTCCGTTTCGGATACCGGCATCGGCATCGCTCCGGATCATCTGCCCTTCATTTTCAATCGCTTTTACCGCACTGATAAATCCAGAACGCGCGCCAGCGGGGGAAGCGGGATTGGATTGACCATTGCGCAAGCGCTAGTCAAAGCGCACCATGGTCGCATCTGGGCAGAAAGCGCAGGCGAAGGAAAAGGCAGCTCATTTCATTTTACGCTCCCGGCGGTTGGATAATCCATTTTTGCTTTTACGAACATCTTCATCAAAGCTTTACATTTGCTTCAAAGAAACTTTACCCCGCTAAGTTATCATTTAAAAGTAAGAACAAGAAAATACAATTTGAACAACGGAGTAGATCCGAAAAAAGGATGGAACACTATGATGGGTAATTTTGGATACGGTGGTATGGGTTGGATCGGAATGATCCTGGGTCTGGTGATTACTATTGCTGTAATCATTGGCCTGGTATTACTGGTTGTGTGGGCGGTTCGCCGGATGAGCGGGAATAATGCTCAGCCTGGTTCCCAAAATTTGACCGGGCAGTCGGCCCGCGATATTGCCCAGGCTCGCTACGCTAAGGGCGAAATTACCCGGGAAGAATACCAGCAGATTTTATCGGATCTGGGCCGCTAAGGTAGGTGTGTGATGATGGGATTTGGAATGCTGGGTGGCATGTTCTTATTCTGGGTCGTACTGATCGTTCTGGCCGTGTTAGTGGTACGAGGCCTGTTCCAATCGAAGCAATCAGTCGGCAACAACCATGCGAATGCTCCTCTTTCAGCCTTAGAAATTATTGAACAGCGATACGCCAGAGGTGAGATCACACAGGAACAATTCCTACAAATGCAGAAAGACATTCAATAGAACGGTGCCGCAAACAAATCATCGCAGCCTCTCGATTACAACTGAGGCTGCGATTTTTTGACTCTGCTTATGGTTCACTCGATTCGACAGCCTCAATCCTCTTCGGTTGGGTGCTCTACTTCCCCTCGCATGAAAGCATCCGGCGCTTGCTCGTAAACTCTCAGGCATGCCATGTTGCAAAAATACACCCGGACACCCTGATAAATCGCCGAAGGGAAACGCTCCGGATTACGGATGACACCGCCACACGCAGTTTTCATTCCTTCTAGTTGATTACCTTGGTCTTCCACCTATCCTCCTACACTAACGATAACTATGGTAAAAAATCCGCGGGATTTAGGAATCCGCCGGCATCTAAGCGTATGCGGAAATCAATATGATTCCCAGAGGAATTACCAGTGCTACCCGATTCTGCAATTTGCTGGCCCTTTACTACGCCTTGACCTTCGCGAACAAGATTGGCGTAATTATGCCCATAATAGCTCCAGTATCCATTTCCATGGTCGATGATTACCAGGTTCCCAAAACCAGTTGTATCCCAGCCAGAGAAAATCACGGTTCCACTATCGGACGCAAAAATGGGCTGGCGCTCATAAGTGCCTACATCAATCCCAAGATGGCCGCTCCAATAAGGTTGGGTAATTACGATTGGAGAGATCGGCCATGAAAAATAGCCACTACCAATATAAGCCAGAGGCCCCGAATAATAACCCGGAGATTTTCTCCCTTTACCTGGGAGTACCCTGGGGCCTGGCTCCTGCCACACGATTTGTTTTTTTCCTCCAGGAACAATGATCTGACTCTCTGCAAGCAATTTATCAGGCATCGCTCCTCGAAAATTGTTCCCAATAAAATTGACAATCTCATCGATCGAAACACCATACAACGCCTGAATTCGTTCCAAGGTGTCTCCTTCGCGAACAGTATGCAAGACTCCATCGACCGGCAGAATATTTAGCATCACCCCAACACGCAACGAACCAGCATTGGTACTTAATCCTTCATTGCTCCATAAAATCGTTTCAGGCTGGATATTATGTTTCTTGGCAATCGTCCAGGCTGTATCTCCTTTTTCCACAGTATGTTGAGTTACAGCAAATCTTGGCTGGGTTGGCCGGTAAGTATGTAGGTCCGCCAAACGGCCTATTGAGCTCAATTTTGTAGATGGAGAAAACGTGGGTATATCAATACGCCTGCCATACACATTGGTATTCGGTGTAGGTGGGATACTCTTCTCCAGATCAGCTTTCGCCTGAACAGGTGCTGCGAACCTGTAAACAACCCAAGCGCCAATCATCAAAACGAAAGAAACAACCACCCAGGAGAGGAAATTGACAAGCCTACTCGATGTCATAGGCCTAAGGCTGGATCGGCGGGTATTTTACGACCCGGTTATTGCCGGCGTCGACAATCCACAAACTGCCATCTGGACCTAAAGCCAATCCATTCGGTAAACCAAAGGATCCATCTTCGGGTCCGTACTGGCCAAACGCAGCCAAAGGTTCGCCCGTAGCTGAGAACACGATCACCCGGTATCCTTCCGGATCGGTCAGATAGATACGATTATCGGGTCCAACCGACAGGTAAGGTTTGTTGTCTACCGAGCTACTCCCCCAGCCCTGAACGTTAAAGCTGGAAACATATTCACCCTCCGGAGAAAATACTACCACGCGCAGGTTCCAGGTGTCGGCTACGTAGATATTCCCTTCCGGGCCGAGCGCGATGCCCACGGGTTCATCTAACTGACCATCGCCCCCAGTGGTGAACTCGAACAAGGCTGTGCCTTCTGAGGAAAAAACCACCACACGCTTATTGCCGGCGTCTGTGACATAGATGCGGCCATCCCTGGCAACCGCGATACCACGTGGTCCCCACAGTCGATCCAACCCATCGCTTGCAAGACCAGAGGATCCCCACTCAAGTAAGAACTTTCCCTGTGGGTCAAATTTCTGGATGCGATGATTCCAGGTATCTGCAACCAATACATTGCCAGCGCCGTCCATGGCAATTCCCCAGGGTTCGTTAAGCGTTCCCGCCGCGGGCGGTGATTGTCCATCAGGAGTCCGGCTGCCCCAGGATAACAGCAGCTCCCCCTGGGAGTTATATTTCGCGATCCTTGAATTACCGCTATCTACGACATAAATGCTGCCGTCCGTTCCGATCGCAAGATTGCGGGGTGCATTCAATTCGCCGGTGGTGATAACAAATTCCGGTTTTATCGTTTTTTGGATGTTTGCATAGGCATCCGCTTGCTGAGGAATATCTGCCAGGATACTTGGCCCCAGGCTGAGAGAAAGCATTTGTAAAGCAATATCCTTGCGAACATAGACCCGCATTTTCTCTGCCAATGGCCAGTCGGTGGGTGGCTTGAGCGAAGTTCCAGTCAGTGAGCTATAACGGGTGTAATCCCGTTTCCACAGGATATCCCAAAGGGCAGCGCGTAGATCGGGATTCGCCAACGCCTTGCGGATTCGGCCCCAGGTCAGGTTTTTATAATCCTCAATAGGCCACCACATGCGAATTACTTCAAAACGATGATATCTGGAACCAAGCATCAGTTCGACCTTGTTCCAGTTGGACGGACCTGCCAATACCACCGGCGCATCCAGGGCCTCCCGGTTTGGTTGCGAGCCATAAAACGAGCTGTTGGGGTAATCTTTGAGGTACCAGCTCATCGGCCACGACACGTCTGAATCGTAGGCAATTTTCAAATCCTCACCGGTACCCGTATGGGTGGCAATGGATTGGATATCATCCAGTACCCATTTAACTCCCGGCGCGCCGTGAGCGTAATCGATGTACTCGGTGGAATCGTCATAGTTGATGTAATTCACAAAAAAGGAAGTCCGCATGGTCAGTAGAGTAACTATCCCGATGGCAACTAACCCCATCCGTTTGAAAAAGCCTTTCGGTTTCGAATGGATGACGTCATCTACCCATATCCCTTCCACCATCTGACCAATCCACCACGCTGCCAACAATAGGAAAGGCACGGTAATATGCGTGGAAAGCCAGGGCATTTTCTCTCCAGCCAGGGAGAGGGCGAGGAAAATTCCCGCGGCCCACCATAAAGCGAAGGGGATGAAGTTGCGTGCCAATTCCGGCAATTGTTTCCGGCGGATAAAAAATAAGATAGCCGCACCAATCCCACCGATCAAAGGAAGATATTCGTAAATCGGAAAGACGATCAGGAAGTAGTACCAGGGTTGTCCACCTCGCGCCACTCCTTGCTGAGACAACCAGTACCCCAAAGAACCGATAAACCCACTGGCAATTCCAGTCGGGTTGGTAAAAAAGGTGGTAAACAAAAGCAGGTCGATCCCCAGGAATAGGCATGCCAGTTTTAACCAACGTTGGCTTCCCCAGACTATGCCCAATCCGGTAGAGACTACAGAGAAAACACCGAACAGCGCCCACAGTCGGACACCAGATGGATTGGACATCCATTCGGTGCCTTGACTCCCCAGGACAGATAGATCTACAAATGCAGCGCCAGTCAATCGGGAGAAAAACAGGTTGATGATTGGCAGCGCGATTGTGGACGAAAAGAAGGCTCCTAAAGTGACCATCAGTACGAGTAGATCAAATTCCGGCGATGTTGTTATCACTTTCCACCGTACACCATATTTCCACCCAATGCGGACAAGAAGATAACTGGCAAAGATCGCAAGGTAAATGAAGGTAATCTCCATTGTGGAGAACATCAGCGCCAATGCTGCCACAAATATGACCAGGTATCGTTCTTTCCGCTGGAAGAGATATCCAAAAATTGAGTACACCGCCAGCAGCATCCAAGCAATCACCAGAATATCGTGCCGGATATAACGCGAGTAGTACAACACGTAAGGAGAGATCAAAAATAGCAAGGAGGCGATCAGCGTTCCTGATCTTCCAAGCCAGGGTTTGAGGAATTGCGGGATAGCAATCGCGATGAATGAACCAAGAATCAACGGGACCAACCGCGAAGTGAAATCGTTCGCCCCCAAAAGAATGTTCATCAACGCAGTCGACTCAAACAAAAAGGGCCCATGCATCATAGGGGTATGGATAAACCCTTTGCCAGTCGCCAACAACCACGAGTAATAAACGTGCAAACTTTCATCGTGGCTCATGACGCGCTCCCCCAGGCCAATCAAACGGGTTAGGATCACGGCGCATGCGAGCGTGAACGCTATTCCTTGTTCCAACGTTATGGTCAAAGGCCGATTAAGTTGGGAAAGGAAAATAAGTATTCTGGACCCGGGCCGGACCGGATTTGCGAGTTGGGGGTCAGTAACGCTGGCTCTCTCCACGAGGCTGGTTTCTCCTAGACACTCATCAATATGGGTGAATATCCTTCTAACCAGTCTATCGCTAAGGATCATTTTATTGAATAGGTTCTATTGCCCCTCAGGCGTAGGGCAATATTGCTTACACTGCACCGTTGATTCTTGGATTATTCAGGAGATATATTGAAGCCAGATTGAACATGGTGGTTTATGCCCGAATACTTTCTCAAAAGAAGACAACCTTTTAACCCGCTACCGTATATTGTGTTGGCAGGGATCATCCTGGGAATTGTTTTGGCTTCCAATTTAGCTCTTACACCCGCCACTACCGCAGCTCTCCCATCTCCTACTCCCACAGAAAGTTACCCGGCAGCGATAGTTACTTCAACGACAGACACTCCCAGGGTTATCAAAATTACTCCTGCAATCACAACTTCTGCCGTCGCCCAAACGGGAAAACCCGCGCCGGATTTTCGATTGAAAACATTGAACGGTAACGAAATAAAACTGTCGGATCTCCGGGGAAAGACTGTGTTGATCAATCTGTGGGCCAGTTGGTGCCCACCTTGCCGTTATGAAATGCCAGGAATTCAGGCGGCTTACGAGAAATTCAATGGCAAAGGATTGGTTGTATTAGGAATAAATTTCACGGCACAGGATAATTTGCAGGATGTACGAGATTTCGTGACAGAACTAAAACTTACTTTTCCCATTCTTCTGGATGAGAGCGGTGATGTCAGTGCTGGGTTATACGGTATGCGCGGACTGCCGACTAGCTATTTTATTGATATACAAGGCATACTCCAGCGAATTCAAGTCGGAGCTATGCTGCCCGAAAAAATTGAAGAATTCCTCCTGGAAATCCTGCCTAAATCATAGATTCTTTCACTGGCGAAGGCAGGTCTTTGACTGCCCGCCCGCTCAAATATCCCACGTAGGCTGGCACCAATGGTAAAACGCAGGGGGAAAGAAACGACAAAAGACCTGCAAAAACAGCAATGATGTAAGTCGGCGTGACCGCGCCTCCCAGAGGCAAGTCGATAAAATAACCCCGCTGCAGCGCCCAAATGGCGATGAGAGTCATCCGGTCGAACACCATCAACAGTCCGACGATGATCAATAGCGAACCGCTGACGATCTCGATCCACCGCACGTACCTTCTAAAACGGGCCATGAACTGGATGGCTTTTTCCATCCCAAATCCAATCGCCAGGAAGGGAAGTCCCAAGCCGATGGCATAACCACTGGACAGCACCATGGCCTGGGTCGCGGATTGCTGGCTCATCCCAAGGGTGAGTATGGCTCCAAGCGTTGTCCCGATGCAAGGCGTCCAACCAGCGGCGAAGAAAACACCCATCATCACTGAAGATAGGATTGGACCGCCCTTGCCAGGGGTCCAGTAAGAACGCGTTTCATAGTTTAACCAGGGAAGGTTGATGAGTTTGAGCGTGAATAGGCCTAACAAGATCACGATCGCCCCGCCGATTCGCCCCAAAATGGGCTTATAGATTCCAAACACCTGGCCGAGAGCGGTGGCCGCGCCGCCCCAACCAATAATAAATATCACTGAAAAACCGAGCACAAACAGCACTGCGTGGAAGAACGTATTCAAGCGAAGACGCATGCCACTAGCTTTTTGACCATGGGTTGTCTGGGTCGTTTCCAAATTGAATCCTAGGGGTGATGCAAAATTTGGATCAAAAGACTGTATACGATCGCAGACGCCAGACCTAAAATCACCAGGATGGTCCAGATCTTATCGAAAATTTCATGTCGGGTTAGGTGTTGCTTTGTATTTTTTGAGAAAATGGGAGTTGGCATAAACTGGCCCTTTCAATAATATTCTTATCATACGCAATCCGAATCAATCGAACATGCGTCAAAATGCTGTTACTTGAACAGGCAGAATGGCCTATTGTGATTTGTCTCCCCCACTTTTACAATTTCATCAGAGTTATCTCAACTTCAAAGGAACGAAATTTGAATGTCTAAAGTAAATAGAGGTATTTCGAAAAGCCGCCAGGTTCAGCGCAAACATAATAAGTTGCCGCTGATTATGGCGCTGGCGGGAGCGGCGGTTTTGATCGTTGCAGCTTTTTTTGCCTTCCAAAAGCGAGCCGATCCTTTTACCCCTGAGGTTACCGGTAGCCCGAGCCTGAAGGTCGACAAGGATAAAGTCGACTTAGGAGACGTCAAATTAGGACAGACGGTTGAGGTTTCCTTTGAAGTCAAGAATATGGGAGACCAACCTCTAAAATTTACCAAGTCGCCCTTTATTGAAGTCAAGGAAGGGTGTTGACCTCCTACTCCTGTCATCGGTTCGATGACCCTCAAGCCTGGTGAAACGACAACCATATCAATGCAGTTCATGATGCACGGCGATATGGGCGGAAAACACGACTTTCGAGTTCACCTTCCTTCAAATGATCCTATTCAAAAGGACATGACCCTTACTGTACTTTCCAATTGGATCCCCTAACTGTTCCGGTTTGTTTTGGACTGATGTGGATCTTCTACCTTAACTCTCAGTTTTCAGGAGTCTTGTATGTCAAATAAAGTTCCAAGTACAACAGAGGTTTTCGCTGACCCTCCATTTGCGCAAAGTTTGTTCAACAGCCCTAAATGGTCCTGGTTTTGGGTAATTGCACGGCTTTACGTTGGTTATTCGTGGCTGACCTCGGGAATTGGCAAGCTCTCGAATCCCGCCTGGACCCAAACGGGCGAAGCCTTGAAAGGCTTCTGGGAAAGAGCAGTGGCCATCCCTGATGCGCCAGCCCGTCCATTAATTGCCTTTGACTGGTATCGCGGATTCTTGCAGTCCATGATTGATGCCGGGGCTTACACATGGTTCTCAAAGGTAATTTATATTGGGGAAATCCTGATCGGGGTGGCGCTGATCCTGGGCTTGTTTACCGGTATCGCGGCTTTCTTCGGCGGTTTCATGAATTGGAATTTCATGATGGCCGGATCAGCCAGTACCAATCCGGTTTTGTTCACTCTGTCCATCCTGCTTGTGCTCGCGTGGAAAACAGCGGGGTGGTGGGGATTGGACCGCTTCTTATTGCCGGCTTTAGGGACGCCCTGGCAGCCAGGAAAGGCATTTGGACAGAAGCCTCCCGAAAAAAGTTGAGCGGCGTTACAGAACAGCTATAGGAAAACCAATCGCTTTATTCCGAGATGGTCACAGGGTTCCGCGAAACATTTTCTTGAGAACCTTGTGACCATTTTTTATTTCATACCACCGGCCTAAAAAACTCATCAATAGGCAATATTACCTATTCTATTCCAAGCGAAATCGCCCTCAGCGCTTTCGAATTACATCTTTATACTAGGCATAGATCCTTACCCATATCATGCAATAAGGTGCTTAATGATGAGTAACCCGCTTTCTACAAACGTTCGTAATTTTCGCTGGTTTATTTTCCTCGTGGCCTTGCTCCCGATCGTTTCTCTTCTGTCTGGTTGCAGCGCCAGCAGTTCAACCGCAGGTCAAGATTTGAATATGGCCCCCATGTCAGATATGCCGGTTGATGTCCAAAAGGCAGCAGTGTCTGTGCAAGAGGCCTATCAATTCGCGGTTGCGAATCCGGATGCTTTGAAGAATGTTCCCTGCTACTGTGGCTGTGGCGCGGCTGGGCATACTTCGAATTATTCCTGTTATGTCAAGGAAGTGAAATCTTCGGGCGAAGTCGTTTTTGATCAGCACGCGCTGGGTTGTTCAATTTGTGTGGATATCGCTCAAGACGTGATGAAAATGACCCGAGACGGAAAAACGCCCAAAGAAATACGGGCGGCAATCGATCAGACCTATTCACAATACGGCCCATCCAATATGCCGCCGGCCCAATAATGCCGATGGAATCGTTGCCATACAAGACTGCTCTCATAAACTGGAAGAGATGGGCCTGGGTATTCCCCTTCGCCGGTCTGGCCTTGTTGATCCTCTTTGTTCCACTGCCATTGCCGTTTCATGCACCGCAGGACAGGCTGCTTCGTATTGAGGCCAGCAGTTTTCAGTTCACGCCAGGCGAAATCCAGATCAATCCCGGAGACCGGGTGACCGTTGAGTTGGTATCGACCGACGTGGTGCACGGGTTTTCGCTGGACGGTTATGGCTTTGAATTAAAGGCAGACCCTGGGCAAACTGCGACAGGAACCTTCATCGCGGATCAGGCTGGGGTTTTCCGTTTTCGTTGTTCGGTAGCATGCGGTAACCTGCATCCCTTTATGATTGGTAAGCTGCAAGTAGGCCCTAACCTCCTTTTCGTTCGAGGGATCGTTTTAGGATTACTGGCCATTTCGGCAGCCCTCATTTCTCTCAAGAATGTTTCCAGGGGGACGGCATGACGACCCGTCTGGATCTGACCCGTTCCCCCCGTACGCTGGCGCTGCTGCGCAGCCGTTGGCCGCAGTTCTTGCTGCGTGCCATCACCCTGGCAGGTTTCATTTTTACGATTCTCGCCGGTCTGATGGGTTCGGTGGTGGGCAGCCATAATTTCGCCATCATCTTTGTTTGGATCGCATGGTGGACGGCGCTCAAACTGGCCTTCATCCCATTTGGCGGTCGATCCTGGTGCAGTATTTGCCCCATTCCCATGCCCGGCGAATGGTTGCAAAACGGTGGTATCTTGCAGCCGCGCGGCCGCGCGGGCATCGGCCTCGGCAAACGCTGGCCAAAGTTCCTCAGGGGAACCTGGATGCAGGCCGGCGGTTTCTTGCTGATCGGATTGTTCGGCGCATTGACGCTGACCTCGGCAAAAATCACAGCGATTGTTTTACTATTCATTTTGGTGTTGGCGCTGGTCCTTAGCCTGGTCTTTGAGCGCCGTTCCTTCTGTAATTATCTGTGCCCGATCGGTGGGTTTACCGGGTTGTATGCGCAGGCCGGGCCGGTAGAGCTGCGGGTAAAGGACGCGGATATCTGTGCTGCGCACAGTGAAAAGACCTGTTACACTGCCTGCCCGTGGGGGCAGTACCCGCTGGCTTTGAAATCCAGCGCCAACTGCGGTCTGTGCATGGAATGCCTGCGCGTTTGCCCGTCGGATAATATCGCGGTCAACCTGCGCCCGTGGGGCAGCGATCTGGGTCCAAAGACCAAACATCGCCTGGATGAAGCCTTTCTCGGACTGGTCATGTTAGCCTCCGCGCTGGTCGACTCTGCGGTTTTCTTGGGGCCCTGGGGGCAGTTGAAATTGGCTGCTTACAGCATCGGCAGCCCGGACTGGTTCCTGTTTGCAGGAGTTTTCCTCGTGACAGCGCTTGGGGTTTTGCCCGGCCTCTACACTGCTTCGACGTGGGTTGCGAACCGGCTTGGTTCTGCGCGCGCTTCTTTGCGAAAATCCCTGGCCCATTACAGCCAGGTGCTCGTCCCGCTTGGACTGATGGCTTGGATTGCTTTTACCATCTCGTTTGCCTTCGTCAAATTTGGCTACGTGCTCCCGGTGGTTTCAGATCCTCTGGGTTGGGGCTGGAATTTGATTGGTCTTTCCAAGACAGCCGAGGTGGGAGAAGCCACGTCCTTCAGCCTGATTTTACAGGTGGCTTTACTAATGGTTGGACTTTTCTGGTCCAGCCGGGTCGCGCGCCGCATCAGTGAAACCATTCGCCAGGCCGCACCGTTGATAGCCTTTTCAGGTTTATTCACTCTGGCCATGCTCTGGCTGCTGGTAGGTTAAATCCGATGAAAAAAGAAGGACTTGCCCGTTGGATCGTCATTCTCCTGGTATTGGCCGCGATAGTTGTTCCACTGGGTAGCTGGTGGCTGTCCAAGGATCAGGGAGCGAAAATCGAGCTGCACGCGCGTATGCCTGAGAACGGCGGCTGGAGTGTCGATACCATCCAGGCAAAGGTTGGGCAGCCGATTCATTTGCGCCTTATCAGTGATGATGTGGTGCATGGTTTTGCGGTCGGTCGATCAGACCAGCCAGCATTGGATATTATTCCGGGTGAATTCACCGAAACAACCTTGACTTTTGACCGCCCCGGAAAGTACATCTTTTACTGTAACCGTTGGTGCGGCGCCAACCATTGGCGCATGCGCGGGACCATCGAAGTCACGGGAGATGGTGACCCTGTGCCGCCCGATCCGCAGCCGTTGTTCCTCAAGTTAGGCATTGATGTCGACGCGCCACATCCCGCCGAAGTTGCTCCGGTTACCATCGTTTCCCCTGAACGCGGCGCATTGGTCGCAAGCCGGCTGCCTGCCTACGCCCTGGAGAAAGATACGTATTTTGCCAACAGCCCAGCAAAAGTCTGGCTCAAACTGCGCGCGGAGCCAACCCTTTCTTCTTTAAGCGATGATGATTTGTGGGATGCCGTCGCCTGGATCTGGCAGCAGCAAGCCGGCCCTGAAGCGTTGGCGGACGGACGGGAGTTGTATGCGACAAACTGTGCCGCATGCCACGGTGAAAGTGGAAAGGGGGATGGCGTCATGGTGCGCGGCTTGCCGGTTTGGAACCCGAGCGCGCACACCTCTGAAGAGACGGTTCACCAGCCGACAGGCGAAGGATTAGTTAGCCCGCCGAATTTCACCGATCCCAAGGTTCTGCTCGGCGCAAGCCCGGCACTCCTTGATGGGAAGATCATCCGCGGTGGAATGGGTACCGGCATGCCCTATTGGGGACCAATCTTCACCAGCAAACAGATCGAAGCATTGGTAGGTTACCTGTACACCTTCGCCTGGTCCCCTCTTGATGCAAAATAAATGCACTTACTACATCCACTTTTCAATACCTATAATCTAAGTGCGTGAGTATAATAAAATCGTAATGACCTCAGAAAACCAACCAATCATCCGAATATTATTAGCCGACGACCACGTCGTTGTGCGCGCTGGAATCCGGCAATTTTTGGAGCTCAGCCCCGATCTCCAGGTTGTTGCAGAAGCCTCCAATGGGCAGGAAGCATGCGAACTACTGAAGCAATTTAATCCCGATGTGGCTGTTCTGGATATCCAGATGCCGATAATGAGCGGGATCGAGGTGACGCGCTGGATTCGGTCCAATCGCATGCCAGTCGGCATTTTAGTTTTAACCGCTTACGATGATGATCCCTATGTCCAGGCGGTGCTGCGAGCTGGGGCGAATGGTTACGTGCTAAAAACCGCGGATCCACGTGAGATTATCCAGGGCATCCGCGACGTGTTCCACGGTAAATCCGTGCTGGACGCTGCCCTGGCTCGAAAACTTATCGCGAAACTTGCCCGGCAGGAAGAAACAGCGCCTGTGGAATCCCTCACTGATCGCGAATTACAAATACTGACTTTGGCTGCCAAGGGATATACCAACAAGGCGATTGCCATACAACTGGGTATCAGCGATAGGACCGTGCAGAACCATCTAGCCAACACCTTTCAGAAATTGAATGCCGAGAGCCGTACGGAAGCAGTCATGCGCGCGGTATCACTTGGTCTGATCCCAGCCAATATCGCTGAAGAGGGATTGTGAGCTTCGTGACCAGATGAAACAAAAGGTGCGCGTTGTCTGAGCAGGATCACCCTGCCACGAAAAAATCGAATTGGAGGGGGTTTACCCTCCAATTATTTTTGATTACCATAATGCCATTGACCGTTTTACTTCTGGTGGTGGCCTTCGGCAGCCAGACGCTTCATCACGAAGCCATGCGCAGCCTGGTGGGTGATCGAGATCTGAGGACTGTCCGTGCAGCCTCCTCCTCAATCGAACGGGAAGTGACCCATCTGACTGACACCATTCTGTTGATCGCACGGGAAATGGGAGACCAGCCCGATTTTTCCTCTATCCGCTTCACAACAGACGAAATTGCCTCTACCTTCGAAGGGGGTATCGCCCTTTACACCCGGGATGGCAGCTTGATCCGCGCTACTACAACAGAATTGGATTGGCAGACCATCCCGGCCCTGGTTCCCGATCCATTCAAAGCGTCAGCGCAAGATGATTCCACGCCGGCCTTCTCTAGCCCGATCACACCGCCAGGAACAACCCAATCGTATATTTTTCTTGCCACGCAAACAGAAGCGGGTAACGTGCTTCTTGGGGCGTTTTCTCCAAAAAACCTGATTGACGTAACGATTGGCGATCTGGCAAATTCTGGTCAGGTCACCATCCTGGTCATCAGTCCAAAGAAACCGAAAGGGGATTTCGACGTTCTCTATCGCGCCGGTCCCTCAAAAATGGATGAGTACGTTCGATCGCATCCAGGGATCACCGAGGCACTGAATGGCGAAAGTGGGATCAATTATTATCAAGGCAGTGAGGGTGAGCACGTCGTCGCCTTTACTCCCATCCATCCGGTTGGATGGGGATTGGTGATTGAAGAAGCCTGGGAAGATATCGCCAGCCCTTACTTAATCAGCACCCAGTCGGCCCCTTTGGTCCTGGCTCCGGTTTTCATACTGGCAATCTTCACGATCTGGTTTGGGGCGCGCAGGATTGTGACCCCGTTACAAAAACTAGAAAAACAGGCCGCGGGCCTCGCCAGGGGGGATTTTGAAGCTATCCGGCAGCAAGTGGGTGGAATCGAAGAGATCCGTAATTTGCAGTTTGAATTGATCGATATGGCGGATAAATTAAAGGCTGCCCAACAGAGCCTGCGCAGTTACATCGGCGCGATCACTGCTGGAGTGGAAAATGAAAGACGCAGCCTGGCACGGGAACTGCATGATGACACCATCCAGGCGCTGATTGCGCTCAACCAGCGCCTTCAATTGATCTCGATCAATTCCCCCGAGGCGCAAAAAGGCTCTCTGAGCGAACTGCAAACATGGGTCCAGCAAGCCATGACCAACCTGCGCCGCATGATCCGCGGTTTGCGCCCGATTTATCTGGAAGACCTGGGAGTGGTCGCTTCTTTGGATATGCTGGTTCAGGAGATGGGACAAACCGCCAACATCCCAATTGCCTATAAAGTAAGGGGGCAAGAACGCGGTATGGATGCACAAAAGGCGATGTCGGTGTATCGCATCGTCCAGGAATCGCTCAATAATGTGATCCGCCATGCCGAGGCCAAACACGCCTGGGTGGAACTGGATTTCACCGACTCGGAAGTCTTTGTTCAGATTCGAGATGATGGAAAAGGGTTCGTTGTTCCGGCCAATCCGGCTGAATTTCCAGAAAAGGGGCATTTCGGTTTGTTGGGGCTGCAAGAACGGGCCGAAATAATCAATGCCGAGCTAAAAATCCTTTCAACACCAGGTCAGGGGACCATTATCACCTTACAAGTAAGGTAGGCATTAACGCTTACCTATAATCCGGCTACTTGGCGCTGTTCACTGTTCGAACAGCGCCTTATACTTTTATTTGTAAGTGAGGTCAAATTAATTCGGTCTATCACGTAGACCAAAAGGAGAAATCGATGGCAAAAGACCCAGTCTGTGGCATGGACGTCGATCCCAAGACGGCGGCCGGGAAATCCGATTACCAGGGAACGACATATTACTTTTGTTCGTCAGGGTGTAAGAAGGCCTTTGATAAAGAACCCCAGAAATATGTGGGGAAGGCTGAGGACAGCCACTCCGGACACCACCACTAAAACTTCCTCTCCCTTCCCCGTTTGGCAAATGAGCAAACGGGGAAGGTCTTAAAAGGTATTATGATCACCATTCCGATCGACCCCATTCTATTTTCAATAGGTCATTTCCATCTCCGATGGTACAGCCTGATCGTAACAGCCGCCGTGATACTTGGCGTCTGGTTGGCACTTAAAGAAGCTGGACGAAAAGGCTTCAATACCGAACAACTCGCGAACAGTGTTTTGTGGATTGTTATTGCCGGCATGGTTGGCGCGCGGCTATTCCACGTGATTGATCATTGGCCGGATGAATTCGCCGCCAATCCAATCCGCGCTTTGTATATTTGGGAAGGAGGCCTGGCGATCTGGGGCGGCGTGCTGGGCGGACTCGCGGCCACCGCAGTGCTTGCACGCATCAATCACTGGAAGTTAACGCGCCTGCTAGATGCCTTTGTTCCTGGCGTGGTTTTGGCCCAGGCTGTTGGAAGAATTGCATGCATCATCACAGGCGATGCTGTGGGTAAACCGACCAATGGTCCATTTGGCTTTGCTTATGTCAGCCCCAATGCGATGGTTCCCCAACTTGGCGTCTACTACACCCCCACGCCGGTCTACGAGATCCTGATGAACCTGGCTATCTTCGCCGTGTTGTGGAGCCTGCGTAAGAAAGGATTAAAGGATGGAATTTTGGCCTTGATCTATCTGGCGCTTTACTCTTTTGCCCGCTTCTTCATCGCTTTTACGAGCGCGTATAAGATCATTGCCCTGGGTATGAACCAGGCGCAACTTATTAGCATTGTTGTATTTGCGATCAGTCTGCCGCTCCTCGCGATTACGTTACTGAAGAAACGGCAGCTTTCCGTGAATGCCTGATATTGGAGGTTCCCAATGGAAAAGCCGTATGTCGACTTATCTCACCCAACCAAATCTCAAAAGGTGGCACATTACCTACTGGCAAGCATTCTCTTGGGATTTGGCGTCTATTTCCTCGTACAAGGAATTCTCACCATTCTGGCAATCATAGGATTCTAGATGCGTCAAAATAACCAGCATAAAAGAAATCGCGCTTCAGTAAGTCATAGCAATCGCCGCTTGAACAAATTTGCCTTTACTGGGATCGCATTGATTGTTCTGGGCCTGGCCGGTGTATTGCTGTTCAATGCCTTTTATCGGGCCCCACTGCCTGTTGCCGGCAACGTCATCGACATTGCCGCGGACATGGGCGGATTCGATAAAGACGTGATCCGGGTGAAGGTAGGTGATCCGGTCACGATCCGGCTGCGTAGCCTGGATAACTCGCATCACACAGACGGTGGCGGAAAACACCAATGGGCCGTCGATGAATTTAATGCCAATGTTGTTGCCCCCCCAGAGGGAAACGCGATGACGACTTTCACACCAACCGAACCAGGAACATACGTTTTTTATTGTGACATTTGCTGCGGTGGGCGCGCCAATCCAACGATGAACGGCAAGTTGATCGTCGAAGGATAATTTTATGTCATCCACGATACTTCGCCGCAACCTGATCTTGTTGTCCTTAGGCATTCTGGCGTTCGGAGCCGTAGGCCTCGCCGGATTCTGGCACCCGAATGCCCCTGAGGCAGCCATGCAGAGCTACCTGCCAGTGATTACGCTTCCTACGGTGATCATCGCCGGGGCAGTGGATGGGATCAATCCCTGTGCCTTCACTGTGTTGCTCTTATTCATCACGGCACTGCTAACGACGCTCAAAGCAGGAGAGCAAAATATCACGGTAACCCGGGCGCGCCTGGTTGGGATGGGCAGCATTTATATTGGCGCGGTGTTCCTGACTTACCTGGCCCTGGGTGTTGGCCTGCTAAAGGCGGCGGATTTCTTCACCCGCCAGCATCTGCCGGCGCGGTTAGGCGCCCTTGTAGCCATTCTGATTGGTCTGTGGATGATCAAAGATTATTTCCTCCCAAGTTGGGGGTGGAAATTACAGGCTCCCGGCAAAGTGAGTGAGATTGCCCGCCAGTCCGCCCAGAAAGCCACCATCCCCGCCCTTGTAGTCGGCGGCTTCCTCATTGGCCTTTGCACGGTTCCTTGCAGTGGGGCTGTCTACCTGGGCGTCCTCAGCCTGTTGGCCCTACAACCAACCGCTATGTTAGGTTATGCATACCTGATTCTCTACAATGTCATCTTCATCATGCCATTGGTGGTGATCTTGATCCTGGCCTCTGCTCGCCCAACACTTAACCGGCTGGCCCATTGGAATCTTCATCACAAAGAATGGGTGCGGTTGGCGCTTGGAAGTGGAGTGGTAATTATGGGATTGATCATTTTGGCAACGGTGTAACTCTATGGTAAAGAATGAGAAGTACATCCCGGCATTGAACCAAAACTGGTTGACCCCACTGTATGACCCCTTGCTTAAATGGGGCATGCGGGAGGATGAGTTTAAACGCCATCTGGTCGAGTATTCCAATCTGGCGAGTGATCAGCAGGTTCTTGACCTGGGCTGCGGCACGGGAACATTGACCATCCAGATAAAGCAGCGTTTCCCACAGCTTGAATTGATCGGACTGGACGGCGACTCCACCGTGCTCAATATAGCCCAAAAGAAGGCCGAGACCGCAGGCATGTCCATCCAATGGAGGGAGGGGCTGGCTACAGCCATTCCCTATCCTGATGCCTCATTTGATCGGGTCGTTTCCTGCCTAATGGTGCACCATCTCATCGCTTCCAATAAGGTTAAAGCATTCCAGGAGATCTTACGGGTTTTGAAATCTGGCGGTGAATTTCATCTGTTGGATTTTGGAAAACCGTCTACTCCCGTGATGAGGATGATATCCATCCCAATTGCCCGCCTCGAGGAGGCCGGAGATAATATTCAGGGCTTGCTTCCGGAGATGTTACGCCGGGCTGGGTTTATCAGTATCGTTGAAATTCGGCGCTTTAAAACCATTTTTGGGGAACTGGTACATTATCGTATTTTGCCTGAGGCTATATGAGGAAACGAAAAAAAGATCAAATGCATGATCCTGAAATCATGCTGCTTAATAGGGTTGACGAGCAACTTCGCCTGTGCGGTTTTTTGCTCCCGAGAGTCTGGACGGTTAACTTTCTTGTCGCCTTTAAATCCAAGCCTCTGATGATTCTGATTGGTCCGCGCGAAGCCGAGAAAGAAGCGTTGGTCGAAAGTTATTGCCATGTTATAACAGGCGGCGGTTCGAATCAATATCAACCGATGGTGGGACATCCCTGGTGGGCATCCCAAACTGCAGACGTGGCCATGTTTACACAGACTCAATCCCGGCTCAATACCCTCAAACTAGAAATGATGATCGAAGAAGCCGGGTTGCCAGGAAATCGGGACCAGTTCTATATTGCCAATATCAAGAGGATCAGCCCTGGTGAACTACAGGAGTATTTCTCGGAAACAGCCTTTCAACTTCGCCATGGTGAGTTGATGCGCTTGCCCACCTCCCATTTCTCAAATCCAGTTCCATTTCCACCCAACCTCGCCATCATTGGCACAATGGACACGCTCACGTTCCCCTGGTCGGATGCGGATCTGCTCTCACAAACAACCGTCATTGACTGTGCACCAACGAAATTACCCGGTTATCCATTGGTTGGCAATTGGAGTCCGGATCCATTGGAAGAGAAACGTTTGATCCAATCCTACATTCGAGATCCACAACGAGCTTTTCGGAAGTTAATGTTCATCCTACGCAGGATACCCTCAGCCTTATTTCCCTTACTTCATGTACAAAAATTTCTGCAGAAAGTTGTTGCCTGGAATTCCAGCAGTATGCTGCTTGAGGGAATGATCTATCTTTCCAATTCATGGTCACAAATGGGTTCTGGCCTTTTCGACGAAAACCCGCAAAAGAATCTACAAATCGCAATGGACCTGGCGATCACCCAGTCCTTATTACTCCCAAACAGCGAAAAAATAGCGAATTCGAAAAACCTCCGAGATAAACTGCAAAAAATCTTGGACAATCAATATCCCCTTGCGACGAACTTGCTAAGTCAGCTCGCGCCAGCCTAGGCATTTTTGCTAGCTCAAGGGCACGTGAAACAGCGCTTATAGAAAGTCTCGGCCTTCACTATAGTAGAAGTACAAAGGAGACTTTTTATGAACCAAACGAACCCCTCCAACAAGCTTCGAATCCAACCACTCTTATTGGTCACAGTCGCTGGATTGCTGGCCGCCTTGGTAGCTATATTCGTCTTCAAAGTGTCTGTTGGCCTGGTTATCAATTATGGCTTGATTGGAGCAATGATCTTGAGCCATTTCTGGATGCACGCAGGTCATACTGGACACGGTGGCCACCAAGAACAATCTCCCCTGTCCAAAACGGGCGATCAGCTCAGCCCAGTCCCGGTAGAGAACGAACACAAGCATGGCTGCCATTGATAGGCAGAATCACTTACGTCTGAGTCCGTGATTCTGCCCTTCGCACGAATACTCCGACCTTCTATACTCAAATCGGAGATATGAAATGAACGCAGGAAAGCAACCAATCCTGGTAGTAAATCAGGCATGTGGCTGTACCGTCACCCAGGTGACTGAACAATTCAGGTCGGCCGGATATGCGGTGGTCCAATCCTTCGATCTGCTATCGGCGATGGACACCCGTGCTCGATGCATCTGTCAATTGGTCGTCCTCTTGATTTATGGAAAGGATGGACCGCCTGCAACAATCATCCTGGATGGAAATGATATTTCCACGTCTATTTTCCTGGAGAACGAACCCGAACGCAGCTTTCGCGCAAAATTTACCACCCTGTTGTCCCCAATTGCAGAGACAGCTGATGCAAACGCTGAAAGCAGTAACGTTGAATCGACTGACATTGAGACCCAACATGACATTTGACTACAAATCAGATGACATTAGGCATAATTGCTCACTCGCCACAGGCCATTCGGCGCTTCATTTCCTATGTCAATTCGTATACCCTTGGGAAACAAGCGAAAAAAATTGATCCCAAGGAGGAAACATTTGAAAAGACTACTCAGGTTTTTGCCAACTGCCATCGTAGGAGTTTTCTTGTTAGCCGCTTGCGCCCCCAGTTCAAGGTCCGCAATGGGAACGGGGAACATGATGAATGCTACTGCAACCCCAGGTGCGATGATGGCATCGCCAGGGAGTTCTCATATGATGGAACCTATCAGCGGCGAGAATGTCCAAGAGGCGACAGAAGCGACTGGCGGACAACCGCTGACTTATCGAATGGATGGTGACGTCAAGGTTTTCGATTTGACCGCCAAACCAATTATCTGGCCGATCACCAAGGATGTTTCAGTCACCGCCTGGACTTACAACGGGACTGTGCCTGGACCAATGATTCGGGTGACCGAAGGCGAAAAAGTTCGCATCATCCTGAAAAACGAACTCTCTGAGCCAACTACGATCCACTGGCATGGGATTGCTGTACCCAATGCGATGGACGGTATTCCGGACGTGACCCAGAAACCAATACAACCTGGTGAGACCTTTACCTATGAGTTTGTCGCCAAACCTGCCGGTACCTATATGTATCACTCCCATTATGAAGGGGATGTTCAGGTCTCTGCTGGGTTATATGCGCCATTCATCATTGATCCGAAAGAACCGATTTCACCCAAACCAGATGTGGATGTAGACCTGATGATCTCAGAGTGGTTGGTAAAAAACGGGAAAACCTACGCTGCCATGCCCATGGCAGGGATGGAGCCGAACTACTTTACCTTCAACGGAAAAGCATTTCCAGAGACGGAAACGATCAACGTCAAAAAGGGGCAGCTCGTTCGTCTGCGGTTGACAGGGATTGGACAGTTCGTTCACCCCATCCACTTGCATGGGGTTCCATTCAAAATCGTGGCAACGGATGGTCACCCGGTCCCCGAAGCAGCCCAATTGACCAAAGATACTGTGCTGGTGTCACCAGGCGAGCGGTACGACATAGAGTTTGTCGCTACTGAAACCGGCCAATGGATGCTGCATTGTCACATTTTGCACCATACCACCAACGACAACGTCGAACCCGGTGGTTTGATGCTGATGATTAACGTTACCGATTAAGTGGAGAAAACATGAAACCGCGCTTTATTTGGATTGGAATGCTCATCATTGTGGCAGCCCTCCTGGCAGGATGTTCGAGTGTTGCCCAAACGCAAGATAAATCAACCGAACCGGTGAAATTTACCCTCGAAACTACCCCCGCCCCACCGGTCACCGGGAAAAATGAAATCATCCTGAAGCTGGAAGACCAGGATGGGCAGCCTCTGACCGGGGCGACCGTGGACGTTAGCGCCGATCACACCGACATGACTGGCATGACGATGAGCGGCCCAGCGACAGAACAAGAAGGTGGCAAGTATGCCATTACCGCAGATTTCAGCATGTCGGGAACATGGAAAATTACTGTGTACGTACGAAAAGAAGGACTGGATGTGAAAAAGGATTTTGAATTGAAGATTCCGTGATCCGGATGCCGTTTTAGGTTCTATGGCGCGTCCGTATACCGGACGCGCCATAGAATGGAGAATTTCTGATGAACCCTTCGGTCCAATTATCAACTTACCCTCTTAATAAATCCGACCAATTCATTCTCTGGTTCAGCCGGCACTGGGTTCTGCTTGTCAGCATATTGATCGGCTTTTACGTTTTAAGCCCTTTTCTTGCACCGGCCTTGATGCAGACCGGTTTGACTGTTCCGGGGAAGGTTATTTACTGGATCTATTCTTACCTCTGTCACCAACTGCCGGAACGCTCGTATTTCCTGTTTGGCCCCAAAATTTCTTATTCCATCGGAGAAATCCAATCGGCCTGGAAAAACACCAACGACATCGCCGTGCTCCGGCAATTTGTGGGAAATCCGCAGATGGGCTGGAAGGTGGCCTGGTCCGACCGGATGGTGTCGATGTTCACCAGTCTTTGGATTTTCGGAATGTTGTGGGGGTTGTTCCGGAAGAAGATCCGCCGATTGCCCTGGTGGGGGCTGGTCATGTTTCTTTTGCCCATGGCGATCGATGGCACGACGCATTTCTTCAGTGACCTGGCCGGGTTAGGGCAAGGGTTTCGGGATAGCAATGCCTGGTTGGCAGCATTGACCAATCATTCCTTCGCGCCTTCGTTCTACGCGGGAGATGCCTGGGGCTCCTTCAATGCCTGGGCGCGCCTGATCACCGGTATATTCTTTGGATTGGGCATCGTTTGGTTCGGTTTCCCCTATATCCATACCGCCGTAATGGATTCGGCTGAGGTTGTAAAATACAAAAGGCAACAACAAAAATTGTTGCAAGAGGGAAGAGAACATCTCGCAAGAGTTTACACTTCGCAGTTCAATTTACCTGGAAATCCGAATGTAGTGGATGACCGGGAAATGAAAGTGAAAGACCATGAAAGATAATGAAGAAAAGGAATCGACGATTCGAGTATTACTGGCAGACGATCATGCAGTTGTACGTGCTGGCATACGTCAGTTTTTGGAGCGAGCCGGTGACATTCAGGTGATCGGCGAAGTCTCCGATGGCGAGCAGGCTATAGAAATGATCGAAAGGATGGCGCCAGACGTAGCCGTCCTCGATATCCAGATGCCGAAAGCTACGGGAATTGAAGTTTCGCGCGTGATACGCGCTCACCGTTGGCCGATTGGGGTTCTCATCCTTACATCGTATGATGATGACCCGTACATTTCTGCCGTTTTGAAGACCGGAGCGAATGGTTATGTCCTCAAAACCGCTTCACCGGATGAAATTATTCATGCGGTCAGAGACGTTTATCAAGGCAAATCCGTTCTAGACGCGGAGATTCTACCCAAAGTTATGGCGCAGATCGCTAATCCGAATCCAGCACCGTTTTACGAGCCATTGACGGATCGCGAAATCGAAATCCTTTCCCTGGTTGCCAGGGGATTAACAAACAAGGTAGTCGGCATCAAACTCAAAATCAGCGACCGGACGGTGCAAGGACACATCGCGCGGATCTTTGAAAAACTGCAGGCCGCCAGCCGCACGGAAGCCGTAATGCGCGGAGTCTCCTTGGGATTAATTCAACTTCCGGAAGAGACACTTGATCACGCTATTACCTTTGAGATTTGATCGATAGCCTGCCACTTGTGATAGCGAATAATTTCAACAGCCTGCGGAATAGGCATAATGGCCTATTTTCTTACGAGGGTATCAGCCTAGCGATACCCTCGCTGTTTAACGCTGCAAGCCAATCGAGTGGCATGCTATGATGATGAGGTAGACATCAACAATGATTTTTGGAAAGAGGCGATTTATGGTAAAAGATCCAGTTTGCGGTATGGAAATAGAGCCGGGCACGGCTTTTGCCAAGCGAGAACACTTGGGACAGTCGTATTATTTCTGCTCAGAAAATTGCGTCAAACAATTCGATGCCAATCCCCACCAGTATGCTCATCATTCCAGCCAGCCCGCTGCTTCTGCAACGACCGGCTTCAATCCGGATTCCTCCTTGCTGCAGGTCGAGCTTCCCATACTCGGTCTCGCTAAGGAAGGGCAGCCCGGTGGAGTTTTAATCCGATCGGTGCTCGAAAAGCTGCACGGAGTAGAGAGAGTAGTCATGAATGCGAAGGCGGGAATCGCCGTGGTCGATTATGCCCCTGAAACGATCCAAATCTTAGACATCGTGGCGGCGATAAAAAAAACTGGTTACCAGGTGGGCGGTGCGCAAAAACGGATTGGGATTGAAAATATCCGCTGCGCTTCTTGCGTAGGATTCATCGAAAACGAGTTAAAAGCCACTCCTGGTGTTTTGAACGCATCGGTCAGCCTGGGTACGCAAGAAGCAACGGTCGATTATCTGCCCGAGCAAACGACACTCAATGAGTTGAATACTGCGATTGAAGGCTGGGGATATAAGACCAGGCCGGCGACCAGCGAAGAACCGGTCGACCAACAGCAGGCAGCTCACGAAAAAGAATATCAACGCTTGATGCGCAAGTTTTGGTTTGCAGCGCTTGTGTCAATCCCGGTATTAATCACCGCCTATCCAAAATTCATCCCCATCGTAAAAGATTGGTCGATGGAAACCCTACGGATCACCTGGTTTGGAGCCGCTCTGCTGACCTTACCGGTCCTCTTCTGGTCTGGTAGTGATTTCTTCACCGGAGCCTGGGCTGCGCTCAAACATCGCGCCGCCAATATGAACACGTTGATTGCGCTGGGCACAGGCGCTGCCTGGCTGTATTCCGCCGTGGCGATTGTCTTCCCAGGAATATTCCCGGAAGGGACCTCCGAGCCTTTCTTTGACGTGGTTGCGGTGGTGATCGCGTTGGTGGTGTTAGGCCAGGCTCTGGAAATCCGAGCCAAAGGTCGCACCAGTGAAGCCATCAAAAAGCTGATGGGGTTGCAGGCAAAAACCGCGCGCGTAATCCGCGGCAATGTGGAAATGGACATCCCTGTAGAGGAAGTTTTAGTTGGGGATACGATCCAGGTCCGGCCCGGCGAAAAAGTCCCGGTCGATGGTGTGATTGTCGAAGGCAGCTCCGCGGTGGATGAATCGATGCTGACCGGTGAAAGCCTGCCTGTCTCCAAGAAATCCGGGGACGAAGTGATTGGCGCAACCTTGAATAAGACCGGGGCCTTCAAGTTCCGTGCAACCAAAGTGGGCAAAGATACCGCCCTGGCGCAGATCGTCAAGATGGTGCAGGATGCCCAAAACAGCAAGGCTCCCATTGCACGCCTGGCCGATACGATCTCCGGGTTCTTTGTTCCTATTGTGATGATCCTGGCTGTTTTGACCTTTGTAGTCTGGTTCGACTTCGGCCCGCAACCGCAGCTTGTTTACGGCCTGGTTACGGCTGTGTCAGTATTGATCATCGCCTGCCCCTGCGCCCTGGGCCTGGCCACCCCGATGAGCCTGATGGTTGGCATCGGCAAAGGTGCTGAGAACGGTATCCTGATCCGTTCCGGAGAAGCGCTGCAAACCGCACAATCTATCAAGACCGTCGTCTTAGATAAAACTGGCACAATTACCAAGGGCAAGCCTGAACTAACCGATGTTATCGTTGCAGCTCAACAATCCATCCTGAGTGACGAACTCTTGAGGTTGGCCGCTTCAGTGGAAACGGTCAGTGAGCACCCTCTGGCCGAAGCAATTGTGGAAGGAGCGAAGGCCAAAGGATTGGCATTGGGTAAACCGGAAGCTTTCGAAGCGATTCCAGGGCATGGCGTTACTGCAATAGTCGATGGACGTAAGGTAGCACTCGGTAATCTAAAAATGTTGAAGCGCTTGAACGTTGATCTCGGCGACCTGGAAGCCAAATCTGAAACCCTGGCGAATGATGGGAAAACGCCCATGTTTGCCGCTGTGGATGGCAAGGCAGCCGGCATCATCGCCGTAGCCGATACTATCAAAGAAGACTCCAAAGAAGCTATCGCTGCATTGCACCAGATGGGCATTGAGGTGGTCATGATTACCGGCGATAACCGCCGCACTGCCGAGGCGATTGCCCGCCAGGTAGGTTTGGATCGCGTCCTGGCTGAAGTGCTGCCAGAAGATAAAGCCCACAACGTTCACCTGCTACAAGCTGAAGGCAAAAAAGTAGCGATGGTAGGGGATGGCATCAACGACGCCCCGGCGTTGGCGCAGGCCGATGTTGGTTTAGCGATCGGCACCGGCACAGATGTGGCCATCGAAGCCTCAGATATTACCCTGATCAAGGGCAGCCTGAAGGGTGTGGTCACTGCCATCGAGGTCAGCCGGGCCACCATGCGCAATATCAAGCAGAACCTGGTTGGCGCATTCATCTACAACATCTTAGGGGTCCCCATTGCCATGGGTGTTTTGTTCCCCTTCTTTGGGGTGCTACTCAGCCCCCTGCTGGCAGGTGCTGCCATGGCTTTCTCGTCCGTGACGGTGGTGAGCAACGCCAATCGCTTACGAGGTTTTCGCCCAAAATTCAGCGCCAAATGAGGCAAGCATGACGATCAATCTGTTGTATTTTGATGGCTGCCCGTCGTGGAATACAGCCCTGACCAATCTTCAAGCTGCATTGAAGGAAGAACAACTGGATTATTCAATCAACCCGATTAAGGTTGAAACTGACCAGGAAGCGGTTACCACAAAATTTCTTGGATCGCCTTCCTTCCAGATTGATGGAAAGGATTTCTGGCCAGAAAACCGATCTGCCTATTCAATGAACTGCCGGTTGTATAAAACGTCCAGTGGTTTAAAGGGTTGGCCGACCGTCGAGATGCTTCGCCAAAAGCTAATTAACATCAGAAAAGATAAGGAAACAGCGAAATGACACCTGTTCAGATTTTCATAACCCTTGGGGGCATCGCTCTCAGTTTATTTATTGCCTGGTTTTTCTGGCTGGCGCCCAAAGGTCAGACAAGAGTTAAAGCCGGCGCAGGTGGTGTCCAGGAAGTGGCCATTACCGTTAAAGGAGGATACACCCCGGATATCATTGTGGTCAAAGCCGGGCAACCACTGCGCATGAGGTTTACGCGTCAGGAAAGTTCGACCTGTTCAGAAATGGTGCTGTTTCCTGATTTCAGCCAGAGCGCAAAATTGCCTGAAGGTCAGGAAGTGACAGTTGAATTTACTCCCGACAAACCTGGTGAGTATGGCTTCCAATGCCAAATGGGGATGCTGCGGGGAAAACTGATCGTTGAGTGATACCCTCAGGGTTTCTTGACGCGCTTACTTCTATGAATCAACACCTGATTTGATGATGGTATACTTGGACCACCATGGAAATGAGATCTGAAAGCAGCAAAATGGAACTGTGCATCTGTCTACGGCGGGGACTGTCTTCACCGCCGCGAACCTAGCCTGGAAAAATTCAAGGCCAACTGCCGCAGGCGGCAGACAGTCACCCCGCACTTTTCGTAATGTGCAACGGTGCATCTGTCTGCCGTTTTATGTTGCAGTTGGCCTTTTTCATTTCAAGGAAGAATAGTAATGACAACTACGAATGCAGTTAAAAACTCCACCATCGTGGAACGACATTCTGGAGTCTATCGAAACATATTGCAGGCCATTGGCCATACCCCTTTGGTGCGTCTCAACCAGGTTGTGTTTGGAAGTACCACCGCTAATATATTCGCCAAGGTTGAATTTTTCAATCCTGCTGGCTCGATTAAAGACCGCATCGGCCTGTCCATCGTCGAAAACGCCGAAGCCGAAGGACGATTGAAACCTGGCGGAACGATCGTGGAGGCAACATCTGGAAATACCGGGGCCGGGCTTGCTCTGGCAGCCGCAGTAAAGGGATACCGCTGCGTTTTCGTGATGCCTGACAAAATGAGTGATGAGAAAGTCCGCTTCCTCCGTGCATTCGGGGCCCGCGTAGTCATTACACCTACCGCTGTCGCGCCGGAGGATCCCCGAAGTTATTACAGCGTAGCAGCCCGGATAGTCCGGGAGACACCAAACAGCATTTTAGCCAATCAATATCACAACCCGGCCAACCCAAGCGCCCATTACCGCTTTACAGGACCCGAAATATGGGAGCAGACCTCAGGTAGGATTGATGTGCTCGTAGCAGGCATTGGCACCGGCGGCACGATTAGCGGAACTGCACGGTTCCTAAAAGAACAGAATCCGAAAATCAAAGTGGTAGGGGTAGATATTCAGGGTTCTCTACTCTACGATACCTGGAAACTCGGACATCTGCCTGTTGATCCGCATCCGAAGACCTATAAGATCGAGGGAATCGGTGAAGATTTCCTGCCATCCACGTTGGAACTATCTATTATCGATGAGATCGTCCAGGTGGATGATCGGGAGTCTTTCCAGATGGCCCGGCGGCTTGTCCGAGAGGAGGGTATCTTTGCCGGCGGTTCTTCCGGGTCGGCCGTTGCCGGATTATTGAAATCAAAGATCGTCCGATCCTTAAAGCCCGGACAAGCCGCCGTCGTCATCCTGCCTGACTCCGGCAATCGTTATCTGACCAAATTTTTTGACGATAATTGGATGCGCGAGAACGGATTTCTTCCCGACAGCAAAACCTTCGATCCGATCTCAGCTGTCATTGAAGCCCACCAAAAGCTCTCCCTGGTTGTAACCTGCCCTGACGAAGAAATGAACACGGTCGTAGAGAAAATGACCAGGTATGATATATCCCAGCTTCCGGTGGTCGACAAAGATGGCAAATTGATCGGGATGGTCGGGGAGTCAGATATCCTCGATCACCTTCTGCACTCCAATCATGTTCATGATCCACTAGAAACCATCACCTCGATCATCAATCCAGGTGTACTGACGGCCAGGCCAGATGCCAGTATTGAAAGTGTGTTGCCTTCTTTCGATCATGGCAAAGTGGTTGTCATTACAGATAACGAAGGGCGGCCCGTTGGGATGCTGACGAAGATCGACTTGATCGATTATCTCACTGAAAAAATCGGCTGATCGCCCAAATCACAGCAGGCGTTTCCAAGAATGGAAACGCCTGCTTCTTTTCAAATCCAGATGAATTTACAAACCGCGCAAGGCCTGTTCTAGATCAGCAAGTAAATCGTCTACATTTTCAATACCAACGGACAGCCTCACGAGCCCAGCGGGCACTTCAAGGGCGCTGCCTGAGACTGAAGCGTGGGTCATAGCAGCCGGGACCTCGATGAGAGATTCCACTCCGCCCAGGCTTTCCGCCAGCGTGAACAAACGAGTGGTTTCGACCATTTTACGCGCGGCCTTTTCGCCCCCTTTCAAAATTAGCGAGATCATTCCACCGTACAGGCGCATTTGCTTTTTCGCAACAGCATGCCCCTGGTGATTTTCAAGACCAGGATAAATCACATTTTCAACAGCGGAATGCTGTATGAGGTAATTGGCTAATGAGGCAGCATTTGCGGAATGACGCTCCATCCGCACGGCAAGGGTCTTGATTCCACGTAAAGTTAACCAGCAATCCATTGGCCCGGGGACAGCACCTATTGCATTTTGCAGAAATTTTAAGCGTTCATATAGGCTTTTCTCTCGAACAATAATTGCCCCACCAATAACATCGGAATGGCCACTCAGATATTTTGTGGTTGAATGGATGACAAAATCAGCGCCCAGCGCGAGCGGTTGCTGCAAGAACGGAGAGGCAAATGTATTATCTACAGCGATCAGAATATTCGTCGAACGGGCTTTAACTCGCCGAGAGATTTCCGCGATATCGGCGATTTTCAACAGTGGGTTGGTAGGCGTTTCGACCCACACCAGTCGCGTTTCCTGCCGCAGACTGGCTTCCACCTGGTTTGGATCACTGACGTCGGTATACGAAAATTGGAGACCGTAATCCTTTAGCACGCGGTCAAACAGGCGGAAGGTACCTCCGTAGACATCATTCGAAGCCAGAACATGCTCGCCTGGCTTAATCAGGCGCAGCAGAGTGTCAGTGGCTGCCATACCGGATGAGAAGGCTAATCCAAAGGTAGGTTGACTTACCGCTGCGCTTTCAAGCGCCGCCAGGCATTGTTCAAGGGCTAGACGGGTTGGGTTCGCTGTGCGACTGTAATCAAAACCTTTGGTAACTCCTACCTCTGCCTGAGCATAGGTCGAGGTCTGGTAAATCGGCGTAATCACTGCCCCGGTGGCTGGATCCGCTCCCTGACCGGCGTGAATCGCGAGGGTCTCTATCTGAGGATTTGTCTGCATTCTATATTCTCCTTAATTGGCGGCGCTCAATCATTTTGATCGTCGCATCAAATCTATGCAATTGGTTCGGGTAGGATACCATGCCATTTTTCTTCTCGGAATAGGCCAAAATGCCTGATTGGAATACCGCTAAATTACGCTAACCGAACCAGGCTGGGTTGATTACACTTTGTGAAGATTGGCACATAGTTATCATCCCCGACCATGACAAGGAGTCAATTCGCATGACTGAAGAAACGCAAGCCCCGGGACGGAACAACGTCAATCGTGAGGCGCGTGACATCCCTATCGATCAAAGGATATCCAGACCAAGTAAATGGAAGCAGGTTATTGCACACCTCGCCTTGGCGGGCATAATTTTCGTATCTGGACTAGGGAGCGGCTATTTCATCTGGGGACACAGTCGCTCAAATCAAACAGCCTCTCTTGAAATGAACACATTGATGAATGCGGTCAACCCCAAGGATGGCTTCAAAATCCAGGCAATCTACGGCGACGTCGGCCCAAGACTGATCGCGGCCGGGGCTATTGATCTGGCAACCTTTACGCAACTGTACCAACAAACCGGGCAGCCGCTATCCGCGCAAGAAATGGATGTTTTAACCAAGGGTAGCTCGGAGCAAATTGCCATAACACGGGAAAATGCTCACTTTCTCCTGAACTACTTCTGGGCATTAGGTTTGACAAACAAGAATGCTGTCCTGAATGAGGGACCCATTCACCAAGCCAGCGGCGGGCAGATTGACCAGTTTGCTTCGACTGGCGGTTGGACAATAGGCGAAAAACCAGTCACAGAATTATTTTCTAGCGCCGAAATCATCCCATTGACCACCGAACAACAAGCCCGCGTTGAAGAGGTTGCAAAGGCAGTTTACAGGCCATGCTGCGATAATCCAACGCATTTTCCGGATTGCAATCATGGCATGGCGATGCTTGGTTTGCTCGAGCTAATGGCCACCCAGAATGCCTCAACCGATGAAATGTTTCAGGCCGCAAAATACGCCAACGCCTACTGGTTCCCTCAGCAAACTTTTGAGCAGGCAATTTACTTCAACACTGTACAAAAGACGGATTATGCAGAAGTCGGTGCAAAACAGGTTGTTGGAATGCAGTATTCGTCAGGAAGCGGTTTCAAACAAGTACACCAATGGCTGGAGGAAAATGGATACCTCGAAAATGCACCTGGCGGTGGAAATAATTGTGGTGTGTAAGCCGACCTATTTTTACAGACTCGATAAGGAGATTTCTATTACAAGATAGCACAAATAGCATCAAACGTCCCGATCGTAGCCAACCATCCAGACACTGAAAAACTTTAGGAGAATGAGATCGATGGAAAACTCAATGACGCACTACATGGAACTTCTGGCAAGCAACCAGCCCTGGAACCTGATCATCTTCATGGCCATACCGGTGATTTTCGCCGAGTTCATCGCCATAACCGAACTATATATCCTTTTTACCAAGAATTTCAATGGCGCTGCCAGAAAGTGGAATAAAATTGCCGGGATCATCGTTGGTTTTTACTTTCTTGGCATTTTTGCCTATCTTTTCACAACCGCCTGGATCCCGTTAACCATCAACGGCGGGTGGCGCGGATTCGCGGATGTAATTGCCGTCACCTTCTATTTACTTGGAGTTGTTCCCCTGTTTGGAATGGCGCTGCTGGAGATTGGTCTTGTCGCCCGAGGGAAAGAAGCCACTTACAAGCACAAACTGCATGCTACTTTCGTTGCCATCTTCCTTGTGGTCGCTCATGTTGCTATGATTTTTGGAATGGTCAATCCTTCTATTTTCGCAGCAGCTCATATGTAGATTCGTCAGCCAGATTTCGTACAAAGAAGGGCGCCAATTTTTGGAACCCTTCTTTTTGTTTGTCACAGAGGCAATTCATCGATTTATAAAATAACTAGGAACGCAGACCTCCTGATGCTAAAATAGAACTTGAAATATCAAATCACGGTCGCACGCATCGTTAGGTAATCCTTCATTTATCGTTAGAGCGACTGCGCTCGTAAAAGGGCCCCAGCCAATCTGGAATTAAGCCCTTTTTCGGGACAGTCGTTTTTGATTCCCAATCTCGAGTTGGGTGGGTCGAGATAACCAAACTGCACTTAACCAAAATTGCGGAAAGGCTCACTAATTTTCATATGCCCCGGATGTATTCCAATATTTTCTTTTCGCTCTCCATCAGTTCAGCCTTTTTGCTCAAGGTTACCCGCTTACCAGACCCACTCATCTGGTTTGTTGTTGTTTTCATGATTACTGGCACAGTTTTATCCAATCTCATGATGATTCGCACCACCGGAATGACACTCAGTGTTGGCGGTCTAATCTTAGTTTTTCACTCCGCACCTGAACCATCTGCAACCCTGGCCGGCTTGCTGGCTTTTCTTGCCGTTCTGCAGATCGCCGCAACCGTTCTGCTAATTTCTGCCGATCTATCCACCGTAAAGGAGAAGCAGTCTCTTGAACTTTAACCTCTCAAAAATCCTTTCACCCCAAAAACGCCGGAAAGACCTGATTATCCTCCTGGCCGCAAAACAACCGGACCAAAAGCTATTGGACGTTCTTGCAGATTGTCCGATGGTGACACTGAGAGAAGCTTTCACCACCCAGGGAGTCTTACAGAACCTGGTGGGGGTGAACCTGGTCATTCTGGGAGAAGTCATGCCGATGACCGGATTATCCGCGGACGTTCTGACCAGAACCCTCGAGACCAGCGGCATACCGGTGACTTCAGCCCAAGATTTTCTTAATCGACCCGATGAGTGGATGGCACAGGCACGGCTGACCAGCGCCCGTCGGGTGACCATCCTGCCCTCACGGCATGTAAACCTGGTGAACTGGTCTGGCGGGGTTGGAAAAACGACCCTGGCGATGGCGATTTGTAAGCGTTTTGTCGAACGCACCAGCCTCCCTGCAGCCCTGCTCGAACTAGGGATGGGCGGCTGTGCATTGCACGCGCGAATTTCCGCAGACGTTCCTGAATTTTTTACAATCGCCACCCAAAATGTGCCGCCGGCGCGCTGGCATGGGGTAAGCCTTTACCCGATGGATGCGCGCACAGCGGATGTGATGTGGAGTGAGGAGCCGGATCGGGTGCTGAGCGTAATCGAAGAAACCCGCAAACAGCATACCCTAATGGTCGTGGACGCTAATCCGGCCCATCTGCTATTTGGTCAATTATCCACTCCCCGACCTGGAAGGATAAATCTAATCGTCTCTTCTCCACGCGATGACGCCTTGCTCCAGGCAAAGCGATTGGCCGATGAACTGGGGGAAAACGTTCAGTTGGTGCTCAACATGGCCCGCTCGCTGGCGGACCGGGCAGGCGCTCAGGCCGCAGTGACTTTGCCCTTCAATGAAACCTGGGCAAATGCACTCGATCCCCGCCTGTCGGATCCCATCCTCGAACTGATTTATCCAGGCTGGTCCAGGAGGTCAAAATGAACCGCCCCATACAATTCGCAATTGGTCTGGTTGCCCTGGTGCTAGCGCTCGGTGCAGGCTTTTACGGTCGTAACGCGTACTTAAAGGAAGTATCCACTGTACAGATCGCAGTGCCCGTACATCCGATCGCTCCATATACCCTGCTCTCACCCGACCTCTTTAGCCTACGGGAAGTTCCCCGGGCGATGCAGACTCTTCCGTATTTCCAAAACCCAGAAGAGATGAGTGGCCTGATCTCTACGGTCCAGCTTCCGGCCGGGTTGCCGGTTGCCAAAAGCCTGGCCGTCATGCCCGAAAGTTTTCGCCTGGCAGACGTTGAATTTGAAGTAGTTTCCATCCCGGTTGAACCCGTCTCGGCAGTAGGCGGCCAAATCCACATTGGACAACGCGTAAACCTGTACCAGATGATGGATGATGATGAATCGAAAACCGCTGCAGCCGACAAATCCAAAAGCGAACAAAGGCTGCAGGTCGAGCAGATTGCCGCCGGTATCCTGGTTGTGGATGTGCGTTCGTCTCAAGGTCTGGCTGCTGATTCCCTTCAAGACCACGAACAAGAGAGTGCGTCCCTTTCCGGCAGCCAGCAGGTGGAGCAAACCCAAATTCTTACCCTGGCTCTTCCTCCCGATCAGGTCCAGGAGGTTTTACGCGCGGTGGCCACAGCGAAAAAACAGGGAGGTCTGTTATGGACAACGCTTGCCAGGCCATGACAACGCGCCCGTCTCCTCCTCGTTTGGATGCGTTGAGCCAGACCGATCTGGAGATGATCGCCCAGGTGCGGGACGTTCTGGTGGCGCGAGCCATCAAGCCACCCAGCTGGCGCGACGTCGATCCAGAGAAACGGCGTAAATTTTTTGATGAGGTGCGCGGCGTACTAATCGAACAGGGCGGTGACCGGTCGAACATAAACCGGCGCGCCCAGATCATCACAGATGCCCTCTCCGGCGTGGGCTTGCTCGACCAACTGCTTCGGGACCCGTATGTGGAAGAGATCTTCGTGCGTAAAGGCGAAGTGGCGGTGGAATATGACGGAGCATTTCACTATTTGGGAAAGTTGGCCGACGATCGCTACTTCGAAGATCTGTCCATCCACGTGGCGGATCAGGGCGGGGCAACGCTGCGCGGCGACCGTCCGGCGGTGCTGATCGACCTGCCCAACGGTGAGCGCTTTACAGCGATTGTCCCCAGGCTGTCCACTGAAGGCACAGCCATCAACATCCGCACCTTTGGCCGGCGGGTAAAAACGCTGGAAGAAATGGAGCAAACCGGGACTTTTCGCAAGAAGGCCTTTGAGATGACCGGTTCGCTGACTGATCTCGCCGATCACTCCTTGCGGCAAAGGATCGCCGGCTTGCAGAACGGCCCGGATCGTTTCCTGGCCTGGATGATAGCCACCCTTTCAGGCAGTATCCTGGTCGCGGGCGAAATGGGCTCTGGGAAAACCACGCTACTCAATGCGCTCTCCGGTTTCTTGCCTGCGCTGGCGCCGGTCGCAGCGCTGGAGACTTTCCGCGAATTGGACATCCAGCACCCCTTCCTGCTCCGTGCTGTTGCGCCGGCGGAACTGCCCGAAGGCACGCCCGGGGTAACGCTCGACTGGGTGCTTAACGTGATCTACACCCGCATGAATCCGGCAGCCGTCCTAGTCGGGGAGGTCGTCGGCCCAGAGGCGCTGCAATTTCTAAAGGCTACCTGCCTGGGTCGCAAAGCCATGACTACCATCCATGGCGGAACTGTGGAAGAAGCGCTGATGCGCCTGGAACAACTGGCACTGGCATCCGCTCCGGAATTGGGCTTGCCGGCCGTTCGCTCGATGGTCTCTATGGGTGTGGATGTCGTGGCACTCATGGGTCGCGTTCACCGCGCCGGACGAGTAGAACGGTCCCTGCAGGCTATCGCAGTGGTCAATGGCCTGGATGAGGGTGGAGAGTACAAGTTGGATTTCCTTTACCGCGCTCAAAGCGAGCAGGCCAACCAGGTCCTTGGGCAGGCCTATCAGAATTTGGCAGGAGTAGGGGCATGAAAAGGTTTCGTCGCTGGTTAATTGTCATCATCCTGATCGCCTGTTCTTTGGCTTGCCTGGCATTTCTCTTTGTCAACGTGAATCGGGGGATTATGCTGCCGCAAGCAACTGCAGAGCCAACCCTAGAAACGGTGGACTTGCGTGGTCAGGATGATGAAATCTCGAAAGAGCTTCTTGGCGTCCCCTGGCAGGGGCTGCGTTTTCTTCCCACAAAACAGGAATGGCGCTTTTACGGCTGGACAGGCGAAACGCGCCAGATCAAGTTCATGACAACCTTCGACCTGATCAAGGTCTACTACCTGCAAGCCGATGGCGACCTGACCTTCACCTGGGTAACCACCGGGGTCGAGATTCCAGGCGAAGGTTACCAGTCTTCTGCACTCTCAACCGTTCAACCGGGACAGATCGTAGCTGTGCGTTTATTCGGCGAACACGTTGGGCAATGGGGCGTAGACTGGTCTGATTGTGACGGCGAGTACTGTCGCCTGGCCAACACCATCGATACGATGCTGATCCTGGATGACCAGGGCACCGGCTTGAGTAATGGATTTATCCGTCACGGTTGGGAGCCGCCAACTTACCCAATGTATGGATTCCTGTGCTGGGCGATAGAGCCGGTGGTTGAACATCCAGTCCAGGTTTCGACCAGGTAGTGAGGATGGCAATGGTATCAGACGATCTTGAGGCGGGTGGGACGCATCCGGAGCAACAGAAGCCACCCCAACGAGGGCGCTGTCCGTTATGCGGCAGACGATTGTTGGGCAGGCCATCCCGACGTGATCCTTCTTACCAGGATTGGGAAGTACGTGATCTGGAGCAGTTGGTAGAGAGCATGGACATAGGCGACGTGGCCAGCTTGCTGGGTATCTCCCGCTGGGAGCTGGAAAAGCGCTGCCAGTCGCTTGGGATCCACATCCGTGGATCGAAAGAGGTGGAAGAATGAGTATCTTTCGTTGGGTTTCAGAGGGTGCTTCCCTCGCGTTGGCAGTTGGTGTTTTCCTCATTCTATATAGCACGCTGCGAACTTTGGTTGATACCCTTGCCAATTTATGGCGGAGAATGTTTGCCTCCTGGACCACGCTGCGGCTGCGCGATTTAGGTATCCTGCGGGAAGAGAAGAGCCGGCAGCGATTGGCGGTGGATTGGGCGAGAATCCTGATCTTCATCTCTATCCTCCTGATCGCTGCTGCGGTTCACGACGCGCTCCTTTCTCCATTGATTTTACTGTTTGGCATGGCCGCATTTGCCTGGAGCCGCTACCAGGCAGGTGAAGCGCAGCGCATGCGGGTCAACGAAGACGCAGAACTGGGCACGCTCCAGATGCGCTCGCTGCTGAACGTGGATCACTCCCTGCTCAACGCCCTGAACGGGTTGGAATTGCCAGAAGGGGCGCTGCGAAATGCCATTCGAGATGTAGCCGCCCGGTTACAAATGCACCAGCAGCCTGAGCAAGCCGCCCTGGCATTGAAAGAACTGCCTGGAACGGTCACTGCGCGCCTGGCGGCCCTGATCGCCAACAGCGCGCGCATCACCGATGAGGTTCAAATGGATTTGTTCCAGGAACTGGAAGGCGAAGCGCACCGGCAAAAGCTCATCCGCTCTAAAATGCGCCAGACCCTGGCGCTGGTCAAGGGAACGATCCGATTGTTGCAGGGTGTCGCGGTCGCGGCGACCGTCTTCGTTCTGATGGCCCCCGACTGGCGTGCATTCTTCCTGCAGGACATTCCTCATCGCACGTTGCTAACCGGCCTGCTTTCCTGCGCAGTGCTGGCCAGCCTATATTTCGAGTTTGAAGTCCACCAGTTGGGCAGCGGGGAGGCGTTCTAAGCATGGACACCTACCCCCTGATGGTTGGATTCTCACTGGCGATTGGCGTGGGCTTGATCGTCAACGCCACATTGTCTTCATTCTATGAGTTAGGAAGGAGGTGGTTACGATTATTAGGCCGCCGGCGCTATCGCCTGCATGCGCTGGGCATTAACGGCCAAAACCAGGGGCATACCAGTGAAGATGAAATTCTTGGCTTGACCCGGATCCCCTGGACGAACCTGTATGCAGGAGCAGCCATCCTGGGATTGGCCCTGTTCTTCTGGATTGGGCAGGCCGTTCCATCCATCCGTCTGGGTTTTCTCGCCGCCCCGGCCCTGGTCTGGCTTTTCAAAGGCTATCTCATCCGGCAGCGCAGGCGTTTCCTGTTGGGGCAGCTGCGCCAGTTGCTGATCGACGTCAGGCTGCACATGAGCCTGCGCGGTTCGCTCCTGCTGGGCCTGGAGAGCATTGCCGGTACGACGGGCGAGAACCAACTGGTCTACCGCCTTTTGCGGTTGCGCATGTCCGGTGGGCAGGTGAAGAGTGGTCTGGAGATTTTCCAGCAGATGGCAAAAGATCTCAAATCAGCACAGCTCACCCGCATCACTCAGCGCATCCAGGCCGCACAGCAATCCGGCGGTTTGTTGGGCGTAGATCAGGCAGTCGCAAAATCCATCGAAGAGTTGACCGACGAGATCAACGGGCAAACCGAAGAACAAATGCAGCGCCTGCCGCTGCGCATCACGCTCCTGGCTATGCCTTTCTTGCTCGGTCCCATCGTCATCCTGTTTTTCTACCCGCTCGTCGACCGCATTCTCAAAACCCTCTCGGGGACGGCAATCGGCGGCGGATTCTAATCTTGAAGGAGAGCATCTATGTTGTTTGACCGAAAAGCTTCTGAAATCCCGCAGTTCGTGGTCGTTCTGGCGATCGCTATCGTTCTCGGCGCTGCCGCAGTTTGGGGCATCCTCAGCAATATCGGCACCCAGGGAAATGGCGTCGCCACCTGGATCGACAGCATCGCCGTACCGGCCGCGCACCCGTAATCCGACTTAAGTGAAACACATCCTGCGGCCAACATTATCGGCCGCAGGATGTGTGGTGAGGAGTGTTCATGTTACACGATCGAAATGGACAGAGTGTCGTGGAATACATCGTGATCCTGGCGATTTTCATCAGCCTGGTGGGTGGCGCGTTGTGGCAAATCTTTACGACCTTGCAAACCAAGTTCAATGATGTCAACGTTGAAATTGGATCGTAAACACGCCCAGCAAGGACAGGCTTCGGTGGAAGCTTTGCTGGTCTTGATGATCCTCGCCCTGGTGATCTTTGGCGGCATCGAGCTGAGCCAGGGGATCGCGGTCCGCCAGGCCCTGGACACCGGGTCCGGCGCAGCATCCCGAGCGTTATCGCTGGATCCATCCCGCTGGACGTTCGCGGAGACCCTTGTACAGCAGACTGTGGACCAGAATGTAATGGGCGGCAATGCGCCGATCACTCTGCAGGTTTACGACTCTGCTAACACCCTGCGAAGCGCCGCGTGGCTCTCAGGTAGCCCATTCGGGACCGCCTTTGTGGTGGAAGCCAGCGCCCCATTTCAGACAGACATTCCCTTTCTGCCCGATTCGGCAATCACCATTCAGGTCCGTCACTGGGGTATCGTCGAGCGTTATCCATGATCTCTGAGCGAAAAGGCCAAACGGCCCTTTGGGGCTTTCTCGTCATGCTGGCGTTGATCGCTATCGCCTCCGGCCTGGTAGACATCTACCGGCTGTACGCTGCCCGCAATTGGGCCTATTCAGCAGCGCAGGAAGCGGCTCTGGCCGGGGCATCCCGCGGGCGGGATTGGGGCGCGCTTATGGCGGGCATTGAAATGAGGTTGGATAGCGCAACCGCGAAAGCTGAGGCAGAAAGGGTGTTGATAGCAGAAATGGCTTCACGCGGAATAAGCGACTACATCATGGATGTGCGTGTTCTACCGGATGCGGGCGGCGGTAGTATCGCGGGTTTCCCGCCACGGCCCGTACGTCTGGGTGACAGCCTTGGTGAGTGGAGCAGCAATGAACCGGCGGTTGGGGTTTATCTGGAAGTTCCGGTGGATTGGTTGATGCTAGATATGTTGAACATCCAGGAAAAAACCATGCGCGTGTTTGCCTCTGCGGGAGTGGCACAATGAGATTTGCTTTGAAAATTGGATTATCAAAGAAAACCAGTTGGCTGAAAGTCGCTGCTTTTCTAGTTGTGCTGGCCGTGCTACTGGCTGGCTATCGGCTGGCCTTCGCTTCCATCTCTCCCGAGTATCTGCGGAATGGGCGAACGTACGATCAAGAGTCTAACTACATTCAGTGGAATGGGTCAGTAGCTTACGTCAACCTGTTTCACCGGGATAGCACTTCGCTCCCGCCCAGCGAAGGGGGAGCATTCTGTGGCAGCGGTTGCACCGAACAAGTCACGCGCATTCAAAGCGGCAGTTCGATTTCCGGCAACTTCACCTATCTCCGGACCTTCAATGTGCAGGCCGCCTACAGCGGCGATTCCAATGTCGGAACGGTGACTGTTCGGGCTTGCGGGCAGGTCATCTTTACCGATGACCTCTATTTGGCAAACCAGAGCGTTCCCGGGTTCAACAACCTGCCGAACCCGGCCTGGAACGTGCCAACCGCGGGCGACTGCACCTGGTCGATCTCCGCCAGTGGTGGATATGTGGATGTCCGGGCGGTGACAACCACCTACCGGACAACCCCTGCGCCGACCGTGGATTTACGGGTCAACGGTTCGAATGGCCCGCTCAGTCTCAGCGCGCCGGCAAATTACACCTTGAGTTGGACGAGTACCAACGCTGCATCTTGCACCGCGTCGGGGAGTTGGAATGGGGCGCAGGCAACGAATGGCTCTCAAAGTGTAAGCAACGTTGGCGGTGGAACGTATACCTACACCCTCACCTGTTCCAATCCATCTGGCAGCGCCAGTGACAGCGTCACCGTAAATGTCCTGTCTGCCCCAACGGTGACTGTCAGCGCGCCGGCATCAGCGACCGCTCCGGCCAGCTATACGGCAACCTGGACGAGTGCCAATGCCACATCCTGCACAGGCTCATCCCGCTTCACAGGGTTAAGTGGACTGACCGGCTCGCGAGCCGAGACAGGTCTCCCCGTAGGGAGCTATGATTACACCGTCACCTGCACCAACGCGGCCGGCGTGTCAGCCAGCGATACGAAACGAACAGTTGTGTATGCTGCCCCTTCAGTCGACTTAAAAGTGGACGGTTCGGACGGGCCTACCGTGACGCGCACCGGTCCGATCTCTTACTTGGCCACATGGACCAGCAGTAATGCCACGCAGTGCACGGGTTCTTCTCGCATAGCAGGATATTCTGGTCTTGCGGGCACGCGTTCGGAAGCAAACGTTCCGGCAGGAGCCACCTACGATTACAACGTGACCTGCCAGAATCCTGCTGGGGCAACCGCCAGCGATACAGTGCGGATGATCGTTGTGGCTGCGCCATCCGTTGACGTGCGGGTGAACGGGGCAAATGGGCCACTTACCTTTCAGGAACCGGCCGGTTACACGGTCAGTTGGACCAGCGCCAATGCTGTTTCCTGCTCAGCGTTGAACAACCTTTCCGGGCCAGTAGGCACGAGTGGCAACCGGGCTCTCAGCAATGTGCTGCAGGGCACCTATCAATACACCGTGCAATGTATGAACCTGGCCGGAACGACGGCCATCGACTCGGTGGTCGTCAATGTCAACCCGCCTCCACCGATCGTTGATTTACAAGTCGAGGGTGGAAATGGGCCGATTACTCAGATTGAACCGGGCAGCTATACCCTAACCTGGACGAGCCAATTTGCCACATCCTGCGTGGCTGCCAGTTCGGATGCCTTATGGACCGGAAGCGTGACTGTCTCCGGTAGCGCGCCTATCTCCGGAGCGCTGATTGGAACCCATACGTACACGCTTACCTGCTCGAATGTCTCAGGAACGCGGAGTGACACGGTCACCGTGTACGTTATTGCGCCGCTGTCAGGAACAGTCTCACCGACCTTTGCTAGGCTCGTGTTATTTGGGCCAAATCTTAGCCTGCCGGCACAGACCCTGACCGGAACGGTAGCAGGCGGCGAACCGCCCTATCTTGTGGTGGTTTCAGTCCGTGCGCCTTCCGGGGTGGTCACCACCTATTCGCGAAGTGGTTCCGCCTGGTCATTGTCACCTTCAGCGGCTGGAGATGCCTACTTGGGCACCACGGAGCAAGGAACCTGGACCGTTTGGGCGGATCTGACCGATTCCGCAGGCCGCACCTTTCGCACCAACAGCAATACCTGGACGGTTTCCTGGTATCCCGTTCATGGGAGGCCATAATGCGGCGCACCTTGATCCTCTCAATCCTGATCTGGTTTTGCCTTTCCGCGGCTGTTCCCTCGCTTCCGGTTTCTCCAAATGCATGCAGCCAGGCATATGGCGCGAACTTGCCTGAGCCCCTGCCAGGCTGGTTACAGCCTGTTGAGCAACCGGCAGATTTGCAGACCTCTCAGTCCTTTGAGCTCCTGGCCGGACACCTGCTAAAGGGCGCAATTGTGGATGGTTCTCGATGTCCCTCCGGTGGGCTGAATGTGGATGGATCGCCCAACGCCTGTGGATTGGAAACCTCTCGAGATGAGGTGTTTCGTTGGCAAAACCGTTACGATGCGGCGATTCAGGCTTCAGCTTCGGAGCAGAACATGCCTGCGAAGGTACTCAAGGCGGTCATAGCCGTCGAATCGCAGTTCTGGCCAGCTGCGAATTGGGCGAAAGGGGAAATTGGCCTGGGACAGATGACCGAGATGGGCGCAGACCTGGTTCTAGCATGGCGGCCGGATTATTTTCAGGCAATTTGCAGTCAAGGATTGGATAAAGCGGCTTGCGCCAAAGGCTATGGAGGCCTCGACCTCGCAGCTCAACGGCTTCTGCGTGGTCTGGTATTGAAGAGCATTGATACGACCTGCCCCACCTGCCAGGGTGGGGTGGATCCGGCCAGGGGCGACCAGGCAGTTACTGTGCTCACAGAATCGTTGGGTGCCAGCTGCCGGCAAACTAACCGAACGTTCTGGCTGGCCACCGGCAAACGTCCGGGAGAGCTTCTGAGTTATGAGGATTTCTGGCGCTTATCGCTGGCAAATTACCACATTGGAACTGGCTGCGTCTACCAGGCGCTGCGCTATACAGGTAATCCCAGTTCCTGGAACGCGATTGCGATCAACTTCCCGGCTGGCTGTGGCAGCGGAGCGGAATATATTCGCAGGATTGAAGAGCAAATCGTTCCCTAAAAGGTGTGTATGGACTGGGTAATTCTTGGTGTTGTCATCCTCTGGCTGGCGGTGGTATCCTGGTTTGATCTGCGGAAAGGCGAGGTTCCGCACAGCTTGTGGGTCATCATTCCTCTGGCACTAGCCGGTGCTTACCGTGCTTGGCAGGGAGGCTGGCAGCTTGTCGTACTGACAGGTCTGGTGGCGCTGATCAGCGAACGTGAGCGTATTTCCAAGCGGTTTGGTTTTGAAGAAATTGGGCGGGTGTTGACCTGGCTGCCTTTTTTGTTGTTGGCATTGTTCTGGTCGGTGCAGAACAACCCCATCTCTGCGCTATCGATTATCGGCTTTTGGGTTGCCTGGGAATTGGGTTGGTGGGGTGGTGCCGATGCGGTTAGCGCGATGGCCCTCTGCCTGGTCTGGCCGGGGCCTGGCTTTTTCCTGGCGTTTTTCGGGTGTCATGCCATTGTCGCGTTAGGTTTGATGGCGTTTACCTATAAAACGGAGCGGAAGGTAAAGGCCCACCGGCTGCCCGGGCTGCCGATAATGCTGTTGGCAGTCATTTCATCACAAATTATCCAACGGATATGAAGTAATAGGCTGACAATTCGGTTTCTGGGCTCATTGGGTTTGGAAGTAAAATATGCATCTGCCAGACGAACGTTTGTGCTACAATTTATCCATGCTGATGCTAAAAGTTGTTCCCGAACAAAAAATGGCTCGCTTCTATGAGGTCCATGTTCAACCCACCCTACTGGACAGTCATGCCGTTGTTTGCACCTGGGGAAGTATCAAGAATGGTTATCATCGGGTGCGAATGATCAAAACACAATCAATAGATGAAGCGGAGAAGATTGCCGAACGGATCATCCAGCAGAAAACAAAAAAAGGCTATACAAGGCCATCTTCAAAATAGTTGCTAATTATCCAGGGTGCGAACGGCTTTGTCCAGATCACTCATTCCAGGCGTTGTATAAATCATTGTTGTGTCCATGCTTGAATGCCCAACAACATCGCACCTTCTCCAGACTAACAATAGCGTCGACCAGGTTTTTCACAAAAGTGTGTCTGGCCACATGCGAGGTCAAATTCTCCAGGCGCACAGCTTCCCCTATGATTTCTAAAATAGACCTAACCCAGCAGTTAGCTTAAAAACCTCTCCGAAAGCCGCTGAGCCGAAATACATATCCATACAGACTTGTGAATTTCCTGGCTGGATCCGCAATCAAATTCTTATCCCTGTATTGGCTACTTGTCTTATCCGCCAGCCATTCTTATGATTTGTTACGCAAATCCTATCTAGTTATTGCAAAGCATACTAGCGCCAATTGGCAGTGAAACACCCCTTTGATTAATTCCTCACAAACTACCAGAACAATTAGGTTTTTCTTGTCCGATAATAAAAATGAAAACTGATTGACAATCCCCAAAAAACAAGATAGACTCACTCCATTAATGGCGACCTCTGCACAGCGTTTCCTCCTAATCCTTCTTCTACTTATGACCGTCTTCAATATAGCCGGGCATATCATCACGCCGTCATCATGTTGCACGATCCAAGGAAGTTCAAGATCAGGTGATCAAGATACATCAGGAGATACAGATTGCCTTGCTTGTTTGCTGCAAGTAGGATTCTGGACCCCTGATTCTCTGATTATTGAAACTAATCCGGGGCCAGATGTTTCATTGTCGGAAAACTATCCGCTAACGCTTGGCCTCGTTTTTGCGATTTATCATCCCCCTATCGCTTGAAATAATTGAATAGTGGCGTTCGAAGTTACCCATTGAAAATTCAATGGGTGTTTCGGCTACGCTAACCTCTGTTTGGTTTGCCAGAACGAAATTTTGGATATTTCTGGTGTCTATTCTTGCATATTCTCGATCGATAGGAAGAAATCCATAAATGAAAAAACGATCCTTTTTGCCTGTTCTGCTGATCGTTCTTGGGGCTGTGATTGTTATCACGGCTGTAATCGTCAGTCTTCAACCTCGCGCCCAGACTCCAACCCCTCAACCTCTGGTGTCAGAGGAAGAGTCATTCCCAGAAGTACCACGCGTTTCTCTAGAAGAAGCTCTCTCGGCTCACCAAGCTGGCTCAGCCATATTCATTGATATCCGAGATAGCAGCGCTTATGAAGAAGCGCACATCCCAGGCTCACTCTCCTTACCGCTCGCGCAATTGGAAAGCCAGCTAAAAGAACTCGATCCTAATTCCTGGATCATTACCTACTGTACCTGACCGTCGGAAGAATCGAGCGCCCGTGCGGCGCGCATCCTATTAGATAACGGTTTCAAGAAGGTCACACCTATTTTAGGTGGTTTACGCGCCTGGGAAGAAGCTGGCTATCCGGTGGAAACCGGCCCTTAGCACGTGAAAAAGGATGACAACATGATCATTTTCCATACAAAAATATCTCGTCAACGACTCTTCATGCTTTTACTGGGATTCATTGTTTTAGGTTTACTTACAGCTTGCAGCAATAAGGCACCCATCATCACGATTGAACCAGCCTTGCAAGACCTGGGGAATCAACCTCAGCAATTGATTGATCTGGTTTACACAGTCAAGAACACCGGAAACGCAGACCTGGTTATTGAAAAAGTAAGCGTTTCGTGTGATTGCACCACAGCCGAGTTAGAAAAGAACACCATACCGCCCGGCGAATCCGCTGAATTACGGGTTAAGTTTGATCCGGCTGAAGACAATTTATTTGGCGATATCCAGCGCATTATCTATCTGCGCAGCAATGATCCGTCTAAACCTGAGGCAGAGGCTGAATTTCGGGTCATCATCCAAAAGCCGGAAGGATAGCTCAATGCTCAAACAATGGTTAAAGAAGTTGAGCGGTGGAAATACCCTGTACTATCCGGGCTGCGTTACACGCTATGCTCTACCCGAGGTACAAGAACGGTACGAGTGGTTGCTGCGCAACGCCAAAATCGACTTTATCGTCTTACCCGGTGAGCTTCAGTGCTGCGGTAGTCCTGTCCGGCGTGCCGGATATCAACAGGATTTTGACCGGTTGAAGGCCAAAAACCTGGAGACATTTGCTCGCTTCAGCGTTAATAAGATCATCACCAACTGTCCTGGCTGTTATCACACGTTGAAATACGAGTACCAGCTTGATGTCTATCACACGACACAGGTATTGTCTGAAAAAGGCAGGATCCCGCCCGGTCAATACGAACCGGATGGAAAGCAATCAATAACATATCACGATCCATGCCATCTCGGCCGCTGGTCAGATATTTACGAAGAACCCCGCCGTCTCCTGGATCAGGCAGGTTGGGAGGTCGTAGAACTGCCAGATAACCGGGAGATGAGCCTGTGCTGTGGGGCTGGGGGTGGCGTTAAATCAAACTACCCGGATCTATCCAATACGATCGCTCGGGCCCGCCTGGCCCAGGTGAACAATGGCCGATTATGTACCGCCTGCCCCCTTTGTTATGCCCATTTCAAGGAAAATGCCGGCGATATTCAGGTGATGGAGTTCAGTGAAGCCTTGACGCAGGCTTCGGAAGCGAGGCGCTAACCCATGGAATCCCTCGAATCTTTATTCAAATCCGGTCAGGTGTCCACGCGTGCAGAAACGAAGGTGGCCTACAGCCGGGATGCATCTCGCATTCAGGGTCCGTGCCAGGGGGTTGTTTGGCCGGAAACAGTTGACGATGTTGTCCGCCTGGCGCAATGGGCTGCCGAAACAGGGATCGATCTTGTGCCTCGCGGGGCGGGCACAGGACTGTGTGGCGGAGCAACACCACAAAACTCGATCGTTGTTGATTCTTCCCGCCTGCGGCAAATCGGCGCTTGTGATATTCAATCAAAAATGGTGGTAGTCGATGCCGGCGTCCCCCTGGACCAGTTCAACCGAATGCTTCGCCCAGATGGATTATTCTTCCCCGTGATCCCTGGCAGCCATCGCTCGGCGACCATTGGTGGGATGATCGCCACCAACGCTGCCGGGCTGCATGCCGTCCGCTACGGCAGGATGAGTGATTGGGTCGAGGAAGTGGTTGTGGTGGATGGGAAGGGTGAGGTTCAGCGACTGTCTGCCGGCGACCGGAAAGCCTTCGCTGGCCGGGAAGGGATCACCGGGATGATCGTACAGGCCACGCTCCGCCTGACGGAGATCCCCAAGAGCCGCTCGCTCACCCTGTTCTCGTTTGACCACCTGGAGGACATGCTGAACCAAGTCAAACAATTGAAAATGAATACTGCCCTTTCAGCTTTGGAATATCTTAATCCCCATGCGGCCGCTCTGGTCGGATGGACGGCAAGACATAGTGTATTGGTCGAGTATCATAGTGCTGAAGGGGAGATCCGGAACCCTGCAGAGATGGCAAATCTGTGGGGAGCGCGAGAAAGCCTGTCTGCCCGATTAACCCAGGCGGGATTCCCAGTTTCCGAGGATCCCCAGTTCCCCCCCGAAGCCCTGGAAGACAACCTGGATTGGCTAACGGTGCAAAATATTCCCGTCTTCGGCCATCTGGGGGTGGGTATCCTGCATCCCCGATTCTTGCGAGATGATGCGCGCATCGCAGAGCTTTACCGCCGGGTTTCTGCTTCAGGTGGGCAAATCAGTGGGGAACACGGGATGGGGCTGAAAAAGCGGCAGTGGGCCAGTGAGGCATTGAAGGCGGAAGTCCTGGCGCTGAAAATTCAGTTCGACCCACAGCATATTTTCAACCGAGGGAAGTTATGTTGATTCACCTTGCTGAAAACCCGGCCTGCACCGAGTGCGGACTTTGTCGGGAGGTCTGTCCGGTTTTTCAGATCCAACGCCAGGAAGAGTACAGCCCTCGTGGTCGCGCGATACTGGGTTCCGCCGGCATTCAGACCCTGGTCTTTTATCAATGTACTTTATGTCGAGCCTGCCGTGTCGTCTGCCCGGTTGAGCACGACCCGAGTGGTGAGACCCTCCGGGCAGGATTAATTTCAGCCGGCATCGAAACCGAAGCCAATCAGATGATGATTGCCAATATCCGCCAGTACGGCAATCCCTTCGGGCCACTTGCTGAGGGCGAGTTGCCCCAAAAATTAACGTGTTGCTAAGAACGGACATTACAACAATGATGAAAAAACTTCAATTGATTTCCATTACCCTATTCGCACTAATCCTCTCCGCATTGCCGGTCAATGCCGACAGTGCCGGACGGCAGGCGGTGATCTATTACAACGAAGCGTGCGACGAGTGCGCGACCTATATCAATGGCGAACTGCAGGAAATCCTCCAGGCCAACCAGGTGGAGATGGTTCGAAAAGACTATATCAACCAGCGAGAGAACCGCAAAGAATTGAACCAAAAGAACGATTCCCTGGGCGTACCGCTGGAATTACAAAGTCACCTGGTTACCTTTATCGACGAGGGCCAAATTATCTTGCAGGGCGAGCCGCCCAGGCAAGTGGTCGAAGGTTTGCTATCCTCCCAAGAGCTACCCGATCGGATCCTGATTTACAGCGAAGAGGGCGAGAGCGATGGATATAAGGCTTGGGCGTTTGCTGGACCTGTGCAGACTTACGGAGTAAATGAACCCATCACTACCTACTTGACCTGGTTTGAGGCAAACCAAGCATCTTTTGATAGCGCAAGCATCGTCGGGGCCAAAAGCAAGCTGCTTCCGGCTGTTCTATTAACCGGGCTTGTGGACGGCATCAATCCCTGCGCAATGGCCATTTTGCTCTTTTTCATCACGTTCTTGTTTACGATCCGTAAGGCAAGAGCAGCGATTGCCCGGATGGGGTTGGTCTACATCGCCTGTGTATACATCGTTTATTTTTTAGTCGGCCTGGGTTTGCTCCGCGCGACTTCTCTAGTGCAAGGGCATTGGCTGGGACAGGTTGGAGCAGGCTTGCTGATCCTGTTTGGTCTGACCAATCTCCTGGGGGCAATATTTCCAAAGTTTCCCATTCGTTTGGAACTCCCCGAAATTGGTAAAGAAGGGCTTAAGAACTGGATGTACCGGGCGACCTTGCCCGCCACCATTGTATTGGGTACGCTCATGGGTCTGGAGAGTTTCCCATGCTCCGGAGGCCCATACGTCGCTATTTTAGGATTATTGGGCAGCCAGACCGGTTTCTGGGAGGGTTTTGGATACCTGGCGCTGTATAACCTGATGTTTATTATGCCGTTAGTGATCATACTAGTCCTCGCCTTAAACCCGGTCATGGGGGCAAAGATTCAAGCATGGGAGCGCGCATCATCTCATAAAGTGCGTGGGATCACGGGCGGGGTGATGGCGCTCATTGGGTTAGTCCTTTTAATTTGGGTTCTATAAAAACACGGCACAGGAAGGTAATGAGATGGCTAAGAAATACGCAAAGTCAAATTTAAGCAAACGGTCAAGAAACACACGGAAGCCGGCCAACTGGTGGGTGATTGGGTTAATCGTCGCTGTGTTGCTCGTTGGGGTGAGTGCTATCGCGTTGCAACAGAACCAAAATAAAGCGAAAGCCGAACCGGTTGAAACCAGCCAGGATAAGAGCATGGGTGAAGTCGATGCCCCAGTTGTGGTGGTCGAGTACGGCGATTATCAGTGTCCGGCCTGCGGACGATTCGCCTCAACGGTCAAACCAAGGATTGTGGAGGAATTTGTCAAGACAGGGCAAGTGCGATTCGTCTTCCGCAGTTTTCAGTTCATTGGTGAAGAATCTCAGTGGGCAGCCGAAGCCGCGGAATGCGCCAATGAGCAGGGGAAATATTGGGAGTTTTACGAGAAACTTTATTCTTCCCAGGATGGTGAAAATGCGGGTGCATTCCGGAAAGAGAACTTAGAGAAATTTGCTGTTGATTTGGGTTTACAGACAGATACTTTTAACGAATGCCTGGCAACCGGTAAGTACACCGATAAGGTGAAAGCAGAAACGCTGGAAGCGCAAAACCTCGGCCTTCGGAGCACACCCTCTTTACTCGTAAACGGGAAATTGGTTGAAAATGGCAGCCAATATGATATTTTAAGCCAGGAAATCCGCCGCGCGCTTTCAAAATCGAATTGAGTTTCATCCATAGTGCAGAGAAACAAGGGAAAAAGCAGGTCAGCCAACGAATGAAATAGGCCATTTTACAATCGTTTAGTTTGTCGAGGCGCAAACTTCAGAAATTGCCATTTGCCATCACTTGGATCATAACCACTGTGGTTGTATTCGGTTTGATACGGTTTGCCTGGCTCCAATTGTTTGGGATTCAACCCGTCACGGAAACAGTCAATCGTGAAACAGAGAGAACAATGTTGGCCAAGGTATTTGCAGATGGTTCGGGGGCATGGCTACTGTCGGTCACATTTTTTCAGGCCAAAGGCTTATCGATGTGATTAGATGTTCCCAAGATCTAGTAATCGAAAGAAACGAATCCGCAGAATGCCACGGAAATTGCCGGGTAATTCTTACCCGAAAGGAAAATCTGAAATGAAATTTCTTCGAACGATGCTGATGTTAATCAGTATCGTTGTCGTCTTCCCACACAACGGGCTAACTGCACAAGCAAGGTCTGAGGAGCCCATCGAGCCTTATCCGGGCATGCCTCTCTGCCTCCCGGATGTTTACTTACTTCCGCCGGCAGATTGTCTACCATTAGGACCGTCACAGACTTTGACGCAATTGGCACAGATGGGAATAAGCTATCCATTGCGACCATTGCCGGTGGTATCTCCCCCCAAAGATCTAACCAGGAATCCGGCATATATCGCTAAGATCAACATCGATCCCACTGAACCCGTTCGCTTATATGCCACTCTAGATGATGCAGTTGGTGGGGTAAACTCGGTTCGGTCAATTGCGCCCGGGAATGGATTACGTTACGTTTCTTATATCCAGGAATCGCGCATCGATGGAAACTCATTTGTTATGCTGAAAAGCGGTGAATGGGTGCGCGCATCACCAGCCGGTTCTTCCACATTTCAGGGGGTTTTATTTACAAAAACACCATCTACCGGCTTTGGCTGGGTGATCGATACGATCCGGGCACGGTCTCAGCCGAGTTTTACCGCCCCGGAAGTGGGTAATGTTATTTACCGAGAATCTTTTGTTCCAATTTATCAAGTTGTTGAAGCTGAAGGGATGGAATGGTACCTGATCGGGATGAACCAATGGGTTCCTTATCTCAAAGCTCGCCGCGCAAGGGTAGAGACTACCCCTCCTCAGGGGGTAACCGGAGACCGCTGGATTTCCGTAGATTTGTATGACCAAATCGTCACGGTGTATGAGAACCGCCAGTTGGGGTTTGCCACACTGGTATCGACTGGCGGTGAGCCGTTCTATACCAGGCCGGGCCTTTTCCAAATCTATCAAAAAAAACCTTTTGAAACCATGAGCGGCGCTTTTGAACCGGACAAGTCAGATTACTACTATCTGGAAGATGTGCCTTGGACCATGTATTTCGACGAAGCCCGAGCTTTACATGGTGCGTATTGGCGACCCTGGTTTGGGGTAGCCGGTTCGCATGGCTGTGTGAACTTCTCATTGGGGGATGCAAACTGGTTATTCCGATGGGCCAAAGAGGGTGATTGGGTGTATGTCTGGGATGCTTCAGGTCAGACACCCACCGATCCCAGTTTCTATGGCGCAGGTGGGGCGTAATGATCGTAGAACTGGCCCCAAGCAACAGGTTTCAAATTTATGAATGAGAAGTTATCGATGAAAAGACAAGTGTCAGGATTTATGTTAGGAATCGGTTTTGGTTGCGTTGTCCTGGCGCTGTTCGCTGTTGCTTTGTTCCAAATCCCATCAGTCCGGGACCGGTACGGTTGGCGGGTGGACTTTGCTCTCACGTTTCTCCGCTCTTTGGTGGATCCGGTCAAACCATTGCCCGCAATAAGAACAACCCGAATTACGGATGAGCAATTGGAAATTAAACCCACAGATCCCCCTATGGAAACACGTATCCAGCAGGCGACGCAACAAACCAACGTGACCACATCTTCACCAACACCCTCGCCAACGCCTACTCTTGCCCCCACCCCAATCCCTGGAGTTGTTCAATTAGCTCCGCCTGCTTATGAAAAGCAGGAGATCAACAACTGCGGGCCTGCTACTCTAGCCATGTATTTACGCTATTACTGCTGGGAAGGAGACCAGGCGACCATCGCCAGCATCACCAAACCCAAAAGTGAAGATCGCAATGTGAACGTTGAGGAACTGGTCGCTTACGTGAATACCCAAACGCCAGGGTATGAGATCCAATTCCGAGTAGGTGGGGATGTGGAAACACTGAAACGTCTTTTGGCAGCCGGTTTTCCCGTGATGATCGAGGAATCTTTCATCATGGAAGAAAGTTATTGGCTGAATGATGATCGCTGGGCTGGTCATTATCTGCTGTTGACCGGGTATGACGACAGCGCACAGGCATTCCAGGTTCAGGATTCATTTCTTGGACCTGATATGCAAATCTCTTATGCAGCACTCAAGGAGCGATGGAAGTCTTTTAACTATGTCTATATCCTGGTCTATAAACCTGAATCACGCCAATTAGTTCAATCCCTGTTAGTTGACCAATGGGACGTTGACACGAATCGACAACACGCATTGGATTTGGCAAAAAGGGAAGTAGAACAAAATCCAGACGACGCATTCGCCTGGTTCAACGTCGGGACAAACCTGGTTTACTTCGAAAGCTATGCCCAGGCTGCAGGGGCATATGACAATGCTCGAAATATTGGACTGCCGCAACGTATGCTGCGGTATCAATTCGGACCTTTCTTTGCATACTTTCATTCAGGCAGAATTGAAGACCTTTTATCGCTGACCGAATATGCGCTAAAACGAACCCCTAATTCGGAAGAAGCGAAACTTTGGCGTGGTTGGGCGATGTATCGCCAGGGGAACAAAGAGGAGGCTATCAAATTGTTCAATGAAGCATTGGCTGTGCGTCCGGATTATTTCGATGCTGAATACGCCTTAGATTTTGTTCGGAACAATTAACGATATGGAGCCTATATCCTGTAAGCTGCAGCCGCTCGGTGAAATACCAGTAGTCAATATCAATCAGAGGATTATTTAATGGTACCCTAACCACATCGATAAAAGCAGGAAAGACCTATGTTCATTTCGCGTCGAAAATTTATCAGAGATTCATTCTTGATGGTTGCCGGGTTTCTTTCACGACCGGCAAGTAAATATCTCGACAGGTTTGAATTTCCTGCCGCAGAAAGACTTGGGCGAGTCAACGTTGGCAAGGTCGAGATTAAGATTCGCCCAAACGCAGATAGCCAGACGGTGAGTGTCCTGTACGAAGACGCGATTATTGAATGGGCCCGTGAAGTCGTTGGAACCAATGCATATCGAAATAACCAAAGGTATGTGGAAACGCCCGAAGGTTATATATGGGCTCCTTACTTGCAGCCTGTCCGCAACATCCCCAATCAATCGGATCAATCACTTCCGGATAGCAGCCGTGGGCCAGGAATGTGGGTAGAAGTAAGCGTGCCTTACGTTGATCTTACGTTAGCCAATCCCCCCGCACGGTCGCCGGGTCTGCGTAATCGAATAGAGAACAACATACCACCCCGCCTATATTACAGCCAAATCACCTGGGTCGACCAGACGAGGTTGGCTCAGGATGGACGAATCCTTTATCGAGTCAACGAACCGTTTGGTAGTTATGGGGATATATACTGGGCATCGGGTGAAGCTTTTCGGCCACTTACAACCGAAGAGATCTCACCTATTAATCCAACCACAATGGACAAACGGGTGGAGGTCAATATCCCAAGGCAGACACTGTCTTGTTTTGAGGGGAAAAATGAAGTCTACTTTTGCCGGATCTCATCTGGCGCGTTGTGGGACGCCTGGGGAAATGCAGTCGATGCCTGGGCAACACCTTTGGGGAAATACCCAATCTGGCGCAAACTCATCTCGCTCCATATGAGCGGGGGATCTTCCGGAGGGGGGTGGGATCTGCCTGCTATTGCCTGGACATCACTATTTGCAGAAAATGGGGTGGCGATCCACTCAACCTTCTGGCACAACAACTTTGGCGAACCCATGTCGCACGGTTGTGTGAATGCCAGCCCAGATGACGCCAAATGGATTTTTAGGTGGACATTGCCCACCATATCATTAAATCCAGGAGACGAGACAATTCCTTGGCCCGGCGGAACCTCTATAGAGGTAAAAGAAGACTAAATATGTTACGGTTGCGATCACTCGTACAAGGTATTGGGTTGAGTATAATGGTCTCGTTGTCTTCAGCGGGAAAGTAACGATGCGTTGCATGGTCAATGGAAATTAAGGGCCAGCGCTGCAATCAAGGAGTAGATTTTATGTGGAAAACAATTGTTGTTCTATCTTTGGTGGCCATTCTGTTTCTGACCGGCTGCGCTCCACAAGCCAAAGGACCAGATATAAAAATCCAAGATGCGTGGGCACGTCCTTCGGCTGGCGCCGATATGAACGGTGCAATCTACTTCCGGATCGTAAATGATGGTAAAGAAGCGGATTTACTCCTCAGCGTAGAGACTCCATCAGCCCATGCAGCCGAGGTTCACGAATCAATGTCTGACGATAACGGGGTGATGAGTATGCAACCACGAGATAATGTTGAAATTCCGGCGGGTGGAGAAGTTGAGTTTAAACCGGGAAGCCTGCATATTATGTTAGTGGACCTGAGAAAACCTCTGGCGGTTGGGGATGAAGTTGCCCTAACCCTGCGATTTGAAAAGGCAGGTGAAATTGTGCTGAACGTAAAGGTCAGAGAACCCTGAACCTATATTGTGAGCAAAAAACATGAAACATGCAATTCGACCAATTGTTTTGGGTGGACTGTTGATGCTTTTTTTATTGGCATCCTGTCAACCCTATCAATTCAAAGGCACATTTTATGAAGATCCCCCTGACGCTGCCGATTTTGAGCTTACCCGTGCTGATGGTGGTCGATTGCGCTTGAGTGAGTTGGAGGGAAAGATCGTTCTGCTTTTCTTTGGATTTACATCTTGCCCAGATGTTTGTCCTGCAACACTTGGCATTGCGAAACGAATTATTGAGGAACTTGGAGATAAATCAGATCGTCTTGCGTTTTTATTTATCACAGTAGACCCGGAACGGGATACAACCGAAAAATTAAATACCTATGTTCAAAATTTCCATGAAAGCATTGTCGGGTTAACCGGCAGCGAGGAAGAGTTGTCCTCAGTTCGCGAGGATTACGGAATCTGTGCGGCAAAGGTTCCACTTAAGTCTGGCATAGGGTACACAGTGGATCACACCGCCCGTGTTTACCTGATTGATAATGAAAGACGGTTGCGCCTCACCTATGCTTTTGGGACGCCATACGAAGATATATTACAAGATATAAAGCAGATCCTGAAGGAAATTGACATCCAAAGATAAATCTATCAAGATGCATAGAACATGATTCGATTATTTCAGAGTGCATTTAGCTTCAATTAATCGGTCCAAGTGTATTCAAGATGGTTATGGGTTCCTTGATTGGTTCAATTCTAATGATCGCTGACCTTCGCTTGTATGATCATTTTCCGGGCGTTTTTGACATCTAAATCCAGATCAATTGTTTCGGCCAATTCCAGATCTTGCTTAAGCCCGATCAGGGGGCTAACTTATCGGCTTTGAAAATCACTTCTTACTGGGCAGGCACAGGCACTGACTCCATTATCCTGGTGGTCACCACTCCGTTCTTATTTTTAATAAACCTCAACTGACGAAGCTACATCGGTGCTAATGGCCTCAAGCAAATCGCTTTTGTCGGTCGCATTGCTGATGATCTGATATGCTTCGCCTGTAGCATCTATTTGGCCGGCTTGACCCAGACATCAATAACCTTGAGTTCACCTGCGTTGGCGCAAGCACTCAATACAAAGGTCATAATGAGGTCATGCCAATCCAGATGCGTCGCGTATTCGTTCCCTACCTTCAGGTTCAACAAGGCGAATAACAAAATCCGTTTAAAACCGCATGTTAGATTTTAAGGGTTTGCATTCTTGACTTTTTACTGCTGGTTAACGAACATTGTGGTGCAATTTCTACTTGCTACTTAGGAATTTCTCCAGCTAGTTCCATATCAATCGCCTGCTTGAAGGTCTCAAGCGGCTGTGCCCCAACAAGCGCAAGCCCATTGACAAAGAAGGTTGGGGTTGATTGCACACCCAGATTCACGGCGAAATCCGAATCCTGTTGAATTGACTCCTTAAATTTCCCCGTGCTAATACAATTCTTAAAGGTCGTAATGTCCAGATTGAGGTCGGCGGCAATTTGCATATATAGATCGCGCCCCAGGTTGTCCTGGTTTTCGAAAAGCTTGTCATGGTACTCCCAGAACGAATTCTGTTCATTGGCGCACATGGATGCTTCTGCAGCGGGGAACGCTTCAGGATGAATGGAGGTCAACGGCAGGTGGCGAAAGACGAAACGGATTTTTCCAGGATAAGCAGCCAGTAATTGCTGATAAGTATCATCGGTGAATCGTTTGCAGAATGGACATTGGAAGTCGCTGAACTCTACGATCACAATAGGGGCATCCTCTGGCCCAATACTCGGGTAACCATCCGCCGGAATATCATAGCGAGTAACTCGGGGTTGCTGAGTAGGTGCGGAAGGCTGGACAATGGATCCTTGATTCTCCTCTACCGCCTGTGCCTGGTTGGGTGTCCGTCCCCATACGACATAGCCGAGCAAGATTCCAACCGCAAAAGCTAGCACCACAAAAACCGCATAAAAATGGGTGCGTTTGAAGGTAACTGTATCTTCTGAAGTGGGTATCGTGTCCATTTAGGTTATCCTTTTAAGGGTTTTACGTTTTGGATTGTCTGTCCGCCTAGATAGCCGATGTAAGCCGGCACAAGCGGTAAAACACATGGAGACAGAAAAGAAACTGTCCCCGCCAATATCGCTACTAAATAATCTGGTTGTCCAATCCTTCCTGAATTTAAATCTAGAAAAAGGCCGTTCTGCTGTGCCCAAATTGCCAGATAAAACATCTGGTTGGTTATCATCAATATTCCCATTGCAATTATGGTTAATCCACTAATAATTTGTATTTTACGAATGTGATTCCGGATTTTTCCTACCACCCATTTGGCTTGTTCCATAAGAAAGCCCAAAATCAAAAAGGGCAGGCCAAGTCCCAAAGCATATCCACTGGCGAGAAACATCGCTTGCAAACTTGTATCCTGACTGATACCAAGCGTAAGAATTGCACCCAGTGTCGTTCCAATACACGGTGTCCAACCAGCTGCAAAGAAGATTCCCATGGTGAATGAGGAAATCCAACCAGGTTTTGTTTTTATCTCCCTGTGGGGTCGAGTGTCGTAATTTAGAAGAGGGATATTGATGATTCCAATCGATGTCAGTCCCAGGATTACCACAAAAACGCCCCCGACTCTGGCCAGGATGTCCTTGTACTGCCCAAACAGCTGTCCAAGAAGGGTCGCCGCCCCGCCCCAGCCAATGATAAAAACCAAAGAGAAACCAAGTACAAACAGAAATGCATGGGAAAACACCGTAAAGCGCTTACGAACATCGATTTCATTTTCCATATTAAGATCTCCTTAGAATAAGGTCATACCGATATACCTGATTAATTTTCCGATGTGATCATGGATAACCAAGATTCGGTCCGATGGGACATAGTAACTAAGCCGTCATTTACCACAACCGAGGAAAAAACGCCGGTACGCGCCGACAATACATCTGCCAATGCTCCCCAAACTCAACTGAAAGGACATGCTCCTCGCGCCGGGCGCGCAGGAGGAGGAACGGTGCAAAAAAGGCGAATAAGGCTGTCGTCCAGGTCTGGTAAATCAATAGACTTCCAACAGCCGCGGTGATCAATCCTGCATACATCGGATGGCGCACAATCGCAAATGGCCCATTGGTTATCAACCGGTGATTAGCGAACAACTGAGCGCCAAATCCGGTCGAGACAAAGTACATTTTTCCGAGGGCAAGCCGGCCCCACAAGGCGAAGGCCATACCGGGAAAGTACACCAACGACCCCAGCGCCAGCATCATGGCTTGACTCTGTATGGAAAGTATGAAAGGAAGCGGGCGCCACAGTGCGACAGAAATGGCAATGAAGAGCACTGTTGAGAGCAAATAGAAAAGAGGTGAGTGTAACCAGCTTGCGGTGCGTCCAATCGATCTGCCGGCTGGGCGGCTCGCCCCGCGCCAGATCCCAGCAAGTACCATTCCCAGAATGGCGAACGCTATCAGGCCACCGAACCAATGTACTAAAAAATCGACACGGGCCAGGCTCATCCTACGGCTTCCTAAACTCCTAGCAGTACATCATCCCCTTCCACACCTCAATAACGCGCGTATCCAACATCTCCGCCGGTACCAGATCCACGGGCGTGGTGATGGCCTCGCGCGGGCTTTTGAACAATTTCTTGAAACCAGGCAGGAAGCGTTCGTAGCCGCGTGCGCCCTGCTCGGTTTCGTCCGCGATTAGGATGCGTGCCCCCGATTTGGCGACACGGATCATTTCTGCAATTGCGGCTCTTTTATCGTTGAAGAAATTTATGCCCCCTATGTGAAAAACACTTTCGAATGATCCTCCTTGGAATGGCAACTGCTCGCCGTTGCCCAGGAATAAATCCACCGCCCAGCCTTTACGCTGTGTTACCGTCTGACAACGATGAAGTTGACCGAGGGAAATATCCAATCCATAGATGTCACCCATGTCAGCTCGGCGGACGAGATAAGGCAGGTTCACGCCTGGGCCGATAGATACTTCTAGTACTCGCCCGCCTTGCGGATCGAGGCGATCGAGGATTTCGCGACGACCCTGTTCCTCGCTCATACCGAGAAGGGCAAAGGCTGCTTTTGAGAACGGGACATAGATCCACGAAAACCAGTCATACATACGGGCGAAGTGACGGTTCAAGCCGGTCAGAGCTTCAGGCTTGACAAAGCGCGGAATGCCCTGGATGACCGAGTAAGTTCTCGAACAGTTGTTGCATTGAAGCGTGCCACTTTGTATATCCTCAGCTTTAGTGCCTAAGAATTCCACATGTTCACGACAGAATGGGCAGGTCAGGATATCCAAAGTTTTATATTTCACAGTATCCTCTTTCTTATTCAATCAACCTGTTATTCCGTTTTATCTAGAAAGCCCTCCAGCACCTGGTTAAATTCTTCCCTGTGGGTAATACCGGACAGGTGACCACCGCTGGCGAACGTGTGCAGCTTTGCGCCCGGGTAACTGGCTTTCAGTGATTCCCTCTCGGCTATGGTAAACACCAGGTTGGATTGGGTAGACAGTGAGTATGCCATTCATCAGGAAATTTGGCTTAAGAAGGTCAGCGCATGTTGATTGAAACAATCCGGTAGCTCCTCGTGAGGTAGATGGCCACAGTTGGGCAAGACCACAATCTTCGCCTGAGGGAGCTTTTGGTGAAAGGCTTCTGTCATCGCCAGCGGATGCCAGGCATCCTCCTTACCCCAAACAATCAGCACCGGGCAGTGAATATCAGCCAGATGTTGCTCCACAAATTCAGGAGCCGTGCTGCGTTCTGTTCGTAAGTTCGCGGCCCAACTTCCAGGTCGAAGCAGCGGTTGGGTATACGCCTGTACATCCGCTTCCGTGACTTTCCTGGCGTCGGCATAGGCTTCTTCCAGGTTTTTGCGGATCATTTCAGAATTGAGAAAAAATCGGACCAGTTCGCCGATCACCGGTAGGCGGATCAAATTCCAAAGGAAAGGAAGTTGATGAGGCACTCCGCAGGTTGAAGACAGGACCAGCGCGGTTACGCGTTCTGGATGATGAATCGTGAAGTCCAGCACCGGAAGCCCTCCGGCTGAGCTGGCAGCCAGAATTGCCTGGGGTGCGTTCAAGCAATCCAGTACAGTCCCAATCAAGCGCGACATTCCAGAAACGGAATAATCATGCTGATCAAGCGCTGATGAATATCCATTACCCGGTAGATCCAGCGCCACTGCTCGGTAATCGGCAGCAGCAAAAGGATCAAGCTGATGCCGCCAGGTATAGGACCAGGCTTGACTCCCATGAACGAACAAAACCACTGGCCCAGCGCCTACCATTGTAATATGCACAGGTATACAAGCTGCATCCAGCACTTGACAATTCCCAATTTTTGGATGTCGATGATTGCAAGATGAGAGGTTTTCGTTCATGGAAAAATTCCTATGGTGCTATCGCCTATACTGAAAATTATTTTTGACTAGTTCCCGCCAGCGCCTTTGGCGATAACGATAGAAGACCTGAGAAAAGAGCCAGACCACTGGTGTCAACAGCCCGGCTTCGATATCCACCTGGTCTGTGTAGAGAGTCTTCTCATCCAGTGCATCCTGGATGTTGATCCAATGATCCCACTTCTTTATATGATCTCCATAGCCGTTGTCGCGGATATGGTATGGCCCATTTTCTGCCTGGGGCTTGCTGATGACAATCCAGTGTTTGCCAAAGGAGAACCAGCCAAAGATTTTCATGCGCACCTGGTAGGACCCCTCCACCCATGTTTCCGGCAGCCGGGAGGGTTGCAGCGGATCAAAGCGTACCAAGGGTGCCGCAATGTACTCCAACAAGCGAGTGGTCTGCACTGCTTGCCAGGCGCGCTCTTTTGGACAATTTAGTACCGTTGTTAATCGGATACGCATCCTGATTCCTTAGTCGGGCACGGGCTTGTGGAGGACAATGATCCGATATTGGCCGCGCAGCAATGCCGGCTCATCTTTTACAATCACCCCATCAGGCAACGCTCGAACCATATCGCTGAAGTGCCGGTTGGGATCGGTTCCCAGCCGGCGAATCAGACTACCGAGCAGGTTGCGGAATGCAGTGGATCGCTCATGGTCCGGAAGGAATTTATCGAATACCACCATGCGGCCACCAGGGCGTAACACGCGCCAGGCTTCTTCCAATGCCCGCTGCCCGTCAGGCACCACGGAGAGGATCAGATTGAGCAGCACCGCATCAAATTGGTCATCTGGAAAAGCCAACACCTGACCATCCATCACGCCAAACCCAACGGTTTCCTGGCACTTGCCTTGTGCCTGTTGGAGCATGGCCGAACTGAGATCAACGGCAGTTGTGCAGACTCCAGCCGGAATGACCGGCAAATCCAGTCCAGTACCGACTCCGGGAATCAGCAACTGCTCGCCCGGTTTCAGGTCCAACAGCGCTATTGCCTTACGGCGCGAATTTGCCGTCCAAAAGCGCATCAAACGGTCATAGAGCGGGGCATATAGGCGATACAGCTGGAGGTTATCACGGTTGTTCATTGGATTCCCGTCATTTTTGGTAGAAACCGACCGGTTCGGGCCATATATTGTACATACGCCACACCAAAGGTCTGCGTAAGAATGGATTCCTCCTTGCCCACCCGCCAGGCACTGGCAAGGGTCATGGCCAACCAGAACACGCCCACCAGCACATTCGCCGACAGAAGGAAGAACCCGACACTAAAACCGAATAGTGTGGTGTACATGGGGTGGCGCACCCAGCGGTATGGCCCTGCGGTAACGAGACTGTGGTTTTCCTTCACAAGAACCCCCACCGCCCAGTTCTGCCCCAGAGCCTGATGGATCCACCAGAACAGCCCATCCATCCCGATGCAAATCACCAGACCCATCCACCGCCATCCTTCCGGAAGTGCAATGGAAGTGGCTTTCAGCGCTCTAGGCCAAAGGATGTCAACCAATAGGACGCCATTGGATAAGACCATCAATATTCCCATCAAGACCGGTGACCAACCTGGTTCGCGCCGCCTGACAGCTTTACCACCTTTGCGATTTGCCTGCCACCCATAAATCAGGCGGATGACCAGCATCAGCCCATAAACACCTGCAAGAAAAAGGTGATCGTATGGTTCGATCGTCATTGTTTGCCTCAACGTTTCAGCGGGATGTCCCCGTATGGTTTACGCTTTTCCGCCTCGAAGCTGGTATCCCAACAAGCGCAGTGCATTCATTGCGACCAATACCGTACTCCCTTCATGGGCAACAACAGCCCAACTGAGCTGCACCAAACCGAGCACGGATGTGATAATCAGCAAAGCAATCACACCGAGGGAAATAGCCAGATTTTGCTGGATAATTCGCCGGCTGGCGCGACTCAGGCCGACTGCGAACGGCAGCTTTCCTAGATCGTCAGCCATCAAGGCCACGTCAGCGGTTTCAAGAGCCACCGCTGTCCCCGCGCCCCCCATTGCAATCCCAACTGTAGCAGTTGCCAGCGCCGGCGCATCGTTTACACCATCACCCGTCATGGCGACTGCCCCATATTCTTTTTGTAAACGCTTTATCGTACCCAGCTTATCTTCAGGCAGCAATTCCGCTTCAACGTCGGTGACCCCAATCTCTTTCGCAATCTGTTGTGCTACCTTCCGGTTGTCGCCCGTTAGCATGATCAAGTGCTTCACGCCCAGGTTGCGCAACTGAGAAAGGACGGCCGCTACACGAGGTCTGGGCACATCCGCCAAAGCCAGGACGCCCAGAAATACACCGTCGCGGCCAATCGTCATCGTCGTGCGACCAGCGCTCTCGAACTGCTCTACCGTTTGGCGAATACTGTCATCCACGGCCTTTCCGGCATTTTCCTCGAAAAGCTTGAGAGATCCAATCCAGATCGGTTGGCCTTCGACCTGGCTGCGCACGCCGCGACCAGGGATATTCTCCAAACCTTCTGCTACAGGTAGGGAGAGTTTCTGTTCTTGAGCAGCACGGACGACCGCCAAGGCCAAGGGGTGATTAGACTGCTGTTCAACGGCCCCTGCTAATCTCAGGATTTCATCGGGTTTCGCACCATTGAAAGGAATAACATCAGTAACCTGAAACTTACCCTGAGTCAGAGTCCCGGTTTTATCAAAAGCCATCGCATTCAAACGGCCGAGATTCTCAAGGTGAACGCCGCCTTTAATCAATACCCCATTGCGCGCCGCCTGGGCAATCCCAGCCAGTACTGCCGCCGGGGTACCGACGGCCAATGCACAAGGGGAAGCCGCAACAAGAAGAAGCATAGCCCGATAAAAACTCTCTGAAAATGGCATTAAACCCACCAAAGGAGGTACCACCGCGACCAACACGACCAAAATCAGCACAATCGGAACAAATCGGGCGGTAAACCGGTCGGTGAATTGCTGCGTAGGACTTTGCTGTCCTTGTGCTTCAGCTACCATTTTCATGACCCGGCTCAACGTGTTATCCTTTGCCAGCCGGGTGATGTTTACTTCAAGTGCTGATTCTTGATTGATCGTTCCAGTAAATACCTCATCGCCAATACCCTTCTGAACAGGGACGGATTCCCCGGTAATAGGACTCTGATCGATGGCGCTTTCACCTTGAGAAATCACCCCGTCGACTGGAATCCGGTCGCCTGGGCGAACAACAACCACGTCACCGATTGAGAGCTGCTCGACAGGTTCTTCAATGATTTTACCGTCACGCTTGACCTGAGCGGTCTTGGGCATTAATTCTCCCAATGCATTGATCGCGTTACGAGCCCTATCCAGGGCATAATGCTCTCCAGCATGTCCTACCCCAAACAGGAATAAGAGAAAAGCGCCTTCAGCCCACGCCCCTAGAAAGGCAGCGCCAACCGCGGCAGCTAACATCAGTACATCCGTGTCAAACTTGCCACGCAGCACCGCTGGAAGAGCATGCTGTGCCGGGTCGTACCCGCTGGCGACATAGGAAAGCAGGAAGAGGATCAGGGTCACTCCGGCCGGCCAGCCTAAAAATTGTTCGCCGGTCCATCCGAGGAGAAGGAGGATGCCTCCCACCGCAACCAGGATCAACGACCAGCGTTCTTGTATCCAGTGTGGCAGGAAAGCCGGTGCTCCGCCATGGTCATGTTCGTGTTCGTGCTCTGCTTCTTTCCCTTCGAACGCTGCCCTGGTTACGGGGCGAGCACCATAGCGCTGCATGGACTTTTGAATCTGGACTAGCGAGAGGTATTTCGTATCAAAAGCGACAAACGCCAGCCCGGAAGCATAGCTGACACTGGCATGCAGCATGCCCTGCATCTGTTCAAGCTCCTGAGTCAGGGAGACGGCTGCATCCGCGCTGTCCAATCCCACAAATGGGATCTCTTCATGGCGATAACCATTGCGCAGTTCAGCGCCGGCCGTTTGTGCGATGCGTTTGACAGCGGCGAGGGATACAAGGTTGGGATCGTAGTGGATACATAGTTCCACCGGATCGTGATCTTTGTGAAGATGCGCCTGGAGAATCCCTTTATGAGCCAGTAAACGTGCCAGAAGTTGTTCAATACACTGGTCACACCCGTCCTGCTCTGGCAGCAGCAGCGGAACCGCGAGTTCAACGACTTTTTCAGCCATACCTCTATCCTTACTATGATTCTAGAAACATCCATAATCGACCAGGCGCGTTTAAATAGCGCCAGTTATGTAAAACTCACCGCTCTTTGTAAGTTTATTTAGGTGGGAGAATGGGTACTGGAAGAAAACTAGAATGAGAAAATAAATGGGGCAGGAAAAGCAATTTCAAGGCAAGAACCACCAGAATGACAGGAGGGATAATAACAGTCAGCAGGCCAGAATGAATAGCATTATTGCATACCAAGAAAACGCTTCCTACCAGGTCAACCCGACCGGTCTGTAAATCGTTCAAGAAGTGAACCGCCAGGCAAATGACCAATAGCCACAGCAAAATGATCACAAACCGCCGGTAAGAAGATGTCGCCTTATTCATGGCAGACATGATCCAAACCACGCAGGAACAACTCGGCGATATGCGTATCGTCCAGACAATAAATAGCCAACCGACCTTGCTTCCGCACCCGAACGATGCGTAACTGACGTAAGCCGCGCAGCTGGTGAGAAACTGCCGAATGGCTCATACCAACACTCTCACTAATCTGCTGCACGTTCAACTCTCCACGCAGTAAAACAGAAATAATGCGCAACCGGGTGGAATCACTCAGAGCGCCGAAGAGTTCTGCCAGGCGATCCGCGACCGATTCCTCGAGCGGAACGTTGTTGAGTTGGTGCTGTTCCAGAAGGTTTACGTATGAATCAGTGTTCATATATTCACAGTATATCTCGGTCATTATTTTCTGTCAAGTGAAATAGCGATTTTTTAATTCAGAAATGACAACAGCTTTTAGAAAATCAAAACAGCCCAGGCATGTGCCTGGGCTGTCGAATCGACGGAGCTATCGAATCTTAGTGATGTCCTCCATCGTGTCCACCTGAGCTTCCGCCTCCCCATTGGCCGCAATTCTGGCAATCGTCATGATGCTGGTCGTTTGGCATCTGGGTCGGGGAACCCATCCAGGGATCATTATGGTGAATGTCATTCCCTGGAACAGCGGTCATCATGGGCGTTTGGGGATGAGCTGTCGAATTTGGCCAGGGCGTCATCATATACCCACCATGCTCATCAGTTGCATGCCACATCGGTGTGCGAGATTGGAGCGTGGCTTGCGGCGTGCCGGATGGAGAAGGTACGGAAGGGGTCGTTTGCCAGCCCTGGTTATGCGACCCTGCATCCATCCTTTGGCGGAATGCTGCCGGGTCTTGCAACCCTGCCCCAATGAGTTGCAGGTCATTTTGCAGGGCGGCGAGAGTTTGCATCGCCGCGCCGTTATACTGGTTGTTGGCCGACAGTCTGGACAGTTTTTCAAGATTCACGGCAATCCTGGCCTGTATTCGCAGTAAATCACGGTTTAACTGGGCGTCATCGGACAAGGCAGCCGTGCTCAACGCAAGATCGTACTGTGCTGCCAATCGATCCCAGACGGATAAAGGAATGTTTTTCCCTTGGGCAGCAAGCTGAAGAATTTCGTCCAGTCGAGTGTCGGCCATGGAGGTCGCCAGATCCAGGCGGGTCTGGTTATTGGTCGCTAAACCGGTGCGCACATCTTCGCTGGCCAGTTTCACTGCGTAGAGCGGTTGATCAGGCAAGCTGTTTTGCGCTGCATAGACTGTAGCTCCGGTTCCCCCAAACAGTAAAGTAAAAATCAATATCAGAGTGGAAATGGTTGCCATCTTTGGATTTGCCTTTCGGGAAAAGAATGTCTTCCACTCTATATGACGCCGTTCAGGTGTTATGGATACGGGCAGAGGGTACATCTGCGCCTCGGCCAGGAATATAGCTCTCCCGACTGTAGCCGCGCGTTGGTCCCGCTCTGGAGATTGCTGGAGCTTTTTGACCAGGGAGACAATCTCAAAATCTTGCTCTTCAGAAATGCTATTCATACGCCTTCCTCCCTGACACGTTTTCCTCCCTTGCGGGAAGCAGCATCCTGCGCAGCGCTTCCAACGCCCGGTGCTGTAGTGACTTAATAGAACCAAGAGGCTTCTCTAATAGAGCCGCCACCGCTTCATTCTCCCAACCTTCCAAGTATTTCAACACGACCACTTGGCGCTGTTCAGGCGTCAAAAGTAGCAATGCCGCCCTGACCCGTTCGCGATCAATGTTCTCCACAGCAGTTTTTGCGGGGTCATCCTGATCGTTCGCGAATGCCTCGTCTAAAGGGAGGTCTGGGAGCGGCTGGCGGCGATAATAATCGGTGATCCAGTGATGCGCCACCTGGTAGAGGTAGGCTTGCAGGTAATCCTTTGGTCCGCCCCCATTATGCAACGCTTTGAGAAAGCGGCTAAAAGTTTCAGCAACACACTCTTCGGCAAGATCGGTCTCTCCAAGGAGACGTATAGCGTAGCGAAATACACCTGGACTGTAGCAGTCGTATATATCCCCCAGTGCCGTCAGGTCAAAACATCGTGCCTGCTCAAGTAATCTAGTTTCCGGATTCATCCCTTAACCTTTAAGACGTAAATTCTGATCGGTAGATACGGGTATCCGGGGATTCGATGACAAATACATTACGGATAAGATCATATGAGCTGCGGCGCCCCGCAGTGCAGGCAGAAATTTGCTTCTGGTTCGACGGTTTGACCGCAATATTTGCATGGAAATGGTTTGAGCACCTTTCCACAAACGGGGCACCAAACGTAGGAAAGGTGAATGGTATTTCGGCAATTAGGACAAGTTTCAGGCGGGGAAGAATCCACGTCTGTCCGCGACACATCATTTTTCAATTCAAGTTTATCAATTAATAGACCAAGAGGGTTATGACAACACATAGGCGTTCTTAGTGTACTGGTTTTCCACAATAAGGGCAGGTTGTCCATTCGTTCTGCACCGGTCGGCCGCAGCCAGGGCAGGTGGCACGAGTTGTAACACCTGTTCTTGACGTGCTTAAGCTTCGAACCAGTACAATTCCCCCCAATACAAGCAGTGCGAGAACACTCAAAGGGATAAGGAACATCCCGAGCATCATAAATCCTCCAAACATACCCCAGCTTCCGACCATCCCGCCGAATTGAGGATTCATCATGCCAAAGCCGCCGCAACCATAACCCATCCGGCCAAATCCACCAAACAGTGAAGTCGCCACTATGAAAGTTATCAAGGCGACGGCAAGGCCCCCCAAAGTCCACTTCCAAGCGGTACGCATTATTGCACCTCCTGTTCGGCAACAAACTGACCATGCCAGGTATGCAGCCAGACGCTGCCATCGAAGCCATTGACGCTCAACATACCGGCAACCTGGTCATTGATCTTGAAATCGAAGGTGTAATACCCATAGAAACTTGTGCCGTCTGATTGGAGCTGTGCGCCGGCCAGGTTCGCATCCAAATACTGCTGTCCTTGTTGGATAGCCTGCTCGATCGAGAGGGTGTTCTCAACGGCCTGGCCGTTGCCCATATGGCCGTATTTGACATTCCACATCATATTCGGACCCATTTCAGGATACACCGCGCCACTGTAGGGATCCACCAGCAACTCAAAAGCGCCCCGACCTGTGCTCGTTTCTTTTACCGAAGCATAAAAGTTGTTATTGAATTCCATGATTTCCGCAACGGTCAGACCCTGACCGTACCCGGCGGCGTATTGTTTTGCGCTGGCAATGGCCAGATCGATCGCAATTCTTTGTCCATTTTGGGTAGTTGCATTCCATCCACCCATCATACCCATCCCCCAATTGCCCTGTCCGGAGTTATTGTTCCATCCCCCCATCATTCCAGGACCCATTCCCCGGTATTGCTGGTTAGGAGTGTTGTTGCCCTGCCAGCCCCAATCGTCCATCATGCCATTGCCCATTCCCCAACCATTGTTTCTCAAACCCTGGTAAGGAGGGGTAATGTCGGGCGTTTGTTGGGTTGCCGAAGGCGCGACAGGCGTTTTGGCCGGCGGGACAACCGAGGCCGCCTGAACATTCACCGGAGCAACCGCGTAAACTGGCGTTGGCCGCCAGAAATTATTGAAACCATAAGCAGCACCAATCCCTAGACCGATGCCGAAGATCAATAACAGGCTACCCAACAATAATTTCCGCATGACGTTTCTCCTTTTTCTAATCCATTCCGTGATGAACTAACGATACCCGGAAGTTGTGTAGAAATTGTGAGAAACCTATCAGGGCTTTATGAAGAAACCACATCCCGCCGCACGTAGATCCCAGAGGCAATCACCTCGTCGACGGCGAACTGGCTGTAGCCGCTTTCGAAGACAAACGTGGGCGAAGCACGCAGCAGTTTTATACTGCCGCCTGGAAGTACGCCCATCGCCATGAGCTTTTCCAACCGGCCCGGATTACTCATCTGGATGAACGCCACCTGGCCCACCTGCCCTGGCTGGAGTTCGATCAGGGGGGCAATCTCCGCGTCGGCTCTGGCGCGCTTTTCCCGGCAGCAGTCGCCGGGCGGAATGGCCTTCCCATGCGGGCAGAACGCAGGATGCCCCAGCAGGGTGCAGATACTCTCATCCAATCCATCGAACAAGACGTGCTCCAGCCTGCAGGCCTGGTCATCCACCTGGTTCTGGTCTCCTTTTAGCACGTCTGCCAGCAGGACTTCTCCCAGCCGGTGGCGGCGGATGGCGCGCGCGGCTTCCTCGCGGCCGGATGCGGTCAGCTTCCAAATCCCCTGATCCTGTACGATCCACGCGCCATCCAGCAGATCCTGCACATTCTCGCCCGGGTGTTCAGTTACCGGCACTCCTACTTGCCCGTCTTCTTCGGCCATCCACAGCTGTTCGAGTTGTTCTTGCGCCCGTTCACTGACCATCATGTCGATTTCTCCTTCACGGTCTTTCCCGCACGGTTAATTGTCGAATTCTTCAGGTTTCGCAGCCAGATGATCAGTTTCGCCTCGGGCAGCATTTCGTACCCGCAGCGCGGGCAGCGCACCAGGTGGCATCCTTTCACCAGTGGGCAACTGCCGCAGGCCGTTCCCGCTTCCTCAGGATCGAATTCGTAGCCGCAGAAACCACACTTCATAGCTTGACCCCAAGGACCATCAGCAACCAGTTGAGCAGCCCGCCGATCAAGAAAGCAAAGGGAAAGATGAAGACGACGATGGCCAGGGCGGTTTTCCAGCCACGTTCTTTCACGGTGACTGAGAACTGGGCCACGCAGGGGACGAAAAGTGTCATGGTCACCGTCGAAACCAGGATCTGTACGCCTGTCATGGTGTTACGCAGATCGTACAGGCCGGCCGCGCCGTAATCCCGGCGGAAGAAACCGAACAGGAAGGCCACCGCCGTCTGGTCAGGCAGGCCCAGCCAACGTACCAGAGGTTCAAGCGCGCTGATAGCCAGGTCGAACAGCCCAGTCAGCCGCCCCAACCAGATCACCAGGCTGGCGATGATGAACAACGGGAAAACTTCGCGGAAGTACCACTCCATACGGGTGTAAGTCTTGACGAATACGTTTTTCGGACTGGGCAGACGCAGCGGCGGCAGCTCCATGTAGAAGGTCGGACGCTCGCCGGGCATCAGCCGCGCAGTCACCAACCCCACCAGCAGGAAGATGCCGGTCATAATAGCAGCCCAGATCAGTAGCAGGTCGTTCCGCCCGGAAAGCATGCCCAGCATGACGCCTAATTGCGCCGAACAAGGGATGGCTAGCGACAGGAGAATCGTGCTGAGCACCCGCTCCCGGCGCGTCTCAAGCGTCCGGGTGACGATCGTCGCCATCGTGTCGCAGCCGAACCCCAGAACCATCGGGATCACTGCCCGGCCGTTCAGCCCGATCTTTTTGAAAACGCGGTCGATCAACATGGCCAGGCGCGGCAGGTAGCCGCTGTCTTCGATGACCGAGAAGGCCAGGAAGAACGTGCCGACAATGGGGAGAATGATGGCGATGGCATAGCGCACTCCCAGGGTGATCACACCGTATTGGTTGCCGATCAAATCCCGGATCGCCGGCCAGGGAACGTACGTTGCCAGCAATCCGTTGATCCAGGGGTTGACGTAAGCTCCAAACAGGCTGTTCTCGAAGAAATCGACCAGGGTCTGCGCCCCGAACACCCCAACAAACTGGTACAACAGGTACATCGAGAGGAGAAGTAGGGGGATCCCGGTCAGCGGATTCATCGTGGCTTCACTGACCTTTTCCGCGAAGCGCGAGACCCGCCGGACGGGCTGGGTGAGCACCTTTTGCAGAATCCGGCTGGCGGCCTCGCGCTGGTAGCGGGCGATCACCAGAGAAAGCGGTTGGCTAAAACGGCCCTGGGCGGCCTTCACCGTGGCCTGGACGTCGGCGTACTGAGCGCCTTCTTGCGCCGCGACCAGCGCGGCCACTCCGGCGTCGTTTTGCAACAGCAGCAGGGCAATCGACCGATGGGTTAACTGGTAGGAACCATACATCTGGGTTTCGATCTGTTGTAAGGCGTCTTCGATGGCGGGTGGATACTGAACGACGGCTACCTGAGCAGGCTTTGATTCACAGTTCGCGCAGCCTGCTGCCGAATGGCCGTTCCGGTTGAGGGAAGAAAGCACAACTTCTTTCAAGCGATCTGCGCCGCGACCGGTCGTCAGCGCAGTCGCGACAACCTGGATTCCCAAAACTTGTTCGAGGGCGGTTGTGTTGATTTTGACACCCAGCCGTTCGGCCTCGTCCATGAGGTTGCAGACCAGGATGACCGGCTGGCCGGCCTCGATCAATTGCAGGGTCATCGGCAGCATGCGCTCCAGGTTCTTGGCGTCGACCACATGCAAGGTAACCGCTGGTCGTTCCTGGAGCAAGATATCCCGGGCGACCCGCTCCTCTTCCGTCACTGGAACCAACCGGTACATCCCCGGCGTATCGACCACGCCGACCGGCTGGCCCGCCAGGCGGCCTTTTCCCCGGCTGACTTCTACCGTCGTACCAGGGTAATTGGAGACCGTGACGTAAGCTCCGGTCAGGGTGTTGAACAGCACGCTCTTGCCTACGTTGGGCGACCCGACGATCGCGATCAGCGGCAGCCCGCTGGTATCTACGTTGGGACCCCCGTGACAACTGGCGCCGTTGGATTCTGGGAGGATCCTGGGGTTCGCAATGGATTCTTGCATGGATAAACTCCTGATTTAGGGACGGTAATCTATTACCGATTAAGGGAAGATCAAAATCGACCGGGCAGTTCTTTCAGAAAGATACATGCTACGTTCACCAAAAGCCGCCAGGATTGCGCCGTTGCTTCCAATGGCCAATACGGTAACAAGTGTTCCAGGGCCAATGCCTTCCGCTGTTAAAAATGAGTGTGTCGCTTCATCCGCCTGAATACGTGCAACCTGGCTTTCTTCACCGGTTTTTAGCTGTGTCAAAAATCGTTCTGGCAGGGGTAGGGCCGAGGACTGCGCAGCAGGAATGGGGTTTCCCAGAGGAGATTGGGTCGGTTGGCCTAAAAAGCGGGACAGACGTTCTGCAATATCGTCGGGTACGGTGTGTTCCAGTTTGCAGGCCAGCTCAGCCGCAACGTCCGGTAAGATTTGTAGTTGATCAACCAGGAACACTTCCCATAAACGGCGGTGGCGGAGCACAGACAAGGCCAACGTTTCACCATTTGGGGTTAAGGTAACACCCTTGTAGGGGGTAAACGTTACCCAGCCATCTTCCGCCAGCCGGTGAATCATCTGGTGGGCGGAGACCGGCTGGATGGATAACGCTTCGGCCAGCTGCGAGACAGGCAGCGGTTCTTCCAGGCCGCGCTCTTTGAGGAGCACAGCCGTTATCAAATACATTTCTTCGCTCTCGGTCACCATATTTTATGCTGAGCCTTAAAATAAATAGGGATTATTTTCTTGCCTGCCATAATATTACGTTGTTTTTATCAGTGGGCAATGAACAATCGTCATCCTTCCCTGGTGGATTTCGTCACTTATTTCACAAACTTGGATTTACAGAGAAAAACACCTTGACAGAATGATTTCTTGGGAATATCATATCATTATATTGTGATATATAAATATTTCGATGGGAGGCGTAGGAATTGTTAACCATTACAAACGCAGAAGGAGTTCAATTGCAAGCCAAGCTTTTTCGTGGCTTTGGAGACCCGGCGCGCCTGAACATTTTACAGGTGTTACGCAACGGCCCTATGACCGTGACCGAAATTGTAGCATCCACGGGGATGAGCCAATCCAACACATCTAACCACTTGCGCTGTCTGCGCGAATGCGGTTTAGTTGCTGCCGAACAACAAGGGAAATATGCGCTCTATCGTCTCAGCGACGACCGTGTCGGCGATCTGCTGGCAATGGCCGAATCCCTATTGTCCGATGTCGCTCGAGGAATATATGAGTGCACCCGATATAACCTTCCGCACGATGTGCGTCAGGAACAAGAATAAGGTGAAAACGGGTCTACGGATCTTCTCTACCTTTATCATTGCCCTTCTTCTAGATGGGTTGACGAAGGTTTGGGCAGAGCAAGTGTTGACCGCGCCCAGTCCGATCCTGGGACAGGCTTTTCGTCTGACACTGGGTTACAACACGGGCGTGGCATTCGGTTTGTTTGCCAACGGTGGGACCTTTCCACTTATTGTCACTGGCGTCATCATTGTTGGATTAGTCATCTGGCTCGTAAGGGAATTACGCCGCGGCGAATTTCCAGCTGCCACGCATCTACCCATTGGGATGATCCTTGGCGGTGCGGCAGCGAATTTCGCTGACCGCCTTCCAGATGGACGGGTGACAGACTTTCTGGACGTTGGCCTGGGCACTGCGCGCTGGCCGACCTTCAACCTGGCAGATAGTTTTATCATGGTGGGTGCCGCCATACTGCTATGGATACTTTTGAGTATCAAACCCCCTGATCAGGAGCAGCAGACATGAAAATTTTGAAGATCCTTCTACTATCCATCCTGACCCTGGTCGGGGTGAGCCTGATCTGGCGTTGGACGAGTCGTAAACGATCCCTCCCCTGCCCGACCTGGCTGGCGAATCTACTGGATAGCTCCTGGTCAGATTGGTTGCTTGGCACCCAGACGACTCTGGATCGCATCGGCTTGAAACCTGATCAGAAAGTTCTGGAGGTTGGCCCGGGGCCAGGTCGTCTATTGATCCCGGCTGCAAAACGGGTCCAGCCAGGAGGCGAGGTGGTTGGGCTGGATATACAGCCAGGGATGCTTGATCGGTTGACCGCCAGAGCAGCGCGGGCTGGAGTATCCAATCTCACCGCCGTACTAGGCGATGCCTCCCAGACGCAATTCCCACCCGAGAGTATCGATGTGGTCTATCTCTGCACGGTATTGGGCGAAATCCCAGATCGTGAGGCGGCCATCCAGCAGTGCTACGCAGCGCTCAAACCCAATGGGATACTTTCGATAACGGAAATTTTCCCCGATCCGCATTATCAATTTCGCACCAAAGTACAGCGATTGGCCGAAGCAGCCGGCTTCCATCTGAAAGAAATGCATGGCCCATGGTACTTTTTCACCGCCAACTTTGCGAAAGCATAACTGGTGCGGAACAGTAGTTCCGGTTGACACGGGATTTTAGAATGAGCCAAACATTTTTTCACAGCATTTTTGTCATCTTCTTCGCGTTGTTTGCTTTGATCCGTGTGTATTTCCAGTGGCGCGCCCGGCTGGTGCAAGGACAGGTCGAATACAAGGAAAGCAGGCTGAACACCACCTTGCGCGCTCTCATAGGAGCAATATTTTTCCTCGGCGTCTTGTTCTACATTGTTTGCCCAGATACCCTGGTGTGGGCGGATCTGTTATTGCCGCAATGGTTACAGTGGCTGGGCGTCGTACTGGGCGGCTTCAGTCTCCCACTCCTTGCGTGGACACAGCTTGCCCTCGGTAACAATTTTTCCCCGACGCTCCATGTGCGTCGTGAGCATATGCTTGTGACAAGCGGTCCTTACCAGCATGTGCGCCACCCAATGTATACAGCATTATTTATGTCCCTGTCGGCGATTCTGCTGCTCACGCGCAACTGGATCGTCGGCGGTGTTCCGCTCGTCGGGCTGTGTGTGATCGTGCTCCTCCGGATCCAGCGCGAAGAACGCGTGATGATAGATAAATTCGGCGACGCTTATCGCGAGTATATGAAACGAACCGGAAGATTTTTACCGCGGGTGATCCGTCGAATGGGGGCGGAGCCTCACAGCCAATGATGTTAAAAGTCAAAAAAACGAGCCAGAAAGATAATCATTCCAAGGAGATGACAAAATGGAGAAATTTGATTACACGGTGGAGACCTCCAAAAGCATGGATGAAGCTGTGGCCGCCATTGAGGCCACTGCACAGGAAAAAGGTTTTCGCGTTCTGTACATTCACGACGTGCAGGCAACCCTGGCTGCCAAAGGGTTCGACATCGAACCGATGAAAATCATTGAAATATGCAATGCGAGGTTTGCAAATCAAGTACTGGCAAAAGATAAAAAAATCTCTCTCATGTTGCCCTGCCCGATCAGTGTCTTCGTCGAGAAAGGAAAGACTTTTATCAGTGCATTCAAACCGCGAGTCTTAGTTGACTATTTCCCCACCGTGGGCCTCGAAGAGATTGCCGGAGAAGTGGAAAAGATTGTCATCCGTCTGGTTGAAGAAGCCAGATAATTCACCCTAATTGGAGAAACGATGGAATCGAACAAGATCGAAGTACGAGTAAGCAATCTAGACTGCGAACATGACGCAGCCAACATCGAACGAGGGTTAGAAGGTTTTGCGGGGCTGGTAGGATTGAAGGTATATCCGAAATCCGCCAAAGTTGCTCTGACCTATGACCCAGATCAGACCAACCCGAATGCATTGAAAGAAAAACTGGGGACCATCGGATTTCCACCCCAAAAAGGGATGGAAATGGCCGAACAAGTCAAACCCTGGCGCAATCCAAAAGTATTGACTTCAGTGGCGTCCGGTGTCCTGCTTCTGGCCGGCTGGCTCATCGGCCTGGCTGGCGCGCCGGTTCTTATATCGACCGTTATTTTTATTGCCGCGATAGTGATCGGCGGGTATTACTTTGGCCGCGAGGCCATCGAAGAATTGATCTTCGAGCGTAAGATCGGGATCGAATTATTGATGATGGTTGCCGCGGTGGTCGCTTCGGCAATGGGCGAGCTATTGGAGGGAGCCATGCTGGTCTTCCTCTACTCAATCAGTGAAGCCGCTGAAGGCTATACAGAGGAGAAAACCCGCGCCGCGATTAAAGCTCTGATGGACCTGGCCCCGAAGGTAGCCCTGGTTCGACGGGATGGCCGCGAGCGAGAGATCCCGGTCGAAGAGCTGGTAGTTGGGGATGTGTTCATCGTCAAACCGGGTCAAGCCATGGCTACGGATGGCGAAGTACTGGTTGGATCTTCCAGCGTCAACCAGGCTCCGGTGACCGGCGAAAGCGTCCCGGTGGAAAAGCAGTTGGGCGACCCGGTCTTCGCCGGCAGCATCAACGGCGAAGGCGCTTTGGAAGTCCGCGCGACCAAAACCTTTGCCGATAACACCATCGCCCGCATTATCACCATGGTCGAAGAAGCCCAGGAGAAGAAAGGCAAAAGCCAGCGCTTTATCGAGCGTTTTGGCGAGCGCTACAGCCCCATCGTTTTGCTCGCTGGTATTCTCATTGCCATTGTACCGCCGCTATTCTTCAGCGCAGATTGGGTATCGTGGATTACCCGTGCTACGGTCTTCATTGTTGCCGCCGCACCTTGCGCCCTGGTCATATCCATCCCGATTACGTTGGTGGCTTCGCTTGGCACCGGCGCACGCAACGGCGTGTTGATCAAAGGTGGGGTGTATGTTGAAGAACTGGCTAAAGTGAAGGTTGTTGCGATGGATAAGACCGGCACGCTGACGCGTGGAGAACCGGAAGTAACCGATGTTGTTCTCTTCCGCCAGGACCCGGACCGGCTGACAAACTCTCAGCAGGAATTCTTAGCGGTGGCTGCCGGCATTGAACGGCGCAGCGGCCACCCCCTGGCCCAAGCTATCGTCCGGCATGTGGAGACGCAGGGAGTCCAACCAGCCGAATTGGCTGACTTCCGCTCATTGACCGGGGCGGGCGCGTCTGCCCGTCTGGACGGTCGCACAGTTTATGTTGGCAGCCCGGACCTGTTCCACTCGAAGCTGGGAATCTCCCTGGAAAGCGCCTGGGAGGACATCAATCACCTGCAGAGTGAAGGTAAAACGGTAGTGGTGTTAGGCGATGAACAAGCCCCATGGGGCATGATTGCCATCCGTGACAACATCCGCCCCAATGCTCAGAAAGCTATCGATGCGATGCACGCTGCTGGAGCTGAAAAAGTGGTCATGCTGACCGGCGACAACGAGCGTACCGCTCAGGCGATTGCCCGTGAACTGGGGATCGACGAAGTATATGCGGACCTGAAACCGGAGGATAAGGCGGTCAAAGTACGCGAGCTGACTTCCCGCTATGGGCACGTGGCGATGGTCGGAGATGGGGTGAACGATGCCCCCGCGCTCGCCGAGGCGACGGTGGGTGTCGCGATGGGTGCAGCGGGTACGGATGTAGCCCTGGAAACTGCTGACGTGGCCCTGATGGCCGACGACCTGGAGAAGTTAGCCTATGCGTTACGCCTGGCAAAGCGTAATCAATCCGTTGTCAACCAGAACCTAGTCCTTTCGGCAGTTGTGATTGGGGTGCTCGTTATCGGTGCAGTGGGCGGCTGGTTCACCTTGCCAATCGCCGTGCTGGCTCATGAGATCAGTGAGTTTGTGGTCATTGGCAGCGGCTTGCGTATGCTGCGGTCGTAATCATTTCAACGTCTCGGTCCGGCAGGGAGCATTCAATCCCCTGCCGGACCCGAAAGGAATTTTGCAGGAGGTGAAATGCTCAGCATTCAGGAAGGGTTGCACTTTGACGCTGCGCAGGCTGTGAACGATATCGAACAATTCGTTCGCAGCGAAGTTCACCGCCTGGGGAAACGCGGAGTGGTTCTGGGGTTAAGTGGTGGTCTTGATTCGACCACCTGCGCATTTCTATGTGTGCACGCCCTTGGGCGAGCGCGTGTGCTAACCTACATGCTTCCGGAGCGGGATACGGATGCTCAAAACATGGCCGACGCTGAACTCGTAGCTCAGACCCTTGGTCTGAAAGCGACTCACATCGATATTTCACCAATGTTGGCGACGCTAGGCGTATATGACCTGGTTTCCATTGAACAGGCGGGCAACCGCCGGCTCATCGAGCGTGGTATTCGCTGGATCACTCGGTTGTCGTCCACCCCATCCGCTTTCAGCGAGGGGATCGCAATGCTTTATAACAGCAGGGCAAATTTCTGGCTGCGCCTGGCTCGCCAGATTTTCTGGAAACCGTTAGGACGCATCCATGCCTTTGCAATAACGAAGGTCCGCCAGCGGATGGTTACGCTGTATTTCCACGCCATGGTAAATAACTGCCTGGTGGTGGGAACAACCGACCGGTCGGAGTGGAGCGTCGGCTTCTATGATCCGTATGGCGATGGGGCAAGCGATGTCCAGCTGCTTCGGCATTTATACAAGACCCAAATCCGCGAACTGGCGAAATACCTGGGAGTCCCTGCAAGGATCGTGAATAAACCCTCCTCGGGTGATCTGGCTGCCGGGCTGCCCAACGAAAGCGCAATTGGGCTGACCTATGAACAATTGGACTCGATTCTATGGGGAATGAACCATGGATTGACTGAGAAAGAAATCGTAGCACAGACCAGCGTTACTCTTTCTGCCATTTCTTCTGTTCAAAAAGCGATTTCGCTCGCACGTCTGCGCGAGTCTTTGCCATCTATGCTGCCAGTTTTACCTTGATGGATCAGGATGATTAGGCGCTTGCATGAAAAAACCAGTAAATAGAAAACTCCGGCTTTTTATCATCTGCTCTCAGCTTCTTGCCCGGGAAGGATTAATCCTTCTAACCCAACAGGATGAAGATTTAGAGGTCGTCGGAGATGCAGCAGATGATGCGGCTGGAGTTGCTGGCGTTGCAGAGCATCAGCCGGATGTGCTGATCGTCGCTGACGGCTGGGGCGGAGAAGAATGCTCGTGCGCCGACATCATCAAGAAAATAAAGGCAGATCATCCCCAAATCCCAATTCTTGTAATTTCACCTCATGTCGAAAATGCGCGGGTACAAATGGCGTTGGCGGCGGGCGCGACCGGCTATCTCCCGCTGGGGGTCGACATGGATGAACTGGTTCGCGTCCTCTACACGGTCAGTCGGGGAGAGCTGACCCTTCACCCTTCGATGTTACCTGCGATAATCCAACAAGTAGAGGCAGGACAAAGCAAACCGATTTCACCCACCCCGAATGATCTGACGGAGCGTGAACGAGACATCTTATCCGCCCTTTCGCGCGGATTGACAGATCGAGAGATTGCGCAACTCCTGTTTATTAGCGTTCGTACGGTGCAGTCTCACCTCGCCCACATCTATGAAAAGCTCCACGTTCACAGCCGTACCGAGGCTGCCCTGTTTGCCGTGCAACACAGTCTTGAATAAATTCTCCTGATTCCAATCATTTATCAGTCTTCTCCGTAATCCTACTGATGACCGCCATCGGTAGGATTTTTTTATCGGTAGTTTTGCTGGGATAAAGATCAGCAGCCTTACGCTTTTCGGAAGGTCTCGATCCGGCTATCCTGAGATTGTGATTACCACGGATGCAAACGATCAACCAACGAACCGGGTCGCAGTATTGGGCGTTTTGGCCGATCTGCATGGCGAGGCTGTTCAATACGATCTAAAGCCGCTGCGCCGGTTGATAATGGGGATCCAACCGGACCTGATTTGTGCCGAAATCCAGTGGGTCGATTGGCTGTCCGGTAATTTAGCGGCTGCACCCCGTGCCATTCGCGAAACGATCGTTCCGCTTTGCCGGCGTACGAATATGGTCATCATCCCGGTGGGAGGATCCGTGCTCAAAGAATTTGGCGTCCCCCCGGCGGATCGTTTCTTGAATGCGCAGGTCATCCGCGCGCTCAATGGCTTGCAGCGAATCTCGTGGGCGGTCATCAACCACCCGGCTGCGATCAACTCAGCTGCTTATTCGCTTTGCTGTAATCTGACCTGTGCCGCGGAATTGAACCTATGTGGACCAACGGCCAAAAAAGTTTGGCAGGAGGCAAATGACACAATTTTTAAAAACATTCTTGAAACGCTCACTCGTGATCCAGGAAGGCGGACGCTGGTCACCATAGACTGCCGCCGGCGGCAATGGCTGATGAAACAGCTTGCTCAAACGCCGCAGGTGGATTTAGTCCACTACAACGAGCTTTAGCACCTGACAGCCACAGATTTGAACGCCTTCCATCGTATTTCAAACCATTTACTTTTTTGAAAGGAGAAAAATCATGTATTGGACAATTATCATTCTCAGCATCCTGCTCGGTATCTCACCCTTCGTTCTGGGGTTCAGCAGCAGCGTCGCCGCTTTGTGGACCAGCCTGATTGTGGGTGTCGCACTGTTGATCACCGGTATCGCTAAGTGGTATAAGGCAGCCTTTGTCCTGGGCATCTGGGTGTTTATCTCCCCGTTTATTTTAGGCTTCAGCTCAATCCCAGGCGCGCTTTGGACCTCGCTGGTGATCGGCGCCATCATCGCGGTCTGGACTGGGATCAAGTGGTTCGGCTCGAAGTCGACTCAGTCAGCAGTTGCCCACTAGCCAATTCCACCTGGATGCTACAGAGGACATCGACATCCCTAAAAAGGATCTTCGAGAAGGCTCCCGAGTTTACGGGCTGTGGCTTACAAGTACGGTGACTGAAAGAACAAGTGAATAGGGGCCCGGTTTCGAAAGAGACCAACCGCTTGAGTAGACCGGGCCCTGTCTGATCTGGATGAATGCAATTTGAGAAAGAGGAAAAAAGATGCGAGACTCAGTCCAAACGATTAACACGACCTTCAAACCCATTGCCAATTTGTTGGCACAGTCAGGACCGCAATTAATCCAAAACAAGCCCTTGCGGAAAATGATCGTCAAGCGTTTGAAGAAGCAGATGTTTGAAGATCTAAAAACGAAACGTCAGGAAGGCAATACCGTACCCGGAGTTGATGACGACAAAACCGCGTTCGGATTAGCCATTGTAAATACCCTGGACCGGGCTATAGAGAATCGATACTTTTCTGATAAGGTGATGCGTACGTTATTTGATATCGTTGCCAAGGATTTGTTCTTAAAACAAGGAGAAAACAGGAACATTGCCGAACAATTCCGTATAGAAACAGGAAGCAATGCGCCGACTTTTATGGTCATCAGCCCAGGAAAAGCGTGTAACCTGCAATGTACGGGTTGTTACGCCAACGCAGGGATCATGACCAACGAAAAGCTGAGCTGGGAAATCTTTGATCGGATCATCACGGAAGCAAAAACATTATGGGGCGTGCGTTTCTTTGTCATCAGCGGCGGCGAACCCATGGCGTATCGCTCTGAGGGCAAAGATTTATTCGACATGGCCGAAAAACATAACGACTGCTTTTTCATGATGTATACCAATGGCACCCTGATCAACGAGAAAGCAACAGAACGCCTTGCGAAAATTGGTAACCTGTCCCCTGCTTTTTCGCTGGAAGGCTGGCGCGAACGGACGGACGCCCGCCGCGGCAAAGGCGTGTTCGACAAAGTCATTGCCGGGATGGAACGCCTGCGGAAAGCCGGCGTTCCTTATGGCATGTCGCTAACCGCTACCTGCGAAAACGCCGAGGAAATCCTGTCCGATGAATTCATGGACTATTTCTACAAAGAGCAGGGAGTGATCTACAGTTGGATCTTCCACTACATGCCAATCGGCAGGTCCGTTTCCCTGAATCTGATGCCTTCCCCGCAACAGCGCCTGTGGATGTGGCATAAATCCTGGGAATTGATCCGGGAAAAAAGCTATTTCCTGGCGGATTTCTGGAACCACGGCACGGTTTGCGACGGATGCCTTTCTGCGGGGAGCGATACCGGTGGCGGTTATTTTTACATCGATTGGAATGGCACGGTCAGTCCCTGCGTGTTCATGCCTTATTCACCGGTCAATATAAACGAGGCATACCAACGCGGCCAGACATTAAACGACGTGTGGAAGGAACCGTTTTTTGCATCATTGCGAGATTGGCAGAAAACCTATAAGGACGGCAATGGCAACTGGCTTATGCCCTGTCCCATCCGTGATCATCATGCCGACTTGCGAAAGATGATCGCCGTTCATCAACCAGAACCGTCCGATGAGAGTGCCCGAGAGGCACTCCTTGACCTGGATTATGCGGCTGGCATGGACCACTATGATCGAGAGTACCAATCCTTATCAAGCGTCATCTGGCAGGAGCATTATCTACGTGAGATAGGACCGGCAGATCATTCTATCGGTGACCTTCCGGACATCTCGCGTCTGATCGAGAAGCAGGAAGCAATATGAAAAGGTTATTGCCAGCATTTCAGAAGACCAAGTCCAGCACCGCAAGGCAGCCAGAGACGAATTGTTGGCTCGGTACCACATGTCCCTGAGCCGGAAGGGCATTGTGAGTTGCCGCAGTCTTTAGATCAGGGCCAGTGGAGATGATTACCGGATGATTACGGAAGCCAATCGTGACGGAGTTGACGAGGTTATGATGAAAACATGTCTGGCATTTGTACTGGGAGGCGGTGGGGCGCGCGGTGCGCTGCAGGTGGGCGCGTTACGCGCCCTGTTAGAGGCCGGCTATCAACCCGACCTGCTCGTGGGCACCTCGATCGGGTCTGTGAATGCTACTGGATTAGCGTTGTGGGGGGTAAATCTAACTGGGGTGAGAGCATTGGAACTGGCCTACCAGGAGGCTGCTGTCTCAAAATTAATGGATCCTCGCCTCGCCCGATTTGCCCTAAAAGCTATGTTTCTACATTCAGATCAGCGCGCCAGCCGCCAGGTTGCAAAGTTTCTGATCTCGAAAGGGGTCACACCGGATCTGCGCTTTGGCCAGATCACGAATGTACGCCTGGGGTTGATTGGGGCCGACCTGGATATGGGCGAGCCGGTTATTTATGGTATGCAGCCCGAACAATCCGTACTGGAAGGCGTCCTGGCTTCGACCGCACTGCAACCCTGGTTTTCCCCAATTGAAAAGGATGGTCACTCCATCGTGGATGGTGGTGCGGTCAGCTGCTTGCCGGTTGAGCCAGCCATGGCGTTGGGGGCTACCGAGATCATTGCCCTCGATTTGAACGATCCAAACGGGATGTTAGATCTTGACAATCGCCAGAACTGGTACATGGAAAAACTCGTTTATTCAGTCACCCGTCGTCAAACTGTCATTGAAATGGCATTGGCAGCGGAGCGCAACGTGCCTGTCCAACATATTTTGCTGAAAAGTTCCCCTCCCGTCCCGATCTGGGACTTCAGCAAACACCGGGAATTGATCCGGGTTGGGTATGAGACGGCACGTCAATCGATGGCTGATTGGTTATCGAGAGACCGATTCATGCAGGGTAAAGCCCATTCCAGGATATTTCTGGAAGAGCAACTACACAGTAAAGCATCTTAACTCAAGCAAGATATGCATCCCGTCCGGTGACTACAAGACCTTTCAAGCCTTGCATGCTGGTTCAACTCCGGTTGGGATGACAGGATTGGATCATCAGTTCAAAACAAGCGCTTAAGGAGGAAAAATGTCACACTTTACCATGATAACAATAGAGCCGGTAGTCAAGCGGTCTAAAGCGTTACTGGAGCATATTTTTCCATCTCCCCGCAACTTCACCATACGCTTGTGGAATCAGGATGAACTGCCGGCTGAATTGGACACCGCTTTTACCCTGGTTTTGAACCATCCCGGAACGCTGCGCCGTATGTTTTCTCCCCCGATCGAACTGGCCTTGGGTGAAGCTTACATTTATAAAGATTTTGACATTGAAGGTGACTTTTATGCCGCCTTTGGGCTGATCGACGACTTGAGCAACCGGAACTTCACCCCGACGGAAGTGGCAGCCCTGATCAAAGAGGTTCAAGGATTGCCAAAATCTGGTCCAACCCGTCAGATCACGCGAAAGCCACTCGATTTGCACGGTAAACAGCACTCCCGCGAGCGCGATCGAGATGCGGTCCGTTTCCATTATGATGTGGGCAATGAATTCTATGCCCTTTGGTTGGATCGTCAAATGCAGTATTCTTGCGGCTATTTCTCAACGGGTGCGGAAGATCTCGATGTGGCACAGGCAAGAAAAATTGAGCATATCTGCCGCAAGCTCCGTTTGAAACCCGGCGAAAGGCTGCTGGATATTGGCTGTGGTTGGGGTGGTCTGGCGATTGCAGCTGCCCAGAAATATGGTGTTAGCGTGCTGGGTGTCACCCTTAGCGAATGCCAGGCCGAATATGGAGCCAAACAATCTGCTCGCCTGGGGTTAAATGACCAAGTGCGGATCGAGATGTGTGATTATCGCGATTTGAAACAAGAATCGTTCGATAAGATCGTCAGCGTTGGCATGTTTGAGCACGTCGGTCGGAATTACCTTCCGGGATACTTTTCGCATGCGTACCAGCTGCTCAAACCTGGCGGTCTGTTTCTCAATCACGGCATCTCGCGCCGTTGGCAGCCAGCCGATCTGGCACTGCTCCAAGGGCTAAATGGCCATGCAAAAAACACCTCGAACGGGCAAAGCTACTTCGAACGCAAAGTACTTGGTGCTGGGTCCTTCTCTCAGCGATATATTTTCCCAGACGGTGAGCTGGTCTCAGTTAGCAAGGCGAATTTGATTGCGGAGACTGCGGGTTTTGAAGTGCGGGACGTAGAGAATTTGCGTGAGCATTATGCCCTAACCTTACGACATTGGGTACGCCGTTTGGAAGAACGGCAGGATGAGGCCGTGCAGATGGTGGGCGAGGCGGTGTATCGGACCTGGCGGTTGTATATGAGCTTCTGCGCGCTGGGTTTCGAGACTGGTCAGACGAACGTCAACCAGTCCCTACTGGCAAGACCAGTCAATGGTAAGGTCAGTCTGCCAATGAGTCGGGCAGAGGTATATGAAGGTTGTATATAATGGGAGTTAGCCAAAGGATCAATATAATATGCCCCCAGTCATGATCGTCACAGATAGCAGCGCTTATTTACCGTCCGAATTGGTTGCCAGCCACCCGATTAGGGTCATCCCGCTCACCTTGAACTGGGATGGGCAGACATTTCGAGACGGTGTGGATATTGGGGCAACTGAATTCTATTCCCGCCTCTCCCAATCAAGAACCATCCCGACAACCAGCCAGATCTCTGGTGGCGAGATCAGTAAAACCCTCCATGAGCTGCTGGCTATGGGTTATGAAGTGCTGTTCCTGCCAATCTCCAGTGGTATTTCCAGCACCTTCCAAACAGCATCCGGTGCGATTTCGAATTTCCCTAAGGGGCATGTAACCGTTCTGGATACAAAGCTGGTTTCGATGGCTTTAGGTTTTCAGGTACTTGCAGCGGCGCGCGCTGCAGCGGCAGGAGCTAGTTTGAGTGAGTGTACACAAGTTGCGCAGAAGGCTTACAGGCAAATCGGTGTGTATTTTTCGGTCGACACCCTCAAATACCTCGCAGCAGGTGGTCGTATCAACAGTGCCAAGCGGTTGATAGGAACAGCATTAAACATAAAGCCTGTGCTCACAATTTGTGACGGTAAGATCGAACTCGTTGGGAGCGTTCGTACAAGCCGCAGAGCAATCGAGAGTATGCTAAATTTAGTGGAAGGGGGTATTGACGGACGCGCTCCGGTGCGGATTTCCGTATTTCATGCTCAGGCCCATGAGATGGCCAAGCAGGTGTTAGAAACCGCCCGCCTCCGTTTTTCACCTGTCGAGTGCATCCTGTCTGAGATTAGCCCAGTAGTTGGTACCCATGTTGGACCAGGTACAATCGCTGTTGCATACCAGGCGGGAGGGTAAAATTTCATTAGACTCTCCATCCCTCGAGTAGGTTGTTTTTGCAATGCTCTGGGCAGATTCAACTTCTGCCGGGAAGACCGCCATCTTCCTTCCCCTGTAAGAAGTGTCCTTTTCGATAAAGGGCACTTCGATTTTAACGGTTTATCTTGACACGATGAAATAGAGTCTTATAATTGTATAACCATATGCTTATATGACGATCGTGAGGAACACATGGTTGCAATTACTGACAAGACCGCTTTATTCACGAAGGCAAAATTAATGCGGGGGTTTAGCGACCCATCTCGGCTTTCAATCCTGGAAACCTTATTAGATGGTCCCAGGAAAGTCAATGAAATCGTCATGGCGACTGGATTAAGCCAACCCAACGTTTCGAGCCACCTGAGTTGTCTACGCGACTGCGGTTTGGTCAGTACCCAATCGCAGGGCAAGTTTGTGATTTACCAGTTGAGCGACCCGCGCGTCAACGAAATCCTAAACCTGTCCAGCAGCCTGCTGGCGGATGTCGCGCGCGGTGTGTATGAATGCACCCGCTATGAACCAGAAACCAAATTACTGACAGATTTATCCAAGGAGCAAATTAATGGCTAATCTTAGGACGATGGAAGTTCCCGTCAAGGGGATGGATTGCACCGAATGCACCCAGCATGTCCACCACGCCATACAGGATCTGCCCGGCGTCAAGTCGGTCAATGTTCTGCTGGCCGCGGAGAAAGCTACGATCCAGTTTGACCCGACCCTGGTCGATCTCCCGATGATCCGCAAAGCAGTTGCCGGGGCCGGATATAAAGTTCCGGAAAGCGTGCCAGATCAAACACCACCGGCCCCCACCCTCCAGGACTTTACCCGACCGGTCCTGACTGTATTTGGCATCGTCTTCGGCGTGGTGCTGTTTGTGGTCGTCTTTGGCGAATGGCTAGGATGGTTTGAAAAGATTACCACGTTGGTGCCCTGGCCGATCGGTTTCGCCTTGGTGCTGGTATTTGGTTACCCGGTTTTCAAAAACGTGGTACAGGCCACCCTGCGCCGGCAGATCATCTCGCACACCTTAATGACGGTTGGCGTCATCGCGGCATTGGCCGTCGGCGAATGGGCAACCGCTGCGGTAGTGGTATTCTTTATGCGGGTGGGGGATTACGCCGAAAAGTTCACCACGGACCGCGCCCGCAAAGCCGTCCGCGACCTGACCGCTATGGCCCCGCAAACGGCCCGGCTGGAACGGGATGGCAGCGAAGTAGACGTGCCGATCAGCGAAGTGCAGCCAGGCGATGTGGTCATCGTCCGGCCTGGAGAGAAGATCCCAGTAGACGGCGTGGTGCTGGACGGCCAAGCGACCATCAACCAGGCCGCCATTACCGGTGAATCGATGCCGGTCGAAGCCAGCCAGGGCGCGAAGGTCTTCGCTGCAACGATCGCCCAGATGGGCAGCCTGCGCGTGAAAACCACTCTGGTAGGTCCCGATACCACATTTGGCCGGGTTGTACGCATGGTCGAGGAAGCCGAATCCAACCGGGCCGAGGTGCAGCGGATCGGCGACAAGGTTTCCGGATATTACCTGCCTGTTGTAGCCGCTATAGCCTTAATTACCTACCTGATCAGCCGGAACCCCCTGTCGACTGCGGCAGTGCTGCTGGTAGCCTGCTCCTGCTCATTCGCCCTGGCTACGCCGATTGCCATGCTGGCTTCCATCGGCGCCGCGGCAAAACACGGCCTGCTGATCAAGGGCGGCCGCTACATCGAACTGCTGGCCAAAGCTGATACCGTGTTAATTGACAAAACTGGAACACTTACGACCGGTAAACCACGCCTGGCAGAAGTGGTCCGCTTAAATGGTTTGAGCGAGGAACGCCTGCTCACCCTGGCTGCTTCGGCGGAACGCTATTCCGAACATCCTCTGGCGGAGGCGGTGCGTCAGGCGGCGCGCGATCAAGACTTGCGCTTGTTGGAACCACAAGAATTTGTGGCCGAACCGGGACGCGGTGTCCGGGCTCGCGTCGATGAAATGCTGGTTGAAGTGGGCAGCTGGCGCATCCAGGGGGATCAACCCCTCCCTGCCGCTGCGGCCGAGTTGGAAAAGCAAGGCAAGACGCTGCTCTTTGTCCGCGCCAATCAGGAACTAGCCGGCATTTTGGCGGCATCCGATACCCTTCGCCCCGAAACGCCAGCTGCCCTTGCTGAGCTGAAGCGCCTGGGGGTGCGAAAAATCGAGCTACTGACCGGCGATAACGAGCTAACCGCGGCAGCCATTGCCGGGCAGTTGGGGATTGATTACCGCGCCAACTTGCTCCCAGAGGATAAAATCCGCATTGTCAAAGAGTACCAGGCGCTAGGTCACATCGTCGTGATGGTCGGGGACGGCGTCAATGATGCGCCGGCCCTGGCGCAGGCGAATGTGGGCATTGCCATGGGGGCAGGCGGTACGGACGTGGCCATCGAAGCCGCCCACATTGCTTTGATGCGAGAGGATTGGACTCTGCTACCACGCGCCTTCCAGATTGCGCAGAGGACCATGCGCGTGGTCAAAATGAACCTTGGATTTACGATGGTTTACAACATCGTGGGGCTGACCTTGGCCGCCTTCGGCATTCTGCCGCCCATTCTGGCGGCGGCAGCTCAATCACTCCCCGATCTGGGTATCCTTGGAAACTCTTCCCGGCTTTTACGGCAGAAGTGAGTGGAACAGAACGATGAAAATGTAAAGAGGTATTCGACCGGATGAAAATCAATTTGCTGTACTTTGATGGGTGCCCATTCTGGCAACAGGCGCTGACCAATCTGCGAACGGCGATCACAGAAGAGAAATTGGATGCATCCGTGCAATTAATCCAGGTGACAACCGACCAGGAAGCGGTGGATCACCGGTTTCTTGGCTCCCCCTCCTTCCAAGTAGAGGGTGTTGATTTCTGGCCCACGCACGAGGATCGCTTTTCAATGAGCTGCCGGATCTACGCTACCTCAAACGGATTGAAGGGCTGGCCAAGCGTAGAAATGCTGCGTCAGAAGTTAAGGGAAAAAACCAGTTTGGAAGGGTCAGCCCGGCCGCAAGCAGGATGAAGAGTTTGGCAGAATCCTTGATTCCTTTTAGGAGTCACTGCACCAACCGCCCATCCTCATAACTTCTACACAATGATCGCGTATGCTTAGGGAAACATGCCGGAAAAGATCTTGCTGATCGACGATGAAGCGAAAATAACCCGCACCCTCAAGCTTTATCTGGAGCAGGCCGGGTACAAAACTGTATCCGTCCAAGATGGGGCGCTGGCCATGCCAGCGTTCCATCATGAACGACCGGATTTGGTCATCCTGGATATTTTGCTGCCGCATCAAGACGGCTGGGAAATCTGCCGGCAGATCCGTAGCACGTCCAGGGTCCCGATCATCATGCTCACCGCACAGGGCGAAGAGACCGATCGCATTGTTGGGTTGGAGTTAGGCGCGGATGACTATATCGCCAAACCCTTTAGCCCGCGGGAAGTGGTAGCTCGGGTTCGGGCGGTCTTCCGACGCACCCAGGGGCAGGTGCAGCCGCCCCGAATGCTGGAAGCCGGGCCGGTCACCTTGAGTATCGAGCAGCACGCGGCAGCCATAAATGGAACAGCGGTGGAACTGACCCCGATTGAGTTCGACCTTCTGGCCACTCTGCTCCAGCACCCGGGGCAAGTCTTTACCCGCCTGCAGCTTCTAGAAAACACCCAGGATGCAGCCTACGAAGGTTACGAGCGGGCGATAGACCAACATATCAAGAACCTGCGCGCAAAATTGGGCGATGATGCCCGCAGTCCAAGATACATCCTGACCGTTTATGGCGTTGGATATAAATTCGTTTCGTGATTGAGGAAGCCATGCGCAGTCTTTGGGTAAAACTGGTCAGTGCATTTGCCGGCGTGATCCTACTGGGGATCGTGGTCAATTCGCTGTTGATCAACCAACTCACACAAAGCCAGTTCAGCCAGTATGTGACGACTACCGGACAGGCCTGGGCAGCACGTCTAGCGCCTTCGCTGGCCAGTTATTATGCGCAAAATGGTACCTGGCAGGGCGTGGATCAGTACCTGGGCAATTCCAGTTCAATGATGATGGGTGGAACCGGGGAAACCACTTCCCCATCGGAACGCATGGGACCAGGCATGATGGGCGATAACGGGATGTGGAACGGGGGAATGCAAGACTGGATGGGGTCAAGCAGCATGATGGGCGACATGTGGGGGATAATGGATGTACGCCTGATCCTGGCAGATAACCAGGGTAAGGTCATCGCTGATACCGCCCAAACTGCGGTGAACCAGCAGCTCTCCGCCAATGATCTGCAGGCCGGCATTCCACTGCAGGTCAGTTCACAGCCAGTTGGAACCCTGCTAGCCGTCTCCAGCACACCGGCCAGCAATTCGATTAGCGCCAATTTTCTCAATGCGGTCCAGCGAACGACCTGGATCACTGGATTAATGACCGGCATTTTAGGGCTTCTTCTAGGATTTTTCCTGTTCAGGCAAATTGTCTCGCCGATCCGGACGGTAACCGAGGCCGCTTCAAACATTGCGAACGGCAAGCTCCACCAGCGTGTTCCGGTAAAATCCAATGATGAAGTTGGCACCCTGGCGCGCACCTTCAATCAAATGGCCGATTCCTTGGAACGCGACCAGCACCTGCGCCAGAGCATGATCGCGGACATCGCCCACGAATTACGCACGCCAGTCACCATCCTGCAGGCAAATTTGGAAGGAATGCTGGATGGGATCCTGCCATCCAGCCCGGAAGAAATCGCTTCACTACGCGATGAGGTCGATTTGCTTTCCCGCCTGATCGCCGATCTGCGCTTGCTGTCCCTGGCGGAGGCTGGCCAGTTGAAGCTCGAAAAAACGATGGTCCCTGCCAGACGGATCGTCGAACAAGCTATCGAAGGGTTCCAGATGCAGGCTGCCGAACAGAAGGTTAATCTCGTGACAGACGTGGCGGATGGCTTACCGCCGGTATTCGTAGACGCCGACAGGATGAATATGGTACTTCGAAACCTGATTTCGAACGCGCTGCGATACACGCCGGAAAATGGGGAAATTGTCGTCCACGCATCTCAAAAGGATGGGGAAGCGATCCTGAATGTTACGGACACCGGCCGAGGCATTGCCGTTGAGGACCTCCCCTATGTGTTTGATCGTTTTTACCGGGCAGATAAGTCACGCAGTCGAAGCAGTGGCGGATCGGGGATCGGACTGGCGATTGTCAAGCAGCTAGTGGAAGCGCATGGTGGAAAGGTGTTGGTCAAGTCTCCGGTTTATTCTAATTCAGTGCAAGAAAAAGGCGGGACCTGCTTTACTATACAAATGCCATATAGTGATATTTAAACCAAGCTTTTAATGCGATTGATCGATCGTTTTGCAGATGAGTGGGATCGATATTTTTCCGCCACAGCTAATTACAATTCCATCTATTCTAACGACTGGCAATTGACCCTCGTCTGGAAGCGCTGGGCATTCAGGGTCAAACAAATCATGGTACCGAACGGTGACTTCATTTCCATACCTTGCTTTGATCTGCCCAGCTGCCCACTCGGCTACCTCCCGCCAGATTTCTTGAATGCCTTCTTTGCAGGCCACCGGCGCGCCGATGATAACAACCTGATGCACAGAGCACCTCCTCTCCGATCCGCTTGCTCAGCAACAGCCGCTGGAACGGCGGGCAAGTGAGGCAAAATCCACGCCCAACAGTTGGCTGATTTCCTGATTCACTTCGCGCAAGAAGGCGACAGCCAGTTCCTGCGTCATCAGATGCTCCTGAATGGTTTCATTTGTGCCGACCGCGCTTTGTAGTGCGCGCAGCTGCGTCAGGTCTACTTGAGAAATAGCGCCTGTATTTTGCTGCCTCCGAATTTTCTGATGCAATGCAGAAAGATCGGATAAAAGCTGCATCGCCTGCGGATCGGCATGCAACCTTTGTACTGCGGCTATATAGCGCAGAAATGGTTCAGATTGGGCCAAATTTTCCGCCAGACTGGACGTTGCTTCCAGTAAAGTGATGGAAACCCCGGCGATGTTCGATGTCATTTCGATCTCCTTAGCCACAGCAGCCTCCTGTCCGGCAGACACTGGCATAATCCAGCCCGATGGCCTTCGATAACAGATCGCCAAGCTCTTGGGTCACAGCCACCAATGCTCCTTGTGCCTGGTTGTAGGCAATGACGGATGGCTGCTGGTTGACCCGGTCGAGGAGAGTCTGAAGTTCCTGGCGATCCTCAGCGCTCACTGCATTCAACATCAACAGTGCTTTCAAAGAAGCCTGCTTTTTCTGAAATTCCTGAATGGCGCTTTGAGCTTCCGCATCCTGTCGGAAGTTGAAGAGGGCCTGTTCAAACGCCTGAAATTGCGGCGCTTCCGCAAGGACCTCGGCAAACTGCCTGGCAGCTTGCATCACCACTTCTTTGGAAGCAACTTCTAAATCATTCCAGGTTGTTTCGACCATTCTGAGGCTCCTTTTTACTGACCTATTGTATTTTCAACAGCAAAGTCGTTTTGATAAATTTGCTCACCTAATTCGGCTAGCATGGCCAGCCCCTTGATTTCCTGCGGCTGGAGGGGAATTTGTACCAGCGGCAGTCCAAACCGATCCACGATGTCACTCAGGTACTTCTCCTGCATGGCGCGGCGGGAATGGGTGAAGGGCGTATTGGCTTGCTGCGCTGGAATCACTTGATTGGCGACCACCAGACCTGGCCGGATCCCGACGGTGCTCAGTTCTTTTGCAGCACGCCAGGCTTCAAGAATAGGCGTAGCTTCGGGGTACATCACAAAGGCAAACGTGCTTTGCTGTGGATCGCGCATCATCTCGATCACTTTGCTAAAGCGTTGCTTAGCCACATCGTCAGCAGCAGTGGCATCGACCGATGCAAAGATCTTTACATCCAGCTGCTTCGACCAATCCACGGGTAGTTCCAGCAGGCGCAAGGTATGGCCAGTCGGAGCAGTATCAAAAATCACCGCCTGCCATTCCTTCAAAGAGGCATATTCAATGAACTTATCGAAGGCTGCCATCTCCTCGGTACAGGGTGAGTTAAGCTCCTCTTCCATCACGGCGATGGCGCTTTCCGGCCGTCCGCGCCGGCGGGCATCTTCGAGGATGCGCGTCTTATAGGTTTCCGCCGCGGCTTTTGGGTCAATCTTGACCGCCCACAAATTGGGCTGGCCGGCTACCGGCGCGATTTCGTCACCCACCGGGCTGTCGAGGACATCGCCCAGATGCGCTGCTGGATCAGTGGTTAAGAGGAGCGTTTTGTATCCCTGCCGTGCCAGCCAGACGGCCGTGATGCAGGAAGCAACCGTTTTGCCCACGCCGCCTTTACCGGCAAAAAACACCGTGCGTTGGTGGCCGTTCGGCTGCAGGCGCGACCGCACATCCGCCAGGGGTGTTATCACGGGCATCACCTGGGGCTCAACCGCCTCCGCTTGAAAGGTTTTCTCCGCGGGGTTCCCATCAAAGAAGATTTTCGCAACCTGGCTTAGCCGATGGATGCCTTTAATTTCCCCAGACAACAAAGTCATGAATTGCTTGGAATAGGGCAGATCCTTTTTAATCTGTTCCAGGTAATGGGACTGCATTTCCGCCCGGGCAGCAAAGAGCGCGTTCTGCGTGCCTTCGGGTGGAATAACGCCATTGACGATCAGGCGGTAGTTATGGATGCCTAACTTGCTTAGCTCGCTGATAGCTCGCCGGGTTTCCTTGATTGATATCGCTTCTGGGTGCAGGACAAAGATAAAGCTGGTCTGATCGCTCTCGCGCATGGCCGCCAGTGCACGCTCATATTTGTGCTTGGCATCCTGGATCGCTGCAGCAGGTCCCAGGCAGGTTTGCCCGCTGCCCGCGCTGGCGGCGTCGATCGACTGGCTCCATTCCGCCGGCAGTTCCAGCAGGCGGATCGTGTGGCCGGTTGGGGCTGTGTCAAAGATGACCACGTCGAAAACCAAAGCATCCTTTTCAGGAGCCTCGAGAAAGTCGGTGAAGCGGTCGAAAGCGGCAACTTCCGCGGTGCATGGGCCGCTCATCTGTTCTTCCATCACCTGCACAATTTGGGGTGGGAAGGCAGCGCGCAGGGGCGCCATGGCCCGGTCGATGTACTCCTGCGTAGCTTTATCGGGGTCGATCTCCATGGCCCACAGGTTGGCGATGCCCTGGATCGCGGTGATTTGGTGGCCTATCGACTGCTCAAAGACGTCTGCCAGGTTGGAGGCCGGGTCGGTGGTCACAATCAGGGTTTTCTGGCCCTGCTCTGCCAGCCGGACCGCGTGCGTGCAGGCCATCGAGGTCTTTCCGACCCCACCTTTGCCCGAGAAAAAGAGATAGGAAGTTGCCATATTACTTTCCACGATTCAACTTGCCCAAGATCTCAAAGATACCCGGATACTTCCCCTCGGCAACGATTTCACCCCGCACTACCACGATCGGCAACGCCGCCATCTCTTTCTCGCGCACCAGTCGCATTACTTGCGCGTTCCCTAGGAAGGCCTGAGGATTCGAGGCCATCTGGTAACGGGTCACCTGGTAGCCTTCCTGCTGCAGCCTCAAAATGGTTTCGTTGAGATCCAATAAGGTCTGGTCCAGGGTCGGCCCGCAAAGACCGGTTGGGCAGCACATGGGTGGATCGAAGATTTCAACATCTGGGCGAGTCCCTGGTTTTGAAAACGTGAAAGCGCGTTTGAAATTCTGACTATTTTCACTCATATTATTTCTATCTCCATTGAAGTATCAAGGCTAAAAAACGTTCAATCAGTACGTTTTTCGATGCCAAAGCGTAGGTTTTCAAATGCCTGGGGGCCACAGATAACGCGGCGGGATTGAATGCGATCTGGGTCAAAGAAGGTGTTAAAAGTTTGCCGGAAATCCTCAAATGCCTTCAAATTGATTGAGTAATATACCCATCGCGCATCCTTTGGATCCCGTTCGACATTGACTAGCCCCACTTCACGCAAAACACTCAGGTGGTGAGAAATCAGGTTTGGCGCAAGTTGTAGCGCATTCCCCAACTCGCAGTTACACTGCACCCCCTCAATGATCTGCTCCAGAAGCAGCAGTCGATTGGGTTCGGCGAGCACCTTCAGCCAGCGGGCTAAATCTGTCACCTGCTCTTTTGAGAATTCTGCATTATCCATGCGGTTCCTTTCTGGATATTTCAATCGCTATTGAATTATATCATCAATGACGTAACGAGGCACTTATTTTGGGGATATTTCTGAGTATATCGGCAGACGTGGATGGATATTTACAAAACAAACATGCTGGGATTTATTTCTTCTGCCCAGGCAAGTATGCCGCCATGCAAATTGGAGATGCGCGAATAGCCAGCCTGCAATAATACTTCTACAGCGCGTGCTGAACGCACCCCGTTGCGACAAAACACCACCCATTCAACAGAGGGATCCAACTCGTCCAGGCATGTTTGCAGCCGGGCTAATGGGATTACTTTTGCACCAGTAAGCTGTGAAAATTGTCCTTCCAGCTCCTCGCGGACATCCAGCAGGTGAACCGCCTCACCCCGATCCAGCCGCGCTGCCAGCTCCCGTACGCTAATCTCCGGGATGCCCAACGGTGTGTGTACGCCGCGGGTTGGAACGCCACAAAACTGTTCGTAATCGATCAGATGAGTCACCTGTGGGTTGGGTCCGCAAATCTTACAGTTCGGGTTCTTGCGCAGCTGAACCGTATGAAAGGTCAAATCCAGTGCATCATAGAGCAGCAGGCGACCGATCAGCGACTCACCGATGCCCAGGATTATTTTGATCACCTCCGTGCCCTGGAGTGTCCCAACCGTGCCTGGAAGTACGCCAAACACACCACCCTCCGCACAAGTAGGAACCGACCCAGGCGGGGGCGGTTCTGGAAACAGGCAGCGGTAGCACGGCCCGCTGCGGGCATCAAAAACACTGACCTGGCCCTCAAATCGAAAGATCGAACCGTATACATATGGCCTGCCGGTCAATACACACAAATCGTTGATCAGGTAACGCGTTGGGAAATTATCCGTGCCATCCACAAGGATATCGTAACCGCCAGCGATTTGCTCCGCATTTTCAGCGCTGAAAACCTCATTATAAGCATCGACCTGAATGTGGGGGTTGAGATCAAGCATTCGCTGACGCGCCGACTCCACCTTGAGCTTGCCCACCCGGCTGGTATCGTGAATGACCTGGCGCTGCAAGTTCGAACAATCCACAACGTCATAATCGACAATGCCGATATGCCCAATGCCTGCCGCAGCAAGATACAGGCCCAGCGGCGAACCGAGCCCGCCAGTGCCCACCAGCAGTACGGAAGCGTCCTTGAGCTTGCGCTGACCCGTAAGCCCGACTTCCGGGATCAGCAGATGGCGCGAATACCGGATCATTTCCTCTTGGGAGAGTTGTGGCAGCATGAATCACCTCAGCAAGAGATTATCGCACAGCTCATTAAAAAACAGTATGCACCGCTCCGAATTTAGTTTTCGCTTGCCGGATTCATTGCGGTAACAATCTCGGACGGTGCTTTACCGCCCAGATACGTCCGCCGCACTTGATGAAAGCCCGCTCGCAAGGTCAGATCTTCCATCAATACTGGCCGGCAGCCGCCCATCAGGTACAAAACAAGCTTTGGTGGCAGGAACTGGTAAAGCCTCTCTCGAAATAAAACGGTCTCTTGATCTGCCTTGCTCATGTTAAGCAAAATCATCCGTCCCCCCGGCTTGAGCAACCGTTTGAACTCCGCCAGGATACCCGGCATCTCCTCTTCAGGGATGAGATCGAGCATATAGCCATTGTAGAGGACATCGAAGGTTTTGGATGAATACGGTATCTGGGTGGCACTGCCTTCTTTCAATACAAACTGGGAAAACCCACTTGATCGTAGGCGCTGCTCGGTGAGGGCCAGCATACTGGTCGAGATGTCCATACCAGAAAAGACGGCCTCTTTTCCGACCCGCCTGGCGATTTCTACAGCAGTGAGCCCAGGGCCAACGGCCACCTCCAGGACTTTCTCACCTGGCTGGAGGTTAGCCTGTTCCAATGCCTCCAAGTGGTATTCCCATTCCATTGGGGCGACGGTTTTGCTGTAAATCCAGCCCCGTCGGTTGTAGGCCTGTTTGATGGTCTGCGGTTGGTATTCGTGAGCCTTTATCATCGTTGTTTCCTCTCGATTAATTGACTTATTGGTTTGAGATCACGCTTAATCTGCGGCTGCTCGCTGGTAGCAGCCGATCCGAACCGGCCGACCAGAACGCACCGCTCCATTTTTCCTGGAACAGCCGAGTGCAAAGAAGGCTAGCAGGACACCGACCAGGGTAAACCCGGCAGCAACCCGGAAGATATCGAGCGGTGGCATCCACTGGCTCGCGATCACCACCCCCATGGGTCCAAGAATTCCGCCCATCGCCGCGGCCGACTCTTTGAGCCCCATCACGCGGGAACGATTAGTCTCTCTTGTCAGATCCAGGTAGGCAGCGCTGAGCGCCGGGGAAATCAGCGCCCCACCAACGCCACCAAAAACACCTGCCAGAACCAACAGCCAGAACTCATTCGCCAGGGTCAGACCCAGGTAGAAGATGATTTTGAAGATAAAACCGAGGACAATCAGCGGCCGGCGGCCAAAGCGGTCGCTGAGCCGGCCCAGCCCAAACTGACCTGCCACAAATGACAATCCATACAGGCTGACAATCAGGCCGAACTGGCTGGAGGTGTAGTGCAGCCCCTGGTAGGCATACACGGCCAGCTGCGGCTCGACAAAGGCAAAGATGGACACCTCAAGGAAATCTAACACCAGCAGCGGCAGGATGCGAAAATCAACATTGAACCAGGTCCTTGGGTCGGGAAGCTTCCGGTCTATTGCTGGTGCAGGTTCTTTGTCGGGCGATATCTGCCTGCGCGTTTCGGGTACCAATATCAGGGTAGCCAATAAACCAACCGCGGCCAGGATGGCAGAGACGGTAAACGGCGCTGCAAATCCTCCCTGATCGTATAGAAAGCCGCCCAGCGCCGGGCCAAAAATAAATCCCGCGCCATAGCTGCCCATCAATAGACCTACCCACCGCGCCCGCTGGGTATCGGGTACCGCGTCCGCCACAAAGCTGATCGAGGCTGGCAGCAGGCCAGCCGTGACCGCGCCCTGAGCCATGCGGATCAGGACATACCCAGAAGATGAATTGACCAGTAGAAAGCCCAGGTTGGCCAGCGCCACACCTGCCAGCGCAGTGAGGATGACCGGGCGTCGGCCGACCCGGTCAGCCAGTGAACCCAGAATCGGCGCCATAATCAGCTGCCCGATGGCAAAGGCGATTGCCATGTAACCCAGGGTTTCCACCCCGGCCCCCAGCTCGCCTAACCGTTTGGCAAAGATGGGCATCACGATGCCGTAGCCTGTCTCCATCAGCATCACGCTGCCAGCTAAGAGGAGGATGGCCCGGCGAGCCTGGCGATCCATTATGCGTGGTTGAATAGGTTGATCCATTTCCTTTCTTTCGTTTCCTATTAATCCTCAACTGGCTTTGGCCAGAATGACTTCCGAAGGGAAAAAGAACTGCTGCTGGTATTCCCTGACCATCACCCTAAACCCGGCCTGTCCAAGTGGACCAGCCAGTTTTACGCCGCGGCAGCCGCCCACCAGCGCCGGTGACTGGCGGTAAATCCACTCATAGAAGTGGCTGCCCCAGCGTTCTCCTTCCGTCATATTGATTAGCACAAGCCGGCCGTCTGGTTTCAGCACGCGTTTGAATTCGGCTAGAAGCTGAGGAACAGCAGTATTGGGCATCAGGTCAAACATATAGCCATTGATGAGCAGATCAAAAGTTCCCGATGGGTACGAGATCTCGAACGCGCTGCCCTGTTTCAGTTCCACCTGCGCCCGGGTATCCTTCAGCTTGGCCTGCGCTTTTTGCAGCATCCCTTCGGAAATATCAATCGCCGCGGTCATGCCGGTTGGATTTCGGCGGACGATCTCCGTCAGAATCATACCGGTGCCGGCGGCGACATCTAAAATCCGTTCCCCATCCCGAATATCCGCCAATTCAATCCCCCGCTGGCGGGCACGGGTCTCAGTCAGCGTTCCCCACAGGTCATAAACCCGCGCGATCCGGTTGTATACATTCCGCACTTCCTTTTGTGATAAACGAGCATCCACACCGGTTGAAGCATTCATGATCTTGGTCTCCTAATTATTCTTGCTATTAGCAAAATTTGTATATTACAACCATTTCCACAAAAAAAGAGACGAATTTATGGTTCCGTCGATGGAAAGCAGCACTGCAGAGCATTCATAATCGCCCCATTCAACCGTTCCAGGCTTTGAATGACCTGCGCTCGCTCACCCTCTGGAATTGCCTCCATGACACTCGAAAAGAACCACTGCAGCGTCTCATGCAGCTGCCGTTTGGCCCGAATGCCATCGTCCGTCAGGTGTACCCGCACCACCCGCCGGTCTTCCGCATCCGGGTAGCGATCCACCAGACCTTTTTTGACCAGCGGATCGACCGTCCGAGTCATCGTGCTACCTGCCAGCTTCATCTTCAGGCTCAGATCATTCATGGAAATGCTCTCGCCGTCTGGCATGGCCAGCAATGTGTAGCCTTGCGAACCGGTAATGTTGAGATTTTCGGTACAGACCCGATCCAGCAGCCCGGCATAACGGACCAGATCATTGGTTAACCGTTGAAGCGTTTCAGCGAACAGAAGTTGAAAAGAGTCTTTATCCATAATAGATTACTTGTATATCCTATAATTTGTATTATACAAATAATTTCAAGAATGTCAATAAGGCATACCCACTTCTCCTTAAAAAAATCGATGTATAATAACCCTGAGTTTTCGGGCTATATCCTATCTTTTTTGAGAAACAAAGAGAAGCGTTTATGCAGCATTACGTTTGAGCCGTTTTAAAACAGGCAGCCAGTTGGTTGCCTACAAACGCCCAGCACAGGCAGAACACTACGTCGAGCCAGGCTTGAGATTTAATTTCAAGAATCCTCTTGATCGCTGCTAGCCCATGTGCCGGCAGCGTTTTTGTTATTCACCGGGCGGATGAACCGTCCGGAAACAAATCTATCAGGAGGAAAGGTTATGGATCGAGATGAAGCAATCCAAAAAGCCAGGACAGAAGCCGAGGAAATGTACCGCAATGGCCAGTTTCTCTGCTCGGAAGCCGTATTTCTGGTTGCTAACGAGTATTTGTGCAAACCGGTATCCGATGAAGTAGTCAAGCTGGCCTCCGGCTTTCCCGTCGGCATGGGATTGGCTGGGTGCGCTTGCGGCGCTCTAACCGGGGGTGTTATGTCACTGGGGTTGAAATACGGCCGGACGCAGGCGGCTGCGCCAACGCCAGGTATGTTTGAGGCCGCTAAAGAACTGCATGACCGTTTCTTAGCCCGCCGAAAAAGTGTCTGCTGTCGGGTTTTGATCCGCAAATTCCAGATGGGCTCGCCCGAGCACATCCAGCAGTGCATTACAATTACTGGTGAAGTGGCCGCGGATGTTATCGACATTCTCTCCCGCGATGATCTTCCACCTATTCAATCCAACAGCAATGGTGAAACCAATGGATAGTCAGACTGTCTTGCTTTTTACACGCAATGGCCTGGGTGATGCCCCCGCAGACCTTCAGGGCAAGCTGGCCCAGAAATTCCTGACCTTAATTAATGAATCTGGCATGCTACCAGCAAAAATCCTCTTTTATACCGACGGCGTGAAGCTGGCTTGCAACGGCTCTCCAATTATTGACCTTTTGAAACAGCTAGAATCCAAAGGTGTCGAACTGGTCTTGTGTAAAACCTGTCTTGATTATTTTGGATTAGGTGAGCGTGTCGAAGTGGGCATCGTCGGCGGGATGCCGGATATCATCGAGGCAATGAGCAAAGCGGGGAAGGTGATCTCGTTATAGCTCGGTCTTTCAATGAAGCCTGCAATTGAGTAGGCCAGACGAAGAGTACTTTTCCGAAAACAAGGATTGGCGATTTTCAATGGGCGGGATGGGATTACCTGGGTGAAGCGGGCTCCGGCATGTGGGAGTATGGCAAGAAGAAAGGCGCACTCTAGAAGGAGTATCCCTGCATCCTGGCAGAACAGGGCCTAATCGATATCACCGGGTATGTCACGGCCCAGGCGTACTACAACAAAGTGGTGTGGGGACTGGAAGAAAAGCCGTATATTTGTGTGCGTCCGGTGAACCATTCCGGCGAGCGACCCTCGAAATCGGTATGGCGCGGTACCGATGCCATCGTGAGCTGGAGTTGGCCGGCTGTGAAGGCAAGAATGCACTCGTTGAAGTGTATTCCAATGCGGACCAGGTGGAATTATGTCTCAACGCAGGTCGCTCGGGAAAAAGAAAGTCCGGAAGATGAATGCGCTGTTCAAGACGAAATATATCCCCGGCATTCTGGAAGCGATTGCGTATGATTCACAGGGTAATGAATGTTCCCGAAGCTATTTGAAGTCTGCCAATGAAACCACCCAGCTCAATGTGAGAGTTGATCGTCCCGTCCTCCAGGCGAATGGCAAAGATCTGGCTTTTCTGACGATTGAAATTACGGATGATCAAGACACTGTGAAAATGCTGGAAGGCCGTTCCATTTCGGTTACAGTGGAAGGTGCTGGAATATTACAGGGCTTTGGCAGCGCAAGGCCATTTACAGAAGAGAGCTTCATAGGTTCTGAACACTCTACCTATTACGGCCGGACATTAGCAGCGATTCGTGCAGGATCGGAGGCAGGAAGCATACAAGTGAATGTGTCCGCAGTAGGCTGTAAAACGCAGGGAATGACCATCCTGGTTGCAACACCAACGGAGATGCAAATGTAAGTCCTTTTGCCTAAAAACCACGCTGGAATTTTGAATAGGGATTCCGATAAACAATAAAGCATTCAAGGCTCGCTTTGAATGCTTTATTGTTTCACGACGATGCCAAGTACTTGAAATATTGTATGACCAGTTTTTAAGAAGATAAATGGCTCAAATAAGCCATTTATGCGACGATTTCTGTAAATACTCATCGCATAATGCCTCTTGGGCGATGTGTATTTGAAAAAGTAATCTAAATCTAATGATATGATTAAGCTTGTGTCTAATACAAGCCAAGAACGATATGCCATTGAGGCTTATAAGCACATTTTCAGGTTTTATCAAGGCTGGCTCTAGTGATTGAAAAAAATAGAATCGAAATATTGAAAATCAATAACAAATAATTGGATTTGATTTTCACACGGTCAAAACTAAGTTTTGTATTTCCGGTTATCCCTATCTTCAACGATTATGATTATAGGGTAAGCTCTTAGTAGAGGCCATTGGAGGAACGGTCCCTTGCCTGAAACGCCATCTACGCTTCCCCAACGAATCCTTGAACCTCTCACTCGAAGAAATTTAAACGGCGATGTTTACAAGCGAGAGAGTGTTGTAGAAAGTCAAATAATCTCTTCAATCGGATTACCCGATGAAGGAGTAATTGCCAGGGCGAAAATATCGGATAAAGAAGCAGTTGGATTTCTACAGGAAGAAACACTGGTCTACTTAATCAGGGAAAGCGCCCAAAATCAAAGGCAATTGGTTGCTGATATCCTTCTAGAGATATTGTTAGTCCGTTGTCAGAGGCAGGTGGATTACCGAATTCGGTCCCTCGATTCCGATTTGGCGAATGAAGCATATGCCGAGATCATGCGAAAACTTTTTGAAAAGATATTCGGCGCAGAAGGACAAAGTGATTACCTGCAAGTTCGTTTTTGGAATGCATTAGATCGGATCGCAATAGACGTATTTCGGCAGTGTAATCACCGGCGAGAACAGGACGAAGCAAATTTGATGTCGAGTCCTTATACAGCTGGCGAAGAAACTGAAGAGGTTAAAGATGAATGGGAACAAATACTAATTGGCTCAGAACACCTAATTCCGGGAGAAAGCCGGTGGTCTTCCGTTGAGCGCAAGGCCTTAATCGAAGATGCACTACAAGTATTGGGAGAACCCACTCGTACAGCTTTTATTCTCCATTACCTTGAAGGTTGGCAAATCGAATCAAAAGACCCTGATGAAATGACTTTGAGTAAATATTATCAGGTCACGCCTAAAACAATCGGCAATTGGCTAAGAAAAGCTAAAAGCGACTTGAAAATTTGGCGAGGAGATCACAATGAATAATCCGATCGAGCCATACACTCTTGAAGAGGTGCTCGACGCATATATTGCGGCTTCGCCGACGCCTAGCCGAGTAGTGTTACAAGAATGGATTAAGCGCTATCCGCAATATGCGCAAGCATTGACAGAGTTTACGATCGCTTGGTCTCAGACAGAGTATTTTCCGGAAAATAAGAACCCGCAGAAGGATCCAAATGCAAGGCTCCAGATTGGAATGAATATCGCACGGCAAGCGTATAAGCAAGCAGTGATCGCAAATCACAGAACCAAGGCTCAAAGTAGAGCGCCGATCGAATCTTTTTTTCGCGAGGGAAAGCAACTAGGATATTCTCCGGATGAGCTCGCAAGGCAACTCAACATCCCAGTGACTGTGATCAGAAGAATCGAAAGCCACCTCGTATTAATCGATACCATTCCGACCGGGCTGATTGAGTCTTTTGCAACAACACTTCAACGTCCATTCGGCGACATCTCACATTTCCTGAAGAGTCGACCAGATATTCCACAATCCGTTCGTCTCAAGTCACACCAAGCGCCCAAAGTTGCACAGCAGCAGAATTTTTTCGATGTTATTCGCACAGACCCAACAATCAGCGAAGAACAACGAACCTACTGGCTCTCCTTCGAAACAAAAAAAGAATAAGGGAACTAAATATCGATGAATCTGTGGGAATCTATCCGACAGCTCGCTCGAAAAAAGCGTACCGAAATCGATCTGCTTGCTAAAGGTGAAAACGCAGAAGACTTGCTTGCTGCTATAGCAGTGGTGACCAATATTCCTTGTGTGGGACTTCCCGCAGACGATCCACTATTATATGGTGCGGAAGCTGTTCTGGATCCTGAGTCAGAGCGTATTTGGTATAACCGGGAAGTCGACCCTCCCCTGTTGATAGTTTATAAAATTCACGAGTATGCGCATTATTGGATCGAAGGGCAGATCGTTGCCTGCAACCACCCAGATCTGGCTGCACGTCTGTCTGAAGAGAAATCGCCATTGGGTGTTGATCGCGTAGAGAGTTACAGCCCTAAGGAGCGCCGCGAAGCGCAAGCGAACGTTTATGCGCGCGAATTCCTTCTACCGGCAGAACGGCTCCGTAACTGGTTTATTCAAGAACGATGGTCAGCATCAAAGATTGCGCAGTACGTCGGCGTTCCGGAAAGTCTGGTATTTCACCAGCTTACCGACGTTCTACTTTTGCCGACCATTCCAGAAAAACAAAATTCCAAAGAAGATAATACTCAGCCGGCCGGCCGCCAACTTGATCCCAGCCAGGAAAAGGCGGCTTATGTTACCAAAGGTCCCCTCTTGGTGGAAGCCGGGCCAGGTACAGGAAAGACGCGCACGCTGGTTGGACGAGTCCAGTTTTTGATCGCTCAGCAAAAAGTGGATCCGCGCCAGATTCTCGTGCTGACCTTCTCGAATAAAGCAGCTGAGGAGATGCGTACCAGACTGGCCCAGGTATTACCAGTTGAGGCGCCTTCTGTCTGGATGGGCACCTTCCATGCTTTTGGTCTCGAAACGCTCCGGAAATATGGGTATGTGCTTGGGCTTCCCCCATCCCCTAAACTGCTTGATCCGGTGAGCGCACTTCTCTTGATGGAGCAACTGCTGCCAAAACTGGAATTGAGCCACTACCAGAACTTGTATGATCCCACGCTGCCCCTGCGCGATTTTCTGCAAGCCATATCTCGGGCCAAGGATGAACTGGTCGATCCCATCAAATATCAGCAGATGGCCGAGCAGATGGTGCAAACCGCTTCCAACGATGAGGAACGCGAGCGAGCAGAAAAAGTATTGGAGGTAGCAGGCGTTTACCAGGTATATCAGGTCCACCTGGATCAAGAACAACTGATCGATTTTGGTGACCTGATCGCAAAAACGGTTCAGTTGCTCACCGAGCATCCTGATATTCGCCAGGATCTTCGCAATATCTTCAGGCACATCCTCGTCGATGAATATCAAGATGTCAACCGGGCCTGCGCGCTCCTGCTAAAACAGGTCGCCGGCGAGGGGGAAGGCTTGTGGGTGGTAGGCGACGCCCGCCAGTCAATCTACCGGTTCCGAGGTGCTGCGCCGCAGAATATCACCTGGTTCTCAAGCGATTTTCCCGGTGCCAGCACGGTTCCGTTGCGCAGAAATTACCGCACTCAACCACCACTGGTTAAGACCTTCTCCGCCCTTGCGCCACAGATGGGAATTCAAACCACGATTCCTTTCGAAGAATGGGAGACCCACCGGGAAATAGAGGGCGGCGAGGTGATCATGCAAACCGAGGAGGATCTGGACGCGGAAGGGGAAATTATTGCCAGAGAAATCCAACAGCGCTTCAAACAGGGCATCGCATATCGCGATCAGGCCGTTCTCTGTCGCTCTCACACCAACCTGGCGCGGATTGCCGCACTTCTTGAACAACACGATATCCCAATTCTTTATATCGGTGATCTTTTCGAGCGCTCGGAAATCAGCGATCTGCTGTCAATCCTCGAACTCGTGGCCGGCGATGCACGTGGCTTTATCCGGGTCGCGACCTTTCCCGAATACAATTTGTCAGCTGACGATGTACAGCTTCTCCTGGCTCTGCCTGAAAAGGAGCACGTTCCGTTTCCTCAGGCAATTACTCGATTCAAAGGCGAGCCAAGCCTCTCCGAGCAGGGCCGGAATGCGCTCGAACAGATCGACCGGCACTTACAGGGTCTTTCTTATGGGCACGGTAACTGGGCGCTGCTCGCCCATTACCTCTTTAACCGCAGTGGGTACCTGGTCTCCCTCCTCGCCAATACCAACCAGGCCGCGATTCAGCAACGCATCGCCATTTACCAGTTCCTGCGCTTTGCATATGAACAGGATCGCACGCTGGCCGGCAGTCAAGATGCAAAGCAGCGGTTTTTGGATTATGTGCGCCGTCTCGAAATCTTTGGCGAGGAAAAACAGCTCCGCCAGATTCCAGATGCCGGTCAGGCTATGGATGCCGTCCGCATGTTGACAATTCATGCAAGTAAAGGGTTAGAGTTTCGCGCGGTTTACCTGCCTATGTTAGGAAAAGGCATCGTCCCATCGCGGATGCAGCCTCAAACCTGCTTCCCGCCCCAAGGAATGGTGGAGCAGGATCCCAAGGATGCCCATAACGAAGAGGAGCTTTGCCTTTTCTTTGTGGCGCTCTCACGCGCCAGGGATGTATTGTGCTTATCACGCGCCAGGCGGTACAACAATCGGGGCAGCAACCCTTCGGATTACCTGGAATTAATTGGATCAGCACTACCGCATCAATCACCCAGTGCCGCGCCGCGGCAAAAAGGTCGCGTGGAAATTGCTGACCAGAGGGCAGGCGTGGCCGAAATAATGAATATTAGCTCTCCTGAAGTATTTGAAGTCGAGGCCCTGGATCTTTACCTCCGCTGTCCGCGCAGGTACTACTATGAAATGGTTCTTGGCTTTGGTCGACATAGCGAAGAAACTGCATTTTTACGCTTCCATAGTTATCTTCGAGAGCTTTTAGATTGGGTTCAGGATCAGCACAGTCAAATAGGAGAGGTAGAGTTTCCAGCCGTTTACCATCAACTGGAGAGTACCTGGTCAACAACCGATCTGGTCGATCACCCCTTCGAGCCAATTTACCGCAAAACCGCCGAGAGGATGATTTCCCGAGCGCTACAAGTGTATTCGAAGGGTCGAAGAATTACCAAAGGGGAGACGGTTCAAATCCATTTACAGAATGGGATTGTGCTTTTCTCACCCGATCACCTTGAGATCAGTGAGGGAGGCCAGCCGATTCTTCGCCGGATGCGAACCGGGCGGATCAGCTCCACTGAATCGAATCATCGGGTCTACGGGCTGTATCATGCTGCCGCCCAACAGTTGACAAGCGAACCTTATCTGGTGGAAGTATTTTCACTGACCGATGGAAAGACTGAGTCCATCGACCTGCCTGAGAAGAAAATTGCAGCCCATCGCGATGCTTATGATCAGGCTATTTACGGCATTCTGACCAACCAGTTTCCACCCGAGCCAGAGGATTTGCGTAATTGTCCGCGCTGCCCCAATTACTTCATCTGTCCAGCCATACCCACAAAGTAACAGCCCTCGATTTCGGGTAATTTTCTAGTCTTTTTCTTTTCCATTTCCGGTTTTTCCATCCTCTACCGATTATGTAGGTAGGACCGCAGGAGATCATAACGCCGCTCCGAAGATCCTACCAATCTTATTGTTGCCTATATGGCAGAGGAGTAAATCAATGGAAGAGAAGCACGAGATGGAAGTATTCTTGCAAGGACCTGGCATGGCCCGGCTCGCACTTATTAAAGTGCCTGCAGATGGAAAAGTGCAGGATCTCATCGAGATTGCCAAAGAAAAGGGATTGAAGCTGGAAGATGGGCAAACACTCCAGGTGTGGGTGGAGGATAAGGATGATCCCCTCACGCCTGATCAGCCTTTAAAAATAGCTGGCATCCAATCCCGTAGCCGTGTCCAGGTTCACACCTGCCCCCGCATCCATGTCACAGTGAATTTTCAAAGTCGCTCAGAAGACCACCCGTTCTCACCGGCGGCGACCATTCGAACCATCAAACAATGGGCGGATAAGAAATATGGCTTGAGCGAGGTGGACGCCAGTGAATATGCGCTACAGGTATGCGGCACGAGTGATCGACCTGCTGACGATATCCAGGTAGGCTCACTGGTTCAGCCTGGCCAATGCCAGGTTTGCTTTGACCTAGTTGCTAAACAGCGGGTTGAGGGGTAAGCATGCCGCTCGATGAGCAGATCCTCCGCGCGCATTTGGCGGATGGGCCATTTCAAAGCGGCGTCGATCTGAAAAAGTGGCAACTCGTCTCAATCGATTGGCCTTATGTTCTGATCAGCGTCAGTGCCGCAGCTCGTGAGGGATGGCCGGTCGGATACGGCTTCCGCTTTGAGTGCTCCAATTATCCAGATACCGCCGTCACTGCGCAACCATGGGATCTGGAACGCAATGCGCCATTAGACCCCGGCAAATGGCCTGGCGGGAAAAACCGGGTTCCAAAAGTATTCCGGCCGGATTGGAAAGCAGGGCAGTGTCTATACCTGCCCAGCGACCGGATATCCATCGATGGCCATACTGACTGGCATCGCCTGCATCCACACCTGATCTGGAAACCGACCAGCGATATAACCCTGTACCTCAATGAAATCTATGACCTTCTCAATTCGAGCGACTATACGGGACCTCGTAGCGCCTGACCACCACATCAGCTGCCCCGCTGCACTTTGGCGAACAGGGTTGTCTGAATTGAAACGGCGTGGGATGGAATGCCGCGAAAGTGGCGCATTCCTGCTCGGCCGGCGCGAGGGTGAGAAACGCAGGATTGCCCAGATAATCTACTACGATGACCTGGACCCGCACTGCCTTGACTCTGGCATTATCGTCTTTAATGGGGCCTACTTTGGAGATCTGTGGAGGATCTGCCGCGAGACCGGGTTGGATGTTCTGGCCGATGTGCATACCCATCCAGGCCGGCCTTATCAAAGCGCTTCAGATCAGAATAACCCGATGGTGGGAACAAAGGGTCATATTGCCATCATCGTTCCCAATTTGGCCAGGCAAGAGAGCGCGACAAACCAGCTGGGCGTATACGAATATCAGGGCAATCACAAGTGGCGATCCCATCTGGGTCGAGATGCAGCGACGTTCTTTTATATCGGTAGATGGAGTTAGCATGGCAGAGAACATGATTCAAAGCAATCGTCTGCACCGGTTGGTTAAGTTGATGATGGATTCGGGCGAAGCAAAATCGGTCGAAGAAGCACAACAAATATTGGCGCAATACCGGATGGGAATACAGGTGCGCCGTGGGTCTGCTGCCTCACCCGCATATCAAGCTGCTCTGCTCACCGCAGTCAACACAGGCCGGCGCTGCTTTCTGGGCGGCGTGCAGGTTGCTGGGGATCTGGATATTCCCTTATCCATTCCCTGGCGGGGTTGTTCTACGCTGGCCGAGGCTACTCAAGATCTTCAAGGGCAGATTGTCAGTGAGCTACCAGCCGGCTTGCCTTGGATCTATTTCGGTGATGGCATCCCGAAAAACACCTCGACCGGGTTTGCCATCCGGCCGGTTGTTCAGGGTTGGAATGGCGGCGTACTCCCAGCCTGTGATCCAATCTCCTTCTCAATGGAAGAAACCTTCACACCCGCAGGCGTTCTGGCCGGCGCGATGGCAGTTTCAGAGGCTTTCCAATGGATCCGCGGCGACAACCCATTGGCGGGGTATCGCTCAGTTGGATTATCTTTATGGCAGCCCAGCGCAACGGCCAACTGGCAAACCGCAGAGCCAGGCCCAAGATTAGAATATCTACCCGCCAAATTATGGCTGATCGGTCTCGGTCATCTTGGGCAGGCGTATTTGTGGACGCTAGGCTTCCTGCCCTATCCAGTGGGGAGTAAAGTAAATCTCGTTTTGCAGGACATTGATTCACTAGAAGATGCAAATGATAGCACCTCCCTTTTAACCAACTCAGCGCTCGTTGGAGTAAAGAAAACGAGGGCAATGGCAGCCTGGTGCGAAGAACGCGGCTTCCAGACGTCGCTCATCGAACGTATATTTGCTGGAGATTTCAACATCAGTGACAGTGAGCCGGCTTTAGCCCTGTGCGGCGTCGACAATATTGAGGCACGCCGGGTGCTGGATAAAGTGGGGTTTAAACGGATCATCGAGGCAGGTTTAGGAAAGGGAACCCAAGAATACTTGGCGTTGAAGATCCATACCTTTCCTGGAAGCCGACCGGCTGATCAATGCTGGAAATCCACAAATGAAGGGAGCTATTCACCCGTCCCCCTCATCACGCAGCCGGCCTACCAGGATCTCCTTGAAAAGGGGGCAGATCGTTGCGGCTTGATAGAACTGGCGGGTCACAGCGTAGGCGCTTCTTTTGTAGGGGCTGTCGCTTCGACGCTCGTGATTGCCCAAGTCCTCCGCCTCATCATCGGCGAGAGCATCGATGAGCTAATTGATGGTGATTTGCGCTCTTCTTCTATATTGAGCTGCGTGGTTCCAAATCGATCCTGTCTGGATTTGTTCAACCCTGGACTGATCCACATATAAGGCCTCGAGAGCTTCCAGTCCGAAGCAGGTCCAACCAAAGGAGAAATGATGAGGATCATAGTAGATAGTAATCTCGAAGGTTCGTTTCATGGTTTCGATGGCGGTCGCGTGTTCAAATTCACCACTGGGCAAATATGGGAACAGGCCGAATACAAATACCATTACCACTATGCCTATCGACCAGCTGCTCAGATCATCGAAGATCAGGGTAGTTTCTACCTTCAGGTGAGTGGTATGAACGATCGGGTAAAAGTGAAGAAGGTTCGCTAATCAATCGATCAGGAGGAAAAATATGTTTGCCCCTAATCCGTACTGGCTGTTACCATTGATCGAATCAGGTTGGGAAATTTCACCTCTATTTGCCATCCTCCTTTTATGGCTCACATTTGCAACGATTATGCGCCTGGCTGCTTACATCGTGGACCGCAGAAAACACTTTTACCCTTTTCTCTCCGCTTCGCTGGTTGCCGCGTTGATTTTCTCTTCTTGGGAAGTTGTCTTATATGCTTTCGGTCGCATGCCAGCCCGCTTACACGTTGGTCTTTCTACCACGCCTGTGAACACATCAATTTTCCTGTCTTTTCTCGTTTTGATTATTGTAACCATCGTACAAAGAACATTGCCTCTCACTAAATCTCAAAAAAGGAAACTTGGGATTTCATCTATGCCTCGTTCAAGCAAGCTCCTAGATAAACGGATTTAAAAAATCTTGGCTATAAAACCTTTTTTTCAGAATACTGGTTAACGCTATGGGAGGATGGGATGTACACCGGTTATTACATTAACAATAATTACATATACGGCTCAAAAATGTCTGGAGAATTCTATATTCAGAACGGATACATTTTTGGCCCGTTAAATAGTGGACGTTACTATATTCAAAATGGATATATTTATGGGCCAAAAGATTCAGGAAAATTTTACATTCACAATAATCACATATATGGTCCAAACTTAAATTTGCCGTGGATGAGCGTATAATACCGAATTTTTTAAGAGCATTTTTGGTTGGGGAAAGAATGGGCCATAAATATTAATATGCTCCTGCTAGGATAAGGCAATTTTGATCTCTATAATATAGACGCATCTACCAAATCGTCGGCCAGACATTTACCACCCAGGTGGTGTCTGGCCTATATTTTTTAAGGCCCATCCTATGCTGATATGCGCTCTCCTTCTTATCGCCACATACTTTGATCTGCGCTTCCGCGAAGTTCCAGCCTGGCTGACGCTAACTACGCTGCTTGGATCGGGAGCATATGCTATTTTCCGTGGCCTTTGGATGCCGGCACTCCTGACTGTTATTCTTTGCCTGGTTGCAGAAATGACAATCACAACTCAGCGGCGATCCTTTGCGGTCGTTTTGTCAGTCTTCGCGGCGATTTTCGAACCCGCTTCCACGATACTCTGCCTGACGCTCTTTTTCATCTGGTTTCTATGGGATCTGGACAAAATGGGTGGAGCGGATATGAAGCTGATGGCCGCAGTCATTCTGGCATCTGGCAATCCGATTGTCCTGCTTCCCATCACCCTGGTTGGCGGAATTCAAGGCCTGGTAGCGTACTTTCGCAAGCAAACATCCGTCCCCTACGTTTTCTCTATTTTCTTGGGAACCCTGCTTTACACCATCGTTCCCCTCACCCTGAAATGAAAGGAGGTGATCTGATTTGCGTTTCTTGAAAGACCATCGGGGCATCGAGTCGACCGAAGTTGCTCTGATCATCGCAGTGGTCGTTCTAGTCGCCTATGGCGCGTATCGCCTGCTCGGCGCCAACATCGCCGCAATCGTCACCGACATTGCCGGCAAGATCTAATCCCAGCGGTTCTGCCGGTGAAAGAAAAAACGCCGGCAGAACCCAAACGGAGGTTTATGCGTTTCCTAAATGATCATCGCGGGATTGAGATGCTGGAGGCGGCTATCACGACCCCGATTGCGATTCTGGTCATGCTGGCGATCGTCAACCTGGGAATGGTAATTTATGCCCAACAGGCAGTTCAGGCTGCCGCACGACACGGCGCTCGAATGGGCAGCGTGGCCCAAACCTGCCCGGCCTGTTACGCCACCAGCGCGGCCCGGTCATCCATCTCAGCGGCGGGGATAGTCCAGAATCCCTCTGTTTCGGTACTCGCGCCCGGTGGCAGCGCCGGCAGTATTCTCCAGATCCAGGTCAGCGGTTCGGTGACCAATTTCCTTTCGCCACTAACGAGCCTATTCCCCGGACTTCCCGGCCAGACCTTTATTGTCAGGGCTGAGTCAACTTTCCGCCAGGAAGGCTGGTAGTGAACCGGCTGCAGCGTGACCGGCGCGGGTACACCATGACCTTTTGGGCGGTGTTCATTGGCTTTGTGCTTGTGCCAACCTTTGCGCTTGCCATTGAACTGGGCCGGTATTTCTATGCCATCTCCGAAGTGGCAAAAGCCGCGGATGCGGCTGCCGTGGCAGCATCGGCTGAAATCAATGCGCGCACGTTTCAAGACAGTGGCAGCCTTGTACCCACTGGAAAGACCTGGTCGAACGCCCAATCCTATGCCTCGCTCAATTCAGCCGGCCTCTCCAACAAGGGCGTCCATGCATATGTCACCGGCATTCAGGTGAGTGGCGGGGAAAACATGGTGCAGGTCACGGTTTCCGCCGACCTTTCCATACTCTTCCCCTCGGTAGTCCCAGACGTGATCGTCTCCCAAACTGGGATCGCCAAACTGAGGGCGCTGACACACTGACCTGTTTTCCTGGGCTATCTAGGATGAGGCCAGTCAGATCGATATAATGATTTTGTACAACTGAATACCCCTTCTATTGCACGCTATTTTCCCCGTTGGCCGGACATTGCTTATCCCCTGAGCAACCGTCCGGCCAACCTGTTTAACCGATTTTCATGGCCCAATAAGCCGCTAACTGGAGGAGCGATTGATCAACGAAGTCATTTTAGAAGGTATTGTCGTCCGGGAACCGTGGAAGTACACGGATGATCTCTTCTTCCGTCTGGGTGTGTATCGCGACAGCGATATGCCCGCAAAGAAACTGGATGCCGAACGCGACAGCGGCGACTACGTCAACGTGCGTGTGAACGGCGGCGCAAACGGGCTGATCCAGATCCACCGCGGGATGCGCCTGCGGGTGCACGGATTCATCCAATCCCGCGATTTCAAGGAGAGCCTGGAAGAGTTTCTCGAAAAGGCTCACAAGCAAAGCAATAACGAGTTTCAGGTGGAAGCCACCGGGCTCAAGCCGAACCAGGTGCAGATTGACCGCAACGCCATCGAGATCGTTGCCCGCCGTTTGATCGTCATGGACAACGGCAATAACACAGAGAAAAAGCCGAAACCATCCCTAACCGCTGAATAATCTCGCCGCGGGTCGCAATCCCTGGGAAACCAGGTCTCGGCCGCATATGCGATAAAACCTAACCTCGCGCGGATCCGGTTCGGTTTTTCTACCTGAAGCACAGCGCTTCGGGGTCAAAGGAGGAACACAGGCATACCCGTTTATCGGGTGGTTTGTGGTTCCTCCTTTTTGATTCCGCACTTTAACAAACAGCCTTGTTCGCCAGAAATGTGTCTGGAAGGCTCATATCACATACGAAAACAAAGATATTGGTGAGTTGCCCCAAATCTACGGGGCAACTCACCTCACAACGATTTTCCAGAGCAACAAATGCGAGCTGCTTAGTTTTCTAGCCGGCTGGCGTTTGCTGCTCTGAATTCCCAATTCAGAGTGGTTGAAGTTACCTGGGTTGTTGTTCAAACATCAGTCTTATTCAACGTTGGATTTTACACACCAAAGGAGGAACATGACGGATCAGGATGGCAAGGACACCGCAAAGCATTTGCAGGAACAGGCTCAAACCGAACGGACTGAACGCGCTTACGCTGCAATACACGCTGGCAGCTTTCAAATTACCCGCACCAGTCCATTCCAATGGACGGTCAGGAACGGTGACAAGCTGCCCTACGTGGTTTCCCTGCAGGGCGAAACGTGGAGCTGCACCTGTAAAGACTTCCAGCAGCGCGGGCCAGACTTGCGCTGCAAACATATCGAAGGTGTGCGCCTTTCAGAGGCGGCACAACAACAAATATCGCAACAGGAGACGCAAATGGACCAGACGAACGTAAACACAGAAGAAAGCTTGCAGGACCGGTTGGATCGTGTCTTGTGGGAACTGCGCCAGCCGCTGGATATGACCCGAGTCAAGCGCCGCCAGGCGCCAGGCCAGGGAACTGTTCCATATTTGGAAGGTTATGACGTGATTGATCGCGCCAACGCCATTTTCGACTTCGCCTGGTCGTTCGATCTGCTGGGCGAGCCGGTGGTCGTGCGCTGGCAAAAGAAAATCATGGTCTGGAACCAGCAAGAACGGCGCAAGGTTCCGCAAATGGACGCGAATGGCAATTTTCAAGTCGAGGATGTGGGCATTGTGTACGCGACCGGGAAAGTCAGCATCACCTTGAACGGCTCGGTTTATTCCCATGCCGATCTTGGGCGATGTGTCTTTTCCGGCGATACACCCGAGGCGCTGGATATGGCTCTGGCCGGTTCAGTGACCGACTGCCTGAAGCGCTGTTTCCGCCAGCTGGGTGACCAGTTTGGCAATACGCTGTACGACAAGGAAATTGCCCAGATTGCCGGGACGGAACAGAGCCACACAGGCAACACTGGAACCTCCGATCATCGTCCTGCGAATGGATCGGCACCGGCTGCGCCTGCTCGCCTGTACATGGATGGCACGAATGTGAACGGCAATGCGCCCGAGCAGGAAGCTTACGACGCTTACATCAAGAAGATGGGCAAACAGCCGGCCTCCAAGGCCGACCTGCGGAACTGGATTTCCGCCAACCGCATCCCAACTGCTGCATAAACTCGAAGTCAAGGAAAGGAAAACCTAATGTTTCAAACGCTGATTCTGATCGGAAACCTGGGGAAAGAGCCAGAAATGCGCTTCACCCCCTCTGGGCAGCCCGTGACTACGCTGTCCGTCGCTACCAACCGTCGCTATTCTGGCGCTAACGGCCAGCCGGTGAAGGAAACCGCATGGTTCCGCGTGACCATCTGGGGGAAGCAAGCGGAAACCTGCAATCAGTTCCTCCACAAGGGGAGCAAGGTGCTGGTCGAAGGCCGGCTGACGCCGGACCCGGAAACGGGCGGGCCGCACGTATGGGAAAACAACAGCAAGCATGGCGCTTCCTATGAAGTGACCGCTTCGACCGTTCGCTTCCTGTCCAGCCGTGAGGACGGAGAGGAAGGTGAAGCCATCGGCGCTGGTCTGGCCGACAGCGACATTCCCTTCTAACCCAACCGTCAACCGATAACCACCAGAGGATCAAAGGGCATTGCCGAATAGGCGTGCCCTTTGACCGTTTCTACACCAAAGGAGGATCACATGGTCACGGGCGAAATCACCGTGAGAACCTGTTATGGGGATGCAAATATCCCAGTCGAGATCTTTGCCAAAGGGCCGCGTCCCGGAACGGTCTGGGTGCGGGCCTTGAATAATCTCGCCCCCTTTACAAAGATGAGCCACGGCGGGCCTTATCAGGATGACACAGCGGTCTGGTCGATCCCGCACGTACGCAACGTGCAAGTCGTGGCCGAGGAAGAGCAGCCGCTGGCAATCGATCTTACGCCGGTTGAGCAAGTTGAGCCTGCACCCGATCGACACATCCCTGTGGATTGGTTCCTGGAAATGGCCTATGAAGACCGCACCTGCATCGATTGATTCGCGCTCAGAAGAAAGGAGGCAAAACCTGCGCGCTGCATTTCGAAAGGGTCTGTCCACGGCTCCAATCCGCGGCCCAGATCCACCGGATCCCACCGTTTCCATTCAGGGATACCAATACCTGGTGGACTTGGGCCGGCAAGACAATCCCCGCTATCACCGGGTAAGCAAAGACAAGACCTGCTCTTGCGGTGCACCATACTGCGATGCGATCGACGCGGTCCGGCGATATTTACAAGCCGGCGGTTCGCGCGCGCCAGAACCACTTGACCCTGCTGCCTGCCCAATCTGCGGCGCGAAAACGTTCCGGGATCCGAAATGGGACGGAAAGTTCACCAAGACTCCCGGTTGGCGCTGTCAGACTGGTGGGTTAAGGCACTTTCTGCAAGCCAAAGCGCAGCGCATCCAAAAGAACCTGGCAGAAAACCCATGGCTCTTCCCGCCCGTGCCCGGATATCCCGGCGTGCGGCGAGATGAAATCATGACCTGGGAAGAGTGCGCGGCGATCAGTCGCCGGGTATTCGAAGAGACCGGCTATGACCCGACTGCCTGACGCAGTTACCCGACCCCAGACGTGGGAGACGTTGTCCCCACGCGGGGGTGGCTGTCTCCCACGTCTCATTCAGTGGAGACAGACAAATGACTCAAACCCAAATGCCCTTATTGCAAGACCCCAGAGACCAGGCTTACGCGCTTCCGCGATTGAAACTACTGCCAGTACGCGAGCAGCCAGGCTACCGGGTCGCTAAAGATCCGGATGCCTGCAATCTACCTGAGCTGCTGGCAGTGATCATCGGAGGCTCCAACCAGATCGAGCACGCCGAACGCCTGATCAGCCAGTTTGGCACCATGCAGAAGATCGCCCAGGCGCACGTCAGTGAGATCGCCCGGGTAGACGGCATTGGCAACCAGACCGCGCTGCGGATCAAGGCTGCGCTGGCGCTGGGGCGAAAGCTGCTCCAGCCGGAAGATGATCGTCCAGTGATCCACTCCCCATCCGACGCGGCGCAGATCCTGATGCCGCTGCTAGCCCATCGCGAGCAAGAATACCTGGTGGTGATAGCGCTTGACACGCGCAACCGCGTGCTGGACGTGGTGGAGGTCTATCACGGCAGCCTGAATTCCTCGATGGTCCGTGTCGGAGAATTGTTCAAGCCGGCCCTGCAGCGCAATGCCGCTGGAGTGGTCATCGCACACAACCATCCCTCGACTGACCCGACCCCCAGCCCAGAGGACGTCAGCGTGACCCGCGCCATCGTTCAGGCAGGCAAACTGCTGGACATTTCGGTGCTGGATCACCTGGTGATCGGCCTTTCCCGCTGGGTATCGCTAAAAGAAAAAGGGATGGGATTTTCGTAATCATCGCACACCAGAGCGATAGCTTTTGCTCTGGTGTGCACCCAACTAAGCAAAGGAGAAACAGATGCAACCGGTTTTATTCTTTGATATTGAAACGGCCACCAACCCGGATGCAATTGGGTTCCTCCCGGAACCCGCTGCTCCGGCCAATTACAAAGATGCCGACAAAATCGCGCAATATGTCACCGAAAAGAAAGTCGAACAACTTCAGCAGGCGCCCTTGGACGCCGACCTGGGGATAGTAATCGCCATCGCGATGCAGCGCGGTTTGGAAAATGCCGCGGAAGTCTGCCTGGTGGGCGACCCTGACACATCGGATGAAGAGGCGTTACTGCGCTTCTTCTGGAGTAATTTCGCCCAGCTGAATGGGCGTGTGTGCGGCTACAACATCCTGGGCTTCGATCTGCCGTACCTGCTGCGCCGCTCGTTTGCCTTGAACATCGATGTTCCGTTGGTGCCGCGCCTGGCGAAGTATCAGACTGAGCCGGTCGTGGATCTGATGGGAATTCTCTACAACTGGGGCAACCCGCGCGGCCTGAAATGGGTCTGCAAGCGCTATGGAATTCCGAACCCGATGCCTGATCTGGATGGATCGCAGGTGGCCAACATGGATCGCGACACGCTGCGCAAATACGCCGGAAATGACCTGGCGTTGGTAATCGAACTGTACAAACGCATGTGCGGCGTATACCTGCCGGCGCTGGAATCCTTCCAGCCGGCCTTTCTGCCGCGCTAATCACAAGGAGAAACACAGATGAATGAGAACCTGGAGCTGGGATTTGAAGTATCGAAGCTGCTGGCCTACAATGGTTACCCGGCAGATGCTCCCGCATTTGCAGTCACCTGGGGACAGATCGCCGAAGCCATCGCACAGACGGTTTTGTCTCACAACCTGCCCACCGATACGCTGACCGAGGAAACCACGGTGATCCTGGCGGACACTATCCGGCGGGACCTGTTGGAAATCGACCCGCTTAACTGGCGCGAAGTTGTGCTCGACCGGGTGATGACCTGCAGAGCAATCAACCCGGCGCTGTGGGAACCGGACTATGAGCCGGACGAAGGCCCCCTGGTAGAACAGTACGAAAATGCCACCCGCCTGGGTGACGACGAGTCGTACTGGGTGGATGGCGGCGAATCGGCCGGCTTCTTCGACGAGTAGGGTAGCAGCATTCAAAAGAAAGCAAAGTAACCTCAGGATGAATTCCTTCCTGAGGTTCGCTGTTGTAACCTCTCAAAATTTGAACCTGGAGAATACAAATGGCTGTTTCAGATGCAAAGATACAAGACCTGGCTCAATCCAATGGATGGAATCTCATCCCGCTCCCAATTCCGGTTCCGCCTGCGCCCTTGTTAGAACAGGCGGTGGGTTACCGGCGAGGCGAAGAGGCGCGATATCTGGCCTTATGGTGGGAGCCGTGTGGCGACGAGGTAATGGTTTCGGATGGCTACATTTCCTTCACCGGCCACTGGCCGGGTTACCTGGCCTACGTTCAACACCGGAACATTTACCCGCACCTGGTCGGTTTCAACCTGGGCTCTTCGGAGTGTGAGGCAGACTGCCGGCTGGTGATCGATCGCGTAGACCGGGCTGCTTACATCCTTCCACCCAGTCAGGCCAGCAGGTTGCTGGCTGCGCAATGGGAAGGGAACAACCAACCGGCCGTACCACAAGTCCTTTCTCTGGACGATCTGGAAGCTGTGATCAAAAGAATCGCGGAGCAATGGCAGCCGCCATCCAACCAGGATGTGATGACCCGGATGTCCGAAGACCGGGCAGCCGTCCAGGCGCTGTGCGCCTGGCTTGATAACTCGATAACCGAAACAAAGTAACGTACACGAGGAATTCAAAGGAGGACCAAACGATGAGCAGTAAAGTGATCGTTGAAAAAAGCGCTTTCGCAGAAAGCCTGTCCATTGTGGGACGGGCGGTGGCATCTAGCCCGCACCTGCAGATCCTGGCGAACATTCTGATTACCAGCGAAGGTGGGCAGTTGCGGCTCGCGGCGACGAACCTGACCCTGGGTGTATCCACCTGGATGGACGCGCGGTTGGATGGGCAGATTGCATTGACCCTGCCGGCCAAAACGCTGACCGATATCGTCAATTCACTGGCGGATAACGAAGTGCAGTTTTCGGTAAATGGTAAACCGGAAGCGACCTTGAAGAGCGGTACGTTTAAGGGTGTGGTGCGTGGGACTGAAGCATCTGAGTTCCCTCCCCTCCCTGAACATGATGTCTCTGAGGGAGTATCACTGCCAGCATCCTTGCTGCGTGAAATGATCCAGGGAACCGCCTTTGCCGCCGCTTCAGACGAAGCCCGGCCTGTGCTGGAAGGAGTACAGATCTCCTTCGACGGCAATACGCTTTCGATGGCTGCGACCGACGGCTTCCGCCTGGCGATCAAGCGGGCGCCTCTGCCATCTGCGGTGACAAAGAAACAAGTGATCATCCCGGCGTCTTCTCTCAAGGAGGTAGTCCGGGTTCTGAGCGCCACCAAACCCGAGCAGGTCAAGTTGTATATCCCGCCGACCGGCTCGCAGGTGGTGTTGCGCACCGAAAATGTGCAACTCGTGTCGCAGTTGATCGACGGCCGTTTTCCAGATTATCAGGTGATCGTACCGAAAGGTTACAAGACACGCACCGTGATTGCCACTACGGATCTGCTCAAAGCCTGCAAGCAAGCCGGCATCATCGCCCGCGAGGGCGGCAATGTGATCCAGCTACGCCTGACACCTGGCGCGGATCAGACTGGGAAAGTGACTGTCCTGGCCGAGTCCGGCGATACCGGTGAGAGCGAGGTTGAACTGCCGGCGACCGTGACCGGGCCGGAACTGACGATCGCTTTCAACGTAAAGTTCTTGCAGGATGGACTGGAGGCGATCCGCACACAGAATGTGGTCATTGAAACTAATTCACACAAAACGCCGGCGGTGATCCGCCCGGCGGGTAGTGGAACATCCCAGACAGCGAGAGAGGAGGATTATCAGTACATCTTGATGCCGATGCACGTGGACGGTAAGTAAAAAATGGGGGAGCGCATAGCTCCCCCATATCTGTAGTTTATTTCCACCTATCGCACTATTTAGAAAGATCATTTTCCATATCCGTTATATAATAATTTTTGACAGGTGTTATGTGTCAAAAGATACGCTTACTCTTAAATTAACCGGAGAAGTGCCGCTGTCTGATTTTGCTCAGGCTGTTGGGCGCTTTTCTGCTTTGGTTAATGCGCTTTCCTCCGAAATTAGTGGTAATCATATTGAATGGGAAATTATTGGTCTGGAGAGTGGAAGTGCGACAGCTGTAGTTAGGGGATTTTATCAAGATGTTGAAATGGTTGAGAAGGTTGTTGAAGCCTACTCAGTCGTTGGAGATGCACTAGAACATAAAAAACCTATCCCTTATTCGACTAATGTGGCAACCGAAGCATACGCACTCACCACAATCATTGGTGGAAAAATCACAGGGATTCAATTAATTACAGATAGCAGTCAATCCCGAATTTCCGAACCATTTGCTTCAGACCAGGAGCTAAAGAAAATGGGATCGATAGGGACAATCACAGGCCTTGTTGAGACGTTGTCTATGCGTCGCAGTCTTCGATTTATTTTATATGACGACACATTTGATCGTGCCGTAACCTGTTTCATTGATAAGGAACAGGAAGAACTGATGCGTGATCTTTGGGGAAAACAAGTTTCCGTCACTGGGAAAATTTACCGGGAACCATTTTCAGGTAAACCAATTGAAGTTCGGAACATAAATAGGATCGCTGTCTTAAATGAGAAATCCATGGACATTCATAAACGAGCAAGGGGCGTTCTTCCCTGGAAAAATGGCGATGCATTACCCGAAAAAATAATCAGGCAAGAACGCGATGATCAATAAACCACGCCTTGTTTACTGGGATAGTTGTGTCTTCCTTTCGTATGTAAATGGCCCCGAAGACCGTTTGCAAGTCATTGAAACATTGTGGGATGAAATAACCGAGAGTAATGGGACCATTTACACCTCTGTCATTACTTTAACAGAGGTGGCTTATGCCAGCATTGAAAGAGACCGGCGGATAATAGATCAGGGTATTGAAGACAAAATCGATACTATGTGGGAAGACGCTTCTGTAATGGTTTCAGAACTCCATCCCGAAATTGCCAGGATCGCAAGGGGCTTAATGCGGTCGGCCTTACCAAATTCATGGATATTGAAACCAAACGATGCTATCCATTTAGCAACTGCATCTTGGATAAACAATGCCGTCCAGCCCATTTCTGAAATTCAAACATATGACGAAGATCTTAAAAAATATGGACCGATGATTGGCATACCAATTTGCGAACCCCATGTTCTCCAGGCTCGCCTTATTAACCGATAATATATCTAAGCAATAATATTTGGATAACTACCCTTATGTCGCAATCACCGCCGCTTCTTGTCATCGTTACTGGATTGCCATGCACAGGAAAGACGGTTCTCGCTCATCGCTTGGCTCACGATATACATATCCCGATAATTGCTAAAGACGATTTGAAAGAAAGCTTGTTCGACTCTCTTGGTTGGTCTGATCGAGATTGGTCGATAAAGCTTGGACGTGCAACAATTCAACTGCTATATCAATTAGTTGAAAACCTTCTCCAAGCCGGCATTCCCGTCATTGCCGAAACTTACTTTCGGCCCGAGATGGCAAAAGCAGAATTTGAGGCGATCCAAGCACGAACTCCCTTTCGTTCTTTCGTGGTTGAATGTATTGCCGACGGAGAGATCCTCTATCAGCGCTGGCAGAATCGCATACAGACTGGCGAACGCCACCCTGGTCATGTCGATCACACTGCGCTAGATCAGGCGCGAACTATTCTTCTCCAAGGTCGCAATGCTCCACAGCTTAAAGTGGGCAATTTATACCGTATCGTCGATACTACCGACTTCTCTGGGATTTGTTACAACGAACTGGTTAAGGAAATCCGCAATAATATTTAATTCACTGTAGAGATCAGTAACTCGCCTGATCATTCCCTTTTACAAAAAGTCGTCAATTCAATATCCCGTGAAACGCCATCGGATCTAGCAGAATGGGTGCTCCTTGCCCATGTGAAATCGCGGCAGTCTGAAACAGGGGTAGATCCCTGCACTAAGAAATTGCCCTAATTCTCTCCGATTCACACCTTTGTGTTGAATAGTAGACAACAGTAAACACAAAGTATTCAAACCTCTGGATACCTTATGTTTGCTGTTCTGTAATGCATTCGCATACAGCAGCGTATCAACGTTGGCCGGTGATTTCAAGTTCGTCTCAACCTTGGTTATTAAATCCATGTCGAAAACTCAAAGGAGAAACATATGAACGTTTACGAAGATAAATACCTGCGTGAAAAAGTGAACCGCATCATTGCAAAGCAGCGAGAGGGCAAGGTCATCATCGCGGCATACAAAGACGGCAGCGGCCTACCGGCGCGCGAAGATCTCGGCGCAGCTCTTGACCGGGCTGCTTACCCATACGATTACAGTGTTGGCAGTTTCGGGTATCTCAAGTACGACTCGGAACTCGGGGCCTACCTCTTTACTGCAAAGGAAGGTGCAAAACTGCCACCGGTTCTTGCCAAATACCGGCGCATTACCCTGGGCGAAGCAACGCTGGACGCCGAAACGCGAACCATTCAGATCAAAACCGGTGAGACGTTGGTTACGTTCACTGGCGCGCACCCCTGGAAAGGGCTGTACGAAATCCTGCGCGAAATGAATGAAGAGCTGCTGCGCACTGATGCTGGTATTGTGGTGTGGAAGATCACCAAAAAGGAGAACCAGAGTGTGGCTTTGCAGGAGCGGCTATTTCCAGGAGCGGTACCCAAGCTGCGCAATGGACAGGCCATGGGCTACGTCAGCGGTTTTGCCTACGACAGTGATCATAATCTGGTGTATGTCGGTCTGACCGGCTATAAAACCAGTCTGGAATCGTTACGGGTAACGTTGATGGCAAATAAGCCGATAAGCATGTCTCAGGACAATATGGGCGACGTCAGCCTGCTGCCGGCCGAAAAGTACGAACAGGCCTGGCAGCCGATGCCGGACTACACCAGCCACCATGCGGCATTCATCGCACGGAATGCGTTGCCCCGCAAGTGGGAACCGGAAGACCTTTACGCATACCTGCTCGTTTTCAAAGGATCATTTAACCCGGATCAGGATTTGAAGCGGTTATTCATCGACCGGCTCAAAGATGCCCTAGAAATCCCCATCCTCGACGAATGGGGTGCTGAGCTGTGGAAACAGGCTCGCAACCAGCGGTACGTACATGACCTCACCACCGGCGGCGACTGCATTCTGGGAGCGCGAATCGATCTGCAAGCGGATTGGATAGGCTTAATCACCGATTTGCTCCAGCAGGAAACGCTCCAACTCACCGCCTGATCGCACCCGACAATCATTTCACCCAACTGACCCCGGAGGGGCGCGCTTTCCCCTCCAGGGGTGAATCGCGACTCCTGCGGGGTCTTTTTATTTTCCCCAAAGGAGCCGAATATGCGTCCACCAGCCATCGAAAAGATGGGGTATTACCCCACCGACCAACCTGTGATCGAAGTCATTCAAAATTATATTGCGCCTGCCGAAACTCGAGCTCGACTATTTGATCCTTGCGCGGGCGAGGGCTGGGCGGCTTCACAGCTTGGCCAGGCTCTCAACTGCGAAACCTGGGGCGTGGAGCTGTCGCCGGAACGCGCGGCAAAAGCTGAGCAAGTCATGGATAAGGTTTATCAGGCCCCCTGGCAAGCCTGCTTCCTGACCGATGAAAGCATCTCATGCCTCTTTTTGAACCCGCCTTACGAGTACGACCGCTTTGACGATCAAAAACGGCTCGAATTGGAGTTTCTGAAATCCACAACGCCAAAGTTGGCTCGCGGCGGGTTATTGGTCTACATCATCCCTCAGCGTATCCTGGGCATGCCCGAAGTTGCCCGGCTGTTGGGAGGGCATTACGAGAACACACGCATCTACCGCTTTCCAGACGGCCTGTTCGAAAAATTCCAGCAGGTGGTGGTGTTCGCCACTCGTCGGCTGGCTTACAAGATCCCCGGAGATCGAGAAGTCGGCGAAATCACAAGCCAGTCACAAGGCGAGATCGCACCAATACAGTCTGTTCCGCAGCCGGTCTATCCGCTCGTTCCAGCCCCTATCCGCGGTGCAAACAGCCGGCCGGTGGTGTTCAAGCGCATGGACTGGGAACCGGAGGAGGTGGTGGAAGCGACTCAGAAAGCCGGCGTGCAGACCACGTCCGAATGGCTGGATCTCATCAATCCTTCCCGCGGCTTGGCGCAGCTCACCCAACCGGTGATGCCGCTCAAGAAGGGCCACGTGGCGATGCTGATGGCGTCCGGGATGATGGGAACGGTTCGGCTGACCGACGAAGAAGGCCGCCCGGTGTTGATCAAAGGGCGGGTGATCAAAGTCGTCGAGAAAAGCGAGGAAACTGACAGCAAAGACAGCGGCGTGGTAGTGGAAACCTACAAGGACCGGTTTGTTACCACGGTGGCCGTGCTCAAACAAGACGGCGTGCAGGTGATCAAGGACGTAAAGGGGCTATCGGACTTCATGAAGGCGCACGGCGAGAAGATCGCCGGGCACGTATTGGAAACCTACCGGCCGCTCTACAATCTGGATCCAACTGCTGATGAAACTGTGATCCTGGATACACTCGGAACAGGGCGAAAGCCGCTGCCCGGGCAAGAACGGCCGGGATTGCTGCCAACACAGCGGCACGCAGCTACCGCAATGGCGCGGTCTGTGCGTAAGAACGGTGTGGGAAACATGCAAGGCGAAATGGGGATCGGAAAGACCAGCATCGGAGCGGCAGTTATAGCTTTGCTTCACGCCTACCCGGCCCTGATTGTCTGCCCACCGCACCTGGTTCCCAAGTGGATTCGCGAGATCGAGGAAGTCATTCCTGGCGCACACGCGCGAGAACTGCGCCGGATCGGACGAAACGCGAATGAGATGGCCGATGTAAATGACGTACGCGATTTCCTGGAGCAATACCAGGTGGCAACTCGAAACGCAAAGGAGAAGGGTTTGCCTGCGCCCAGGTGGGTGGCGGTCGTGGCTCATACCTCGGCCAAATTCGGGGCGGGTTGGCAGCCGGCGGTGGTGATGCGCAAGACAGAACACCCACTGACCGGTAAACGAGTCGATGCCTGCGCCTGCCCGGCATGTGGAAAGATCATCACAAAGGAAGAAGATGGCTTCGAAGTACCGGTCACGGATCTGAAAGACCTGGCCGATAAACGGCGCTTCTGCACCAACCAGATCCCTGGCTGGCAGTTAGATAGCCGCCAACAAAGGAAATTGGATGACAATGGGAATCCGATCTGGGGAACGCGGAAATGCGGCCAAGCCCTGTTTGAGTTCTCCGGCGCCCGCCGGCATTCGATTGCCGAATACATCGCCAAACACGCAAAGGGAGCCTTCAAGCTGCTGATCGCGGACGAAGTCCACCAATTCCAGGCCAAGGCCTCTGACCGAGGCGTAGCATTTCACCAGTTGGTCACATCCTGCAAAAGCACGCTGACCCTCACCGGCACGTTCTTCGGCGGCAAGAGCACGTCAATCTTCTGGCTGCTGCATCGCTTGAACGCAGGTGTCCGGCGCGACTTCGCCTTCCAAGACGAAAAACGCTGGGCACGGCTGTACGGCGTATTGGAAACACAGCGCCGCCGGCGGCGAGATGAAGATGACGATGATGGCGTGTTCACGGGAAACCGGCGCTATCGCAACCAGGCCAAAGAACAGCCAGGCGTCAGCCCGGCGATCGTCAGCCGGTTGCTGGACACGACCGTGTTCTTGAGCCTCAAGGATCTGAACCTGGCGCTCCCGGCTTACAAGGAGGAAGTGGTATCGCTCGACATGTTCCAGGATCAGGGTGATCAGTACCGCGGCATGGATACCGCACTCAAGCAACTCGCCATTCAATCCCGGCGTTATCTCTCGACCTGGCTGCAATGGACCCTGGCGCGGCCAAACTCGGCCTTCCGGGATGAAGCGGTGATGGTTGATGAGGTGGACAGCGAAGATGGCGAAGCGGTGCGAAAAGTAACGTTGATGGAACTACCGGCAATCAACCCGAATGGGCATAAATGGTTACCGAAAGAAAACTGGCTGGCCAGCTTCTGCAAGGCCGAAAAACAACAGGGGCGAAAAGTGTTGGTGTACCTGCGCCAAACCGGTACCCGAGATATACAGGATCGAGTAGAGCTGCCACTGCAAGCGGCTGGACTGCGCGTGACCATCCTGGGTGGAAACATCAATCCGCGCAAACGCGAAGAATGGATCGCCAAACGAGTCAACGGCATCGACGTGATGATCTGCAACCCGCGCCTGGTGGAAACCGGCCTGGATCTGGTCCAGTTCTCAACCGTCATCTTTTTCGAGCCGGAATATTCGCTCTACACCTTATGGCAGAGCGTCCGACGGGTGTGGCGGTTGGGACAAACACAGCCGGTCAAGGCCATCTTCTCGGTCTACAACTCCACCATGGAAGCAACCGCGCTCCGGTTGATGGGGCGCAAGATGAAGGCCGCGCAGCTCGTCTACGGCGATGAGGTTGGCGGTGCAATCGTGCCAGAGGATGAAGGCGATTTCTTGACGCAGTTGGCGCGTGATGTATTGGATGGAGCGAAGCTGCCGGATCTGCAGACCCTGTTTGCCGATGATCTGCAGGTGAGTCACAACCCGATGGGGAGCCTGACAACGCCGAGTGCGACGATCATGCCGGGTCCGAAGGTACTCACATGGGATGAGTGGGTGACGCAGAGGACGGTGATTGTGAGGAAATCGAAAAGAAAGGAGGTGGTACCCGAGGCTCAGATGGGATTGGGCATATGAAAAAAAGGAGCTGGATTTTCCCAGCTCCTTTCGTTTTTTCCAAAAGCAATGAAAACCAATTCACGAATTTCAATTATCAAACAGGTTTTGGAACATACTCTCAGATTGTCGAGGAGCAAGGTATAACGCGCATATTCTGTATATCTCATTAGGTGAATTACCAGTCAATGAACACCAAGCCTGAATACATCGATCACTTGCTTGTTCAATAGTGTTCGGATCAACGCCGGCCGTCGCTGTTGTCTCAGTGCTTTGAATAACCCTCAACATTTCAATGTCTAATTTCATTGGCAATAATTTCTTTCTAGAAAGGTTGTAAATGGCCCAATCAATTTTATCCAATCGCTTGAATAGTACGAATATGAGCGCATCTTTACCATCGTACTCTTTTGCACTGATGATGTCATCTGGGATTTTATGAGCGAAGTCTCGATATCGAACCAATGTTGCCGTATGCTCAAAAATTGCTGATGAATCTCGATCTTCTACAGCTTGAAGATCCAACTCACCAATTTCTGTTATCCGCTGTCCGTTAGCGATGGATTGCAAATCAATTTCAACCAGTTGTTGGTGTGTAATTGTCGGCATTTCTAAGATTGTTCTGGCCTGGGAATGACGGTTTGTAAGTTTCTCCCATCGGCTGAGAGCGAGCATAGATTGGTGTTTATGAATGGATCCAAGCATGAATGTAGGAACAAAAACGTATAAATTTACAGAACGTGGCATTTTCCAAAAACGTAAAATTCTTCCCGCCCTTTGATCGGGCTCGATAGGTGTCCATGCAAGATCGTAATTAATAACAGTTTCAGCATCCTGTAAATTAATACCTACCCCGTAAGCGTCTGTCGCGAGCAGCACATCATACTCTTCAGTCGGGTTGTGATTTTTATTCGACACTGGCGCGAAATTTTCCAGCATTTTCCTGATAACTTTTTTAGATTTTAGTTTGTAATTCCCTGTGTTTACAAGCTCAATGGTACTAGCTACTCGTATGGAGGGTCTGAGATTCTTCAACGCTGTTTCAAGATATGCGATTGTCGCACGGCGCTCAGAATAAACAATAACCTTGTTCCCATTTCTACAACGATGATCAAGAGCCGCGAGCACTGCCTGAAGCTTTTCATCCTCTTCGTATGTCATCTGTTTTAGGCGTTCCAAAGTAGGAATTAGCAATTCCTGGCGAGTTTCCTCATCGAGTATGAAATCTTTTATTCTGTATCCCCCATCTTCAGGAGATCGGATTGACTTTTCAATTACTTCTCGAATCGCCCAAGGCGAACTTCCCCATGCAATCCGAGCATGATTTTCTATTGGTTGGTTCCGTGCCCGTTTAGATTTTCTTGCAAGAATTCGATGATCAAGTATCCTTGTCATTTCATCTTCTAAAACCATTGGAGCGCGAACGCCATACAAGATAACTCGTGGAATATACATTTTTTGGCCATTAAAATCGACAAATACGCCATCTTCACTTTTCTGGCCATAATGCTTTGCTACATATGGAGTCGTAATTACCGAACTTGGCGGGAGCTCTTTTAAATGGCTCAAATCATTGATATGCCAGGCGTGGGCATCATCAATAATATCTTGAAAAAGTGTTCGATTAGGGCCAACATGAGGTAACAAGAATAACTGATTGTTGACGTTTTCTATTTCCTTTGCAAACGGCGTTGCTGTGAGAAGCAGAACTTTGCATTGGCTTTTAATAACTGCCTGGCGAAACCGAATAAAAGCAGTATGCTCTGTATGGTTAATTTTTCCGTTTTGCAGCGATTTATGATATCTATTACGCAGATTGTGGCTTTCATCGATTATAACTAGCCAACGATCATCTAACAATTTCTCAAGTGTGTTGACCAGTTCTTCTGCATGACGATTATGATCAAGTTTGGCGGCGTTGAGAGCAAGATGATTATAGTATTCCAGCCAAACCCCGGTTGGACGAAGATGATCATTCCACTCTTTTCGTACTGGATCTGGCCCAATCACCAAAACGTTGTCAATCAAGCCAGTCTGCTTTAGACGAAGAGCGACATCAGAAGCGATCACTGTTTTCCCCAACCCAGTCGAGGCGATCAGGATAGCTCCATCAAAGTCATCCATTTGGCGTAAGATACGGGCAATAACATCCGTTTGATATCCAACAGGTTTTCGATAGGATGGCCTTTGCAATTCAATATCATCTAATGATTTAATCGCTATCAGGGTCTTAAGATACACCTCCCATGGAGTAGATAATCCCAACCAGCGTCTTAACTGCTCGATTAATTCTTGCGTGATATCGATACTATCAGGGGAAAAGAAATGATGATCAAATTGTTTGAGAAAAAGACTCAAAGCAGCTGGATCATCAACAACAGTACCAGCTTCAATCGCATCAATCATCCCTCGTTGAGAGACATTAGATGAAGCAACCAGTGCTATCGCATCATCAACTAAGAAAAGCTTGGCATGGTGGTCTTTTGCCCGCGCATCAATTATGCGGAATTCGCCACCTTCCATCTTCTCAACAAGCTCTTGAACAGCTTTTCGACGATCTACATCTAATCCCGTTCGCAGATCACGCATAATTTCTTCAACTAGCGCTTTACGAACACGATCTTTTCCTGGGTCATCTACGCCAACCAGGATATACATTTGCTTTCCACGAGCTGACCCTCTGATCAGGTTATATCCACGGACAGTAAAGAAACCAGTCGCAATACGGATTAATTTCGTTCCACACATAAAGTGGTAGCGGATTACTTTTAACGCTTCTCCGCGATCAAACCACTGGCGAGGAATATTCGAATCATCTGGTTCGGCAACGTCAGTCATTGATCACCCTGCAGATTTCACTTGGAACTTGAACCTGATTTCTTAGAAAATGATGCCATTTCACCTGGTGATCCGCTACTTTTTCCCTTTCACCTTTGACTTCAACAAATAACGCCTTTCCGTTTGCATCAACCAGGAATAAATCCGGCAAACCTTTCCGATTGTCGTTGAAGTTCTCTAGCAATCTTTTCAGAATTAGTAGAAGCTGATCCTTTTGTAGAACCTGGGTCGAGATAACTAATTCATCAAGTGAAAAATGCTGCCAATCTTCAATTGCCCGGCAAGGTTTTCCAAAAAATCGATTATAGGCAGACCTCAACTCAGCCTCGGGGGTATTTTTTACCAATCCGAACAGCTTCGTTGCGCCAAATTCATGCATCCGTTTTTCGATCAGTTGCTTTCGGCGCGAATAAAACTCGGGTTGAAAGAAATCCAGTGGCATATCTTGTAATCTGCTTGGGAATTCACCGAATTGTGTAGTGTAAACGCCTGGCAACTTAGCAAAAATCACATCCCAGAATAATAAAGCCATGATTTCCCACCAATAATTATTTTCAGCCCAGATTCCTCGAAACCCCCGAGAAACGTAGTCGTTTAATGCTACCTGCTCAATAGTGATCTCCTTTCCTAGTGGGCCTTTATAATACGCTTTCCCTGGACCAATCGTTAATTTTTGCGCTTCGATCCAATGAATCGGAATGTTGTTTTCCTCAATCGACCGTTGAGACCTAGTTGAGATCGATGGCTTGTCTGTCACTGATATATTTTTTGAAGCTTGGTTGGTTTCGATATCATCCCCTTTTGGATGGTCTGGGTTCGTATCAAACAACATCGCATAACGTGTGCCGATCAATAATTGGCCATTGTCAAAGCATGTAACGGAATGAACACTTTTTACAAATTCGATCTCAGCAAGGAGTTTCCCGCCAAGGGTCGCAACATCCAGATTATTTCCAGACCAGACTACTAATCTATTAGCGGACCGGTTAATTGCGATCTGACTAAAGCCTTTGACTGGGATTTTAGCTGTGACCTTTCCGTTGTCATATATAATCATTTTTTCCGAGTCGCATACCCCTATGCTTCCCGTGTCAACCCAATAAATGCGATTGATCGATTCAAGTTTTGCCTTAATTTTGCGCACTTCTTTCCCATCAGCCAATTCATAAACCGTATCACTAGATGCTGCCAGTATATTTCGACCAACGGGTGCGGCTGCTAAAGCAACAACTGATGGCGCTCCTGTTGAAATCCTAATTGTCATGAATTCCGATTTAATTGTTTCATTATGTTCTGGCATCCCCCAAGTGTATTGTAACTTTCCTTGGGAATTTAACACATACAATGTTCCAAAACTGGTGAATGCAACAATATCTTTTCCTGCTGCAACATAGTATGGGCATGGACGAGAGTAATTGTCATCTTGAGGTTCTGAACTGCCTGGCACTTTAAAGGACCAAATACTATTCCCGTCCAAGGAAAAGGCATATAGGTTTCCATCACGACAACCAGCATAGATGCGGTCGGTAGTAGACACAACTTCAGAAGGTACATCAGGTAGGATTTGATTAGATATCAAATTCCCTTTCGCATCATAAAAAAAGATCTTTGTTTCACCCTCGCCAATTCTTCCATCGCGGGTGTAAACGATCACCCGATCATTAACTGCCATCAATCCTGCAGGTGCCCCCTCGAACGGAATTTCCCAGCTGCGCTCGATTTCATCCAATCGATAACAAAACAATTTTGGGGTTTTTCCTCCTGTAGTCCCCCAAAAACGGTCACCTAAACTGGCAAGGTTAGAAAGCTGAGGTGAGAATTGGATCTGCTGAAGTAGGGACAGATTCCGTTCTCCCGAACGAATTGTAAAATCCGGAATAAGCGCTTTAGGAGTTCCTTTAGGCACTGCTCCGGTTTTTTGTTCTAGTCGTTGTTTACGCTTCTTGAGATCCGCTTCCCACGCCGCATCTATTTGATTTTTTAACGCTTTTTCAATAATAGTAAGAGCGACTGAGTAGTTTTTTTGTTTTTCAAGGTTAATCAGATACCGATTGAACGTAAATGAATCGGTACTCCCCTCTGATATCGCGTTGCCATAAAGCTGGATGGCCTCGTCTAAATTACCCTCTTGTTCATATGCGCTTCCTACCAGTCCGCGGATACGCCAATACACTTGTGGAGACTGACTCTTAGGGAAGTAATTAATGGTTCGATTCAGTAGTTGGACGGCTTCGTTATAGCGTTCCTGTCTGACTAGTCGAGAGGATAACTCGATAAATATCTCTTGTGTAGCCCCAGATACATGCTGTGTACCTTTTTGCTGCCAGATTTCTGCGATCTTAAATGCTTGATCTACTTCTGTCGCGAAGATAAGGATAGATATCAACCCATAATAGATTGCTGGGATGTCTGTTCCGATCTGAACAGCTTTTTCATAAGCCTCTCTTGCCTTTCCATCCTCGCCGGCTTGTTCGTAACAATATCCCAGTCGCCCGAGTGCAAAGGTGACACCTTCTCGATCTTTTTGTTTTTCGTAGGTTTTAATCCCCTTCAGGATGTATTGTTCAGCCTCGAGGAATTTTTTCTGTTCAACAAGTTCTAAACCTTTTGAAACCAACTCAAATGGCTCTGGCATTGTTCCCCCGATCTTTTCTGCATCGATTCTTATATTCCGTATTTTTCTTTCCGAATCTTAAATGCATTCTCCCCACCCTCAAGGATATGCTCAACATATTGTTTGATGGATTTTGTATCGATTGAACCAATTCCATCTTCTTCAATCCAACCTCGACGCTCATCAGCGTTTAAGACCACGATCAACTCGGCATCACCGGATACCGGAATGTTCGCATTGTGGGTGGCAATTAAGAATTGCCTTTTTTCTTTTGCGCTTCTTAATGTAGTGACAATCTGATCAAAAATGAAATGATTATCTAGATCGTCTTCTGGTTGATCAATAAGCAACGGGGCGGGGCTTTCCAGGAGAACAAGGGAAAGTAATGCAGTGCATTTTTGACCTATTGATAATGAGTCGAGTTGTTTGTAACCAAGTGCGCCGTTACCCACTTTAAGCTCAATTATGGGTAAATCAGGGATAGAAACTAATTCCAGCTCAAATAGTTTCTCTGTGGAGAGACCGGACAAATTTCGCCTCATCGCCGCAGATTCAATTCCATATGTTTGGATCAACACTGATTCTTCTTCAGGAACCCCTTGAGCTTCTTTCCGGATAGCATCTGCCAGGTCAATTGGATCCAGAAATAGTGGTATTTCTGGAATCAGGTATCTTGTTTCACCGCGATAATTAATTGGGCGTTGCGCAGGCCTCTCTGGGTGTTCGGCTTTGATCTTTCCTATCTGGTCGATTACATCTTTCCTGGTACGGGTTCCTTCCAAAATCAATCCAAGCTGTTTCTGATATTCAGCTCGATTGCCCTGAGGCCAAATCGTAATACGAACCCGTTGTCCTAGTTTCTGCGACAGCTCCTCTGCTTTCATTTGACGGAGTTCATATTGTGCCCGTCTATTGCTCTTTAGCTGTTGAAGGAGACTCATGCGGGCAATTTTTACTTCATCTAGTTGGTTGCTGAGATCAACTAATGTGTCAGACAATCCTTGTAACCGCCTTTGCTCTCGTTGGAGTTGAATATAACGCTCCGGTTTCAACCCTGTTTCGTCTGTTTGGAATTCGAGTAGCAAGGCCTGGTATGCTTCCTCTTGCTCAGAATAATCCTTCGTCCACTGGCCTAATCCGGGACCGTCTCTTTGATCGATGCCTTTAATTTCCGCGATTACCTGGCTAATCCTATTTTCGAGGGTTCGATCAATTTCTTCTAAGGCAGCTTTTCGTTGTTCTAGCAATGCTTTGTTAGGCAATCCGTCAATTTTATTTGGATCAAATCTATCAGTCTCGATACTGTTTTTTGCCAGGAACAATGATAATGCGGCTGTTAAATCACCAATCTTTTTAGCGGCAAAATCTAACAGCTCCTTCTCTCGATCAAAATAACTTTTCTGCTGGAGTCGGGTGGTAAAGTTCTCCCGTTCCATACGATGTAACTGCTCCGTAACCGCCCCCAGTTTCTCTACTTCGATTTGAATACTTTCGATTTCTTGCGCTCGGATTTGTATCTGGTTTGCATTTTCAGTAAGACGATTAAGGATTTCACTCTCGTCCTTTTTCAATGGGCGTAAGGTTTCTTCCAGGTAATTATCCAGCAACCTCAATTGGAAGGTTGAATCCCTTGAGATTTCATACACTTCTTTCTGTCCGTAAACTTGAATAGGTAGTAAATCCGCTGGTTCAAGGCCTAAAGGTTCATCCTCTCCTAAGCGATACACCTTGGGTGTGGCCTTTGCGGTTCTTTCAACCCTATAAGCCGTATCTGCATCGAATCGAATTTGAACGGATGCAGTGGATCCGGCGGGGAAAGTGTTATCTATAATACCTTGAGCTTGTGTCTGATTTTGGCTCGTTTTAGGATTAATTCCAAAAGTATGCCGAACGACTTCAAATAGACATGATTTACCAGTGCCTCGTCCGCCAATAAAACAATTCAAATTAGGATTCAACTCTATATCAAACTCGTTTAAAAAGCCGCCGTCAATGGATACTCTTTCTATCACCGGATGTGTTATCGGCTGTGGGGCCGCTGGACGTATCCGAGTAGAAGGGTCTTGGAAACAAAGACGCAATCCCTCAAATGTAATGGGTTCACTTAATTTAAACTGAGAGTGTCGTTTGCCAATCCCTTTATGAGAGTGCTTGGTGGGATTTTCTGGATGCGGATTATCCGACGACCAGAAAAAGGCTGGCAGTCGATTGTAAGGGTCTTTACCAACTCCATCCGGCAACCGGTCACCAACTATCTCGACCGCCGCAAATTCTCCAGTTTCCCAGAATTGAATAAATGTTTGACCTGATCCGCAAAGCACCTTCCAGGCGCCTTTTTCATCATCTATATGAGCCAAAATAGGTAATGCATTATGGTTTCTGATAAATGACACTGTTTTTTGAATGCTAAAGTCCTTTACTAGAGAGTCATTTTTTCCTCGATCATCTGCCCTCAAGCCCAAATCCGATAAAAGGTCATTAACATTGGTAGTGGCACGATCCTCAGGAAAAATCGCTAGAACATGCACACCTGGTTGAACAGTTATTTCGACTCCCGGAAATACCGTTAGACCAGTACCTATCGCTGCTTCTTTAATTAGATCGACCCAATCAGCACTATTATGGTCAGTGATCGCGATTGCTTTCATCCCAGCATGTAGTGCTTCGGAAACTATCATTGCAGGAGAAACATCTGGCTCGATAAAACATTCAGATTTTGGGGTATGAACATGGAGGTCCACATTGCAGAAGTGAAGCCCAGATGACATATTTCCTCCTATATCGTTCCATCAATGGCTCAATGAATTTTCTTGTTGTGGTAAGGGTAATCTTTTCATTTAGATCAGATCATACCGAATTTCACACATCATGTATTTCAAGCAACTCCTCACCCAGCATATCGATAATCTTAACTGCTACCGTCGTCGCGTCCGCCGGTGCGGGCAGCTCGTAATGCCCGACCACCAGATCCGCCTTGCGCTCCGGCACGTCGCTTAGCGCCACGTTGAACACCTCTCCATCATAAGCCACATCGATGAGCACGGTGTCCACCATTGCCCGCCAGTCGGTAATTTTGGCCTTGAACATACCCGAATCCATTTCTAGCCGTTCAAGAATCGTGGGAGAGATGAAATCCTCAATGTCAACGACAATTTTCCCGTCTTTCCGCATAACGTGGACCTCGGCGCTGGCCGGCTGGTGCTCGAAGAACTTGCCGTAGCGCGGATCGGTGCGCAGCTCAATCACGCTGATTTTGTTGACCGGATGGTGGTGGTTGTATTCGGCCAGCCAGGCATCGGCGGCCAGTTCTTTACCAAGGCAGACGGCAATAATATCGCGATCTTCGCTCGAGCGCTTTTTCAACTCATCCTGGATCATTTGCAGATCCAGGCGCGTGAGTGGATGGTTGAACGGGATGATTTTCACCAGGCGCTTTCCCAGCGTGCCCTCAAAGAAAGGATCGCCCTTCAGCCGCTCGATGCCTACGTGCTCGATGGCCAGGTTAAGGGCCTCGTTGTGCTGGATCTGCAGGTCGTAGTCGTTGACCCGGTAGACCGCAAACGCGAGCTGCGCCGGTTGGGGCTCGCCCTTGGTGTCTTCAGGCAGCAGGGCTAACTGGGTGCTTTTCTCCCTGCCCTCAACCTGCTCCTGGATGATGCGCTGCAGGCGCTTGCTGGCGGTCTGGACAGCGCCCTTGTTGATGTCGGCGATGATCCAGCGGCGGCCCAACTTTTGGGCGACTGCGGCGGTTGTACCGGAACCAGCGAAACAATCGAGAATCAAATCGCCCGGGTTAGAGGATGATCCAATAATTCTCTCTAAAATATCCTCTGGCTTTTGAGTAGGATAATCTGTTCGTTCCTGAGCTTGGCTATTAATCACATACAAGTCAGTCCAAATTGATTGAATTGCTACCCCTTCAGCATCTTCTAGATATTGTTTTTGTCTCGGCCATCCACCAGCCTCCGGCCAATAGATTCTTCCCTCAGCATTCAGCTCATTAAGTTTTTCGATAGTATATTTCCAGTGGTTTCCCTTTGTGGAGGGGTCAAAACCTTTCCAAGGTTTGCCAGTTGATCCGTTGCGTAATCCTCGGGCAGTTAAATCCGTGCCTGAAAAACGTTTTCCATTTACTTTGTCAACCATCGTGAAATAACGATCTATATACTCTTGACTATAAGGAAGTTTTAGCTTATTCCAGGTGAATTGATCGCCCTTTGTTACCAGGTATATAGTGTCATGGATATGGTTGTAGGTCTTTGAATCGCTTCTTGCGGATGTTCTCTTCCAAACCACCTCATTTCGTAAGAATTCCGGACTAAAAACTTCCTCCAAAATGCAACGAAGTAAATGACTTTTATTCCAATCACAATGCAAATAGAGACTTCCGTCTTCTGTAAGTAGCTCCTTGAGCATCAACAAACGCTCATACATAAATTGGAGGTAATTATCATTGGCCCAAATATCCGTATACTGAACTTGCTCCCCCAAAGAATACATTTCGCCATCTAAACGAGTTGAGCTAAGCCCCCTCAACTCAATTTTTCGGACATAGTCAGCCCCACTGTCAAACGGCGGATCGATGTACACCAGGTTGATCTTTCCCCGGTAGCCGTTGGCCAGCAGCCAGGCCAGCACATCCTTATTGTCGCCGTGGAAGATCAGGCCCTCTCCCTGGGCGTCGAGGACCGGAGAAAACCGCTCAATGAGTTGGGCGGGAAATGCTGTCACACGGTCCAGGGGGCGCTTACCCACCCATTGCAGCATAGGCCGGCCCTTGGCGGGGGTTAGTTTGATGGGTTTTCCTTCGGGCATGCAATCATCCTTTTCTGGCAATCATTGTCCTATGTAAACCCGCTTACATAGGGAATTTTTTATGTAAATATTTCGGAGAAAACTTACATAACGGTTCGCTTACCCCATTCTTATTGCATAATCGAAACAATCGGGTCGGCAAGATAGATCCGGTTTCGTTTATGATCGGTAATCTCATGCACCCAGCCCAGACCCTCCAGTTTTCGAAGCGCCTGCATCGCCGATTGATGCGACACCTGGCAATACTTCGCCACCTGATTGGCTGACACTGCCGGAATCTCAAAAAGCAGATCGGCCACACGCATGGCCAGCATCGATGAACGGATTTGCTGGAGTTTTTCGCGCCAGTCTGCATGGAGATCTTGCATTTGCTTGGCCCGTTGAGCGGTATCTACTGCTTGTTGTTGGATACCTTGCAGGAAAAAGACCACCCATTCACGCCACTCGCCTGACTGGCTAACCGCCAGGAGGCGTTCATAATACATCTGGCGGTTTTTTTCAAAATACGCGCTCAGGTAGAGCAACGGGAGGGGGAGTATTCCCCAGTTTACCATTAGCAACGAAAGCAGCAGCCGGCCGATGCGCCCATTCCCGTCCACAAAAGGATGGATCGATTCAAACTGGTAATGAATAAATGCCAGGCGGATGAGCGGTGGGAATAGATCTTGGATATGCAAATACTTCTCAAAGGCATCCAAAGCAACTTTCATCTCAGGAACCGGCGGGGGAACGTAGATAGCGCTGTTAATTGTAGCGCCACCGATCCAGTTCTGTCGGGTACGAAATTCCCCTGGCGTGGCGAACTCACCGCGCACACCCTTCAACAATACCTCATGCGTTTCCTTGATCAGCCTCAGGCTGACTGGAAGGATGTCCAACCGGTTCAAGCCAAACTTTAATGCCACAACATAGTTAAAGACTTCGCGAACATCTGCTTCTGAGGGGGGTGTTTTTTCAAATCCAGGCAACGGCATTTGACCAGCCTCGTAAAGGTAAAGATCCGTCAAATCCGACTGCGTCCCCTCAATGCGCGATGACAGGACCGCCTCGCGGCGTAGGAATGGCGAAACAAAAAGATCAGGATTTGGCAACAGCCTTCCTAACCCGGCCAATTCACTGACTGCCCGGTCTGCGTCAGAGAGCAGTCTGGTCAGGTCCCAATCGGCCGCCAGGTCGGGAGGTAAAGGGTTGGGAACGAAAGCCCAGTAGGCCGTTTCACCTTGTCCAGCTTGAATGACTTTACCTGCCGTGGAATTTTCAAATTCGTGACGATTCATTTGTGGTCCTCAGCAATTGAAGATGCTATTTAGGCAATTTCTCAACAAATGAAATGATAGCAAGTGCAGTGGTGAGAACCCGGGGAGTGATCGCTGCAATGTTTTCAGCCGCCTTCTTCAGTCCTTCGATATTTATCGCTAGCAATCTTTTGTTAGGTTTTTCTTTGGATGCACTTTCAACCAAGCTTTTTGCTGTTTCAGCCACCGCTTCTGCATCATCGGCGCGATCTTCCGGCACCTCTTGTAAATCATTGTTCAACCGATCCAGCAGATCCCCAATCGCCGCTTTATCAGAATCGTTAATAGCGGAACTTATTTGAATAGACTGGCTGGCAGATGTCAGAATCGAGCCAATCGAAAGCACGTTGTTATTTCCATGTATATGGGTAGTGATATCTCCGGTGTGAACGCCACTGTTCATACCAGATCGTCGAAAATTCGATCTCACAATATTTCTTCCTTCCGATGTTACGCTGATTAACCAATAAGGGTTATTGTCTGCAGCCTGTCCACGAACTAAACCCTCATCACCTAATGCTTGTGCCGCTTGCATGAATAGGTCTTTATCCCATCCGAATGCTTTCATAACAGCATCACCGTTATTAAATGGAAACCCGGGCTTTTGAGCTTCCACGAGGTATTTAAGCAGTTTCTCAGCTTCTCTCGGAAAATTGATCCTCTGCTCTTTAAATTTTCCATAAAAGGAATAGCCACCTTTGTCTATCAATATTGTCGCATCATCTCCTAATTGCCCGGCAGCATGACAGCAGTCGTTTCCATAAAGATAGTTGTAAGCAGCTTCAAAATCGGTGGGGGGTATTTCCAATTCTTGCCTGACATCGCCCCACGAATATACCTTACGGCCGACTTCAACCATATAACGAACCATCTGAAAAGCATTTTCTTCAACACTCGAAACTGACATTGTTCAGCTCCTACTCACGCAAGAAGAAGAGATTTATCTGCGCCAGGTCATCATGAGGTAAGTTTTCACTGGCCGCGAAGATGACATGGTAAGCCAACTGTTCCGGCGAGAGCTGCGTCCAGCGGTCGAGTGCGATCAGTTTGCGCCCCTCCACGCTCAAGGCTTCCTGTCCCTGGCCGGCGCGCTGCAAATCCTGTTCGACCGACTCCTGCCAGCGAGCATCTTTGATCTCGACAATCAAGCTGCGACCGTCGCGTTTGCGCAACAGGAAGTCCGGAACGTAGCGGTGCGGGCGGCCATCGACGCCCTTGTACTCGACATAAAAGTCGGAATGCTTCTCGGCAGTCAGGCCGCCGGTGAAATACACATCCTGAATATCGTCCGGGTCTTCTCCCAGGCGCTGCAGCAGCCAGGAGAAGAAAGATCTTTCCGCGCCCGAGTCGAAATTGTAGGGGCTGTAGTGGAAACCGTAGCGATCTCTGCCCTTCCCATCGGCGATTAGATGGAAACGATCCACCGGCACGCTGATGGTCGTTGTGTATACCACTTCTCCCTGCTCGACGGCCTGTTCGAAGCCATCCAGCCGGACCAGCGCCAGCGCGTCCTCGACCGTCTCGGTCTGAACCGCATAGAGCTGCACCTGGGCTTCAATCTGACCGGCCAGTTCCAACAGATGAGCTTCCGGAATCTTGCGCTCAGGCGCGTAAACTTGTCGCAGTTGGCGGTATAAGTCACCTGCGTCAAGTCGGTAGGTGGCGCCCAATTGGGTGGAAGCCTGATACAAGTCGATCTCCTGTGGAGCGCCATCGATGACGGTTTTGTCCACAAAGGTCAGCACATTCCTTTCGCCTGTACCGGGAGTGTCCGCGCTTGTGAGGGTGGCGCGTTCTCGGATCAGCTCTTCCGTCGTGCGAGCGGCGACCTTGCTCAGGTGCAGAGCAGGCCTCTTCACCCCTTCAATCGGCACTATGGTCTGCACCAGGCGGCGGACCACCAGGGGCGGGATATCCACTTTACGTACCACCAAACGGACCGTCCGTGACTGGGCGGCAGTCTGGTTCAGGTCGGCCAGGCGCTCGCCGTATGTCTCCTGAAGTTGGGCGTCTAGTGTGCTGTAATTATCCTGAGAAAGATATACGCGAGCCTTATGAGTATTGCCGGGCACCTGGCGCAGGCAGCGCGTGGCAGCCTGTAAAACGAAGTTGTTACTGGATCGCAGCTTGCGTGCCAGAGCCGTCGCAAACAGGCTGGGGCAATTCCAGCCCTCCGTACCCTTGTTGACTAGCAGAATAATTCGGTGGGTCGCACCGGGTTCGTTCAGGCGGGCGAAAGCATCCAATTCGGCCTGGGAAGACTGAGAGGTATTGCGCAGCACCATCGCCGGATCGCGTCCCAACTCAACCAGCACGCCTTCGATGACAGGCCTCAGGGTTTGTAGGTCATCTTCCTGGGGGAAGTACATGGCCAGCTTGGCCGGCGATCTATCCGGCAACGCCACATCGCCGTAAGTCTGGAAGAAGTCGCGCACCACTTCAGCCACAAAAGCGTCGGTGTTTTCATCGTTGAAACGGTAGCTGTAGATGTTACCCGACAAATCTTTGAGAATATCGTCGCGGATGCCCTGTGACAGGCTGTACCAGACGATCACGTCCTTCAGGAGCTGCTTCTGGTAATAGGGCGTGCCAGTGGTGTTAACCACGGCGATCAGATTTGTGTTCTCGTGGAGATAGTTGACCGTCTGTCGGACGCGTTTTAAGTCGGCTTCCATCGCCTGGCCGTAAGTATGGTGGGCTTCGTCCGAAAAAATCCCCAGGTGAGGCAGGCTGGCCACCGCCTGCAGGCGCAGATTGGCGATTTCCTCTTCCTGTTTCTCCAGCTCGTTTAACTTAAGCTGGGTCCAGCCCTGGCGCGAGCGCACAGAGCGCTTTTGAATACGAATTTTCTCTGTGTTGGTTACAACAATATTGTAGCGGCTGCCGCGGATGATAGGCAGGTCTTTCTCCCCATCGCGGGTGAAAGTTAGCTTATAGTTGGTGATGAACTGCTTGTAGAGCCGCGGCGGCAGGATTTGATCGTATGGCACATCGGCCAGTTCCCGCAGCGCATCAAGGATGGTTTTTCCGGGAGCGAAGACCAGGGCATTTTGGATAAAAGGCCCATCGGGTGTTTCTAACGCCATCGCAAACTCGGTAGCAATAATTGTCCCAATCAGCATGGTCTTGCCTGCGCCCATGGCCAGCGCCAGGATGTAGCTAGGATAATCGAGCGCCAGTGTCTCGCGCAGGGCTTCGAGGCGATATTTCTTGACCATCGCGTCATCCGTCCGCACCTGCTCGAGCAGATCGTCCAGGTCATAGTCGATCAGCATTTGCAACATGTCAGGGTGGTCCATGCCGAACGCTTTGGCCCGGTCGCTCTTTTTGGGGAAAAGGCGCTTGTAGAGCTGGGTGATGTGAGGCGTGCCATCGATGAGCCGCAGATACCAATACGTTTCGAGGGCACGAATTTGCGCCAGGCGCAGGGCGCGCGGCTGCTCGCTAGGCGTTAACCAGGCATAGTCCAGGATCTCCGCTATCGCAGGATGATCTGGGGTGGCATAACCCTTTTTACGCCATTCGGTTACTTTGTCGGCGAGGAGCTCGTAAAGGTGCATTGAGGAATGGATTCCTGTTCGAATATTTTAGCCGGTAAGAATTTATCCAATGGTGCATTGCAGCCCCGTTTTATATTGACAATGGACCATAATGGATTTGCGCCATTCGTTGTGCCATTATTCGGCTTTATTTGGCGTAATGAATGGTCATTTGTCATTTTATACTCGAATCCTATATTTCAGTCGGACTCTCAATTCTTCCATTAGACTTTGGATTTCAGCAATTGTGCGCATCCTTATTCCCCCTCTGAGCCTCTTTGACTTGTTCTTTCCGGCTTCATACCACGCGCCTGGTCATTGATCCAACGGTCGATGAACTCGCGTCGGAAACGCCAGTGGCGACCCACCTTGGAAGCCGGAATTTTCCCTTGTTGGGCCAGCTTGTACAGCGAAGAAACTGGGACGCGAAGATATTCAGCAACTTCTTCAATGGTCATGATTTCCGGCAGGTGATTTTCCATGGGATCCTCGGTTAGGAAGATGAATTTATTATACACTTTGACTAGAAATAGCTATCTGATATTGTCATTATTGTTCAGTTTTGTATTATTATCTTTCAAGATGGATCTCGTGCTCCTCAAAGAAACCAATTATATTTCTCACAATTTTGCAGGAGGTCTGCGCATGGTAAAGAAAGTTGCGATACCACAGAAATATCAAGTGTGGATCGACGCACGAAAGCACTATCGTCTCACCGATGCGCAAGTTCAGATGGCTAGGGAATTAGGACTAAATCCGAATAAGTTTGGGAAGCTGGCCAATGAGAAACAGGAACCGTGGAAAAAGCCTTTGCCGGAATTTATCGAAGAAATTTATTTTAAGCGCTTTGGTCGATCGATGCCTGAAGTAGTGAGGAGTATCGAAGAGATGGTTCAGGATCAACGGGAAAAGAAAGCTGAACGGAAGATACGTAAAGAAACGTCAAAAGACCAATCCTCGCCATCGAATTAGAAATTTCCATAGTACTTGCTGAGAATCCGGGGAGCACATTGATCTAGTGTATGCATGGTAAATTGAAAATGTCACTCCGGTAACATATCCTGTTCTACCAATGACAACCTTGAATGTCATAATTTGTTCCATCAGGGACAGATTATGACAGAAGACAAAGCCGCAGTATTCGTTAAATGGTTGGACAGCGTACTTGCTGAATATAATCTTACCGACAATCAACTTGCCATAAGAGCGGACATTTCCCACACGAATTTCAGCAAGGCTCGGAATAAAGGTGTTCTCCCCAGGTGGGACATATGCCTAAAAATTGCCCGTGCTTTACGGATCGATCCGGTTGAAGTCTTTTGCGCAGCCGGTTTACTTCCGTATCCCCCTGAATTGGACCCGGATTTCGAGCACTTAAAATTTTCTTACGGAAAGCTCTCTGAACGAGACCGAAAGAGAGCGGTCAAGCTGGTTGGGGTCCTGGCAGAAAACGAGGATTAGTTTTTATTGGTGCCAGCAGTAATCGTTCCCAATCAAGAAAAGAAATTAACTGAACAACCTGTTATCCCGAAGACCAATCCGGTTACGCCGTGCTTGGCCAATTTTGATTTCAGTTGGATGTTGCGGGAATCCGCAATCAGGCGCCGAATTTTGCGGGAATCCGCAACGATTCTTGCGGATTATCCCAGTTATCGATTTCAAAGGGCGCGGATAAACTTGGCGAGTAATTCCAAATCCACTTTGAGAGGTATAGAAATGACACTCGCTACTGTTGCCTATCGGATTTCCACGGATGTTTCGTTCGCCGAATCGCTGCAAATGAATGCGGAAGTAGCTCTCCAACTGGCCGGCATTGCCCTGGAAAAGACCGAGAAAAAGGCCCTGGAAGCCCTGCTGGCGCTGCCGGAATCCATTTCCAAAGCAGGCAATTTCATGCTCACGACCGAACCCTGGGCTGCCTAAGCGATGGACGCAGAAGCTATGATTTGCGACCGCCTGGCGCTTGCGCTGCGGCGGATCGATCTCGCGCCATCTTATCGAAATTTGCTGTTGTCGGTTGGGCAAGATTACCTGCAAATGCAATTTCATCGTTTTAAAGCCAGCGAGCCTCCAGTTTGTCTTCCTTTTTTGTGTTGCGAGGCAAACGGAGTGAATCCCCTGCGCGCAATTGGAGTGACCACTTCCTGGTTTCTGCTTCAAACCGCTGCGCACGTGTTGGACAAGGTTGAAGATCATGAGCCCGCGCTTCCTGGCTTATCTCCCTACGGTCAGGGGATTTGTACCAACCTGTCGACCGGGATGATATTCGTCGCCGAATGGATTCTCAACCATCTCGAGTTAGATTGCATAGATGCCGGCGCAGCCTGGGATATCCAAAGGGCGTTTCACGAAACCGTCCTTTCCGTATGTTCGGGGCAACATCTTGATCTCTCTGTCCCCTTGCCAGATCTGGCAACTTGTTGGGAAATTGCGCAAAAGAAATCCGGCTCGGCCTTTGGCCTGGGCTGCTACGTTGGCGCACGCGTTGCGACCAATCAAACCGATCGACTTCTGCATTTCGACAAATTCGGAACTGCCGTTGGGACAATTGTACAGATATCGGATGATCTAAAGGATCTTGAGGCGGATGCCATCAAACAGGCAGGAAACCACACTCTCAGTCCAATGGCAAACGCCTACTTGAGCTACCTGGGCTTGAGCGGTCAAGATCCCATTTACTTGGGATTCGGGCCAAAAGCACAAACAGATTCGCTACAGAACAGCCTGATCCTCTATCTGAGGCTGGAAGCGATGAAGTACGCCGAAATTGGCAGGAGTGAACTCCGCGCAATACCGCTAGCAAAAGAGCCTCACGAGAGAATCCTGAAAATGCTGAACCATTTATCCTGGTTAGGAGTGGCTGTAAATTGAAAAAAGCCTTGCTTGTGCTTCTGCACGGAATATCGGTAATTACATTGGTCTGGATCGGATGGTCGGTATTGCTAGCCGTACAGAAGCCAAGCATTGGCGCCTATTGGGGTTATCGGTCCGGCGTCGTCTATGATGTCGACGCCGGCCATCCTTCATCCAAGACATTCCAAATTGGTGACAGGATCATCTCGGCTGGCGATAAATCGGCAGCGGATTTATACAAATTGACGAGAACTGAAATTGATCAGACTATCCGGATCGATGTTGAGCGCGATGGCCAGATACAGAATTTGGCGGTCCAGGTCACACCATCAAGTTTCCGAGCCATTCTCAATCGTTTACCAGCATTCCTTGTCGCTTTCGGTTTCTGGCTTGTGGGTGGTTATGTGCTGGCCTTCAGCCGGGCGCGTGTCCAATCGATCCTCTTTTTCCTGGTTAGTCAAAGCGCGGTGGTTTCACTCACGTGTGGTGCGATCAGCACATATGGCCCCGATTGGACGAAGGTGGGGTTCCATTGCGGCATCCTTTGGTTGGGGACTTTGGCCGTTCACCTTCATGTGGTATTTCCCGTCAAGGTTCGTAATTTTAGTCCCAGGGCAGGATACGCCTTGGTGGCAGCAAGTATTCTGTTCTGTCTTCTAAATGTTTGGAACTCATTCGCAGGCGTCGGACTCCTCCAGGATCATATCGTGTCAAATATTATCTTCACGATATTTGCCATTGACATGCTCGCGGTAATTTATCTCCTGACCCGCTCGTTCAGAAATGCCACGACTGCACTGGAACGATACCAGGTCGGGTTGATCGTTCTGAGCGGCCTGATCGGAATCGTTCCCGTGATTACTCTGGTCATCATCCCGCAGGTGATTAGCGGGCATCCCGTCGTATCGTTCGAATTGGCTTTTCTTGCATTGTTAACTCTGCCCTTAGGTTATGGTTTTGCGATTTACCGCTACCGACTGGTCGGCGTAAAAGACACCATTAACCGGGGCCTGGCAATTGTTCTCGTGGGTTTGCTTCTAACCGGCATTTATTCGCTTTGTTTTTCACTCACATCAACGTTTATTTCACCATCGCTGACCCACTCTCCGGTCTGGGGGCTGGTCACGACCGTCATCCTTGCTGGTTCCGCGGTCAAACTTTATGGCGTCCTGACCCGCTTTGTCAACCAGCTCCTGTATGGTGGATGGTACGATTTCCGCACCGTAGTCGAACAAACGAGGCACTCCTTGACCACAACCGAGCAAAATCAAATATCGATCGGGGCATCCCTGACCCAGGTGATTGGGCAATCCATGCGTCTGGAAACAGCCTATCTTATCTTGCCTGACAAGATCAGGTTTACGTATGAACACGGCCTTACCGTCCGGACAGAAACGCTACCGGATGACCAGAAATGTGATCTTGGCGATTTTGAAGTACTTTTTACGAACAAACCCAACGATTTTCTGCCCTGGAAACAAGAATATGCCGCTGCCTATCCATGGGCCTCGAAAAATGGGGTCCATCCAACACACGTGGTTCCCCTAAAAGGGGACGACGCCCGCTTGTCAGGTGTTCTTTTACTTGGTGTAAAACGGGATGGAGAACCGCTGAGCGAGCCCGATTTTGAAATTCTGAAGGTCGTAATCCACCAGGCCCAGATGACTCTAGAGAACGCAAAGCTGTTGGAAGAAGCCCAAACGCATTTGGAAAAGATAAGCCGGCTCCACCGGCAAGTTTTGCGCGGCCGCGAAGAGGAGCGCAAGCGGTTGGCGCGCGACCTGCACGATCTGGTCATCCAATCGTTAGCCGGCCTGAATTACCAGATGGCTGGGATTCGAAGCCAATTGAATGGCGCGCAAACTGATAATCTCGTGAAAGTGCAGACAGAAATTCAGGAGATGATCGGCGTGTTGAGGCAGATTTGTGATGATTTGCGTCCACCAACGCTTGACGTGCTCAATTTCTTTGAAGCCATACAGTCCAAAATTTATGAAGTTGAAGAAAACGCTGATTTCAAGGTTCGCGTTCTCATCGAGGGAAATGAAAACCAGGAAATGGGCGAGGATGTCAAGCTATGCATCTACCGTTTGGTCCAGGAAAGCCTGATCAATATCTATAAACATGCCCACGCTGATCATGTGGAGGTGTGGGTCAAAGTCACATCGGAACAGGTTTCCGTGATGGTAACGGATAACGGAAAGGGTTTCACGGTGCCTGACCGGCTGGAGCTTTTGGTCCCGAATCGGCACTACGGTCTGATAGGCATAAAAGAAATGGTTGAAGCTGTGAATGGTTGTTTGTCGATTTCATCGAGCCCGGGCCAGGGCTGCATTCTGTCCGCCCAGGTTCCAATTTAACAACTTTATCGGAGGTAGATTTGAGAACGCGTATTTTGATAGCGGATGATCATCCGATTTTTCGCTCCGGCTTGAAAGCCGAATTGTCCCGTCATGCCGATTTTGAAATCGCGGGTGAGGCGGTCGATGGCGACGAGGTGATTGTGAAAGTCAATGAAGCGCCGGTTGATGTGGTGATCCTGGATATCAGCATGCCAGGGATCAAAGCAGTGGAGGTTATCAGACGGCTGGGGAAATCCCATCCCGCTATAAAAGTGTTGGTGCTGACGGCTCATGGGGATAAAGGTACTGTTACATCCATGCTGAAAGCCGGCGCGCACGGCTACGTTTTGAAGGAAGAAGATCCATTCGTCGTTCCAGAAGCGGTCCGTTCTGTTATTAAAGGCAGAAATTGGGTAGGACCTTCCGTAGCAACTATGATGATGGGGAAATTTCGCGATAATCCATCGCAAACGAATTCCGGCGTTCTGACGGAAAAAGAGTGTGAAGTAATCCGGCTGATTGCAGATGGCTTAACCACAAAAGACATCGCTTCACGCCTCCATATGGCAGAGCGAACCGTCGAATTCCACATATCCAACATCTACGACAAGTTAGGGGTCACCACCAGACCCAGTGCGGTGATTTGGGCTCAAGAACACGGCTTACTTTAGTTGAGACGAATAACAAACTCAGGCCCCGGCTTCTTGCCGGGGTTTTTATTTACCTGTCGTTTTGCGGGTTTCCGCAATGAAAACCGTTTTTTTGCGGGAATCCGCAACGTTTCTTGCGGGTTTGGACAGCTAGCAAAATCGACGCCTGATCCTATAATCTCGTCCGGTTGAAACGAGAAAGCTTCCCGTCAAAACCACTACCCTACTCATCGAGGAATCCATGAACGATCGTGTTTTTGATATCGACCAGGTACTGAACACCAAGGTATCAGGAGTGTCCGAGTCACTGCATAAACTTGCGGACCAATTTGATCAAGAAAATGCAAACCTTAATTCATCTCATCTGAAGGCAATGAGCGTAGAGCTTCAGCGGATCGCCTGGAGTTCGCTGTTCGTCAGCACAACGATCGAAAATGTGGTTGACGCAATGTCAACAAGCGTTATCGCGCCTAACGGCAACGACCATACCACACTCCTTCGCCAGATCGACGGACTGCATGTAGCAGTGAAGTATCTGGCTCAAAGTGTGCGTTCTGTGCAAGCCAGGCGGGTGGATCAATCGGATCAGGAGCGAACAATTGATGAAGCGCTGAAGCAATTTGCTGAGAAGCTCTTGGAGGTGGCCGGTGAATGCAAATGCGCCAGATGACAAACCGCAAAGCCCCCGAGCAGATCGCGCCTCACAGGAGAAAATCCGCGAGTTTTGCTATGAGCTGGCTTTAGCACTCCGGAGGATTACCGGTAAGGTGGTTGAAAACGATCTGGACTTTTTGAGCGATGAGAAAGATCATCCAACCGACACCCAAAATGAAACACCATCGGAAAATAAAACAGACGATTAGGATAGGCTGACCATGTTGGATTTCATCCCAAACAGCCTGGATGATTTGAACAAGAAAATCCAGGGATACGTAAAAGAATTGAACCGGCCTGATGGATCGGAAATGGCAGGGATTTACACGCGCGTGTCCCGGATCGATCATCGCGCTCACGGATATTCGTTGGATATTCAGCCGGATCGCTCTGAGGAGTATGCCAAAACAAAGGGTTGGCAAATCTACCAGGTGTACGAAGACCCGGCTAGAACCGGACGGAATAGCCGCCGGCCCGAACTGCAGCACATGATCAATGACATCAAGGCCGGACGCATCACGATCGTGGTTGTCCATCGTCTGGACCGTCTGTATCGAAACCTGGAATCGCTTCTGCGCTTTCTGAGAATGATCAAGCGTTATCGCGTGCGCCTGGTATCGGTGACAGAACAGATTGATACCGATAACTGGTGGGGGCGTCTGGTGCTCTACGTTCTTGGCGCCCTGGCTGAAATGTACATTTGGCAATCCTCTGCCCGTACTCGGGAGGCAAAACTCGAGCGGGTGATGCGTGGGCTGTCCAATGCATCCTTTCGCTTCGGTTACTGCAATGGTCTGTGCTCAACTTGTTCCGATCCGAACGGCAAAGATTACTGCCCACAATATGGCAAACCGGATAGAGTCGAAAGTCAGCGCGGCCGGATCGCAGTTCCCCATCCAGTCGAAGCGCATGGGGTTCGACTGGCGGTCAACCTGTACGCCCAGGGAAAGAGCGATCTGGAAGTTGCCGACGACCTGAACCGTCACCTGTTCCGTTTACCAGATGGATCGCTGATCCATTTCCGCACCAAGGGTCTACCAAACCAGAAAAGGCCTGGAGCTTTCAGTAGAGATAGCATCCGTGTGATTATTCGAAGCCCGTATTACGTTGGCCTGGTGGCGCACTACCCTACCCGCCCGTTGGATATGGAAGACGACCCGGAAAATCCCAAGAAACGCAATACCAGTATTGCCCTGGAGAATCGGCGTAATCCCCAGGTTCTGACACAGGGTGTCCATGAACCGCTCTATTCTGCTGATTTGTGGAAGCGGAATATGCAACGCCGTCAGGCCAAAGCGAATACGCCCACAACAGATCGAACAAGACAACATCACGAATATCTCTTAAGCGGCATTGGTCGCTGCTGGGTATGTTATGAACACGGACATCATAAAGTTGGTCTGCGGGGTTCACTGGGCGGGAGCCAGAACCAATATTATCGCTGCGCGGTGATGCTGGACAAACGGAAAGGAAACTCCAGTAAAGTGGTATTAGGGGAAGTTCTAGAAAATGACGGCATCCAGACCGTTGAGGATGAGAACTGGCGTGAACTGGTCGATGCGCACGATACAAATCTGAGAGCAAAGATCGCTGAAGCTCAAGTCGACCACCTGGTCTCCCAGTTTTCTATCCCTGAAGCCTGGTACGAGATGATCGCTGCCTATTACCTTAGCGACGACGGGATGGCGGAGTTCGAACGGGAAAGCTACAACTTGCGCCAGGAACTGAACCGGGCGAAGGAACTGTACTCCAATGGCTTTATTAGCCTGCCCGATTTCCAGGAAAAAGCATTGACGATCGGTAAAAATCTTGAGACTTACCAACCCACTTCACAGCCGGAAGCGCGCGAAATCATGGGTTTATTGAAGGAATTTCCAAAGATCTGGGCAACCTTCAATATGACCGAACGGAAAAAGCTGCTAAAGGTCATGTTTCTCTCTATTTACTTTGACCCAACTTCCAAAATTCGGCTCATCCTGGCCCACGAACCTTTTGACAGATTACTGCCATGCTATTCGTACAGTTAATTAATCCAAGTTGCCACCCCAAGGCGGCAACTTGGATTAATTATGTCTCCCCTCTATGAGCACAATCTCCCTGTCGAAATGTATCAGAGAGGGATCCAGAACAATGCTATCAGGATAAATCTCGAAAGGCATTTGCTCAATGTAAGGTATGATCTTATTGGCGAATTGATTCAGATTGACCGAAATTCTGAGTTTCGCAACATCAGGACGCACATCGTAGACGCGGAAAATATGGTAATTCTGGCTCGCCCCCATCTTGCATAGCTCTCCATATGAAATGTGGAGGTTAGCGGCAAATCCCCATCCGGTTGATTTCACATCAATGAACATTTCATTGCCATCCTTAGTACATACCTGAAAATCAAACGGCGCTGTGGGATGTTTTTGAGAAACCCACTCAAAACTGAGAATTCTTTCTTTTCTGATTTCATCGGTCAAAAAGGCATTCACATATTCCTCCCCCAATTGCCCGATAGAATCTGCTTCATCCTGCTTCTCCTTAAAATCTTGGGGCGAAATGTTGCGCCAATCTTCGTGTTCATCTTGCACATCTTCTGGGACAAAGGCGCCGGAACCCTGACCGATCAATGAATACTGATAATTTCCATAGCCTTTACTGACATCCATACTGATAATGGGGGAATGATAAATCACATCATCGATGCTGGCTTCTCCATATCCCTTATCCCGCAAAGTTTTATAAAGGTCATGATAGACCACCGGGCTTTTTTCCCGTAAGAGTTTTACCGCAACCGACTCAATATCACGTACGGACTGTCGTTCCCCAGAAAAAGTCACCCAATCCCCGGTAAGCTGAAGAGGACGATAAGCTCGGATAAAGTTTACAATAGCATCAGGTTTTAAAAGCTGGCGAGCTTTTTTGCCCTGCCTCCTGACGACAGAACGGCGCATGGCTTCGACAAGATCATTGAGATGAACTCGATCTGTAACCGAAAAAATTCGGCCTAAACAGGAAACAAACCCATCTTTTTTATGAATAAAGTGATAATAGGTTTCGCCTTTACTATCTTTGACCCAGATTACATCGGGATTGAACTGAACGGCTTCAAAGACAATGTCTGCTATATCTATAAGTGCCCCCAAATTTTCACGTAGAAAAGAAAAGGGAACCAATCCAAAATCCCCGGATATTGTGTCCGCAAGATCAATGGCATGTTTCAGTTTTTCAATCAAACCTTGATCAACAATGAAATATTCTTGTCCTAATTTGTAATCCACCCGCCTTACATTACTAAGTCTCAAATCATAGATTTCCAAATGTTGACAAGTATTCAGAGCTTGGGTTAAATTTAACAAGCCCCGGATGTTGCATTCTTCCGTTTGTCCGACCAGCCCCAATTCAAACAAACGGTGAGCCAGTACCGACCAGCGAACAAATTGAGTGGTGGTAAATGTATTAACCAAAAGTTGACCGGATGGCAGGGGAGGTGAAGCTAAAAGCGTATTTATTTTATCCTCCATTTTCTGCCGAACAAGCTCTCGCTTACTTCGTGCATCTCCTTCCTCCGACATATATTCTTTACCGATTTCTTCCAATGTCGGCCAGATTGCGGCTCGAAAAAAGCCGAAACGAAACAAAAACGCCTCGACATTTCGATCAAATTTACCCCGTTCATTTTGCGCGAAAAAATCGATCAGGTCGTCTTCAATTGGCATGGAGATTCACCCTATTGAAACTTTTACCCTATTAGGGGTATGCAGAAATCTTTTGCATTGTTTTATATCACTGACAGAGCGACCTATGTAAGATGCTTATCGGATCCTCGGTTGTTATTCAGTAAAATATTTTTTCATCAGGATCAGAATCGCATCTGTGACTTCTCTGCGGACGCCTGGTTCAGAAATCTTTGCCACAGCAAGAGCTACTTCTGTCGCTTCTGGGGGAAGATTAACCGCATCGACCACACTAACATCAAATGCTTTCAATGTTGGCCAGCCGGCCAAATGGAGTATCTCGTTAGGGTTGACCCCAAAGTGATCGGCCAGCAAAATGCAGATATGCATCTGAGGTTTTTGACCTGAAAGGATACGCCGGATCGCCTGATGATCAAGTCCAGATCGAAGGGATGCCTCCCGATAACTCTCATTATGTTTCTTGAGCAGCTCTTTTATTCTGGCGATCAGCGGTTCAGGATCAAAAGTGGCGTGGATCGCTTCTCGACGAGCTTTAGCAATTGGTTCTTCCATGGATTTCCTCAATAGAACAAAATAACGAACTATGGGGTACAATTACATAACATCAATTCCATTATAGCATTAGGAGTCTCTATATGGAGAAAGATAGGCTAAGAGCAGTTGGTTATCGTCGGGTTTCCATGCGGGAACAGGTGGATGGTCACAGTTTAGACGCACAGGAGAAGAATATTCGAGATTATGCAAAGCATAATGATTGGGAATTGATTGAACTTTATACCGATGCGGGTATTTCCGCCAAAAAGGACAGTCACCGCCCAGCTTTGGCTCAATTGATGCAGAACGCAGAAGCCGGGAAATTCGATGTGGTGATTGTCGATAAGGTAGACCGCTTCTATCGTCACCTGGCTGGCTTGTTGACCGCATTGGATGAACTACGCGGCTTTGACGTTTCTTTCGTGTCGGTCCAAGAACGCCTTGATTTTACATCCCCTTGGGGCAAACTCATGCTCACCGTTTTGGGCATCCTGGCCGAAATTTATCTGGACAATTTACGTCAGGAAACAATCAAAGGGAAACGCCAAAGAGCCAGGGAAGGATTATGGAATGGCTTTGCTCCTTTAGGGTACTGCCGTGGGCTTTGTGCCGAATGTACCGAACCAAACGGAAAAGATTACTGCCCGGAATATGGTACACCGAATAAAACCGATGGAAAACGCTTGATCGTTCACCCCATCGATTCAGAGGTGGTGAAGCTCATCTTCAAATGGTATCTCGAAGGCAACACCTCCTTCATGGATATCGCGGATCGGTTGAATGACTACACCCTTACACTTCCGGATGGTTACTCTGTAAAAATTCGGCAGCGTGGTCATCCGGGATTTTCAAACCCGGGTGCATTCACGAAAGATACGGTGCGCAATACCATGGTTCGTGTTTTCTATATCGGAAAAGTTCCATACCTAAGCTCCAAAAAGTTGGGCAGCCGCCATACGAAACGAAGCGAATTGGGGGAAATGGAACTCTTCGATGGGAAACATCCGGCGATTATTTCACCGGAAGATTTCCAAAGAGCTGCTGAACTTCGGTCTCTCAATGGATTCAATTGCAAGAAAAAGGGAGAAAGAGGAGTTCAGGTCTACCCTCTGACCGGATCCCTTTTCTGTGGTTACTGCGGTTCCACGGTGCGCGGCGTTTCTTCCGAAGGACGGCGATACTATCGAGATTCCGCATTGATTGATCGGACGCATACCTGCCAACAGAAATCAACTCGAGCGAATGAACTGGAGTTGCAGCTGTTGTCATGGATACGAGACAACAGCTACAACTGGCAAAATTCGCGCGAAATCTACGATCAGCACCAAAAAGAGCTGGATGCAGAGAGCAGAATGGAACGAGCGAAGGAACTTTACATCGATGGTGAAATCACCCGCGAAATATTCGCCGAGGAGAAAAACAGGTACGAAAAGACCTTAAATAGCTTGCAAAACACCAATATCAATGCTACAATGACATTGGCCCAGGCGATTTTGACAGGTGTAGAGGCTTGGGACAGTACTTTACCAACCGAAAGAAAAAAGCTGCTCCGGACGGCCATCCGGGCAGCTTTCATCCGAGGCGACGCGTTTGTGGCTCTTCAACCAACGGAAGCGTTTTCACCTCTTGTCGAACAAAAAAGTTGTAGCTGCGGAGAGGGTGGGATTCGAACCCACGGTGGCCCAAAGGACCACAACGGTTTTCGAGACCGCCCCGATCGGCCGCTCCGGCACCTCTCCAGTGCGCCCCTCATTATATCAAAGATTGGCTAAATTTCCACCACCTCACCCCGCTGAGGGTAAAAAACGGGCTTTATTTCGGTTTCAGCCAGCTTCTCCATAAAAGCCCCGGCCGCCGGCGGCTCGCCGTGTACCAGGAAGGTCTTTCTGAGCGTTTTTCGACTGCTCAAGGCATAACGAAGGAGCATATCCTGTCCGGCATGCGCCGAAAGCCCCCCAATCGTGGCCACCTCACAGCGCAGTGAATATTCCTCCCCGAAAATCCGCACCTTCTTTTGCCTCTCTGCCAGCCGCCGTCCCAGAGTGTCCGGAGCCTGCCAGGAAACAATCATCACCGTGTTTCGTGGGTCTTCAATATTATTTTTCAGATGGTGCAAAATCCGCCCTGTTTCGGCCATGCCCGACGCAGAAATAATCACCATAGGCCCGGGCCGGTCATTGATCGCCTTTGACTCTTCCACACTGCGAGTATAGACCAGCCCTTTAAATTCGAGCGCCGGGTGGCGCACCTCCCGGATAAATTGCCGGGTCTCTTCATCGAACAGGTCAGCGTGACGGCTGAACACTTCAGTGGCGTTCAACGCCAGGGGGCTGTCCACGTACACTGGCAGGGCAGGTAAATTCCCCTCTGAGATCATCCGATTGAGCGAGTACACAATTTCCTGCGTCCGCCCCACCGAAAAAGCCGGGATAATGACCTTTCCCCCCCGTTCAACCGTGCGTAGAACCACATCCCGGAACTCCGTATACGCCGCCTCAGGATCGCGATGGGGTTTATCGCCATACGTGCATTCCATGATCAACACCTCAGCCGCTTCCGGCAGGGTTGGATCCTTCAACAAAGGCAGGTTATCCCGCCCGATATCACCCGAAAACCACAGCCGGGTAAGCCGTCCGTTTTCCCGCACATCCAGGCACACCCCTGCCGAGCCGAGGATATGCCCGGCATCAAAGAACCGCGCCGTCACCCCGGCCACCGGTTCAAAGGCCTCCAGGTATCGAACGGGACGGAAGAATTCGCCCACCGCCTCGGCATCCGCAATAGTATAGAGGGGTTCTACCGGGGGTTTCCCTTTCAGCGCATTCTTCCGGTTGATGTATTCCGCATCCGCTTCCTGAATATGCCCCGAGTCGCGCAGCATGACATCCGCAAGGTCTGCCGTAGCCGGGGTAGCGTAGATTGGCCCCCGAAAACCCTGTTTAACCAGATTCGGTAAATTTCCTGAATGGTCGATGTGCGCATGCGAAAGAATGACTGCATCGACCCTTGCCGGTGAAAAAGGGAAATTGCGGTTAATCGTATACGTATCTGCACGCCGCCCCTGAAACATACCGCATTCCAGAAGCAGTCGGCGGCCATTGACCTCCAGCAAATGCTGTGAACCTGTCACCGTCTGAGCGGCACCATCGAAGTGAATTTTCATGATCTGTTTTCCTGAATAATCCGGAAAATTTGTTCCCCAAAATGTTCGAGCCGCCAGGGATAGTCTGCCATCACCCTGGCAAGTTCTCCCGGAGTTCGCGGGTTCGCCTCAACCAGGCGGTTCATGAGATCCCGCGGCAGAATGATATCTGATTCTACCCCCAGTTGCCGGCCTGTGTCTTTACGCCATTTTCGTAGCGCTTCGTGCCGCCGGAGAAAAGCCGCCGTGGGCCTGGGCTGGCGGCGTGGGGGATAAACCGGTGAGGCCTTCTGGCCGCGCTCGATGGCCTCCATGATTCCCAGACCGTAGCGGTCGAAAGCTCGGGCGCTCAAGCCGGGCACTCGCGCCAGGTCTTCCAGCGTCTGTGGAACCGAACGCGCAATTTCAGCCAGCACCGCATTCGGGAGCACCCTGAAAGGCGGCACATTGGCAAAACGCGCCTGCTGGTCACGGAAGTCGCACAGGGCCTGAAGAATGGCCGCCTCAACCGGATGAAGACTCTGCCGGCCAGCCACTCGCCAGCAATTCGGAGGTTCAGCTTCTACAGGGGCGGGAGGAATTTGAGCCAGATGACGAAAATCCTCCACGGCCAGCCCCAGCAGGCCTTTTTCTGCAAGCTGGGTGTATAAATGGTTGCGCAGTGCAATCAGATAATGGCTATCCAGCCGGGCATACGAGCGCATCACCTCTGGAAGGGGCCGCCGGGCCCAGTTTGCGCGCTGGTATTTTTTATCCAGATGAATACCAAAGTCCTCTTCCAGCAGTGCCCCCAGTCCCAGCTGGGGCTTACCCAGAATGCGGGCGGCCAGCATGGTATCGAACAGGTTCTCGAACTGGAAACCAAAATCCCGCTTCAGACAGAGAATATCATACTCCGCCGCATGAAACACTTTCTCAATACCCGGGTCGGCAAAGATGGGAGCAAGTGCAGAAAGATCGTCGAGGGCCAAAGGATCGATCAGATAATCTGCCTCTTCGGTGGAAAACTGAATCAGACACACCTGTTCCTGATAGGCATGCAACCCATTCGATTCGGTATCCACCGCCACCTGCCGATGATGCAGTAATTCCTGCGCAACCTGCCGCAGTCCGGCCTGAGTTGCCACCCAGATGGGCGGAGGTAAGGGTAAAGCAACCATGACCGAATTATAACGCCTCCAGAGCCTCGAAAGGCCGAAAGATTAAAAACTGCGACAATTCATGGTATATTAAAACGAAGGAGGGCGTATGAAAGAACGCATTCTGATCATAGAAGATGATGAAGGCATAGTCCGGGTATTGAAACGGGCGCTGACCTATGAAGGTTACCAGGTGGATACCGCGCTGGACGGCGAGAATGGCCTGCACCTCGCTCGCGACCACCGCCCCGACCTGGTCATCCTCGACCTGATGCTCCCCGGTATGGATGGCATCGAGGTCTGCCAGCGCCTGCGCAGTGGCGGCAACCTGCCCATTCTCATGCTCACCGCCAAGGATGCCGTTCAAGATCGGGTTCAAGGGCTGGATGCCGGCGCTGACGATTACATGACCAAACCCTTCGAACTGGACGAATTACTCGCGCGCATTCGGGCCCTCCTGCGCCGAACTCAACTCGAACGGGCGCCGGTGCTTTCCTTTGCCGACCTCACCCTGGATACCTCCACCCGTCAGGCCTCTCGCAAGGGGCGCCTCATTTCCCTCACCGCCAAAGAATATGATCTTCTCGAATTATTCCTGCGCCACCCGCGTCAGGTGCTCACCCGTGAAATGATCTTCGACCGCATCTGGGGATACGATTTCGGCGGCGAGAGCAACGTTCTCGACGTGTACATTCGCTACCTCAGACAGAAACTCGAAAGCGGCGGAGAACCCCGCCTCATCCATACCGTGCGCGGGGTGGGCTACGTGTTAAGAGAAAATCCCTGATGTCTTTGCGGCTTCGCCTGACCCTCCTGTACACATCGCTGATCGGAGGGACTCTTTTCCTGTTTGGATCGCTGGTTTACGCTCTCGTCAGTCTGATCCTGATTGACCAGATTGACTCCATTCTTTCCCAACAGGCCGAAGCCCTTGTGCAGGTCCTGCGGGTCAATGCCGAAGGTGACTTCGACACCCGGTTGCTGGATAGCTTCCAGCCTGCAGACAGCACGCTGTTATTCCAGGTATGGGGCACAGACCGTGAGTTAAAATACGCCCGGCCCAGGTTCTGGCGCGACCCTCTCGATCCTCTTGCGGCCCAATTAGGCCGCACCATGTTCAACTCAGCCTACAGTCGGGGAACGCATCTCAGGGTCATCAGCATCCCGTTGCTCACCCGCCGCGGCCCCAGTGGGTTGCTTCAGGTGGGGGTAAGCCTGCGCCTCCTGGATACCACCCAGCAAGCCCTGGCTTCCATTCTCATCGCCCTGGCCCTGCTTTCGATGACCCTCGCCGCGGCTTTTGGTTCCTGGATCATCCATCGAGCACTTGCCCCTCTGGCTACCGCCACGCAGATCGCCACCACCATCACCCGCGCAGACGACCTTTCTCGTCGTATTCCCCTGGAAGGCCCGCCGGATACCGAGATCGGCCAGCTCATTGAAGCTTTCAATGAAACCTTCAGCCGCCTTGAAAACCTGTTCCTTGCCCAGCGGCGTTTTGTTGCCGATGTCAGCCACGAATTACGCACCCCACTGACGGTCATAAAAGGGGAAGTGAGTCTGATGCGAAAAATGCGGCAGGTCGACGAAGATTCGCTCAACTCCATTGAAGCCGAAGTTGATCGCCTGACGCGACTGGTGGGGAATTTACTCCTGCTGGCTCATGCAGAATCGGGAAAATTGCCCCTGGAATTGAAGCCGGTCGAACTCGATACGGTGCTTCTGGAAGTTTTCCAGCAAATGCGCACCCTGGCAGGCGATAAAGTGACCTTGCAGATCCAGGAAATCGACCAGGTGAGTATCATCGGAGACCGCGATCGCCTCAAACAGGTCTTCTTCAATTTGATCGGAAATGCTATTCAATATACCCCGCAGGGTGGGCTGGTGTGCATCAGGCTTGGCTGGGTGGGCGAGAATGCCCGCGTGATCATCAGCGATAACGGGCCTGGAATCCCGGCAGAAGACTTGCCTCACATTTTTGAACGGTTTTACCGGGGAGAAAAGTCTCGCACGCGTTCTCAGGGGAGCGGTTTTGGCCTGGGCTTATCTATTGCTTACTGGATCGTACGCAACCATGGCGGTTCTATCGATGTGCATTCTGTAGAAGGGCAGGGAACAACCTTTAGCGTCTGGCTGCCCAAAACCCCACCTCAACCGTCTGACTCAAAGAGCGAATAAAAAAAGGCGGTGAGCAACTTTTTCTCACCGCCCCAACCAGCGACCGGTAAATGACGCTCAGAACTTCCGTGACCGACCGTTCTGCGAACCCTCCGAAATATTCCGCGGAGACGGTGTTGCCTGGCGGGCGTTCATGGAAAGGCTGTGATAAGTGGGTTCAGGGTAACTGCGAACCGGCGATTCAGCCGGGGGTTCTGGCCGGTTGACCAGGGTGGGCGCCGGACGAACCGGTCGGTTCTCTGTGGCAGCAGCGGCCCTGGCCAGAGACGGGCGAGGGGTCAACGTGGGGGTACTCAAGCCAGAGCTGGTCAACGAAGGTTGTTGAGCCGGTGAACGGCGCATCCCGCTTGTGCGGTGCGCTGCGCCGTGCAGCATTCGATCCATTGCCATGGAGAGCGAACCGATGATCAGAATGCGAATCACCCATACCATGACCGCCACGAATACCGGAACCACCGTGGCGATGGTTTTCGGGTCAACCACCGAAGCACTGCGAATTTGATGGTTGGTGATCGCCATGGACACCCCCCACCAGGTAAGGATCGCATTCATCGTCGCGGCCAGCAGCCATGCCCCGAACAAATACCAGACTTCTTTGGGTTCATCCACTCCCTGTTCGGGCGTAAAGAGGCGAGCGATCCCCGCAAAGTCAATTCCACAGAACGCCAGCGCCAGTAAGGTTGACCAGCGTATGCCGCCAAACTGGAGGTTTCCAAGTAAATCCTGCAAGGCATGATCGGTGGTGCTGTAATTGAAAATTTCAAAGGCAATCAACGCACCGAAAATGAGGATGAGGAAGAATGTCCCCGGGCTGATCGCGCCAAGAAAAGCGCGCATTTTAAGGTCGAACGAACGAGTGGAGGGAGCCATGTGTATCTTCTCCTTTATTTTCTTAGGCAAGTGGATGAGATTTGAAATCATTATAGAACAATTATTCTAAAACGTCAATAGGTTTAGATAATTTGTTCTAAATAAAGTCTCACTCTCCTGGCCACCCCCATAGTTTTATTCCACCCCTGTTATAATGATAAGGTATGGCACAGAGCCAGGAACCCCTCAGCGAACGCGAAACCGAAATTTTACGCCTGGTAGCCACGGGTGCATCCAACAAAGAGATTGCCACCCGGCTGATGATCAGCCCGAACACCGTCAAGGTTCATCTGCGGAATATCTTTGCGAAAATCAACGTCGTATCACGAACCGAGGCTACCCTGTATGCCCTTCGTCATGGAATAGTCACGCACGAAATTTCGTCCCCCGATGCGCCCGACGCCTCTTCGCCGAGCTCTGGCAGCCCCCTCTCATTGATAGAAACCCATTCTCCTGTCGCAAAGCCTGAACCTGCCCGGAAATATGAGTCTGCCATCAGGTGGATCATCACCGGTGTTTTTCTGGTGATGGTTCTGGCCGCGGCTTATTTTTTCACGGGGAGCAACCTTCGTGGCCAGTCTCAGCCAACACTCGTTCCACCGCCATGGATAATGGCCACTGTGCCTCCACGCTGGCAAATGCAACCCGCCCTCCCTGCCAGGTTGAGCGCCATGGCCGCCGTTACATATGAAGGGCGAATCTACCTCATCGGTGGCGCCACTGACAACGGCGTAAGCAGGGAGGTGTGGGTAAGTTCACCCAACACAAACCAGTGGAGTCAGCGCACCCCCAAACCTACCGCTGTCAGTGCCATCCAAGCGGCCATGCTCGGCGAACGGATTTTCGTACCCGGCGGTTTAACCACATCCGGTTCACCCACGCCCGTCCTCGAAATCTATAACCCGCGCGCCGATCGCTGGGACCGGGGGCAACCCCTTCCGCAACCCCTTGCGCGTTATGCTCTGGTAGCCTTTGAAGGAAACCTCTATCTCTTTGGGGGATGGAACGGCACGGCAATCGTTTCCAGCGTTTACCGTTACAACCCAGAAACCGGCCAGTGGCAGGAACGCACCCCTCTACCTGAAGGTCGCATCCTGGCGGGAGCCGTGGTTCAGGAAGGGCGCATTCTCATCATCGGGGGCGAGTCACCTCACGGCCCCTTATCCAGCGTGTTAGCCTATTACCCGAATCGTGAAGACACCGGCGATACCCCCTGGGAAGAGGCCCCCTCGCTTCCTGAAGCACGCCGTGGGATGGCCGCAACATCCATTGCCAGCACAGTTTATGTCATTGGAGGGGATAACCCCGAAAACCCCACCGCCTCTCTCCCACCGCTTGCGCTCAACCCCAATTCCGATTCCTGGATGACGCTGGACAGCATCGGTTGGGAAGCCGGTACTCAGGCGGCAATATTGCCTGTGGGGAATTATCTCCATCTCCTTGGCGGGATGGTACAGGGTGTCCCCAGTGACAGGCATATCACATACCAGGCTCTCTACACGGTGGCCATTCCTCTGCTCTCCAACGATGCACAGGGGGAAGCGAATCCGGGGCCATAAA
>AMZC01003384.1_pt1 | contig 202468 bp, 173 predicted proteins | sample 948551 | NCBI WGS metagenome assembly AMZC01 (sample SAMN01120625, study PRJNA171369) | bioreactor sludge metagenome | biome: sludge; isolation source: anaerobic thermophilic cellulolytic sludge from lab reactor | place: China: Hong Kong, Shek Wu Hui wastewater treatment plant | collected... | reverse complement strand
AAAGTCGCCCACCATTTTTAGGACAGACACTTTTTATGATCATCATTTTACCGCAAGAAAATGAACCTCGGGGTCATTCAGAACTATGTAATCCAATATTAAGATGCCCTCTAAAAATCAACGCCTCAGCCAGAGAACGAGATGTGTTAAAATACCTCGGGAATGGAGCGTTTATTATGAAAAATGTCATTCAACCCGTAAAAGGTACTCGCGATTTTTATCCCGAACTCATGGCCTTACGGAACTGGCTCTATGGGAAAATCCGTGTGGTGTCAGAACGTTTTGGATACCAGGAATACGAGGGGCCATTCATCGAAAAAATAGAACTGTATGCGGCGAAATCTGGCGATGAGTTAGTAAATCAACAATCTTTCGTTTTTCAGGATCGTGGGGGTGATCCAATTACCCTTCGCCCCGAATTAACCCCCACCCTGGCCCGCATGGTGGCTCAACGACAGAATGAACTGACTTTTCCATTACGATGGTGGTCATTTGGCCCCTTTTGGCGTTATGAACGCCCCCAGAAAGGCCGAACCAGAGAGTTTTTCCAGTGGAACATCGATTTAATCGGCGTTAACACACCTGAAGCGGATGCAGAATTACTCCAGATTTGTGCCAATTTTTTCCGGGAGGTTGGGCTCGGTCCCCAAAAAGTGCGCCTGTTGGTTAACAGTCGTCGTTTGATGGATCAACAACTTGCAAAACTTGGATTGGAAGGTGATCTCAGACGGGCGGCTTTTCGTTTAATTGATCGCATGGATAAACTCCAACCCTCGGAATGGAACGACTACGCACTTAGCCAGGGGCTAAGCATAGCGCAGCTGGAAGGAATTAAAAACCTGCTGTCAAACGACGAGGGGTGGCATCAATCTGAAGAGTTATGCCATGTCTTTGAACTCATCCAGCTGACAGGGTTGGCAGATTATATTCGTTATGACCCTCATATCATTCGGGGATTAGATTACTACACTGGTATTGTCTTCGAAGCCAAAGATTTAGATGGTGGTCGCTCCATTTTAGGGGGTGGGCATTACGATAACCTTGTAGCAGCAGTCGGGGGGAACCCGCTTCCGGGTGTGGGATTTGCTATGGGTGATGTGATGATCAGTCTTGTGCTCGAAAAATATGGTCTCATCCCCCCGCTTCCACAAAACCCCGCCCAGGTGTTGGTAACCGTCTTCGATGAAAGCCGCCTTGCCTCATCATTTGCTCTGGCGATGCAACTCCGGAATGCAGGGCTTAACACTGTTTTTTATCCCGAGGCTGCTAAATTACCCAAACAATTCAAATATGCTGACCGAATTGGCGTTCGCTTTGTAGTAGTTTCAGGCCCAGATGAGGAAGCTGCAGGCGTTATAACCCTCAAAGACCTTCTTTACCGAACTCAAGAGACACTGACCGTACCCTCAGCCGTTGAGAAAATTCGCGCATTGCTTGCGGTTGGTCAGGGATTGTGATAAAATCCCTTCGCGTCAGATATGGTGGCTGTAGCTCAATGGCGGAGCGTCTGACTGTGGATCAGAAGGGTGTGGGTTCGACCCCCATCAGCCACCCCAAAAAAGACCGGCGATCAAACTCGCCGGTCTTTTTTCAAGATAGAGATTTTTTACTTCTGGTTCTTTGTAATTCGTATTCGGGAACCTGGCGGGAAAGCAGGTCGAGAGAGATGTCAATCACCTCCCGTGCTTCATCGGGAGTCGTCGTACCAATGGTCACCATATCCACCGGGCGAATGGTGTTCCACACGAATGCCAGTCCAACCACAGGTAACAGCCGCCCGGCCGCCAGCGGTTTAATAGTCATCACGGGTTTCTGAGCATTCCGTATTATGTTCATTACCCAGTCGGCCTCAACTTGCATCAAAAATCCCGCGGCGTTATAGATTTGAATATAAGTGGCAACATCGGCGCCGGTACGATCGGCGATCACTACCGTCTCTGGCATGTGGGTGGATAAACCTGGAATCATCCCCCTTTCCCGAATCATGGCAGTGTATTTCCTAATATCCCGAATGACTCCATCCCTGCGGTCAAGTAATGCATCTGTCACAGCCTGATGGGGCATACAGAATGTCGCTCCATATTTGGCACAAATATCAAAAACATATTCCGGTTCGTTATCTGCCGGACCACCTGGCGTAATGTTAAACCAGGGTGTATAAATTCGGATAATCTTTTGTCCCACCCTCTGTTCAGCTTCACGTATTGCTTCTTCAAGTAATGGATTAACCGGACCCATTACGGCATCCACGCCACTTTCCAGGAAAACTGCCAGAATCCGGGCAATGCTATCTCGTGACTGATACCCTTTGATGAACTTATCCTTCGCAAGGCTGGTATGAGAATAACCCAGGAACCAGTTCGTACCCACAATTAAACGGGGCAGGCTGATCCCCTCTACCTGAGTCCGCGGAAAAGCGTCCATATCTCACAACTCCCTTCGCACAATATAATGCGCCAATTCTTCCAGCGCAAATCTCTCTTCGCATTCTGGTAAGTTTCTTAACTGACACAACCCATTTTCAATGAACCGCACAGCTTCTCGATAACTCAATGAAATGGCTTCGCTGCGACGAATTTCCTCAATGAGATTTTCAAGCCGATCTTCTTCCTGGATACATTCACCATTCAGCAATCTTTGAGCGGCAGGGTGGTCTGGAAAAGTTTCGGCAAAGAGAATAGCCGGTAATGTGATAATTCCCTGACGTAAATCACCACCAACTGGTTTTCCCAGAGCATCTTCCTGACTCACGAAATCCAGTATATCATCGATGATCTGAAACGCCATGCCAATGTTATAACCAAACTGTCCCATCTGCTCCACGATGGATTGATCAACCGGACTGATTAAAGCCGCAGCCTTTGCCGATGTTTCAAACAACGATGCAGTTTTGGAGTAGATTCTGAAGTAATAACTTTCCCGGTCAGCCTTGCATCGTGTCGAAAAGAGTTGAGAAATTTCTCCATTCACAATTACCGAAAGAGTATGGGAAAATATTTTCATTACTGGAATGGAATTCGTTTGAGCCGCCATATTTGCGGCTTTGGCAAAAATAAAATCTCCTGTGAGGACCGTTGCCCCTGGTGACCAGCGGGAGTTCAGGGTTGGCATTCCCCGCCGTAGCAGAGAATTATCGATGAGATCATCATGTACCAGGGTTGCCGTATGGAGTAATTCAATCGCGGCTGCCAGAGATAATAAACTCTCACGATCGGCATGGAGCATTTTACCAATTAAAACTGTCAACGCAGGACGAATCCGCTTCCCTCCAGCAGAAAGCAACAAATGCAGTGCCGATCGTAAATCGGGGTGATGATCATCCGCCTGAGCGCGCATTAAGGCTTCCACAGCCTGGATGTCATCCTGTACGGGAACAATAAAAGGAATAGTAGTATTCAAGATCAAAGCTCCAGGGCAAATAGCCGGGCAGCGTTGTGCGTGGTAATCCCGGCTAGTTCTACAGAGTCTATTTTATGAATTTCAGCAACTTTTTCACTCACATACCTTAAAAACGCAGGTTCGTTTCGTTTTCCTCGAAAGGGATGAGGAGGAAGATAAGGAGAATCGGTTTCCAGTAAAATAGATGATAAATCCAGACCACTGACAACAGTACGACGAGTCAGCGCATTTTTATAGGTTACCGGCCCGCTAACCCCTATCAGAAAACCCAGCTCCACAGCTCTTCTCGCTTCTTCTACCGTGCCATCAAAGGAATGAAATACTCCAGCCCGCTCAGAGAGATATTGGGCACCCTTTCGATTCTCGTGCAACCACCGTTTTAAGAGGTTCCATAAATCATCGAAGGAAGCCCGTTGATGTAAAATCACCGGCAATTGAACATCCAGAGCCAGATCCAGTTGTTCGCGTAAAACGCCCTGTTGCAGTTCATGTGGAGTCCGATCCCGATAATAATCCAACCCAATTTCCCCAATCGCCACCACGCGAGGGTGTCTGGCCAGAGAGGAAATTTCTCTCGCCACCTGTTGATTCCATTGGCCTGCCTCTGAGGGATGGATTCCAACCGCAGCATATACCCCTGGGAATCGCTCAGCTAATTCCACCGCCCGGCGACTCGTCCCAATGTCAATCCCTGGTACTAAAAAGAACGACACTCCTGCTTCCAACCCTCGTTCAATCACCAGGGATAGGTCATTCTCAAAAATGTTAAGGTTCAGATGGCAATGGGTGTCAAAAAGACTTTCCACAGACTAATCCAAACCTGCTATCTTCAAACCATCTGCCAGGATAGCGGCTACACGATCTTCCTGAGTGGTTTCACAATAGACTCGCATAATTGGTTCAGTCCCCGAAAACCTGATCAACAACCAGCCACCATCTTCCAGTGTGAACTTAAAACCATCCGTGGTATTTAATCCCGTTACTTTCAACCCTCCAATCGTTGCCGGATGGGCCGAAAGAATTCTCCGCTCACGCTCTGATCGTTCCCCTGTAAATGAACGATCCACACGATCGTAAAAATGCGGCCCGACCTTGCTGAAGAGTAACGCCAGAAGCTCCGAGGGCCTTCGCTTTAGCCGTACAATCATGTCCAGGATAAACAACCCGGCAAGAATACCATCTCGCTCTGGGACATTTCCCCGAAAAGCATACCCACCAGATTCTTCCCCGCCAATCATCGCGTTCGTTTCGAGCATTTTCGGGGCCACATATTTAAATCCCACACCCGTTTCATAAACCGGCACATGATAAAGCTTTCCCAGTTTCTCCAGCATTCCTGTGGTCGAGAGGGTTTTAACAATCGCTCCACGTTCACCCCGAACCTCGAGCAAATAATAAGCAAGAAGGGCGTAAACCTGAAGTTGATTTACAAACCTTCCATTTTCATCGCCAACACCAACCCGATCCGCATCTCCATCCGTCACGATAAGAACATCAGCTCCAAGATCCACTGTAGTACGTAACCCTACATCGATGTTTGGTGGGATTGGCTCCGGGCGCTTCATCTCGGGAAATATGGGATTCCTCGTGTTGTGAATTTCCACCACCTGGGTTTTTCCACCCTCCAGTAAGCGAGGGAACCATCCTGCACCATTTCCCCACATGCAATCCACCACAATTTTTAAACCGGCCTGGCGGATCGGTTCAAGATCAATGAGCTGTTCCAGGTGGGAAATATAATCCGGTGCTGGATCAAAGCGGCGAATCCATCCTTTTTCCTCAGCTTCAGCCGCATTCATTCGGTTTACAGAGGATACATCATCCGGAATTAAGCTTTCTATTTCTTTTAACCCTTCCGGATCAATGGCTCCACCAAATTCATTCCGCACCTTAAAGCCATTATCCGTTGGGGGGTTGTGAGACGCGGTAATATTAATCGCGCCCGCAGCATGGTGATGAACTACTGAATAAGCAATCACCGGCGTAGGAGTGGCACCATCCGTCAACAGAACTTTCATTCCATTCCCAGCAATGATTTCAGCCGCTGCCAGAGCAAAATTCTCGGAGTGGAAGCGTTTATCATACCCGATGACGATGGTCTCTCCCTGCTTCCCATGATTCTTCATGTACGTAGCAAACCCCTGGGCACATCGACGTACATTATCGAAGGTGTAATCCTCAGCAATGACCCCTCTCCATCCATCGGTTCCAAAATGGATTTTATCTGACATAGCCTCTCCGATATGTGAGAAATAGAACGATTTATGTTATTATATCAGGGATTAATCGGTAACCAAAATGGTTGTATTGTTTCTCAAAGTGCTATAATCACCGACCGGAGGTGAAAATGGCGGTGATGGAAAAAGTTTACCTGGATTTTGCGGCAACAACCCCCCTTGATGATCGAGTATTCCAGGCAATGCTTCCCTATTTCAAGGATTTTTTTGGAAATCCCTCCTCTGTGCATGAATTTGGTCAGGTTGCAGAAGGCGCGGTTGAAAATGCCCGTGAAACTGTAGCCAGATGCCTCAATGCCTCGCCGCGGGAAATCGTTTTTACCTCATGTGGAACAGAAAGCGATAATTTAGCACTTCGAGGGGTTGCCTGGGCGCAACGGAAAAGGCATGGCTTTTGTCATATTCTGACCACTCCAGTCGAGCACCATGCCGTCCTGCATACGGTCAACCAGCTTTCAGAGCAGGGGTTTGAGATCGAATTTTTACCGGTCGATTCCACGGGAATGGTTGACCCGGAAGCCGTTAGGAGCCACCTTCGAAGAGATACCGCCCTGGTTTCGGTTATCTATGCAAACAACGAGATTGGCACCATTAATCCTGTTGCCGAAATAGGGCTGGTTTGCCGCGAGAGAAATATCCCCTTTCATACCGACGCAGTCCAAGCCGCAGCTCACCTGCCCATTGATGTTCTTCGGGAGCATATCGATCTACTTTCCATTGGAGCGCATAAATTTTACGGCCCCAAAGGTGTTGGAGCCCTGTATATCCGGCAGGGAACGCCCATTGAACCAGTCCAGACCGGTGGGAAACAGGAAAGTGGGTTACGTGCTGGAACCCACAACGTGCCGTACATTGTTGGGTTAGCTGAGGCCCTACAAATTACCAAAAATGAATTGCCAGTCCATAGTCGTCGTTTTCTGGAAATGCGCGATACCCTCGTAAATGGCATTCTTCAAAACATTCCCCAGACTCGGTTAACCGGGCATCCCCGCCAGAGGCTTCCCAACCATGTCAGCTTCGTTTTTAAAAACCTTGACGGTAACCGCCTCCTTATGGCCCTTGATGTCGCCGGTTATGCCTGTTCATCCGGTTCGGCCTGTAAAACTGGAGATCCCCGTCCCTCCGAAGTTCTCACCGCGATTGGTCTCCCTGAAGAATGGGCACTCGGGTCATTACGAGTCACCCTTGGTCGATCCACCACCCCTCAAATGATTGAAGCATTTACCGGCATTCTCCCGGAATTAATCCGAAAACAGCGATCCCTATCTTAAGTGATTATGAACAGACCCCTCGTTGTTGTTGCCATGAGTGGTGGTGTCGATAGCTCGGTTGCAGCTGCACTTCTCGTCGAGCAGGGGTACCGGGTAATCGGGATGATGTTGCGCCTGTGGAGCGAAACAGGGACTGAAGAGAGCAACCGTTGCTGTACCCCCGACTCAATGGCCCAGGCTCGGAAAGTTGCCCAGACTTTGGGTATCCCATTCTATACCATCGATGTCCGTCAGCGATTTTTTGATACCGTTGTCCATTACTTTTTAGAAGGATATCGCCAGGGGGTAACCCCGAATCCTTGCGTTGTTTGTAACCGGGTAATTCGGTGGGGAGCACTTTTTGATCAGGCGCGTGCACTGGGTGCCGAATTTTTGGCCACTGGCCACTACGCCCGTACCAAATCTGGACCAGATGGCGAATTTTTACTCCTTAAAGGGTTGGATGCTGAAAAGGACCAGTCTTATGTACTCAGTGTCCTGAGTCAAAACCACCTGACTCACAGTCTATTTCCAATCGGCAACTTCCTGAAATCCCATGTTCGTGACCTGGCCCGGAGATACGACCTTCCAACCGCCAGCCGGCCCGACAGTCAGGATCTTTGTTTTCTTGCCGGTGGAGATTATCGGTCATTTCTCGAGAGGCATATCCCGGAAAGTTTGAGACCAGGGAATATCGTCAATCGGGAGGGGAAAATCCTCGGCCAACACCTTGGATTGGCGCATTACACTATCGGCCAGCGGAAAGGAATAGGTATCTCTACTACCCACCCCGTGTATGTATTGGACAAAGATATACAAAACAATCTGCTCATCGTAGGCCCAAGAGAAGAACTCGGCAGTGATGAGATGTGGGTTGATGAATTAAACTGGATCGGAAAATCTGAGCCAGCGAAATCCTTCCGGGCAGGAGTAAAAATTCGATACAAAGCTCCTGAAATGCCTGCCCTCATCACCCTGACAGAGAATAGTCTGGCTCATGTACAATTCGAAAGCCCACTCAGGGATATTACTCCAGGGCAGCGAGCAGTATTCTATCAGGGAGAGGTATGCCTGGGTGGGGGTACAATTATAAAGAAAGGGGCCAAACTGTGACCATTCCAGCCTTTCTTTTTGGCTTTCTTGTGTCAACTTTCTTGGGTGCTTCTTTCCACCTCTGGAAAAACGGGGGTTTAGGGCGGCTTCTCTTATACCTGCTCCTTTCCTGGATAGGTTTTTGGGGAGGTCATTTCCTGGCAGATAACCTTGGATGGACTTTCCTCAGTATCGGGCCTTTACGCTTTGGGCTGGCTCTACTTGGCTGCCTTATCTTGCTATTTATCGGGCACTGGTTTAGCCTTATAAAAACAACACCGTCTCATCAACACTCTAAATAGAGGACATTATGTATCGAATCGACTCACTTCTTTCCGCCAGACTTTTTATCTCTCCCCAAGTCGTTGGAGATCAAATTTATTTCCTCTCCAACTTATCCGGACACCTCAGCCTTTATAGAATGAATTATGGCGGAAGTGTCCCTGAACCTCTCATTCCTCCCCGGATTGCCTTACAAAATCCTCACCTTCTCGGTGGACTTCCTTTTTACGTATTCCCTCAGATTCAGAAAATTTTAGTCATGCTTGACCATGATGGTGACGAAAATTACCAGCCTCACCTGATTCCCCTCGAAGGCGGACACCCCGAACCAGTCTTTTCCGATATTCTAGGAAAAATGCGGGTACATCTTGTTTTATGCGATATTCAGAATAATATTGCCTATTTCAATGCCGAATCCCGTGAGGATCAGAATCAACATGCATTCCGGGCAAATCTCCAAACCCAAATCCTGACTCACCTTGGCGCCAGCCCTTATGGGGCCTATCCCGGCGCTTACTCACCAGACCACCGGCATGCCATTTTAGTTGATGGCTACACAACCGGTGATGTGGTGCTTTACGAATGGAAAGAAGAGACACAGGAAAAAAGCCTGAGATTTGGGATTCCGCTGGAAAGACGAACTCCCGGGGAAAACGTTCCGCTTAATGGCATAAATGCTATTGAGTATTTAGGAAACAACGAATTATTGGTTTCTTGCGCTCTATTTACAGACCGATACGCCCCGGCCGTACTCCTCCCCGGTGATTCACAGCCTCTTGAAGTGGCGGTTCAGGGAATCAAACATACAGGAGATGGTGAACTCGAAACCTTGAACCATCTTACTGGAAATCGCTATTTACTGGTCTACAACATTGATGGTTGCTCGTGGCTATACGAGGCAGTCTTTGATCGCTCTTCTCTTTGCCTCACCATCGATCAAGTTCTGGTGGGAGATCAACCTCCTTTATCCAATGGAATGGTTTTTTCCTACAGCTATGACCCGCTTGGGGATCGTTATGCTCTTTCTTTTTCTACAGCAACGTCCCCGACACAGATTTACACCATCGAAGGGAACAGGCGAGATAAAATCACCCGCCACACCCACGAGCGGATTCTGGGTATCCCTCAGGAATACCTTTCCCCCGGTGAAGATGCCTCTTATATTTCTTTCGATGGTACACGCATCTCGGCTCGTCTGTATCTTCCCGCCCGTTCCCTGGGCTTCTCAGAGAAACGGCCCCTGATCTACTACATTCATGGAGGCCCCCAGGGACAGGAAAGGCCGGATTTCGCCTGGTTTTCCATGCCCCTCATACAATTCCTAACCCTTAATGGTTTTGCGGTATTTGTCCCCAACGTGCGTGGTAGCACCGGGTATGGTCTGGGATTCACCAAACAGGTCGACCGTGATTGGGGCGGGAAAGACCGCCTGGATCATGTTCATGCGATGCAGCTCCTCAAAAAAGATCCCCGCATTGATGCTTCACGTGCCGGAGTTGTAGGACGCTCATATGGTGGATATATGACCCTCACTCTGGCAGGGCGGCATCCAGAATTATGGTCAGCTGCAGTAGATATGTTTGGCCCCTTCGATTTACTCACCTTCCTGGAGCGCATTCCAGAGACATGGAAACCCTACATGAAAATGGCCCTCGGTGATCCAGAAACCGATCATGATTTTTTAGTCGACCGATCACCGAAAACCCACCTTCACCAGCTGGCCTGTCCACTACTCGTCATTCAAGGGAAAAACGATCCCAGAGTTGTTGAACCAGAATCTCGCGACCTTGTAACCTATTTACGTTCTTTGGGCAAGGATGTGGAATACCTGATGTTCGAGAACGAAGGCCATGATGTGCTCAAGTTTGAAAACCGTGTTCGTTGTTACGAAGCCATCACCGAATTCTTCAAGAAACACTTGAATCCATAGGAGGAGCCTTGAGCTGGAATGCGCATGGTGCGTATGCACGTGATGGTGATTTAATTCAACTCGTCGGGCTCAGACATAAAAATTTTATCTTTCGTCTCCGGGCGGGTGCTGAGTTTCAATCCCATCGGGGCGTTTTAAAACACGATGAGATCATCGGAAAACCCTGGGGAAGCCAGGTTTTTAGTCATAACGGGAGTCCGTTCTTTTTACTTCCCCCATCTCTTGCAGATGTTCTGGCGATTACCAGACGAAATACCCAGATTCTGTACCCCAAAGATATCGGTTTTATCCTCGTCATGATGGGCATTGGACCTGGCAAACGTGTTGTGGAAGCCGGGACAGGGTCAGGGGCGTTAACCACCGCCTTCGCTTTTGCAGTTGGTTCCCAGGGATGTGTAAGCACCTATGAAATTCGCAGTGATTTTCAAGAGCTCGCCCGAAAAAATATTTCCCTCCTCGGTTTAGATGATCGTGTAGTATTTAACCTCAGAGATATTAGAGAAGGATTTACCGAGCAGGATGCAGATGCACTTTTCCTCGATGTTCCTAACCCATGGGATTATATTCCTCAGGTTCGGGCGGCTTTAAAGCCCGGTGGAAACTTCGGTTGCATTCTCCCTACCGCCAATCAGGTTCAAAAGCTCCTTGTAGCCCTTCGCGAGGAGCATTTTGCTTTCCTTGAGGTATGTGAGATCCTCCTGAGATGGTACCGGGCTCACCCGGCACGCTTTCGGCCAACCGACCGAATGGTTGGGCACACCGGGTACCTGATTTTTGCACGACCTGTACTTGTGGAAGATGAAAATCAAAGCCAGGAATTACTTGAAGAAGCTGGAATAGCGTTTCTGGACAATGATGAAGAGAACGATCTATATGGGTATGAATGATATCTCCTATCTGGACGATATAAACGATCAATCCATAAAAACAATCTTCCAGACCACAGATAACTCATATTCAGGAATCAATCATTCCAACCTCACGCCAGCAGCGGTTTTGATTCCTTTATATCAGGATGGAAGAGAGTGGTTTACTCTCTTCACCCTGCGTACAGACCGAGTTGAAAATCATAAGGGGCAGGTTTCTTTTCCCGGAGGGGCTGCCGATATAATGGATAAAACCCCTGTGGATACAGCCTTGCGTGAAACCTTTGAAGAAACCGGAATTCCCCCTCAAAAGGTACAGATCCTTGGGCAAATGCCTCCCCATATTTCATCCAGCGGTTTTCTAATTTACCCCGTGATCGGGAAAATCGCATGGCCCGTTGCATTAACTCCAGCAGAAAATGAAGTGAAACGTATTTTTTCCGTTCCGCTCAAGTGGCTGGCAGAGACCGTGAACAAAGAAGAACGTCTTTATACACGGCAAAACGGCACCCAGGAAATGGTCGTTTTTTATAAACCCTACGATGGAGAAATCATCTGGGGAATCACCGCCCGGATCATAACCGACTTCCTCAACCTGCTTCAAAAGAACCACGGGCGTTAACTTTCCTTCCGCCCGTGGTTCTTCATTTCCAGTTCGAGGAAATTATTCTTCCTCTTCTTCTACTTTCTTACCGCGTTCGATCACTTCAGGTTCAGCAGATTCGGGCAACGCCATCTCTTCGGCTTCTTCCTGGGTCGCAGAAACTACTACTACAACCTCATCAGGATCGGTGAGAATCTCAACACCAGATGGAACAACAAGGTCCTTCACCTGAATCTGATCGCCAATGTGGTTCAACACCGATAAATCCACATGGATGCGTTCAGGAAGATCCTGAGGAAGAGCTTCAACTTCTACTTCATTGAGGTTGGTCACGAGCACACCATTGTAGTCCTTAACCGCAGTAGATACCCCATCAAAGTGAAGGCCAACCAAAGTCCGAATTTTCTCCGTGAGTGAGACTACCTGAAAATCCACATGGAGAAGGCTATTTTTTATGAAATCCCGCTGGCGTTCACGTACCAGTGCAGCATGAGTCTCTCCCTCAAGATCTATGTTAATGATGGTCGATGTCGAAAGACCCATGAGTTTCAGGGAAGCATCATGCGCATTAAGAACAATAGGGGTGGATGGAAAGTGACGTCCATACATCACCGCCGGTAACAGGCCCTCACGACGGAGGGCTTTTGCATTCCGCTTATCGGTCCGCTTTTTTGCTTCAAGCACAATTCTTTCCATAACCTTTACCTCTTCCTTGGAGCGCCTCTCGCTCTTCATAGAGAGCTACCCTCACTCCGGGGGAATGATCGAGCCTGGCGATCTGCTTCGAGAGGCAGGGAAGCAAATCTATAGCCAGACTGACGAGGCAAGATTGTAAACGGATCATGCTCTGGTGTCAAGCCGCATCCTCTCAATTCATCGGAGATCTGATTAGGATATAATTTATGCCAGAAGACTCACCTCACACAGGAGGCAACATGGCAAAATTGGTCGGCGGAATCGAGGCAGGAGGAACAAAGTTCGTTTGCCTGGTGGGGAGCAGCCCGGATGACATTCGAGCTGAAATCCGCTTTCCAACCACTCATCCTCAGGAAACCCTCACAAAAGCAGTACAATTTTTCAAAGAGCAGGAAGAGAAACTTGGTGAGAAAATTGAGGCCATAGGTGTTGCCTGTTTTGGACCAATCGACCTCAACCCATCCTCACCAACCTATGGATATATCACTACTACCCCCAAACCAGGCTGGGCTCACACTCCAGTGGTTAAACCCCTCCATCAAATGCTCGGAGTACCGGTTGCTTTTGACCATGATGTGGTTGTTGCAGGTATTGGAGAGGGGAAATGGGGGGCCGCCCAGGGTCTAAAGGATTTTATTTATCTCACCATAGGTACAGGGATTGGTGGTGGAGTTATTATCTCCGGGAAGCCCGTCCATGGCCTGGTACATCCAGAAATTGGTCATATCCGAATCCCCCATGACCTCCAGAAAGACCCCTTCCCGGGTGCCTGCCCCTACCATGGCGATTGCTTTGAAGGGTTAGCTTCTGGGCCAGCAATCGAGAAACGCTGGGGAAAACCCGGCCATCAGCTTCCTGTGGAGCATCCGGCCTGGGAAATTGAAGCAGAATATTTGAGCCTGGCGGTTTACAATCTCATTTTAACCCTTTCACCCGAAATGGTTATTCTTGGGGGTGGGGTTATGCAACAACTCCAGCTTTTCCCCCGCATTCGTCAACGGGTTCTGGCTTTATTGAATCAATATATCCAGTCTCCTGCAATTCTGGAAAATATCGACTCATATATTGTTCCCCCCAGCCTGGGGAACCGCTCCGGAGGGTTGGGAGCGATCGCTATTGCTCAACAGATAATAGAATAACCAACAGAGAGCCGCCTCAAGCAGGCGGCTCTCTGTTATTGATCAGTCCCCGGCAATTCCCGAAACCCCCAGATAACTATCTTTGACGCGCGGATCATGGAGAAGCTCCACCCCTGTACCTTCCAGTTTTACTTCACCTGTTTCCAATACATACGCCCGATGACTGATCTCCAGAGCCAGCGAAGCATTCTGTTCAACCAGCAAAATGGTCAATTTCATTTCTCTGTTCATTTGGATGATTTTTTGAAACAGGGCATCTACCACAATTGGGGCCAGTCCAAGAGAGGGCTCATCCAGCAAGAGTACCCGGGGGCGGCTCATTAAAGCCCGCCCAATGGCTAACATTTGTTGCTCGCCACCAGATAATGTTCCTCCTCGCTGATGGATACGCTCTTTTAAGACCGGGAATAACCCAAAAACGGTCTCCATACTTTCCGCAATCTCACGTGTAGATTTTCTTGTATAGGCTCCCAGAAGGAGGTTCTCTTTAACGGTGAGGGGGGCAAAGATCCTTCTCCCCTCTGGAACGAGCATAATTCCCTTGCTCACCACCCGATCTGCAAACCGTGGCAATGGCTCTCCCTCAAATTTAATGGAGCCACTGGATGGACTTTTTATGGCCGCAATGGTACGCAACAGGGTTGATTTTCCCGCCCCATTGGCTCCAATGACCGCTACAATTTCACCCAGACGCACCCGAAGGGATACATCATTGAGTGCTCTGATACCCCCGTAATGAACCATCAGGTGATTAATCTCAAGCAATGATTCCTCAGGCAGATGCTGTTGCATTTCGTACGCTCCTCTCCCCAAGGTAAGCACGGATGACCTCCGGATTACGTTGAATCTCCTCAGGCGTACCAGAAGCCAGAATCTGACCGAGGTGAAGGACGTAAATCCGATAATCCGCACACAGCTCCATCACCACATTCATATGATGTTCGATCAATAAAATGGTTTGTCCGTAGCTCTGATGAATACCCCGGATCAATCGAACCAAATCAGCGCATTCCTCCTCATTCATACCCGCCGCCGGCTCATCCAGCAGGAGCAACGTCGGTTCTGAAGCAAGTGCGCGTGCCAGTTCTAATCGCCGTTGCTTTCCGTAAGGTAAACTCCCTGCCTTTTCTCTGGAAAGGTTCTGTAAACCAACCAGTTCCAGTAACTCTTCAGTTCTTCTTTTCACATCCTGATCAGCCTTTCGAGCCCTGGAGGTTCGTAAAAAGGCGTCCACCAGAGAATACATGGTTCGGCTGTACATCCCCATCGCCACATTGTCAAACACAGTCATGTTTTGAAATAAACGGATGTTTTGGAACGTACGGCTAATGCCAAGATGGTTGATCCTGTCAGGAGATAACCCGGTGATATTCTTACCATTAAAAAGAATTTGCCCGCTGGTCGGTTGTACCGAGTTTGTAATCAAATTAAAAATGGTGGTTTTCCCCGCGCCATTCGGCCCAATTAACCCAATAAACTCTCCTTTTTCAATGCGAAGGCTGATACCCTGTACCGCTCTTACGCCGCCAAAACTGACCGAGATATTTTTCAATTCAAGGATCGGAAAGGTCATACGACACCTCCACCCTTTCTTCGCCATTGCTTAATTTTTAACCAGCCCACCTTCAGAAATTGAAAATTCATCTCGGTATATCCCAGTAAACCCTGTGGGCGAAATACCATGATTACCACAAACAAAGCCCCATAAATGATCAAACGCCATTCTGCAAAAAAGCGTAATATCTCAGGCAGAGCAACCAGCAGGAAAGAGGTCAGAATTGGGCCGATGAGAGAATGAACCCCGCCAAAAACCACCGCTGCTAAAAGATCTGAAGACCGGCTGATAGTAAAGAAAGAAGGCGTAAGATATGCCATATAAAAACCCAGCAATCCCCCCGCCACTCCGGCATACACTGCGCTGATAAAGAGCGCGGTTAATTTTGTGCGAAGCAGGTTGATGCCCATCATTTCAGCGGCAATTTCATCCTCACTGATCGCCGCACAATTCTTTCCATACTGAGAGCGCACAAAATTATGCGCAAACCAGATCGCCAGAATAACCACAACCGCAACGATCGGAAGATTGGTTATTTGGGGAAGACCAGTGAACCCGTATGCCCCGCCGATCACGGTGTAAGTATTATTTAAAATGAGTCGAACCGCTTCTGAGAAACCCAGCGTGGCAATGGCAAAATAATCTCCCCGTAGCCGTGTCCGAAAGGCAGGATAGCCGATAATAAAGCTACACAAACCTGCAAAAATTCCCCCGCCTAAAAGAGCTACCGGGAATGGAACTTTCAGAGTTGCGCATAATACAGCCGTCATATAGCCACCCAGAGCCATAAATCCGGCATGGCCGATAGAAAAGAGGCCAGTATACCCGGTGAGGATGGCCACCCCCAGACCAGCAATAATATTGATCCCCCCTAAAATTAATATAGCATTCAAGTACCCCATAGTTCCCCCCGATTAAAGTTTTTCGCTGTCCTTGCTTCCCAGCAAACCGTTTGGGAAGAACAACAGGATAAGAACCAGAATGCTAAAAGAGAATAAATCGCGATACACCGACGAAATGTACCCGGAAACCAGCGTTTCGGTAACACCCAGGAGCAGGCTTCCGAGAACAGCCCCAGGGAGGCTACCCAACCCACCGATAATGCTGGCTATCATGGCTTTGAGAGTCACGATTCCAAGGTAAGGGTACACGGCATATTTAATTCCATAAAAAACCCCTGCAGATCCTGAAAGGACACCAGAAATTGCAAAGACCATAAAGGCTACCGCATCGTTATTGATGCCCATGATTGAAGCCGTGAGTGTGTCAATTGCACTGGCACGAATACCTAAACCTGCCCTGGTTCGGTAAAGGAAAAACCACAGGATTGCCAGTGCTACGGCAGAAAACCCAGCTGCAAAAAGATCCATTTTTCCTACAGCCACCCCACCCAGAAAAATGGTTCCGCTGGCAATTTCGGGGAATTTGCGAAATTGTCCTCCAAAGAACAGGTTCGCCAGATTAATGATACAGAGATTAGCTCCCATTGCTGAAATCATCATAAAGAGGCGTGGTGCATTCCTCAGCCGCAATGGGCGGTAGGCAATTCTTTCCACACCTACCGATAAAATGACCGCTGCCAGAAGTGCTAACGCAATGGCTGGAACAGGCGGGATAAAGAAAGAGGCTATAGCATAAAAACCCGCGAATGCCCCAGCTACCATAAAAGCATCAAATGCCCAGTTCGTGAAATTGTACACGCTGTAAACCAGAGCATATCCTACCGCTAGAAGCGAATATACAGCTCCGATCGAAAGCCCCGATACCACTTGTTGAATGAACAAAATCATATTATTCACTCCCTACGAAAAGCAGGAGACCGCCCGGGGTCTCCTGCTCAGATTAACCCCTCAGGTTATGGTTCGTAAGTTTTTACGATCTTCCACTGGCCGTCTTTGATTTGAAGGATGACTACCGGTTTATTGTGGGGGTTATGAGTGTCGGGTTCCATGGTCAGCTTACTGGTGAAAGCTGGCACATCCTTCATGGTTTCGAGAGCATTTTTCAGGCTCACGCGGAACGCTTCAGAGCCCGGATCGGCCGAGGGGTTTTGGTCAAGCACAGCACTGGCAGCATATTCAATGGCATATAACGCATCTAAAGCATAATATGCATAGACCGTTGCCTTCATGCCATGTTTTTTCTCAAAAGCGGCGTTGTAATCTTTAAATTCTGGAGATTCAGTCGTTACACCGCTGGAAAGATAGGCTCCATCGAGTTCTTTTCCTGCCATGCTTAACAATTCATCAGCCACCCAACCGTCCACGCCGAGATATTGAATCTTTAGCCCGAGGGCATCGGCCTGTTTAGCAATCAGGGCAATATCCCGATAGGTCGCGGTTGGTACGACAAGCAAATCCGCCCCCGATTCGGCCACCTTCGAAATTTGTGCCCGGAACTCCTGATCGTTTGCCTGATAACCTTCTTTGGCCACCACTTCTCCCCCCAGACTGGTGAAGTGCTCTTCAAAATAGTTTTGAATACCAACCGAATAAGCCGCACTCACATCTGTGATGAAAGCCGCCTTTCGTTTGCCCAGTTCTTTGTAGGCAAAGTCAGCAATTGCAAACCCCTGGTATGGGTCAATAAAGCAGACCCTGAACATAAAGGGATGAACGTTCCCATTATCGTCCACCGTCACCTTGATGTTCGATGCTGTAGTCGCAATCACCGGTGTTTTCGAAGTATCTGCAATGGACGCAATGGGAATCGCAGCGCCAGACCATTCCGGGCCGATAATAGCACTCACGTGGTCCTGGTCCATCAAACGTTTGGCAGCTGCCACAGCATCCGGTACTTCCGAGCGGCTGTCATAAGTAATCAGCTCGATCTTGTATCCTTTTATTCCGCCTTTTTCGTTGATCTCAGCGATCCTATCTTCCAGCGCCAATTTCGCCGCCTGACCAATGTAAGAATCAGGCCCTGTCATCTGAGCGATAAAACCAATTTTGATCGTTTTTGATGACGCACAACCGCTCAGCAAGCTACTCAAACTGAGCGCCAGCAGGGCAACCAGCCAGACACCTTTCTTGAAATACTTAAAAAACATCGTCTCCTCCTGATTGGCAAGAATTATTCTCCTACCCGGGCATAGGAGAAAATTACACACAGAATGATGTGCCTGGTAACAAGAAAGGGGCTTTCACACCGCTTTCAATCGCTTATAGGCTGATGATTATACAAATTCCTGGGAAACCTGATGAATCCAGAGCTGCTCCATCGGTATAACACAAAGAATAGGGTATTTATACAGGGAAATTCATTTCATGACAAGAGATTTTATATCAAAAAAACCCCGGTGGCTTGTTGATCACAAATCACCGGGGTTGAGATGATCATTGAACTATTAGAGAATTTTCTCTAATAACCGTACAGGTAAATGAATGCGAATTGCCCGTCTTTCTCGCGCTAAAAGTGCCTCTAGATCCCCTAATGCCTGAGCCCGTTCCAGGGTACCAAACGTCATGCCAGCACCCGGGATTTCCAAATCCACCTCGGGGTCAGTCGTTATTTGAATAAATAGCCCTTCGTTACTCCCCCCTTTGTGAAGCTGGCCAGTAGAATGTAAAAATCGTGGACCAAAACCAAGAGTAGTGGGCAATCCAGTCTTCATCTGAATAGATTTCCTCAACCGCTGTAGCCTTTCCCTTATTTCGTGATTACGTGGCAGGTAAGCATTAACAGCCACATAATCCCCTTTTCTGGCCAGCTCAAGGAATCGGTTCGTCAGTTCATCTAAAGTCTGAGCTGAATCACAACCCTCAAAAGGTTTTCCAAACACCTTCACTTCATCTTTCTGCCAGATTGGCAAGGGTTCATCCAGATGGCCTGATTCCTGGAATTGCTTGATTTTATTGGCCGTGCGATCCTTATTGTCTTGTACGTCCGGCTGGTCAAAACTATTCACCCCGATGACACTGCAGGCCACAGCCGTGGCAATTTCCCAGCGGTAAAACTCGGCAGGTAAATCGTAACAATCGGTCGATTCAAAAGTTAAGACCGGGTGCCCCAGCGAAACTAAATCGGATGCCAGAGTTGAAAGACCACCATCAGATTTGAGATAAACAAACACCCGATCCTGGGAATACCATGACGCATTTTGGATGGGTTCATCATCCACCGGTAGAATACCTTTTCCGTCTTTACCGCTAGACTCGGCAATTAACTGCTCCAGCCATGCCCCCATCGGTTTCCATAATGGATCGGCAAGAAAGGTAACCTTATCCCGTCCTTCCAGCGCTGCCTGGCCAAGAATTGCCCCAAGAACTACTCCGGGATTTCGGCCAGCGGGCACATCAGCAGCACATTCTCTGGCCATCTGTGAGCTTCTCTGTAAAATACACTCCAGATCTAGGCCGAGAAACCCAGCAGGAACCAGGCCAAAAGCGGTTAAAGCGGAATTCCTTCCCCCAACACTGGCGTCCGCGAGAAACACCTTTCGGAAATTCCGTTCTATGGCTAACTTTTCTAGTGATGTACCAGGATCCGTTACAGCCACAAAATGCAACCCGGCCCGATCACCCGCCGCCCTCACTGCTTTATCCCAGAAATATTGGAAAAGCGCATTGACCTCACTGGTAGAACCTGACTTGCTTGAAACAATATACACTGTGTGGTCAAAATCTGACCATGCCTCGGCCTGTTGAACCTGAACGGGATCGGTCGAATCCAGAATTAATAGATCCATCCCTTCACGGTCACCCATTCTCCCCAGACCACAAATTTCTCGGAACACCTCAGGAGCCAGCGAAGACCCACCCATTCCAAGCAACAACGCGTGAGTATACCCTTCCTGAAGCAGGTCTTCTGTTACCGAGGTAATTTCTGGAAGAAGCGCCAAACTATTTTTTGGAGCATCCAGCCATCCCATCCTTTTAGTAATCTCTTCCTGCCCCTTTTTATCTACGGTCCACAAACTTGGATCATGCGCATGAAGGCGTTCGGCAAGGTTCTTGCGCTCCAATTCTTCCACACGCACAGCTACTGATGACCGAAGTACTCCCAGGCATGCCTGCGCTGCAGATCTTTTCTCATCGATGGCCTTTAAAAGCGACGCAAAAGCATCTGCAAATGCTTTTACCCCTTCCTGTTCCAACTCCTGGGTCACCTTCTCCATTGAAATTCCCAGAGATTCCAGATCATTTAAAACTTTTCTGGATTCATCCGCGTTTTCTGTCAGGCTTAATCTCACACAACCATGATCACGGAAGGCACTTAACGTCTGAGGAGGAACGGTGTTCACGGTATCGGGACCTATTAATTCCTCTACATACATTACATCCCGATACCGAGGATTTTTGGTGCTCGTCGAAGCCCAGAGAGGTCTCTGGACTTTTGCCCCTTGTGCCTGCAAAGCCTGGAAACGCTTCCCGGAGAATACCTCCATGAATTGGGAGTACGCCAGTCGTGCATTGGCAATAGCAGCCTTCCCAACCAGTTGTTGAGCAAGTTCGGCCCGGGTTCCGTCACTCTGAGTTAATTCGGCAAGCAGTCCATCGACTTTAGTGTCTACTCTCGAAACAAAGAAAGAAGCCACAGAAGCAATGGAATGCACCGGTAACCCCGCAGCCACACGTCTCTCCAGACCGGTAAGATAGGCATCCATGACCTCCGCGTATCGTTTTAATGAGAAGATCAGGGTCACATTAACATTAATCCCCTCTGCAATAGCTTCCCGAATAGCGGGAATCCCTTCCTTCGTTGCAGGGATTTTAATCATCAAGTTCGGACGGTTTACCTCCCGCCATAACTGTCGCGCTTCCCGTAATGTATCCTGAGTATCATGAGCTAAAAATGGGTTGACTTCTAAGCTGACGTAACCATCCCGCCCTTGAGTTTCCTCATAAAGCGGTCTGAATAAATCAGCGGCTTCCCGAATATCTTCCAGGGATAATTGATGAAAAATCCGGTCAGCCGTCCACCCTGCCCATGCCATCGGTGTCAAGGCAGTATCATAATCTGAGGATTTCGCAATCGCATTGTTAAAAATGGCCGGATTCGAGGTAATTCCTCGGATTTCGCCCGCCGCTATTAAATTCGCCAGCTCACCGTTTCTCAATAAAGAGCGTTGAATATTGTCATACCAGATCGATTGCCCAATCTGGAGTAAATCATCGAATGGTTTCATGTCTTTGTCACCCTTTCTTTATCACTTTCCTCGAGCCTCAATGGCCAGGACTTTATTGACCCGTCGAAGGTGACGCTCTTCCTGACTAAACACAGCTCCGAGATAAGCTCTGACAATTTCACGCGCGAGTTCCTCACCGATAATTCGTGCCCCCAGGCAAAGCACATTCATCCGATCATGTTCCACACCCTGATGGGCAGAGTAAGTATCGTGGCAAACCCCGGCGTAAATTCCTTTGATCTTATTCGCCGCAATACAGGCGCCAATTCCAGAACCACAGATAAGAATACCCCGTTCTGCCTGACCTGACAGGATCGATTGAGCAAGCTTCTGAGCAAAATCGGGATAATCAGAACTCTCTGCCGAAAACGCTCCCAGGTCGATTGCCTCATGACCGGTTTCTTGAACTGTCTCCAGAATGACACCTTTAAGCGGGAATCCGCCATGATCACACGCCACTGCAACTCGCATAGTTACCCTCTGGAGTTACCCGCTAACTTTTTAACTGCCGAAACAATCGCCTCTACTGTAAAGCCGAATTGTTCGTACAGAACTTTATACGGCGCAGATGCCCCAAACCGGTTAAGCCCAAAGATGATACCTTTCGGGCCAACCCATCGCTCCCACCCCATGGGGACTCCTGCTTCCACAGCTACACGAAGTTGAAGCTCATCCGGAAGCACCTCTTTACGATATTGTTCCGGTTGCTTCTCAAACAATTCCCAGCTCGGGAAGGAAACCAACCGAACGGCTATACCCTCCGTTTCCAGTTGCTCGCCAGCCCGAACAATGAGATCTACCTCTGATCCACTCGCCATCAGTAGAACTTCAGGTTTCTTGCCAGAAGTCTCCCGGAGGATATAGGCTCCCTTATGAACACCCTCTGCCGGGTTAAAGATGGAACGATCCAGCGTTGGCACTGCCTGACGCGATAGAGCAAGGAGCGTTGGTGTATCCCGATTGGCCACAGCGGCTTTCCATGCTTCGCGAACTTCATTGGCATCCGCCGGGCGAATAACCGTCAACCCCGGGATTGCCCGCAACGACGCCAGGTGTTCAACAGGTTGATGGGTAGGGCCATCTTCTCCGAGCCCAATACTGTCATGGGTGAACACCCAGATAGCCGGGAGATGAGACAATGCCGAAAGGCGAATAGCTGGCCTCATGTAATCCGCAAATACCAAGAAGGTCGCACCGAAGGGTATCACTCCTCCATGATAGGCCATGCCATTGACCACAGCCCCCATCGCATGTTCCCGCACTCCGAAATGGATATTCCGCCCCTCAGGGCTGTTTGCCTGAAATGCCGGAGTGCCATTAATCCAGGTATTGGTAGAAGGTGCCAGATCAGCTGATCCCCCCATGAGTTCGGGTAATTTCTCAGCAAGCGCATTGAGCACTTTTCCTGAGGCCGCCCGGGTTGCCATCCCTTTGCTATCCGCCGGGAATTCAGGCAAACCTTCGTCCCACCTTAATGGAAGTTGTTTTTTCAACCTGCGTTCGAATTCGCCAGCGAGGTCAGGATAATCTTTCTGGTAGGCTTTGAATAACTCATTCCAGCGTTTTTCTTCGTCGGCCCCCCTATGAACGGCCTGTCGGAAAAATGCTAAAACATCCTCAGGAATATAAAACCGGGGTTCAAGCGGCCACCCCAATTTCTCTTTGGCCCCTTTTAACTCTTCTTCCCCAGCGGGCTCTCCGTGAGCTTTTGCAGTATCCTGACGAGTCGGCAATCCAAACCCGATATGCGTGCGGCAAACAATTAAACTGGGGCGTGGGTCATTCTTCGCCTGTTGAATCGCCTGGTCAATTGCCTCGACATCATTACCATCAGGCACGTAAAGAACCTGCCAGCCATAAGCTTCAAAGCGTTTTCCACGGTCTTCGGTGAATGTAAGTTCAGTTGAACCTTCGATGGAAATCCGGTTATCATCGTAGAGGTAGATTATTTTTCCCAATTTCAGATGACCGGCCAGAGAAGCCGCCTCTGAAGCCACACCCTCCATCAGATCCCCATCAGTTACAATACCATACACATAATGATCAATCAATTCATACCCTGGCCGATTAAACACCGCCGAAAGATGACGTTCGGCAATAGCCATTCCAACACCGTTCGCAAATCCTTGTCCCAGCGGGCCAGTGGTTGTCTCCACTCCGGGTGTCAGGCCGTATTCTGGGTGACCAGGGGTTTTACTTCCCCACTGCCGAAACCGCTTCAATTCTTCCAGTGGTAAATCGTACCCGGTCAGGTGTAACAGACTGTAAAGCAACATCGAGCCATGGCCGCCTGACAGAATAAAACGATCTCTGTTTGCCCAGTCAGGGTTGACTGGATTATGCCGTAAATGGCGCGTCCAAACTGTATATGCCATCGCTGCCGCCCCCATAGGCAAGCCCGGATGACCCGAATTTGCCTGTTGTACGGCATCTGCAGATAGGAAACGAATGGTATTAATGGCCTTGTCCTGGAGCAAAAGTGAGTTTTCCATGAGTACCTCGGTTGAAATAAATCCATTCCGGGGTTTATTTTACCACCGGCGCTAAGATAAACCCGATCAAGTATCCAGAGGTTCAGACAATCAAGGAGTATTGGTTGGGGCAGCCTGGTCCAAAGTAGGCAATCCCATAATTTGCATTAACATCCCCATTTTGATTCTCGCCTGTGCGACAGTGGTTGGATCATTCACGCGCTCCCCCACCTCTGAAGCCTTTTCATACGTCTGCAACGCCTGGAGTTGGTCACCCATCAGCTCATACGCCTGTCCCAACAATAAATATCCCTTTGCCGAGTCCGGTTCTTGAGCAATAAGACCATTGAGAACATCTATTGCCTCACCCAACCGATTAAGAAGCATGTAGGTCTGGGCTTTGCTTAGGGCAAAAGCTTCAGGGTTTTTGGCTCTCTTCTCAAGCTCTGTAAAAAGGGCTTTCGCCTCATTGGTTTTACCCTGCGCTTCAAGAATACCAGCCTTAAGCATGAGTAAATCCATCGATTCAGGAGATTGCTTCAATCCTTCTTCGACTTCCTTCAAGGCGGCCTGTATATCTTTTTCCATCAAAGCTTGCTCTGCATTTTGCTTCGCGGTCACCTCAGCAATGACTTTGGGATCAGGAGCAAAGAACTTCTGGTAAAGGATCACTACCAGTGCAAGGACTGCTCCCAGAATAATCCCCAGGCGAAGGATGTGATAAAACCTTTTGCGCCGTTCCTCTGCAAGGTATTCGTCCAAATACCACCACCAGTGATCGGGTGGAACCCCCTTTTGATTTCTGGCCGATTGGAGTGACGACTTCCCACCGGCTTTCCTCAAAAGCTCTCCGGCGTCGCGCTTTATTGTCGCAAGAATGCCATCCCATTGAGCCTGTTCTGCTTTTAATGCCAATCCTCGCTTCTCACCATCGTCAAGCTGTTGCTTAACCTCATCAAGCTCCTGAAAAATTGCAAACACATCCATCTCTTCATTGATGGATAATCGTCCCAGATGATTTTCAATTTCATCGAGCCGCTTATTCAGGCTTAAAGGAGGTGCTACGCTTGTTGATTGGCTCATCACCCATCCCTCAAACCATGGATAATCTGTTCATCAAAGGTCATTTCAATATGTTCTCCCGGTTGCAACACCAGGAAATCGTCATCCCATTCCCCAAACAACAATTTTCGAACCAGAAGAAGATTCCCAGCCATCTTTTCGAAAAACCATCCATGTTCCTGGGCATCACGCCTGGCTAAATCCTCGGCCTGAGAACCATCACCGACCCCCACATCAACATACACTGCCCGCTGGTAGTGTTTTTGCCATGCACCCATGACAGACATCAGGTACTGAGCATTATCCGCCCCAAACCGTTCCACGTACTCATCGTAAGTTTTCTGCAAATCACTCGCAAAGTCCGACGCACCCAGAGAAAGAACCGTACCGCCATCCTCACGTCGCTGAATATAATCCAGCGCGTACCAGTAAGTCCCGGGTTGACGTTCAAACTCCTCTTTGTATCGATCCCTCCCCCCAAGGAAAAGCGTAATACAATCATGAGCTCTGGGAAGAACCACTGGAATCTGACGCGCCTTCACACCATATGTGCTCTTTCCACATAAGCCATAACCAAGAACAATGGCATCATAACCGGCGCCTTCCAGAGCTTCAATCCTGGCCTGAAGTGTATCTCGTAAAAGTGTTGGGGTATTGTGCAAACCAAGTTTAACGATTTCAACATCAACAATATGCGGTGATAGGGCCGCACAATAATAAACCATTCGAGCCAGTGCTTCGCAACTTAAACAAAGAATGCGCATTTTTGTTTTTCCTCAGGAGACATTATAGCCAAACTTTCACCTAACTACCAATGGTATCTGAAAACCCATGTGATATACTTTGGTTAATTGTCAGTCATTTCAGCTCAGACTCGAGGAGTTCATCTATGAAAAAGGATTTTGTTAGCATTCAAGACTTCTCCGCACCAGAGCTTCAATCTATGCTGGATCTGGCCATCCAGCTTAAAAAAGAATACTTTTCGGGTGGAAACGTCCCTCTCTTGAAGGGAAAAGTCCTGGGCATGATTTTCCAGAAACCCAGCCTGCGAACCAGAGTCAGTTTTGACATGGCGATGCGACACCTGGGAGGAGATGCCCTCTACCTCTCTCCCAACGAAATTGGTCTGGGGCAGCGGGAATCCATTGCGGATGTGGCCAGGGTAATGTCAGGTTATGTCCATGCGATTATGGCACGCGTTTTTTCTCATGACCATGTCCTTGAACTTGCAAAATGGTCGTCAATTCCGGTCATTAATGGCCTGAGCGATTACGATCATCCATGCCAGGCAATGGCAGATACCCTCACGATCATAGAACGTTTCGGCTCCCTCAAAGGTCTTAAGGTGGTTTTCGTGGGCGATGGCAACAATGTCGCCGTCTCTCTCATGCACATGGTCACCAAATTCGGAGGTCATTTTGTTCACTCCGGCCCTGAAGGGTATGATATCCACCCGGATGCAGTTACACTGGGCTATCGTTTTGCGGCAGAAAGTGGTGGATCCGTAACCTTTATTCGAGATCCCCATGAAGCTGTACGTAACGCTCAGGTGATCTACACCGATACATGGACCAGCATGGGGCAAGAAGCAGAGGCGCGTCAGCGGGAACAAGTATTCCCACCCTATCAGGTGAATCAAAAGCTGGTCAGCGAAGCCGATCCGAATGTGATTGTCATGCATTGCCTGCCTGCCCATCGTGGCCAGGAAATCACCGACGAAGTCGCCGATGGGCCGCATTCGGTGCTCTTTCCTCAGGCTCATAACCGCCTTCATGCCCAGAAGGCCATTCTCGCCCGAATCTTTGAGGTAGCTTAATGTTAACGACAAAAGAATATATCGAAATCGAAGAACAGTATGGTGCGCACAATTATCATCCTCTGGATGTAGTCATTACCAGAGGAGAAGGCGTCTGGGTCTATGATGTAGAAGGGAAACGATACCTTGATTGCCTGAGTGCCTATTCAGCCCTCAACCAGGGGCATGTTCACCCGAAAATTCTAAAAGCTATGATTGAACAGGCAGGCCGCGTCACTCTTACATCCCGTGCCTTTCGAAATGATCAACTTCCTCTATTTTATAAAGAGCTGGCCGAGATGACTGGTTATGGCATGTCTCTCCCCATGAACAGCGGTGCCGAAGCCGTCGAAACGGCAATAAAACTTGCCCGAAAATGGGCCTATCAGGTGAAAGGCATTCCGCGTTATCAGGCTGAAATTATCGTTGCCGAAGGGAATTTTCACGGGCGCACTACCACCATCATCTCGTTCTCCACTGAGCCTGCTTATCGAGATGATTTTGGGCCATTTACTCCCGGATTTGTGGCTGTTCCATATGGAGACGCCCTCGCTTTGGAAAGAGCCATCACTCCGAATACCGCTGCAGTTTTAATTGAACCTATACAGGGAGAAGGAGGGGTAATCATTCCTCCCGAGGGCTATTTAAAAAAGGTGCGTGAAATTTGTACCCGTCATCAGGTCTTAATGATCGCAGATGAGATCCAGACGGGGTTGGGCCGTACTGGAAAACTCTTAGCCTGCCAGCACGAAAATGTACGCCCCGATCTCGTCATTCTTGGCAAAGCATTATCAGGAGGGTTTTATCCAATCTCTGCAGTCATTGCCGACGAACCTATTCTCGGTTTATTTCAACCGGGTGATCATGGATCCACTTTCGGAGGCAACCCACTGGCAGCCGCTATCGGGCGTGCAGCATTAAGTGTCATTCGTGAAGAAAAACTGGTTGAAAACGCCGCCGTTCAGGGGGAATATTTTTTAGAACAGCTTTCTGAAATTCCCAGCCGATATGTGAAAGAAGTTCGTGGCAAGGGATTATTAATCGGGGTTGAATTAAAACCAGAAGCTGGCGGAGCCCGACGTTTCTGCGAAGCATTGAAAGATCATGGTGTGCTGGCCAAAGAAACTCATCAGCATGTCATCCGTTTTGCCCCCCCTCTGATCATAGATCGTTCCACCATAGACTGGGCATTGGATCATATCCGTACAGTGTTAACCATGTAAAGCAATGGATTCCATAAGCTCGGACGAGAGGCAGACATGATCTCAGAACGAAAAGCCAAGATTGTTGCCACAATTGGCCCTGCATGTCACTCTAAAGAAATGCTCAGGCGTTTAATTCAAGCGGGTATTGATGTTGCCCGCTTGAATTTTTCCCATGGAACTCATGCAGAACATGCCGAAAGGATTTTGATACTTCGGGAACTTTCCGAAGAGCTTAAAAAACCTGTTACCATCCTGCAAGATCTACAAGGGCCTAAGCTGCGGGTGGCTGAATTTTCGGGAGAAATTCACCTGATCCCTGGCGATATCATCCTCCTATCTTCTAAAAATAAAAATGGGGAAGCTGTCAACTCTCAGTCCAACCGTATCTTTGTTCCCATGGACGTTCCAGACCTGGAGAAGGCTGTTCATCCAGGTAGCCGGATATTAATGGACGATGGGAAAATTGAGTTGTCGGTGCTCCACGTGACCTCCGATTCGGTAGAGGCTTCGGTAGTTACAGGTGGCATCCTGACTTCTAACAAAGGTGTTAACCTCCCGGATGCTAATTTTTCAATCCCCGGCTTTACCGAAAAAGACCAGGAAGATCTGGCATTTGGCGTTAACCAGGGCGTCGATATGGTGGCTGTCTCTTTTGTCCGCCATGCTGATGATATTAACCGGGTTAAGCAAGCTATCCAACAATATTCTCCATCCCGGATTCCAATCCCGGTAATCGCAAAAATAGAACTCCCAGAGGCGATTAAAAACCTTCATGAAATCATTCACGCCGCTGATGGGGTCATGGTTGCCCGTGGAGATCTGGGAGTTGAAATGTCTGCTGCTGCAGTCCCTACATTGCAGAAAGAGATCATCCGCCTGGCAAACCGCCACGCCAAACTGGTGATCACCGCCACCCAAATGCTGGAATCCATGATCCATAACCCGCGCCCCACCCGTGCCGAGGCTTCTGATGTGGCCAATGCCATCTTTGATGGTTCTGATGCTGTCATGCTTTCAGCCGAAACTGCAGCCGGTGAATATCCAATCGAGTCCGTAAACATGATGGATGCCATAATCCGAGATGCCGAAGCCCATTATGAAACATGGGGACACTATCGTGACCTTCCTGAAGAGGCCATGCAAAATGATGCTCTCTCGATTACAGCTGCAGCCCGTGAACTCGCCCACGACCGCGATGTTACTGCAATTGCCGTGTTCACCGAAACCGGCCGCACTGCACTTTTTGCCAGCAAAGCTAGGCCAAAAGTTCCTATTCTCGCCTTCACTCCATCCCGGGAAACTTACCGTCGGTTAAGCCTGTACTGGGGTGTCACTCCAGTCCTTGTACCAACCGTATATTCAGTTGAGTCGTTGATTGCTACCGTCAATGACGCCGCAACTCAGATTACTGCTCTGCAACCCGGTCAGCAAATTGTACTGGTCTCGGGTCTGCCCGTTGGTGCAATGAAACAACCCAATTTTATTTTCCTGCATACCATTGGTGAGGTTTACAACTCTCGAGGCTCTTAAATTATCTGACACGACACAGGAGCGTTCCTATATGCCTTCTCCTTTTACCGATATTATTGAGACTTCCGAATTAGCCAGCCATCTCGAAGACCCTGATTGGTTAATATTTGATTGCCGCTTTAACCTTGCAAACCCTTCCTGGGGTGAAAAGGAATATTTCAGGTCTCACATACCAGGGGCAATCTATGCGCATCTTGACCGACATCTTTCAGGGCCAGTAACCTCACATACCGGGCGTCATCCCCTGCCCGAACCGAAGAAGTTTGTGGAACAGTTATCAGCCTGGGGAGTGGATTCACATAAACAGGTCGTGGTGTATGATTCTCTGAGCGGTGAATTCGCCGCCCGGCTTTGGTGGCTCCTGAATTATTATGGCCATTCACAGGTTGCGGTTTTAAACGGAGGTTTCACCAAATGGGAGGCTGAAGGTCACCCCACCCGTTCAGGTGATGAAGAAAACCGACCCTCCACATTTATTCCCACCCTGCATCCCGAAATGCTTGTCACGACCCAGGAAATTGAGCGCCTCTATCAAGACCCTGAGTTTCTTGTTATTGATGCTCGTGCTCCAGCACGTTTTGCTGGCCGGGAAGAACCCATTGACCCTGTTGCTGGTCATATTCCCGGAGCTGTGAACCGTTTCCATGGGAATAATTTATCTCCCAGTGGGACTATTCTAAGCCCGGAAGAATTAAGGCAAGAATTCCGCCATCTTATCGGCCATCGCAATTCTCGGAATGTCATCGTTTATTGCGGCTCTGGCGTCACTTCCTGTCATCATGTGCTCGCTATGCACCTGGCAGGCATTGGATTCCCCAGGCTTTATGCAGGTTCCTGGAGCGAATGGATTCGCGATCCCTCTCACCCTGTCGACCGCGAAGATTAGTCATGTGGACTCACCACCGAATCGATTTAAAAATGAGGACATGGAAATCCAAATTTCTGCGCGCCTTCTCTTAAAAATCCCCCAGCGCCATAAGCTGATTGGATTGTACGCATTGGCTAACAACCAGGCATAGAAGTTTTCCCAGAATTCTCCAAATCTCCCCAGCCGGCTCCTGTAGAAAATCACAGTAAATCCAAACCTTTGCATCGGGTGCCACTCGCCAGGTTTTTCAGGAGGTGGAAACAAAGATGTGACTCCCATCACAGCGCGCAAGGACATCAAAGGGGGAGTATTTTTAATATAAATCGCAGCTTTCCGTAAGGAAGAGCGAAACATTCGTTGTGTTTTTACCGCCCATGCCAGATCTATCTCTTTTCCCGGTAAAGGAGGAAGATGCTCATTCCAGAGATGGATCGCCAGTACAGGGTCTCCTCTCTTGATCTCCAATCCATCAACCGTCATGGCATGGTGAGCGCGCGTCACCTGGAGCTTAACCAGGCATTCGGGATCTGAACAAAATGGGAAGCCCCCCATCCATTGGCACAACCAGTAGTCAAACTTTCTCACAAGAGCCCGCATGACTTATCCAGTAACCAGTACAATCCCAACAATGATTACCAACGTTCCTAGCCATTGCGTAAAGCTGATTGCTTCCTTGAAAAAGAGCATTCCGCCGAGAACATGTACCCCGATAACCGCTAACCCGGTAGTGAGTGGAAATGCAATGTGCAAAGGTAAATACTTCAATAACCAGGTAAGGGTAACCACCGTAACCAGTCCGGCCAGGTTTCCTGCCACCTGCCATGCCAGGAACTCCCCAATCCGTGTGCTCTGGATAGAATATTTAAAGCATACATTCGCCACCACATTGAATATCATATTCCCTACCACCAGGGCCAGAGGGAGCGCCGTTTTATCTGCCTGGTGCATCCATAAAAATATTCTTGCGGGTTGTTGATTCATCTCCAGGCCTCCTTGTCTACCTGAAGTATAGTGGGATTTCCCCTACCAGAAAATGATTGGCTGTTAAAAAAAGGCTAACCGTTTATGGTTAACCTTTCTTTCCATACCATTAATTCTTCGGAACAGAAGTCTTCAAGGGGTTAGCTTTATGCAGAAAACATCCATTCATTAACCATCCGAATAGTCTCTGAGGGTGGACGGATTTCCTGTTCGGTCATCCGATTAAAGGGTTTTTCAGGAAATTTATACAGATCAAATATGGATGGCTCATCAGGGTTCACATAAATTAGCCCTGTGAGTAATTCTCGTTTTACCCGGGCTTCTTCCAACACCTTGAAAGCTGCTTGCCGATCCCGGGGATCATAATCGGTTCCCAGTTTATGCAGGGTGATCATCGAACCATCATAGAGTTCAACGTCTCGCGTATCGCCTTCCGCAAAATCCTCAATCGTGAGCATGTCACGAGCAGGAGTAAAAATTAAATCATGCAGGCGAACCTCATGCTCCTTTCCAAACACATAGGAATGAATGGTATCATCCTTGTTGTTGAAAGTAACGCATGGACTAATAATATCCAGAACGGCTACTCCTCGATGACTTATGGCCGCCTTAATTAATTCCTTAACCTGCTTGGGATCACCGGCAAAAGAGCGCGCTACAAATGTAGCATTGGAAGCCAGGGCTTCTAAGCAAATATCCACCGGTAGGAAGAGGTTAGTTCCTTCATGTTTTAAAGTCAGTCCTTTTTCTGCCGTCGCGGAAAACTGTCCTTTGGTTAAGCCATACACTCCGTTGTTTTCTACAATATAAACCATCGGCAGGTTTCGACGAATTAAGTGCTTAAATTGGCCAAGCCCAATGGATGCCGTATCTCCGTCTCCGCTGACGCCAATCCCCTTCAAAGTCATATCCGCAAACAAAGTTCCCAGCGCCATGGAAGGCATTCTCCCATGAAGCCCATTGAAAGAGAAACTGCGGTTCAAGAAATACGCCGGGCTTTTACTTGAGCAACCAATGCCGCTGAATTTTACAATTTTTTCCGGGATGACGTCCAATTCATACATCGCAGCAATAATCTGGTTAGAAATAGCGTTATGACCGCATCCCTGACACAAAGTACTGGGCAAGCCCTTATAATCCGCACGGCTCAACCCCACTTTATTGATTCCAGTTTGAGCATCAACCGTGGTCATTTTTCCTCCTGAGATAGAATCTCGTCGATTATCCACCGAGCACTCAACGGCAATCCATTTACTCTGGCAACCTTCCGGAAATGAGAAGCCTGTTCAGGATAATTGATCATAAGAATCTGACGTAGTTGCCCATCGCGGTTGATTTCTACCACGTAAATTCGCTCATGCGTCCTTACAAACTCATCCACTTCTTGGGTAAAAGGCCACCCTCGAATTCGCATGTAATCAGTTTTTATCCCCCGGTCTGCAAGCTTCAAACGGGCTTCCTGAACCGCCGCATCTGTTGAGCCAACAGCAATGATTCCTGCTTGTGCCTGTTCCATGCGTTGAATCACCGGGCCTGGCATATAAGATTTAGCCGTCTGTATCTTCTTTGCCAACCGGAGGATATTCCGTTCCCAGACTTCCGGGTCTTCCGAATATCGCGCATATTCATCGTGTCCGGTTCCACGGGTAAAGTAAGCGCTTCGGGGGTTGAGGTTTCCTGGTAAAGTCCGATACGGAATCCCGTCGCCATCCACATCCAGATAGCGCCCCCACTTTTTCCCTGTTTTTGCTTCAAACAGGTCCAGGTCACCTTCCCAGAGCACCTTTCCCCGGTCCATCGGTCGGTCAGGGTATTCAAAAGGCTGGCCCATCCATTGATTCATCCCTAAATCCAGATCACTTAACACTACCACAGGCATTTGCAACCTTTCAGCAATGTCAAAAGCTTTCCAGCCAAACTCAAAGCACTCATTCATATTCCCGGGGAAGAGCTGGATGAAATTAGTATCGCCATGCCCCATAAAATACACCCCGGTCAGGTCTCCCTGAGCTGTACGAGTAGGCAACCCTGTACTGGGCCCAACTCTTTGCACATCCCAGACGACCAGAGGTACTTCTGCAAAATATGCCAGACCGAGGTATTCTGTCATCAGGCTCAGGCCAGGGCCTGCAGTAGCCGTCATCGCTCGTAAACCTCCCCATCCGGCTCCAACCAGCATACCAATGGCGGCAATTTCATCTTCGGCCTGAACAATCATGTAATTTTGTTCCCCAGTTTCCTTGTTCATACGAAGTTCAGGCAAATATTCTATTAACGCTTCAGGGAGTGAAGAACCCGGTGTAATTGGGTACCAGGCCACAAACTGAACTCCTCCATAAATGGCCCCCAGCGCTGCCGCTGTATTGCCATCCGAAAGGATCATTCCTTCGGTTGCTTTCATAGGCTGAAGGCGATAGGTGTGGTTCTCCTGGAGATTAGCAGCGGCCCAATCATATGCCACCCGGATCGCTGCAAGGTTCGTTTCAACCGGCTTGGCACGCCCTTTGAAGTGATATTCCAGTGCAGCCCGGATGGCTTCCATATCGATACCAATCAACCAGGCCAGAACTCCCACATAAATCATATTCGAAACAAAATCTCTTAATTGGGGCGTGATATCGATACTTCGGATTAATTGTTTTACCGGCATCGGGTAATACGTTAAATCGCTACGCGTCGGGGTCAATTTGATATCATCCGAATAAAGAACCATTCCCCCTGGCACAACATAGTCGAGATCTTGAATGAACGTCGCCGGGTTCATCGCCACAATAATATCGTCTTTTTCCACCCTGGCAGTAAATCCATCTTTATTTACTCGAATCGAATACCACGTGGGTAATCCCTGGATATTCGATGGAAATATATTCTTACCCGAAACAGGGATTCCCATTTTAAAAATGGCCCGTAAGACGGTCAAGTTAGATGTAGCACTCCCCGAACCATTAACCGTACAAAAAGTAATTGAAAAATCATTAACTACTGGTTGCCGTTCCGGGGTAGATGTCGAAATCATATCTGGTTGATGTTGAGACATAAATACTCCTTGGAATGGATCACTCAAAAGTTTGCCTTCTGACAGATGGAGCCCTTGCCTGAAGCAAATCAGCATGCTCAAGCAAAGCCCGGTAACCCCGGTCTACTTCGCCTTGCCGGATGGCTTCAACCATCTGACGATGGTAATTCCAGACCGTCTTTAAGTAATGAATGTCTGTATAGAGAGCCAAACCAACCGCCTCATACAAATCCCAGTAAGCTTCCAGAATCCCAAAAACAAAAGGATTTTCCAGCCGTTTGAAAATAGTCAGATGAAGTTCCCGATGCTCAGGGTGTGGAATCTGGGGGGGATCGCTTGACAATTTTTCTTCTGCCTTTTTCAGCAGACATTCCAATACCTCAAGATCATTTTCCGTTAATAAAGAGACCGCCTGATACCAGTAGGCGGCCTCGATGTGGGTTCGTAATTCAGCAAATCGGCGGAAATTTCGTTCATCCACCAGCATGGCATAATTCAAGCTATGGATGACTGCCGGCTTAAATGAATAACTTAATCGGCGAATGCCTGTTTTCGGCTTTACCTCCACCACACCCAGGGCTCGAGCTACTTCAAGCTGCTCTCTCAAGCTCGCCAGGCTAACCCCTAATTCTCGGCTGATTACAGAGAGTGCCGGTAATCGTTCTCCATCCGAGAAATGGGTAGCCAGATATATCAAAAAAGGAGAGAAGTAATCCGAAAAGGGTTTTTCGCCAGAATAGCTAGCCATATTTAATCAGTTTAATCTGTTTAATCGTAACAATACTTTAGCACGGACAATTCATAATGTCAAGATGCATTCATGATGTGTTTGTCCCAAAAATGGTGGGCGACTTTTGAAACCCCACATATGGGGGCAAATCTGCCTGATTTACAACTTTTTATCACCATATGTGGCAAGCAATCAAAAACCAACCAGATATGGGACAAACACTCATGATTTATTTGGTCTAATTAGGGACTAAATCGGCGTGTTCAACCCAACCATTCGCGAACCACCCCAGTCATCAGTTCACAGGCACCAACCATGGCGCTCTCATCAAAATCAAATTTGGGGTGATGATGGCTGTAAGATAAACCTGCATCAGGATTCGCCGAACCAACTAAAATATAACAACCGGGAACCTCCCGTAAGATAAAAGCCATATCTTCTGAGACCATCGTTCTGCAATCCGGCTCTATCCTGCTCCCTGGAAGATTGTTTTCAATACTCGCCTTCACCCGGTTTGCCACTTCCGGGTGATTCACTACCGGCGGGGTTAGCTCAGTCACTTCAACCTCCGCCCTGCACTGCATACCCGTCGAGATGTTTCGGATAGTTTCTTCAAACCTGGTAAGCACCAGTTTCCTCACCTCTGGATCAAAAGTTCGTATCGTTCCACCCAGTTCAACTTCCTGTGGAATAATATTATAGGCTTCACCGGCCCTCACCCTGGTGATAGAAAGGACTGCGGCATTAAGAGGAGATACATTCCGTGAAACAATGGTTTGCAGCGCTTGAATAATACTTGCGCTGGTTGCAATCGGGTCAATAGCCTGGTGCGGCAAAGCCCCATGACCACCTTTACCTAAAATCCTTACTTTAAACAGGTCAGCCCCTGCCATGAGAGGCCCTTCAGTTACTCCATACCAGCCCACAGGTTTCTCATTCCAGAGATGAATTGCCAGTGCCACATCTGGACGGGGATTTTCAAGCACCCCATCTCGGATCATGGCTTCAGCCCCTCCCAAACCCTCTTCAGCCGGCTGAAATACAAATTTAACCACCCCACGCAACTCTTGTCGTATTTCTGAAAGCATCCGCGCTACGGTTAATCCAATGGCAACATGACCATCATGTCCACAGGCATGCATTATCCCAGGGATTTCGGAAGCATAAGAAACACCGGTCTCTTCCTGAATCGGGAGTGCGTCCATATCAAAACGGAGGAGCACCACCGGTCCATTCCCTTTGCCCCCATCCAGTAAACCCACAACACCGGTTTTTGCCACTCCGGTTTGAACTTCAATTCCAAGCCAGGATAATTCCCCGGCAATAATTCCCGCCGTTCGAATTTCTTGAAACCCAAGTTCAGGATGTCGATGAAGTTCTCGTCGAACGTCCTGGGCAAATTGAAAGAGACGCTGTGCATCAGGCTTCATTAGATCCCTGTTGCCGATTCTTTCCACCTCGCCTGCCACGACTCTTGGGATGGCTCCGTCCTGTGTGCGGCTGGCCATTTGCCGGTTGCTCTTTTTTACGTGAGGATGGGCGTTGTTTCTGGGGCGTTATATTCCGCGTTGACTGATTCTGAGAAACTGACCCCTGAGGTGTTGAAGCAACAGACGGCAAGTTTTCTTCTCCCGGTACCTCATCGAAATTATCACCCTCAAGCCCATTTTCTACCGTTTCAGGCTCAGGTCTGACGGGTGACGGCGCTCCTTCGTCAATAACCGTAAGCAGTTCCTTCTTCACCTCACGCCGGATACCATCCGGATATTCTACAATAGCCGACTCTCGTAAGGGCACCACATCGACCACCCGCCCCTCCCCATCGGGGGTCATTACCCGCTTATTCCGTTTAGGAAGTTGCGCGCGAGCATCGGCATATTGTTGAAACTCATAAATTAAACAGCAACGAAGCCGTCCACACATTCCCGTAATTTCGGTTGGTGTCAGGGAAATTCCCTGTTCTTTTGCCATTTTGATCGAGATTGAGCTAAATTCGCACAGGAATTGCGAACAGCATCGCTGCTCCAGACCACAGGCCCCCATTCCTCCCAGCAGTTTAGCCACATCCCGGGGACCAATTTGCCGTAACTCAACCTGAGCTGGAGCAAATTGCCGTTGCATGTCCTGGCGCAGCGACTTCATATCGACTTTCTCGTCGGTCTCGCTTGAAAACATGATCGATAACCGGCTGCCATCAAAGCTGTAATCTGCCGCAATGATTTTTACCCCAACCAGATTAAGTTCACTGGCACGTTTACGGCTCGCCGCCAATACCTCGGGCTCTTTCGCTTTCCACATATCACGGATCGCGAGGTCTCGAGGTGTAGCTCTCCGATCGATTTGTTTCAATCCCTCTGGGAGCGTTTCAGGGGTTGGCTCAAGAGTCGCCACGGTCCCAATTTGCCACCCGCGACTGGTCTCAACGACAACCGAATCCCCCGGTTGCACATCCGGCACCAGGCTGGCATCGAAATGGTATATTTTCCCAACCTTTGAAAAGCGAACCCCAACAATAACAGGACTCACGGTACGATTCATAAACTCATTCTTCTATACGAATAACCGGCGTTGATGATGGCTGAAGCGCCGCAACGCTCAATCTGGCGGCTATGGTCTCAGCCAGAGCACTGAACGCCTGGGCTGTGGGGGAATCTGGCCTGGATAGAACAATCGGAGTTCCTGTATCCCCTCCTACCCGCACCGCGGGGTCCATGGGTACCGAACCAAGAAAAGCCACTCCTGCCGCCTCTGCCAGTGCGCGGCCGCCTCCACTGCCAAAGATGTCGATTCTCGATCCATCAGCCAGTTCGAGATAACTCATATTCTCGATAACCCCAAGGATGGGAACATTCAATTCCCGGAACATCTCAAGCCCCCGGCGAGCATCCTCAAGAGAGACCTGCTGAGGCAGGGTCACGATCACCCCTCCACTTAACGGTACAGACTGCGCCAGGCTTAATTGTGCATCCCCTGTTCCGGGGGGCAAGTCAATCACCATATAATCAAGCTCATTCCAGGCAACATCGGCCAGAAACTGCCGGATGGCTGAGTGGAGCATTGGACCGCGCCAGATCAAAGGTTGCCCGGGTTTTACTAGAAAACCAATGGACATTACCTGCACCCCATAAGCTTCGGCGGGGATGAGTTTTTGCCCGTTTTGTGGGGGTAATCGATTTACTCCCATCATCGTAGGGATATTAGGGCCGTAAATATCAGCATCCAGCAAACCCACCCGCGCCCCTTTTTGGGCCAATGCCACAGCAATATTGACCGCAATGGTGGACTTACCGACTCCACCCTTACCGGAAGCAACAGCCACAATATTCCGCACCGGTAAAGACAACAGCCCGCGTTGCCTTCCATCAGAAGGGACACTGGCGTCCATTTTAATCTCAACCCGGCTTACCCCAGGAACCGCCAGCACTGCTTCTCGAGCTTCCTTCTCAATTTTTGTTCGCAAAGGGCAGGCGGGGGTGGTCAGCATAATGGTAAATCGCACCTGCTCCCCCTCAACTTCGAGATCACGAATCATCCGAAGTGTGACTAAATCTTTGTGAAGCTCTGGCTCCTGAACACTGCTGAGTGCCGCCAGAACATCTTCCTTGGAAACTCCCATGATTTATCCTTTCGTAATATTTCCGTTAATATCACCTGAAAGGTTTTCTGACTGTCCTTTCAAGAACTGTTCCACTTCTTTCTGCAACAACCGGTGTTGTTCAACGAGATCCTTATCTGCGCCTTTAAAACGACGCACTGTTTGTTTCGCACAGATCGTACACCCTCTCATTGCCCGGAATGAATCCGAATTACAACTGATACATCCACCCATCCTCACCATCATCAGGACAAAAGAACACCGCTCGATCTGACTGGCTGTAGGTTGGCTTACCCTTTCAACTAATTTCCGCCACTCTTCTCCACGCAAACTCGCAAGCTGTGGAAGTACCCGAAGGGGAAAAAGTAACTCAGTGTCCGGATTATACATCCAATCACCTCACATACTCAAAACCAAACACCTCAACCATTCTCATCATGGAGCAGCCTTTTTTGCGGCTTTGGCTTCTCGCTCTGCGGTTTCCCTGGCAAAATTCGCTGGCCGAATCTTTGCATAATATGAGGCTGGTTTACTCAATTTATTCAAGTCGAAAATATGCTCCTTAAAGCGATCGTAGGATGCAATTTCATAGTTATGATCCATTTTAATCGCATCAAATGGGCAATACTCAGCACAATAACCACAATTCATGCAGATATCTACATCAATATAAAATTCAGCAGGGGCCGGCACAGGCTTACCCGTCACAGGGTCATTTGTGCGCACAATCCAAATACACTGCGGAGGGCAAACTTTGGCACAAATACCACACGAAGTGCAACGTAAAGCCCTTTCTCCATTTTCCCCCTCATCATATACAAGAAAAGGAATATACCGGAATTCTTCCGGTACCGGTAGCTTTTCTTCGGGGTACTGGATTGAGAAAATACCTTTGGCTTCTATCGATGCACGCTGACGAATGCCCTCCTCGGTAAAGTAGCGCTTTTTTCCAGCTTTAAAATCTTCCAGATACGTATCGATAAAGTGCCGGAATGTGACCGCTAAACCTTTTAAGACACCCATTCCATTCATATCACCTCCTATCGGTCCACTTCACCAAGCACAATATCGATCGATCCCAGAATAACCACCACATCTGCCACTTTGCCTCCTCGTGCCATTTCAGCGAGGGTATGCAGATTGATAAAAGAGGGAGCTCGCACATGGTATCGCCAGGGATTGGGTTTCCCGTTTGATACCACATAAAACCCCAATTCTCCTTTGGGACCCTCCACCCGTCCATACGATTCCCCGGTAGGTACACGGACCTGCCATTGGGGTTTTCCAGAAATAACCGGGCCTTCAGGGATATCGCGCAACACCTGCTTAAGAATGCGTATACTCTGGCGAATCTCGTCTAGACGGATTAAGTACCGGTCGTAAATATCACCATGGTAACGCACAGCTACATCAAACTCAAAACGATCATAAATGCTGTATGGATCAGCCCGCCTTAGATCATAAGGCACCCCGGAAGCCCGTAATACAGGCCCTGTGGCTGACAATGCGATTGCCCGCTCAGCTGTTAACACACCTACTCCCTCACAACGGGTACGGACGATTTCGTTCTTCGTGAGGTATCGATCAATTTCATCTATTTTTCTGGGCAATCGATTTTCCACCAGATCCCGCACCCGCTCCAGCACCCCCTCAGGAAGATCGCGAGCCACCCCCCCAAAGCGGAAGTAATTACACATCATCCGCGAGCCTGAAACTGCCTCAAAAATATCCAGAATCAACTCCCGCTCTTCAAGTGCATAAAGCACTGGTGTGAAAAACGCCCCCAGATCATTTAATAAAAAGCCGACAGCGACTAAATGGCTCACGATTCTGGTTAATTCTGCCATCATCACCCGGATATATTCTGCTCTTTCAGGGGGCTTTATCCCCATTAGCTTTTCCACAGCCAGAGCATATCCAAAATTATTACTCATCGAGCTGATATAATCCAGCCGGTCAGTGAAAGGCATATTCTGAATCCAGGTACAACGTTCACCAATTTTCTCATGATTTCGATGGAGGTATCCAAAAACCGGCTTAAGATCCACAATGGTCTCACCATCCAGAACCACCACCATTCTGAATACCCCATGGGTCGACGGATGCTGAGGCCCAAGATTTACAATCAGGCGGTCAGTTTTAAGCTCTGATCCTGAATCCTCCAGGTACTTCCGTAAACCTCTGTAGAGAGCTTCGTCTCCGTCGGGCGTCCAACTTTCTGGATCAAATCCAGGAGGATATTGGACGTTATCATGAAGCGGAGCTACATCTTCCGCCCGTCGGACATGGCCCTCAGGCCACCGGCTTTTATACGGTTTGGCATCTTCTTCATAATAAGGTTCTTTCCAATCCTTGCGCAACGGATGTCCTTCGAAGCCTTCCCACATCAAAATTCGCCGTAAGTCCGGATGGCCCTCGAAACGAATCCCGAGCAAATCCCAGGCTTCTCTCTCCTGAAAATCCGCTCCAGGCCAGACTGGAACGACAGACGGCACTATCGGATCTTCCCGTGGAACCTGCACCTTGAAGACAAATGGCGCACCGCCGATCGTCTGAAGGGCGTGATAAACCACCTCCATCTTTCCATCAGGCAAATAATCCACTCCGGTCACCGATGATAGCAAATCATATCCAAGTTTGTCCCGTAGAAGGAAAGCAAACTCAATCAGGCGACTTACCGGGACAATGACACCTTCGTATCCCGGCCTGGAATCTGCTACCACCCAATCGGGCAGGAGATCACCATGCCTGGTTGTAAGCGTCGACTCATGGTCAGTCATGCAGCACCTCCCTGCCCAGCATCTTGGGTTGATTGATCTCCTTCGACGCCCTGAGCCTGTTCCTCTGCTAGCTTACGAGTGTATTCACGAATCTCTTCAAATTTAGCCGGGCTCATTAAGTCCGGCCCCAGTACGGGCACCGGAATCGGAGGAACAGGCCTGCGTGAGTACCAGCGAGAGGTTTTGATGGATTCTTTTTCAACTTTTTTCTGGAGAGTCATTAACCCGTGAAGCAACGCCTGCGGCGTAGGGGGGCATCCCGGAATATACACATCAACCGGTAAAAACTTGTCAATTCCAGAGACTACATTGTATCCTTCTTTGAAAGGGCCCCCTCCGGAGGCACAGGCTCCCATCGCGACAACATATTTGGGTTCTGGCATCTGGTTATATAAGCGCACAATCTGCGGAACCATCTTCTTTGTAACCGTTCCCGATACAATCATCACATCTGCCTGGCGTGGGCTGGGACGCATCACTTCCATTCCAAACCGCGAGAAGTCATAACGGCTGGCGGCAGTACAGATCATTTCTATGGCGCAACAGGCCAGACCAAACATCATCGGCCATAAGGAGTTCTTTCGGCTCCAATTATAGATTCGATCAATGGTCGTGATATTGACCTGCCCGCGCATTTCTGGGGGAATATCATATCCAGGTGAATCAAGCGTTTCGATTGGGTTCATTTTTTGATTCCTTGGGCCTGTATGTTGAATTCCATGTGTGCCAGTATTTCAATTTTTAATCAGCTATCGATAAACATAAAACCCTTTTGACTCATTGTAACATTAGCTAATGTACTGTCAAGTCGAATTTGCGCGAAAATAATTTTGCATAATTCACATGTGAAGTTATAATTAGTGCATGTCCTCCGAATCAACTCGAAGAGCCATTCTCTCTTACCTGGAGAATCACTCTTCCGTATCTTCACGAGAGATTGCGAGACAGTTTCAGATAACCGAGGCAGGGGCCCGATATCACCTCGGACAATTACGAAGGGAAGGCCTGGTGATAGAAAGCTCGCCTTTAACTGAAGAAACCACCAGACGAGGCCACCGATGTAAACGATATAGTCTTTCGTGGTCTCTTCGACCGCACAATCTGACCTGGTTAACCAATGGCTTATGGGAGTTCCTGATTAAAAACTCTCAAATTAACGAAAAAGACCTGATAAACTACCTGGCTCTGTTTTTTGGGTCGAATTTACAAAAACTGAAAAACAATGCGCATAAAAATAACCGCCTGGTTGAATTACTCAATCAGCATCATTACAAAGCCAGCTGGGAAGCCCGGCGTGAAGGACCTCGCTTCTTCTTCCGAAATTGCCCTTACTCAGTGATCTGGAAAGCTCATCCTGTTTTGTGTGAAATGGATCGCTATATACTGGAACAAACACTACAATTCACCATCTTGAAAATCTCAACCATCTTTCCACAGACTTCTGACAACCCCATCTGTATATTTCAAGCCCTTATGAGTGAGCCAAAGCCAATTGATAAATAATTGTCAACCGGGAATATCACCCATAGTTTTTATTGAATTCTTAACTTAACTGCTTGACTTTTAATCTTCCTCTTGCTACTATAAAATTGCCGAAGGTTAAGAACCTTCGGATAAAGGGAGCCCCGAGAAATTCGGTAAGCACTCATCGAGGCCTCAGTCATAAACCGATTAGGTTTTGTCAGTGGGCCGAAAGTAAATCGGCACCACAAAAGTGCAAAACTAAAAAGGGACTAGGCACTCAAAGGAATGAGAAAGCTGGACGGGTTACTTGGGGCCCCTGATTTTTAATTTTTACCAAAGAGAACTTCTGGTTTGAGGATACCTATAAAAGGTAAATTTCGATATCTTTCTCCATAATCCAATCCATATCCCACAATAAAATAATCTGGCATGTCAAACCCTTTATATCGAATTGGAATTTCAACCAGTCTGCGGCTGGTTTTATTCAATAAGGCACAAACCTCTAGAGAAGCTGGCCCACGTGCCTGAAGACTCCGCAGCAAATAATTCAGGGTTAATCCGGTATCCACAACGTCTTCTACAAAAATAACATGCCTATCCGTAATGGATAGATCCAGATCCTTGATCACTCGCACTACCCCCCGATCGCGTTCTTCACTGGAATAGCTGGATACTGCCATAAAATCGACTTCTACCACTATTGGTATCGCTCGCACCAGATCAGCCAGAAAACACATCACCCCTTTTAAGGCTCCAACGAGCAGAGGCTTTTTTCCGGCGTAATCTCGAGCAATTTCACTACCCAGATCGATCACACGCTGATGGATCTCCTCTTGGGTCAGAAACACTTCTTGAATGTCTCGACTGAGTTCTTGAAATTCAACCGGAATGTTTTTTTTCATCCTTACACATCCTGAGCATCTGAGCCAAGAATCCGTTCGGCCTCTTCGGTTAAACCGAAGCGTAGCATCATGTTCCTCAATTCGCGCCTTTTGAATAATTTGATATTAATCCCCGGGTATAACTCCCGAATGCGTTTTAACTTTCGGTTCTTTTTGGTAGTCAATTGAGGTCGAAGAGTCGTCAATTCCACGTATAAATTTTGCTCAGGAAGATAGAAATCTGGTGTAAATGCCTCAATGACATTCCCTGCTTCATCCCATTCCAGAGGGAAAGTACGCGGTTCGTACTCCCATCGAACCCCATAAAAATCTAAAATGCGCGCAAAAACTTCTTCGATGGGATGAACGAATTTCGCAGGAGGAGTAGTCGGGTTATTATTCAATCTCTATTTTCGTGAATGTGGCGAAAAAATGCGGCACAAATGATTTCAGCTGCATCCGTAGCAGCCAGATCCTGGGTATTGATAACCAGGTCGTAAAGGAGTGGATCATCAACATCCACATGGTAATAACGCCGAAGATAAACGGTGCGATTGTGATCGCTGGTCTCAACCATCGCCTGCGCCACTTCCAGAGGCAGCTTTTTTTCTTCCATGACTCGTTTCACCCTCAAAGATTTTGGGGCCACTACCCTGACATGGAGAAAATCTTTCACGTCCTGAAGAATCACCTGGCCAGCTCTACCAATAATAACCACATCACCTTCTTCAGCAAGCTCCCTCAAAACCTGTTTCACCGCCTGGTGGTATGCCTGCTGAGCACTCCGTGAAGGCCTTAACCCCATGATTCCTGATTCATCAATAGTGGCAAGAGCTACTTCTGGCACCCCGGCACGAATCGCCGCCTGGTTGATAAGGTCGCGCCAGACCAGCTTAAAACCCAACTTTTGAGCTGCCTCTGTGGCCACCTGTCTCCCAAGACTCCCCATCTGCCGAGAAATGGTGATTCCAGCCATAATTCCATTATAGTACGAACCCTACCTCTTTGTTTGAGCAGACTTCTACTCCAGATCGGGTAGGTCAGCCAGGTCAATTACCTCTCCGTTACAAAACAACATTGCTCGTTCAATAGAGTTACTTAATTCTCGGATATTTCCCGGCCAACGGTAAGACATTAATGCTTCCAGGGCACGAGAAGTTATATCCCGCACATTGAATCCCAGACGAGCATTATTCAACCGAATAAAAAAGCCCACCAGTTCCGGAATATCCTCCCTGCGTTCACGAAGAGGTGGCAGGTGAAGATCCACTACTTTTAATCGATAATACAGGTCTTCACGAAAATGCCCATCCCGAATCATGGTTTTTAAATCTCTATTCGATGCCGCAATCAGTTGTACATCCACTTTGATAAGCGTTGTTCCCCCTACTCGCCGGAAAGCTCTTTCTTCCAGAGCGCGGAGTAATTTGGCCTGAATATCCATTGGCATAGAACTGATTTCATCGAGGAACAGAATTCCACCATCCGCCACTTCCATGAGGCCATGCTTTCGCCGATCTGCTCCGGTAAACGCACCTGCTTCAAAACCAAAAAGTTCTGCTTCCAGCATGGTGGGTTGAATCGCAGCGCAATTAATCGCAATAAAGGGTTTGTTCGAACGCGGGCTGGATTGATGAATAAACTTTGCTAATACCTCTTTTCCCGTGCCAGTCTCACCGGTGATGAGAACAGAAACCGACGCCGTTGCCGCCTTTTGTGCCTGAGCGATCATCGTCTGCATCCTGGGGCTCTTCCCGATTACAAAATCGCATGTCTTTTGAATTTGACGCCAGTGTAACAATTCACGCCGCATGGTAACAATTTCACCGGCTCTTTCGATTGATTTCTCAAGCTGGCTGTATTGGATAGGTTTCGTTAAAAAATCATGCGCACCATTTCGCATCGCATCTACAGCCATTTCTATATCACCATAGGCTGTAACCAGGATGATCGGTGGACGGTAAACCATTCCGGTCGTTTCATAAAGAAGATTTGGACCATATCCATCGGGCAATTGGACATCGAGAAGGATCAGATCAGCCTTTCCTTTTTGAAGGTGCTCCTTGGCTTCTGCCAGGGAACCCACCCCAATCACTTCATATCCCTTTGAAGCCAGATAAGTTTCTGTATTCTTTCGAAAAGTCTCTTCATCATCCACAATTAATACCGTAAGGCTCATGATTCCTCTCCATTGTAAGCAAGTAAGGTGACCTCAAACATTGTCCCGCCAGGGAAAGAACTCACTTGAATACTTCCATGGTGCGCCGTAATAATACGTTTTGTAATCGCCAACCCCAGACCCGTTCCATTACTTTTTGTAGTCACAAAAGGCTCAAAGATCCGATCGCGGATTTCATCAGGAATACCCGGCCCGTCATCAGATACCGTAACAACCACCTGAGGCCGGTTGGGAAGCACATTTTTAGGGCCGATCCTCACGGCAAGATTTCCACCATTTTTACTCATCGCATCGGTGGCATTACTGATTAAGTTTGTAAACACCTGTTCCATGGCACGAGGATCAGCATATACCAGAGGAGTGTTGTTTTCAACATGAAAGAAAGGATGAATATTGACCTTCGAAAATCTCGGATGCCACCGTTCCAAAAGGCGCTTCAACAACAAAGCCAGATCGATCGCCTCGAATCTGTACTGGGTATTGCGCGAGAAATTTAAAACCGATTCCATCAAGTGGTTGAGACGGACACAATCATTCTGTAGACGGGTCAAGTGATCCTGATGTGGGTCATCTGCTGGAAGGGTCGCTGAGAGTAATTGCAACCCCGTATAAATATTATTGATTGGATTCCGTACTTCATGGGCGAAAACTGCAGTAACTTCTCCAAGAATTGCTCGCTGCTCCAATTGCTGACTGCGAATCCGAATTTCCTCATTCTCTGAAATATCCGTCACTAACACCACCAGAGCCACAACCTGATCTCCGTCACTCACCGGAATCGTTTGAATATGCGCCGGAAACAACTGCCCATGTCTTCGATGAAGAGACACATTTCCGATGTTGTGGGTGGGTATTCCCCTTGCTGCGGCCTCCAGTGCCGGAATGAGGCTATCCGGGCCGATTAATACCGTATCAGCTTTCTGAGACTTAACTTCCCATTCCGCATATCCAAGCATCCACTCGGCGGCGGGGTTCATAGCCGTAATTTCCATGGCCGGATTAAGGATCAATATTCCTTCCTGGGCATTTTCGGTTATCACCCGGAAGGTCTCTAAGGATTGATTGAGAGCTAACAAATCACACCGCAGATTTTCAACCAGTACATGATGTTCAATGAATCGGCTGATTTCTATCCCAAAAAGGTTCAAGGCGTCCATGATCCATGCCGCTGGTTTTTTACGATCAGCAACGACCAGTAAACCAAACAATTGTCCCGGTTGACCCAAAGGAGCAGTTCCTATGTATTGAAAGCCAAACTCATGACCGATTTGATGAAGATCCGAAATAAGTCTTTTTCCAGGTTGCCAGAGACCTACCCGCGCCAGCCTAGCTAAGCTTACAGAGGAAATATGGTCTGGGAAAATTTCCCCTTCAGAAGAACACTCCATGAACTTGGTCAGTCTGGGTTTTTCTGGATCAGCCTGATATAAACATAAAAACGGTGCATCCAACACCTCTGCCATCTTGACGCCCACTTTATGCAGCACTTCAATAAAATTTCCCTCCATGGCCGCTTCATCAAGAAGATCGATTACCTGGGTTACCTTTTCCATAGGTAACTCAGGTTCCGAACTGTTGTTAGGGGGTGGCAGGGTAAGGATAAATAGATAAAAACCGCTTCTTCCGTCCTTAATCTCTCTGGAAGTTAACTTTACTTTACATGCTTCTTGACCCTGTCTTAGCAGAATTACGTCCTTCTCGTTTGCCGCAGCGTAATCTTCATCAGAAATACCTGTAATGACCTTCGTTACTTTTTCTCTGGCAACTTCATTTGCCTCAAACTTCGAGAGTTTCAAAAAAGCCTGGTTGTATCTGTAAATAAGCCCATCTTTTTTACTCACCAGAAGTGCTGGCTTATCGATCAATTCCAGCACAGTATTAAACTCATTACCCCCCGGTAGATCATTCTGCCAGGGGATTCGAAACATTTTGTGAAACCAACCAAAATCAACCATGGGCCATTTAACCGGTCCTCCTTAAGTTAGCGGGCAGAATCCCCTCCATGGCTCGATATTTTGCCACAGTTCTCCGGGCTACTTCATACCCTCTCTCTGCCAGAAGTTGAACCAGCTCTGAATCGCTGAGTGGGCGGGCTTCCTGATGGATGATTTCCTTCAAAACCATTCTCGCACTAAGACTGCGGTCAAAAAAATCCGCCAGTGGAATGATCTTGCGATTGGGTAATTGAACCGATTTATTAGCTACCGCACGTGAAATGGTCGATTCATGAACCCCCAACACTTTTGCCAGGTAGGCCCGGGTGATCGGCCTGAGATATTTCTCTCCATAGAGAATAAAATCACGTTGTAGGGTGGCAATTTGTGCCATTAATCGCTGCATGGTGTGGTTTCGCTGTTGAAGGCATTTGATAAAAAGGGATGCCCGCTCCAGGTCTTCTTTCATACTTTCCTTGTTTTCATCTTCTGCCTGGCGAATCGCTTGCTTAAAGAGAGGGTTTACCCGTAAAGTCCCCCAGAGTGGAAACAAAATTTCCACCACAAGTTGACTATCAGGCTCACCGGTTAACCGACTAATGATGATGTCAGGGCGATAAAATATTTGCGTCTGCGGTCCAGAAGGTTCTCGAATATCCCCCCAAGAGGACCTTCCCGGAAAGGGATTAAGGTTTTCCGCAATAAACCTTGCACACTCCCTCACGGCCTCGTCCGCCATACCCAGAGATTTAGCAAGCTCGTGATATTGTCTGCGGCTTAAATAATCCATCCCATCCCGAATGACCCGTTCTAGATTTTCGGGTACATGGCGGCTTTCACGCAACACATCAACCTGAACCAGCAACGCTTCCGTAGTACTGCAAGACCCCACACCCAGGGGGTCTGCTCGTTGAATAATTTTTTGTACCCCAAATACCCGTGTCAAAGGCACGTGCAAGTATGCCGCTACTTCTTCAAGTGAGACCGTGAGTAGACCATCTTCATCCAGATGTGTTAATAGAAACGCGGCAATCCCACGGTCTTCCACGGATACATCGGGAGCTACTTGCCGAAATACATAGGTAGCCAGGTCTTCAGTGGATGCAGAACCTGTGTCCTCATAATCATCTTTTTCTTCCACATCCCCAAAGCCTGAGACAACATCTCGGGTAGAAACAAAGACGATGGGATCATCCTCACTTTTCAAAGAAGGCCGACTACAAACAGGACATACCCCCCCATTACGCAACAGACGGCGACAGGTTGGACAGCGAATTTCATCCACCAATTCCAACGCCGGATTGGAGGCTAACTCGGCCTCAATCTGTTGTTGAAGCTCACCCGATGTAAGGCTCAATAATGTCATCGTCTGAGCCAGATGTGCCGTGGTCAATGGGCGAATGGTGTGAACAGGTAGATGCTGGAACATGTCAGTCGATCCTTGAAAACAGTATAGCCTTGGTTAAAAAATGTTGCAAGTTCTGTGCCACCCCTTTTGATGGTAAAATCAAATTCCAATGGAAGAATTAATCGTAATTGGAGGCGGATTAGCTGGAAGCGAAGCTGCATGGCAGGCGGCCATACGAGGGATGAAGGTGCGACTCTACGAAATGCGTCCCTCTAAACCAACCGGCGCTCATGTCAGTGGAAATCTGGCCGAACTCGTCTGCTCAAACTCACTTGGATCCAACCTTCAAGACCGTGCTTCAGGTTTACTTAAAGAGGAGCTACGCCGGCTAGGGTCTTTGCTTCTGCAGATCGCGGAAACAACCAGCATCCCTGCCGGATCTGCTTTAGCCGTTGATCGGGAAGCATTCTCTCAAAAAGTTACCGAGGTCATCGCCAGTCACCCAATGATCACTCTCGTCCGTGAGGAGGTCCTTGAAATACCATCCTCACTGACGGTGATTGCGTCAGGCCCTCTCACCTCTCCTGGCCTGAGTCAGTCCATTCAGATGATCACAGGGCAGGAGCACCTTTTCTTTTTTGATGCCATCGCCCCGGTTGTTCGAGCTGATACCATCAATATGGAAAAAGCCTTCAGAGCGTCTCGATACGGCAAAACCGAACAACCTGAGGGAGATTATATTAACTGCCCGCTGACTCGCGAAGAATATGAACATTTTGTTACAGAATTAATTCATGCAGAGAGGATTCCCCTGCGTGACTTTGAAACTCCTATCCTGGAAGGGGTACGTGCCGGGGCTTTTTTTGAGGGTTGCCTGCCTGTTGAAGTAATCGCATCGCGGGGATTGCAAGCTCTGGCATTCGGCCCCATGAGACCTGTTGGCCTCAGAGATCCCCATACAGGCCGGAGGCCTTATGCTGTAGTTCAGCTACGCCAGGATAACCTGGCTGGCACCCTGTATAATATGGTTGGATTCCAAACCAATCTGCTTTACCAGGAACAAAAACGCGTTTTCCGTCTGATCCCGGGGCTTGAATCGGCTGAGTTTGAACGCTTCGGACAAATGCACCGGAATACCTTTCTTGCTTCACCTGTTTTATTGCATTCCACCTTACAATTAAAGTCTCAAGAAAATATTCTCTTTGCCGGCCAAATTACCGGCGTCGAAGGATATATGGGTAACATCGCCACGGGGCTTCTCGCCGGCATCAATGCTGCCCGCCTTGCTCGCAGCCTCCCCCCGGTGACTCCTCCGCCGACGACCATGATTGGGGCGTTATGTCATTACATAACCCATGCCTCTCTGAAAGACTTTCAACCCATGAAAGCCAATTTCGGTATCCTTCCCCCTCTACCAGACCTGGAACACGATAAACGGAAACGGTCAATGCAATATGTCTCTCGTGCACTGACCGACCTTGAACTCTGGATAAATGCTCATGACCTCATCCCACCCATTCACGCATTCGGGTAGCCCGTTCAGGAAATCTCGCATTTTACTTTTCTTTACCCTCCTGGTCGGGGCTATCATTCTGGTAAGCTTCCTCTGGCCATTGCTCAAACCAGTTCGATTCGATGGGAAACAAGCCTACCAACATGTGCTTGCCCAGGTGCAAATGGGGCCGCGTATACCCGGTAGCCCCGCACACCATGCCGCGGTGAAGTATATAACCTCTCAGCTGCAGCGCCATCATTGGGAAGTGTTGCTACAAGAAACCACAATTTCCGGCATTCCGGTTATCAACATCATTGCCCACCGTGGTTCCTTATCTCCCCGGCTCATCCTGGGAGCTCATTACGATACCCGGCAACTGGCAGATCAGGATGAAAATCCCGATCAGCGTAATCAACCCGTCCCAGGCGCCAATGACGGTGCCTCTGGAGTAGCTGTACTCCTGGAAATTGCCCGCGTTCTTCCCAAAGAAACCAAAGACATCAACCTGGTTTTTTTCGATGTTGAAGATCAGGGAGAGATCAATGGCCTCCCCTGGATCATTGGATCTTCTTATTACGCTCAGCAATTAACCGTTCTCCCCGAAGCAGTAATCATCATAGATATGATTGGTGACGCTGACCAACAAATTTATTTCGAGCGCAATTCCGATACCAAGTTACAGGAAGAAATCTGGCAGATTGCAGCTGACCTGGGTTTTTCTAGTCGCTTCCTCCCCTACCCCAGGTTCAGTATGCTAGACGATCACACCCCCTTCTTACAGCGTGGGATTGCTGCAGTTGACATCATTGACTTTGACTATCCTTACTGGCACAAAACTTCAGATACTCCCGATAAAGTCTCTCCAGAAAGCCTTGCCGCCGTTGGGCGCGTCCTTGTACAATGGATCCACCAGAGGGGGTGGTAAAATAGTATTAAACAGGGTACCTATTGTTTAATTCAAAGATGCAAGAGCCTGAATTGCTTCGCAATCTACAACCCATCTGGTTGAGCCGCGCAACTGAAGCCATGGCGCGGTCCTTGAATATTCGTGATGATCTCCGTGCTCAACTCGAACGGTTTTTCTTTCTTCTCACTCAGGCTGTAGAAACAGGCAATCCAGAATGGTTGGATCCAGTTCTGGATGAGTGGGCTTCATCCCTCACCCAGACTGACCTGGAAGCCAGAGAAAGCAACCTTTTGAGCTTTATTCGAGAAATAATGCAACGAACCATCGATGTATGCCGGCAGACTCTCCACGAAGAACAGGCTCTTTCTTTGATTGTGGATATCATCCCACATCTGACTTATTGTTATGAAAAAGCTGCTCAGGCGGAGATTCAGGTGAGGGTATCCTATGTATCCAACCAGTTAAAACAGGTACAACAAACTCTGGAGCGGTTAGACCGTAGTAAATCCGATTTCATTGCCGTAGCTGCCCATGAGTTGAAGACTCCTCTTACTCTGGTAGAAGGGTATGCAGCTATGCTTCGAGAAGTGCTGAACAAAAAAGAGCTTTCTCCTTACGAGCAGGAATTATTAAATGGGATCAGCACTGGCACAAAACGCTTGAAACTCATTATTGACGATATGATTGATGTTTCAATGATCGACAATAACTTACTCTCCCTGAATTTCCAACCTGTCTGGGTAAACCGTTTATTGTCGGTGATTAAAAACGAGCTGGAACCCTTCATCAAAGAACGCCATCAGACCCTTGAGATATATGATTTTCCCGGGAGTTCCGAAATGACCTTTGGAGACCCCGAACGTTTATTACAGGTGCTACGAAATGTACTCACCAACGCTATGAAATACACCCCCGATGGAGGAAAAATCACCGTCGATGGCCGCCTGTTGCCGGGGTTTATCGAGGTCGTTGTTAACGACACAGGAATTGGCATTGCCCCGGAAGACCAGTTACTCATTTTTGATAAATTTGCTCGCCTTGGCAACAGCGACCTTCACTCCAGCGGAAAAACCAAATTCAAAGGGGGTGGCCCGGGGCTTGGTCTGCACATTGCCCGCGGAATCATCGAGTCTCACGGCGGGGCGATTTGGGTTGAATCACCCGGCTATGATGAAGAAAAATTACCCGGGTCAACCTTCCACATTCTCATCCCACATCGCCGAGAGCCGCCCGACGAGAAATTAGCCCGTTTACTGGCGCCGGTCATTGGAGCCGCCTGATTTCATTAAGGATTGGATATGAACGAGTACGAAAATTACACCTTTATACAGCCTGCAGATAGAATTGCCTCTTTCAAACCGTACTTCTTTGCCAGCCTGAATCAAAAGATCGCTCAATTACGTGCGCAAGGCATGGATGTCATCCGATTGGATATGGGGTCTCCCGATCTGCCTCCAGCCGACTTTATCATTGATGCGTTGATCCAGTCCGCTCGTCGCCCCGATACTCACGGCTACTCACCCAATGGCGGCACACCAGCCTTTCGAAAAGCAGTGGCTGAGTACTACCTGAATCGATTCGATGTCTCTCTCGATCCACAAAAAGAGGTGCTCGCACTCGTCGGTTCTAAAGAAGGTCTTTTTAATCTGAGTCAGGTCTTGTTGAATCCTGGTGACATCTCACTGGTACCAGATCCCGGGTATCCCGTATATGCTGCTGGTAGTATGATCGCTGGTGCCGAAGTATATCCCATGCCCCTGCTCAAGGAAAACGGGTTTTTACCTGATTTAGATGCCATTCCCCCTGAGGTTGCCAGGCGAGCAAAAATCCTCTGGTTGAATTATCCCAATAATCCAACCGGGGCAGTGGCAACGTATGACTTCTACATGAAAGTAATAGAATTTGCGCACAGATATCAGGTATTGGTGGCCAGTGATGCGCCCTATACAGATATTTGTTTTGAAGGATATCGTGCCCCTAGTATTCTGCAAATCCCCGGTGCCCGAGAAGTTACCGTAGAGTTCAACTCCCTTTCCAAGACTTATAATATGGCAGGTTGGCGCCTGGGAATGGCGGTTGGGAACGCCAGAGTCATTTCATACCTTCATACGTATAAAAGCCAATCGGATTCATCTCAATTCCAGGCAATTCTCGATGCCGGAACTGTAGCCCTCACTGGAGATCAATCCTGGATCGAACAACGGAACGACATTTACCGCCAGCGCCGAGACATTGTTGTCCAGGGTTTGAGGGAGGCTGGCTTTACGGTTGACATTCCTCCTGCCGCCATTTATGTCTGGGCAAAATTACCCCCTGGTCATAACGATAGCACAGATTTCTGCACTCGCCTTTTAGAATCAACCGGCGTATCCGTCACACCGGGGATTGTTTATGGAGCTCACGGGGAAGGGTACCTGCGTGTATCCCTGGGCACAGATACCGAACTCATCCAGAAAGCAATGGAGCGAATTAAAGGCTGGATTAAGGAATAACCATGGCTAAAAAAATCGCGGAACCGACCCTTCCTCCCAAAGAACGCGCTTTTCTGGTAGGTGTAGAACTCAGAAATGAACCTTCTCTCCTTTCACTGGAGGATTCATTAACCGAGCTGGCTTTACTTGCGAAGACCGCAGGGCTTGAAGTGGTCGGTATGACCAGCCAAAAGTTAGATGCTCCTAATCCCAATACTTTTATAGGACCTGGGAAAGTGGAAGAAATCAAAGCCCTGGTGGAAGAAACGCTCGCTCAGGTAGTTGTTTTTGATAACGAATTATCACCCCGTCACCTCCGTGAACTGGAAGAGCGTTTCGGTGAAAACGTCCGGATTCTGGATCGCACGGCTCTCATCCTCGATATTTTCGCTCAACATGCCAGCACTCGGGAAGGTATTCTTCAGGTAGAACTGGCTCAATACGAATATCGTTTGCCACGTCTCACCCGTGCCTGGACGCACCTGGCCCGGCAAACTGGTGGTGGGGGAGGGCGAACCGGTAGCACGGGTGGAGTTGGCCTGCGTGGTCCAGGTGAAACCCAGCTTGAAGTAGACCGCCGGGAAATTCGAAAACGGATTGCCAGCTTGAAAAGCGAGCTGGAGAAAGTACGTGCACATCGAAGCCGATATCGCTCTCAGCGTCAGCGATCTCAGATTCCAACCGTGGCTCTTGTGGGGTACACCAATGCCGGTAAATCTACCCTGCTCAATCGCCTTGCCAGAGCTGATGTTTTGGTGGCCGATCAACTCTTCGCAACCCTCGATCCCACTACCCGGCGGGTTGAACTTCCCGGAGGAAATTGGGCTCTTTTTACCGATACAGTTGGGTTTATCCAGAAACTCCCAACCCAGTTAGTGGCCGCTTTCCGGGCCACCCTGGAAGAAATTGCCGAAGCCGATTTACTTCTTCACGTCGTGGATATTACTCACCCCAATGCCTTGCAACAGGCTCAGGCTGTGCACCAGACGCTAACAGAGATTGATGCCAGTCACATTCCCACGATCACTGTGCTCAACAAGGTTGATCAATTCCCTGATCCTCAGGCAGCAGCGCAAACACTTTATGGTTTACCCGGCCCCATTGTTGCCATCTCTGCATTAACCGGGCAGGGTATCCCGGAACTACTTTCGACGGTTTCACGAGAACTCTTCGAAGTGTACATACCTGTCAGAGTCAAATTGCCCTATCAGCAAGGAAACCTGATTTCAATTTTCCATGATCAGGGTAAAGTGTCCCGGGTAGAACATGTGCGGGGCGGAGTATGGATTGAAGGCAACCTTCCTGTCCGGCTCCTCGCAAGGTTTCAGCCCTTCATCAAAAACACCTCAAACGATGCCAGTGAAGAAGTTGGAGAAATCATCGAAACATGATTGATCAGTTCAACCGTTTTTTAGACTGGTTCTCAAATTTTTTCGCCCACCGGAAGGGTTTACTCCCCCTTCTCGGAATAGTTTTTGTTGTGATCAATCTCTTTCTAAAAATTTTCTCCGTTGGCTGGTTCGCTGCTACCGACTTTTTCCTGCATCTGGGTGTGATCCTGGCAATCCTTGGCTTCATGATCGCCTGGGCTTTATAAACATAAAACCGCAGGTCTGTTCTGCGGTTTTATAGAGACGGTTGTGATTAATCCAGCGAATCCGGCTTACTTCTTCGCTTTTTCCACGCTTAAGACCTCACGGCCCTGGTAATGTCCACAGGAAGGGCACACTGTGTGAGGAGGTCGAAGCTCCCCACAGTTACTACACTGCACAAGGTTGAGTGGTTTCACTACATCCTGGCTGCGCCGTCGATCACGCCGGCCTTGGGAATGTTTTCTTTTCGGGTGCGGAACCATTCCAGATCTCCATTCTCTTTCAACAAAATGCCTCTCAATTAAAGCCGTGTAATTCTACCCTTTCCAGAAATAACCGTCAAGGTTTGATTATGTCATTTCTACCAGTTGGCGATTATCTTTCTCTAAAAAATGGTGGTTGGAGCAAAAAGGGAATTGACTCTCGAATTTGAATTATAGTATCTTCAGGTTATTGACACGTATAAATTAATCCGTTCTAAACCAGAATCATCCCTTGACTCGTCCCTGTCATTCGTTCACCTTTCACACGATTATGTTTCAGGATGCAGTGTGATGAAACGACCCACCCAGGTAGATGTAGCTAAATTAGCCGGTGTTTCCCGGGCAACCGTCTCCCTGGTTGTGAATGGATTGGCCGATGGAAAAGTCTCCATATCCGAAGAGACCCGCCTCAGGGTGCTTAAGGCTGTTGAGGAACTGGGATATGAACCTGATGTTCGCGCTCAAACGCTTCGCTCAGGCGACACCCGCACCATTCGAATGATTGCCATCGACATGTATAACCCCCATCATTGGGAATTTGCGGAGGGAGTTGAACAGGAATCCAGAGAGAACGGCTATAACATTCTGCTTTTCACCCGTTCCCTCGACCGTCCTTACATCCAAAGAATGATGAAGGACCTCATGGGACGACGGATCGAAGGGCTCATCCTATCAGGCAGGCTCATCGAATCCTCTGAGGACGTCCGAACCATCTTACCCTAGATTCAACGTCATCGGCTTCCGGTAGTTGAGGTCAACGAGTATCGTCCCGAGTATGACTTGAATTGCCTACTGCAACTAAAATATCCTCCAGGCTGGACGAAAAGCCATCCAATGGTGTTGGAACGAATGGCCAATTCCGAAAAGCTTTATCAACAGATTTATATCCCGGATTATTCGGGATTCTACCGGTCCAGCACCATCGTAACCTGCTTATTTTAATCTCACACAGAAAGGAGAAATCGCCCCGAAATAAAAACGACCGCCTTCTAACGAAACTTAGAGGATAATACAACTCTCGTCTCATCATAAAAGTTTAAAAAGGACCATTATGACTACCTCAAATCACAACACATCCTCGGACATCAGAATCACAAGAATTCGTTTTGAGCATTTACGAGAGGCTTTAGGAATTGGTGTTCCCCGACCACGCCTATCCTGGATGATCCAAACCGATCAACCCGATTGGGAACAATCAGCATATGAGATCGTATCCTTCTCATCCTCAGGTGAAATGCTTGAACAATCTGGAAAAATCACCTCACCCAATTCCGTTCTTGTTCCCTGGCCTTTTTCACCGTTAACCTCTCGCCAGCGAGTAGGGGTACGGATCCGCGTCTGGGGAAAAGATGGAAAGGTATCGGAGTGGAGTGATCTGGCATGGGTTGAAGCAGGCCTGCTCTCACCGGAGGATTGGAAAGCACAATTCATTCGGCCAGAGTGGGACGAAGATGCAACACAACCCCGCCCCGGCCCTCTGATGCGAAAGGAGTTTTCCCTCCCTGATAAGGTTCGGCAAGCACGCCTTTATATCACCGCTCTGGGTGTATACGAGGCAAGCCTGAATGGAAAGCGTGTTGGTGACCAGGTTATGCCTCCCGGCTGGACCAGTTATCATCATCGGCTTCGCTATCAGATTTATGATGTGACAGATCTACTCCAGGAAGGTGCCAATGCGATTGGGGTCATGCTTGGAGACGGATGGTTCCGCGGACGTCTGGGATTCGGTGGTGGCCGGGTGAATATCTATGGTGAACACCTCGCTTTACTTGCCCAACTCGAAGCTGAATTGGAAAATGGTGAAAAAGTCTGGGTGACCTCGGATGAAACCTGGAAAGCTACCCGTGGGCCGATTCTTTATAACAATATCTACGATGGAGAAATATATGATGCTCGCTTAGAGCCAGAAGGGTGGAAAGAGCCCGGGTTCAACGATCATGATTGGGGCGGGGTAATTAAGACTGACTGGGATTACCATACCCTTTTTGCCCCATTAGAACCACCTGTGCGGCGAACCGAGATCCTGAAGCCGAAGAAAATTTTCCTCTCCCCTTCCGGAAAAACCCTGGTAGATTTTGGCCAAAACCTGGTGGGGCGAATAAACATTACCGTTAGAGGAACTGCCGGAACAACCATTACATTACGCCATGCAGAAGTCCTCGAAAACGGAGAACTGGCAACTCGACCATTACGCCACGCCAAAGCGACAGATCAGTACATTCTAAAGGGAGAAAGCATAGAAACCTGGGAACCAAGGTTTACTTTCCATGGTTTTCGGTATGCCGAGGTCACCGGATGGCCGGGCGAACTCAAACCCGAAGATTTACATGCAGTGGTTTGTTATTCCGATATGGAACGTACCGGGTGGTTCGAATGCTCTGACCCACTAATTAATCGGCTACACGAAAATGTGATCTGGAGCATGCGCGGGAATTTCTTCTACATCCCTACAGATTGTCCGCAGAGAGATGAACGTCTGGGTTGGACGGGCGACATTCAGGTATTTTCACCCACTGCCTCTTTCCTTTACGATTCAGCTGGTTTTCTTACTTCCTGGCTTGCAGACCTGGCTGCAGAGCAAAAAGAAACTGGCGTCGTTCCCTTCGTTGTTCCTACCATTATGGAACATCCCACCCCACCGGCTGCAGCCTGGGGAGACGCAGCCGTGTTCATTCCCTGGGTCCTCTATCAGCGATTTGGTGATGAAAAAATCCTCTCTGATCAGTTTGAGAGTATGCGGGCCTGGGTTGATCTCATCGAAAAAATTGCCGGGGAGTCCCGCTTGTGGGATAAAGGCTTCCAATTTGGAGATTGGCTCGATCCCGCTGCTCCACCGGATAGACCTGGCGACGCCCGCACCCCTGGCTTTATCGTGGCAACCGCTTATTTTGCACGTTCTTCAGAAATTGTCGGCCAGACCGCAAAAGTTCTTGGACTCATCGAGGAAGAAAAATATTATTTGAACTTAGCCGACGAAATCCGCAAAGCCTTCAATTGGGAATATGTTACTCCGTCAGGCAGGGTGTTGAGTGACTCGGCCACCGCATATGCATTGGCCTTACAGTTCGCCCTGTTACCCGAAGAAGCCCAGCGTCGCCGGGCTGGAGCCCGTCTTACCGAACTCGTTCGATCCAGTGGTTATCGGATCAGCACGGGATTTGTAGGTACTCCGCTCATCTGTGATGCCCTGTGCACCTACGGAGATCCGGAAGCAGCTTTCCGGTTAATCACCCAACGCGAATGTCCTTCCTGGTTGTACCCGGTTACCATGGGTGCAACAACCATTTGGGAGCGATGGGACAGCATGTTACCCGATGGTAGAGTAAATCCGGGAGAAATGACTTCCTTCAATCATTATGCCCTTGGAGCCGTCGCTGACCGGCTTCACCGTACTGTGGCCGGCCTGGCTCCAGCCGAACCAGGTTACCGCCGCATTGAAGTTCATCCCATTCTGGGAAGCCCTCTGAAACATGCTTCTGCTCGCCACCTTACCCCTTACGGAATGGCCAGCACCTCATGGATTCTGGAGGGAGAGACTCTCACGGTTGAGGTTGAAGTCCCACCAAACACTCGCGCACGTGTCATTTTGCCCGGGAAAGAAGAAGCCCCCCTGGAGGTCGGCTCTGGGAAACACACATGGAAGTATCCTTTTACTCCCAAAAAACACCCCCGTAAGCCCATCTCACTTGATAGCACAGTGGGAGAGTTAATTGATGACCCTGAGGCATTCTCATTGGCTCTGCAAGTTTTACGAAGCTATGGCACAGAGCTGGCAGATCATCTCCTGAGCCGTGAAGATATCAAATTATGCGACGCCGTTGGGTTCATGCCGCAGGCAAAATCCATCCTCGAAGATTTGCAGAAGGTTTTTGCTTCGTTGAATCGGTAAAATCTCACCCCTTTCTTAGACCTCATAGAGCTGGTTGGGAATCAACTTCCCACCAGCTCTATGATCAACTTGAAATGGCCCTTAACTTTACCCCTTTTTTCTGGGAGGCACATCCATGAAAACCCGCCTGGACGAAGTGCTAGAAGGCTGTGAAGCCAATTACCTTCTCCCCTTTATCTGGCAGCGTGGAGAAGGTGAAGCCGTCATTCGGGAAGAAATGGAACGCATTCATCAGGCAGGTATTGGCGCAGTGTGTGTAGAAGCCAGGCCTCATCCCGACTTTTTAGGCAAACGCTGGTGGCATGATTTTGACGTTATTTTGGAAGAAGCCCGGAAACGACACATGCGGGTCTGGGTGCTGGATGATGATCATTTTCCAACCGGACACGCTGCCGGGATAGTGGTAAACGCGCAGCCATCGCAGAAACGCCTCTTTTTATACGAACACCATCTGGATGTTCTTGGCCCGCAACGGCATTCTTCTTTCCTGGTGAAACCGTTTTTAATGGAGTTATTCCAACCTCCCGGCGCTCCCCCTGAGACGAATCTCCTTGCAGTAATCGCTGTACGCAGGGATGTAGAAACCGGTCTGCTCACCGGTCCTTTTGTTGAAATTACCTCAAACATTCAGGAGGATATTCTATACTGGGATATTCCTGAAGGGTACTGGCGAATCTTCTTTCTTTTCACTTCCCCAACCGGAGGAAGTGAACCTCATAAAGACTATATCAACCCCCTGGTTCCCGAATCGGTGAAAATTTTAATTGATACAGTCTATGAACCATTTTATCAGCGTTACGCTGGTGATTTCGGAGGTACTTTTGCAGGGTTCTTTTCCGATGAGCCGGGTTTCTACAATGATCGGGATACTTTCGACTACCAGTCAAAACCCGGGAAAAAAGGTATCGCTTTACCCTGGAGAAGCGATTTACTTACCCTTTTAGAAGCAGAAGCAGGCTGCGATTTTAAATCCTATCTTCCTCTTTTATGGTTTGATGGTGGAGAACAAACTGGAGCCATCCGCTTTTCCTATATGAATCTGGTCAGCAAATTATACGCTGAACATTTTACCCGGCAAATCGGAGAGTGGTGTCGCAATCATGGCGTGGAATATATCGGTCATGTACTCGAAGATAATGGCTCTCATGCCCACCTGGGATGCGGACCCGGTCATTATTTCCGCGCCTTATGGGGACAGGACATGGCAGGGTTGGATGTTGTTCTGTGGCAGTTACTTCCAGGATTTGACCATGGCATCTTCAACAGTGTGGCTGGAGAGGCCGACGGTGAATTTTATCATTATGGTTTAGCCAAAATGGGATCATCTCTGGGCCATATTGACCCCAAAAAACAAGGGCGTACGATGTGCGAACTGTTCGGGGCTTACGGTTGGCGTGAAGGTCTCAAGTTGATGAAATGGATGGCTGATCATTTACTGGTAAGAGGAGTGAACTATTTTGTACCGCATGCTTTTTCTCAGGCAAACTTTCCCGACCCAGATTGCCCGCCTCATTTTTATGCTCGCGGTATGAATCCTCAATATCGGTATCTTCACCTTCTTTCTCATTACATCAACCGCGTCAGTCATCTCCTTTCAGGAGGCGTGCACATTGCTCCGGTAGCAGTTCTTTATCACGCTGAAGCAGAATGGGCAGGTACTGCCATGCCATTCCAGACGCCAGTCAGACTCCTGATGCAACATCAAATCGACTGTGACGTCATACCCGGCGATATTCTTCTTCATGGCGCTGAGGTCGTTCAGGGAAATTTGAAGATCCATCAAGAAGCGTATCAGGTTTTAATAATTCCCCAATGCTCATCCTTACCTGAACACCTCATCCACCGAATAATTGAACTGGCTGATTCAGGATTAAAGGTGATTTTCATAGACAACCCACCGGGATTATCCCTGCAGGGAACCCGGGCAAACCCAATCTCTTTAGGATTCGCAGGCCATGCTCATCTACTCACCACCTCTCTTGACCAGCTTATCTCAACAGTCCGTCCATTAATTTCACAGGACATTCTGGCAGGTGAAGAGCAACCTTATCTTCGCTATTATCATGTCCGGCATAATGCGAGCCATGTATACTTTCTGACCAACGAACATCCAGGGATTCCCATAAAAACCTGCCTCAAAATCCGGAATAGAGGCCCGGCTTTATTTTACGATGCCTTTACAAACCAGATTCATCCCCTTGCTTACGAAGAAATTGATGACACAATGGAATTCCCACTGGATCTTCCTCCGTATAATGGAGTTGTGATCGTCACTGGAGACCTTTATAAGCCTTATCATGAACACCTTGGCCAGCCGACCAGCCTTGCTGAAGCCGGGGGGCTGCAAGAAATTCCAATACCCGGCCCCTGGAAAATAAGTATTGCCACTGCAAAAGAATACCCGAATTTTCGACGGTATCAAGATGCCTGTGAGCTCATGGATTTGAGCTGTCCTGCAGCCTTACCGACTTTTTCCGGCACGATACGATACGAAACGACCTTTGAAATTGAGCCATTCCATTTACCTGCAGAGCTGGATTTTGGCGAAGCGTTTGAAACTGTAGAGGTATGGCTCAACGGTCAACACATTGGAACACGCATTTGCCCGCCCTACCGCTGGAACGTGACCGGCCTGATCCATTCGGGAGATAATCATTTACGTGTCGATGTAACCAACACCCTCGTCAAAGAACAGCGAGATTTTTTTTCGTGTTTCACGTACCAGGAACCCAGCGGTTTACTCGGGCCGGTCAGACTTTTGGTTAGAACACCGGCAGAAAAATAATTATCCTGGGGTTGTATTTATTAATGGCTTATGATCATTGCGGAGTTGTCCCCGATGGGAGTATTTGCCTGGCAGTAACTCGTTGCTCAGACCATCGTAAAAATATTACTCCTCCCAGAATAAGGATCGAACCCGCAAGTTGAGTTGAGGTGAGCCGTTCACCCAAAAACAGGTAAGCCTGAACAGCGGTCAAAGCGGGTTCAAGCGTGGCAATTAAGTTCGCCACACTTGCAGGAAGATATCCCAGGCTCACAGTATAGAGACCGTATCCTCCGATGGTAGGACCAAATGCTAACAAAATAAGAAATCCCCAACCGACCAGAGAATTTTCCAACCAGAAAAGATGACGTATTCCTGAATACCCGGGGATTTCAACCATATTGAACAGGAGTAAAAAACCTGCAGCTGTTCCAAAAGTATAGGTTAATGTGGTCAATGAAGGAATTCCCCGACGAGATGCCTGCCGGCCAAAAAGGCTGTAGATAGCAAAGGCCATCCCAGAAATCAGACCGGTCACAATTCCCAGCGGGTTAAGAGCCCAAGCCGATACACTCGCTGCGCCTGAAACAAGAATACATCCTGTAAGGCTGAACCCTACTGCCAGAATTTTAGCTCCACCCAGGTTCTCGTTGAGGAAGCGCCACCCCAGAACCGCTGTAAAAGCCGCCGATGAATAGGCCAGTACAGTAGACACTGCCGCCCCATTATAATAAACCGACAATGTCCAGGTAAAATTAAATACAGCCAGTACCAGGCCGTATATCAATAAGTAAAGAAATGTAGATCTGGTTGTAAATAAAAGAGAACGCCTGAAAAACCCTAAAATCAGAACCAGGATCAGAAAAACAAAGAAGTCTCGCCAGAACGCCAGAATTATGGGTGGCAAATGCCATTGATTGGTTAAATGACGAATAAGAATGGCTGTCGTTGACCAGATGAAGGTTCCAACAAGGGCAATCACATACCCTTTGGTTTGATTCCGTGTCATCGTCGTTGTTGTGTCCATGGAGTTATAGGTAAGTGTGAATTTTCTACATCGTTTTAATCAGAACAGCCACTTCGTAAGGTGCAAGCTTCATCGCCCCGGCATGCACCCTTCCGGTAAGTTTATTTTCAAAGGTATCCGAACCCAGATTAATGGACTGTTCTTGACGTGTGTGGTTAATTACCACCATTACTTCTCGGTTATCTTCTCGAACCCGCCTGGAAGCAGTAACCCCCGGCGGGGTCTCTAATACCCTGCTCAAACCACAAATTTGCGTTACATGGTTGAGGAAAATGACCTGAGTAGACGCGTCCAGGTAAGTCCCTACAACATAGATCATGCCACTTCGCACCCCCCGAACCGTCATTGCGGGTTGTCCGTCTAACCAGCCATTAGAGTCTTTATATGTGGCAACGATCAGGGTGAGATTGGTATCTAGAATTTCCAACATCTCGGCCCAGGTTTGACTCACCCCCGTAAACCAGTTTCCCTTAACCGGGACGTTTTCATCCATCGCGAAGAACTCTTTAACTTCTACTCCGGCCATTGGGCGTAATGGGCCCGGTTGACGCTCAGACAAAAAGACATTATCTCGGTTCTTCAAACCCGTCCTTGGAGTCAAAATCAAATATCCTCCCCCTTCTACATACTCCTTTAATATCCTAAACCGATTCTCGTCCAGGATCGCCAGGGAGGGAGCAATCACCAACCGATATCCTTTAAGAGGCTGATCAGCCGAGATAATATCTACAGGAATATTGGCTTCAGCCAGCGGACGATAATAATGAAATAAATGCGCCACATAATCAAAGTTGCGATGATGTTTTTGCCATTGTATCGACCAGCGCGACTCATAATCATTAAGAATCGCTGCCCGAGCTGGATAACGAGAACCAGCCAGGAGTGGAGACATTTCTTTGAACTCGCGAGAGATTTGTTGAACCTCTTCAAAAAACGGACGTGGTTTTCCAGCATGATCAAGGAGAGACCCATGGAGTTGTTCTTGACCGCCTGGCGCAGGACGCCATTGCCAGTAAAGAAAACCATCGGCGCCATGGGCAACTGCCTGCCAGGCCATAGTCCGGCCTTCTCCTCGATACAGAGGGTTATTAACCTTCGCCCAGTTCACCGTATTCGGTTGCGCCTCCATGACCCAGTAATTTTTCCGTTTTAAGCCCCGCATCAGGTCATGAGTGCTCCCAGAAAAATATGGGTCGTTATGACCAGTACCAACATACCAGTCCCAGCTTACCATATCTAGATCAGCCGCCAGCTCATAATGGTCGAAGCCATCGAACCACCCCATGAAGTTGTGGGTAATCCATACCCCCGGTTGTAAATGAGGGCGAAGCAAATCAATCTGCAGTTTTTGAAAATTCCGGTAACTGCGGGTAATGAAACGCTTCCATTCCAACATCAAAGAAGGATGGTGGTTTCCAATGGGAATTGGAATTTGACTCCAATCCGAATATGTCTGGCTCCAGTAACTGGTTGACCATCGGCGATTCAGTTCAGCTAGCGTTTGATACTTTTCTTCAAGAAATTGTTGAAATAAACTCCGGCATAAATCACAGGTGCAGACTCGGTTAAATTCATTGTCAATCTGCCATCCGATGACATTCGGATTCGGACCAAAATGCTCAGCCAGAGTAGATACAAGTCTTTGTGTAGCATGGTGAAAATCGGGTGAATTGACGCAGTAATGACACCGATTCCCAAACTGAACGCGCCTGCCATCTTCGTCCACCGCAAGGATTTCAGGATATTTCGTAATCAGCCAGGCCGGGGGAGCAGCAGTCGGTGTACCTAGCACGGTTTTAATTCCATAAAGTGCCAGTAACCCAATGATGCGGTCCAGCCACTCTAATTGAAATTCTCCTTCGGCGGGTTCCAGGGTTGACCAGGCAAATTCTCCCATCCGAACAACATTAATCCCGGCTTCCACCATTAACCGAATGTCTTCTAACCAGCGTTCTTCCGGCCAATGTTCAGGATAATAGGCCGCTCCTATATAAAGGGTTGGTTGTGTTTGCGTTGATTCACTCATAGGTACCCTGCCTGCAAAAATAGTTTGGTTACGAAAGGCAAACCGGGTTTTCGAGACGACCAATCTTCTCAATTTCAAGGACCACCCGATCCCCATGTTTGAGGAAAACAGGGGGTTTTCTGAAAACCCCTACACCATCGGGCGTTCCAGTGGCAATCACATCGCCCGGTTCCAGAGTAAATGAATGGGACAAAAAAGAAACCAGATCGGCTACGGAAAAAACCATTTCGGCCGTCGTAGAATTTTGAACAACCTCTCCATTGAGAAGAGTGCGCAGTTCCAAATGCTGGGGATCAGGAATTTCATCTTTAGTAACAATCGCCGGGCCCATCGGACAAAAAGTATCAAGGCTTTTTGCCCTTACCCACTGACGATCGCTGAATTGTAGATCTCTCGCTGATACGTCATTGATAATCGTATACCCAAACACATAATCCAGAGCCTCCGTAACGGATACCGATTTAGCTCGTTTTCCAATCACCACCCCCAGTTCCACCTCATAATCCACCTGTTGAGTCAGTGTAGAATCCCACGAAATTGGATCGCCCGGTCCAATAATGGAGGTATTGAACTTGGTAAAAACAATTGGGCGGTCAGGTACAGGAATATTTTGCTCACGGCAATGGTCAAAATAATTTAGGCCAATGGCCACGATCTTTCCGGGAGTGCTCAAAGGAGCGAGAATTTTAGCATCGGAATGGGCAATAACCTGTTGTACATTGCCTGCAGAGAGAGCCTCCTTTGCACGTTGCAACAGAGCATCTCCCTCCTTTATCCATTCCTCTAACTGTGCAGGAAATTCAGGAGAAGGTAAAAGAGCAATGCCTTCATCAACGATGACGCCAACAAGAGAATTTTGACGATACAGTACAGTGGCAAGCTTCATTTTCAACACCTTCCAGATAGTTAATGGAGCAGTACCGTTCCATAGAATGGAGGGACATTCAGACCTTGCAATGTTCCCTGCTGGACAAACGCAGGCTGCTGGGTGAAGACGTCATAAAATAGGACGCCATCTTGAATTTCTCCAGCAACTTGTAAATGCAGGTGCAATGTTCGCTCCGAGTTGTTCAGAATAATGACTGCTTTCTTTTCCTCCAATGTACGCAAGAAAACAACTACCCCTTTCTCAGTGTAAAGGGTTTTCCATGATCCGTCCCGTAAAACCCGATTCTCCATTCTCAAGCGAATACATTGTTTAAAATAACTCCGCAATTCGTGATCCCAACGGCTTTCATCCCATGGAAAAGCCCTGCGGCAGTCGGGGTCTTTCCCACCCTCCATACCTATTTCATTACCATAATAGATACATGGAGCTCCGGGATACGTCATCTGAAATAGTGTGGCCAATCGAAGGGCATTTTTCGAGCCTGTGAGGCTGAGAAAACGAGCGGTGTCATGACTATCAAGCAGGTTAAGCTGAGCCAGAACAGCCGGCCTTGGGTATTTTTCCAGCAGGTTAGTGACATACCCTGCAAAGGAGTCCGCATCAGAAACGAAAGCTGCAGGATCATGATCACGCCAATGCCCGACCAAATCTTCAGAGAGATTCTTCCCTCCGAAAAAGCTCCAGCATGGATACGCCATCAGATAATTCATCACCCCATCAAGTTGATCACCCTGCAGCCATGGTGAAGCATCCCAGGGAATTTCACCGGTAATATACGCATCAGGATTGGCAGACTTCACCACGTGACGGAATTCCTGCCAGAAGGTTGTATCTTTTATTTCAAAAGGTACATCCAGGCGCCAGCCGTCAATCCCTCGCTCAACCCAGGTGCGCGCCACTTTAAAAATAAAATTCCGAACTTGAGGATTCTGGTGGTTAAAAGTTGGTAAAGCCGGTAAATTCCACCAACAATCATAGTTTGGTTTTCCCTGGTAAGCATTCAAAGGAAATTTCCGAACTTTAAACCAGTTCAGATAGGGAGATTGCTCCCCTGTTTCCAGAATGTGGTTGAATTGAAAGAAACCCCGGCTGGCATGGTTAAACACTCCATCCAGAACAATACGAATGTTTCGGCGATGAGCTTCGCGTAAAAGTTGTGAAAAGGCTTCGCTCCCTCCAAGAATTGGGTCGATCTGGAAATAATCATGGGTATGATAACGATGATTGGATGCTGACTGGAAAATAGGGGTAAAATAAAGTGCATTGATTCCCAGATCCTGTAAATAATCGAGTTTTTCCACCACCCCCAAAAGATCACCGCCCTTAAATCCGTAAATTGTAGGAGGGGCATCCCAGGCCTCAAGATGGTCGGGCTTTTCTACGCGGCTACTGAAAGCAAAACGATCGGGAAATATCTGATAAAACACCGCATGATGTACCCAGGATGGTGTTTCAAATCCAGCGGTCATGATGCGCTCCTGATGTGATGAAAACCTTTGACGTTATGATAACAGAAAAACGAACTGATTATAAAAAGAACCTGTGAGGAGATTCTATGCAGATAATGACCGGAAAAGAACGCATCTATAATATTTTGAAACGGAAACCCGTTGATCGCATCGGCCTGTTTGAACACTTCTGGAATGATACCCACCGAACCTGGGTCGAACGAGGGTGGATACGCCCCGATGAAAGCTTTGAAGATCACTTCGGCTACGATCTTCAACTTTTTTGGGCTTTTAACATGGTGGCTGATCTGGACTTTGAACCTGAAACGATCGAAGAGACTGAAGAGACCATCCTGCAAAGAGATGGGAATGGAGCTTTACTCAGGCGCCACAAATTACACGATAGCACACCCGAACATGTTGACTTTCTGGTCAAAGAGCGAAAAGCGTGGGAAGAGTGGATAAAACCGAAATTAACCCCCGACCGCAGGCGGATTAATTTTGAAGGTTATCGAAAAGCAAAGCAAGAAGCTGACAAAAAAGGCCGCTTTTTTTGCTGGTCGGGTGTTAATGTCTTTGAATTAATGCACCCGGTGTGCGGTCACGAATATATGTTAATGGGCATGGCGCTTGACCCTGACTGGGTAAAAGATATGGTTAACACTTACGCCGAGTTAACCATCAACTTACAGGAAATCCTCTTTTCAGAAGAAGGTTATCCAGATGGAATCTGGTTTTACGAAGATATGGGGTACAAGCAACACCCATTTATGTCACCAAGAATGTATCGCGAAATTATCCAGCCAGGGCATCAAAGGACCATTCAGTGGGCAAAAAGTAAAGGGTGCCCGGTGATTATGCATTCCTGTGGATATGTTGAACCCCTCGTACCCGGAATGCTCGAAGCTGGCATTGATTGCCTCCAGGTGATAGAGGTGAAAGCAGGCATGGATTTAATCAGACTTTATCAAACTTTTGGGGATCGATTATCCTTCATGGGGGGAATGGATGTCAGGGTTCTATATAACAACGACAAACGAGAAATCGACCGCGAATTGGAACAAAAGGTCCCCATTGTCAAGAAGAATTTTGGGTACGTCCTTCACAGCGATCATTCCATTCCGAGCAATGTCACACACGAAACGTACGCTTATTTCATTGAACGAGGACTCGAGCTTGGCCGTTATTCCTGAGTGCGCTGGTAGACTTCGGGATTTACACAATTCGGAAGCTGTTCTCCGCGAAGACCTGCCAGCAGATTTTCAGCGGCCATTTCTGCCATACGAGTTCTGGAATGGAAGCTTGCACTGGCAATATGCGGAGTAATGAGAAGATTCTCCAGGGAAAGCAAGGGGCTGTCAGGCGGAATTGGTTCTGGCTCAGTGACATCCAGTGCTGCCGCTGCAATACGATGGGTACTCAACGCGCGGTATAGTGCCTGGGGATCAACAATGCTACCCCGGGCAGTGTTGATTAAAATGGCTCCCGATTTCATGAGCGCGAACTGAGCATCAGAGATTAAATGATAAGTCTCTGGCGTCAATGGGGTATGGATGCTGATAAAATCCGCCTCCTGTAAAACATCCTCCAGTGGTGCATAAGATGCCCCTAACTCTTGCTCCAGTGCCGGATGACGCTGAGGATCAAAATAAAGCACCCTCATCTCAAAACCGCGTGCCCGCCGGGCTACAGCCTGACCAATTCGCCCAAAACCGATAATCCCCAGGGTTGAACGTGCAATATCCGCACCTAGAAGAAAGGTGGGGCCCCAGGTTTTCCACCCACCCGACCGAACAAGGCGATCTCCCTCAATTAACCGGCGGGCGGCCGCCATCAACAAAGCCCAGGTAAAGTCGGCCGTTGCATCTGTCAGCACCCCTGGTGTATTCCCTACAGGAATTTTCCGCGCAGTCGCTGCAGAAATATCAATATTATCGTATCCTACGGCGAATTGACTGATCACTCGCAAAGATGACCCGGCCGCATCCAAAACCCGGTCATCAATCCTGTCGGTAAGTAAACACAGCAGGCCCTCTATCCCCCTCACCTTTTCTAAAATCACATCATAAGAGGGTGGCAGTTCATCCTCCCAGAGGTCTATCTCGGCATAAGGGCTGATTAAGTCCAACCCTCTTTGCGGAATACGACGGGTGATCCATACACGTGGCTTTTTCATGTCATGATTTTACTCGAGAAAACCCGGTTCAATTCAGAGAAATATCTGACTGAGGAAATTTTATTAAACATCCTCCCTGCTTGAAAAAACAGTAAGGTTAATTTTCAAAATATATGATATTATCAATACATATTATACACAAAAGGATCCGAACAGGAGAATAATGAATAACCTGGACCTGTTGCAGAAGCTTGCTGTACTTTCTGTGGATGAAATCGAAAAGGCCCTGAATGAAGATTCGTCCAATCTACCTATACAAAATCTGATGGGTGAAGAAAAAGCAGAACAACTCATTCAGGCAGCCCGGGCACCAAAAGCCAGAGGTATCAAAGAACCCATCGCAGTCTTACCGGGTATCATGGGCTCATTGCTCTTCAGTATTCGAGGAGTCACGACCATGCTTTGGATTAATCCATTGCTTTTTATAAATGGGCAGGCGTCTTACCTGAGGATAGACGATGAAGAGAGAACCAGCCCGATGGTGGAATGTGTCGCGTTCTCTCTGGAGAAATTAACCTACCTGAAGCTCGTACTTGAGTTACGCCGGGAATTCACGGTTTATGAATTTCCTTACGATTGGCGGTTACCCATTGAAAACAACGCAGACATACTCCATTCCTCAATCGAACGATGGATTTCTGCACACCCCGGACAAAAAATCACTCTGGTAGCCCACAGTATGGGTGGATTAGTATCAAGAAGTTACCTGGGAAGGCACCCGGAAACCGCCGAAAATCGCATCAGCCGCCTGATTACCCTTGGCACGCCACATCTTGGAGCCACCAGTGCTATCGATAATCTCTATCATGGGAATCAGATGATAGCTGTGGTCGATCGAATCAATCAACAAAACGAGATGAACCAGGTGGTGCTTTCAATGCCGAGCGTTTATCAGCTCTTGCCAGCTCCCCCCTCGCTTTTGCCAGATAATGTAGAACCAGCAAATTGGAACCTCTACGATGCAAGTACATGGGGAATAACGGGCATCAAACAAAAATACCTGGATTTGGCCCGCAGTTTTCATGAGTCTCTTGCCGCTAGTGACCCACAGGTAGAGCTGGTTCAAATTGCCGGTTGTAATATCCAAACCCTGACCCTGATAAAAAGAGAGAATGGTACTGGAACCATCCCTTATGAGATGATCGCTTTTGATGAAGGCAAGGACTCTGGAGATGGAACTGTGCCAGGATGGTCAGGTTTCTACCCAAAAGCGCGGGTTTATTATATTCAGGAAGTCCATCGAAATTTACCGGGTAATTCAGACGTGATTCAAGCCGTAAAAGCCATTACCCGGGAAGGCAAATGCAATCTCAGCCAGCAAGTCCCGAAGAAAAAAAGTGGATTAATTGCCCGTGATAGTCCATTGCCTGTGAACACCCGCGCTACCATCATAGAGGAGAAAATCCACTCCGGAACTGTGACCGAAGCAGATTTGGAGAATCTTTATTTTGCTTTGTAGGGAGAAAAAATGACCAAAAAAGCGTTGTGCGTAGGAATCAATGACTACCCTTACCTGGGAAACGATCTTCGAGGATGTGTTAATGATGCCAGGGGATGGGCTCACCTTTTGATCGACCACTACGATTTTCCTGCCCCAAACGTGCAGGTAATCCTGGACTCTCAAGCTACCAAAGTCAACGTAATCTCAGCCTTAAAGAATCTCCTTGCTGGTGCTACCCCGGGGGATGTTTTGGTTTTTACCAATTCTTCTCATGGATCTTATGAGGTTTCAACGGATAATGATGAGAAATACGATGAGTTGATCTGCCCATATGATATTGATTCCAACCAGATCGTAGACGACGAACTTCGCGAATTATTTTCTGGTATTCCCCGGGGAGTTCGCATGACTGTAATCCTGGATAACTGTTTCTCTGGCACCGGTACCAAACTTCCAATCCTTGACCTCAGACCCCGCTTTTTACCCCCGTCAGTCCGCGGTAAACCCGAGTTGCTCAATCCCTTTCTGGCCAGGCCAGCTAATTCGGGCCTCAGTGAAGAGGATATGAATGAAATTTTGTTGAGCGGTTGTAAGGACATCGAGTTTTCATACGATGGTAATTTTGGCGGGACATTTCATGGCGCGATGACCTACCATGCCCTGGAAGTAATCCGTCAGGCAAAGTACAAGCTCACCTATGAACAGCTTCATCGCAGGGTGAATCTACGTTTAAGAAAAGCCAATATCAACCAGCACCCTCAGCTCGAAGGGAAACTTGCCTTTAAAAAAGCTCAGATCTTCAACTAGACCTGAGCTTTCCTGATTAATGTTCTCGTTTCTTTGGTGCTTATCGTGACACTGCCAGTTTTATTACCTTTCCATCTGCCGCCACGGTAGCCCTGGCATAATGCCGATGTACTGTTTTTGCCCAGGGGACTTGCTTACTTACCGTGACCACATAACACTTACCGTGCGGTATCCCTTTGGATCCCTTTGAAAGTGCAGGGGCATCCGATCCACTCTGAGCGGCAATATGAATTTCGGCTGTATCGATACCCGGTAAGTAGCCTGCCAATTTTTGTTTTACATCTTCCAGAACTTTGAAGGAAAGGGGGCCGGGTTCTCCACTTTCAACCGGTTTTTCGTTTACCACCGTAATTTTTGGATGTTTCTTCAAACGCAACGTCGTTTTTGCCTGTTTTTGTCGGTTCTCCAGGCGTACAAGAGGGTCTCCATACAACACGAAAGAGAGAAGCGTTTTCTGGTCTTCGGCATCCAGATAACCCTGGCGTCTTACCATTTCACGGGACATTTCAATCTTTGCGATCATTAACGCTTCTCCCGCCGTCCTGCCTGCTTTCATCTGCTGCCAGAAGTAATTCCCAAGCAAATCCGCTGACACCAGTGGAGGGGTTATTGCGCCATAAGCGATACAGGTCGATCCAATCATTGCCAGCGTACCAAGGGACAGGAACTTTAATGCAAGAGCAGTATCTTCTGTTTTATTTACAATATGCCCCCCATAACAGGCCTCACTGAAAACCACCTTTGGGGCGTGTCCATTGCGCTTAAGCTGAGATGGCATCAAAGCTACCGGATAATCCGGTCCACGTATCGGATCAAAAGGATCTCTTTGCCCATACCATTCAGGAGTATCTTCCATGCCGTGCAGGTTGTAATAGGCCACTTCAGTCTGAAGCAATTTTTCAACCGGTAGGTTTTGAGTATCCTGAGGGGGTGAGACCAATAACTTCGCCGGGTTTCCTACTGGACGGAATACCGCCGTCGAAGAACGACGCCAGACTGCTGCCGTATATCCTGTATTCTCTGCTCCATTGTTCCTATCCTGAAATACCCGAAAAAATGCCTCGAACATCCACAGGAAAGGCCAGAGAACACTACTTTCTCCCATCGATTTTTTCTGTTTTGCACCGTTATGGTATCCAACCTGCCGCCTCAATTGATCTAAGAGCAGGCCGGCGTCTGGACCGGTAGCCCCAGGCAGCCTTCCTACCGGCCATTCGGGCACAAAATAGTTGGATCCGAGGGTTGCGTAAGGGTTGTCTGAGAATATCTTTTCGTCGAAATCATCTGCAGGGTTCGGAAGCTCATGAAATGGAATTACCTGAGGCCCTCCCACGATTAACAACATTCCGATCATTTTCCCTTTTTTAGAAAGAGCTTTATCAAGATCTGAAAGAGAAAGCTTAAGCTTCCATGGGTCACGTTCTGTAAGGGGTTGAAAACCGTATGTTGCCACCACGTCGGGGTCATCCGGGTAAAATACCAATGAATCCCAGCCTGTATGCTTCTTTATGGCCTCACCAAGACGCCTCATTTCAAGGTCAATCACCTGAGCCGTCTGTTCTCCATATTGTTCGATCAATCCCTGTTTCGAAGAAAAAATCACATAAACAGGGAATCGACCATCCGATTTACCAATCACCGGTTGCTTGATCCGGATAGCAACTTTTCGCAACTCACCTTCAATCGATTTTAACTCTTCGGAACTTAATGGAGAAACCCTGGTAGGAGTGTCCATTCCATGTCCATCAGACTGGATAGGAATTTCTGAATGGCTGGGATGTGCCTCAAAGTTAGGATCAGCGATCGGGGAGATAGATTCCTGGACTCTCTCATTGACATCTCCCCGGTCATAGTGCTCAGGGGCCGGTTCGACAATCCCCTCTCCAGGTGGTAACCAGGCACCCGTTAATCGGGTAGCTACTGCAACAGGTAGAGGAAGATCAAAATAACATTCCATTTTCGCTGGCCAGAGCGATCGATAGGGATGATGATCTCCCCAGATTCGACGCGCTACCTGTCCGGTAGAATCCAGTGTAACGCACTGGTGAAGCAGTTTCACCGCTTCTGTTTCCCGCCCAATTGTTATCAACGCGGCTGATTTTCGTAAAAGAAGCTCTACGCACTGACACCCTGATTGTAAATATTTCTCAGCAATTTCCACCACCCGCCCAGCTTCACCTGATTTCTCCACCAATCTTAAGTGAAGAATAATTCCCAGTAGTGGAATGGTTTCGCCCATCATTACCGGCTCCAGTAGTGCTTCGGCTTCGGAAAAATGACCGGAATGATATGCCTGTCTTGCCAAAAAAAGCGTTTCCGCCCAGGGATACGTTGCTGCGTCAGGTGGAAGAATCTCTCCAAGAGCCTTCAATGACGACATTGATTCAACAAAGTGCTCTGAGGACTGAGAGCGGGCAATTCTGGCTCTGACCTGATGGGCATCCTGGAATTCAGGATCAAGGACAATGATTCGGTCCAAAATTTCCAGAGCCTGGGTTTCCCGGTGATCACCTGCCAGCATCTCTGCCAGGAACAGCATAACTTCAAGGTCACCTGGATACACTGCCAGCCAGGCCAAAGCAGCCTGCCTGCCAAAGGAGTAAGACTGGCACCCCAATGCAATCTCCAACATTTGAAGCAAATGCTTTCGACTTAGCATCTGCGTCTCTGGTTTCCTCTCTTCGTTGCTCATAAGGCTGTTTTCGCCTCCTGGGTTTTATGAATCAGGTTCAGTGCCATCACGCTGACCAGTTGCCGGTGAATTTGTAAATCATCCGGTGCAATTTTTGCCGCCTGCTGTAACATTTTCTCAGCCCCTTGATAATCCTTGGCTTCTTTAAGGATCAGACCCGCCTCAAAATATCCACGAGCATCTCGAGGAGCAATCCGGATTACCTCCTGAAAAGTTTCTAGGGCCTTCTGAAATTCTCTCCGATCCAGATATACCTGTCCAAGTTCAAGATAAGCATCTACATTGGCAGGGTCCATGAGAACAGCCTGACTCAGATGATGGACTGCCTGATCTAATTGCCCGGTACGCCGATTCAAAACACCGAGTTTCATTGCCAGTCTGGGTTGATGGGGGTTAATCCTTAATGAGCGGAGCGCTGATTGCTGGGCTAATTGAACATTACCCAATTCCGCCTGCACCATTGCATGAAGAGCCAGCACCTCTGCATCCTCAGGATAAGCCTGCACCAGACGTTGAGCCATTTCGGAAACCGAGGCAGGCCCATCAATCTGATAAATCAACTGGGCTTTTTCCAGGAGCAATTCCCGGCACGCTGGCTGACTCTCGAGTGCACTTTCAATCACAGCCAGGCTGGCATGGAGTTCCTGCTGAAGCCCCAGCATCCGGCTGAAATTAATGATTGCCTCGAGGGTGTGTGGTGAACATTCATAAGCGATTCTCGCCAATCGGAGCGCCTCGGAGGAATTGCCAAGTTTGAAAGAAGCTCTGGATGCCAGAACAAGAGCAAGAGAATCACCACCCGCCATTTCGCTGGCTTTGAGAGCATTCTTAAGAGAGCCCTCCCAGTGGCCCTGTTCAAATTGGGCCTGAGCCAGCAACAACCAGGCTTCTGGAGAATCGGGGCACAACCGGGTAGCCTGTACCAGTATTTCTTCTGCTTTCTCTTGATCACCATTGAATAAGTGGTTACGCCCAAGTCCCAGGGCATATTTTCCTTCTGCAGGATTCAAAGCAAAAGCTTTCTCCAGGTGAACAAGTGCATTTGAATAATCTCCCATGGATTCAGCCAACCACCCAACCTGGGCCTGCCAGCCCTCCTCATCCGGCCAAATAGATAACGCCTCTTCTAGGGATTCAATCGCTGTACCAACTTCACCAAACCGTTCTTGAAGAGTTGCCACCAGAACCAAAACCAATGGATGCCCAATATTTTGTGCAAGTATATCCTTTGCCAATAAAAGAGCACCGGGATCGTTCTTCTCCGCAAGCACAAGTGCTTTCTGGAACAATACCACACTGTGATTCGAGAGATTGGCAGCTTGCAATGCTTCATCAAGACAGTTCAATTTTCTGAAACACAAAATTACGGCCGCCAGTTCACCCGCAGAACGGGGCATGATCATCGCTTGCTTTGCAACCTCTTTGGCGGGTTGTAAAGCCATGGAAATTCTCCATTTCAGCTGCTGGAACCTTCCGGCATCGAGGAACAAACGCAGGCTTTCCAGGCTGTTTTCAAGTGTTTCTCTAAAGGCAAGGTCCTTTTCATCCACAAACGGAGTGTGCGCTTTGATTCGGAGTTCCTTTTCCATGGACTTGAACTCCACCGCCTCCACAGATATACGCACTTTTTCATAAATTCCACGCACTTCACCCGGAAAGAGTGTTAAATATTGACTTATCAATTTAAAACTGCTGTCCCATAAATACGCTTCAGCTGCAGTCTTTGCAACCGCCAGTAAAAGATTCCCATCAGGGCGAGCGTTCACGATAAGATGCTGGACCAGGTTTTCAATGATTTCGGTTGCCTGGCGGAACTTTCCCTGGCGGATGAGCAATCTGGCTTCTACACTTTGCACCCACAAAGATTCATTTCCAGCAGGTCGGCAAAGCTGGTGCCATCGTGTTGCCCCTTCAAGGTCTTCATGTTCGATAGCCAGATGGCAGCCAAGACCAACCAGTGAAGCGGCCTCAGCCTCAAGGAGGCTGTCATCATCCGGGGTCAGCGAAAAAGCCAACTCCAGGGCTTTCTCATCCTGAAGGGTGGCATAAGCCAGTTCAGTTAACAGCCAGCGGTTTCGGAGCGATTTAGGAGAGTAGACCCATGCCTTTTCAGCCTGTTCAAAGGCGCTCGCCAGGTTACCCAATCGGCGTTGCCAGACCGCCAGACGATAATATAAATCCGTCAGCATGGCTTCCTCATTCTCATTCTCCGGATTTATCGCTCCGATGGCCTTTTCTACTGCTTCGATCGCCCCATTGAATCGATTCTGGCGGGCCAGCAAATCGGCGTAATAGACCAGTAGACGGGGATCAGAAATACCCTGATTGCCCTTCTCCAAGGTTTGAGTTGCCAGATCAATTTGACCGGTTTTTTCATACACCTGCGCCAGCTCATACACCAGCTCTGGAGATGCAGGGCTGCTTAATGATATTGCCTTTTCGAAATACTCAATCGCCGCGGGAAAATCCTGTAACCGTAAAGACAGGTATGCCGCCTGGCGTAGTAGTTCAACATCATCGCTCGATTGCTCTTCTTTGATTGCCTGCAGGGCATCCCGGGCGCTTTCCAGATCACCGCTTTCCAGAGCCAGCCGGGCATATCGAATTCGGAGATCGACCCTGCCTGGTATTAACATAATCGCCTGTTTTAGCGCGTCTAACGCCCTGGAAGCTCTATCGAGGCGAACCATCATTCTGGCAAACCAGTCCAGGTTTTCTGGATCATTGGGGGCCAGACTAAGAGCTCGTTCTGCAGCTTCTTCTGCGTCCTTCTTCAGGTTTGCCTCAAGGCAGGCTTCCGCCAGATCATGGGTCAAGGTGAGGTTAGAAGGCTGGGATTGGGAAGCTTCTCGCAACAAAGCCACCCCGGCTTCCATATTCCCAACCGCCATCATAGTCATGCCTAACCCGTGTTGAACGTTCCCCAGGAGCCCACTGCGGAGAACATCTTCAGCGTCAATCAGTTCTCGATATAGCTGTTGGGCATCTTCAAGTCTCCCCTGTTTTCGGATCGATTCAGCAATGGCCAGCTTAATGACCAAATTATCCGGGGCCAGTATCTCGGCCTTTTCTAATAATTCCTCAGCTCGTTGATACCGGAGGTTCTTTTCATGGTTTCCCAGAGCTAGATGATCATCCAGGAGTACCCGGGCATACTTCAAATACCAATCTGCTTTTGCACGAGGAGAGCGGGTGGCTATCTCAAATGCTGGGACAGCCGCTCTTGCATCTCCAAGGTCCATCGCGATACATCCATACTCATATGCCACTCCCGGATCTACCTCCCACATATTTTTCAAGGGTTCGATCACCTCTCTGGCTTCCTGTAAGTAACCAAGAGCGTGAAGAGCCTTGCTGAATAGAAACTGCACTTCAGGAGATTGACGATTCAGGTTGGAAGCTTGCCTGAGATAAGGCAATGCTTCGGTTGGCTGTTCTTTTTCGAGAAGCTTCTTTCCCAGAGCAAAGTTTAATTCTGGCGAACTTGACGCTGCCAGCAGTCCTGCTTTCAGAGTATCAATCTCTGCAATTTCCTCGCCCTTCTGCTCGTACAGACCAGCGAGAGCTAACCACCATTCAGGCGCTTCGGGAGAAACCAGGGTTGCCCGGCTCAAATGCATTTCGGCTTCATCCAAACGGCCCTGAACAATCCGAATTTTGCCCAGGATCCCATGAATTTCGCCAATATCTGGATAGGAGGAGAGTAACTCCTCACAAAGATTTGAAGCCTCATCGTATTGACCCACTTCTACTGCATCACGGGTGTATAAAATTTTATCTTCCAAAGTGGGCTCTTTGGCTCTGGTAAGAACACCCTTCCGTCTGAGATAAGCATTGGCCCAATCCCCCAGGTGCTCGTACAAAGCCGCAGACTCACGAATAAGATCGATTCGGTCAGGGGCAAGGCAAAGAGCAATCTCTATCAGGCGCAGTGCCTGCTCTAATAAACCAGAATCTCTGTATATCTTCTCGAGGAAAAGGATAAGTTCAAAATCCGCCGGTCTTTTCTGGAGGAGAAGATCTCCAAGTTCCATGGCCTCCTGGAGTAATCCCATTTCAATAAGTTTTGAAAGAATGGTACCAGGCCGCCATGTTAAAATAAACCCGGCCTCTTGAGTTTCTTCCTCTCTCAATGAGCGAATTAATTTCTGAACCGAGGGTTTGGCCACCTCACACCCCAGTGCCTTCTCTCCCTGTTGGTAAAGAGTCCAACCATATTGGACCGAAATGCAAGGATCATGATAGGCCGCCAACTTTTCACCGATATCCTGAAGATCATCAGGGTTGCGATATGACAATAACCATCCAAACTGTTCTTGAACAGCAGGATTAGCCACAGTAATCGGATCAATGGCGGTCATTTGTTCTGCAAGACCACTCTTCAAATTTTGAGACTCATCGAGAAAAGCTCTCTGCAGCCTGATTCCCCATTGGAAGACTTCCAGAGCATCAGTGGCTTTTTTAAGCATCATTTTGGCCTGAACCGGGTTCCCTGCCAGAGAATGGAGTGTGGCCGTTCTCTGGGCTTCCAGGAGGATTTTTCCAAGCGCTTCCGGGGTGAAGTGGAAATTCTCTTGCTCGCCGGGTTCAACGGCAGAAAGCGGGACATTTTCCAGCAGTTCTCCCGCAAGAACGCGGCTTTCTTCTTCCAGACCACGCTGAACTAAAAGGCGTAAAAATTCAATTTGTTGTGCCCCTGTAATGCCCCGCAACCATTTTTTCACCGATTCTGCCACCGGTGATCGGTCGGCAGGTTGTGTCTCGTAAATGTGCAGCATCCATCGTAAACCTGCAGTTTCGTTTTTCGGAGCCCACAATCCCAGAATCAGGTCGTACGCATCTCCAACCATTCCTGCCAGGCAGGCCAGCGGTGTTAACCAGATCTCTGGATTTAGGGAACGGACCCCGGTAGGTGCTGTAATTAATTCATCCGCAAGACCATTCCAATTCCCGGTAAGCCTGCGTCTTTCCCGAAGGGCTAAAGCCGCCAAAACTGCCATCTTCAGGTCCGAGGGTTTCTCGCCTCTCCGTCTGATATCTTCATACGCGCGCACTGCCCTGACCCGCAGACCGCTTTCCAATCCATTCATTGGTTCTTTTAGGAGTTGATCTCGGAGTCCCGGTTCTCCAATGGCCATTAATCCCAGGGTGGCTGGAGTCCAATCATGAAGATCTCGGCCCCAGTCTTCTGATAGGTTCTTAAAAAAAGACTCTTCCTGGACGTACTCCCAGATTAGAGAATCCCGCCTCAAAATCTGGCTCAAACGGACTGCCCATTGGGGTTCGAAGGTCGTATGAAGAAAATCAAAAAAGCGCTGGGCTGTCATAAGGCCTCTAGAATGAATTAACTCGAGTGATTAAAAAATAAGCCCCTGCAAAGAGGATAAATCCCACGATGATCAAAAACACTCCAACCCCTGTGGTAGTTTTTACCAGTTGGTTCAACGCATCCAGAAGAGCAGATGCATTCCCGACAAGCCCCGATACTTCTTCAGCCAACCCCTTTTGGGCCAGCCGAACAGTCTGATCAGCCAGGGTCCGAACATCCTTCCCTGAAGCGCGGTATACGAGCACCACAATGCCAGCAATGAGAGAAATTGCCCCCAGTACCATCATGCTGACGGCCATAATGATCATTAATTCGTCGACACCCAGAGAAATCATATTGCCTCCCGATTGGTGTGAACACTCGAGAGGCAAGGATGCAATTTCTATGCCAGGAAGGGAATATCAAGGACAGAAGAAAGTTATACCCCCAACTCTGAAAAACTCAAGGCAGGATTGATCTCGAACATGAATTTCTCCCACCGAGCTCCTAATCGGGATTTTCAATCAGAGATTTAATTTGTTCGACATAGGAGAGGCTTTGATGCCTGAAATAGGTATTATATAAATCGGCGTAATACCCTCCCTTCCTAAGCAATCCCTCATGATTGCCTTCCTCGAGAATTTTCCCATGCTCCAGCACAATTATCCTGTCAGCTGACCGGACGGTCGACAGGCGGTGAGCAATGAGAATACTGGTAGCATTCTTCAAAATCATATTGAGTGCCTGTTGGATTTGCCACTCTGTAAAGGGGTCAATGCTGGCTGTTGCCTCGTCCAGGATAAAAATAGCTGGCTTTTGCACCAACACCCGTAACAGGGAGACCAGTTGCCTTTGCCCCATGGATAACCTGCTCCCCCGTTCTCCTACCTGAGTGTCGAGCCCATCTGGAAGAGTGTCTAACCATTCTCCATCTCCAATCCGCCGGGCTATAGCCTCCACATCACTTCGAGTAATTTCAGGCCTGGCGTATGAGACATTCTCAAAAATGGTGCCTGCAAAAAGAAATGGAGATTGAGATACAATGCCAAGTTGTTTTCGATATTGCTGCAGATCGAATGAACGGATATCCATTTGATCAACCAGGATCCTTCCACCCTGGAATTCATAAAACCGGGCAATCAACCGCGCCAGGGATGATTTTCCGGCACCAGTATGGCCAACAATTGCCAGTGTTTCGCCGGGATCAATATGAAGTGTGAAATCATCCAGAACGCGTTCTCCCTCTCGATAATGGAAAGTCACTCGGATAAAATCAATCTCTCCCTTTAAAGGCGGAACCGGTAGATTTGACGATTGGACAACAGCTGGTTCTGCATCAATCAGGGCAAACACTCTTTCCGCGGCTGACAGACCAGATTGTATCTGTGTCCAAAAGGAAGCCAGACTCATCACCGGGAATAAAAAACGATCGAGACTCAGGATAAACAGGTACCATGCTCCTGCAGTCACCAGTCCCTGAGTCACACTCAACCCGCCAAAATATACCAGTATTGCCGAAGTCACTCCGCCGATCATATTAAGAGTTGGAAAGACGACCGAGAGCACAAGCCCCCGTTGTACATTGACCCGATAAGAGAGGACATTTGCGTTGGAAAAGATCTGATAAATACTCTGTTCTTGCCGATAATTTTTAGCTACAGCGATACCACTCACGGTCTCCTTGATGGTCGAATTGACCTCGGCCATGGCCTGCATTCCGCGCTTCGTTACCTTTCGGGCAAGTGATCGATAGCCCAGAGTCATAGCAAAAACCAGAGGCACCAGGGTAAATACAAACAGCGAAAGCCGCCATTCAATCCGCACCAGAACAACTCCCAGGATCAACGCTTCAGCCACCTGCGAAACCAGGTCAGTAATCATGGTGACCAGGTTTCCAAATTCACGGGTGTCGTTGGTGATTCTGGAAAGCACCTTCCCAGAGGGATATTGATCATAAAATGACAAATCATGCCCTGCTGCAGATCGAAATGCCTCTGTGCTAAGTACGACCAGGGTATCTGCAATCGTCCGCACGGTCAGCTTTCGCCGCACGTAATTCGCCAGCCAGTTTAAAACTCCAACCAGTAACACGGCGCCACAGATCAGGTAGATCCCACTTTCCACCCGTTGATTCTTGATCCAGTCTACACCCCTCGAAACCAGAACCGGATTAAGCGCTCCCAGTCCGGACATTAAAAGGACAAAGCATGCAATCGCAACCAATCGCCAGCGCTGGGGATAAAAATAATAAGCAATCCTTCGAACCAGTTCCCGGTCGGAATATTGTCTGTCGTATTTTTCCGCAGTTAGACTTCCAAAAAAGCCCATAGTTTACTCACTAAAAATTCGCCGATAGATTTCGGATGTCTTCATCAGCTGGTCATGTGTTCCGATAGCAGCCACCCGCCCTTTTCGCATCACCAGAATCAGATCCGCCCATCGAATCTGAGAGAGGCGATGCGTGATGATAAAAGTTGTCCGCCCCTGGGCCGCACGGAAGATGGCCCGTTGAATTTTATCTTCCGTCGCACTGTCAATCGCACTGGTTGAGTCATCCAGAATAAGGATGCGGGGATTCGTCAGGAAGGCCCTCGCGAGCGCAATCCGCTGACGTTGTCCGCCTGAAAGGGTTACTCCCCGCTCACCAACCACTGTTTCATACCCATCTGCAAACGATCGGATGAACTCATCTGCCTGAGCCAGCCTTGCCGCTTCTTCAATTTCTTCACGAGTCGCCCCGGGTTTTCCAAAGGCTATATTCTCAGCTATCGTCCTTGAGAAAAGAAAAATATCCTGTTCAATGATGGAAATATTCCTGCGTAAAGCCTCCAGATTCCAATCCCGCACATCGATCCCGTCAACCAAAACCTGTCCTCTGGTTACATCGTAGATGCGATTAATCAATTTGACCAGAGTGGTTTTACCAGAACCTGTTTGCCCGACAATGGCAACCGTTTTACCAGCCTCGATCTGGAATGATATATCTTGAAGAAGATCCTCCTCCCCCTGAGTATTCTGATAAGAAAAAGAGACGTTGCGAAATTCAACCTCTCCCTTCATAGGGCCAGCATAACCAGCGATATTCTGGTCAAGATTATTTTCACGATTCATCAGCTCAAGGATCCGGCGTGCACCCGACATTCCCAGAGAGATTTGCGAATAAGCCCAGAGCGAAGTGAAAGTTGGAAAGTCAAGCATCAGAAGAATACCAAAATACCCGACCACATCACCCAGGTTGAGAATCCCCTGACGATACAGTAAAAGTGCGTGGAGTAACCCACCGGCCAGGGCAATACTCAACAGCAGAAGAGGAAGAAAACGTGCTTCGATATCTCCCTGTCTAACGGAAGCATCTCGATAACGTTGCACGTTTTCTGAAAACCGACCCACCTCCGATTCTTCCTGTGAAGCTCCTTTAACCGTTTCTATCCCTTCCAGAGCCTCTGCCAGCCTGGAATTGAGCACCCCAAACGTCGCACGTACTGAGTCGGTCACGGGTCTCAAGGACCGTAAGTATTCTCGAAGAGTAACAATATAAGCGATTACAAACAAAACTGGGGTAAGTAACAGGCTCGGATGGTAACGGGGAGCAACGAGTAAAGGCATGATTAAAAAAATCAAAGATCCCACCACAAGGTTTAAACCCGGGCTGAACATAAAATTTACTTCTCGAACATCATTGCTGGCCCGTGCCATGGTATCCCCTACCGGTTGAAGGTTGTGGAAAGTCATGCTCTTACCAAGGAGATTGATATAGAGCTCGTTTCGCACATCCCGTTCTATTTTTTGCGCTAAAAGCTCCGAACCAAAGTTCCTCCCAAACTGCAACAGGCCCCGAAGCAGAGAAGCCAGTCCAATCCAAAATGCCAGCTTTGCCAGGGTGGACAGATCAGGCGGGGTTGCAAGGACAGCATTAAAAGCTCGCCCGATCATTGTTTGTACCAGGGCTAGAAAACCCGCGTTTCCCACCGCTCCACCGATAATCAGCAACCAGAGCGGCCATTTGGTAACCGCGTGCGAGAGTATCCAAAGAACCGGAGAGCTTCGATTAGTACGATATGGTAAAGGAAGAGAAAACTCCCCCACTGATGAATTTCCATTCATGCCGTTTCTCCAGCCCATGACAGAGAGATTCGCCCACGCTCTATATCGACCTGAATCACCTCAACATCAATAATCGCTCCTGTATGAAGTGTCAGAGAATGGGGTATTTGGCTCCGATGAAGTAAGCCATCCTGTTTGACTCCTATGTCTACAAAAGCTCCAAAATCGACCACATTTCTAACCGTTCCCTTCAATCGCATCCCGGGTCGTAAATCTTCCATTGATAGCACATCACTGCGCAGAATGGGGGCCGGGTGGTCCTCTCTTGGATCTCGGCCGGGCCGTAAAAGCTGCTCAACAATATCACTTAGAGTAAATGAGCCAATCCCAACCTGTTTCGCGATGGCATCGATGGATGATTGTTGAAGTAATCCTTGCAGGGCTGGTCTGATCTGTCCAGGATCGGCACTCTGCTTCACTCCGGCAAGAGCCAGAACAGCTTTTGCCGCCGGATAACTCTCCGGGTGAATCGCCGTTGCATCCAGGTGCTCGCTTCCTCCATGAATTCTTAAAAAGCCAGCGGCTTGCTCAAAGGCTTTTTCGCCCAAACCGGGCACCTTTTTCAGTTCGTCCCGGCTTCGAAACGCACCGTGTTCATTCCGGTAAGCCACTATTTTATCCGCCAGTCGGGGGCCAATGCCAGATACATAAGTCAGCAACGCTGGTGATGCCGTGTTAACATCAACCCCTACCTGATTCACCACACTTTCCACCACCGAATGAAGAGCCCGGCCAAGCTCTCCTTGATCCACATCATGTTGATACATCCCGACCCCGATGGATTTGGGATCTATCTTGACCAGTTCCGCAAGAGCATCTTGAGCACGCCGGGCGATGGAGACCGCTCCGCGAAGAGAAACATCCAGGCCAGGTAATTCCTCTCTTGCCAACGGACTGGCGCTGTAAACGCTGGCTCCCGCTTCATTGACGATCAAGTAGCACACCCCCTCCACTTCCCGGATCAACTCAGCGACTAAACGTTCTGTTTCTCGTGAGGCAGTGCCATTTCCGATGGTTATCAGATTAATATGATATTTATTGACCCAGTGTTTTAATTCCCTGAGCGACTCAGCCCATTGTTTCTGGGGTTCATGCGGATAAATCGTTCCCGTGGTAAGGACCTTACCAGTTGGATCTACCACCGCAATTTTACAGCCCGTTCTAAAGCCCGGATCGATACCAAGAATCGTCTTCCCTTTCAACGGTGGTTGCAGGAGAAGGGCCCGTAAATTATCCTGAAACACCTTCAGGGCATGACTCCAGGCAGCTTCGGTAAGCTGCCGGCGAATATCTCGCTCGATTGCCGGAAGTAATAACCGCTCGGTGGCATCTTCAATAGCCAGTTCGAGTTGTCCGGCACAACCAGATTTCGGATCAGGCTTGAAAAAAGATTCTACAATTCCCCGCCAATCTCTTTCTTCAACCTGTACCTTAACCTTTAAAACCTTTTCGGCTTCTCCGCGATTAATCGCTAAAACCTGGTGTGGCCGCAAACGTTCAATTCTGCATTCAAAGGAGTAATAGAGTTCATACACCCGTTTCGGATCTTCTGCTTTTTCATTTTTTTCACAGAGTAAGTTACCCCATTGCCAGGCCTTGGCACGTAACTGTGCCCGTACCTCCGGGTGGTCACTGATCATCTCCGCCAGAATATCACGTGCACCCTGTAATGCCAGCTCGTGATTGTCGACTTTCTCATTCAAATATTTCGTTGCCGCCTCGACCAGGTCTACATTCCCTTTCGGTTGAGACAGGATCAATGTGGCAAGACCTTCCAACCCATTCTCTCGTGCAACCATGGCCCGTGTACGTCGTTTGGGTTTATAGGGCTGATATAAATCTTCCAGCTGGGTAAGGGTCTGAGCCTGATGAATCTGTTCTTTTAATTCCTCAGTTAATTTACCCTGTCCATCAATGGTCGCAAGGATTGTCTCCCTTCGTTCGTCAATAGCTTTCAGCTTTTCCAACCAGTCTTGAATTTGCCGAAGTTGCTCTTCATCGAGTAAACCCGTGGCTTCCTTTCGATAGCGAGCGACAAAAGGAATGGTATTTCCATCTTCAAGTAATAAAATAGCCGCTTCAACCTGTTGCGGGCGAACCTGGATTTTTTCAGCAATCAGATTAGCATAACTCATAAAAGCGTCTCCTGAAAATACAAGGATTTCATTCTATCACTAAACTGAAGTTCATTCTCACGTAAACCTTACCATCGGGGGCATTCACTTCATCCATTCTTTTGGTGTATAATCGGGTCATTGAACGAAACAATCAGTTCTCGGTCAGGGCAATGACGAGAATACCCATCGGTTAGACGGGGTGAAAACCGAAACTTGAAGTAAATGATGCCCCTGTAGCTCAATGGACAGAGCACCTGCCTTCTAAGCAGTTGGCTGAGAGTTCGAATCTCTCCAGGGGCGCTGAAGCTCCCAGGGAGACAGGTAAAGCTCATCAGGGATGTCCAGGGTTTTTTAGAAGTAGGAGGTGTTCTTTGATCACAATCACCCTTCGGCCGGCATCCGTTCGCAATCAGCACATGGTGGACCAGTCCAATTATATGTTAATCAACTGGCGCGTTTCAGGTTCTACACATATTTGGCGTCCGCCCACGGACGTTTTAGAATTAGAAGACCGCTATCTCGTCAGGGTAGAGATCGCTGGAATGGATGAGAAAGATTTCGATATCATCCTTGATCAGAACTACCTGACAATCAAAGGAGTCAGACCAGATATATCGGCCCGCCGGGCCTATCATCAAATGGAGATTAACTTCGGTGAATTTATTACCACCGTTGAAATACCCGGCCCCATCGAGCCGCAGGCAGTGATTGCAGAGTATAAAGCTGGTTTTTTATCCATCACCCTCCCCAAGGTAACCCCGAAACAAATACAAATCAATGGGTAAACCAATCTATGGCAGCATCGCGATGGAACACTGATCCAACAGATTTTTTTAGGTGGATTGAAGAAGAGGAAAACAACATTCGCTCAAACTTCTCGGATTTAATTTTACAATTTATGGGTGAGCAATCCCAGAATAGGGGAACGATATCCGAGTCCAATGAGGATTCTCTGGGCCAGGATTCACCCGCGATTCCCATTCCAGGAAACCTTCCCATCCTTCCTTTACGAGGATTGGTTGTTTACCCGCAAACAGCTGTTCCTCTTACCATTGGACAACCACGTTCTATCAAACTGGTGGATGATGTCGTCATCGGCGAAAAGCTTATCGGGCTTGTGACGGCAAAAAACCCCGAATTGGAAAACCCCGGTCCCGAAGACCTGTATTCGGTTGGTACCGTCGCTATTGTTCACCGCATGTTTCGGGCACCCGATGGGACAATCCGCCTCCTTGTGCAGGGCATCAGCCGCTTCAGGCTCGGTGAGTTTACCCAGATAGAGCCTTACCTGAGGGCTAACATTACCGTCAGCCCTGAAACCATCGAAGAAGGGCTGGAGATCGAAGCCCTGGCTCGTAATGCCCGTGAACAATTCATTCATATTGCAGAAATGATCCCTTCTTTCCCAAGGGAGATCATTGCCGGTATTAATTCCATTGAAGACCCGTTGCAAACAGTTTACACCATCGCTAATTTCCAGCGTATGGACCTGGCCGAAGCCCAGGCCCTCCTGGAAATCGACTCGGTTACCGAAAAACTTCATAAACTGGTCGCCATCCTCGCTCGCGAAAGCGAAGTTCTCGAACTGGGGCAAAAAATCCAAAACGAAGCCCGTTCTGAAATCGAAAAAATGCAACGGGAATATTTCCTTCGAGAACAATTGAAAGCTATCCAGAAAGAACTCGGCGAAGGAGACGAACAGGCAGCGGATATTGAAGAATTCCGCCGGAAAATTGAGACCTCCGGCATGAGCGAAGAGGCCGAAAAACAGGCGCGCAGGGAACTTGAACGGTTATCGCGTCTTCCCACTGCTGCCGCAGAATATGGCGTCATTCGTACCTACCTGGACTGGCTCGTGTCTCTTCCATGGAATAAAGCCACTGAAGATAATCTGGATATTGCCCATGCAAGGGCAGTGTTGAATGAGGATCATTACGGTCTGGAAGATGTCAAAGAACGAATTCTGGAATTCCTTGCAGTCCGAAAACTCCGGTTAGAACGCCAGGAAGGCACCTCAGAACAATCCCTGCCCCGAGACCGCATCCGACGTGAGCGTGAGGGGGTGATTCTGTGTTTTGTGGGGCCTCCCGGGGTTGGTAAAACCTCCCTTGGACAATCGATCGCGCGTGCACTCGGGCGTAAATTTATTCGCATCTCTCTGGGTGGAGTACGTGACGAAGCTGAGATTCGTGGGCATCGGCGTACATATATCGGAGCAATGCCCGGCCGGATCCTTCAAGCTCTCCGTCGGGTAGAATCACGTAACCCGGTCTTCATGATGGATGAGATCGACAAACTCGGCTACGATTTTCGAGGAGACCCATCCAGCGCACTTCTTGAGGTTCTTGACCCCGAACAAAATTATGATTTCCGTGATAACTACCTGGAAGTGGGCTTCGATTTGTCTCAGGTCATGTTCATCACAACCGCCAACCAGTTAGAAACGATCCCCCCTCCACTTCTGGATCGCATGGAAGTCATTCGAATCTCAGGCTATACCGAACGAGAAAAACTGGAAATTGCCCGGCATTACCTCATCCCCCGTCAACTTCTTGAAAATGGTCTTCAAGCTGGAGAAGTCCATTTCACAGATGAGGCCATTCTAACCATCATTCGCTCCTATACCCGCGAAGCCGGTGTTCGGAACCTGGAACGTGAGATTGGTGCTGTGTGTCGGAAAATCGCCACTCGCATTGCCGAAAAGGGTGAAACCCCAACCGAAATCACTGAAACTCTGGTCAGAGAGTTCCTGGGACGCCCTAAGTACCTGGGAAGCGAAGAGGTTTCTATTCGTACCTCACAACCCGGTGTGGCGACAGGCCTCGCATGGACACCGGTTGGTGGTGATATCCTCTTCATTGAAGCCACGCGTATGCCCGGAGGGAAGGGATTTACTGTTACCGGTTCCATCGGGAATGTCATGCAAGAATCAGCCCGTGCCGCTCTGTCACTCGTGCGTTCACGCAGTGAGCATTACAATATTCCGGCAAACTTCTTTGAAAATTCCGATATCCATGTTCATGTTCCTGCCGGGGCACAACCCAAAGACGGCCCATCTGCAGGCGTAGCCATTGTCACCGCGCTGGTTTCCTTACTGACGAATCGGCCGGTCAAATCGGATGTAGGGATGACTGGAGAAATCACTCTACGTGGTCAGGTACTTCCCGTAGGTGGTATTAAAGAAAAAATTCTGGCCGCCCATCGGGCAGGCCTTAAAAAAGTCATCCTTCCTAAATTCAATGAAGCTGACCTGGATGATATACCTGACGAGATCCGACAAGCTATGCAATTTGTCCTTGTCGATCAAATCGACGAAGTCCTCGACCATGCCCTTGAACCGGCACCGGTAGAGCAGGACTCAACTCCGGCCTCTATTGAAAAAAGCCCTTCTCCTAAAAAGTCCAGAAAAAGAAAGGCCGCTGCCGATGAAGGTAATGCTGGTTGACGACGACCGAACCATGCGTTCTCTGTTAACGACTTTGTTAGAAATAGAAAAGTTCGAAGTCGTAGCTTCCGAGGATTTGCGTCAGGGAAATCTTCTCGAACAAATCCGTTCTGAAAAACCCGATGTTCTTATCATGGATATTTTCCTGCGAGACATCAATGGATTGGATATCCTGCGCGCCTTACGGAAAGACCATGACCTTGCTTATATTAAAGTGATGATGACTTCAGGCACCGCCATGCAGGAAGAGTGTATTTCTGCCGGGGCCGATGCCTTTCTACTGAAGCCATACATGCCAGATGACTTACTTCGTCTGATCCGACAGGTGCGACAACCCCAGCAATGAGCCTGAGAGTTTCAATCCTGACTGTATCCGATCGCTCTGCGCAGGGTATCCGTCCCGACTCGGCCGGGCCGGTTCTGGTGAGTGCATGTCAGGAACGAAATTGGAACGTGGTAGAAACAGACATTGTGCCGGACGAGTTCCATCAAATCCAGTCCAAATTGATACAATGGTGCCAGTCCGGTGAAGTAGATGTGATCCTCACTACCGGAGGAACAGGGTTCTCTCCTCGCGACATCACCCCCGAGGCTACACTTGGTATCCTCGATCGTCAGGCTCCTGGTCTCGCCGAAGCGATGCGTCTGGAGAGCTTAAAAATTACCCCCTATGCGATGCTGTCCCGGAGTGTATGTGGTATTCGGGGGAAGACCATCATCATTAATCTACCGGGCAGTCCAAAAGCCGCCCTCGAAAACTTTCTCACCGTCGCCCCTGTGCTTCCACACGCAGTTCATTTACTTCAAGATTCCCCCTCTTCTGAAGCCGAGCATAGAAACCTTCCAGCGTAAATCATCCGGGCTCTCTTAAAATTAAACCAGACTCTCGAGACAATCCCTTAAAGGAATCCCATGGCGTACCACAATCACCGGAATGTTACGCCGCTTAATTCGATTGAGAAAAACCCCGGTTGGGATAGATGATCCAAAAGATTCCCCATCAATAAATACCATCACCGGGCGAAGTCGCCGCATTAAAAGCGCATCAATTGCCAGTTCCACGTCGTTCCGGACGGACGAAGTGATTAAAACCACCGTTGATGCGCGGGGTAACTGGGGAGCCTCAGTCTCTACAAGACCTGCCAGGGGAATACTCCCATTGGCTTTCAGGAAACTCAAATTCTCAAGGATCTTATTCAATTGCCGTTCTCCACGCTCTGGGGCCATCACCAGGGTGACCTCACTGGCGCACACTATTCCGACTGCCCGCCCCATTCGTAAATAGAAATCTGCGATCGATCCGGCAGCACTCACACAATACTCAAAGGTATCCATAGGCAACTGAAAACGCAGCTCGGTGCGCCGCAACCAGATTTGATCAACTCTCGGGGGCGGGGTTGCATCTTCTCGCGCAAAGTGAACCTCACGGTCTGCATCGATAAAAATCCACACATCAGCCTGCGGGTCTTGTTCAAACTCTTTCACCATCAAACGATCTTTTCTCGCAGAAGTTGGCCAGTGGATGGAGCGTAACGCATCGCCGGGAATATATTCGCGCACTCCTGCAGCCTGTGGAGTCACCTCGGTGGCCTTCTGAAGAATCGCTTTTCCGCCGGGAAATTGCCCCCCGGGCGAGGGAAACCGATCAAGCTTGACGACATAAGGCAATACCAGTAATTCTTTATCACCGGCCAAAATTCGGCTTTTCCGAAAAAGCCCGAATGGGTCCCCGGATGATAAAATGGTTGGCCCAAGGCGAAAAGCCCCCCGTCGATTGAGTAATGTATACGACACATAGCTTCTCTGCTGATTGGGCCCAATGAGAGACAAAACCCGCGAGCCGGCACTCCCCGGCAGGCCTGACTCGTCTCGAACTTCCAGCCACAACCGCGAAAAAGGCAAACGATTGTTGATGCGAAAACGTTCCTCAAAAATCTGCCCCACCTGATGACGCAACACACGGGCTTCTCGGCGGATTGACACTGCTGTCAATGAAAAAGAGGCCCAGACCCAGCTTACCAGGATTAATCCGACACACATCACGATAATCCGGGTAAAGATCCGAATATCCGTATTCGGCGCTGGTGCAGGGAAGAGAGCCGTTGGAACAAAAAGGCTGCCCAGAACCGCCAGCGCAAGCAGGATAAAAATTGCCCAGAATGTTTTCCCTACACTCATTCGCTTTAGACTTTACTCAATAAACCGCCTGGTACGGGGAGGTTCTGCACAATCTCTTTGACAATTTGCGCTGCAGTGAGGTTTTTCAAACGAGCTGCCGGATTGATGACAATTCGATGCGCCAGGACAAATTCCGAAAGCGCTTTGATATCATCGGGTAATACATAATCTCTACCATCCAGCGCCGCTCTTACCTGCCCGGCGCGAAACAGCCCCAGGCTACCACGTGGACTCGCTCCGAGGTATACATCCTGATTGTCTCTCGTGGCGCGCGTCAAATCCACAATATACCGCTTGACTGCTGGAGAAACAAACACCTGCTTGACGGCCTCCTGCATTTGGGTAAGCTCATCAACCGATACCACCGGTTGAATGGCATTAATGGGGTGCTCAAATTGCTGTTCTTCCATGATCTTCATTTCATCATCCGCCGATGGATACCCCAACCGGATTCGCAACAAGAAGCGGTCAAGTTGCGCTTCAGGTAGCGGAAAGGTACCTTCATATTCGATGGGATTCTGGGTGGCCATCACCATGAAAGGACGAGGCAGTGGGTGCGTTACCCCGTCCACTGTAACCTGGTGTTCTTCCATGGCTTCCAACAGAGCTGATTGAGTTTTGGGTGTTGCACGATTAATTTCATCCGCAAGGATCACTTGGGCATTGATCGGACCCGGCCGATACTCGAAGTCCCGTGTCATCTGATTAAAAATTGAAACCCCGGTAACATCACTTGGAAGCATGTCGGGCGTGAACTGGATTCGGTTGAACGAGCACCCCAGTGACTTTGCCAGTGCACGTGCCAGCATGGTCTTTCCTACTCCAGGAACATCTTCAATCAGCATGTGTCCCTGACAGAGAAGCCCGATAATCGTATGTTCAAGAACCTGGCGTTTACCAACAATAACTTTTTCCAGGTTCCCGATTAACTTTTGGCCAAAGGCCTGCACGTCCGCCACAGTCAACGTTCTTTCCATTTTCTGATTCTCCGATGCGCCTCAACCTGTACCGATAGCAGCCCATTTTGAACGCTGCCGCCGGATAACGAATATTCCAAACGTAATGATCATAAGTATACTCAATATTAATCCAATTCGAAACGACCAGGGCTGATATTCCAGCCAGATGGTATGGTCACCCGCAGGAACAAATATCGCCATGAAAAGGTAATCGCCCCGGTAGATAACAGCCTTGGTTTGGTCGATCTTTGCTGTCCATCCAGGGTACCAGACCTGAGATACTCTGATCCATCCGTCCTGTTCTGTAGACAGGTAAACACGCCATTTCCCTGCATTTCCTTCGATGGAAAATTCTTTGACCTGGGTCTGATCACAATCCTTTCCCTGAGCACCGATTCCCTCCACAACCAGCATTTGGTTGCTGAAATCATTGAGGACCATCTTCTGCAACGCTTCTTCTTCCGTCGAAGCCCCAACCGCACAAGAAAACCAGGTCACTCCACTCCCGGTGTCCGTGCGCATCAGTCTGATCCCTCCGGCAGCCTTCGACTCTGGCACCTCAATCAACCCAACATTCATTCTGGAAAGCATCCTTTCCTGTTGGTGAAGGGGACCTTTTTCAAGCATGTCGATCCACTCTTTATATCGCCCGGGCACCAATGGATCGAAATTGTTGACACTGGCAATCTCTTCCAGTAAGTTGAGATTGGGGAGTAAAACTTCCCGCATCGAAAGCCATGTATCGCCATTCTTTTCACGATAATCGGCCATTCTAAAAAAGCGATCGAACTTGAGGTGGTATTCATCCTGGCTATGGAGATAAATCCGTTTACCGTTAAGGCTCTCGCGAATCCATTGGGAATTTGAGGTCATTTGAGAGTAAAACGTCGCGTCAACAACAGGTACAACCGTTTGCCCGGCCAAGAATAGATCACTCAACACCCATAAGAACACTGCTCCCTGCCACCATCGCTCTCCTCGCCTGTTCGCGAACAGAGTCAGAACCACTACCCCCAGTGCCCAGAAACCAGTCATTGCCATGGATTGGATAAAGGTAGCTTTCACGTTGGGAAGCAAGAAAGCAGTGATTCCGGCCCCAAGAGTGATGGCAAATGCCCCTGCACCACTCAACCGCAGCCAGTAAAGCCCTCTGCCAGAAGGCTTTTTCCAGCTATCTACCCCGTGAGCGGCCAAAAGCGTCATACTGAAGGCCAGCCAGATTAAATATCGCGCTGGTGCCTGGAACATATTAAACGTGGGCACGTACCGATAGAAGAATACAAAAACAGGGGTGTTTTTCCCAAGCGCGAAGATCAAGGCCACCAGATTAATCCCCCAGAGCAGGCGCAAGACAAAAGGATTCAAAAATCCATGTACGGGGGAGTGCGATCGGTTTCTGAATACCTCTTTCAGGGTAGAACATGCCAGAATCAGAGGTAGAACTCCAAGGTAGGCGTGATCTTCCCAAAAACTGGCATATCCCCAGTAAGTACCCGTACCCGGGTTTCCAAAAAAGAAAGGTGAGGCCAGGGTAATCAGGCGCCAGGGCCAGAATGAATAGGTCATCGCTTCTTCAAAACCAACCTGGCTGGCACGTTGCGATTGCAATAAATACTCTGCCGTGGGTATTAGTTGAATAGCAGCTATAAGAGCCGCACACATCACCGAGCCTGTAAAGGTGAGAATACCCTTCCACACCTTCCTGTTAGAACGTTTCTGCCATATTCCCGCTAGCAACCAGATCGTAGCAAGCTGTAATGTATACCAGGACAACTGGGCGTGTCCGGCCAGAAGCTGCAAGCTAATACACACTACCAATGGAAAATGAAACCACTGGACTTTCTCTTCCTTTGTTGGACTGGTTGTGGCAGGGCTGACGATTTCATCGGTAAACAGAATAATCCAGGGCAACCAGACCGCCGCCCAGATCATACTGATGAAACCCAGGCGGCCAATCAGGTATCCTCCCATAGCAAAGGCCATTCCTCCAACCACCTGGGCCATCCGGCTCCCCCCCAAACGGCGAATGAGAGCAGCCGCACCCCATCCCCCCCAGATAAGGTGAACCATGCTCATAAATGTAAAACCCCGGGCCACCCCTTCTACACCATACCAGATTCCTGAGAGAAGAATGACCAGATTGGGTGGATAAAAAAAGGCGCTCTGATAATTGGCAAGTAAAGGAGCCCCCATTCCATTGAACCCATTCCATAAAGGGACAGTTCCATGAGTTATCTGCCTGATTCCTTCCATCCACCAGGGCACAAACTGCAAAGCCGGGGTTCCCCAAAAAAGGACCTGGCCAAAAATCAACGGCTTTCCGATTAGAAGGACTGGTCCTGTGGCGATAGCCAGTCGAACGGCCCACTCAGACTGAAGCGATGGTTTCAGTGCCTTAATGTTCATGGCAATAGCCCAACCCGATAAATATGATATCCACCCTCTGAATAAACCTCTTCCAGGTACCTGTCTTTCGCTGGATTCCAACCACCGGGCACCTGTTCAAGAGGCCCCCAAAAAATATACTCATACCCACCCTGCTTTATAAAGGTTTCCCGGTCCTTTTCATTCAACCGACCACTCCAGAAAGCATTCACTGTCGGCAAAAGATTCTTTAATCCCAGGCTTTCAGGCCCATGCCCGATCGGTACTCTCACCGGTACAAAGGCTGGCAAAACGGTGGATGTTTCATAAGATGCTAAAACTGCAACCCCCGGTCTGATATGATCAGATAAAAAACGAAAAGCACGAACTTCACTTTCAGGGATGAAAAGCGGTCTGCCCGGGGCCAGTACGCTGAAGATTCCCCCTGCAACCAGCAGAAAGGTTGAGATGAGCCCGGAGCCAACCAGTGCGTAGAAAAAGGGTTTCCATCCCTTTTTCATCATTTCAATCCCTAGCATCCCCATAACTACTAACCCGACCCAGGTACCCTCCGGTAAACGCCGTTGGAGATTGTATGGAACATAGGCAAGAAACGGGAAAGCTGCCAGCCAACCACATAGAAAAAGCATTTTTACATCCAGCTCTCGCCATCGCCGATACAGAAAGAAAGCCACAGGAAGCATTACCGGGCCATAAGCCAGAAGGTAATCGCCCGGCGGTGGCGAAGGGAGAATATTCTGAGCCTGCCATCTATAAAGAAAGGGGTCGATTTGGAACGAAAGGAAATTGTACAAAACCATAGGGCTTGAAATAATACCCGCCAGAGCAACCTGACGGGCCCAGAATTTCCATTCATTCCAGGCATGGAAATGAAAAAACACGATTCTGAGGGTCAGAATCCCCAAAAAACCCGCCAGTGCTCCCCAGGCAGAAACGATTGCAAGTGGTTGAAAGAATCCCATCACAAACCACATTCCTCCCGCAATGATCGCGTCCTGCCATCGGCGCCCGCTCAACAGGCGAGCAAATCCCAGGATTAATAAACCACGCGCCCAGGGTAAATGGGCAATCGCCAGAGATCCCAGAAAACCGAACGTTTCGGGTGAATAAAACTCCAGAGGCATTGGCCCTTTCCATAATCCGGAAAGCCCCAACAAAGAAAAATACCCGAGCCCTCCCCCAAAAATGATCAGGATTAACGCCCATTTTCTTTCAGCTCCTTCGATGAAGAGAGAAAGAAACCGATCAACCGCCCAAATGGATAGTACAACACCGGTTAACCGTAACAGATGGTAAAGGATGACCATCTGTTCATACTGCCCCGGCGGTGAAGTTAACTTTCCAAGGAGTAAGTAAGGCAGATAGGCGATGAACCCCCTCTGGGGTTCGAGGGTATAAGGCGTCCTGAAGAGCCAGGCGCCGTGAGCGCCTGACAACATTTTAGCCAGATAAGAGAACCCATCCTCAGCAGCAATCAACAGGCCCGAGTAAATCCAGCCGTCTCCTGCAGAATGGATCCTGGCCATCTGAAATCCCAGCAGATAAGGCACACTGATAATACTTAGTGTAACTCCCGTGAACCACATCAGCCCTTTTTTTTCGGTGGCTACCACTGGATTGCTCATAAGGATCTTTCTCTACTAACTTTCTCTTTTCCTGATTACGAGTTTTCTCATCCAAAGGATTCCCGTAATAAGTAATGTAATCAGACTTATACTCATCCCAGTAAAAAAGGAGAGAGGTGTAAACTGAAAAACCACTTCATGCTCTCCGGCAGGTAAAACAACCCCCCGGAAAACCCCGTATACCGGAACCACCTCAGACGAATGACCATCCACGCTGACTCGCCACCCAGGATAATAGATCTCTGACAGTACCAGAAGGCCAGGTCCCTGGGCGTCAAGAATGATACGATTGGCACGTATAGATTTTAGTGCAGGTATCGAGAGAATACCCTCTCCCAGGCTGGTCATTTCACTCTGAACCCAGCTGCGCGGGAGAGCATTTAGATTTTTATACAAATAGGTTGTTTGAAATCTACCCACCAGTCGCAACCCACTCTCACCCAGTGGAAATTCTGTTGCCAGAAAACATACATTCAAATAACCTAAACGCCGAGAGTCTGGCTTTGATAAAATCTGATCGGTCGCAGGCTCTCCATTCCGGAACGGCGGAAGAGTCACGCTATATCCCTCATTTTCATATCCTCCCGCCCGTTCCATAAAAAAGCTATACGCACCCAGCTGAAGGGGGTCAACCCCATCTGCCAGTTGGAGATCGTAATAGGCCGCTGTCTGTTGCGGCAGGCTGTAGGATGGGGAATACACCCGAAAAGGCCCTTCTTTCCCGCACCCTTCTCGTGAAATGATCTCTGCGATGGTTGCTTTTTCTTTGACCACCTTTTCCGCTGGCAATCGATAATTGCTTAATGCATTTACCCCCCAAAGGTCTATCGCCATCCAGATGAAAATCCAGAAGATCCACCACCGATGTGTCGCATTCACACCCTTGCGGCCAAGAACCAGCCAGACAAACACCCCCAGGAATCCCAGAGCACCCCAGGCCAATCGCAGCGGAAATACTTTACTAAACGCCCAGACTGGAGGAATCAGGGCCAGAATTAAGAAGCCCAGGCCCAAAACTACCAGTAAAGGATTAAATTTGGGCAACCTTCCCAAAAAATCCGGATTAGCCCAGAGCATTTCAAGGCCATAACTGGCCATAACAATCCAGCAAAAATCCGCCACGATCAACCACCTTGAGGGCACTCGTAACAGATTCAGCCCCGGCAGTTGAGTTAACCAGGTATATCCAGGAAGATGCTCCCCGAAGGACAGAAGGGTGAACAGCACCAACCCTGCCCCCCAGAACAGAATACGCTTGCGAAACCCGGATGACCAAAGCCCGATCATTCCCAGGCTTAACACCACTGAACCTACATACACCACCCATTCCGGGGTTCCACCCATTTCAGGAACAACCAGACCTATTAATCGCTCCGGCGGCAGCGACATCACCAGCCTATCTTCAATGGTCATCTGAGCCCGTGTGGAAAGTGGGAGAAATTCCGCCAGTGGAACGATTAAAACAGCTCCAATTCCTGCAGCAATTGCCAGATTCATGACTCCCCTGAGCCCCTGATGAATCAGACCCATTCCTGTAATCAGCCGGCCCACCCGCATCAATCCATATCCAATCCAAAGTAATCCCGCCACAGGCAACATACGCGGGTCTGCCAGAATAATCATTCCAGAGATTATTCCCGGGAAGACTGGAAACCTGCTTCTAAGATGGAAGGCGCTCCGATGGGCAACTAACAACCATGGAATCCAGCCGGAGGCGTAAAGGAGGGTCAGGTGACCTGCCCCAAAGTGTGCCCATAATCTGGGCATTGCCTCCCACGCCATGGCACCGAAGGTACTGGCTACATGGCTTACCCCCTCTCCCCGGAGGAATCGATACATTCCAACTCCTCCCAGGATCAAGTGAAGCGCAACCAGTAAATTAAGCCCTGCAGGCAATGGAAAAAGCAAAGCCAACCAACCCGGTGGGTAGTGTAAACCAGAGAGAGGATTGGCTGTTAACGGAAAACCCCCCAGGATCGCGTCTGACCAGAGTGGAATTTCACCTTTCTGGGTCACCCCTTTTTGAATTGTCAACGCATTAGGATAATGGGTGATAGCCATATCGGAAAAGTGAGATCCAGCCGTGAAAAAGAAACTGTTTAGAAAAGGCAACAGTAGAAAGAGTGGTAACCCAAAGACACAAAAAAGGGATAACTTCTGAAATTTCATGAACACTCAAGGCTGATATATTTGAATTTTTCCAATTGAATCTACAAGGGTAAACTCATCGGGTAGTTCTATTAACCCATAACTGGTTTCTCGAGGGCCTAGAAGAACAATGGCCACATGGTTTGCTTCTACAAAGGCCTTCATTGCTTCTGAGGAAAGCCGGCCCGAATAAAATGCCTCAACTTCTTTACGGGCACGGTCAGCATTCACACTTTCAAAGGGATGGCCGTAAACCACCCTGCGCCCTGTTCTGGCAGGAATAAAAACCCCCATCTCCGGACTGGCCAGTACCACGGCTTGCTGTTCAGTATGATGAGTGATCCAATTCAACACTGAAACCTCATCCCTTGATAAAAACAGTGAAGCATCGTGAGAAGCAATGGGCCTAAAAAGAGATAAAAGAATGAACAGATTGGTCAGGATAGATAGAAACCAGATAACTGGCCAACCCCAGCGGTTAAACGCCGACATTTTTTTTGCGACCACCGTCATCCCGGCCACCGCAAGGCCGGTGACAGGGAGATAATAGCCGGTCATAAACCTTCGTTGTAAGGAAAAGGGAAGATAGATCAATACCCAGCCAACCACTGCCCAAATAGTGAGTACCTTCATAGAGGGCTGTGCTTTCCATGTCCAAACCGCTCCCGCTATGGCCAGAAGAATCGCCGGGGCAAACGAGATGAACCCATCCCACACAGGAGGCGTCAGGGTGATGTTTTGCCGGTTCCATAGATCGAGTAAAGGGTCGGAGTGTATGGTAATAAATTGATATCCCAGTACAATAGCCCCCGGTAAAAGAATGATTGAATTCCTTAATAAAACATCCCGCTTTACTCTCGGAAATCCGATCAAGGCAGCTGCCATCATGGGTAATGCCGCTATCACAACACCGAACGGTTGAACACCCCCAAGCAACGCCACCAATCCGGCAGAAAGCCAGAAATTACCCGGCCGATCTCTCAGGCTAAGATAAACAACCCAGAGAATCAAGGCCAGCCCTAAAGGAAAATGGGGATTGACAAACATGGAAAGGAAGGGGTAGGCCTCCGCGATCCAGAAATCACCCGTTAACCCAAAGCCCGCAATGGCACTCAGCCAGCCCAGCCCTCCTCCAACTAAGGCAAGAGAATAAGCCCGGTAGACTTCCCCAGGCCGATCAGGAAAACACCCCTCGAAAAATTTCCATAAAGTAAACATTAAGAAAGCACTGGCAAGGACCCTGGCTGCATGAAAAACAATGATCAGCGATAAATGCAACCACCGGGCAAGCTTTCCTAAGAAGATGTAAAACAAAAAAAGATAAGCCCCCTTTCCAGGAAGAGGGGAATAAAGCAAATCAAATTTCCATGCTCCCGACCATCCTATCTGCATCTTGGCTAGATAGCTATTGCCATCCAGTGGATTAAGCAAGAAACCAGCAAATTCATATTGCTCCCCCCCGGCCCGGAAAGCCAGGTAAAAGGGTAAATTCATGATCACCAGTACCAGAAATGCCAGCCCAATTGGCTTGATTTTAGATTTCATAGGCTCATATTCAGTATACTTGATATAAAAATAGCGGACAAATATCCAGCCCCGGTGATTTACTTGCTTCTAATCCTGTCTCCATCTATAATTTTGGTATGAACCAGGCAGGATACCTGTATCGACTCCAAATCGTTGATTCTCAACTAGATCAAATCCATACTCGTCTGAACCAAATTGAGCGGATAATCCAGGAAGACCAGCGCCTCTCCCAGGCGAAACAATCTCTTGAAGAAGCTGCCCATGCCAAAGAAATTTCCCGTCAGGCGCTTCGCAGCATCGAATACACGGTTGCAGAACAACAAATTAAAATCGAACAAACCGAATCAACGCTTTACTCAGGCCGGGTGAAAAATCCAAAGGAATTACAGGACCTTCAGCTTGAATTAAATACTCTGAAGAAACTTCTAAAAACCCTGGAAGACCGGCAATTAGATGCCATGATTCAATTCGAGGAAGCTGAAAGCATCCTCACCACTGCCAAGGCCGCCTTCGAACGTACTCAGGCTCAAGTGATTGAAGAAAAAGCCGGGCTGATGGGAGAAAAAGACCAGTTATTGGCACGAGAAAAGAACCTGGAAGCTGAGCGACAGGCTATCTTACCTTCAATAGCCCCCGAAAATTACCAGATGTATCTTCAACTCCGTCAGCAGAAAAACGGAATTGCTGTGAGTAAAGTAGAAGAAGAGGCCTGTTCTGCTTGTGGCGCACCTATCCGGCCATCTGAAGCTCAGAGCGCGCGTCTCCAGTCGCGGCTTTTCTATTGCGCCTCCTGCGGGCGTATTCTTTATGCAGGATAAACTACAGTTATGCCCAGGCTTCCAACCTCCCTCGATCAGGTATCATTCTGGTTAGGTTTTATCGCAGCAACGCTCTTCTGGTGGTTGCTTGGAAGAATAAGGCCTCTCTATCCCGCTCTACGCGACCGGGTTGTACATCTGATTCGGTATATCCGTGAGCGAAACCTGAGCGGAGCCAATCTATACCTTCGTAAACAGGCGATTCAAAAGGCTCAACACTGGCATGTAGCATCAAGCCTCTTCTCCCTGGACGAACTTTTAATTCAACCCTGGCTGCTGGCACCTCCTGTCCATTCCGGCCCCGGCAATCCGCCACAACCCGAGACGATCTCTGAACAGGTGATTCCCTATCTTCCGGATTGGCCTGAAATTCCATCCCGTTTGGGATATCCCCGGCTGACCCTCGCCGAAGCCCTGAGCGCCGGGAGTGTAATTGCAGTCATTGGTCAACCAGGAAGCGGAAAGACCGTCTGCCTGGCTCATCTGGCCTGTCAGGTGGCCCGACGCGAGACTGCGTCAGGGATTTTAATGGATTATGCTCCCTTTCTTCTTCACGGGCTGGATTTAACCATAGAAGAAAGCGAAAAGGATCTCCTTGCTCCTTTTTACCGCGCATTCTCAAGCCACGCACCGCTTTACCTCCAGGGGCAGATTAAACGGCTGATCATCGAGCGCTTTCGCGAAGGCCATGCACTGATTTTGCTTGATGGCCTGGATGAACTTAATCAGGATCAGAAACGATCGGTAGTTCAGTACCTCAAATTAATCCTCGATCGTTATCCTGGAAATCGGATGGCCGTGTCATCCGCTCCTGAATGGATCGATGGGTTATCCGATCTCAATGCCATTCCATTAGCTATTGTCCCCTGGTCGAAACAAGAATACCGTGAGTTTCTCCAAAAATGGAGTTTGGCCTGGGAAAAATATATTGCCCCACAGGTGGCCCGACAAACCTCAGTCCACACGATACCTAATAATCTACTGGACAACTGGTTGGTCTCTGAAACCGGCTTTTTTACCCCTCTGGAATGGACGTTAAAAATATGGGGGGCTTATTCCGGTGACATCCAGGGTCCAACACGAATCGGTGCTATTGAGTCATACCTTAATCGCTTCGTGGGGGGACTGGTGACGCGTCCCATCCTTGAAAAGCTTGCCCATGAATTTGTTTCCCACGGAGTCTCCGCGCTGAAGTTCAACGATCTTGACCGACTTCTCACCGAACAAACTGGTCCCAGACAACCCACAGTTTTATCTCAGGAACAGGAAACATCTGAGGATAGATTGAGACATTCTTCGCGACGAGGCAAAAAAAGAGACCTCATACTATCCACAGGGGAACAGATCCTGGAGACACTGATCAACGCAGGCCTTCTTGCAGAACATGCTGGCGAATGGGTACGCTTTACATCTCTTGCTTTTGCGGGAATTTTATCCGCCACTCAGGTCACAGTTGAAGAACTCGGAAAGTTGCTTGAGGAAGCTCACTGGCCTTTGTACCAGAGCACACTTCATTACCTTGCCGCCCGAAGCAATGAAGCAGCCTGGATGAGCGACTTTATCGAGCGTGATTCGTCACCCATAGTAAGCCGAATCACTCTGGCAAGCCGCTGGCTGGCCGATGCAGCTCCCGGAGCCTCATGGCGGCCACAACTTTTCCGCACCATGGTTAACTTGATCCAGGATGCATCTTTGCCCCTGGGGTTACGGGCACGGCTAATCGCAGGCTTTACCTGTTCAGGTGACCCTTCACTTCAACGTTTCTTCCGACAACTCTTTTCCTCCCCGTCTCCAGAGACTCGCCGTCTCAGTCTGCTTGGTGCAGGAGCTTTGGGAGATCCTTCTCTGGTAGATGCTTTGATACCTCTTCTTGGTGATCCCGAGGAACCCGTCAGGCTAGCAGCCTGCCTCGCACTGGGGGGCATCAATAACGATAAAGCCATTCACACGCTTGCAGAGGTTTTAATAAAAGGGGATGAAAACATGCGCCAGGCAGCTGCAGAAACCCTGGCCATACTACCCGAAAGCGGTTACGAAATCATTAAAGAAGCCGCAACCCTCGATGATATCCTCACCCGCCGGGCGGCGGTCTTTGGATTGATGCGGATCCGAACTACCTGGGCCAAACAAACCCTGGAAACCATGGCCATCGAAGACAGCCAGTGGGTGGTGCGAAATGCGGCCACCCAGGCCCTCGAAACCCTTCAAACCAGTGACCCTCACATACCCCAACCTTTACCCAGGCCATGGGAATGTGGATGGTTAATTGCTTTTGCTGCCAGGCATGGATCAGGCGTCCTCCCCAATGCCCCGGCACACAATTTAATTCACCAGGTTTTGACCACAGGATCGCCGGAAGAACAACAAGCAGCTCTGGAATATGCCAGAACGATTGTAGACGATCAGATCATTCTGGATGTCTACACCATGTTCTTCAGCGGAGATCAAATCATCGCAGAGGCTGCTTTACAAACCATCTGGTACTGGGCGATCAGTGGGATTCCACTCCCTCAACCCCATAAAGTATTGTGATTTAACCTTACACCAGCGCTGATAGATCTTACTCTGAGGTAATACATCCTTACTTGTGAGACATCTGTGCCAGAACCTGTTCCTGCACTTGCTCAGCGGTTAACCCTAATACAGTGATCAGTTTTTCAGAGCTTTGAATACCTGCAACAATTTCCAAAGGGTGCGTTGCTCCCCCAAAAATTCCGTCAAGAAAAGCAAGAAGGGCTTGATTGACTCGCTCCGGATTCTTTTCGGTAAGCCTTATTTCGATTAAACCATTTTCCCGAATGGCATGAATCTCGTTCCTGTTGGCATTCTGGATCACTCGTACCGTAATAGCCGCACCGGCCTGACCATCATGAAAACGGAGGGTTTTATTTTTCCTCATCTTTATCACCTGATCAATGAAACCAGCGAAACCAGAAGAGAGACCACAACCTGGATCAATAGAATCAATACTAGAGGAGAAAAATCGAATCCACACATCGCTGGCAGGACACGCCGAATAGGCGCATATAAAGGATTAAGAATCCGGCCAAAAGCCTCTCGAACAGGATGATATGGCGAGAGAATAAACGAAAGTACCGCATCAATAATTATTGCCAAAGTGAGAACTCGCCCGATCGTTTCAATGATAATGACCAGGAATGTGCCCATATCACTCCTTAAGATGAAAGATTCTTGGCTGGTCGTGGCCCCAGAACGGCGGTCCCGACACGTATTAAGGTGGCGCCTTCTTCGACGGCAACCGGATAATCCATACTCGTTCCCATGGATACAACTGAAAAATCTACTCCATGAAACCGTTTGGCCAGGAAGTCTCGCAATTTGATAAGACGGGTAAAATAAGGGCGAGATTGTTCTGGGTGCTCCATGAGCGGGGGCATGGTCATCAGCCCCTTTACTCTGAGATGAGGAAGGGTCAGAATTTTTTCCACATCTGGAAGCACCCCCTCCCACAACTCCTCTCGGGAAACATCCCAACCCGATTTACTCGCCTCACCCCCAACATTAAATTCCAGAAGAACCGGTAGAACCTTACCAGCGTCTGCAAGCCGTTTTTCAAGTTTAAGCGCCAGATCGACCCCATCCAGAGATTCAAGCATCTGAAACCATTCTACAACGATAGGAATCTTCCGACTCTGCAAGTGTCCAATCATGTGCCATTCTACAGCAAATTCATCCTTTAACCCCAGAATTTTCGGTAACGTCTCTTCTGGGTAATTCTCCCCAAGGATCTTTGCGCCAGCAAGTAAGGTGTCCCGAACCACATCGATTGGTTGGGCTTTTGTCACCACTACAATTTGCACCTCATCTGGATTGCGTCCGGCCCGCTTTGCAGCAGCTTCAATCTCATTTCGAACCCGGTTGAGATTATTCCTTATCTGTTCAACGCGTTGTTCCATGCATGCCCCTCACTGTCTGAGCGCCAGTACGGCACCAAACCTGCCGGTCTTCCCCTGTTCTCCCCGGTGAGAATACCATCGTTCTGGATCTTCAACAGTGCAAATTCCAGACACTTGAATATGGTCGTTTTGTAAACCACACTCAAGTAAAATTTGTAGATTGGCTTGCCATAAATCAAAATGAGCCTTGCCATTATCCGTGTGAGACAGCAAACCGTCACTCTCCTGAAACTTTGTTCTCACCCGTTCAATCACCTCTTCACCCACTTCATAATGCTTTTGACAGATGGATGGCCCAATCCCCGCCAGAAGATCCTGCGTTTTTGTCCCATAATACTCTTTCATGCGCGACACAGCATGTTGCACCACATGGGAAACAGTGCCCTGCCATCCTGCATGAACAAGGGCAATTGCCCGGTGAATGGGATCATAAAGAAAAATAGGGACACAATCGGCGAATAACATCAGTAAAGCGACCTCTGGATGATCGGTCATCATGGCATCCGCCTTCTGGTGAGGTTCACCAGGAAGGCGCGGCGACCGGGTAGCGATCACATTCGTGCCATGTACCTGCCAGACATCAAAAAACCATGCCTTTTGCAAACCTAGCGCTTGCTGAATCCGGCGCCGGTTTTCTAGTACATTCTCCCGTGAATCCCCCACTGAAGTAGCCATATTCAACGAAGCCCACGGATGCGGACTAATCCCTCCTTTTCGCGTCACCACAGCCTGAATCAGGCTCTTTTCCTCAGCAAAGAGATCAAAAAAATACCATTCTATCGCATCCTTCTGGTTGAACGGCATAATCGTTTAATTTTCCTTTGTCGCCAGTTGTTCTACCGTGGCCATTTTACGGGTAATAATCCGGCGAGTTTCCAGCATCGTTTCTTCAATCATGGGGTACAAATACCAGGCAGTCATCACTCCAAACAGCGATCCTGTCAGTGTTCTTAAAAGAGGAGTGCTCTCTCGGACAGGCAACCAGGCCGGTACATTTCCAATAATTCCTGGAAGCTGCGAGAATCCATCCAGAGCAATTGGCCCCAGACCAATCACAACCCAGAGATACCAGGGCAGGGGCTTAATTCTCCTTCCCGATAATGCAAACCCGATCCCAAAGATGAGCATCGCCCCATAAATGGCCACATCTCGCTGGCAGAGAGCCACTTTATAGCCTAATTGGGCGTTCCCGATAAACCATCGATCGTTGAAAATGTCAATCTGTTCTTCATGAGTGGCCTGCTCGTAAGATATGACCCCTTCCATCCCGGCAAGTTGGCGTGGATAAAATGCCTGCTCCCCATATAAGAACCAGGATCGAAATGGCAGTTGATGGCACACCACCGAGTAAATGCGATAAATAAGGTTCGCGGTAGAAACAGCTCCATTCCGTACAAGTACTGGTGCCAGAAAGGGCAACCCTACGTAAATGAAAATGAGAATATTAAAAACATGAATGTAATTTTTACTGATCCAGAGTGATAATCGATCTCCACCGGTTAAAGTCTGCCCGCGCGCCACCCGATCCCGGTAGCCTTTATCTCCGATTTTCTCCAGCTGTGTGACCCTGTCGGTAGCGGCCCCCAGTGCAACGCGCAACCGTTGAGCGGTGAGTTCCCCTTCCAATTGGTAAGGGCCAATTTGAAGCAAAGGTACCCGCGCCTCAAAAGCTTTCTTTAAGGCGCGATCGCGATTGATATCGATCTCAATAACTCGATGTGGGAACTCTCTTTCCAGTTCGTTCAGGAGTGCCTTAACTGCCTGGCAGGCAGAGTCTTGCCCATTACAATACAGAGTGACAGTGATCATGGTGTAACTTTCAAAATCGCCAAATACTTTTTAAGCAGGTCTTCATCCAGTTGCCCAATATGGCGGGCACGTAAAATACCCTGACCATCGATAAAAAATGTACTGGGGTAACTATCGATGTAGTATAAATCTGAAATCTCTCCTTTGGGGTCTAGCCAGATGGGAAAAGTTATTTTATTCTCAGCGACAAAATTTTGCACGGTCACAGCGTCTTCTCCATAATTTACTCCAACTACTGTGACCTGATCTCTATATTCTCTGGAATACTTCTCGAAAAGTGGCATTTCTTCCCGGCATGGAGGACACCAGGTTGCCCAGAAGTTCAACACTACCGGTTTCCCTTTCAAATCTGAGAGCCTGACTGTTCTCCGGTCAAGCCCGGTGAGTGAAAAGTCAGCCATTGGCTCACCAGTAGTGGGCGGCAGGGGACGTTTATTCCCCGGATCTCTATGAAGCGATAAAAACAGAAGAAAACCTCCCAGGATCAACCCCAGGAACAATCCACCTGCGAGGATGAAGACGCTGCGTAATCGAGGATTCATCCCTTAAAGCCCAAGATCAACGAAAAACCCAAACCGACCCAGCGTATTAAATGTGCCCATGAATAACATTGCACCAACAATGATCAGCACCACGCCCATCGCAACTTCAACCCAATGCATTACTTTTCCATACCGGCGTAGAATCTGTGTTACCCATCCAATCCCCAGAGCGGCGATAAGAAACGGAATAGCCAGGCCAGCCGAATATGCCGAAAGGAGTTGGACTCCCTTAAGTACCGATCCGCCATTCAAAGCTAAAGTTAAAATAGCGCCCAACACCGGGCCCACGCACGGCGACCAACCTGCTGAGAAAAACACTCCCATTAAGGCTGAAGAAAGATAACTCCGGGATCGATCTTCCCTGCTTCGCGGCCGCAAATCATATTCAAGAAATGAAAGCCGGATAATCCCGGTCATGTGCAGCCCAAAAATGATAACCAGAACACCCCCGATTTTTGCCAACCAGGTACGCACATCATAAAGAATTCCCCCCAGAAAAGAAACGGCTACCCCGAGGGAAATAAAAACCACGCTAAACCCCACCACAAAGGCAACACCATGGGCCAGGGTTTCCAGGCGCTTCTCACCACCCTCGGCCCTCTTTGCTGCCAGCGAACGCCCGCTCAGATAACCGATATATACCGGCACCAGGGAAAAAACACAGGGAGAAAGGAAAGAAGCCATTCCAGCCAGAAACGCTAAACCTAAAGAGACGTCCATCTTGCTTCCCTTCTATTCCACTACTTCCACAACCGTACCTACCGGCGGCCATTCTTTAGAGACATCCAGCTCCCCAGGGTAAACCGGAACATACGGATAGCTCCACCGAAAGACCCATTTTGCATCATCCGGTGCAACATTAATGCATCCGTGAGAACGCGGAATTCCAAAGTCATTATGCCAGTACGTGGAATGCACAGCAACCCCTTCGCCGGTGATAAAACACGTCCACGGCACGGCAGTATAATCACCGGTTGTCTGACCGCTCATATGTAGCGACATCAGTTTTCGGTAGATCGGATGTGGCCCCAGAGGTGTAGACCATTTATCTACGGCATTCCCATAAGCGTCAAATTTCGCCCCGGTAGAAACCCGGGCAAAATAAACTTCCCGTCCATCTTCATAACATGACAGCGTTTGCCGGGTGACGTTAACTACAATTTTTTTATTTTCCACCTCTTCACTCAGAGGCTTCATTTCTTCAACAGTGATGGGACGAAAAGCTTCGGCGGATGCCCAGAAAATATCGCCATACGTGCCGTATTTTTGGTTGATGCGATATAAAGGTGTTCCGGTCGAGCCAATTTTCAGGTCGTCAATCCAGACCACCTGGCTGTAATACAAACGAGGATATTGGGCATTCTTCAAAGAAGGCGTACGAATGGGCGGATTAGCGATGATGATATCCACATATGGAACGGTTACCTCTGCCCACATGCCCCTTTCCCCATTGACAACAGGAAGCTCATCCACAACCTTGTTCGGGCGGTTATATACAGGTTGTAATCGGGGCGAGTAGATATATCCATCCGGTGTTTCGACCCAGCGCCGGCTGCCATATCCGGGAGAATTTCCAACCACCTCCCGTAACCAGACTACAACCGCGTCATCATAAATCTCTTTGGTTGTAGCCGCATTTGGATCGGGTTTAACCCGAATGTTTACTTTACCGAGGCACACGCGCCCGTATTTACCATTTTCTTCCCAGCCAGAGGCTATCTGACTCCAGTATTTCCAGGGAGTCATAGCCAGCGTGCCCATAGCTGCTACAGAGAATTTCAAAAACTGACGTCGTGTCAGCCCTCTTTCTGGAAGTTCCATATCTTTTCCCATCATTCCATTATAAATTTGGTTGCCCTCTATCCATGATTAGGATCTTTTAACCTTCCCGTATCCTTCACAGGTCAGTCAATTCCTCAAATTCTCGATTAAGGATCATTTCCTTCACGGCCTCAATCTCTGGCCCCCACCAGGCATCTCCTGCGCGATATGGTACTTTCTCCCGGATAGAATGATAGATCATCGAAGTTCTTCTACCTGGCCTCAAACCCGGCAAAGCTCGTAGACGCAGATCAAGTGCTCTGGCCGCGGTATACAATTCAATAGCAAGGACATGAGCAGTGTTAAATAAAACCTCACGGGCATGTCGAGCGGCGGTCATTGAATTGGCGTTATGATCTTCCTGTTCCCCTGAGGTAGGTAAAGAATGTACTGAATCAGGGGTAGCCAGGGTTTGATTTTCGAGCACCAGAGACGCCGCAGTATACTGAGGCATCATCAGGCCAGAATTGAGCCCCGCATCTTCAGGAGTATCAACCAGCATCGGAGGAAGTCCTCCGTTGAGTTTACCATCCGTCAATCGGAAAATTCGCCGTTCTGAAATAGCCGCAACCTCAGCCATCACAATGGCCAGAAAATCCATTGCCATGCCGACAGGTTCTCCGTGGAAATTCCCCCCCGAAAGCACCTCGCCATTCTCAAAGATCAACGGGTTATCTGTAGCTGCATTTACTTCTCGTTCGATAATTTGACGTACAAAGACAAGGGTATCTCGAGCTGCTCCATTCACCTGAGGAGCACATCGTAATGAATAAGCATCCTGAATACGTCCGGCAGCATCAAGTAACTGACTTCCATCGGTTAATTTCAACACGTGCTCAGAAACGGTCAATTGCCCCACATGAGAACGAGCCCGATGCAGGCGTGGGTCAAAAGCAGATCGACAACCCATCACAGCTTCAAGGCTGAGCGCCAGAGCCGCGTCAGCCACATTTAATAAATAATCGGCATCTTCTACTGAAAGGGCAGCTATGGCTGCGCTGAAAGTAGCTCCATTATTCAGAGCCAGCCCTTCTTTAGGGCCAAGCCGCAACCGGGGAATACCTGCTCTCAGCATAGCAGTCTTCCCATCGAGAATCTCACCCTGATACTCAGCAAACCCCGAGTCCTCTGCTCGATCCTCCGCATCGGTGGTAAAGACAAGCGCGAGATGCGAGAGAGGTAATAAATCTCCCGAAGACCCCAGCGATCCCTGTCCTGGCACCAGTGGAGTTACCCCGGCATTAAGCATGTTTAACAGGGTTTCCACAATCTCTACCCGCACTCCGGAGTACCCTTTCGTTAAGGCATTGGCGCGTACCAGCATCGCCGCGCGTACGACCTCGGTAGGCAACGGTGCTCCTGTGCCTACCGCATGGCTTAAGATTAAATTCCGGCTTAAGGTCGCTGAATCCCGACGAGGAATGCGTTGTTCAGAAAAAATTCCAAAGCCTGTGTTTATGCCATACACAGGGCGATCGGTGGCTACAATTTCATTCAATATTCGTTGTGATCGAAGAATAGCCGCACGCCCTTCATCTCCCAGAACCACACTGGCATGATGTCGGGCTACCTTTCGAATGGCTTCCAGGCTTAACCCATATCCATTAATTTCAATCATATCTTCATCCCCAGAACAACAACCCCAGTAGCGTCGCCACCACCGGTACGGTTAGATTGTCAATATCCTTCCATGGGAGAGATTCCACCACCATACCTGCAAAAGAAATGACAAAAATGCCCGGTAAATACTTGATTAACGGCCCGTGAAGAACATTTTGACCAACAAATAGGCTGACGACCAGTATCGAAAGAATTGCTCCTCCAAAAAATACTCCAAGCGAACCAAGCAAGGTTTTCCTGGGCGACCACGGAAGGGTTGCTGAAGGAAGTCGTTTGCCAACAATATCTGCCAAACCGTCCCCGCCACATAGAAGCATTAAAGCCACAATTGCCACGGGGGAATTTTTCCAGAACAAGAGCGTTAGGACGACAAACACCATTCCATAAAGCAGGGGACCGCGGAGAACTTCTCGTCGGTCTCCTGTCCGGGACATTGCTCGAACCGCCTGCTCATCCTGAATAATTCCTGCACCTACAAGAACGAACTGCATTGTAATCGCCCCCGGAACCAGCGCCGCCAGCCATCGGGCAAAGCCAGCGTCACTGAAGAAAAGCCAGCAAAGCACAAAGATTGGGCCGGTTCCCAGGTGAATAATTTTTCGTGAAAGCTGGCCACTGATCCAACCACGGAAGGCTAAAAAATCATTAAACCGCAACCAGATGATAGCCAGACCCAGGGTGAGGCCGAGAGCAACCCAGTCGTTACCGATCATTCAGGCTCCAGAAAGACATGTTTTCAATAACGCTGTCGTTCTCGTTCTTCGCGGCGTAACTCCCGTTCCACATCCCGTTCAGCAATCGCCGCACGTTTATCGTAGAGTTTTTTCCCTTTAGCTATCGCTATTTCCACCTTCGCTCGCCCATCTTTGAGGTAGACCTGAACCGGGATGACGGTCACCCCCTTTTGCCGAACAGCGTTCCAGAGAGAGAGGATTTCTCGCTTATGGAGAAGTAATCGCCGCGGACGGCGTGGATCATGGTTAAAACGACTGGCGGGATTGTACGGAGCAATATGCGCATCCATTAACCAGGCCTCCCGTCCATCAACCCGCACATAGGCCTCTGCCAGGCTAATCTGCCCGGCTCGAATGGACTTGATTTCCGTGCCTTCAAGAGCGATCCCCGCTTCCAGCTTCTCAAGCAAAAAATATTCAAAGTGGGCACGACGATTGGTAGCAACGACTTTGATTCCTGGAGTCTTCATGCGCTCATTTTAACATATTCGCCTAACCCCAGCGTAAAGTTGCCCATCCGGCCAGAATACGTAACCCCGCAAAGCACAACAGCGCTCCCGGATATCCTAACCAGTTTATAAACTGAGGTCCCAGGAGAGAACCTATCAAAATTGCCCCATTGCTGACAAGAATATACCAGGAGAATGCCCCGGCACGATTGGTTGATGGAAGACTATCGGCCAGATAGTTAAACATCGCCCCCGCCAGAATAGACCAGGAGATTCCACCCACAAACTGCGCCACCATGAAGAAGGAAAATCCGTGAGACAAAGCCAGTAACGCCGGGAATATTCCCAGCCCCATCATACTGATCGCAGTTGTTCGATGATTACCAAACCGCCCCGTGACTTTACTCAGGTAAAAAGACCCAATAAAAACTACCAGGTTAAACATTGCCGATCCCACCCCAATTTGAAAGTCATTTAGCCTCAGGTAATTTACTGTAAACAGCGGCACCACAGGAATAACCAACCATTGCGAAATGTGGAATCCAAAAAATAATAAAAGCACACGGATGTATCGGCTAATCTCCGGATTGCTCCTGGTCAAGACAACCTCTTTTCGAATCGGTTCGTCCGTCTCCTCAGCGCTTGTGCTCACTACACTCTGCCGAGAATCAAGCCTGCCCAGGAAAAACAAATGCAGGCTGCTCATCGCCGCTCCAAGAAATCCAATTCCAAAAACGATCTGATAACCCAGGGGGAACGTAACTCCGTTAAGAATTTGGCCACTAAGTAATGTAAAGCATAGAGCAACTACTGAAAGAAGCCCATTTCGCCCACCCACGACGTAAGCTCGCCATTGTGAAGGCACCGCTTCAATAACAAAGGCATTGAAACTCACATTGAGCACAGTCAATGGAACATTCATAACGAGCGTAATTAGAATAATCACCCATAATTCGACTGCTGGAGAAAATAAGAGGGGTAAAAAAACGAAACCCAGATAGAAAATTCTCGCCGCCGCAGAAGACCAAAAAGCCACTCTTCCCAACCTTCGACCTCGCATCCAGCGACCGGATGGGATGGCAAGCAACAGATTTACCAGCGCAGGAACCGCATTAAGCAACCCAATTTGCCCCGGACTCGCTCCGAGCCGTGCAGCATAGACCCCCAGAAAGGCCACCGTCGATCCGCTCAATACTCCAACCCAGGCCATGTCCAGGAAGAGATGTAAGAAAATATCTTTATATTGCCCCGGAATGGGTTGTGAGGGAAAAAAACGATAAGTAATGGAACGCCACAATGTTTGCATCATAAGTTCGTATTATATGGGTATAATTCGAAATTGCATTACCCATTTTTTTCTTAAGAAATAAACAGTCCACGGTAAACCCCGTTCATGGGGTTGTGCCACGAACCAGCCAGGGAGGATTCGGCTCATGAAACGTATTGCGGTACTGACCAGCGGTGGAGATGCTCCCGGTATGAACGCAGCCATTCGAGCTGTGGTGCGTACTGGCATTTATAAAGGATGGGAAGTGTATGGTGTTCAGCATGGGTATCAAGGATTGATCTCCGGCGATATCCGTCCACTTGGCAATCGTGATGTGGGGGGAATTATCCAACAGGGTGGCACCATTCTGGGTAGTGCCCGCTGCCCTGATTTTGAAACCCTTGAAGGGCGACAGAAAGCCATTGACCAGCTGAAACAAAGGGGAATTAGTGCCCTTGTGGTCATTGGGGGGAATGGCTCACAAACAGGCGCTTATGAATTAAACCGGATGGGATTTCCTGTGGTAGGTGTAGCGTCTACCATTGACAACGACCTTTTTGGCTCCGATATTACCATTGGTGTCGATACTGCTTTAAATATTGCACTGGAAGCCATTGATCGGCTTAAAGTCACTGCTTCTTCTCACCACCGTGCCTTCCTTGTAGAGGTGATGGGACGAAAGTGTGGCTATCTTGCGCTCATGTCCGGGATTGCAGGGGGTGCGGAAGCCATTGTCATCCCTGAGATTGAAATCCACCCGGAAGATATTGCCAGTGAAATTCGCCGGGCTTATGAACGGGGAAAGGCTCATGCCCTGATCGTCGTAGCCGAAGGGGCGAAGTATAATGCCCAGGCTTTGGCCGATTATTTTAAGCAACATCAGGAACGCCTTGGCTTTGATGTTCGCACTACCACGTTGGGACACGTTCAACGAGGTGGCGCCCCCGGTGCATACGATCGCATCCTTGCAACCAGACTCGGCGCGGGCGCTACTGACGCAATAGCGCGTGAAGAAACCGGAGTCCTCGTGGGAATGATCCGAGGCCAGATTACAACAACCCCTTATTCAGATGTTGTTGGGCAACAGAAGCCTCTCGATCTAAGCCTTCTTGACCTTAGTAAATCGCTGGAGCAATAAGATGACCATCGAAGTCAGTCTGGCATTGGGTGGGGGCGGAGTGCGTGGCATTGCCCATCTTGGAGTGATCGATTTTCTCGAAAGCCAGGGAGTATGCATTAAAGCAGTTGCCGGGACAAGTATCGGTAGTCTGATGGGAGCCCTTTACGCTGCCGGGAAAAAGCCCTCTGAGTTAATCGCGTTAATCCATCACTTCAATCTAAACGATTTATACCGCCGCCGCCCTGAAGATGGCCCGGCAATTTTTGGTCATGCTGGCCTGATCGATGTGTTATCTGATGTCCTCGGAGATTGTGATTTTTCTCAGCTAAAGATTCCCTTTGCCTGTACCGCGGTCGATCTCAACACTGCGAAAGAAGTTTACCTGACCTCCGGAAAAGTCATCGAGGCTATCCTAGCCAGCAGTGCCTTTCCCGGAATGCTACCACCCCGGCCATGGAATGACTTTCTCCTGGTCGATGGCGGTATCCTCGATCCAGTGCCGGTGAAGCTAGCCCGCCTGTTAGCGCCAGGTCTTCCAGTCATCGCTGTTACTTTACAACCCCCTCCCGAGGAATGGGGGCAATTACCCGAAGCCGACCTGATTGATACCGCACCTCTTCCCATACCCCATCGCCTTCTTCAGGGCTTCTCACGACTGCGGATTGGTCAGGCAGTGAAAATTTTCACCCGTTCGATGGATATTAACTCTCGCATGGTTGCAGAATTACGCCTATTGATCGACCGCCCCGATGTCAATATCCGACCGGATGTCATTCGTTTTGGCCTGTTCGAGCAGGTTGACCCCGACATTCTGGCCGATCTTGGCCGACAAGCTGCCAGCGAAAAATTCACTGAGATAGTAAACGCCGCTTCCCTGGCCGGAAAAATCCGCCGTTTCTTTCGTCAAATTGCCCCTATGGAAGAGCCTGCTGTTTTATTCAGGAATGATCCCGAGCACGAATCGTCACGTAGAAGAGAACCTGAATGAAGCGTGACCTTCGAGATTATGCCCGTCAGACTACCATCCGATTGTTGATCGGTGGAATTTTACTTCTGTTCATTGTTGGTGATGGGTTGGTTTATTGGATTTATGGCCCTTCGGCGGCCCTCGCCGGCCTCCTGTGCCTTGGAGCGGGACTTTTTCCGGTCCTTTTGATTTTTCTTGTTCTCAGCTTTTTAGATTGGATTGTCAAGCGTGCGAACCGGGAATGACACCCTTACTCTTTTACAGCGCGGTTGGGTGTTCCGACTGCGTTTACCGGAAAACCCGGTTCGAACCGTGATCATGCTCCACGGTTGGACGGGAGATGAAACTTCTATGGAGATCTTTAGCCGGGTGCTTCCCCAGGATAGTCTCATCCTCTACCCTCGTGCACCCCTCCCCGCACGACCATCAGGGTTTGGTTGGGTTGAGCCCCTGGATGAGGTCTGGCCACCGATGCATCGGTTCAAGTCCGTCTGCCAGAATCTGGTTTCACGTATTGATTCCCTCCTGAACGAGATGGGGCTTTCACCCTCTCACCGGTGGAATATCGCAGGATTTAGCCAGGGTGGTGCGATGGGTTATGCTTTGGGATTTTACTTTTCGGACCGCCTGGAAAAAATCGCAATTCTTTCTGGTTATTTCCCGGAACCCGACTCTCAACAACCCCCGCCTGACCTGTCAGGTTTATCTTTCTTCATCGCACACGGGTCCAGAGACGAGACCGTTCCTTCTGAACAGGCCATTCGTGGTCTGACCTGGGTAAAAAGAGCCGGTGCTCAAGTAAGGTTCTGTGAAAGCCCGGTAGGGCACCGGGTTTCGGCAGATTGTATGAAAAAATTTCAGGAATTTATCACAAGCTGAGAAGAAGAGAGCCTTCGGTCTTTGGTTTGAGCCTTAAAACCTTGACTGAGCTAGCGAGATTAAACCGAACAACAGCCCCAGTGCAGCCAACCCGGCAATGATAAATCCCATCGGCACGTTTCCGACCGTTGCTCCCGATTCCGCTTCAAAGGTGGGAATGCTTAACGGCGGCGGCGAAGTGTACGTCGGGAGGCGTGTAGGCGCCAGAGTCACAATAAACTTGGCAGCGAGTGTCGGATCAATGGTATTGGTTACCAGGGGTGTCGGCGTTGGAGGAGGCTCAATGATCGGCAGCTCAACATTAGGTTCAATCCTCACATAGGCAGACCAGACCCAGGCGACTCCGCCGGGTACGCCGGGGTATTCAATCATCACCCATAAACCACCGGAAGACCGCCCCTTGGCAGGAGCTTTTTGCCCAACCAATAGAACTCCCACCTTGTCGTATGTGGTGCCCGGCCCAGACCGGATATTAATCTGCGGTTCTGGACCCGGTACAACCACTGCCATTGGCCCACTTGCGGTACTGGTAACCGTTGGCGCAGGAGGTTGTCCCTGATCAGCCTCCGAGGCGCTTACAGTATGCCTCCACCCAGAATAACCACTAAGGATAACAACTGATAAAAGAATGAAAAACTTCCAGAAAACAAATTTGGTTTTAAAGATGCTCTCGTTCACGCTCATGATCCTTGAATAACACGCCACGACCAACCATCGCGATGAATGAAGTCATCCGCACAGGCCGGCCCCCAGGTTCCCGCCTCATAAATGGGTAAATTCTTCACCGGGTAAGCCTCCCATGCTTTAAGAATGCCCGAGGTGAATCGCCATGCGGCTAAAACCTCATCACTCCGGGTGAACAGAGTCGCGTCACCCATAAGACAATCAAGGAGCAACCGCTCATACGCCTCCGGCGGCTCCGACCCGAAAGCCTCCTGATAACTGAATTGCATCTTCACCGGAGCAATCTGAGTGCGTGGTTGCGGATTCTTCGCCCCAAAGGTCAGAGTAATGCCTTCATTGGGTTGAATATTCAAGACCAGGGCATTGGGGGCGGCTTCTCCCATATCCTGCCAGTCGAACAATCGTAAAGGAGGTTGCTTAAACTGAATCGCGATTTCCGTTACCCTGGCACCCAGACGTTTCCCACAACGGAGGTAAAAAGGGACTCCCGCCCAGCGCCAGTTATCAATCAGGAGCTTTGCAGCAAGATACGTTTCAGTGGTGGAATTGGGAGGTACCCCTTTTTCATCTTTGTATCCCGGAACCCTCACCCCATCCACCAACCCGGCGACATACTGACCACGGCAGGTGTTTTCCAGAGCAGCCTTGCCTTCCAATGGTCGAAGGGCCTCAAGGACTTTAACTTTCTCATCTCGCACATTATCTGCTTTGAATTGCACCGGGGCTTCCATCGCGGTCAGACCCACCAGTTGCAACATGTGGTTTTGGAACATATCTCGTATGACCCCGGCCGTATCATAATACCCGGCCCGGGTACCAACCCCTACGGTTTCAGCAACGGTAATCTGCACATTATCGATAAAATTACGATTCCAGATAGGCTCAAAAATACCATTGGCAAACCGGAACACTAAAATGTTTTGTACGGTTTCTTTTCCAAGGTAATGGTCAATACGATATACCTGATCTTCACGGAAAGATTGGTGAATGACTCTTTCCAGTTCTTCCGCCGATTCGAGGTCCCTGCCGTAAGGTTTTTCAACCACCAGCCTTGTCCAGGAGCCAGAGCAGTCCACCATTTGGTGCTGTCCCAAACGTTTGATGATGTCAATATAAGCGTCGGGTGGAGTGGCCAGATAGAAGACTACATTGCATAATCCGAGCTCTGAAAGCATCTGTTGAAGACGCTCGTACCCGCTGTCATCGTCAAAAGAGGAACGGACATAATGCGCCCGGCTCAATAGATCCTCTACAACCGTTGCATCCACAGGACGGGTTCGCGCAAATTCATGAATTGCTTTCTTCAGGGAATCACGTAAAACATCATCATCCCATTCTCGCCTTGCAAAACCAATCACATGCACTGGTACAGTCAGTCTTCCTTCTCGATGCAACTCATAAAGCGCCGGTAAAAGCTTTCGATGGGTTAAATCGCCAGTTACCCCAAAAATGACAAAGGCTATCGGCTCACTTCCCAGAGATAATTGTTGGTTGTTTCTGATGATCATGGCTTCAACCTCTTTGAGATTTCAACACCCATTTTACCCGATGAATCCAGACTTCCGAGTTTCTCTTGCATACTTTTCGCTTTCCGAACGAGTCATCGCCTGTTGTATAATACTTTCATCACTTTATGATGCTTCAACCTGCCCGAACGTTATCTTCATCTTTGGTAGCTTGAAGCCGTGCTCTCTATTCTGATTGATCATTCATTGCACGAAAGGAACTCATTCATGGTCAAAATTATAGCCGACACCACATCTTGCCTGCCTCTGGAATTGGTAAAACAAGCAGGCATATATTATGTACCCCAGATCATTGTGATCGGCGAGGAAACATACCGCGACGACACGGAAATGAATGCCCTGGAATTTCTCAAACGCCAGCGCACCAGCCCGGTTTTGCCCAAAACGGCTGCTCCCAGTCCGGCATTTTATACCCCAATTTACAGAGAAATTCAGGAACAGGGCAATTCAGGCGTGGTTCTGGCACCTTCTGCTCAGGTGAGTGGTACTTTACGCGGAGCATCAGTAGCTGCTCAGGATTTCCCGGGCCTTGATATCCATGTTGTCGATACCGAGTTGATTGCCGGAGGGCTTGGTGCTCTCGTTCTCGAAGCCAATCGCTGGGCCCAGGCTGGGATGGATGCCGCTACAATTGTTGATCGGGCGAAAGCCATGGCAAAACGGCATCGAGTTTACTTTCTCGTCGACACGCTGGATTATCTCTACAAAGGTGGCCGCATTGGGGCAGCTTCTCACCTCGTCGGAAGCCTTCTTCAGATGAAGCCTATTCTGACGTTAAAAGAAGGGCATGTGGCTTCCCTGGAAAGTCAACGTACTCATAAACGCGCTCTAGCTCGGCTCAAAGAAATTGTTGTCTCCGAATGTCCTGCAGGGCCAGAGAGCTTCCTGTGTGTTATGCACGGAGACGCTCTGGAACAGGCACAGGCGCTCGCTCAGGATTTATCCTCGCAGTTGAATATTCCGATGGAGCAAATCCCCATTTATGACCTCACCCCGGCCATCCTTGTGCATTCCGGCCCGGGGGTCCTTGCTGTGGCTTTCTTTGTGCAATAAACTCAGCGAATCATGGCAAAAGCGGGAGGCAGCAAAAGAACCTCCCGCTTTTTTACTCTATTTCAGGTTCCAGTGGTCGTCAGCAGGAAATACATTTCTATATTGGAGGCCAACTCTGGGTTCAGCCATCATTTCAGCCACAGAATCGCGCCATTTCTGGTAATGCGCGGTCTCCCGATGTCTTGCATGATCCTCCGGGGTCCGATACACCTCCACCAGGCTAAATCGGGTCGGATCATCGGTCTGCTGAAAGACATCGAAACGGATCACCCCTTCCTCCTGAATGCTGTTCCGAGCATTTTCCACAATGGCTTCTTTAAAAGGCTCAATGGCTTCAGGTTTAACCCGAATATGGACCATCAAGACGTGCATAATCACCCTCCATATCACCCGATCATCTTTTTTTCTTATGAATATTTTTGTTATACTCATTTTACATCGAATATTTTCACTGTTCTTTTGGTTCAGCATCAGGAGGTGAACTATGGAATATACCCATCTCGGTAGAACCGGCTTACTCGTCAGCCGCCTTTGCCTTGGCACAATGAATTTTGGCCCTCTTACCAGCGAAGCGGACAGTTTCGCTATTATGGACCGAGCCCTTGAGCTCGGGATCAACTTCTTCGATACTGCAAACGTCTACGGCTGGAAACTTGGTGAAGGCGTAACCGAGCAAATTATTGGAAAATGGTTTGCTCAGGGAGGTGGCCGCCGAGAGAAAACGGTCATCGCCACCAAGGTATTCGGGCGTATGGGCGAATGGCCCAATCAGCAAAAACTTTCAGCCCTCCACATTCGGCAGGCCTGTGAAGATAGCCTTCGCCGCCTGAAAACGGACCACATCGATCTTTACCAGATGCACCATGTTGACCCCGAAACCCCATGGGATGAAATCTGGCAGGCTATGGAAGTCCTCGTTCAACAGGGAAAAGTCATTTACGTGGGCAGTTCGAACTTCGGTGGTTGGCATATCACAGCCGCAATGGAGACCGCCCGATCTCGAAATTTCCTTGGCCTCGTTTCTGAACAAAGCCTGTACAACCTGACCGCTCGTACCATCGAACTGGAAGTGATCCCCGCATGTCGGCATTATGGTGTGGGGATCATTCCCTGGAGTCCATTGGCCGGGGGTCTCCTGGGAGGGGTTCTGGAGAAAGCCAGAGAAGGACGTCGCGCATCCGAGAATATCGAAAAGCGCGTCAACGAACTCCGCCCGCAACTTGAGGCCTATGAGAATCTCTGTAAGGAAATGGGGGAGAAACCTGCCGATGTAGCCCTGGCCTGGCTGCTTAAAAACCCGGCCGTTACTGCTCCCATTATTGGCCCTCGCACTCTGGAACAACTCAACGGCAGCCTTCGCGCATTAGAAATCAAGCTGGATGACGAAGTCATGAAAAAGCTTGATCAGCTCTTCCCCGGCCCCGGTGGAGAAGCACCCTGGGCTTATGCATGGTAAAATCAAAAAACAAAAAACGATCCCGCAAGATGCGGGATCGTTTTTTGGAGGGTAGGAAATGGCCGAAGGGAAAGAAGATTTCCCGGTAGATTTTCAAAATCAGGAAGACCCTCGCCGCCTCGTTCTCTATTCAGATGAGAGTATCCTGGTGGTTAATAAACCCGCCGGTCTTCTAACCGTGCCTGACGGCTATCATCGAGAGTTACCCACCATCCGTTCATTCCTTGAACCTCAGTGGGGACGTTGCTGGATCGTCCACCGTCTCGACAAAGATACCAGTGGAGTGATGGTCATCGCTCGCACTCCCGAAGCGCATCGGGATCTCAACCGTCAGTTTGCATCCCGCGAAGTGCATAAGGTATACCATGCTATTTGTGCAGGCTCTCCTTGCGAGGATGAATGGCAAATCAACTTTCCCTTACGTGTAAACGGAGACCGAAATCACCGCACGGTTGTAGATCCCGTGCAAGGGAAACCCGCTCTGACGGTGATTCGTGTGCTTCGGCGCCTGGCTTGTACATGTCTGGTTGCAGCCATGCCCTTTACTGGCTATACGCACCAGATCCGCGCACATCTTTCCTCCTCCGGATTCCCTCTTCTCGGTGATCCTCTTTATCGTATCCCTCGTACCTTTACCGGGCCTGTACCTGATTTTTCATCCCTCCCCATTTTTTCCCGCCCTGCTTTACATGCTTTTCAGATTCATTTCCTCCACCCGGAAACCGGTCAGAGCGTTGAATTCACCGCCCCCTATCCTGTAGATTTTCAGGCTCTCCTGGATCAATTATCCTGAATAAATGACCACGGGGTAGTTTCCTACCCCGTGGTGTCATAACAAAACTAGATTAACTGTCAATCTGCCGCTGATTCGCTCTTAGCTTCTTCCTGGACAAACAATTTAGCCGGTTGCTTGCTGCGTCCAATGGCCCAGATGATAGCCACCAGGAGAACCACCGCAATAATCCACGGAACGATTCCACTGGCCGAAACCATCAACGGAGCAGCCAGCAGGCTTACCAGGTTGACCACTTTGATCATCGGGTTGAGCGCCGGGCCGGCGGTGTCTTTCAATGGATCACCCACGGTGTCGCCTACCACACCAGCTTTGTGCCGTTCAGAGCCTTTTCCGGTATTGGCCTCAAGGTTACGGGGTTCGTCCTCAATGCCCTTCTTGGCGTTGTCCCACGCGCCACCGGCGTTCGCCATGAAGACTGCCAGCATCTGACCACTAAGGATCACGCCCGCCAGGAAACCACCCAGAGCCTCAACCTTCAAAACCAGACCAACCACCAGTGGCAGCAAAACCGAGATGGTTGCCAGAGGGATCAGCTCTTTTTGAGAAGAAGCCGTTGAAATCCCCACCACACGGGCATAATCGGGCTTCACGGTACCTTCCATAATCCCAGGGATGCGGAACTGGTTGCGCACCTCTTCCACGATCTGCCCTGCTGCGCGAGAAACCGCCTTAATGGCCAGCGAGCTGAACAACCAGGGCAGAGCCCCGCCAATCAGGAAGCCAACAAAGACAGCCGTTTCTGAGACACGGATCGAATCGATAACCGGCAGGCCAAGATTTTCTTGCACCCGACCGATATCAGTAATAAACGAGGCAAACAACGAAACCGCCGCAATGACTGCCGACGCAATGGCGATGCCTTTAGTGATAGCCTTCGTGGTATTACCCACCGCATCCAGGTCAGCCATAATCTGCCGGGCGCGCTTGGTAGTGTCATCATCCAGGTCATGCCAGGCCATCTCACCAATTCCATTGGCGTTGTCCGAGATGGGACCATAAGAGTCCATCGCCACATTGTTCCCGGTGTGGCTGAGCATCCCGATGCCAATCATGGCGATCGCATACAACACATACAACGAGCCTTCTGAGCCGTACACAATCATGCCCAGTACGAAGGCAATCACGATCACCATTAATGCCCAGACGGAAGATTCCATTCCGACCGAAAGACCAGAAAGAATGGTCGTCGCAGGCCCAAATTTAGTCGATTTGATAATTTCCTGAACCGGGCTCTTCCGGGTGGCAGTGAAATAGGAAGTCAGAGGATTGAAAGCCACTGCAAGACCTACCCCAATGGTGGTAAGCAGGCCAAGGCGCCAGTCGTGTCCGTAGGCAATCGCCAGCACAAACGCCCACAACACCGTGTTGACGCTCGATACTTCGTATGAGCGGAACATGGCTTCTTCGGCATCATGAGCACGGAGGAATTTAAGTGGGAAGCTCTCCCAGATAGGCACGGTGAAAGTACCAAGGATAGAGCTGATCACACCAATCGCCCGAATAACAAGGGGATAAACGATCCACTTCAGCTCCCCGGTCTGTGCTACCAGCGCCAGCCCCAGGATCAATGCCGAAACGATGGTCACCTCATAACTCTCAAAGATATCAGCGGCCATTCCGGCGCAATCGCCCACGTTATCACCCACAAGGTCGGCCACTACTGCCGCATTGCGCGGGTCATCTTCGGGGATATCTTTTTCTACTTTACCCACCAGGTCAGCGCCGACATCGGCAGCCTTCGTGTAAATACCCCCACCTACACGCATGAAGAGAGCCAGCAGGGTTCCACCAAAACCAAACCCCAGCAGAGCATCTGGAGCAGCCGTACCAAACACGATGAAAATAACGGTTCCCCCGAAAAGGCCAAGTCCATCGGTGAGCATGCCAGTGATTGTTCCAGCATAGTAAGCGATGGAAAGGGCTTCATTAAAGCTGCGTCGGGCTGCCGAAGCTGATCGCACACTGGCTTGAATGGCCATGCGCATTCCTAGTTGGCCCACCAGAAGCGAGAAACTCGCACCCATGATAAACGCAATGGTGCGACCAATCGCTACAATGATCTGGGTATTTTGCGGAAACTCATGCAAAGCTTCCCGGCTTGGAGGAACAACATATACGCTCAAGAAGAGAGCAACCGTGAGAAGAAGAATCGCTGGAAGGATTGTTTTTAATTGTCGGTTCAGGTAGCTATCTGCACCAATCCGGATCGTCTCCCAAACTTCCTGCATCTTCGGTGTGCCTTTATCCTTCTTCAGCACGTTCCCTCGCAATAACCATGCATAAAGAAGGCTGATAAAGGCGGTTACGACGACGCCCAGCACAGCGATTTGCTCAAAAGCATTCAGGCCGTGCCGGGCCATTCCTAAGATATCCATAGTACCTCCTGAGAAATATAAAAATGTTGCTGGGTTGTTTTGTGCAGGTTACGCTCTGGGAACAAAAAAAATCTCGGCCATTATAATCCAATGTCTGCGAATTGAACATGGAAGATTAGCATTTGATTAGAAGTTCGTTAGCCTATTGACTTTAGTATCACGTTTGTTGTATAAAATGATGCGGCTTGGAAAAGGGTCGCAAATTTAGCGGGGATTCCCCGCCCTAATGGTATGGTATGCATCGAGCGGAACTCAGTTTCCGCTCTTCAATTGCCTGAATCTCTTAAGTCTGCAACTCGGAGAATGCAATGATTCGCGTCACAGGATTAACAAAAGATTACGGCTCCAGGCGCGCCATTCATGACCTTACCTTCAATGCCCGCAAAGGTGAAATTCTGGGTTTCCTCGGCCCGAATGGCGCCGGGAAGACCACCACCATGCGCATCCTCACCGGTTTCATGCCCCCAACCTCAGGCACGGTTGAAATCGGTGGATACGATGTGATCGATCACTCTCTCGAGGTACGTCGAATTGTGGGGTATCTCCCGGAAACCGTTCCCCTGTACCCGGACATGACCGTGAGGGAATATCTGGAGTACATGGCCAGCCTGAGGCACCTTAAAAACATCGAAAAACGCGTTACTGAGACTCTGGAACAGGTTGGAATGGCTGATCGTGCAAACGGGTACATCAGCAACCTTTCTAAGGGAATGCGGCAGCGCGTTGGGTTAGCTCAGGCTTTGATTCATCAACCCGAAGTCCTGATCCTTGATGAACCAACCATTGGCCTTGACCCGGCTCAGGTGGTTAATATCCGAAAGCTGATCAAAGAAATCGGACAGAATAAAACGGTTATTCTTTCCACGCATATTCTTCCCGAGGCACAACAAATTTGTGACCGGGTCATGATTATCAATAAAGGCCATATCGTCGCTGAGGATACTCCTGAACAGCTCCAGGCACGTCTTACCGGCTCTCAGCGTGTCTTGCTTACAGTGCGTGGGGAATCCCAGGATGTGGTTCCGTTGATTAAACAACTTCCAGGCATTCTCCAGGTCGTAGAAAAAGAGGACGGAACACTGGAATACGAGTCCCTCCCCGGACAAGACATTCGTCCCCTGGTCGCCCGAAAGATCATTGAAGCGGGCTTTGACCTCCTGCAATTACAACCCATTAACATGAGCCTGGAAGAGATTTTCTTGCAACTCACCCGCGATGAAACCGAACCATCTGCGGCGATGCCAGAAGTCGGGTATTCGATGGAGGAGAACTGAACCGATGAGGAACATTTTTTCCATTGCCCGTAAAGAATTTAAATCGTTATTTATCAGCCCGGTAGCCTATGCCGTTTCTCTTGCCATTTTCCTGATCATGGGAATCCTTTTCTATGCCAATGTTCTGGGTGCGGCCTATCAGCAAATTGCTCCTTCCATTCAGGTAGTCATTGGGCCACTTGCCACTATCCTGCTTTTTACAACCCCGGCGATTACCATGCGCACCCTGGCCGATGAACAAAAATCAGGCACGCTTGAAATTCTCCTGACCGCTCCGGTACGGGACTGGGAAGTGGTCATTGGGAAATGGCTTGGAACTCTTGCCTTTGTCGCTCTGGTACTCCTGATTACGTGGGTTTATCCAATCATCCTTAATCAAATTGTCGATCCCGGAATTGATCAGGGATCTCTTGTTTCTGGCTATCTTGGTCTCTTTTTGATGGTAGCCTCTTTTCTTGCCATTGGCGTGTCAGTATCTTCTTTGTTTAGTAATCAGATTGCCGCGTTTTTTGCCACACTGGGAATTCTCCTGGCTCTGTGGATGATCGGGTATCCGGCCCAAATCATGGGGAGTATGGGAGGCGAGGTCCTCAGGTATATTGACCTCAGTGAACACTTTTACCCGACCTTTTACCGGGGAATTCTGGAATTAAAGGATGTGGTCTATTATTTGAGTGTAACATCGCTGGCACTTTTGCTCGGTTCGATTTCTGTTGAAACCCGGAGGTGGCGATGAATCGCAGCCAACTTGAAAGATTTGCCCCCATCGGGCTTTATGTTTCACTCCTGGCTTTGCTGGTAAGTGCGGGCCTGTATATCGTTCAGCGCAGCCTCACGCTTCCTCTGCAAATCAGCCTGGGATTGGTTGTGGTTGGGGTTGCTGCCTATGCCCTCATGGCGCCGCGTCGCCTTCGAGAGGCACTCACCGGTCGGCAAGCCCGTTATGGGAGCAATGCTCTGGTATTGACAGTGGCTTTTTTAGGTATTCTGGTTGTAATTAACTATTTGATATACAAAAACCCTGTTCGCTGGGATCTCACCGAAGACAAACAGCATACTCTCTCGAAAGAAACTCTGGAGACCCTGGCGTCTTTGAAAGATAAGGACCCTGTCAAAGCTGAGGCTTTTTATTCCAGCCGATTCCCCTCAGATACTGCCCGCGACCTGCTGGACTCCTACCAGTACAATAGCGGTGGTAAATTCACCTATGAATTCATCGATCCCGAACAGGACCCCGTCAGAGCCCAGTCGGCCAATGTTACCCGGGATGGTACTATTGTACTTTACCAGTCAGGTCGGAGCGAACAGGTGACCTATGCCAGCGAGGAAGAAATTACTTCCGCGTTGATTAAATTGGCCAATCCCGGAGAACGCGCGATTTACTTCCTGGTCGGCCACGGAGAGTACAGCCCCGAGGACACCTCCGACCGATCATATCGACAGGTAAAATCCACGCTTTCAAATAAAAATTACACCGTTAATACGCTAAACCTGCTGGCTACGCGCAACATCCCCGAAGATGCAAAGGCCATTGTCATCGCCGGTCCCGAGAAACCCATTTCTCAGGAAGAGGTAGACCTCATTAAAGCCTATCTCGATAAGGGAGGATCATTGATTTTCCTCTCTGAACCTCCTGTGGTTACGCAGGCTCTGGATGCCACTGATCCCTTGGCTGCATATCTCAAGCAGGCCTGGGGAATTCAGATGAGCAACGACATGGTCATTGACCTGAATTACAACCCTCCTTCTGTGGCTATTTCTGCTTCCTATGGGAACCATTCCATCACCCAGAAAATGTACAATCAGGCAATTGTCTTGCCGAGTGCTCGCAGCCTGGAGGTACAGACCGCTCCACAGGATGTACAGGTTACTGTTTTAGCACAAACCGCTAAAAATTCCTGGGCAGAAAAAGATATTGCCTCCCTTAAAGAAAATAAGGTGGGTTTTGATGAAAAAACCGATATCCCCGGGCCTGTAACTCTGGCTATTGCAGCAGAAAACTCATCCACCAAAGCTCGCCTGGTGATCATCGGGGATTCTGATTTTGCCAACGATAACAATTTCCTTCAATACGGCAACTCAGACTTCCTCATCAACAGCATTGATTGGGCTGCCAAACAGGAAAACTTGATCAATCTAACGCCCAAATCTACCACACAACGCATTTTAATCGTGCGTAGTCAGACCACGCTTGGGCTTATTCTCCTGATTTCGGTGTTCCTTCTGCCAGGGCTTGTCATCGTCTCTGGAGTAGTTGTTTGGATACAACGGAAACGGAGAGGATAAGGATATGATCCGACGTTCAACCTGGATCGTATTTATTGTATTCTTACTCGTTGCGGCGGTTGGGATGTTTCTTATGAAATCCCCCTCTTCTCCTCTGGCTGCCATTTCAGCCCAAACTCCCACTCCTACCGCCACACCCCGATTGATCGAAGGGGTCACATCCTCTCAGGTCTCAGAAATTGAGCTCCTTCAGGCAGACTCTGCACCTGAAAAACTCGTTCGGCAGGCTGACAATGGGTGGATCAACCAGAAAGATGGAAATACGGTAGATTCCGGAACAGTTGAACAATTGTTATCCGAACTACTCGCCACCCGTGTCCTGACAACCCTGCCTGCCGATTACGCTCTGGATGCGCTTCAGTTGGAGAAACCTCAAAAAACCATCCTGCTTACACTTCAGGATGGGACCAAAATTCAGCTGGCTATCGGGGGGCTTACACCCACTGGGAATGGGTATTATGTGAGAGTCGGGCAAAATTCTCCATCGGTCGTGAGTAAATATGCCATTGACTCAACACTCACCCAGTTCGATGAAGCTCGAAAACCGACCCCAACCCCAACCCTCGCAGACACGCCTGCTCCATCGGTTACGCCAACTCCCTAAGCCACGAGATTGCCTGATAAGTATGGGAAATAAAGACAAGATTCTACAGGTATTGAAATTAAGGAAAAAAGAGTGTATTCTGAATTAATGGCATTCGCGAGAGAATGCCACATAAACACGACAAAATATTCATCTCAACAAGAGGTGTGAAGACGGATCCATGGATGATTCTTTGATTAATGTTATTGACGAAGACGAAGAGTATTCAGCGATAGCCAGGCTCGTTGATCTGGGTCGCCAGAAGAGCTATGTGACCATCGATGACATACTCCACTTCTTCCCGGAAGCTGAGCAGGATGTTGAGCAACTGGAAGAAGCTTTTGCCGCTTTAATTAGCGCGGGGATTCCATACCTTGAGGACGAAACCCTGGAAGAACCTGTTGAAGAAGAGATTGACGAAGTACAGGAGGAAGAGGGCGAGGCCGAGGCCAAATCTCTTTCAATGGATGACCTGGCAAACATCGATACCGATGATACCATTGGCCTTTATCTCAAGGAGGTATCGCGTGTTCCTCTTCTAACCGCCGAGGAAGAAGTAGAACTGGCCCAGCGTATCGAACGTGGACGCATGGCACGAGAAGAACTTGCTCGCGGGAATGTTTCTCCCCGTCGGCGCCATGATCTTCGCCGGCTCATTGAAGATGGTTGGGCGGCTCGTGAACACCTGATTACCGCAAACTCTCGCCTGGTCATTTCAGTGGCCAAAAAATATATGGGACGGGGTGTTCCTTTCCTTGATCTGATTCAGGAAGGAAACATCGGGTTGATTCGTGCCACAAAAAAATTCGATTATCGCCGTGGCCATAAATTTAGCACTTATGCCACCTGGTGGATTCGGCAGGCTGTCACCCGTGCCATCGCCGATCAGGGGCGAACCATTCGTGTCCCGGTACACATGGGAGATCAGATAAACAAGCTTCTTCGCGTCCAGCATCAGCTTACCCAGCGATTGGGTCGCGAACCGAGCGTCGAAGAGCTGGCCGAGGCTTTAGATGTTCCACCTCGAAAAGTGGAGAACATGATCCAGGTGGCACGGCGTCCTCTTTCTCTCGAAACGCCCACCGATGATGAAGAAGACTCGGTACTCGGTGATTTTATCGAGGATGATGAAGCTCCACCTCCTGATGATACGGCCACCTATAACCTCTTACGCGAACATCTGGAAGAAGTCCTCAACACATTGCCTCCCCGTGAAGTGCGTATCCTCCAGTTACGTTATGGCCTCCTGGATGGGCAGGCTTATACCCTGGAAGAAGTGGGACGAAAAATGGGCGTCACCCGTGAGCGAGTCAGGCAAATTGAAGCCCAGGCTCTCAGCCGCTTACGACATCCCTCCATTCGCCGAAAACTCCGCGATTATTTAGGCGACTGATTCCCATTAAAAAAACCGCACAGCTCCCTGTGCGGTTTTTTTTACTCAATGATCGAAGACCAACTGATCTAATTCTTCATCACTTGCGAAAATGGCTGGTTTGTTGCATACTTACGATGAGGGAGGCGTAAGCCATGGCCAGAATATCACTTCGTGCATATAACCGTGAGATTGAAAACCTCATCGATCGTGGACAGATCGAAGAGGCTATTGCTCATTGTAAAAATATTCTGAAACAGTTTCCCAAACACATGGATACTTACCGTCTTCTCGGGAAAGCGCTGTTAGAGTCCCAGCGGTATGCTGAAGCCGCTGACATTCTGTTGCGCATCCTATCCGTGTTCCCGGATGATTTTGTTTCTCAACTGGGTATGAGCATTATTCGGGAAGATGAAGGGAACCTGGATGCTGCTATCTGGCACATGGAGCGCGCCTATGAAGTACAACCCTTTAACCGCGCCGTACAGGATGAACTTCGTCGCTTGTATGGAAGGCGCGATGGAATCGAACCTCCACGCATCCGTTTGACCCGTGGCGCACTGGTTAGAATGTATGCGCGCGGTGATCTCTACCCTCAAGCCATCGCCGAGATTCGCTCTGCCCTCCAGGAAGACCCTACCCGTATTGATCTGCAAATTCTTCTCGCTCGGATGTATTATCTCTCCGGGCAAAAAATCGAGGCAACCGAGATATGCTCATCGGTCATTGATAAGCTGCCCTATTGCTACGAAGCTAATAAAATTCTCATGGAAGTACTGCCTGAAACCAGCCGGGCCGATGACGCTCGTGTCTTTCAACAACGAATTTTCTCCCTCGATCCCTATGCCGCCTTCATATCTCCCAATGCTCCTACCAGCGCCCAGGTACCAGAGCAAACCGTCATGGTTGAGAAGATCGAGTGGCAGCCTTCTATGGCTGAAGAGGAAAGCCCCGGCTGGGCAAGAACCATTGGTGTATCCTGGGATGAATCCCCGCAAGAAAACCTACCCGACTGGCTTAATTCCCTCTCTCCCGAGACACCTCTTTCCCCTCCTGTCGAGGAGGTGAATTTACCTTCCCTCACTCAGAAACCAGAAGAAGAGATCATTCCTGATTTTTTGAAGGAAGCCGGGTGGAATATTACGGAAGAGAATGTGGTTGAAACCCCGCCTGAATCCATCGAAGAGGCCACTCCAGAAAGGCATCCTGAGGAAGATGAAATTTTCCAGGCTGAAATCCCTGATTGGTTGAAAGAACTCGCTCCTGAGTCTGCCGAACAAATCGCCCCGAGTTCAGAAGAGGCAACCCCCGGTGACCTTGATTGGCTCTCTCAAATATTACCAACCGCTGAAGAAACCCCCGGTTCTCCCACCCAAGAAGTGAACGAAAGTCTCCCCTCCTTTGAGGGCACTGCTTCCTCTGAAGCGCTACCTCCCATACAAAAAGAGCCGATTAGCCCGGAAGCCGAGGTATTCCCCTGGCAAGAACCAGCCAGTTTTACCGAGCCGTCTTCCGAGTTACCTTTCGAGGAAGAAGTCTCGCTCGCGTCCGCCTTTTCAGAGAATGAACACCTTATAACCGAAGATATAGAAAGCATCGCAACATCTCCCGAAGCACTCTCCCCGGTAGACAGATCTGCTCCTTCTCAGCCAGAAATTCCAACCCCCATAGAATCATCTCCCGCTGAAGATGAGTCTGTGCCTGATTGGATTAGAGAACTTACCGCCGCAGACGAAACCACAGGCCCGTCCATCCCGCCAGAGATCCCCTCACCCTCTGCTTCAGAAACCACAGCCGGGCAAATATTGAATGAGTCCCCTGTTTCTCCCATACCGGAAGAAAAAGATCTGGATTCAGCCCTGGCCTGGCTCGAGGCTTTAGCAGCTCGTCAGGGTGCAGATCAAGAATCTCTCACCCTTTCATCCCCTGAAACCCGCACAGAGACCCCTCCAGAATGGATCCTCCAACAACCAGAGGCCGAATCCGAAACGCTATCTTCTTCAGAGAATATTCCTGAATCTACCGGGGAAATTTCCGGAGAACCCGTTCGTCCAATGAGTTCGGAAGATACAGAACAGGCGTTAGCCTGGCTTGAAGCTCTGGCTGCACGTCAGGGAGCTGACGAAGAAACTCTCACCATCTCTCAACCGGAGGAACGCACTGAAATCCCCCCCTCATGGGTGCAGCAAACCCCCGATGAAACGATTAAGGAAGCCTTTGAAGCACCATTTACCCCGCCTTTTGATGAGGCTCTCGAAGAAAAAACTGATATTCAGACCAGCCCAGCCCTCGAAGATACCCAGCCTGCTTCTGTTCAGCGGTCTTCTGACAAGGTTGAGGAAGCTATTCCCGAAATCCCGGATGCCGAATCGGCCCTGGCATGGCTGGAATCGCTGGCGGCAAGACAGGGAGCAGATGCCGAGACGCTCATCACCCATCCAGAACAGCGTAGTGAGGTTCCACCCGAATGGGTATTAGAAGCCCAGAAAGCATCAGAAAACCAACTTGAATTGGAACCCCTGCATGTTGAAGAAGCCGAACCTGCAGCAGAGAAGGGTGAACTCGTAACCGGTGAAGAACCAATGCCTTCCACGGAGGAAGTATCTCAGCCAGAAACAGAGGAATCCCTTTATTCCGAAAGTTCAGAAATTGAACTCCCAGAATGGCTTCGTTCTTACGAGGAAGAACAACAAATTCAAGAACCGGTCTGGGTTCCTGATGAGAGCTTCCAGCCCGAATCTTTACCCGAAGAAGCTCTGCCTGCCTGGCTCCTCCACGAAGAAGAACAGGCTACTCATCCACCGGAACCCCCTGCGGTAGTGGCTCCTGAAACCAATGATTCTGCTTCCGAGTTGCCAGAATGGCTGAAAGCCCTTCAGGAGCCTCCACCTCTACCAAAGGAAGAGATCCCTCCTTCCATCACCCCATCAGAATGGATTCCGGAAACCCAGTCTGCTTCCATATCCACTGACGCGGGAACTCCAATGCAATATGTTGAACCTGGTACCGGCCCATACGCTCAGGCCCAATTGGCTTTACGCAGCGGTGATCTTCCTCGGGCTGTGGAGATTTATACCCAGTTGATCAATGCCGGCGCACGCCTTGATGATATAATTGCCGACCTGCGGACAGCTCTGGCCGAATATCCCGATGAGGTGATCCTCTGGCAAACACTTGGGGATGCCTGCATTCGTAATAATCGAATCCAGGATGCACTGGACGCCTATACCAGGGCAGAAGAATTGCTCCGCTAACCCTTTCCTGGAGGTTTTATTGTGGAACGCACACTCGTGCTGGTCAAACCTGATGGGGTACAACGCGGCCTCATTGGAGAAATTATTTCACGGCTCGAACGCCGAGGTCTCAAGTTGGTGGCAGCCCGCTTTGTTCAAGTAAGTTCAGAGCTGGCCGGGCAACATTATGCAGTTCATCAGGGAAAACCCTTTTATGACGGCCTGATCCGGTACATTACTTCAGCTCCCGTGATGGCAATGGTCTGGGAAGGACCCAACGCGGTTGCACTTGTCCGCCAGACCATGGGTGCTACCCGCCCCCACGAAGCAGCACCGGGCACCATTCGCCACGATTTTGCCGTCGTTATCGGACGCAATCTCACGCATGCCTCCGATTCCCCGGAAAATGCGGTTGCAGAAATTAATCTCTGGTTCCGTCCGGAAGAAATTATTTCCTGGGGGCGCTCGGACGATCCCTGGATATTTGAAGAAAACTAAGGAACAGATCACAGAAGCCGGCCAGAAATAACCGGCTTCTGTGATTAAACGGGATTGGGGTTTTCTTCTTGACAACCAACCCGCACCATGATAAACTATGGCGCGTTCGGGGGCGTGGTGTAGCGGTTAACATGCGGCCCTGTCAAGGCCGAGACCGCGGGTTCGAATCCCGTCGCTCCCGCAGTTTTATCAACTTTATCGGTATTTCCAAAGCGCGCTTTCGGGCGCGTTTTTGGATTAAAAAATGAATCTAGACTTTTTCTCTCCCTGGCATGGCTGTTAGTTTATTGGTTAGAATTCTCTACCTCAATAACCCGAATGATCGCCATCAGTCCCTGCTTGAGGGCATTCATTTGTTCCCTACCAATTTGGTTTGACCATTCTTCCTCAACCTGCCGGATGATTTCACGCGCTGCGTTGTTTACTGCTTCACCCTTCATACTTAATCGCACAATGCTCGCACGGTGGTCTCTCGGATCGGGTTCCCGTTCAAGATATCCTTTAGCCTCCACATAGTGTACCAGCTCACTCATAGATTGTTTGGTCATTTGAGCCCGTTCGGCCAATTCAGTGATCCGCGAACCTTCCGGACGAATATGCTGAAATACCACAAAATGAGCCGGGCGCAAGTCGGTATACCCTCTCGCCCTTAAGCCCGCTTCTATCTTTGTCACGATCGCCTGGAAAGGTATTCGTAACAACGCCCCAAGCATCCGTGGATATTCATGGTGATTCTCAGCCATAAAAACTCCCTCTTGACACAATGGTAAGGATGCCTTACTATTTAGTCAGTTAATCTGACTATATTCTACTCCAGGAGGTATTATATGGGAATAAATACGAGATTTTTCGCATCAGATCAAGGGCGGGGTAAAACAGTCTGGTTCTTGGGAACTAAAATGACCTTAAGAGCACATGGAGATCAAACCAGCGGAGCTTTTGGTGCAATTGAACAGGAACTTCCACCCGGGTTTACACCTCCAGTTCATATTCACCATAACGAAGATGAGGCCTTTTACCTTTTGGAAGGAGAAGCATCTTTTACCTGTGGCGATGAAACCATCGACGCTCAGCCAGGCTCCTTCATTTTCTTTCCTCGTAATATTCCACATTGGTTCCGAATCAAGGGAGACAAGCCTGCAAGGTTGCTTCAGTTTAATTTTCCGGCAGGTCTTGAGAATTTCTTCATCGAAGCAGGTGAACTATCTGCAGAATTCGAGAATCGCCCCGCGACCCGGGAAAACATCGAGAAAATGATTATGATAGCTCCAAAATACCTGCTTGAAATTCTTGGTCCCCCTCCTCAGGAAATCTGAAAGATGTCATTAGCCTGAACTGTATCGATTTGCTTATGAGTTTGCTATGTTTAGACCCAGCATAAAAGCCATTTTCCTAAAGACCTGCCTGGCATGGTAAACTTATTCAAATCCTGATCAGAGAAAAGTGATGTCAGCCTTAACAGCCACAGCTATTGCTCATCCCAACATCGCCTTTATTAAATATTGGGGAAACCGTGATGAAAATCTGCGTATTCCCGCCAATGGTTCTATTTCGATGAATCTGGATGGTCTTTTTACCCGTACTTCAGTTACCTTTTCACCTAATCTGAAAACTGACCTGTTATTTATCAATGGCAAACCTGCCGAGCAGGTTGCCCTTCGCCGTGTCAGCCGCTTTCTCGACCATATTCGGGGTTTAGCAAAAACGGATTGGTATACCGAAGTGGTTAGTGAAAACAATTTCCCTACAGGAGCCGGGCTTGCTTCATCAGCTGCAGCCTTTGCAGCTCTCAGCATGGCAGCTACTGCTGCTTTAGGGTTGAAGCTCACTGAGCAGGAACTTTCACGTATTGCCCGCCTTGGATCAGGTTCTGCCTGCCGGTCTGTGCCCGGAGGATTTGTGGAGTGGCAGGCTGGTACTTGCCATGAGGATTCCTTTGCTTTTAGCATTGCTCCGCCTGCTCACTGGAATCTGGTCGACTGTATTGCCATTGCATCTTCAGGTCACAAATCCACTGGTTCAACAGAAGGTCATTCCCTGGCATTCACCAGCCCTCTTCAGCTCGCTCGGGTAGCTGATACTCCTCGCCGGCTTGACAAGGCACGCCGCGCCATTCTTGAACGTGATTTCGCTACGTTCGCCGAAATCGTAGAACAGGACAGCACTCTCATGCACGCCGTTATGATGACTTCGACACCGCCATTGTTCTACTGGCAGCCTGTTTCACTGGAGATTATGCAGAAAGTCTCTCAATGGCGCGCAGAGGGCATCCCCTGTTGCTTTACTCTGGATGCTGGCCCAAACGTCCATGTGATTACACTGTCTTCCTCAGCTCCAGAAATCACCTCTCGACTTAGCGTCATACCCGGGATACAGCAAGTCTTACAGGCCACTCCCGGTGGGCCTACTCAACTGATTGAGCAGTGACGTGGGAGTTAAAAATGTAGTTGATATGTTTACACTCCCCGGATGGGCTATTTCTACTGCATAAGCCAAACCTCTCGCTTGAGGGTTTTTTTATTAAAATTCTTATCTCTTTTTATGAAAAAGAGTGTTATATACTGTGAAGAGCGTTTCTCGTGATCGATGATGATCGGCAGGCAAGTCCTTCAATTTGTTGATCATAAAGGAGGGACGCATGTACAATCTGAGCATCTTCACGTACATGGCACTGGGCTTCACCCTGGGAAGTATTCCCTTTTCTTATATCCTGACAAGGGTCTTTACCGGGAAGGATGTACGCCAGATCGGTGACGGAAACCCTGGCGCGGCCAATGCCTGGAAGGCAGGTGGCTGGCGCATTGGTCTGCTGGCTGTATTTTTCGACCTATGTAAAGGTTTTTTACCGGTCTTCCTGGCCCAGCGCGCCGGGTTGACGGATTGGGCACTGGTACCCGTTGCCATGGCTCCGATCTTTGGGCACGCATTACAGCCATTTTTGCACTTCCGCGGCGGCAAGGCACTTGCGGTGAGCGGTGGGGCCTGGCTGGCATGGATTGGTCCCATCGTTTTCCCCATCTATGCCTCGCTGACCCTGCTTGTGCTGGCCCTTCAGGACGAGCATGCATGGGCGGCCTTCTCAGGCACGCTTGCCCTGTTAATTTATGCCCTCTGGCTGGGTGATTCATCAGCTCTGGTAACTTTCGCCGCGTTAAATATGGTGCTCATCGGTTGGACTCATCGCCATGAACTTTCCCATGCCCCCCGATCACGGGCGTGGGTGGGGCGTCTCCTCTCACGGAGGGAGATATGAACGGTCTGGGCGTGCTACTGCCTTTTTCCGAGCACTACCCGGAAATGGTGGTGCTTTTTCTGGCATTAGGCGTGCTCATTGCCCTTTCCAATTTCTTTTTCGTACGCCGTCTGAGTGACTACCCTTCCCCGGTCGCTCACCCGTATGTTTCTGTTCTGGTACCGGCGCGAAATGAAGAGGGCAACATCGAAGCCTGTGTGCGTTCCCTGGCTACTCAAGACTACCCCGCCTATGAAGTACTGGTGCTGGATGACCATTCCACCGATGGCACGGCGCTCATTCTGGAAAGGCTTTCTGCTGAATACCCTCACCTGCGTGTGGTGAAAGGTGCCCCATTACCCCAGGGCTGGTTCGGAAAACACTGGGCCTGTCATCAACTGGCACAGGCGGCAAAGGGTGAACTCCTCCTGTTTACCGACGCTGATACCCGCCATGCCCCCAACACTCTGCGCCTCGCCGTGGCTGCGCTCACCGCAGAAGGTGCCGATTTACTCACCGCCTTTCCATACGAAGAGACCCTGACCCTGGGCGAAACTCTGACTGTACCGATGATGGGTTTTGGTGTTCTCTCTTTTCTACCTGTGGCCCTGGCGCAAAAGCTGGCCTGGCGCGGCTTTTCAGTGACCATCGGGCAATTCATGCTCTTCAGACGAAAAGCGTATGAAGCCATCGGCGGCTTCGCCGCTGTGCGCAGCCATGCCGTAGACGATGTAGCTCTGGGACGGCGCATCCTTGAACAGGGCTATCGCTGGCGTCTGGTGGATGCCACCCGGGAAGTAACCTGCCGCATGTATCATAACCTGCGTGAGGCTATGGATGGCTTCACTAAAAATATTTTTGCCTTCTTTGACTATCACATTCTACTCTACGTACTGGCATGGTTCTGGTTAACGGTTTGCTTCCTTGAGCCGCCTCTGGTGCTGCTGGCCTCAGCCCTGGGGTATCCGCTGGACTTTTACCCACTACCTCTGGCGGAGATCGCCGTGATAGAAGCGCTCTTCCTGTGGACGCTCACCGCCATCCGCTTCCGCTTCTCACCATGGGTGATACTGCTTTATCCCCTGATTGTTGCGCTCTTTGTGGTCATTGCCATGCGTTCTTTTGTTTTCACTCTGCGCGGCCGGGCAGAGTGGAAAGGCCGCACCCTTCCGCGCCCGGCTGTGCGTTGGTGAAGAGAGGGATATGCTCTCACCCACATCATTACAGGATCGCCCGAAACAGTTTGCGGGATAGGTTCTGTATGCCCGGAGTGGCTCTTCGGGGATCTCTTTAAACCGGAACACAAGCCTCGATGGTGGTGCCTATTCCTCGCTGGCTGTGGACGTTGACCACCCCGCCAAACATACGGGCACGTTCGCGCATACACGTAATGCCAAACGAATGCTCAAACTGGGCCTGGCTGTCAAAGCCCACCCCATTATCCATCACACATAAAATCACCTGCCGACTCTCGAAGGTGAGAATGATCTGCACCCGCGTGGCTCGAGAATGCTTGCGAATGTTCGACAGCGCTTCCTGGGCTATTCGAAAGATAGCCTGCTTCACATCCGCTGAAAGAAGCGGTTGAGTGCCAATCACCTGAAATTGCATCTGGAGGTTGAGATCCCTTTGGAGCTTGGCAACCTCGTTTCTGATCAACTCTTCCAGGGATTGATGATTACTGGAGGAGGGTTTCAGAGAGAGCACTGAGCGGCGTGCTTCATTCAAATTATCTCGAGCAATACTCTGAATACGTGAAAGACGTTCAGACGCCTGTTCGATCTGCCCCATATTCAAGCTTTCACGGAGTGCTTCTGTCTGCATGAGGATCCCCGCAAAACCCTGTGCCAGGGTATCGTGAATTTCGCGCGCGATACGGTTTCGCTCTTCAATCACCGCTACCTCACGGAGTTCCTGGTACATCCGCGAATTTTCCAGTGCAATGGCAATCTGGTCAGCCAGAGTTTGCACTGTGAACAGGTCGTGTGTATCCAGGCTGTCATGACGCGGGCTTTGGATATCGAGAATTCCTAACGTATCACAACCCATTTTGATCGGTACGATGATTCTGGATAGCGATTCCGACAGCACCGGGTCAGCAAGCGTATGAGCTGAGTCGGACAGAGGATGGTTCTCAAGGTGCGGTCGGCCAGAACGTGCCACTGCACCTACCAGGCCATCATCTACACTAACCAGGGCGCCCACAGGTTTATCACTGGCATGACCCGCCTGCGCCGCCAGCACAAGAAAACGAGCCTGAGGTTGTTTTAGATACAGACGAATGCGATAAAAATGGAAGGTTTCCTGCAATGAGGCCACGATGGAAGGTAAAACCTGCTCCACATCTACCACTGCACTGATCTTCTGCCCCACTTCGTTAATCGCCCGCAATTGGTCAGCTCTCCGTCTCTCAGCCCGCGTACGCTCCTCGAGATGGCTCAAGAGAGTCAGAATGTTTTCATGAATACTGCGGGAGGGCTGAAGAAATTCATCAATGAAAATCGTTACTGCCACCACCAGTCCATGCGGGTGGATCTGCGGTGGCCAGACCGGATAACAAAACATGTATTTCTTCCGCACCTGGCCATCATTATCCTTGAATTCATAAAAACCCTCAGCTTCACCCCCAAGAGACTGTTCGATGATCTCCCAAAAGTTTGAATAACGTTGGGCTAGCGGGCGAAGGTCACTTCCAACCAGAGCCGGGTCAACATGAAACCGATTAATCCCCCGGCTATCGTGAACAGCTGAGTAACCGGTTTTTCCCACCCGTTGTACAGCGATCGAAGCCAGAATCGGATCAGTGCTGAGGGCTTCAAGGTTAGGGTATGTATGACAGGATAGATAGATTTCAATTTGCCGGGCAATATCAGTGGCCTTCTGGCGAATCAATTCCTTGCCCAAGGCTTCCAGTGCTTCAGCCGCCAGGTCAGCCGCTTGCTGACCGATAAGAAAGCTGTCTTCCAGAGGGAAATCTAAGAATTGGCTCATAGAGTTCTGCCCATCGAAAGCAAACACCTTCAGACTCAATCCAGGCAGTTTGATTGTACCCTACTTCGGCTCTATCCGGTTTATAATCAAACCATCTGGCAGGCATCTTCTGGAGGCATCCTCGTGAGTCAGACGATTCGCATCTTAATTGCAGATGACCATCCGGTTATTCGCGAAGGTTTAAGCGCCATGTTATCTCGAGTCCCGGGTTTCGAGGTGGCGGGAGAAGCCAGAGATGGGAAAGAAGCCATGGATATGGCCTTACGGCTTAAGCCAGATATTGTGCTCATGGATCTGCGTATGCCGGGGATGGATGGGGTAGAAGCCATGCGCATGATACACCTCCAGTGTGAAACTATTCGTTTCATCATCCTTACAGTTTACGACAACGACGAATATATCTTTGAAGGCATTCGGGCAGGTGCATCTGCCTATTTACTTAAGGATGTTTCCCGAGAAACGCTTATCCAGGCTATACGAGAAGTCTATAGTGGGCAATCCCTCCTCCACCCGCAGATCACCCGCAAACTCCTCGATCACGTGTCTGGTGGAGCCGGAAAAGAGCAAAACTCACTTTTAACCGAACGTGAGCTGGAAATTCTCCAGATGATGGCCAGCGGTGCCTCGAATAAAGAAATTGCCCGAGGGCTTTCAATTAGCAGTCACACTGTGAAAACCCACGTGAGCAACATCTACCAGAAACTTGAAGTCAGCGACCGGGCTGAAGCCGTCGCCAAAGCCCTGCGTGAAGGCATTTTACGGGGATAGACCCCACAGGATCAGCCAAATGGGGGATACCCATCGGTAAAACGATTGAGAAGATCATCAGCCATTTTTCGCATTTAAAAATCGGCGATTCCCCCGATTGAGCCCCCGACCAGGAATGGTTAAAGTAAACACGGAACCCCAGAGTGGGAGGTTAGACTCCCCCACACCATTCTTGGAAAGGAGTTTACTATGTCAGAAAAGTCCGTAGGCGTGCAGGAAGTCACCCGAAGCCTGGCTGACATCCTGCAAGAAAAGGGAATCCCGATCAGCTTTCAGTATGGGAAAGCCCCCGAAGAAATGGTCGATCGTGAAGTGAGTCGTGAGCCAACCCCACGCGCTAAAAAGCTTCGCGATCTTTATTTTAATACCTATTCTTCGGTCGATCTGGAATTTCCCTACTGGTACACACGCAAGTATATGGAACTGGATAATGAAGTTCCCATTGTGCGGCGTGCCCTGGCCCTGAAGAGCGCTTTCAGTCACCTCACTCCAAGCATTTACCCCGGAGAACTCCTGGTGATGGGTAAAGCCCATTACTACCGGGGTTCATTCCCCATGCCCTGGTTATCTGAGTCCTTCTACGTAGCCAAAGAGGATGAGCTATACCAGGAAGCCCTGAAGCGTGGGAGCGCTTCCGCAGGGGAACTTTCCAAGTTCGGCGCTGGTGGCGGTAACGTAACCAAATCCTTTGGCAACGTCGTCTCCATTGCCGGTAAGTTTGGCATCCGCAGTGAAGAGGTGCCCGCACTGATCAAACTGGCCAAACAGTGGGTAGGAAAATCAGTTGAGGACCTGGGCCATAAGTACGAGATGATGGTTCCCGAATACGAGCTCAAAGAGAAATTAATGCGCTCGCTGATCTGCATGTTCGACTCGGGATTCACGCTCCCCCAGGGACGCGAGGTGATTAATTATTACTACCCACTTCAGTATGGCTTCGACGGTTTAATCGAACTTGCCAGAAAACGCAAGGCTGAAGTGGCCGGGAACGCCGACGGTGACGGCGTAAAAGGTATGGACCGCCTTTATTATTACGAGGCTGTCATTCATGTGATCGAAGGCCTGCAAAAGTGGATCCTCAACTACGCCCGTGAGGCACGCCGCCTGGCTGGAATCACCACCGATCCCTCTCAAAAGAAAGAATACGAAGAAATCGCTGAAACCCTCGAATGGATTGCCCACAACCAGCCTCGCACTTTCCGCGAAGCTCTACAACTGACCTACACCCTGCATATTGCTGTACTCAATGAAGACGCTATTTCGGGCATGTCTCCGGGTCGTCTTGGACAGGTGCTCTGGCCATGGTACGAACAGGGAACGGAAGCTGGCCATCTGAGCCGAGAAAAAGTACTCGAACTCCTGGAGTGCCATCGCGTTAAATTTACCTGTATTGACTGCTTCGCCTCAACCGGTGTGGTGGGTGGCGTGCTTTCAGGCAACACTTTCAATAACCTGAGCATGGGTGGCCTCACCAAAGATGGGAACCCGGCCTCTAATGACCTGGAAAAGCTCATCATCGATGCTGCCATGAGCCTGCAATCGCCCCAACCCACACTTTCAGTGCTTTACGACGAGAAACTCCCTGAAGACTTCCTCCTCAAAGCTATCGAATGCGTCAAAACGGGCACCGGTTACCCCGCATGGATGAACAACCAGGGCGGCATTCAGTTCCTCATGGGGCAGTACGGCTCAGAGGGAATGACCATTCCCGAAGCACGCGCTATTGCCATTGGTGGGTGTCTGGAAACTTCACCCTGCACCTGGCACCCACTCACTCTGAATGGAAAAAAATACTGGGTACCTGGTGGCGCGGGCCAACCCACCTCAGTGGGAGTTCATTTCATCGCCAATCCCAAGATCCTCGAGTGCGTACTATTCAATGGGTATGATCACCGGCTAAAGGAACAAATTTACCCGCCTCATAATCGCAGGCTTGAAACCTATGGCGATGTGTGGGAAGTTTACAAGCAATATTACGAGATGACCGTCGATGCGCTCAATAAGTGCAACAACATCCAGCACGATATCTGGCGAAAGAACAACATGACCGTGATTAATTCGTTCCTCAAGCCAGATTGTCTGGAGAAAGGACAACACATCGGCAATATGGGCTATCGTTACAACGCCACCTTCAATGTGGAATCCTGCGGAACCATCAACATGGTCAACTCTCTGGCGGCACTTAAGAAGCTGGTGTATGAAGAGAAGAAATACACCCTTGACCAGATGCGTGAAGCGATCCTTGAGAACTTCGGCTTCAAGACGGCTCATGAAGTGGGAAGCTTCTCCCTCTTCTCGCAGGTCAAGAAAGCTGGCGGCGAAAAATACGACAAAATTCACAGCGACTGCCTGCTTGCGAATAAATACGGTAATGACGATCCGTTTGTTGACCACATTTTGCGCGAGTACGAAGAGTGGTTCTGTGAGATGTGCCACAATTACGAGTCGCTGTATGCCCGGCCGTTGTACGCCTGCCAGATTTCTGTTTCTACCCACGGCCCACAGGGTGCAGCCACCCTGGCCACCCCAGATGGTCGCCTGGCCGGCACAACCTATGCCGATGGTTCAATGTCGGCATACCCTGGCACCGACCGCAACGGCCCCTATGCTCTGTTTAACTCAGCTACTGTCTGGGACCACACCCGGTCGCAGAACTCCCAGTTGAACCTCAAGATTCATCCGAGCGCGGTTAAAGGCCTCGAAGGATCACGTAAACTGCTCGAACTCACGCGCGCTTACATGCGCCGTGGTGCATTCCACATCCAGTACAACATTGTGGACTCCAAAGTTCTGCGTGATGCTCAAGCCCACCCCGAGAACTACCGCGATCTTCTCATCCGTGTAGCAGGCTTCACACAATACTGGGTCGAACTGGGTAAACAGATTCAGGACGAGGTCATCGCCCGCACCGAATACGAACAGGTATAACTTACCAGGAGAAAATAAACATGAGCCAGGAAACTTTACGGCACAACGATTGCATGAATTTTCTCGCGGTGGATGTAACCAAAGGAATTTGCCGCCGCACAAACGAGCTGGTACTCATCGACTCGGAAGTATGCGGTTCGTTCACTACTCTGCCCAAGTGTAAAAATTGTGCTTTCTTCAAGGAAAATGGGCAGGAAACTATCGGTACCTGCACCGCTGAGAAGACCCAACCGTGGACCTTCCAGGACTTAATCGCAGTCACCTGCGAAATGTACGCGGAGAATAAGTAAAAGGTTGAATCAACCCCGGGGGGCTTCTATCCGAAAGGCCCCCCGGGGCACACAACATCTCCAAACACGAGGAATTTCGGTCATGGACGAGAAAACAGCCAAACGCTTAGGTTATATGGTAGTGGCGGCTTCCTGGCTGGCAGTTTTCTGCCTCTTTGGTTACCGCTCCACTTTTTCGGTGCTTCAGGGCCCCATGGCAAAAGCCATGGGCTGGAGTACATCACAAACTTCATTGGGTTATTCCCTGATGATGACCGTGTATGCCATTACCGCATTCTTCAGTGGAATGATCATCGACCGCTGGGGAAACCGGCCAGCCTATTTCATCGGCGCAGTGTTTGCCGCCTTGGGCTTTTTCCTGACCAGTAAGGTTGAAGCCTACTGGCAATATCTCCTGGTCTATGCGTTATTTGCGGGTATTGGCACGGGGATGTTATGGGTATCTTCCACGGTCTCAGTACGTAAATGGTACGTGGGACGTACATATGCCACTATGTGGGGCATTGCCTTCGCAGGTGCACCCATCGCCCAGGTGGTACTCAGTCTGGGGGTTAAAGCCGCCCTTTTGAAGACCGACTGGCGCGCTGCAATGGGCGTACTGGCCATTGTGGTCTTCATTGCTCTGATCCTGGCAGGAATTCTGGCACGTAAGAACCCCGAGGGGTATAACCTAAAGCCCTTCGGCCTGACCACCGGTGGAGCTTCTGCGAAAGAAGAGTATAACTGGAGCATCAAAGAAGCCTTCGGTAATTTTGCCATCTGGGGAACCATCCTGGCCTTCCTCACCAGTATGGTAGCCGAATTTCTCGTCTGGACACAAGTAGTTCGCTTCTGGACCGAAGACGCGAAACTCGACCTTTCTGCAGCAACCAACCTTTACGTAGCCATCGGCCTCGCTGGGATCATCACCATGCCACTTATGGGCGTGGTGGCCGATAAACTGGTAGCAAAGTTTGGGATGGAAAGCAAAGCTCGCAAGACCATGCTGATCATCGCACCCATTTGCGGTGTAGTGGCCTGTGGATTACTGCTGGTGAGTCTGACGCCGGGAATGACCATTGTCGCCGGACTGATCGCCTGTGTGCTATTTGCTATCTACTGGGCTATCGAACCCGGCGGGTGCGCTGGTTATGCCGGTGCGGTTTACGGTCGGAAGACTCTGGGGAGAATTTGGGGCCTGGCAACACTCTTCGTCATGGGGATTGGCCCGGCCCTGGGTTCCTTCATGGGTGGATATCTCTTCGATACTACAGGAACCTACCGCTACTCGATCCTCTTTGCCCTGTCTGCTTACATCATTTCAGCCATCGTGGCTTCCCTCCTGCCACTGGCTGCCCAACCTAAAACTGTTGCTGTTAAGGCAACGGAAGGAGCAACCGCAGACTGAGGCCGGATGGATCCAAAGAGGCCGGCAGGTGGGAGCGAAACCTCATCTGCCGGTCCTCTCTAGTGGTAAGAAGGAGCAAAAATGAATGAAGAAAAGGGGTTAATCTTTGATATCCAGGGCTATTCTGTACACGATGGGCCAGGATGCCGGACACTTGTCTTCTTAAAAGGGTGTCCACTCGATTGCGCCTGGTGTTCTAATCCGGAAGGTAAACAATACAAACCCGAAATCATGTATCGGGCAACCAAGTGTATGCATCTCACCCAGGGATGTGAGCGCTGTATTACGGCCTGCCCGGAAGGAGCCATTCAAAAGAATGCTCCAACTAACGGCCACGAGGAAACACCCCCTCTGGTACTTGACCGAACGAAATGTCAGCACTGCCGTGATTTTGACTGTTCCACCCTCTGCTACTTCGAGGCGCTGAAAATATGCGGGCGTTGGTATACCGTCTCCGAATTAATGCGTGTTCTCAAACGCGATCAGCAGTACTGGGGAGGAAATGGAGGTGTCACTTTTTCGGGAGGTGAACCTCTTATGCAACGCCGCTTCATTCAGGCAGTTCTGGAATCCTGCCATGACGCTTACATCCATACGGCCGTAGAAACCAGTGCTTACATCGAGTCTGGAGCCTTTATCGAACTGATGCGCCTGGTTCAATGGGCCTTTATCGACATCAAACAAATGGATCCGGAAAAACATAAAGCCGGAACAGGGGTCTCCAACGAATTGATCCTTCACAATATCGCTCTTCTGGGACGTTCAAACTGGCCCGGTCGCCTGGTCATTCGAATGCCCGTGATCCCCGGTTTTAACGATGATGACGAGAATATCTTGAAAACTGCAGAATTTCTCCGGCAACTGGGCCTGGTAGAGATGAACATCTTACCTTTCCACCGCCTTGGCGATTCCAAGTGGTCCCAACTTGGGGAACTCTATCCTTACCGTGAATTTACCGCCACCCCCGAAGAAAAAATGGCACACATTCAAAACCTCTTCCTGAGCCAGCAAATCGCCTGTTACGTGGGATCTGAAACGCCGTTTTAACCTGTGATTATCCGGTAAACAGGAGGGCAGACTCTGGCAAGAAGTGAGCTGCCCTTTTTTTCACCACAAAGTGCCCAATTCTCTAGCAATACAGCTCATTCTTTACAAACTGACTGCCTCCTGTTCACTCTCTCCCAGAGAGCCGATTTCCCACTTCAGGCCTCAAGCCCATTCTTAAGACCGGTGATGGAGAATTAGATCCAGCTTTTCAAACGCTTTCAATCCATGCCCTGTCAGAGCGATCACAATGATCTCTTTTTTTGATGAAAATTGGATCGCCTGATTAAGTGCGGCCATCGCAGCCGCCCCGGTCGGTTCAATGTATAATCCCATCTTTCCCAACTTAATAAGGGCGGCTTTAATCTCGTCATCAGAAACCGAGACAATGGTCCCCCGGGAGTCTTTCAAAGCCTGCAGTATTTGTTTCGCTCGTACCGGCCTGGCAATTGCAATTCCTTCAGCAAGGGTGTCCTGCCATGTGGTTGAGGCAAATTCCGCATCAGGATATTGAAACATTCTTTCAAGTGGATTACAGGCTGCGGACTGGACCCCAATGATACGCGGAAGTTTTTGAATCACTCCACAGAGGAATAACTCTGAAAATCCAATGTACGCCCCTAACAAAAGGGTGCCATTACCTACCGGAAGCACAAGAACATCAGGAACTCGCCCACCAAGTTGTTCCCATACCTCATAGGCAAAGGTTTTTGTTCCCTGGAAAAAGAACGCATTCCAACAATGACTTGCGTAATACTTGTCCTTAGCTGCATTGTGCACTGCTGACGCTGTTTCTTCCCTGGAGCCTGGGATCTTCCGCACAAGGGCACCGTACATCTTTAGTTGAGACAGTTTTGCCGGTGCTGTTTTTTCAGGCACAAAAATTTCACAGGTGATATTGGCTTTGGCACAGTAAGCCGCAATGGCACATCCAGCATTTCCGGAAGAATCTTCAACAACGCTACGAATTCCTAATGTTTGAATATGACTGACCAGGACAGATGCTCCACGATCTTTATAAGACCCTGTTTGAAAGAGATGGTCATGCTTAAGATAAACCGCTCGATCATCCACCGGAAACGCTGTAAGTGGAGTCATCCCCTCTTGAAAAGTTATTGCTTTTGAAAGCGGAACTGGAAGTGCTTTATGGTACCTCCAAAGCCCCGGAACAGCACGGTCAATCCAGTCACGGGTAAAAGCAAAATCCATTTCAAGATCCAGGAGGCCGCCGCATTGATTACATTTCCAAACGGGTTCTCGATAATCATAAGCATACCCACAGGAGGAGCAACGTAAGACAGGCACAGGTTTTTCTCCAATTTAAAAGCAATTTCCTCTTGATTATATAAGACCCCTTATAATAAGACCAACTCTTGGATTGATGGAGGAGAATGTGGCGTTTCCGAAACCTTTTTATCGATGGAGGCCTCATCCCTGGCATGGGTTAGAGATTGGCCCCAATCCGCCTCAAGTGGTTCATGCCTATATAGAAATCACCCCCTTTGATCTGGTCAAGTATGAGGTAGATAAAGTGACAGGGTATTTACGGGTAGATCGCCCTCAGCGTAGTTCTTCTCAGCCGCCTACCCTGTACGGGTTCATCCCCCGAACCTTTTGCGGTAATAATGTCGGAAAGGTATTTCCAAAACATCAGGTGGGAGATGGTGACCCGCTGGATATCTGTGTCATCAGTGAGCGTCCTATTACTAAATCCGAAGTAGTATTAAGTGCCCGTGTGGTTGGCGGGATGCGTATGATCGATAACGATGAAGCAGACGATAAAGTGATCGCCATTCTCGCCAACGACAATTATTGGGAAAATATAAACGACATCGCCCAACTTCCCAGTGTCCTGGTAGAGCGACTCCGGCATTATTTTGGAACGTATAAATTAATCCCCGGCAAGGAAAATTTGACTTATATTGAGAATGTTTATAATGCTGAAAAAGCGATGGAAGTGGTCCAGGCAGCCATTTTAGATTACGAGCAAATGTTTGGTTGATCACCATCCGGTGAGTTAGCCAATTGGATTAAGGGGACGTGCGAATACAGGCAAGCACTTCCCCTTTATCTATTTTATCTCCTGGCTTTTTACTCAATCTCTCTATTTTCCCAGGCAGGTGCGCACGGATTTCCATTTGCATTTTCATCGATTCAATGATCAGCACCACATCTCCCGCTTGTACTGCCTGGCCATTGACAGCTAACAATTGAACCACCACGCCAGGCATTGGGGCAAGAATTTCATCCTGTGAATGAGTAGCCCTCCCGTTACGAATTTTTACCGAGTTTCTTTCCACTCGCACCATCAGATGGCGCTGATTTACCACCACTGACACACGCCCTGCATCCATTGGCTTTAACAGCATCTCAACTTTCTGCTTGTCACGTTCTACCAGGTAGAGCCCATTACTATTGAGTTGCTGCAATTGCATATCCATTAGCCGACCGTTGACTTTATACTGGCCAGGTTGAATTTCCACCCGATATTCTTTTCTTCCAACCGTCACATGATAGATTGCCATGCTACCCCTCCTAAGGAGTTCCTCGCATCTGTTCTCGCCAGGCTGTAGCCAGCCAGATACTTCCATGAGTTTTTTTCTGAGATTCTTTCCTGGAATGATGGGTAACCAGTGCAGCAGCTAATGCTATCTCTTCTTCAATCGATGACTCCTGCCTCAATGGAATCAACTTGAAATGGTCGAGATAGGTAGTATTGGCGTTTCCTCCAATAAATTTCTCACTGGCTAAAATCTGCTGAAGAAACTCAATGTTCGTGAGAATACCTACCAGCCGATATTCTACAAGTGCCCGTTGGAGTCTTCGAATCGCATGATCACGATTTTCTCCCCAGGCAATCACTTTAGCCACCATGGAATCGTAGTCCGTTGTAATTTCCATGCCGGTAAACAGGGCGCTATCTACTCTGATTCCCGGCCCTCCCGGCTCATGAAGGTACTCTACCGTCCCCGTAGCAGGAATAAAATTATTTTCTGCATCCTCGGCTAAAATTCGCGCCTCAATTGCCCATCCCTGCAACGCAACCTGATCCTGGAAATACCCCATCCTGCCATTTACTGCCAGTTCTAGTTGCGCGGCAACCAGATCGGTTCGGGTGACCATCTCTGTCACGGTGTGCTCTACTTGAATCCGTGGATTCACCTCTATGAAGAAGAAATGACCTTCCTCGTCCATCAGGAATTCCACCGTACCGAGGCTGCGGTAACGAAGCATTTTCGCAAGACGAACGGCATACTCATACAACTCATTTCTTTGTTCATCAGTGAGACCAGGTGCAGGGGCTTCTTCGATCAATTTTTGATGCCGGCGCTGGATAGAACATTCCCTCTCTCCCAGGCAAACAACATCACCTTGCCCATCGCCAAGGATTTGGACTTCAATGTGGCGGGCAGATTGGACCAATTGCTCCAAATAGACCGTGTCATTCCCAAAGGCCGCCAGTGCTTCTTTTTGAGCCGATTCAAGCATAAAGGAGAATTCTTCTGGATTTTTAACCAGCCTGATACCTCTCCCACCCCCACCCGAGACGGCCTTAATGAGAATCGGATATGGTACCTGCCTAGCCAGGTTGACTGGAATACTCTCCCCTAGAGGAACATCCGAACCTGCAAGTACCGGTAACCCTGCCTCACGAGCGATCTTCCGCGCGGCCAGCTTATCGCCGGTTAAGGAAAGCACCTCAGGGGTAGGGCCAATGAAAGTCAACCCGTTTTGCTCGACCTCTCGGGCAAAATCCGCATTCTCCGAGAGAAACCCGTACCCGGGATGTATCGCTTTCGCCCCCACCTGTAAGGCCGCGTGTAAAATCGACTTTCCATTCAGGTAACTTTGCGCCGCAGGGGTTGGCCCGATAGCTACTGCTTCGTCTGCATATCGAACATGCAGAGCATTTTTATCGGCCTCAGAATAAACAGCCACACTTTTTAAGCCAAATTCCCGGCACGTCCTCATGATCCGAATGGCTATTTCACCACGATTAGCAACCAGAATCTTCATAGCGTTATGTCATAAAGGCAGGTTAGTATGTTTACGAGCTGGAGTTGGTGCTCTTTTCTCTTTCAATACCTCCAGCGCTGCGGCAATTTTTAGCCGGGTTTCCTGGGGTTGAATAATCGCATCCAGATAACCTCTGCTGGCTGCCACCAGTGGAGTCGCCAGCTCGGCTCGATATTGCTCAATCAAAGCTGTCTCCAGCTGTTGGGTATTATCTGCGGAGGACAGCTCTTTCCGATAAATGATCCGCACTGCACCTTCTGGACCCATCACGGCTATTTCTGCGGTAGGCCAGGCAAAATTTATATCTCCACGTAAGTGCTTGGACGACATCACAATATAGGCTCCGCCATACGCTTTTCGGAGAATTACAGAAACCTTTGGAACCGTTGCTTCCGCATACGCAAAAATTAGCTTAGCGCCATGACGAATGACCCCATGATATTCCTGATCTACGCCGGGAAGAAAACCCGGTGTATCCACCAGGGTTACCAGAGGAATATGGAAGGCATCACAAAACCGAATAAAACGTGCCCCTTTATCTGAAGCATCAATATCCAGAACTCCCGCCAGTACTGCCGGTTGATTCGCTACAATACCCACCGGTTGACCATCAATCCGTGCAAATCCAACCACCAGATTCTGAGCAAAGGCTTCCTGCACTTCAAGAAATTCTCCCTGATCGACCAGCCTTTCGATCACTTGATGAATGTCGTAAGGTTTATGCGGAACATCCGGCACAATTTCTGAAATATCCTCCAGGAGTCGGGTCGGTGGATCCTCTGTAGCCTGAATATCTGGGGGGGTTAAATTATTAGAGGGCAAATAAGAAAGCAACCAGCGCACCTTGGTCATTAACCTCTCTTCATCCGGCTCAGTAAAATGAGCCACCCCGCTTTGAGCTGTGTGGACTTTAGCCCCTCCCAGAGTAGCAAAATCAACCTCTTCGCCGGTCACCGCCTTGATCACTTCTGGACCGGTAATAAACATATACGAATTTTCTTCGGTCATGAAGATAAAGTCAGTAATAGCCGGGGAATACACCGCCCCACCAGCACAGGGCCCAAGGATAATGGATATTTGGGGAATGACTCCCGACGCTCGCATATTCCGGTAGAAAATTTCGCCATATGCTGCTAACGCATCCACCCCCTCCTGAATACGCGCTCCGCCCGAATCGTTGATGGCGATTAGGGGTGCCCCATTTTGATAGGCCAGATCCATAATTTTGGCGATTTTTAACCCGTGAGCTTCCCCCAGTGATCCTCCCATAATTGTGAAATCTTGAGAATAAAGATAAACTGTCTTACCATCTACCTTTCCCCACCCCGTGATCACACCATCGGTGAACGGGCGATGTTTTTCCATCCCAAATTGATTGGAACGGTGGGTAACAAAGAGATCAATCTCATGGAAAGAACCGGGGTCAACCAGCAAATCAATCCGCTCGCGGGCGGTTTTTTTCCCTCTCGCGTGTTGCCTGTCGATAGCTTCCTTGCCTCCCCCACTCATTGCCTGAGCCATTAGATGATTGAGATCTTCGTGAAGCGTCATCGATTGCCTTTCAGCCCGAGTGAATTTTCTGACACGTCTATCAAAACCCTGAACTATCCTCTTGGTTTCGCCCCGAAAATATTCTCCAGTCTTAAAAAAACCAATAACCCCTGCTCATGATTTTGCAAGAGTTATTGGTGATTATAAACCCATTTGATTTACATTTGGCTAATCGATAAATGGTTTCCTAAATAATAAGCTTCCTGGTTTTGGATAAGATAATTCCCAGGAACGCGTTCTGTAATTGCTCCAAGCATAATCTCATCTGGCAAACCCAACCATTGGGCCAGTGCCCCCAGAAGAATTACATTCATCAGCCTGGGATTTCCAAGCTGCTCAGCCAACCCGGTGCCATTTACCCATACCACGTTGCGGCTTACAGAAGATAGAGCCTCAACAATTTGTGTATTGGTTGGATAAGAGACTTTTCCCTGAATAACCGGTATGGGTAAGATTGCCCCATCGTTCAGCATAATCCAGGCGTCTTTCTTCAAATAATCGCAAAATCTTAACGCTTCAAGTTTTTCAAAGGCGATCATGATATCTCCCCCTCCTTTACCAACAATGGGAGAGAAGACCTTTACCCCCCATCTTACCTGAGATAAAACTGATCCTCCTCTTTGAGACATCCCATGGATTTCAGCTTTTTTTACATCCAACCCCAGTTTTAAACCTGCCTCGGCCAGAATATCACTGGCCAGGATAGTTCCCTGTCCACCCACCCCAACTAATAGAAAGCTTATTCCTTTAGAAATAGTATCCCGATTAACGAGCGGCATATTCATCCTCCCCCGCCTTCGTTTCTACCTGCGAACGAAATAGAATGGCATTGCGTGGGCAAACCTGGGCACATATTTCACAACCAGTGCAAAGAAAAGGATCTATTCGCGCCAACGGACGATGATACACGGGGTCCTTTTCAGATGATTGAGAAATAGCAGGACAGCCAACCCGGAAGCATAATGCACACCCATTACACACATTGGGTAAAACTTTTAAAGGGATCCAGCGTTTCCTGGCGGAGGGTAACAACGCACACTCCTCCCGGGTAATTAAAACCGCAGGTCCTCTCATCTTCAGCCAACCCTTAAGAGTTTTCTCAATTTCTTTAACGTCGTACCCCTTCACAGTTTTAACCCTGGTGATCCCCATCGCCTGTACGATAGGCTCAATCTCCACAGCTACGGTCTCTTTTCCTTGAAGCGTTTTCCCGGTGCCAGGGTTATCCTGATGACCGGTCATGCCGGTAACGCGATTATCCATAATGACGGTAAGAACATCACTCTGGTTATACGCCACATTAAGCAAAGCAGGCATCCCGGTATGGAAGAAGGTCGAGTCGCCCATCACCGCCACATGCCGTTCCGGATCTCCAGCCACCGCTGCCCCATGGGCCACCCCCACGCTGGCTCCCATGCACCCACAGGTATCCATTGCGTTTAACGGAGAAGCCATTCCCAGGGTATAACAACCAATATCTCCATTGACGGGAAGCCCCAGTTTATGCAATACATAGAATGCCCCGCGGTGAGGGCACCCGGGGCACAATACAGGCGGACGCTCGGGAATTTCTAAAAAGCGATCCTCTTGTTTTTCTTCTTTCCACCTTCCATCATCGTTTTGTGACTGGGGTAATAAACCGGCAGTAACCGCTGAGCGAAATACTACTGAAGGGTCAAGTTCTCCAACCACCGGGAAAATAGACTTGTTTGCCGGATACTCCATCGGATGAGAACCATAGACCTCAACCCCCATTAACCTGACCTGCTCCTCAATAAATGGATCCAACTCTTCCAAAACGATCAGTCGTTCAACGGAATTAGCAAAACCGCGGATCATTTCTTTCGGTAATGGATAAACCATTCCCAGTTTCAGGGTACTGGCCTCCGGAAAAACTTCTCTGGCATATTGATAGGCAATCCCTCCCGTGATAATTCCAAGGTGAGTAGACCGCATTTCGACCCGGTTACCAGAAAAAGCTTCAGCATATTGGGATATTTTGATCATTCTGTCTTCAATCCAGAGATGGTGCCTGCGGGCATTGGCTGGCACCATGATGTACTTCTCCGGATTTCGTGGATATCTCCGTTCAGTCGAGATAACCAATCGCTCTTCACTTGCTTCTACCGGGCTACTGGTATGACAGACTCTTGTAGTCATTCTCAACATGACGGGCGTGTCGAACTGCTCGCTCAATGTAAACGCCGCGATCATTAAGTCATGGGCATCCTGGCTGTCCGAAGGGTCAAGACAGGGAATGCGAGCAAAACGGGCATACTGACGATTATCTTGTTCATTTTGCGAGCTATGCATGGAAGGGTCATCTGCCGATACAATCACCAGGCCAGCTTCAATGCCAGTCATTGAGGCATAAAAGAGGGCATCTGCCGCTACATTGAGCCCTACATGCTTCATAGCCGTAAAGGCCCGTCTACCCGCATAAGCTGCCCCAACAGCAACATCCAACGCTACTTTCTCATTCGTGGCCCATTCGGCGTACACACCCGGGAAAAGCGCAAATGTTTCCATGATCTCCGTGCTGGGTGTACCTGGATAAGCTGACCCAACAGAAGCGCCGGCTTCCCATGCACCACGAGCAACTGCTTCATTTCCTGACAACAATCGCTTCATCGATCATCTCCGAGCACAACTCTGCAATCCAGCACCAGAACTCCCTGCCCCTCTGGATAAACTACCAAAGGATTGATCTCAATTTCTGATATTTCCTCAAAATCCAGGGCAATTTGGCTTAATTTCTGCATACAGGCAACCACAGCCTCCAGGTCGCCCCGTGGTTGCCCTCGAAAACCCTCCAGTAATTGCCCGGCCTTGGTTTCATAAATCATCTCTAGAGCTTCCTCATCACAGAAGGGGGCGATGCGAAAAGCCACATCTTTAAACAATTCCACATAAATCCCACCCAGTCCAAACATTAAAAGAGGGCCGAAATTTGGATCACGCCGTATTCCAATCACCACCTCAACGCCACCAGGAGCCATTTTTTCCACAAGCACTCCTTCGATACGCGTTTTCGGGTGGTTCTGTTGAATTCTCGATACCAAATCTCGATAGGCCGTTTCAGTTTCAGATTTTCCTTCGATTCCCAGCTGAATTCCTCCAACTTCAGACTTGTGGAAAAGATCGGGTGAGACGATTTTAAGAACAACTTTCCCGCCCAGGCTGGCCGCAAGCGTTCCAGCCTGTTCAGGGCTACTGGCAAAACCTCCTTCAACAATCGGACACCCGTAGGCTTGTAGAATCTCACGCGCCACCCGCTCTCCAAGTGCCGACTCCCCGGAATGGGCATCCAGAATCGAACGAACTTCCTGCTTCTGAGTGATCAGTGGGGGTTCTTGAGATCGCGAGAGAGGACGAACTTTCCAGGAATGATAACGTGACATCGCCCCAAGAACCTTGCCAATCGATTCTGGGAAGGTATATATGGGGATACCATGTTCATGCAGGAAGTTTCTTGCTTCTTTAACAGATTGATCCCCCATAAAACAACACATCATGGGGATAGGACTGCCTTTCCAGGCATGATGCAGCTCGCGGGCAACCATCTCAGGTTTAATTAGGGCCTGAGGAACAAGAATCGGAACCACAACATCCACATTTTGGTCCTGCAGAATGATCTTTAATGCTTCTCCATAATCCGTTGGCTCGGCTCCACCCAGCATATCCACCGGATTTGTAACCTGAGCACTGGGATTTAATAAGCCACGAAGCCTCTGTTGTGTCTCCTCATTCAAATTCGCTAACTGATGCCCGTACTCCGCAATACTATCTGAAGCCAGAGCTGCCGGGCCGCCCGAGTTAGTTAATAAGACTACTCTTTTCCCGGCGGGAAGCGGTTGGTAATCCAGAGCGACCGCCACATCGAAAAGTTCCGATACACTTTCCACCTCTATGACTCCGCTCTGTTTAAATGCCGCATGATACGCCGCCATTGACCCGGCAATAGAACCGGTATGGGAAGAAACCGCTCTGGCACCGGCACTGTTTTTTCCTGCTTTAAGGATAACCACAGGTTTTACCTTGCATACTTCTCTTGCAACATCGATAAACCGCCGACCATCTCGAATCGCTTCAACATAGGCCGCAATGACATGAGTGTTTGGGTCTTCCACCAGGTATTCAATCAGATCGGTCTCAGTGACATCCGCTTCATTACCCAGGCTGGCAAAACAGGAAAATCCCACCCGCTTTCCCCGTACATAATCGACAATTCCCCCACAAATTGCACCGGATTGAGAGAGAAAACCAATATGTCCACGATCTGGTATCCCATGAATAAATGTGGTATTCAGACCCGAGTATAAGTCCATCGTTCCTACACAGTTCGGTCCAATCATGCGCATACCATAAGATTTAACCAACTCAAGGCAACGTTGCTCGAGTTCAGCTCCTTCCTCTCCCACCTCTCGAAAACCACCCGATATCACGACAATCGCTTTAACCCCTTTCTCCCCGCAAGCGCGAATAATATCGGGCGTCAACCGGGCCGACACCGCTAAAACAGCCAGATCTACTGATCCGGGTACATCTTCGATCCTCGGGTAACAGGGCAAGCCAAGAATTTCACCTGCATTGGGATTGATCGGATAGACTTGTCCCTCATACCCATATTGCGTTAAATTACGAAAGATACCAAAACTGAGTTTATTGGGGTTGGAAGAAGCACCGATGATCGCCACACTTCTGGGGTTGAAAAAGAGGCTTAAGTCGTTGGGCATGGAATTTCCTTTCAGTGCTTTCAGGTATATTCTGGTTATACAGGGAATCATCGGCTCAGTCTACAATGAAAATCACCTACCGTTTTGTAAAGTGTCACCAATCCCTGAAACCATACCATTTTCTGTTATAATATTTCTGGAAATTATTCAGAGAAAAGAAATGATCAGCAGCAGATTGTAACCCCCAAAGCTTTCAGGCAGTTCACCGCGATTACGAGCACCAATCAATCTATTCAGCGGGAGCACTGCTCCCGTTTTCTATTTTAATAAAAGGGTTACATCATGCTGGCAGTTTCCAATCTATCGAAAAGTTACGGCATAAAGCCAATTCTTTCCAGCGTATCATTTACTGTCAAATCAGGCGAGCGCCTGGGATTAGTCGGACCAAATGGTTGCGGCAAAACCACACTACTGCGGATCCTATCTGGACTGGAACCGCCCGATCATGGCTCAGTTCGCTTCACTCCAGCAAAGCCTGACCTGGGTTATCTCCCACAGGGACTGGTAATAGAAGATAAGGAAACAATCGGAGAATACCTGGATCGTTTTCAGAACGACATAAACCAGCTATCGGCTCGTCTGGCTGAAATTTCTGAACGGATGGTTATCCACCCCGATTCCCATGGGCTCCAAGACGAGTACGATAGGATTCTCCAAAAAATGAGCTCTCCTGGAATATCTCAGGATGAGAAAAGGATGGTCCTTCATCAATTGGAACTGGATCACTTCACCGAAAACACGCCCATAAATTTTCTGAGCGGAGGTCAAAAAACAAGGCTGGCCCTGGCAGGGATATTACTTTCAAATCCACAAATTCTGTTTCTGGACGAACCTACGAATCACCTGGATATTGAAATGCTGGAATGGCTTGAAGAATGGCTGATCCACGGCACTTTCACCATGATCGTAGTTTCTCACGACAGGGCGTTCCTCGACCATGTTACCACAGGCATTCTGGAACTGGACTCAGCCTCTCATCAAATCCGTGAATACCCCGGCAACTACACTTTATACCAGAATCTTAAAGCATCCGAAAAGAAACACCAGATGGATGCTTACCAGGAACAACAGGAAGAAATCCAAAAGCTACGGGAAGCAGCAGCTCATTTACGTGGTATTGCTCGTTTTCGGAAAGGTGGCAAGGGCGATTCGGGTGATAAATTTGCCAGAGGTTTCTTTGCGAATCGCACCAAAGGTACTGTGGGAAGAGCGAAACAGATTGAGAAAAAGATCGAACAAATTTTAACCACGGAAAAAATAGAGAAACCGGGCAGAAACTGGCAGATCAAAGTTGAGTTTTCCGATGTGTCGTCAGGAAGTCGGGATGTATTACGTATGGAAAACTTAACCATTGGCTATGATTCCGATCATCCTCTGGTAACAGACATCAATCAGACCATTCGTTTTGGTCAAAAAATAGCCCTCATGGGTAAAAATGGAAGTGGAAAGTCAACCCTCCTGAAAACTCTGGTGGGGCAAGTGCAACCCCTCGCCGGGAAGGTAGCGGTCGGGGCCAGTATCCGAATCGGGTATATGGACCAGGAACAAAAAAACCTGCCCACTCATTCTACCCCTCTGAAGTCAGTTTCCGAGTATTTTTTCGCTTCTGAGACAGAAACCCGGGCTTTCCTCTCCAAATTTTTATTCTTTGGCGACGATGTCTTTACTCCTGTCTCAGACCTCTCCTTTGGGGAACGGGCTCGGTTGTACCTGGCGATCCTGGTTGCTCAGGGATGTAATCTGCTTCTTCTAGATGAACCTGTTAACCATCTGGATATCCCTTCCCGAATTCGATTTGAAGAAGCATTAAATCATTACCATGGAACGCTTCTGGCAGTAGTTCACGATCGTTATTTTATTCAGAATATCGCTACCACGCTCTGGAAACTGGAGAACCGGGTCCTTTCTCAGATCGCATAACCTTTACCAGGATTCTTCAAGGATACGAAGAATTGATCCATGATCCAACTGGACAGGATTCGCCTTCATACTGCTTGCGGCTTGCCCTTTTATGGCTATTTCTTCAAAATCTACCTCGCTGACGCCAAAATCTCTCAACCGGGGAATGTGCAGAAGATTACACAGGTTGAAGAGATGCTCAATAAGATCGTTTACACCCACCTTCTTGTTTCCGGTAACCCACTGCGCAATTTCGTGGAATCGGTTGAGTACTGGGTGGTCAGGCATACCTGCCTTGATGACCGTATAATTCTCACGGATTACCGCAGGTAATAACCGCGCACAGATCGCACCATGTGGCGCCGAAAACATCCCTCCGATTGGACCCGCCAGACCATGGACTGCTCCAAGACCGGCATTTGCAAGAGCCAACCCGCCTGACAGACTGGCATAACTCATCCTTCTCCGCGCCTCCAGGTCTTGTCCATCCTGGTAAGCCCGTAATAGAGCCGAAGATGCCAGGGGGATACTCTCTCTACAAAGTAAATCTGTTATCACGTTTGAACGCCTGGACAGATAAGGCTCGATAAGCTGAGTCAGAGCATCCATGCCTGTCCAGGCGGTTATCTCCGGGGGCATGGTGATGGTTAATTGGGGATCTACTGCTGCAATCCAGGGAACCATAAAAGGACTTCGCAGGCTTACCTTTACTTTCTGTTCCGGCACACTTATCACAGCATTCCGCGTCACTTCAGATCCAGTACCTGCGGTGGTCGGTAATGCAATTACCGGGACGGAAGGGTTTTTCAAGGTCTGACCCAGTCCAACCACTTCCACATAATCCAACAGGTCGCCAGGGTTTGTCGCCATGATGCCAATAGCCTTGGCCGAATCCAACACGCTTCCACCTCCAATGCCCACCACACAATTGGGAGCAAAATTTCTGGCCATCTCAATAGCTTGTTCAAGGTCTTGCAGGGTTGGCTCATGGGCAATGGTGATTTTTAAAATGTCAAAGTGACTGGCTACCAGGGAATCCTCCAATACCTTATGGATACTGGCAGAAATTCCCGTAACAAGGCAAACCCGGTTCCCAAACTCTTTACACCAGGTAGGGACTTCAGCAATGATCCCATCATGGAAAATGATCTGCCGGGGAAGTATTAGGTGGAATTGCATACGACCTCATGATCGGAGAAGGATAAGGTAATTTTACCGAAAAATAGATTACAATTCTTTTTTGGCCTTTTAGAGGGAACCTGGCTACTGATAACAACGTCTATATAAAGACGATTCGAATTTTGAGGAGGATCATGAGATGATTAGAAAAACACTGTGGATTTTACCTCTGTTGGTCCTATTAACCGCCTGTAACATTAGCGGTGGTCAAGGGATTATCTCCACTCAGGATGTAGCATTAACTCTCGATGCAGCCAGAACTCAGGCCGCTCAAACTGTAGCTGCCGAGATCGCCAGTCGGGCTACTGCCACTCCATTGCCACCTACTGCCACCCTTGCACCCACGGCAACCGAATTGCCATCCCCCACTGCTCTGCCAACCTTCACCCCAAGCAACACACCTCCCCCGCCGCCTACAGCTACGAATACATTCATTCCTTTTACTCCAACCAGTACAGCTACCAGCACCCCTACTGATTACAGCTGCTCGGTGACCTTCGTTTCTCCGGCAACCGGTGCTACATTTAGCCCTCGTGCTGATTTTGACGCGAAATGGACTCTAAAGAACACAGGCACTCAAACCTGGCTTGCCTCAGATATCGACTACAAATACCTGTCTGGCGACAAAATGCATAAATACAACGACCTCTATGACCTGCCGAAGGATGTAAAATCGGGCGAGTCAATAGATATCATTGTGGACATGCTTTCTCCAGAAAAAGCTGGAACCTATAAAGAGGTATGGGGGCTTGTCAGGGGTAGCCGAACGATCTGCGAATTCAGCATCAATATCACGGTCAAATAACCCGCTTTAGAAAAAGCTCGGGGGAGATTTCCCGAGCTTTTTCCTCATGGTATCATTGTCGAATGAATACCTGCTTTTTTATTGGTTCCATTCCTGTTAAAGGGAAACTTGTGCTGGCTCCAATGGATGGGATTACCTCCCATCCTTTCAGATTAATATCCAGACAACTGGGGTCGGCCTTCTCGATCTCAGAATTCTTACTCCCCACCGATATCTTAATGGGACACCCGCACCTGGAAGAACGTGTGTTCTTCTCGCATGACGAACGCCCCTTTGGATACCAGTTACTGGATAACAACCCCGAGGCCATGCTCCAGGCAGCCCTTAAGCTTATGTCCAGGCAACCCGATTTCCTGGATATCAATCTGGGATGCCCAGCCCGGTCTGTGTGCAATCGGGGAGCAGGAGCCGCCTTGCTTAAACAGCCGGATAAGGTAGGACAAATCATTTCTTATCTGGTCAGGCATCTGAATCTCCCGATCACGGCAAAAATTCGTCTGGGTTGGGATGAACAGAACCGTAATTATCGTGAAATTGCACAAATACTAGAAGATAGTGGTGTAGCTGCCATCACAGTCCATGCCCGAATGAGAAAACAGAGCCATTCAGGAATGGTCGATCTGGATGCAATAGCGGAAATCAAACAAATGGTCTCTGTTCCTGTAATCGCCAACGGGAATATCCATACCATTGCAGATATAAACCGGGTGCTTTCCTATACTCAATGTGATGCCATCATGATAGGTCGGGGAGCGGTAAGAAACCCCTGGATATTTATGGGTATGGATCGAGCCGATGTTCCCCCAGAGGTGGTTTTGAGTGGCATAGTTCAACATCTTCATACGATGATCTCTTTTTTTGGTGAGCAGCGGGGAATTCTTTTATATCGAAAATACCTCATCAAATATCTGGAACCATATAATTTACCCCGTTCGCAAATGCTGGCGATGATTACCTGTGAAGATCACCAACAACTGGTAGCCTTGCTTAACGAATGTACCCCGGCGCTTTACGCCCTCAGGAATTGAAACCCGTTTTCTGCTTGCCCGCAGTCTGGAAAAGAAATACAATCTCCAAAAATCATCATCGAGGTTGCAAAGAATGGCTTCCAAAGGGATGAGATCAGGAAGAACCCTTTTTGCTCTTGGGTTGGGGTATTTAATTGACCAGGGTGAAGCCCAGGCCATGGGTGTCTTATCACCGATCATTCAACGAATCTGGGGCATCAGTTTCGGGATGATCGGCCTGATGGAAACCCTGCGCAGTATCGCCCAGACCGTTTCGGCACCTTTCTGGGGATATGTAGCAGATAAGTATTCCCGAAAAAAAGTTTTGATCTTTGGCACCGGAATATGGGGATTGTGGACAATCGCTGTTGGGTTGATTCCCAATTTCTCCAGCATGATGATTATTCGCGCCATCTCCGGGCTTGGTCTGGGTTGCCTCATGCCCGCAACTTTTTCGTTGTTGGGAGATCATTATCCCCAGGAGAAACGAGGGCGGGCCCTGGGTGTTATTGGGCTGGTTGGATTAATGGGTACAGTTTTAGGAGTACTGGCCTTAGGGTTTGTAGCCTCTCCTGATTTGTGGCGCTGGGGTTTTATTGGCCTGGGTCTTGCCAGTGTTCTCTCGGGAATAGTTATCTGGGTTCTTGTAGAAGAGCCGCCTCGAGGCTCTGCAGAACCAGAGCTGGCTGGTTTAATCACCCACGAGACGGAAAAAAGATACGAAATCAATCCCCGTGATATGCTTTACACTTTAAAAATACCCACCATTTGGGCGGCAATCCTGCAAGGAATTACCGGCTCGATGCCCTGGGTTGTCATGGAGATTTATTTCATCAACTGGATGGTTCGGGAGCTTGGTTATACCAATGACATTTCCTTCAGCGATCCCAGAGGGTCAGCGCCTTTAATTTTTGCGGCAGTTGTAGTAAGCGCCGCCCTGAGCAATCTGATGGGAGGGTTTATTGGAGATTACGCCGAAAAGATCAATAAAAAATATGGCCGAACAGTGATCGGACAATTCTCTGTACTGATCGGGGTTCCTTTGATGTATTTCTTCTTAACCCGGGCAAAAACCATGACCTTTGGACAGCTTTTTGCCTTTGCATCCATCACAGCTCTTCTGATAGGCTGGCCAGGGCGGGGCGCAAAAGAGCCCATGATGCAGGCTGTCGTCCCACCGGAGATGCGTTCCAGCGCTTATTCTGTCGTTAACTTGATCGAAGGAGGCCTATCTGCATTTGCTGGTCTGATTGCTGGCTCGCTGGCAGATCGTCTGGGATTAACCACAGCCATGCTCTGGACTATTCCCTTCCCGTGGATTATCTGTGGCATCCTTTTCTCGCTTTTCTATTTTACCTACCCAAGAGATGCTGAGAAAGTTCGCCGTCAAATGGCATCACGTAGAGAAGAACTATTAACCCTCGCTCAGGAAGAAATTTCATCGCTCCCTTAAAGAGTTTTTCACGATCAAAAGAGCAACAAGCAACGCCAATAGTCCGCCAGCATCAAAAAAGATGAAGCGCGTCGCTGTAATCCTCAAGGACGCGTGTTCACCCGTCAGAGAATAGTACAGTGCCGTTTCACCTGCCAGCCCAATGCCTTGCATGATCACTGCCTCAAGCAAAGAGATAAAATTCTTTGATGGATCGAAAGCCGCAAAAATATAGGGAATATTCCACATCATGAAAAGAATCCCTATTCCCTGAACGGCAATACTACCAGGTTCATCGACCAGCTCAAAACCGTAAACATATCTCTCCGGGAAAAAGATAAATTGGATAGCACACTGCAAATTTAAAAAAAGAACAATCAGAATTAATCCTCTTGAAATTTGGAGTCGGTTGATCATTTTCATCGGCCCTCCCGAAGAAAGATAAGGTAGAATTGCAGAGCAATTTTCTTTATTGAGGGAAAGATGTGAAGCGATCTATTCTATTTGTTTGCACCGGGAATATCTGCCGGTCACCAATGGCCGAATTTATCATGAAACACCTGGCCAACCATGCGGGAATGAAAAACGAGTTGACGATATCCTCGGCAGCCACCAGCTCATGGGAAATCGGTGAACCTATCCACCCGGGTACCCGGGCAGTTCTTAAGAAAAATAATATTCCTTTCGACCCTCAAAAACGAGCGAGGCAAATTACACCTCAGGATTACCAAATTTATGATCACATCCTGATTATGGATGAGTATAACCTGAACTCCATGCCACGCTTATCAAAAATTGAGAAACTTTCCCGCTATGGCCCACCTGGAATTCCAGACGACATTCCGGATCCTTACTATACCGGTAATTTTGATGAGGTGTATGAGTACATCTTTGCTTCCTGCGCAGGCTTCCTGAAAGCACTTCAGAAACAATCTGATGATGGTGCCCAATGATCTCACAGGAGTTTAAGAAGAAAATTATCGAGACGTTACACCTCCTGGGAATTTCGTCCACATCTATCCGGCTCGAACCTTTAAATGGGGGATGCATTAATCACGCCGCAAGGTTAACCGCTGGAAATCACACCTTTTTTATTAAGTGGAATGAATCGCCTCCTCCAGAGATGTTTCAGAAAGAAGCCAGAGGGCTTGCATTAATCAAACAGACCAACACCATCAGAGTTCCAGAGGTTCTGGCTTATTTCGATGGCGTCGATAGAAAACCTTCGCCCCCGGCTTTTATTTTGATGGAATACATTCCATCAGGTAAGCCCCTTTCCAGTCATACCTTTAAAAACCTGGGTGAACAGCTGGCTCAAATGCATTTACATTCCCTTGCCCCTGGAGGAAAGTTTGGCCTGGAAGAAGATAATTATCTGGGAACAACACTCCAGAAGAATCAGTGGCACGAGGATTGGGCTACTTTTTTCATTGAACAAAGAATCCAACCCCAAATGGAACTTGCTTTAAGAAATGGAAAACTCCCTCCATTTAGGCGTTCCTTGCTGGAAAAGTTGATCATCCGCATTCCTGAACTCCTTGGGAATCAGACGCATCAGCCAGTACTTTTACACGGAGATTTATGGATTGGGAATGTATTAAATGACCCGGGTAATCATGCTGTAGTCATTGATCCAGCGGTATACTACGGAGATAGAGAAGCAGAAATTGCATATACGCAATTATTCGGTGGATTTCAGCCCGAATTTTATCTGTCTTACCAGCAAGTCTTCCCTTTAGAAGCAGGCTTTGAGATAAGAAAAGATCTATACAACCTTTATCATTTACTCAACCATTTAAACCTGTTTGGCGAGCCCTATGGATTGCAGGTAGATTCCATTGCCCGTTATTTGATAGGGTAGAAAAGATCCACCACATGAAAACCATTGACGAATTTATAGAAAACCTACCCCCGGAAACCCGGGAGAAAATTCAAACCCTCTGGGACACCCTCCCGGAAACCGAAAGAACCGCGTTTGAATTTTTATCAAGGGGAGATATTCCATCGAATACAACGCTCTTGAAACTTTTAGTTAAACTGGCAACCACTCAATTAAAGATGGCATTTGGGGATAAAAAACAGGTCGTAATCCTGGGCCCAACCAACGTTGGAAAGTCAACCCTTTTTAACCAGCTAATTCAGAATGCCACGGATCGTGCTGAGGTCAGCCCTCTTCCTGGAACTACCCGCCAAAATAAGATGGCAGACGCCGGTCTATTTACCATTGTAGATACCCCTGGAGCAGATGCGGTAGGAGAAACCGCCACCCGGGAACGCCAGTCAGCCATGGAAGCGGCCCGATCAGCTGATTGTATTATCCTCGTTTTTGATGCCTCCCAGGGAATCAGGCAATCAGAACTGGCAATTGCTCAGGAAATATTTCAGCTTCAAAAGCCATGGGTTGTAGTACTCAATAAAATCGACCTTGTTAAGCGCGACCTTGACCGGGTAATTGAACTGGCATCCAAGAATCTCGGTTTGAAACCAGATCTGATTATCCCTGTTTCAGCTCGAAGTGGCCAGAACCTTTCTCGAGTAGTCATGAGGGTCGCCCTGGTCGAACCAGAAATGATCGCCGCTCTGGGCCGCGGGTTACCGCAATTCCGCCGGCAGTTGGCCTGGCGCACCATTATCAGCACTGCTACCGGGGCAGCTGCGGTTGCCCTGGTTCCCCTACCGATGATAGATTTTATTCCATTGGCTGGATTACAAACCATGATGACCCTTAGCATTGCTCGTATCTACCAGTTTGAAATATCTCCAGCACGAGCCCGAGAATTGATAGCCACCCTGGGGCTTGGATATCTTGGCAGGACCCTTTTTTACGAGTTGAGTAAACTGGGTGGCATTCCAGGCTGGCTCTTAAGCGTCGCCATTGCTGCCTCAGTAACTGTCACTATGGGCTACGCAGCAATCCTTTGGTTTGAGTCTGGGGTCAGGATTTCCAACGCTACCCTTAATCAAATCTCTCGCCAGTTAACCCGTAACTTAATTCAATCCCTCAAAAATTTAGGGAAAAAGAGACCGGGTGTAGAGACCATACAGGAAGAGCTTTCATCATTTCTGGAAAAACTTCAACCAGACCAAATCCTTTCTCCAGAACATTTACCGAAGGAAGACACAGGAGAAAGCAGGCCGAAATGATCACAGTTTTTGGAGCCACAGGGTATACCGGCGTTCTGGTTTCGCAGGCCCTCGACCGGCGCAAATTGCCTTTCAGAATCGCAGGGAGATCTGCTCAAAAACTGGAAGCCCTTTCAGATCGTTTGAGTTGTCATCCTCAGTGGATAGTTGCAGATGTAGCCAACACTTCCAGCCTATCCTCTCTGGTTGAAGGGACCAGTGTACTGGTTAACTGTGTTGGGCCATTTACCGATCTTGGCGAGAAAGTCGTCCGTCTTGCAGTAGGATCAAAATGTCACTATCTCGATTCATCCAATGAACTGGGGTACCTCTACCGAATGCAAACCTATCATAAGCTCGCAGAGAAGGTAATGGTCTCGGTGGTTCCTGCCTGCGCCTTTGAAGTGACCCTGACCGATATCGCCACATCTATGGTCTTTCAAAATCTGGGGGCCACTGCCATCGACGAATTTCGAGTCATATATCATTTTCAGGGAGTTCGTTCCAGCCGGGGAACTCGTCGTTCTCTCCTGCGTTCACTGGCTACTTCCTGGATCGGTTACCAAAAAGGCCAGTGGAAAGGATACCTCCCAGGCGCTCATGCAAAAAAAGAACAGATTCACGGGGAATGGGTTCCTGTCCTTTCCATCCCAAGCGGTGAAAGCGTAACCATTCCAACCCATATTCCCGTGTCAACCGTGACGGTGTGGATGAGAACAAACGCCATCCAGGCCATTTTGGGCCCGCTTCTAATCCCCTATTTCGCCCGATTCCTGCGTAGCATTGCAGGACCATGGATTCAGAAAATCATTACCGTTGGGTCTCCCAACCCAACCCTTCATCCTGAAAAGGATAACGAGAGCTTTCAAATTTCACTGATTGCGTTCGACCATAAACAGGGGATCAGGAAAACCATTTCGTTATCCGGAGGTAACCCGTATGTGATAACAGGCGAGATCATGGCAGATGCTGCAACCCGTCTTCACCAAAACAGAGTTCCCAAGTATGGGGTAATTCCTCCTGCGTTAGTTTTCGAAAATTCGTTTAGTGAACATTTGTCCCGGTGGGGTATATCCATCCATTGGGACCAATGACCGGTAAAGAAGATTAAAAATTCGATTGCATACTTAACGATTATTCTATTGGGATCGCCCCGTAAATAAACCGAAAGCTATCCCTATCCTGGTAATTTGATGATCCTGTAAATTGACCAGATCTGAAGCCGGAAACTCAGGATCAGACAGACTGAACCAGGCCCAGCGCTGCACCAGGTGATATTCATCAAGCGGATAACCAATTTCTGGATCAGAAGCAGTATTTAACCATGAGAAAGTGGTTTCCAGATATTGCCCAATAACCTCCTCAGAAAACCCGAACTCCGCAGGGAGAAGTATTCCCATTTCAGTAATCGCCAGTGGGCAGCCTTGAAATCCATTTTGTGCCATCCATCTCCGGAAGTTCACAATCTGGTCTTTAAAAATCTCAATATCTCCATGTTGCGCAGGTTCAATCAACAAACCCAACGCTTCATCTTCACTCACCCCAACCGGAATTCCTGCTCCCCATGAGCCCATCTGTTCTCTCAAAACATATCCATGCACTGTCCACCAGTCAGCTTGTAAATCCACACCATAGGCTTCTCGATAATGTAGGAGCATTTGATCAAGATATTTCATTCTTAAAAGAGACGGTTGGGTCACTCCCCCAACGGCGACTTTAGCGGTAGGATCCACTTTTTTTATCTTTTGGTAATAATCATGGTAGTATCTGGCAAATAACTCAGGAGGAATATTATCCTGATATGGATTATCTGGCTCATTTCCAATGATCCAGGTTGAACCTGGATTTTCTCTTACCAGCATGGATAAATCCTGATGATCTGGACGTCCTCCCTCAGGTGATAAACGAATGGTTTGCCAGTAAGTCAAAGGAGCTTCACGAGGCCACCGTCGAGTTCCCCAGTCCAGAAACCAGCCTGCACCCAGTCGAACCGCCCATTCATAAGCATTGGTTCGAGTAGAAAGCCCAAACCCAACACGATCGTTATGAATATGTGCTGGCTCACACGAAGCAAGCAAAACCGCAAGCATTACCCAGCACAGGAAGACTCTTTTCATATTCCCCCATGCCCCCCTTTCCTGTGAGTATAATAGTTGAAATCAGGGAACATCATGAAACTATTACTCACTGGCTTTGAACCTTTTGGCGGCAGTCCCATCAATCCATCAGCTTTGGTGCTTGATCGAGTCAGAGAAGACCATCTCGATCATACGAGGATATTCACGTCTGTTTTACCCGTCGATGGTGAAACAGCCCCGGTACAACTTATTCATAAAATTGATACAATCCGTCCCGATATAATCCTTTGCCTTGGAGAAGCTCCAGGACGATCTGTAATTTCTATTGAGAGAGTAGCGATCAATCTACTGGATTACAGAATTCCTGACAATGCTAACCGGATTTTTTCTGATCGTCCTGTTATTGAGGGCGCTCCTGCCGCTTATTTTTCGACCCTTCCCGTAAGAGTATTATACGATGCCCTCATCAACCAGAATATCCCGGCAGAATTATCCCTCACAGCTGGCTCTTACCTTTGTAACCAGATATTCTTTCATCTGATGCATCGAGCCTCAGTCGACCCGGGCATCCTGTCAGCCGGTTTCATTCACCTTCCATCACTGCCAGAACAGGTTGTCAAACGACCCAACATGGGCCCTTCCATGAGTCTGGATACGTTAGTCAATGCAATCCACATCATTCTCAAGGTGCTCAATGACCATACTCAGGACATTTTATGAAAAAATATATTGAGAGGGTTCAGCCTTATATAAAATTTAGAAATCTCATCATCATATTTATGGTGATTATCCCCTTCAATATTCTGATTTTCCCGATACTTTCCGAGAATTTCCGCTCAGTTTCCGGAAACTTACAAACGCTGGATGTTCAATTCGGATATTCCCCTGAAGATGCGCTCAATTTCATACAACGGCTTGGAGAAACAGCCCGCCATTTTTATCTTCTCATCGAATGGACAGCCGATCTCTTTTACCCAATTATTTATTCATCTCTTTTTACCCTTCTTTTAGGCCTTCTCTTCAAGGCAGTCCACCTGCAAGATAAGCTTACGGGGCTCCGTTACCTGATTGTCTTACCCGTTTTCATGATGGGTTTTGATTATTCGGAAAATATTCTCCTATCCATTCTCCTGCTCTGGCACAACTCATTATCAGGCTATGGCATGGCGCTGTGGGTAGCATCCTTTGCTTCCATCGCATCCCTCTGTAAGTGGTTAACCGGGGGACTGATCCTGATTACTCTTTTCACAGGTTTTATCCTCTTCACAATCAACATCATTCGCACAAATTCCCTGTCCAGGAGTGAAGAATAATGAAAAAGCTTCGTTGGGGACTTTTATCCACCGCTCATATCAACCGCCGTCTTATACCAGCAATCTGGGCTTCTCAACGAAGCGAGCTTCTTGCAGTTGCCAGCAGAGATATTCAGCGAGCCACAGAATATGCCAGCCAGTGGAATATTCCTCTGGCATTTGGACCTTATGAAGCCATGCTCGACTCACAGGAGATTGATGCGGTGTATGTCGGTTTGCCTAACCATCTCCATGCCCCATGGTCGGTGCGAGCTTTAAAATCAGGCAAACACGTACTATGTGAAAAACCCATTGCCCTGAGTGTGGAAGAACTTAATGAAATGGAAATGGCCAGCCGGGATTCTGGAAAAGTTCTTGCAGAGGCCCTGATGTATCAGTATCATCCACAAACGCAAATGGTACTGGATTTTCTTAAATCCGGAAAAATAGGCAGAGTCCTTCACACCCTGGGGATCTTTACATTTAAACACTCGCGAGATAACGATTATCGCCTATTACCCGACCAGGGAGGAGGTAGCCTTTGGGATATTGGAATTTACCCGATCAGCTTTACCCGAGCCATTTTTCAGAGACTGCCTGATCAGGTTCACGGAACCGAAATACAAGGGGCAACAGGGGTGGATATGAGTTTCTGGGGAGAATTGTTGTATACAGCAAACCAGGGTAGTTCGCAATTTTTCTGCTCCTTTGAAACCCCATATACCACCAGTATGGTTATCTTCGGTGAAACAGGGCGAATTGAGGTTCCTCGTCCATTCACCGGAATGCAAGAAGCGGCTCAAATCTTTGTTTATGACGTAGAAGGAAAACAAACCGTGGTATCTGTGGAAAACAAGGATCCTTACCTGTGTGAAATTGAAGGATTTGAAGCCGCGGTCTTTGGAGAAAAACCATTGACCGTCACCCTGGCTCATTCCAGAGATCATATCCTTATAATCAATGCTTTGAGGAGATCATCACAGACTGGTCACTCCGTGCACCTGGCTGGGTAAAAATGGAAAAGTACGACTATATCATCGCCGGAGGGGGTGCAGCCGGGCTGAGCCTGGCCTATCATCTTCTACACAGCAAACTTCGCGAGCACTCCATCTTAATTGTAGATCGTGATAAAAAGGTAAAAAATGATCGGACCTGGTGCTTTTGGAGCAATCGACCAACTTATTATGATCCGATTTATTATCGATCCTGGCAAAAGCTGGCCGTTATCGCTTCTGATACAAAGAATGTATTTTCATTGGGTTCATACCAGTACTGCATGATCCGAGGAATTGATTTTTATGCTTATACCCGACAGGCGTTAGAGGCCCGAAAAAATATTCGGTTCCTCACGGCATCCGTTGACCAGATCATCGATGGCCCAGAGTACTCGATTGTTGTTGCAAATCATGAATCTTATCTGGCCGACTGGGTGTTTGACAGTCGATTCTCCCCGGATATCATTCAGCAAGGCCCAGGTCGTTGGCACTATTTATATCAACATTTTCGGGGTTGGCTCATTAGAACTGAGCAGGACGAATTTGATCCTTCTACCCCATATCTTTTTGATTTTCGTACCGCTCAGGAAAGGGGCCTGTGCTTCTTTTATGTCCTGCCATTTTCTTCTCAGGAGGCATTAATCGAGTACACCATCTTTTCTGATCTCCTGTTACCCTCTGATGCGTATGATGAGAAACTGAAGCAATATATCCATGACACCCTCATGATCAGCAAATATACGGTTATAGAGGTAGAAAGCGGTGTCATTCCAATGACCGATTATCCTTTTCAAAGAAAACTCGGGAATCGAATCCTTTCCATTGGCACTCGAGGCGGTTTAGTAAAACCATCTTCTGGATACGCATTTTTAAGGATTCAAAATGACTCCGCCGCAATTGTTCGATCATTAGAGAAATACGGACACCCGTTTGGTATTCCCCACTCTCCTTCCAGATACCGATGGTTTGATTCTTTGCTGTTGGAAGTACTTCAACGGGAAAGCAAAGCTGCCTGCCCGATCTTTCTGGATTTGTTTACAAAAAACCCCATAGAAACAATCTTTCGATTTCTGGATGAAACTGGCAACATCGCTGAAAATCTAAAAATATTGGCCTCACTTCCAGCGTTGCCTTTTATGAGGGCTTTGATAAGATTATTGTAACCTGGCAGGGTTTACTGGTTACGTACCTTAATCATCGTCTTGATCCCCACCTCAATCTCGAACGAGAGAAAACTACCGAAAGGCTTCTCATCATGAATGCGCAAATTACCCAGGTTCTTAACCCGATTATCGAAAATGTAGAAAAGGTCATCCTTGGAAAGCGTTCTACCATTGAGTTGCTGTTGGTCGCCATACTGAGCGATGGGCACGTCCTCCTCGAGGATGTACCAGGTGTGGGTAAAACCATGCTCGCCCGGTCTCTCGCAATCAGCCTGGGTGGTCAGTTTAAACGCATCCAATGCACGCCTGACCTTCTTCCCAACGATATTACCGGGGTCTCGGTTTTCAATCAGAAAAGAGGAGAGTTTGAGTTTCATCCAGGCCCTGTTTTTGTCAACATTTTACTCGTTGACGAAATTAATCGTGCAACCCCACGCACACAATCTGCTCTCTTAGAAGCCATGCAGGAAAGGCAAGTCACGGTGGATGGAATCTCCCACCGATTACCAGCGCCATTTCTGGTCATGGCAACCCAGAACCCCATCGAATATGAGGGAACCTTCCCTTTACCTGAAGCTCAACTCGATCGTTTTCTCCTCCGACTTTCAATGGGATACCCTACTCAGGACGAGGAGAAAATGCTCCTTGAAAAGCTTCGTCGAAAACACCCCATCGACCAGCTTTCCCCCGTCACCTCGCCCGAAACAGTATCCAGCCTGCAACAACTGGTCTGGGAAATTCATGTAGATGAGACCTTACAACACTACATCGTTCAGATTGTAAATGCAACCCGTGAGACCCCCGAGTTAGCTCTCGGGGCAAGCCCCCGGGCAAGTCTCTCCCTTTTCCGGGCCAGCCAGGCCCTGGCAGCCATCCGCGGACGAGATTTCGTTCTTCCAGAAGATGTCCAAACCTTGCTCGTTCCTGTTCTTGCTCACCGGTTAATTCTTACTCCAGATGCTGAACTACGTGGGAGGACTCCTTCAAGGATTCTTGAAGACATCCTTGCCAAAATCCCTTTACCCTTAGAGATCAAGCAGAAGTAGCAAACTCATGTCCGAACTGGTCTTGATCGTTGTGGCCATTTTTTTGCTGATCGGTGCCATTACCGGAGAAACCTACCTTCTGGTTTTAGGTTATTTGATGGCAGGTGCTTACCTTTTGGCGCGATGGTGGCCAGGACACTCCCTGAAGAACCTCTCTGCCAGACGGGATTTCCCCGACCATGTTTTTCCAGGAGAGATAATTCCGGTTCAGATCACCATAAAAAACCACAGTATCCTACCGGTTGTCTGGCTTGCAGTTCGAGATTTACACCCCATTGATTTATCAGACGTCCATACTTTTAAACAAGTCATCACACTCTCACCCAAGAAGTCCGTCCATCTCAAATACTTCTTGAAAGCCAATCACCGTGGGTATTTTCCTGTTGGGCCCATGACGTTAGAGACCAGCGACTTGTTCGGCTGGACAAACCCAATTCAGAGTGGAATTCCAGCGAGTTTTCTCACCGTTTACCCAACTGTAATTCCCCTTAAAAATCCTTTCCTGCCTTCGAATTCTCCCATTGGCCTTCTGGCTCATATCCAGCCTCTCTATGAAGATCCCAATCGTGTCGTCGGGAAAAGAGAGTACCAGCAGGGTGATCCCCTCCGGAAGGTGGATTGGAAAGCCACCGCTACTCAACAAAAATTACAGGTAAAAACTTATGAGCCCTCTACTGATCTGGAAACAGTCATCTTTTTAAATCTAGACACCGAAGCCTACCATCCTCGATCGCGTTTTGACGGCCCGGAACTTGCAATTGTAGCTGCGGCGTCTATTGCTGCCTGGTCCGTTAAAAAACGCCAGGCGGTGGGCATCATCACCAACGGGTTGGACATTTTGAACCAGACCGGTCAGATTCGTCCCATAGCCCCTCGAAAGGGGAAACAGCATCTCATGAGGTTGCTGGAATTACTCGCCAGGGTGAAAACGCTTTCCTCCCCAATTCTGGATCTGAACCAAATGATCAATCAATATCGGCAGGAACTTGGCTGGGGGACAACCCTTTTCGTACTTACCGGTTCTGTCGATGAAACCCTGATCCATGACTTGCGTGTTACTCAAAGAATGGGGTTGAAACCCATCGTTATCCTGTGTGGCTGGTTCGTCGAATTGAAGGTTCCCATTCACAACGGCCTGGTATATGAAATTCCAGTTCGAATCCTGAACACCGAAGAAGACTTAAAAGCCTGGTGAATATCGTGAAATCCTCTCAGTCTTTAAACTTTTCGTTTCAGATTCTTCCCTTCACCCAGAGGTTGGTTAATCTTTGTCTGCTTTTTCTGCTGGGATTGGGCTTTACCGGCGCATTAAGTAGAATATTTCCACAAACCAGGTTTCAACATATCCCCTGGTTAATGATCGGAATTGCTCTGGTAGCTCTCTTAACTCATACCCGAACCAGAAGTATGGATACTTCCGAAAGGAATGCGTTTCGCATTTCGGAAGGCATAACCTACCTGGTTGTCCTCAAAGTCATATCAATGATAATCAGCGGCCAAACCAATTTGGTCGAAGCATTTCATCGTTGGCAGGTTCAGTTTCTCGAGTCCATTTTCGACCTCCCGTACATTACTTCACTATTGCCTGGAATGGTCGCCTGGGGTTATACCCTTATCTTTGCCGATCTTTACGATGAATTTGAGGATCGGAGGCAAGATTTTCGATGGGATGAACTGGGAAAAGTACAGAACTCACTCAAAGCAATCCGATCAAAAATGGTAGGCGGGAATGTTGCTTTACTCGTTGCGCTGGTTTTTCTTCTTGCTTTTGCCAACACCCCCATTGACATTCCCAATGTAGTTTCATTACCTTTGACTGTAAAATCCTCCGCCGCAATAGTAATTCTATTTACAGCTTTTCTATTGATCCAACTGGCGATCACCCAGCTATCTCTTCTACGAACCTACTGGGAACATGATCGTTCTCAGATCGATGTCTCGATTAACCGCAAATGGTTAATGTACAGCCTGGTTGTGATGGGTGTTGCTGGCGTCATCTCTTTATTCCTTCCAACCGATTACTCCCGTCAATTTTTCACTTTGTTTCTTTGGTTCAGCTCAATTTTATTTTCTTTCTTTAGCCTTTTATTGTATTTACTGTCTTATCCTTTTCTCCTTCTTTTTCACTTTCTATTTGCTCAGGACGAAAGCTCCCCCTCTCTTCCAGGATTACCAGCCATCCAACCTCCGGTAACCGCCGCCGAGCCTGGCCCACTGCCCCTCTGGTTCGAGATAGCCAAAACCATCATCTTGTGGGGGATCATCCTTGGCATAATATTCATTGCTGGTAAGCGTTTTTTCTCAACCACTTCTACACTGTTTCCAAAAATTAACCGAAAAGTCCTCTTCCAGAAAATGCGGGATTTCTTCAAAGCTCTCTTTCATTTTCTCTTTGGGGTAAAGATCCTGATTCAAGAACAAATTGCCCAGCTAAAATTACAAAGCAAACCCCGCCAGTTGTCTTCAAAACCATCCTTTCGACCATTACGATCTCGTCGCGCCCATAACGCGAGAGAGAAAATATTAAATCTTTACTGTGATTTAGTCGACTTTGCGGGAGATCACGGCCTTCAGAGGTTAAGGAACCAAACACCTTATCAGTATCGCTCTTTCCTTTCGAGCGCACTCCCCGATCTCTCCAGTGAGATTATAGATATCACAGAGATCTTTATAGAAGCAAGATATAGTCTGCACCCACTGGATGAAAATACCGCTTCTCGAATCGCCAGCGAAACACTATTGGTTAAAAAAGCGATCAAACATAACGCGGAGGAATCCCCTTTTAATTCAATTCCGCGTTCCAGTTGACCGAACGATCTTGTCACGGAGCGGGTTTTGTCCCAAAAATTAAATCCCACAACGGTGAACTAACCCCAAAACGAGCATTGGGTGTTTTATAGTGGTGTTGCATGTGGTATCGCTTGAGATATTTCCAGACCCCCCGGCGCATGGGAAAATGGTGAGTGGCATAATGGGTAAGGTCATAAAAAAGATATCCCGCAATAAACCCTGAAAACACCGGCCCTACCCACAATGGCAGCCTTAATATCCAGCCGAAGAGGAGATAAAGCAGCCCATAGGCCATAAAAGCCATGGGAATACTGACCACAGGGGGCATCACCAGACGCGTTTTACATTGAGGTTGCGCGTGATGCACGCCATGAAAGAGAAAAAAAATTCGTTCAGCCCGAGGAGTCTTGGGTTGGTAATGGAAAAGGAAGCGATGTAACGTATATTCTGCAAAAGTCCAGAGAAAAGCACCTGTCAGGAAAGCGATGGGTAAATACCCCCAAGAGCTATTGGGCTGGACTGGCTGAACCACACCCTTTAATAGGAAAAACAATGAAACAGGTACCCAGATGATGACAACTGCAACCGGGCTTATGTGGGTAAAGAATTCCAGAAAGTCCGATTTAAATAACCGAATCGGAACATCGCTGTGATCTATGGGAAAGTGCGCCATTCGATCTCCCTAAGTATATAAAATAGAGTGAATTGGTTAGAGTATAGCAGGAAAGAATAGAAAATCAAGCCGGTTACTTTTGAAAACCTTGACTTTTCACCCCCTCCCCCGTAGAATGAAAGTGAGCTCCGATCAACCGGGAAGAGATTCCTCATTTTTGAGGAACACCGAAGGGGCAAACCTGTCTACCAGGCGAATCTCTCAGGTAAAAGGACCCGGTTATGAACACTCTCTGGAGAGTCGCAAGACACCGAAGGGGCAAGCCCGCTTTTCCGGGTGAATCTCTCAGGTCAAAAACAGAGGGCGCGGTTTTAATCAACCGCGCTTTTCTACTTTAACTTTTCAATCAGGAGGAAACACTATGAATACACCCGCCGATCTGAGATACACCAGGACCGATGAATGGGTTAAGGTGGAAGGAAATATTGCCACCATCGGAGTAACGGATTATGCCCAGGATGCCCTTTCAGATGTAGTGTTTTTCGAGGCCGTGGTCAGTGTTGGAGATGAAATACGTGCCGGTGACCATATAGCTACTCTGGAATCGGTCAAAGCCGCCGCAGAGGTCAACTCTCCGGTTACCGGGAAGGTCGTCGCGATCAACGAAAATCTGGCAAGTTCTCCTGAGCTTGTAAACTCAGACCCATACGGTGCGGCCTGGATGCTTAAAGTCGAGTTGTCAGATCCTTCTGAAACAGCAAAACTATTAGCGCCTGAAGAATACGATCAATATTGCCAGACCAGGAGCCATTAATGTTCGCCCCACATACTCCCTCAGAGAGGGAAGAAATGCTCAAGGTCATCGGAGTATCGTCTATCGATGACCTGTTTCGTGATGTGCCAGAAAACTTTCGTTATCCACAGTTAAACCTTCCACCTGCGCTAACCGAAATGGAGGTTGTGGCGGAGCTAAACGAAATAGCGATGAATAACCTGCCCGCCAGTGAAATGCCCTGTTTCCTTGGCGCCGGGGCATATCGTCATTACATACCTGCAGCAGTGGATGCATTACTTCAACGGGGAGAATTTTTTACAGCGTATACCCCCTACCAACCCGAAGTCTCACAGGGAACTCTCCAGGCGATTTTTGAATATCAAACCCTGATCACCGCCCTCACCGGAATGGATGTGGCCAACGCATCTCATTACGATGGCGCAACCGCTGCGGCTGAAGCCGTCATCATGGCGTATCACAACTTCCGCGGGAAACGCACCCAGGCGGTCGTTTCTCCATCTCTTCATCCCCAATACCGCCAGGTGATTCGTACCTATACCCAGGGATATTCCGGTTTTTCCATCGTTGGAGATGAACTTGCTGCAACCGAGCCGTTGACCGGACCAGATACCCTGCTGGCAAAAATCAACGAGAATACAGCCATCGTCATCGTGCAATACCCCGACTTTTTCGGGCGAATTTATGACTACACGCAAATCGCTGCCGCGGCTCATGCTGCAGGTGCTCTTTTCTGCGTGGCGGTCAATCCCATTGCACTCGGCTTGCTCAAACCTCCTTCCGAATTTGGGGCTGATATTGTTGTCGGCGAAGGGCAACCCCTGGGAATTCCATTGTCCTACGGTGGTCCATATCTTGGCATTCTGGCGGCTCGCAAAGAATACGTCCGGAAACTGGCTGGCCGTCTGGTTGGTGAAACCATTGACGCTGATGGGAAACGGGCTTATGTGCTCACTTTAACCGCTCGCGAACAACATATCCGCCGTGAAAAAGCTACCTCCAACATTTGCACCAATCAAGGGCTTATGGCCCTGGCATCAACCATCTATCTGAGTCTGCTGGGAAAAACCGGTCTCCGTCAAGTAGCTGAGTTATGCTATCACAAAGCACACTATGCCGCCGCTCAGATTTCGAAAATCCCGGGTTTTCAGGTGTACTCAGATACCCCCTTCTTCCATGAATTTATCGTTCAGTGTCCCGCCCCGGTAGAAGAAATAAACGATTTTCTTTTTGAAGAGGGTATCCTTGGTGGTTATGATTTGAGCCAGGACTATCCTTCATTGCCCAATGCAATGTTAGTTGCGGTAACCGAGCTGACCGGTAAAGAGGATATTCATGCCCTCTGTAAAGCTCTGGAGGAATTCCATGCCTGAACCAACCATCTTTGAACTATCATCACCTGGTCGCACCGGGGTTACCTTCCCGACCTCTGACGTCCCCGAATCTCCCTTGCCAGTAGATTTTTTACGCTCCGATTTGCCGCTTCCAGAAATGTCGGAGGTGGACGTCGTTCGTCATTTCACCCGATTATCAAAACTGAACTATAGCATTGACCAGGGGATTTACCCGCTGGGTTCATGTACCATGAAATACAATCCCAGGGTCAACGAGATGGTGGCTCGCTTTTCGGGATTCACCCAAACACACCCCCTTCAACCTCTGGAAACTGTTCAGGGCAATTTATACCTGATGTATTTACTTCAGGAATGGTTGAAAGAAATTGGCGGATTTGCCGGAGTTACCTTGCAACCGGCGGCCGGCGCTCAGGGAGAACTCACCGGTATTCTTATCATGCGTGCCTATCATGTGGACCGGGGAGATACCCGTCGCACCCGAATTCTCATTCCAGACTCCGCTCATGGCACAAATCCAGCCTCCTCGGCAATGAGTGGTTACGAGGTAATTAATATCCCCACCGATCCCCGGGGAAATATCGACTTGAATTTCCTGCAGTCCGTCTGTGATGATCGGGTCGCAGGAATAATGATCACCAACCCCAACACCCTTGGTTTATTTGATCAAAACATCATTCCTGTCATCCAGGCAGTCCATCGAGTCGGCGGATTGGTCTATGGGGATGGAGCCAATCTTAATGCTCTCCTGGGGATAGCTCGACCTGGCGACCTGGGAATCGATATTATGCATTTCAACCTCCATAAAACCTTTGCCACACCCCATGGAGGTGGAGGCCCTGGTTCAGGGCCAGTAGGTGTTGCTGCTTCTCTGGTTGACTTTCTCCCTGGCCCAATTGTCAGCATGGTTGAAGAAGGTGATGAAGACATTCCCCCCTTCTTCGGGTTCGTTCAACCGGCAAAATCTATCGGAAGGGTAAAATCCTTCTTTGGGCACTTTGGTATGATGGTGCGGGCTTTCACGTACATCGCCATGCATGGGCCAGAGGGATTACGCAAAGTTGCAGAGAATGCGGTTTTAAATGCCAATTACCTCCTTGCCCGCCTGCGAAACACTTATCACGTTCCGTATGACCGAATCTGCATGCACGAGTTTGTCCTTGAAGGTCGTTGGAAGGAAGTGCCAGAAATTATCGCCCTGGACATTTCGAAAAGATTAATGGATTATGGCATTCACCCTCCCACCAATTATTTCCCATTAATCGTTCATGATGCGCTAATGATTGAGCCAACCGAAACCGAGTCAAAAGATTCCCTGGATTATTTTGTTGACGCGATGGAAAAGATCGCATTCGAGGCCAGAACCCATCCCGAATGGCTCAAGGAAGCTCCTCATCAAACCCCGGTTCGTCGAGTAGACGAAGTCAAGGCGGCTAAAGAACTGGTTTTGTGCTGCCAGCCAATCGATCGAGAATAGTTTCAGGTAAAAAAATGGGCGGGAAACAAACCCGCCCATTACATTTTCATTACAGTTTATAACTGGCATAGAAATCGTTAATCAGGGAACTGTATAATCTTGAAAAGTCGTCGATTTAATTTTTTTACCGCGAAAGGAGGTGGTGGCTTTATGTGCAAAGCCCGGCTAGAGAATGGCCAGGGTCTTCTTGAATACGCACTTATTATTATGCTTGTTGTCATTGTAGTCATTGTCGTCCTGGCCTTGCTCGGTCCCAAAATCGGTGAAATGTTTAGCAATGTCGTTCTTCAAATTTAAAAAAGGCTTTCAATCCAGACCCATTATGACTGTTCAGAGAGGCATTCGGGAAAAGGAACTCGAGTGCCTTTCTGTATTTTTTCAAAGAGTTTCATTCTTTCTTGCCATGAGACCTTCATCAGTGTATGATTATCAAACATTCTGCTCGCGAGGAATTTTGTGGAAATTGAAGATTTTCGCCATGTCCGCCATTTTCCGGGAACAGAGGGAAATCCTTTTGACCGCTGGCTTCGGGTATTGGAAGATTTACAAAAGCTCCCTGCTGTGATCTTCCTTCTCATTTTATTTTTTATCTCCTGGCTTCCTTTGCATCATGAGCCCACCAAAGCTCTCCTCCTCTTTATATTTTTTTCTTCCGATTGGCTCTCTTTGTCCCTCTTGCCACGTTTCAACCGATCATTTGGTCCCCCGCGTCCTCCGACCCTCCTATTAGCCTTATTTCGGCTTCCCTTTGCATTCGTTCCTTTACCGTTTTATCTCATCTTCCAATTAACAGGCAGTCTTCTCGTATTTTATGGTTTCTGGATTGAACCCCATCGATTAACCCTGACAAAAGAGAAACTTGTTACGCCCAAACTACCAGCCGATTTTTCACTGCGCCTTTTACACCTGGGTGATCTTCACATAGAACGCATAACCCAGCGCGAAATAAAGCTCAATAAGTTAATCCAAAACCTGCAACCTGATCTCATCTTATTCTCTGGCGATATCCTTAATCTTTCTTATCTGGAAGATCCACAGGCCATTCAGGATGCAATCAAGGTCATTTCTGAGTGGAAGGCTCCACTAGGGGTATTCCTGGTGTCAGGGAGCGAAGCGGTTGATCTGGCTCACGTCATTCCATCTCTAATTAATCAGACCGGCCACACCTGGCTAGATAATCAGGTCATCACACTCGAACACCGGGGAGCCTCTTTTGATTTGATTGGAATCACCTGTTCTCACCGTCCTTTCGTCGATGCTCCGATTCTTGAACATTTACTCAGTGAATTACCGGATCGGTTCCGGATTCTCCTTTACCATAGCCCCGACCTTGCCCCCAACGCAACGAAGATGGGGATTGACCTGCAATTATCCGGGCATACACATGGCGGACAAATTCGTTTCCCATGGATCGGCGCCTTTTTCACCGCCTCTCTATATGGGCGCAAATTTCAATCTGGCCGCTATTCCCTGGATTCAATGACTCTTTATATCACCAGGGGAATTGGGCTGGAAGGAAAAGCTGCTCCCAGGGTGAGATTCCTTTGCCCGCCAGAAATTATCTTATGGGAAATAACTGGAAAAACCAGTAATTCAAACACGAGGTGAACAACATGACGTCCATAACAACCAGACCTCAACAATGGATAGATATCCAGTTAACTTCTTCCGTGGAAGGTGCCGTCCCATGGTTAATCCGACCATTTCTTGCATCGGAACAACCTTCCATCAGCGAACCCGGTAAAAATCCTGGCGACATCCTTGTAGAAAAGGGTGAAAATGCCCTTACCCTTTGGGTTTCATTAGGGATGGCCAGTAAACTATCACCCCAGGTAATCCGTAATGCGGGAGGTTCTGCCGGAAAATGGTTGCTTTCCGGAAATGCCGATTCTGTGGCCCTCTACTCCCAGGATTTTGAAGCAATCTCGATCGAAGAAGCACTCCTCCTTTTTATTGAGGGTGTCAAATTGGGGGCTTATCGGTTTAATCGATATAAAACCGGAGAGAATCTTTCTCCTCGCATTACCTTGAAAATCATCACGGATCACAATCAGGCTCTGGAAGAAGCCATCCATAAGTTGAATATTGTGACCGATTCGGTTTTGTTAGCCCGTGAATGGGGACATGAACCTGCCAATGTGATAAATCCCCCCCGGCTTGCCGAACTGGCACAGACTCTCGCACACGAATACGGACTGAAATGTACCATCCTCGATGAGAAAGACCTTCAAGAAATGAATGCCGGGGCTATTCTCGCCGTCGGAAAAGGAAGCCAGACGTCCCCTCGCCTGATCATCCTCGAATACCCTGGAAAAGCTTCTCAGAAACCCCTGGTACTGGTCGGCAAAGCATTAACCTTCGATTCTGGAGGGCTCTCTCTAAAAGACACCAACAACATTCAGGGGATGAAATATGATAAATGTGGGGGAATTGCTGTTTTGGCAACTATGGTTGCAGTAACGCGCCTCGGGCTGGAACAACCAGTGATTGGCGTCATCGGAGCGGCCGAAAACATGATTTCCGAAAACGCCTACCGGCCAGATGATATCGTCTCTACGCTCTCAGGCAAGTCAGTAGAGATCATCTCAACGGATGCAGAAGGCAGGCTCGTCCTTGCCGATGCTCTCACTTTTGTACAAAAGCAATTTCAACCTTCGGCGATCATCGACCTCGCTACTCTTACTGGAGGTGTCATTGTTGCCCTGGGGCGCGTTCGGGCTGGATTAATGGCAAATAACGATCACCTCGCTCAGACTCTGTTACAGGCCGGGAAAGATACAGGTGAATTGCTCTGGCAATTGCCCCTCGATGAAGAATATGACCAACTGACTAAAGGCGATGATGCGGATTTAAAAAATTCCGGTGGACGAGAAGCTCATCCCATCCTTGGAGGAATCTTTTTAAAGCAATTCGTGGATGACTCGATTCCCTGGGCTCACCTTGACATCGCTGGAATGGCCGATACCCCTAAAGATTTACCCTGTTGCCCAAAAGGGGCAACAGGTTTCGGAGTTCGACTTTTGGTTCATTTTATACAAAAACTTACATGAAAACCTTTCACTTCATAGAATGCAGCCGGTGAAAACAACCCGGAAGCTCACCTATGGTATAATCCAATCCCGCAAGGGGAAGTGCTGGAATTGGCAGACAGGCATGATTTAGGATCATGTGCCGAAAGGCGTACGGGTTCAAGTCCCGTCTTCCCCATTGTATCTATACCACACATACAACAGGAAGGCTACCTTGAAACTCGAAATTATTGATCGTGACGATCACCAGAAGCAAGTAATTGCAGAAATTGACAACGAATCATTTGAGCGATTTAAACACCAGGCCGCCAGAAAAATTTCGAAAGAAATTCGCATTCCAGGTTTTCGCCCCGGAAAAGCCCCTTACGATGTAATTCGTCGGGTCGCCGGAGATAAAGCCATCCAGGACGAAGCCGTCGAATTGATGTTGAAAGAAATATATCCAAAAATCCTGGAAGAAGCCGGGATTGATCCGTATGGCCCGGGGAAAATTGATGAAATTCTCAGCCTCGACCCGCCCAAGTTTTCATTTATCATTCCATTGAACCCTTCTGTCGAATTGGGGAATTATAAAGAAATCCGGCGTGAATATAATGAGCCCGTGATCACCGATGAAAAAGTAGAAGAGGTGATCGAACGTCTCCGCCGCCGCATGGGGGTCGCTATTCCAGTGGAAAGGCCTTCTCAACCCGGGGATTTAGTTGCCATAAAAATGTCAGCTCGCTTATTGAATCCCGAAGAGGGGGAAGAAGCCGTCCTGATTGAAGAAAACACCTTCGAAATGGTCGCGGGAATGCCAGAAGATCATACCGATGAGAATGGAAATGAGTGGCCTTTCCCGGGGTTCGTCAATGAATTGGTTGGTTTGCAGGCCGGAGAAAAGAAGACTGTTCTCCATACATTCCCTGAAGACGATTCCGATGATGATCTTTCCGGAAAGGAAGCCGAATTCGTCATCGAGGTTGAGAGCGTCAAGGAAATTCAAAAGCCGCAGCTGGATGATGATTTTGCAAAAACAGTTGGCGGTTTCGAGACTGTAGAAAATTTACGCAAGACCATCCGGAATCAGCTCCAGGACAGCGAAACCAGCAAATATAACCAGGAATATTTCCAGGCTCTCATCGAAGAACTGGTGAACGGTGCTACAGTCCAGTATCCGCCTGTTGCCCTCGAGGAAGAAATTGAGCACGTTTTGTCTCATTTCCTCCAGGATTTACAACAGGAAAAGATGGATTTCGATACTTACCTGAAGACGCGCGAATTAAGCCGGGAAGAATTCATTGAACAAGAAATTAAACCCGTCGCAGAAAGACGCTTAAAACGCGATTTGGTGTTAGAGGAATTCGCCACCAGAGAAAATCTCCGTTTCCGGCCGGAGGAACTTGTATCCATTTACAACATGGCACGCGAACAGGCACGTTCTAACGATCTGTTTCGTACCTTCCGAAAAGGGAAAATGGATACCCGCACCTTAACCGATACTCTTGCCCGTTCGACCATTAATGAGTTATTTAACCAGCGATTAACCTCCCGGTTGCGGGCCATCGCCACCGGTCAGGCAGAGCTTGCCCAAAATACCACTCAATCCGAGCCTGGAGAAACCGCAACGAATGAACAAACAGTAGCCTCTCCTGAACCAGAGGTGAACGAATCCGAGCAGGCTACTCCAGGGGTCGAATCGGATCTTTCCCAATCAACCGTCCAGGAATAACGCCCTTTATGAGCTTGAAGGAGTGCTCATGCCAAACCTGAATTTTTCATCCGTCATCCCCATGGTGATCGAATCATCAGCCCGGGGAGAACGTGCCTATGATATCTACTCGCTCCTGTTAAAGGAGAGGATTATCTTTCTGGGCACGCCTATAGACGATCAAGTTTCTAATCTGATCGTCGCTCAGCTACTTTTCTTGAGTCGGGAAGATCCCGATAAAGATATTCAGATGTACATTAACTCGCCCGGGGGGCTCATTTATGCGGGCCTGGCGATTTATGACACCATGCGAATGATCCCTAATCGGATTAGTACCGTTGCAGTTGGTGTCACCGCATCATTTGGCACCGTTCTTCTGGCTGCTGGTTCAAAAGGCCAGCGATATGCGCTTCCCCATGCAACCATTCACATGCATCAACCGCTGGGAGGCGCTCAAGGGCAGGCAACGGATATTGAAATTCAAGCAAGAGAAATCCTCCGCCTGAAATCCATGCTCAATGATATCCTCGCTAATGCCACAGGGCAACCCATGGATGTGATTGAACGTGACACTGAGCGAGATTTTTACATGGATGCCTACCAGGCAGTCGAGTACGGCGTGGTAGATAAAGTTCTGGAAACTCCGCAAAAGTAGGCCGGTTCGTTCCTGTTCTATTCGACTACTAAAGCCCAAGCCGGATACGGATATCCGGCTTGGGCTTCGATAAAGTACGAAAGGGATATATGGATTTTTCAGAAATTAGAGGGGTAATTCTGGATATGGATGGTGTCCTGTGGCGAGGGGACTATCCTTTAGTAGACTTGCCCGGCTTCTTTGCCCGGTTAAAGTCTCTCGGTCTAAAGATAGTCCTCGCCACCAACAACTCAACCCGAAGCGTCCCCCAGTATTTAGAAAAACTCAGGGGCTTTGGAGTTATGCTGGGCCCCGAAAATATCGTGACATCTTCAATGGCAGCTTCCAGTTATTTAAGCCAGAAATACCCTTCTGGAGCGCCAGTTTACGTGATTGGAGAGGTTGGCCTCAAAGATACCCTCCGCGAATGGGGATTTCACTATTCTGAGGCCGAGGATGTTGTCGCCGTAGTCGCCGGTCTAGATCGCAACTTAAATTACAATATCCTCACCAAAGGTGTACAATTAATTTATCATGGTGTTGAATTTATCGGCACCAATCCCGATCGGACATTCCCCTCTCCTTCCGGTCTGACCCCGGGAACCGGTGCCCTGCTTGCGTTCATCCAGGCTGCCACCGGGAAAAACCCTGTTGTGATGGGAAAACCGGAACCCTATCTTTTCCAGCTCTCTCTCCAGCGTATGGAGCTGTCTTCGTCTCAGGTATTGGTCGTTGGTGATCGACTCGATACAGACGTCCTCGGGGCACAGCGGATTGGCTGTAAGAGTGTACTCGTTCTAACGGGAGTAACCACACCTCAGGATATCCATCCCCCACATTCTGTGCAATCCATCCTCCCCGACTTTATCCTCAACAATGTCGATGAACTGCCCAACCTGATCTCCAATCCCCATAAGGTCTAATATGAAAGACCGTCCACGGTTAATTTACGACTTAAGTTTTAACGACCTTCTGGGTCTGATGCAGCAATGGGGATTGCCTCGCTACCGGGCCGTTCAAATCTGGGAAGGACTGTATCGTTCTCTCTGGAAGAGTCCGGATGAATTTATCACCTTGCCCGGGAATTTGCGTGAACGACTATCTCAAGAATTCACCTTTCAGGCGCTTCTGCCTGGTGCCGAGTTACATTCATCCGACGGCGAGACCATAAAGACCCTATTTCACCTCCGAGATAACCATGCCATCGAGGCAGTTCTAATGCGGTATAAAACCCGCCGAACGCTTTGCATTTCCACGCAGGCTGGATGTGCCATGGGATGCGTCTTTTGTGCAACCGGGCAAATGGGGTTTAAACGTAATCTTTCCTCCGGTGAAATCATTGAACAGGTGCTTTACTACGCCCGTCAGCTCAAGGCACATGGAGAAGCAGTATCGAATATCGTCATTATGGGAATGGGAGAACCCTTTCATAACTACGAAGAGACCCTTCGAGCTATCGACTGCCTTAACCACCCGGAAGGATTTAACCTTGGCGCTCGCCGTTTCACCATTTCGACGGTAGGAATCATCCCCATGATTCGAAAGTTTACTCAGGAAAATCGTCAGGTGAACCTGGCAGTCAGTCTTCATGCTGCCGATGATGAGACCCGTTCATCGTTGTTGCCAATCAACAAAAAATATCCCATCTCAGAATTGATTTCTGCCTGCCGCGATTATGTCTCCCAGACTCATCGACGAATTACCTTTGAGTGGGCATTGATTCGTGATGTTAATGACACCCCCGAGCAAGCTCATAAATTGGCCAGTCTTCTGAAAGGATTACTCTGCCACGTCAATGTCATCCCCCTTAATCCCACTCGCCGTTACCAGGGAGAAGCCACCACACGCGAGAGAGCAGAAATGTTTTGTGAAATTCTCAGTCAGGCCGGCATCCCCTCCACCATTCGCCTGCGCCGTGGCATTGATATTCAGGCTGGATGCGGGCAGCTGGCAACCCAAAACACCTCCATTGAAGGATGATATAATTTCGGCCAATGGCAACTACATTCTTTTCACGCTGGAAAACAGGGCTGGAGCGCACTCGAAAAGTTGCGTTTGGTCGTTTGTCTCAGCTCTTCGGGGCAACAAAAATCACTGAAGATATATGGGACGAACTTGAAGCCATCCTCATTCAGGCAGATCTCGGCGTAAATATCACCCAGCAAGTCATCGCCACCTTACATAAACGCGTTTTCGATGAAGGACTTACCCAGCCAGCCGATCTCCAGAAGGCTTTACAGGAAGAATTACTCCAGCTACTTGAACCCGCTCCACATTTGGATTTTTCCCATGAGCATCCCGCTGTGATTCTTCTGGTCGGGGTAAACGGATCAGGGAAAACAACCACCGCTGCAAAACTGGCCGCACTGTTTACCAGTCAGAAAAAGAGTGTCATCCTTGCCGCGGCTGACACCTTTCGGGCAGCTGCTGTGGATCAGCTCCAGGTTTGGGGAGAAAGGCTCAAGGTGCCGGTAATTGCCGGGCAACCCAATGCCGACCCTGGCGCCGTCGCTTATGATGCTGTTCAGGCGGCCATTGCCCGTAAAGCAGACTACCTGCTTGTAGATACAGCAGGACGCCTTCACACCCGGACAAACCTGATGGAGGAGTTAAAGAAAGTCTATCGTGTCATTGGTAAAGCCTTACCCGGAGCACCCCATGCCACCTGGTTGGTTTTGGATGCCACCACCGGTCAAAACGCATTGAACCAGGCCAGGTCATTTAAAGAGGCTGTGAATGTTACCGGGATCATCCTCACGAAACTGGATTCCTCAGCTCACGGGGGAATGGCATTTGCCATTCAAAATGAACTGCATCTACCCATCCTGTACGCCGGACTCGGTGAAAAACCCGATGATCTCCAGGTTTTTGACCGACAGGCTTTCGTGGAAAACATCTTTGAACCCAGATAGGCCCTGGAGGACTCATGCAAGATTTAGTTGAACGTTTACAGACCATCCAGAAAAAACTCCTTGCGCTTCAGGAGCATCTTTGACTTAGCCAAAAAACAGGAAGAAATTACCCGGCTGGAATCCAGGACTGAAGACATTCACCTGTGGGATGACCCTGCGGAAGCCCAAAAGGTGATGAAAAGACTTTCTGCCTTGCGCGACGAGGTGGAACAGTGGAACACTTTAAATCAGAGAATACATGACGCCCTGGAGCTGGCTCAGCTTGATGATGAGAGCATTCGCAGCGAATTAGAACAGGAATCCACCCACCTGGAAGATACAATCGCTCGATTAGAAATTCAAATCCTCCTCGGTGGAAAATATGATCGTGGGAATGCTCTGCTTTCCATCAATGCCGGCGCAGGCGGCACAGACTCACAGGATTGGGCCGCTATGCTCCAGCGAATGTATCTGCGATGGTGCGAACGGCGCGGTTACCAAACGGAGATCCTTGACCTTACAGAAGGAGAAGAAGCAGGGATCAAGTCCGTAACCATTGCAGTTAATGGGCCTTACGCCTACGGGTATTTAAAGGCTGAAAAAGGTGTACATCGCCTGGTCAGGCTCTCGCCTTTCGACGCCGCACATCGCCGGCATACCTCCTTTGCTCAGGTTGAGGTTTTACCGGAATTGGAAGACGACGATACTGCCATACAGATCAACCCCGACGATTTACGCATTGATATTTACCGATCATCCAGTGCAGGGGGACAGAACGTCCAGAAAAACGCCACCGCTGTTCGCATCACCCATCTGCCGACCGGCATAGTCGTTTCCTGCCAGAATGAACGGTCACAAATGCAGAATCGTGAAAATGCCATGCGTGTCTTGAGGGCAAAACTGGCCGAATTACAGCGAGAAGCTCAGGAGCGTCAGATGGCTGAACTGCGCGGAGAGTATATCAAGGCAGAATGGGGCAGCCAGATTCGCTCCTATGTGTTACATCCCTATCAGATGGTCAAAGACCATCGCACAGATTTTGAAACCGGCAACACCCAGGCAGTGCTTGATGGGGAAATCGACGGTTTTATTGAAGCTTATTTACGATCTTCCATTCGTTCCGAAACCTGATGCCCACGCTGAAAGCAATTCTTTTTGACTTCGACGGCGTAATCATCGATTCAGAAACCCCGGAATACCAGATCTGGCAAAGCACCCTTGCCAGATTTGGTGTTCGTTTACCTCTCCATGAATGGGCCCGTGGTGTTGGGTCTTCCATCGAAGCCTTTGATCCACTCACCTATCTCGAGGAAAAAATCGGCCACGCAGTCGATCGCCAGGCCCTCCTCCAGGAACATAAAACGAAGCTAATGAAAGCATTGCAAGACCAACCTCCGTTACCTGGAGTGCAAGAAACCATCCTGAATGCTTGTCGTTTGGGTTTGCGTTTGGCCATTGCATCAAGTTCATCCAAAACCTGGGTAACCTCACATCTGGAAAAATTAGGGTTCATTTCCTGTTTCCATGCAATTTGCACCCGGGAAGATGTGCCTGAAGTTAAGCCAGCACCCCATTTATATAACCTCGCACTTTATCGTTTGGGTGTACACGCTTCAGAAGCGATTGTCATTGAAGATTCGCCCAACGGGATTCTTGCCGCAAAACAGGCAGGAATTTTTTGCATTGCCGTTCCTAACCCTGTCAGCTCTCAACTCGACATATCGGGTGCAAACCTCATCTTGCCCTCCCTGGAGCACTTAGACCTTAGCCGTTTCCAGCTACCAGACGAATGAAGTCCCTCCCCGATCGTTTCAATTTACTTTTTGCCCCTTATACGGTCTTGCAAATCAACACAAAAGGTGAGTATATTTAACCAACCTGGAAGTACCGGTGGGATAAAACATGGGCATTGATGATTTATTGAAAAGCCTGCCAGAACAATACACAGCGGTGGATCGCGAATTGATCCAACGCGCCTATCAGTTCGCCGAATCAGCCCATGAAGGCCAGAAGCGTCTTTCAGGTGAGCCTTATATCACCCATTGCCTGGCCGTCGCCTCGATTCTGGCCGATCTTCGCGTTCCGCCGGTCATCATTGCCGCTGGCCTGTTACATGATACCGTTGAAGACACCAAAGTAACCCTGGAGGACATCCGGTCTGAATTTGGAGATGAAATTGCTCGCCTGGTTGATGGTGTTACCAAACTGAGTAATTTGCCCAGGGTCTCCCGTGGCGATCAGCTCTACACCGAACAGAAAGAAGGAGAACCTGCCGAACCTGAAGCTGCCGATACTGATTTTGCTGATGATACACGCCGAAAACAACTAGCCCAGGAAACTTTACGAAAAACCTTCCTGGCCATGGGAGAAGATATCCGTGTAGTGCTTATTAAACTGGCTGATCGCCTTCACAATATGCGCACTCTCTGGTATATGCCAGAGCATAAGCGGAAGCGTATCGCTCAAGAGACTTTGGATATTTTTGCCCCACTGGCAAATCGTCTGGGTATCTGGCAAATCAAATGGGAACTGGAAGACCTGAGCTTTCGACACGTCAATCCGGAGAAATATAAAGAAATCGCCGAGTTACTCTCTCAGCGTCGCGCCGATCGAGAGAAACAGGTGACAGAAATTATTAATCACCTGAAGACCACGCTGGAACAGGCAGGAATCACGGCCGAAATTTCTGGCCGCCCCAAGCACATCTATTCCATATATCGAAAAATGCAGGAAAAATCGCGGCCCTTTGATATGCTCATGGACCTTCGCGGGGTACGCCTGATCGTTCCAACGACCCAGGATTGCTATTCAGCCCTTGGCGTCATTCATACCCATTGGCGGCCTATCCCCCATGAGTTTGATGATTACATTGCCGCTCCAAAAGATAACAACTACCAGTCCTTACATACTGCAGTGATTTATGATGATGGGAAGCCCCTGGAAGTTCAAATTCGCACACCGGAGATGCACCAGAACGCTGAATATGGTATTGCAGCTCACTGGCGGTATAAAGAAAAAAGCGGGCGCATTGGTGAAGAATATGAACAACGCGTGAACCTGCTTCGGCGATTAATGGACTGGCGTCAGGAAGTGACCGACGCCGCCGAATTTATGGACGGGATGAAGACAGACGTCTTTCAAGACCGGGTTTATGTCTTCACCCCGCGCGGTGACATCATCGATTTACCTCAAGGCTCTACCCCCATTGATTTTGCCTACCACGTCCACACCGAAATTGGCCATCGCTGTCGCGGCGCTAAGGTGAATGGTCGCCTGGTGACCCTGGATTATGAGTTGAAAACCGGCGATCAGGTCGAAATCCTCACCGCCAAACACGGTGGGCCCAGCCGTGATTGGTTGAATGCCAACCTTGGGCTGGTAAAAACCCAACGCGCTCGCGCCAAAATTCGCAGTTGGTTTAAATGGCAGGACCGGGAACAAAACCTCACCCAGGGTAAGAACATCCTTGATCGAGAACTCCGACGCCTTGGGATTGAGATAGACATCGAAAAATTGGCCCGGGCATTTGACTTCCGCACCCCGGAAGAGCTTTACGTGGCCATTGGCTGTGGCGACATTACGATCGGGAAAATCGTCAACAAAATCATCGATCTGGGGAAAGAAAAAGTTTCTGATCCATTGCTCGTTCCCCATCCAGCACTTGACGAAAGTAAAGTGCAGCAAGCAACAGTTACGGTACTGGGTCTTAAGGGGATCCTCACGACCTTCGCCCGGTGTTGCAAACCCGTTCCCGGGGACGAGATCATCGGTTATATTACCCGGGGGCGCGGTGTCACCATCCATCGGCAGGATTGCCCCAATATTCTCAGCCTTCACGAACGAGATCGCATCATTCGAGTCTCCTGGGGTTCGGCACCTAAAACCTACCCTGTGCCGGTTGAAATTAAAGCCTATGATCGCCAGGGATTAATGGGAGATATTTCCACAATCCTGGCTGAAGAAAACATTAACATTTTAGATGTCAATCTTAAGGTCAGCCACCATCTGGCAAATTTACGTCTGGTTTTGGAAGTGGGTGATATTGCTCAACTCAGCCGGGTACTGACCCGAATCGAAAATTTACCCAACGTCACCGAAGCTCATCGGGTTAAGCCCGGATAAGCATGAGTTTTCCAATGTCAATGAAAGCAGATGCCATGGGCAAGCTTCTATCAGTCAGAGAGGCACAAGAACAAATCATCGGGCATTTTACACCGTTGTCATCCATCGAAATCCCATTACCGGATGCCCTCGGCCGTGTACTGGCAGAACAGATCATTGCCCCTTTGGATTCACCATCTTTCTCAAATTCAGGAATGGATGGATTCGCCGTAAAAAGCGCAGACGTCTCTTCTGCTTCTTCAACAAATCCGATAACCTTAAAATTAATTGGGGACATTCCAGCGGGCTCTTCCCCTGTAAAAAACATTGAAGTCGGGCAGTCAGCTCGAATCATGACTGGAGCCCCTCTCCCTTCAGGGGCTGATGCGGTTGTTCCGGTTGAATATACTGATGCTTACCTCCCAGAAATGAACCGGTCAGTTCAGAATTTACCGGAGGTAGTCCGCATCTATCGCCCCGTAAAACCCGGAGAATATGTTCGTCACCAGGGTCAAGATTTTCGAAAGGGAGAGAAGATTTTTGAACCCGGCAGGAAATTATCACCTCAAGATATTGGATTGCTAGCGTCGCTTGGCTACACGAAAACAAAAGTTCATAAACAACCGAAAGTAGCCCTGTTTTCCTCCGGCGACGAGCTTCGTCTCCCCGGCCAGGCCCTTGAATACGGCCAGATTTATGATGCTAATCGTTTTCTCCTTTATGGGTTGTTGATCCAATCAGGCGCACAGATCCTTTCCGTGGAGACTCTCCCCGACGACCCATTCATCATCGAACAGTCCCTGGACAGAGCCATCCAATTCCATCCCGATTTCATTCTCACTTCCGCGGGGGTCTCAGTCGGTGCGTATGATTTCGTCAAACAGGTCATTCAAACCCACGGCCATCTCGATTTGTGGCGGGTCAATATGCGTCCGGGAAAACCTCTAGCTTTTGGATCCTACCGGGGCATACCAGTGATTGGGTTACCGGGGAATCCTGTGTCTTCATTTGTAGGTTTTTTAGTGTTCGTACTCCCCATATTAAGAAAATTGCAAAACCTTCAGCCTTTCTTACGTACCATCCTCCTGGCCACCCTGCAAGAAGAAGTGTCATCCGATGGTCGAGAAAGTTACTTGCGGGCTCGTCTTGATCAAACCAATCCTGCAGAACCCAAAGTTTTTCTTGAGGGTCACCAGGGATCGGCGAATCTTTATGCTTTAACCCGTGCAAATGCTTTACTGATTCTTCCGTCTGGAGTAAAATCGCTTCCTGCAGGTGCAAAGGTTGAAGTATGGCCACTGGATAACATGATCCGATGAACCTTAACCAAACCCTTAAAAATGTCTCCATTTTATCGGCATTCATTGGCTGGGTTGATTCAAGTTATCTTGCCTGGGTAAAATGGACAAATTCAACGGTTGCTTGCCTTCCAAACCTTGGTAACTGCAACGCAGTAAATAGCAGCCGCTTTTCGCAAATCTTTGGGATACCCATTGCATTCCTGGGGGGAGTGGCCTACTTACTGATCCTGGTCTTTCTACTTTTGGATAAAGTGGGACACCGCTCTAATCAAACTTTCTTACTGGCTATTTTCGGTTTGAGCCTGGTTGGGGTGTTGTTTTCAGCGTACCTTACCTATATCGAAATTGCCGTACTAAAGGCAATTTGCCCTTATTGTGTATTATCGGCAATAACCATTTTGCTGATTTTTATCTGTACCTTGGTACGAATAAAAACTTTTGGATAGTTTGATCTCTATAACTGGAGGATCTCATGCCCCGTATTCGATGTCGCTACCTCGACTGTGTCTTCCTCGACGAAGGTTATTGTAGCGCTGCCCTGGTTGAAATTGACCCGGATACCGGCTGCAACACTTATAGCCCGAATGCTGAAGCTGCCGTTGAGGATGAATGGGACGAAGAAGAGGAATTGGAAGAATGGGAGGATCTTGAGGAGGAAGAGGGCGAGGAAGATGCCGATCTTTGGATCGATGATGACGAAGAAGAATATTAAATCGACATAATGATCCCACACCTCCCTGCTTCCGAAGTGTAAACCAAAAGTATCCTTCGGAAGCTTTTTGTACTTGGCTGAGACAGTCTATGGATGAAGAGATCCGAAAAAATTTTCGGTTTAATTATTTTGTGAATGTGATGGACGGAGCCTTTTTTGGTTTTGGCCTGGGTTTTGCTTCCTTTTCAACTGTGCTCCCTCTGTTCATCTCATCCATGACCGATTCTGCGATCCTCATCGGCCTGGTGATGGCTGTTCATTCTTTAGGCTGGCAATTACCTCAGCTCTTCATGGCTAAATCTATTGCCCGTCAAACACAGTATAAACCCATGGTGGTTTTGCTGACCATTCATGAAAGAGTACCCTTTCTCGGACTAACTCTCATTGCATTGCTTTTACCAAAAATTGGCGTTACCGCTGGTTTGACCCTTACCTTTCTCATGCTCACCTGGCAAGGTTTTGGTGCAGGATTCACAGCCAATCCATGGCAGGTGATGATACATAAAGTTATTCCACCCGATTACCTCGCGACATTCTTCGGTGTCCAGGGGGCAGCAGCCAACCTTCTGGCAAGTGGAGCTGCTATCATCGCCGGAACCATCCTCGATCGACAGCCTTATCCCAGTAATTATGCGCTTGTCTTTGCCCTCACATGCGTCTGTTTGTTGATCTCATGGTTTTTTATTGCATTAACCCGTGAACCAGAACATGAAGTCAATCATGAGGAGGTCGTCCAAAATTCCGTCATCAGAAATGCACTGGAAATTCTTCGCAAAGATAGAAACTTCACCTGGTTATTGGTCAGCCGCTTTCTAAGCCAGTTTGGAGTGATGGGGTTTAACTTCTATGCCGTTCACGCAGTGAAAAACCTTGGTGCCTCCGAAACTCAGGCTGGGTTGATGACAAGCATCTTGATGATCTCTCAGGTAATAATGAACATTTCCCTCGGTTGGTTGGCAGACCGCTGGAGTCGGCTGAATGTTCTTAAGATTGGATTCGTCGCCATGGGGTTAAGTGCCACAGTGGCCTGGGCTGCTCCTTCCTTCAACTGGTTTTTCCTGGTCATGGTTCTTACCGGCGTTTCCAACACAGCATTATGGACCATCATGATGGCTCTCACCCTTCAGTTTGGAGATGATACCAATCGTCCCATCTATGTAGGAATGGCAAACACATTGATTGCTCCCTTCACCATTTCTGCCCCGTTGATCGGCGGATGGCTGGCCAACCAGACCGGTTACCAGACCACATTTTTAGCCTCTATTCTCTTTAGCATTCTGGCAATCATTGTCTTACAACTTCGTGTACATGACCCCCGAGAGAAATTCTCTAACACTCCGCAATCGCAAGAAGTCTGAGCGGTGATTTTATCCAATGCTTGATTTCTTGTTGAAACTTTTCTTCCATCATCTCTATCATTCTTTCGCCTGGGTTTATGATTGGGTAGCCTGGGTGGTCTCTGGAGGAGCCTGGCAAAAATGGGTAGCATCGATTGAACCGTTGGTCACCGGAGAAAATATCCTGGAACTCGGTTTCGGTACCGGTCATCTCCAAACCATCCTCACCAGCGGTCATAAAGCTGTTTTTGGAGTAGATGAAAGTAATAATATGGCCAGGATCGCCCGCCGCCGATTCAGACACTTCTATTCAAAAAACCCGAACCTCGTTCGTGCCAGAGCTCAATGGCTTCCCTTTCCAGGCGCGAGATTTGATACCATTGTGTCCACCTTCCCCACTCCTTACATTACCCACAACCAAACCATAGAAGAAATTTACCGTGTCCTGAAACCTGGCGGAGTTCTCATCATTTTGTTCGCAGCCATGCATCATGAAAATCACTGGGTCGGACGCTTTTCCAATGGGTTGTTTAAAATTTTCAGACAACGCCCTTCAGATACGGATGCCTTCCAGTTGAAAATAGAAAATCTATTTCTCACAGCTGGATTCACCCCCCAGGCCCAATGGCATTCCATTCAATCCGGAAAGCTTTTCATTCTCAAGGCCAGAAAACCACCGGCCTTATCTTGAATTTATGACAAAGCTCGCCGGGCAAGAAGAACATAACACCTGCCCTATCAGCCCCCCACTACATTTACAGCTTCTCCATGAAACCCGTATGAAACTGGAATTCTCTCGTTTTCATACTATAATTGGAGTGGTTGTTGATGGTTCGCAAGTCAGAAAGAACAGAAAGATATAACGGTAATGATCGAGACATTTACAACAAACATTCTGCGGATTATTGAATTTATCCTGGCCCTGGGTGTGTTGATTTTTCTTCACGAGTTGGGGCACTATCTCTTCGCCAGGTTGTTTAAGATCGAGGTTGAAGAATTTGGATTTGGCTTTCCACCCCGGATCGTCAAACTTTTTACACTTGGTGGTACAGATTTCACCCTCAACTGGATCCCTTTCGGAGCATTTGTCCGCCCCAAAGGTGAAAACGATCCCAGTACCCCGGGAGGGATGGCGGCTGCCCCTCCCTGGCATCGCCTTTTCATTTTACTCGGTGGCCCACTGATGAACCTCATTGCCGGTATCTTGCTGTTCAGTGTGGTCTTCAAAACCATGGGGGCACCGGTTGCAAATGTAGTGCAAATTATCAGTGTGAATCCTGGCTCACCCGCCGAACAGGCCGGGCTTCTCCCCCAGGATATATTCGTCTCAGTGAATGACCATCCGATTCATGCCACTCAAGATCTTTCGGAGCTGGTCAGCGCCAATCTGGGAAAAAACATCACCATAACTGTAAAGCGCGGCGATCAGCTTGTCATTGTCCAGGCTATTCCGCGCCTTAATCCTCCTCCAGGAGAAGGACCATTGGGAATTATCATGGGTTCTCCTGTTCGGCCTGTATCGTGGTCAGAATCCATTCCCCTGGCGCTTCAAAGCACCTACAATCAGGCCCGCACATTGATATCCTTGCCTGTACAACTTCTCCGGGGGCAGGTTTCACCTGATCAGGCACGTGTGGTTGGTCCAAAGGGAATGTATGACATTTACAATCTTGCCCGAACAGAAGATCAGAAGGTCGACCAGTCTAACCCCTCCGGTCTCCCCATACGCACCATCAGCCTCATGGCGATAATTTCTGTAGCATTGGGGATGACCAATCTTTTGCCTATTCCAGCCCTTGATGGCGGACGAATTCTCTTTGTCCTTCCTGAAATCCTGTTCCGGCGTCGGGTTCCTGCGAAATATGAAAATATGGTACACCTTATTGGGTTTGCCACTTTGATCATTTTAATGATCCTGATCACTGCGCAGGACATTTTCAACCCAATTCAATTAAGATAATCGGGGAGTAATCATGACTTCCAGACAGGAAAAAATCTCCATCCAGCAGCTGGTCAATGCCCTGTTGGATATTTCTACTCCCTTTCCTCCAAGATACCTTCACCGCCTTTCTGATCTGGAAGGTTCAGAGCTTGAGTCTGTGCGGCAGGCCTGGCCTCGTATTCACCCAACCCGCAAACTCGCTCTTCTGGAAGATCTCGAGGAACTGGCCGAATCGGATACACTGGTATTCTTTGATGAGCTGGCACGGATTGCCCTGGATGATAACGAACCCGGGGTTCGCTCACGAGCCATCAGTCTCCTCTGGGAAAGCGAACGCCTGGATCTTGTTCCTCGTTTTTTACAAATGCTCACCACTGATGCTTCAAGTGAGGTTCGAGCTGCTGCGGCTTCTGCCCTGGGGAAATTCATTTATCTTGGTGAAATTGATGAAATTCCACCGGAGACACTCCATACAATTGAGGATCGGTTAATCGATGTAGAGAAAAGTAACGATGAACCCATGGTGCGTCGACGTGCATTAGAAGCACTCGGGTTTTCCAGCCGCGAGGAGGTTTCTTCCCTTATTCAGGCCGCTTATGAAACCAACGATCCAGATTGGGTGGCCAGTGCTCTGTTCGCCATGGGACGTTCTTATGATAAGGGCTGGGAAACTGCCATCCTAAACAATCTCCATCATCCGAAAGCGAATATTCAACTGGAAGCAATCCGGGCGGCCGGCGAGTTAGAACTCGAATCCTCACGCCGTATATTACTCGATATCCTTGAAGAAGAAGCCCAGGATTCTGAAATCCGCTTCGCTGCCATCTGGTCTCTTTCTCAAATCGGGGGCGATGAGGTCCGCGAAACACTTGAAAATATTCTGGACGAGACCGAAGATGAGGAAGAAGCTGAATGGATCGAAAATGCCCTCGATAACCTTACACTTACAGAAACCGGCCATGAGATGGACTTGCTCAACATCGACCTCACGGATAAAGACTTGCTTGGTCATGTCATTGACCTGAGTGAAGAACCCAAAGATACCGACGAAGAACTTGATGACGATAATGATCTAATCCTTTAGGGGGATTCATGGGGGGGAAAATTCGTTCGGCCATTTTTTGGACACTTCTTCTAAGTCTTAGCTTTTCTCTAGCAGGGAATCGGGTAATTTTTGCTCAGACGGAAACTCCCTTTACTGAAGTCGCCACGACTATTGATTTTGGCAATTCAATTACCTTTCAGGCTTCCTTACAACTTGACACCGCTCCCCGGGAAGCTTACCTCATTTTCCAACCCGAAGGACAGGAAACTGAAACAATAACCTTACCACCCGGTGATGGCCAGACTCTCACATACACTCTTGACCTGAATCAGCATCCACTGAGAGCCTTCTCCCAGGTATCCTATTCTTATCGTTTACGGCTCTCGGACGGCAGGATCATCAACAGCCCATCGTATCAATTCGAATATTCGGACACCCGCTTTCAGTGGATGCAACTGGAGAATCCCCTCTTCCAGGTTTTCTGGTATGACCGGGATCTCGCCTTTGGCCAACTGGTAATCAACACCGCACAGACCGGGTTTCAATCGGCCAATCAACTTCTCCCTTTGCAAATAAAGCAAAAGATTAGAATCTACATCTACAATTCTCCGGCAGATATGAAAGCCACCCGCACGGGCAGTCAGCCGTGGGTAACAGGTCAGGCGGCACCAGACCTGGGGGTGATTGTGCTCACCATCCCCCAGGGTCCTGAAGAACGCCTTGAACTGGAACGTCAGCTTCCTCACGAATTGATGCATATTTTAATTTACCAGCTTATGGGCGAGAAGACATCCAACCTGCCTGCCTGGCTGGTTGAGGGGTTAGCCTCCAATACCGAACCTTACGCCAACCCTGAATATGAGCGGGTGCTCCTCAAAAGTGCTGAGGAAGGAAAATTGATTCCCATTACGGCCTTGTGCTCTAGTTTTCCACAGGATGCTTCGAGCGCCTTCCTGGCTTATGCCGAATCAGCCTCCTTTGTGCGTTTTCTTCATCGAACCTATGGATCATCCGCACTGCGCTGGCTCATTGAACGTTACAACAATGGGGTGGGTTGCTCTGAAGGCATTGAGACAGCTCTGAATAAACCCCTCTCTCAACTTGAATATCGTTGGAAACAGGAAGAACTCCATCTTAATACAGATCATTTAATCTTCCAAAACCTCCTCCCATTTATCCTTCTGGTAGGGATATTGTTCGGCGCAATTTCCGTGACGATACTGGCTGCTTCTAAACGTTCTCATCCAACCTCAGCCCTGGAGGAGAAATGAATCCCGAAATAAAAGCAAGACTTCATGTATGGATTGATGGGCATGTTCAGGGAGTGGGTTTCCGGGCTTTTGTTCTGGATCGCGCTCAACGCCGGCAACTTACCGGCTGGGTACGGAATACATATCAAGGGCAGGTGGAGGTTTTGGCGGAAGGAAGCCGGGAGCAGCTGGATGGTTTTCTGGATGAACTTCGCCGAGGGCCTCGATCAGCATTCGTCACCGAATGTAAAGTGGAATGGGAAGTTGCTTCAGGGGAGTTTTCCCGATTTGAAGTTCGCCCAACAGTCTGAATTATTCAAATAAAAAGGGCGGCTTTTTCAACCGCCCTTGAATACTTTCATCAGGAGAGGGTTACCAGGTGGGTCTGTTCATCATTCCCTGACCACGGCCACCATTCCGTCCCAGGCCGCCCATGGGGCAACCATTCTTTCCGAGCATGTAATTCCCACGGTCTTTCATCCAGTCTGCCTGTGCCTGAGTAATCACTCCATCAGCAACCATTTTATCCAGTGCCTGGCTTCGGGCCTCGCGCATCATTGAAAGAAACTCATCCTGAGTGAAACCCCGTTCCTCTGCCACCTGCCACATGGTCTTCCCGCTGGCAAGTTCTTTTTCCAGGTCTTCTTCAGTGATCCCTAACTTTCCGGCTACGGCTTCTTCCATGTATTCGTGCATTGGATGAACACCACCCCCCATCATCCATCCTCGCGCCCCCCAGGCGGGTGTCTGCTGAGTATCGGGGGTTGGCGCCTGTGCAAAGACCTGGGGGACCACTGCAAAAGCTAAGACAGCCGCAAGTGCAATTCCAACCACTCCAAAAAGAACTTTCTTATTCATATTTACCTCCATTAAGAAAAATGTTTATCAGGTTATCCTTACGTTTCTAAGGATACCCACCATCTGTAAAGAATTAGTGAAGGTAATATGAAGAGATTGTGATGTTTTTCACGGTGCGCATTACTCTCCAGCGAGTAATTTCATCCGTTGTAATGGAGTTAGATCAGCTTCATCAGCAAGAATTGCTTTAAGTTCGTACATCTGATCCCGAAGAGCAGCCGCTTTTTCGAACTCCAGTTCTTTTGCGGCCTGTCTCATCTGGCGTTCCAGCTCACTGATCAACCGTTGTAATTCACCACGCGGCAAGCCTGTTTCTTTCCGGGGTGTGCCATATTCCCCACGCCGTTCCGCCATCGCCCGGGCGTCAACACTCAATTGTTCTGTAATGTCATGAATCGCCTTTTGGATGCTTACCGGTACGATACCATGTTCCTCATTGTAAGCCATTTGTTTGGCACGCCGGCGATTCGTCTCATCAATGGCGGCTTTCATGGCATCCGTTATTTCATCAGCATACATGATCACTTTCCCATTTAAATGACGGGCTGCCCGCCCGATGGTCTGGATCAACGCCGTCGCTGAACGCAGGAACCCCTGTTTATCGGCATCCAGGATTGCCACTAACGATACTTCCGGTAAATCCAAACCTTCTCTTAATAAGTTAATCCCAACAATAACATCAAACACACCCAGTCGTAGATCTCGAAGAATTCCCACCCGTTCCAGAGTCTCTACTTCTGAATGTAAGTAATGTACCTTGATGCCAAGCTCCAGCAGGTAATCTGCCAGGTCTTCCGCCATACGCTTGGTCAGAGTGGTCACCAGCACACGTTCTCCAACTTCTACCCGTTTCCGTATTTCGTGAATCAAGTCATCCACCTGGCCCCGGGTAGGTCGAACTTCAATCTCAGGATCTACCAGTCCTGTTGGGCGGATAATCTGCTCAACGATCTGTTCAGCCCGTTCCATCTCATACGGCCCGGGGGTTGCCGACGTATAAATCGTGTACCCCATATGTTGTTCAAACTCATCAAATTTAAGCGGGCGGTTATCCAGAGCCGAAGGTAGACGAAAACCATACTCGGCTAGCACTTGCTTGCGTGAGCGGTCACCATTATACATCCCCCGAATTTGCGGAATAGTCATGTGGGACTCGTCGATGATCAACAGGTACTCGCTGGGTAAGTAGTCAATTAAAGTCCACGGTGGAGAACCGGGAGGGCGTTGATCCAGATGACGGGAATAGTTCTCAATCCCGGAGCAATATCCCACTTCACGAAGCATCTCTAAATCGTATTTTGTGCGCTGCTCAATACGCTGAGCTTCCAGATACCGCCCCTCACGTTTAAAGTAAGCAACCCTTTCTTGTAGTTCGTTTTCTATATCGCTTATCGCCACCTTTAGGCGGTCTTCAGCAGCCACGTAATGTTTGGCAGGGTAGATTAAGACTTCCTCGGGTTCATCATAAACCTCACCGGTGAGAGGATTCAACACCATGATTCGTTCAATCTCATCTCCAAAAAAGCTCACCCGATAAATTTTTCGATCCTCGTATGCCGGGTGAATCTCAAGGGTATCCCCCCGTACTCTGAAGACTCCTGGCCGAAGCTCAAGATCATTCCTTTGGTATTGCCCCTCAACCAGCATCCGCAACAGGGCATTGCGTCGATAAATGGATCCTCTCGAGAGACGGATCGTTTTATTCCCATACTCCTCAGGGTTGCCAAGCCCGTAGATGCATGAAACAGAGGCAACGATTATCACATCGCGCCGTGACATGAGAGCCGTCGTGGCAGAAAGGCGCAGTCGCTCAATTTCATCGTTGATTTCCGTCTCTTTTTCGATATAGAGGTCATGTTGAGGAACATAGGCCTCGGGCTGATAATAATCGTAATAGGAGACGAAATACTCC